>VFQR01000018.1_pt1 | contig 561032 bp, 495 predicted proteins | sample 3512321 | NCBI WGS metagenome assembly VFQR01 (sample SAMN10412374, study PRJNA504923) | tailings metagenome | isolation source: Relicate 3 Philex TSF1 revegetated site | place: Philippines: Tuba, Benguet | collected 2017-08-29
CTGAGCTTACCTCCGCTGACCCAAATACTCCTTTTGTCAACCTGCGGAATGTCGGTTGTAGACTACATCGCCGGTCAGACTGGGCTCCAGCAGGCCGAGCGTTTCCTCCCAACGCTCGATGCCAAATTCGCCAGAATCACCCAATTCCCTAACCTGGGGCGACCACGCGACGAAATCCTCCCAGAGCTGCCCAGCCTCTCAATGAAGAACTACCTCATTCTCTACACCGCAACCGAATCTAGAGTAGACATCCTGCGAGTCGTCAGTGGCTACCGCGACTTGGCGAGTTTGTTCACAGACGACGAGTAATCGATTTTCGGTAGACATGGTAGACGCCCGGTAGACAGAGTGTCTACCAGGCGAAAGACTCTATCCACAAGCTCTTCAGCCATTTCGGTAGACAGTAGACACTTTCCTAGCAATTCCCCATTGGTAAACCCTGTCTACTTGTCTACTGTTTCGCTATAACCCTTGACCATCAACACTTTCAGCGGTAGACACCCCGTCTACCGTTTCCTCAAATCTGTCTACCGCGTCTACCGTTGCCCGCCATCGCAGCCGATTCCCCATCCCCTGGGTTTCCCCATACCCCACCGCCTCCAGCTCCAAAAAATGAGCGCGAATCACCTCCACCCCCGCTTTCCGTAAACTGCGCTCATAATTCCGCACATCCTTCGCCCGCAGCCAGCCCCGCACCCGCGATAGCTGAATCAGCTTCGTATAGACCGGCTCCAGCGCCCCATCCACCGTATTCCCATCCGCATAGAGCAGCTTCACCTGACCAATGAACCAACGCCCCAGCTTAATTGACGCCTGCATCTGGCTCACCTCCACCGCATGGGAACGACTGTCTTTGATTTGTGCTGGATGAATTTGTTGAATAGGCCGGTGACAATCAGCTGGCTGCAGTTAGGGAGCTGCAATTTATAGGCTCGCAGCGTTGGATCGAAATGCCCCGACATCATATCGAGTTCGATTTGAGACGCCTTGGCCTCGGCCACTCTCCGATTCGTGACGGTGTCAGGGAGCCCGATAAACAGAAAATAGCGTTCCCCTTTGTAACGCCAGCCCAGACGAAACCGATCGCGGTCACTGATCACCGATACGGTGCCCTTCTTCGCTCTAGCAGCGTTGGCCATGGTGAAAGCCCTACGGAGAATGGATCGAATGGATCGAGGGAATCTTTCGATCCAATTTTTAACCAAAATGGCCAAAAGTGGCATAACAGCGTCCGACCCTAAGAACTCGCCAAGGCTCTGAATCACTTTGTTGTAGGCGATACAACCCTTGACCTGTATGGGTTTGAGAGAATGGAGAATAGGAGATTCGAACTCCTGACCTCTGCGGTGCGATCGCAGCGCTCTACCAACTGAGCTAATTCCCCGAGGTGTGGCATTCAAAGTGAAAACGTTGCAGCGCCGTATTGTCTGAGTACCCTGGCTGTTTAACGCTGACACCCTAGTAGTTTACCAAAACCCTCGCCTACTTCTTCCCTCGCCCCCTGGCGGATCGCCGCTTGTTTCCGGGCTGGGTCTGGTGGGCACCGAAGTACTTCTCGCTGCGGTAGCGCAGCCACACCCTGAGGGTTTGGGGAATTTGGTCTTTTTGCTCCTTGGTGAGGGTGTTGTAGAGGGCCAGGGCTTTTTCGCGCTCGCCCCGGCAGGCGGCGTTATTGTGGGCATCCCAGTAGCTGCGGGCCAGGCGGATGCGGCGGCAGACTTCTTTGACTAGGGCATTGCCTTCTAAGGGAGAATCTGACATGGCGGGGTGTTGGGTTTCGGGTATTGGGTGTTGGGGGTCGGGGGTTGGGTGGCGGGTGTTGGGTATTGGGTGTTGAGTGTTGGGTGTTGGGTGGCGGGTGTTGGGTGGCGGGTGTTGGGCATGAAACCCGAAACCTGACACCCGAAACCTGAAACCTGACACCTAAAACCTGACACCTAAAACCCTTTCCTAACCCCAGCGCACCAAATCCCTTTAAGCTAAACCATTGTGACCTCTCGTTTCATTCCCGACTCTTCATGAAAATTGCCACCTGGAACGTCAACTCCATTCGATCGCGCCTCGACCACGCGACCCAGTGGCTGCAAACTAACCCGGTGGATGTGCTGTGCCTGCAAGAGACCAAGGTGGTCAATGAGGCATTTCCGAGCGCTGCTTTTTCGGAACTGGGCTATACCGCCTACATCAATGGGCAGAAGTCCTACAACGGCGTGGCGCTGCTGAGCCGGCAGCCGCTGGAGAATGTGCAGTACGGCTTTGGCTCTGTCCTGGGGGCGGAGCGGGTGGGCGATCTAGACGATCAAAAGCGGGTGATCGCCGGGCTGTGGGGCGACATCTATATAGTGAATCTCTACGTGCCCAACGGCAGCGCCATTGCCAGCGAGAAGTACGAGTACAAGCTGCGCTGGCTGGCCTGCCTGAAGGACTACCTGGCGGCCCTGCTGGAAACCTACCCCTGCCTCAACGTCTGCGGCGACTTCAACATTGCTCTGGAGGACAAAGACATCTACAACCCCGAGGGCAAAGAGAAGCACATCATGTCGTCCCCGATGGAGCGGGAGGCCCTGCGGGAGGTGCTGACCGTGGGGCTAAAGGATGGCTTTCGGCTGTTCACCGACGAGGGCGGCCATTTTAGCTGGTGGGACTACCGGGCGGCCTCCTTTAGGCGAAATATGGGCTGGCGAATCGATCATCACTACCTGTCGGTAGGGTTAAGCGATCGCGCCCTCAGCTGCACCATCGACATTGAGCCCCGCCGCTGGGAAAAACCCAGCGACCACACCCCGGTCATCATGGAATATGCCTGAAGGTTCAAGAGGCGGCCCGGTCAGGGCTGACTTGAAGGAGTAAGATAGGCAAATTAAGCAGGTTTTCTGCACACCAGAAGTAGCCACAGGGGCTTCGAGATAGACTCACCCGCCGGGCACTGACTGGCGTTTTGGCCTCAATTTGCGGGTAATCAGTCCCCATTGTCTGATTTCAACCCATTGTGATCGTTGAGCGAGTCGTAGATACAGGGCTAATGGCAATACTACACATCAGTTGGGTTCCCCAGGCACAGCAGTTTTTTCTCTGGGCAGAAGCCTGGCAACCCCTACCGCCGCAAGGGTTGTACCCCTGGGAAGGCATACACCCCCATCCCTATGCTCTAACTCAACTCGATTTAGCTCAGGTGCTCACCGCTATTCAAAAGCAGCTCGCTAGCCGGGCCGCTACCGGCGGCGAGCTATTCCCAGCGGTGCTGACAGAGGCAGCGGGCCCCGGCAAAGGCACCAAAAAAGTTCCCGAGGGCAGCAGTCGGCGAGGTAGCTCCCGCAGCGCCAAAGCAGCGACCGGCCCCCGCTGGGGAGAGTTGGCCCTATCGCTGCCTGCCCAGATTACGCCGTCGGCCATGGTACCCCTGCACTCAGCCCGTATCGATACTCAGTCCGACGATTCCGTCCAGGCCGACGCGGTACTCCATCCCTGGCGCGTGCAGGGATGGCATTTGGGTGTAGCCGACTTTTTGCCCATGTTGTTGACCCTGCCCCTGGGCCAGCATACCCTCACTGGCCCAGGCGACCTTGGGGCCGACCTGCGCTATTGGGGCCATATGGCTCGCTGGGGGCTTAATCTGCTGGCCCGGGGCAAGTTTTTGCCGGGTCTAGAGCTCACCAGCCAAACCCTCGCGGCTGGCTGGCATCCCCTGCTCGACAGCGCTCCTGACCAAGAGCGCCTGCGCCATTTTGCCCTGACAATGCCGCTGGTCAGCCGCATCCCCCTACCAGCGGCGGCGAAGGGCGCACTGCCCCTGGCCTGTGGAGTGCCGCTGCTCGATCCGCAGCCCCTGCTGCTGGGCTTTTTGACCGCCATGGTTGACCACCAGGTGCGCCAAATGACCCAGGCCCAACCTTCAAACGCCCTCGCTAACCTGGGCAAAGAGCTGCCCCTACAGCCCTGGCTGGTGGCCCTGGGCCAGGCGGGGGGCAGTCTGGAGGCCCCCGCCGCCGCCGCTGCCCGCCTGCAAGAGGTGCTCACCACCTGGACGACGCCTTTACAAACCCTGGCCGACGACCCCACCCGCCAGTTTCGCCTGCGGCTGGTACTTCAGCCGCCCCCAGATCTCGATCAACCCTGGCAGCTGCGCTATCAAATTCAGTCGGTCATCAACCCTGACTGGCGAGCGGAGGCCGAGCTGATCTGGCAATACCCGGTGGCCGAACTCCACCACCAGGGGGCTGTGCTGAAGTCGCCCCAGGAAACCCTGCTGGGAGCGCTGGGCCGGGCGGCCAGGCTTTACGAGCCCATCCGTGAAAGTCTGCGACAACAGCACCCTACCCACTGCGAGCTTGACCCCATTCAGGCGTATCAGTTTATCAAGGCGTCGGCCTGGCAGCTGCAAGACAACGGTGTCGAGGTAGAACTCCCCCCCGGGTTAGCCCACAGCGCCGACGGGGAGGCCGGTAGACTGGGGCTCAAGGTACAGGCGGAGGTGCCACCTCAGAAACAGCGGCAGCGGCTGGGCCTCAAAAGCCTGCTAAACTTTCGCTGGGAGCTGTCGATCGCAGGGGAAACCCTCTCCGCCGCCGAGTTTGAGCAGCTGATCAACCAGGGTTCGCCTTTGGTTGAAATTAACGGTCGCTGGGTCGAACTCAAACCCCAGGACGTGAAGGCGGCGCGGCAGTTTTTGGCCGGGCAGAAGACCGCCACCCCCCTGTCGGTGGAAGATGCCCTGCGGATCAGCACTGGCGATACGCAACTGATCGACCGGCTGCCCGTGGTCAGCTTTGAGGCCACCGGAGCGCTGCAAACCCTGATCGAAACCCTCACCACGGGCAACCAGACCCTCGAAGAAATGCAGGCCCCCAGCGGTTTTAAAGGGACACTGCGGCCCTACCAGGCGCGGGGAGTGTCGTGGCTGGCCTTTTTAGAACAGTGGGGCCTGGGGGCCTGCCTGGCGGATGACATGGGCCTGGGCAAAACCATTCAGCTGATCGCCTTCTTGCTCTACCTACAGGACAACGGCTGGCTGGAGACCCCGGTGCTGCTGGTGTGCCCCACCTCGGTGCTGGGCAACTGGGAGAAGGAGGTGAAGCGGTTTGCGCCCAAGCTCAAAGTACTGGTACACCACGGCGATCGCCGCCCCAAGGGGGCCAACTTTGCCAAAGCCGTGCAGGGCAAACACCTGGTGATCACCAGCTACGCCCTGATCTACCGCGACCTCAAACCCTTGCAGTCGGTGAGCTGGCCCTGTCTGGTGCTGGATGAAGCCCAGAACATCAAGAACTCTGACGCCAAGCAGTCGAAGGCGGCCCGGCAGATCGAGGCCCAGTTTCGCGTCGCCCTCACCGGCACACCCGTGGAAAACCGCCTGGGCGAGCTGTGGTCGATCATGGACTTTCTCAACCCCGGCTACCTGGGGCCAAAGAACTTCTTTCAGCGCCGCTTTGCGACGCCCATCGAGCGCTACGGCGACACGGCTTCCCTGCGGGCGCTGAAGGGTCTGGTGCAGCCGTTTATTTTGCGCCGCCTTAAGACCGATCGCAGCATCATTCAAGACCTGCCCGACAAGCAGGAGATGACCGTCTACTGCGGTCTGTCGGCGGAGCAGGCCAACCTCTACCAGCAGACCGTCGATGCCGCCCTCGAAACCCTGGACGAGGCCACCGGAGTGCAGCGCAAGGGCCAAATTCTCGCCCTGCTGACCAAGCTCAAGCAGATCTGCAACCACCCGGCCCAGTTTTTGCAGGAGCCCAGCCTGGGGCTGAAGGGGCGATCGGGCAAACTTCAGCGCCTCGACGAAATGCTAGAGGAGGTGATTGCCGAGGGCGATCGCGCCTTGATCTTCACCCAGTTTGCCGAGTGGGGCAAGCTGCTCCAGCGGCACCTCCAGTCCTACCTGGGCCAGGAGGCGCTGTTTCTCTACGGCAGCACGACTAAGAACCAGCGGGAGGCCATGGTCGATCGCTTCCAGAACGACCCCGCCGCCCCCCGGCTGTTCATTCTTTCATTAAAGGCGGGGGGCGTGGGCCTCAACCTCACCCGCGCCAACCACGTCTTCCACTACGATCGCTGGTGGAACCCGGCGATCGAAAACCAGGCCACCGACCGCGCCTTCCGCATCGGCCAGACCCGCAACGTGCAGGTGCACAAGTTCGTCACCACCGGCACCCTAGAGGAGCGCGTCCACGAGATGATCGAGAGCAAGAAAGCGCTCTCGGAGCAGGTGGTCAGCGCCGGGGAGGGCTGGCTCACCGAGTTCGACACCGACCAGCTGCGCAACCTGCTGCTGCTCGATCGCAACGCCATCATCGACGACGACGGCGATTAGGCCCATTGACCTTTGTGCCCTCAGGCCCCCAGGGAACAAAAACTAAGTGGTAGGATTGGGAGCGGGCTAAATCGCTTGGCCAACGGGGATCGCCCGCCCCCCAACGGCCCGGTTCTCTCACTGGCACAGATCGGCCTACGTCTTTTAGTTCCTGGGGCTATTGTGATGGGTGGCCTCGATCGGTTGCCCCAAGCTACCCGGCCAGACCGTTCTCATTGGAAGTACACCATGACATCCCTTAAGCAATCCCTTAAATTTGTCGCCCTGGGGCTAGCTGCCGTGGCTGCAGCGGTGGGCCTCAGCACCGCACTGCCCCAGCCTACCCAGGCCCAGACCGGGCTGACCATCTTTGGCGGGGTCGAAACCGAGTATCGCCTCAACTACTTAATCGACTTCAACTTTCCGTACAGCACCAACTCCCGCTACTACCTCAACATCATGCGCACTAAGCTGCCGCGCGATGTCATTTCCCTGGAGATTGACTACCCCGACACCTTTACCGAAATTGGCGGACGCTTTAACCCCAACTCCATTGAGCTGCGCAGCGGTACCTGGCGCGGCGACAGCCCGATTGCGGTCAAAGCCATCGACTGGATCGAAGACGAAAATCGCATTGAAATCATTCCCGAAGAGCCCATTCCGGCCAATACCAACCTGGTGGTGGTGATGTCCGACGTCCGCAACCCCCGCCGCTACGGCTACCACTACTTCAACCTGAGAATGATGTACCAGGGCGATGTGATCAACCAGTACGTCGGCACCTGGCCCATGGAAATTGCCGCCGACAGCAATCAGCGCCGGTAGGCTTTAGGGGCAGTTGGTGCTACGATATTAGACCGTGACTTTTTAGCAGAAACAGGCAGAGACTAAGCCATGAGCAAGCGCACCCTAGAGGGCACCAACCGAAAGCAGAAGCGAACCTCCGGGTTTCGCGCTCGTATGCGCTCCCACACCGGCCAGGAAGTGATCAAGGCCCGCCGCCGTAAGGGCCGGGCTAAGCTCGCGGTCTAGGTGGGGCAATCCCACCATCGGCCATCTATTCTTGCATGGCCCTGGGGCTATCCTAAGCTCCAGGGCTTTTGCCGTGCGTTGAGGATTGGGTAGTGCTGCCCAAACACAACCGGCTGCGGCGATCGCAGCAGTTTTCCCAGGTTTACCGTCAGGGCAGAAAGGCCGTCTCTGCCCATCTGATCGTGCGCCTCTGGGCATTGCCCGCCGCTCCGGGCGCAGGGACCTCCACCCCCTCCAGTGCTGGCCCCTGCGTGGGTATTGTCGTCAGCCTCAAGGTGCACAAGCGAGCGGTGGTGCGCAACCGCCTCAAGCGGCAGGTGCGCGCCGCCCTGCGCGCCCTGCTGCCCCGCCTCAGCCCTGCCCTGTGGATTGTGATCAGCCTGAAGCCCGAGGCGACCGAGTGCGAATATGGCGAATTTTTGCGAGAATTAGAGCAGTTGTTCACCAAGCTAGAGGTACTCCATGGGCATTCGTGAGGATGTGTACTACGAGGGTGGGCCCCACATTGGCGACTTGATCATCAACATTTTGCTGGGGTTCACCATTATTTGCCTGCCCCTCACGGTGGGGGCGATCACCCGTGCCCTGTGGCTGCGCTACCGCATCACCAACCGGCGCATTTCGGTGACCGGGGGCTGGCAGGGGCGCGATCGCACCGACCTGATTTACAACGAAATCAGCAAAATCGTCACGGTACCCCGTGGACTCGGCCTGTGGGGCGACATGGTCGTCACCCTCAAGGATGGCAGTCGCCTAGAACTGCGCTCTATGCCCCGGTTTCGCGAGGTGTACGAGTACATCAACGAGCGTATCTCTCCAGCGGCCCAGGCTGTCAGCGGCGCGATCGGCAAGAGCTAACTACGGCAATCCCGACCCGTTGGGGCGGCTTGCCTCCCCAACGATGGGGTAGATTAGGTAACTGAGCAGTCAACGTCGTATCCCCTGTAGCAGGGTTCAGGTGCCCATGGATTTTGGAATTGGATTTCTGACCAACAACATCATGTTGCCGATCCTAGATTTTTTCTACGGAATCGTGCCCAGCTACGGGTTGGCCATTGTGGCCCTCACCCTGGTCATTCGCTTTGCCCTCTACCCCCTCAACGCCGGTTCTATTCGCAACATGCGCCGCATGAAGGTGGCCCAGCCCCTAATGCAGAAGCGCGTCAAAGAGATTCAAGAGCGCTACAAAGACAACCCTGCCAAACTCCAGGAAGAGATGAGCGGAGTTTACAAAGAGTTTGGTAACCCCCTGGCGGGCTGCTTTCCGGTGCTGCTGCAAATGCCCATTCTCTTTGCCCTGTTTGCCACCCTGCGGGGGTCGCCGTTCTCTGACATCAACTACGACGTCAACGTTCAGGTTTTTCCCCAGGAAAAGATCGAGCAGATTCAGCCCCAGGTATTTAGCACCCCTCCCAAGGCCATCTACGTGTCCGATGGGTCTCACTTTCCTATCTCGGCGGTGATGCCCGGTGGCAACAAGCTGGTGGTGGGCGAAAAAACCGACGTGCGGCTGCAAACCGCCGAGGGCCAAACCATCGAAGCTCTGGTATCGGAGTACAACGAAGACGTAGACAGCTTCCAGCCCAGGTGGGAGATCACCAAAGGTGAAGATGTCGTTGCTGTGGATGCAGAGGGCCACATTACTGCTCTGGCCCCTGGGGAAGCCACCGTGCGGGTGCAGGCCCCCGGTCTAGCCGCCAACAAAGGGTTTTTGTTCATCAAAGCCCTGGGTCGCATTGGCGTGACCGGCGAAGACGGCTCCATCCACTGGGATATTTTGATTATGGTGCTGAGCTTTGGGGCCAGCCTCTACATCAACCAGGTGCTGTCGGGGCAGGGCTCTACCTCCAGCGACAACCCCCAGCAGGCGGCAGTCAATAAGTTTACCCCCCTGATCTTTTCCGGCATGTTTCTGTTCTTTCCGCTGCCGGCCGGGGTGCTGATGTACATGGTAATTGCCAACATCTTCCAAACCCTGCAAACCTTCATTCTCTCCCGCGAGCCCCTGCCCGAAAATCTGCAAAAAATCGTCGATGCCGAAACCAAGGTCGAAGACGACCGGCAGACTCTGCCCTTTGAACCCGGACGTAGCAAGAAGAAAAAGGCATAGCCCATGGTTACCGACGCTGCCGCCGCTGGTGTGAACTGGTTAACCACCCTGCTCACCATGCAGGGGGTGACCAGCACCGTCACCGCCCACCCAGTCGAAGACGAGTCGGGGGAAAGCTGCTGGCTCACCATCGCCGAAGCGTCCCTCTCGCCCGAGCAGGTGCAGGCGCTGATTGGCGAAGGAGGTGCGGTGCTCGACTCGATTCAATACCTGGCCAACACCACCTTAAATTTGGGCAAGGCCCAGGCGGAGCAGCAGGCCTTTACCATTGAGCTGGCGGGCTACCGGGCCCAGCGCCTTGAGGAGCTGAAGGCGATGGCGGCAGAGGCTGCCGAGCGAGTGCTGACCAGCGGCAAAGAGTACGAAATGCAGGGGCTCTCCTCCGCTGAGCGTCGGCAGATGCACCACTTTATGTCGGCCTACGGGGGGGTAGGCACTTTTAGCCGGGGCCGTGAACCCGATCGCCGCCTGGTAGTTTGCTTGGCCGAGCAAGCCCCCCAGGCCGAAGGCTAGGTAAAGGAAAACCGCTACTTAGGCCAGCGCTGGCGCTGGGAGGTATGGCCATGGAAAAAGTGTATATCCCCCATCTGCTGCAGCGGCCCGAGCAGACTCTCACCGTTGAGCTTGACTCCCACCTGGCCGATCTCGAGACCCTGACGCCGGTACGGGGCGAGCTGACGGTCATCCACCAGGGCACCTACCTGGAGGTGAAGGCCAAAGCCGACACGATCGTGACGCTGACCTGCGATCGCTGCCTGCAAGCCTACAATCACCGCGTATCCCTGGTGGCCCAGGAGCTAATCTGGCTGGAGCCCGACCCCGACCCCGCCACCCTGCCCCTGGAGCGCGAGGTCTCCGTAGACGACCTGTTTGAGACCCTGCCCCCCAACGGCCACTTCTACCCCGAAACCTGGGTTTACGAGCAAATCTGCCTGGCGCTGCCTCTACCCCAGATCTGCGATGAAGATTGCGCGGGCATCGATCTCAACGGCACCGCCGCCGCTAACCCTGTAGACCGCCGCTGGTCGGCGCTGGCCCAGCTTCAGCAGCAGCTCCAGCCCCCCGAGGCTTAAACGCACCGAGGGGCTCCCTAGGGCGTGCCATCAATTGTGGCCAAAAGCCCTGAATATCAAGCCTTGCTACGCCCGACCCAACCGACAGGCTAGGGGCTGCAACCCTTGTTTTTTTTGCGGATTCAGCAGCTAATTGATGATAGCCCCTAGCGCTAACCCCCAGTTTGCCGAGAGCCAGGGCGAACCGCTTGGCCTGAAATCATCGGGAACTCTCTAAAATCCTATAGGCTGGAAATACCGATCGAGCACTGTGGGACAACTGAGTCGCGCTGACATGGGTTTTACCGACGAACTGGGGCTGCTGATTCGCGCCCGCTATCCAATTATCTACATCGCCACCGCCGAAGAGGAGCGGGCCGAGGCCGACATTGCCGCCTGTGCTGCCGCCCAGGGCAACCGCGCCCTGTACACCTGGGATTTTGTCGATGGCTACCAGGGTAACCTCAACGACGCCGGGGTTGGCAAACGCAACCCGCTGCAGGCCCTAGAGCTAGTGGAAAAGCTGCCCGCTACCGCCCCGGCTATCTTTGTGCTGCGCGACTTCCATCGGTTTTTAGACGATGTGGCAATTTCTCGCAAGCTGCGCAATCTGGCCCGCCGACTCAAGGCTCAGCCCAAGACCCTGGTGATTCTCTCGGCTGCGCTCACCATTCCCGATGAGCTGAGCGAGGCCGTGACGGTGCTGGAATTTACCCTGCCCGATGCCGCCGCCATTCGCCAGGAGGTGCGGCAGCTGCTGGGCTCCACCGGCACCGACCTGCCGACGGCTATGGTCGAAGAGGTGGTGCGCACCTGCCAGGGCCTGTCGCTGGAGCGCATTCGCCGGGTGCTGGCGCGGGCGATCGCCACCCACGGAGCCTTTGACCCCAACGACCTCGACCTGATTCTCGACGAAAAGCGCCAGAGCATTCGCCAGACCCAAATTCTCGACTACTACCCTGCCAAAGAACAGATCTCTGACATCGGCGGTCTGGACAATCTCAAAGACTGGCTGCTAAAACGGGGGGCGGCATTCTCAGAAAAGGCGCGCCAGTACGGCCTGCCCCACCCGCGCGGGCTGCTGCTGCTGGGCATTCAGGGAACGGGCAAGTCGCTGACCGCCAAGGCGATCGCCCACCACTGGCACCTGCCCCTGCTGCGCCTCGACGTGGGGCGACTGTTTGGCGGCCTGGTGGGGGAATCTGAGGCCCGCACCCGCCAGATGATTCAGCTGGCCGAGGCCCTGGCTCCCTGCGTGCTGTGGATTGACGAGATTGACAAAGCCTTTGCGGGGATGGATGGCCGGGGCGATGCGGGCACCGCCAGTCGAGTCTTCGGCACCTTCATCACCTGGATGGCGGAGAAGACGTCGCCGGTGTTTGTGGTGGCCACCGCCAACAACATTCAGGCCCTGCCGCCGGAGATGCTGCGCCGGGGCCGCTTCGACGAAATTTTCTTTGTCGGGCTGCCCAGTCAGGGCGATCGCCAGGCCATCTTTGAAGTTCACCTCTCGCGCCTGCGGCCCCACACCCTCAAAAGCTTCGACACCGCCCGGCTGGCCTACGAAACGCCGGACTTCTCGGGGGCGGAGATCGAACAGGCGATCGTCGAGGCCATGCACCTGGGCTTTAGCCAGAACCGCGACTTTACCACCGACGACATTCTCACCGCCGCCAGCGAAATGGTGCCCCTGGCCCGCACCGCCCAGGAGCAGATCGAGGCGCTGCAAGCCTGGGCAACCTCGGGCAAAGCGCGGCTGGCGTCGCGCAGCGGCATCGACGCGCGGTTTCGCCCGACTCTGCCCGATGCCGACTAGCTCCCCCGATGCCGATTGGCGGGAGGTGCTGTACCATTAGCAAGCTGTAGACCTTCACTGGCCCGCTACCGTCCATGAAAGGATTTTTCCTCGGCCTGTCAAAGTTGATTTTGGGGGTCGCGATCGCCCTCATCCTGCTGTCGATGGCCGGGGTGGCCACCGCCCGCTACTTTATGGGTCGCCTGTCGGTGCTGCCGCCCAAACCGCTCTACGGCGACGAACTGCCCGCCGCCGAGCCCGAAGCCGCCCCTGAAGCCGCTGTCGAACCCGTGGTCGAGCCCCCTCCAGAACCCGCCCCAGCGGCGGCAGCGCCCCCCGAACCCGCCCTCGAACCCGGTGCCTACAACGCCACCGTGGTACAGCCCATCGGCCTGGTCATGCGCGAAGGCCCCGGCGTGGAGTTTCCCCAGGTGGGGGGCGTGGATGTGAACGAAGCAGTGGTGGTGCTGGAAGAGCCCGCCGACCAGCCGTGGGTTAAGGTGCGCGTGGTGTCTAACGGTCAAGAAGGCTGGGTCAAAGCGGGCAATACCCGCCGCGTTGAGTAGGTGCCGGGGCGATCGCCCCGGTCTAACAGGCCGCCCTTAGGAATGGGGTCTGGCTTAACCACCCCTCCCCCATTCGGGCTCAACACCCACCCCATAGCGAACACAGCCGGGTCAATTGGGTTAGGAGGTTCAGCAACCCCAGGAACGTTCCAGGGGTTGCTGAATGTCTTAGCCCTAGCAAGGCATGCTAGTAAGGCCACTGCCAGTGAACGATGTCGTCGGGGTCTTTGCCCTCGGCGTGGGCGTAGGTCAGACACTCGATGATTTTGTTCTTCATCTTTTCCTTGACGTGGGCCGCCGCCGAACCGAGCTTGGGAACGCGATCGATCACGTCGATGACCAGGTTAAAGCGATCGATTTCGTTGTTGATCGCCAACTCCAGCGGGGTGTTGATGTTGCCCTGCTCTTTATAGCCTCGCACGTGAATGCGCTCCTGGTTCGAGCGGCGGTACACCAGCTTGTGAATCAGCCAGGGGTAGCCGTGGAAATTGAAGATGATCGGTTTGTCTGGCGTAAAGAGCGAGTCAAAGTCGCGGTTGCTGAGCCCGTGGGGGTGCTCTCCTGCCGAAATTAGGGTGAACAGGTCAACCACGTTGATAAACCGCACCTTCAGGTAGGGAAACTCTTCCCGCAAAATGGCGGTCGCCGCCAGCGATTCTTTGGTGACAATGTCCCCGCAGCAGGCCATTACCACATCGGGATTGTCGGGCTCGGTGCCGCAGTCGTCGTTGCTGGCCCAGTCCCAAATGCCGAGGCCCTTGGTGCAGTGAATCACCGCCTGCTCCATGTCGAGGTACTGGAGGTGGTTCTGCTTGTCGGCAACAATCACGTTGATGTAGTCCACGCTGCGGAAGCAGTGGTCGGCCACCGACAGCAGACAGTTAGCGTCGGGCGGAAAGTAAACCCTCACCACGTCGGGGCTTTTGTTGGTGACCAGATCGACGTAGCCAGGATCCTGGTGGCTAAAGCCGTTGTGGTCTTGTCGCCACACCAGCGACGACAGCAGAATGTTGAGCGACGACACCGATCGCCGCCAGGAAACGTGATTTTTGCAGATATCCAGCCACTTGGCGTGCTGGTTAAACATCGAGCTGACCACGTGAGCAAAGGCCTCGTAGCTGTGGAACAGGCCGTGGCGACCGGTGAGCAGGTAGCCCTCTAGCCAGCCTTGGAGGGTGTGTTCGCTGAGCATTTCCATCACCCGGCCATCCTGGGAAAGCTCGCTTCCGTCGAGGTCTTCGGGCAAAAAGTCGGCCATCCAGGCCTTCTTAGAGACCTCATAGACTGAGTTCAGCCGGTTGGAGGCGGTCTCGTCAGGCCCCATGAGGCGGAAGTTATTGGGGTTGTAGCGCATAATGTCGCGCATGAGAACGCCCAGGGCCTTGGTGTTCTCAAATTCAACGCTGCCGGGCTTGGGCACGTCGATCGCGTAGTCTCTGAAGTTGGGCATCTTCAGGGCCTTGCGCAGCATACCGCCGTTGGCGTTGGGGTTGGCGCTCATGCGGCGCTCGCCCCTGGGGGCGAGTTCCCTCAGCTCGGGCACCAGGGTACCGTTTTCGTCGAACAGCTCCTCTGGCCCATAGCTGCGCATCCACTCCTCCAGCAGGCGCAGGTGCTCAGGGTTGCTGTGCATGCCGCCCATGGGTACCTGGTGCGATCGCCAAAACCCTTCTACCTTGTGGCCATCGACCTCCTTCGGGCCCGTCCAGCCCTTCGGGGTACGCAGCACAATCATCGGCCAGCGGGGCCGCTCCAGGCTGCCGCCAAGGCGGGCCTCGCGCTGAATCTCTTTGATCTTGAGCACGCACTCTTCCATGACCGCCGCCATGGTCTGATGCACCTCAGCCGGGTCGCTGCCCTCAACAAAATAGGGAGTGTAGCCGTAGCCCCTAAACAGACATTCCAGCTCTTCGTGGGACACCCGCGAGAGAATGGACGGGTTGGCGATTTTATAGCCGTTCAGGTTGAGAATGGGCAGCACCGCTCCATCACGGGCGGGATTGATAAACTTGTTCGAGTGCCAGGCCGTGGCCAGGGCACCGGTTTCGGCCTCCCCGTCGCCGACCACACAGGCCACAATCAAGTCGGGGTTGTCGAGAACCGCCCCAAAGGAGTGGGACAGGCTATAGCCCAGTTCCCCCCCCTCATGGATAGAGCCAGGGGTTTCGGGGGTGACGTGGCTGCCGATATGGCCAGGGAACGAAAACTGCTTGAAGAAGCGCCCCATGCCGTCGGCGTCCATGCTCTTATCGGGATAGACCTCGGCATAGGTGCCTTCCAGATAGACTGGCCCCAGCACCCCCGGCGCACCGTGGCCCGGCCCCGCCACAAAGATCATATTCAGGTCGTACTGCTTAATCAGCCGGTTGCAGTGGATGTAGGTAAAGCTCAGGGCGGGAGACGCCCCCCAGTGGCCCAGCAGCCGGTGCTTAACGTGCTCAGACTTGAGGGGCTGCCTCAGTAGCGGGTTGCTGCGCAGATAGATCATACCGACGGCAAGGTAGTTACAGGCCCGCCAGTAGGCGTGCATTTTGCGCAGCTCTTCATCGGTGAGGGGTTTAGTTTGGGGCAGGGAAGCGACTACCATGGCATTAATTCCAGCGATAAACAAGCACTAGCTTTGAAAGAATCAAAACAGATTTTTCAGTCTTAGGTTAATGTTCTAGAACATTTTCTATGATCTGAACAGTACTCTGGCGAAATTAAGCCCAGATTATGGCTCTTAAAAAACGCCGTAAGTACTACCAGGCAAGCAGCTTAAAGCAATGACCGAGCACAATTTATCGTTTTGTTTCTGGGCCTCTAAGGAACTATTCACCCCATAGATTTGACCCAATGACAGAGGCGATCGCCCCTTGATCCATACCGCAAAAAAGCTGGAAAACTGCTTTTGTGAGAATTGCTACAGTCATTTTTTCAAAAGTTATCAAGTCTTACAGTTAGGGTCGCAGATAGTACATCAACATCTGCACCAGGTCGGGGGCCAGCCCCAGGCGGCGCTGTAGGTCAGCGAGATCGTGGTAGGGGCCGTGGTGCGATCGCTCCTGCACCATCGCCGCCGCCAGGGCAGCGGTCATCCCCGGCAGCGCGCCAAGCTGTTGAACCGTGGCCAAATTGAGGCTGACCGAGGGCAGGGTACCTCCGTGGGTGTCGTAGTAGCAAAACGACAGCACCGCGGCCAAGGGCATGAGCTGGGTTGGCGCTACCCCCAGGGCCGCCGCGAGGTCTTCTAAGCAATGAAACTGGACTCCGGCCTGGCGCAGGCGCACTAACCCCTGGGCCTGGCGAATCGACAGCCCCGGCAGCCGCAGCCAGTCGTCTACCGTGGCTCGGTTCACATCCAGGGCATAGCCCAGCCGCGCTGCCTGCTCCACCTCCTGGTAAGACCGCAGCCGATAGCCCGGTTGGCTCAGGCGCGCCGCCAGGGGGTTTAACTGTGCCCTCAGGGCTTGCCAACGCTTCAGCACCGTCTTCGCCCTACGCCACTCGATCGAGCAGTAGGCGGCGCTTTTGCTCAAACTCCAGCTCTGAGATCAACCCTTCCTGACGCAGGGTGTCTAGCTCGCGCAGGGCAGTTCCTAGGGCGTTAATCTGCTTGGGGTCAAGCCCCCCGCTGACGTCTTTAGCATCGACATCGACCGCGGCAAAAGCTTCGGCGGGCTGGGTGAGCAGCAGAAGGCCCTCAATGGCGCAAGCTACGCGAGGAATTTGTGTCCAGCTGAGCAGCAGGTAGAGCGTGCCCCATACAGGCTGGCCCAGGTAAAACTTGTGGAATCCTGACACCGGGGCCAACACCCCTAGCCACGCCAGAATGACGGCTGTTCGACGGGAACGCTGTGCCAACATCATTGCCCTTCGCGGTTAAGAAAGCCCGCAGAGTCTAAAACTTTCAACTAATCCTGTGAAAACAGTATAAGACGGGCGTAAAGAATCGACATTGCCCTCCGGATGCTGATATGCCGCTACCATGAGATCCGTAACAATAGAATTATCTCCTTAGCTCAGTTCCTGGATGCCCCACGCTGCCTTCTCTCCTGAATGGCTGAATCGTTACACCGATCCCTACGCGCTGCTGGGGGTATCGGTGGCCGCCGACGAGCGCCGTATTCTCAAACGCTATCGCACCGTGGCCAAGCATCTTCACCCCGACGCCCTGGGGTCGGTGCCAGCGGAGCGGCGGCAGTTTGCCGCCCAGGTGTTGCCCAAGCTGGTCAACCCCGCCTACCAGCGCCTCAAGCAAGACAAGGGCCGCAATGAGGTGCTGGCGACCCTGCGCTTTAAGGTGCGCCGCCTCAGCCGCGATCAGCAGCTCCAGCCCGTCAGCGAGGCCGGGAGGCATCTGCTGGCGGTGGCCGAGACCGAGGTCGAAGTGTTCTATGAACAGGCGGTGGATCAGCTGTGCGATCGCCAGTACAAGTCGTTAGCCAACTTTGAAACCTTTACCCAGCAGCTGAGCGAACTCAACCTGGTGTACCTGCGCCGCAAGATGGGTGCCCCGGTGATTCGCGAAAAGCGCACCGGCCTAGTGTCTGCCGCTACGCTGGCCGCTGACCCGCTGGCCGACTCACCCGTCAGCAGCCAGGCGGCCTCGGCGCAAGTATACGCCGATCGCCACTACGGTCGAGCCCAGGAATATCTCAAAGGCAAAAACGTACAGGCCGCCATTCAAGAGCTCAAAGACGCCCTGAAGATTGACCCCCAAAACAGCAGCTACCACTGCCTGATGGGCCAGGCCTACCTGCTGCAAAAGCTGCCCGGCATGGCCAAGGTGCACTTTAAGCAAGCCCTACGCCTCAACCCCAAGAACGCCGTAGCTCTCAAGTATGCCCGGCAGCTCAACCTGACTCTGGAGCAAACCCCACCCCGCCCCGCCGCCCCCCCCTCGAACGGGAGCAACGGCAGCAACGGCAGCAACGGCAATGGCACCAAGCGATCGCTGTTTGGCAGCCTATTTTCTAAAGGCCCCAGCCGCTAGCTCTGGGGCATCCTCAGGCAATCCCTCGGTTTTGGCAATGATTGGCTACACAGCCTACAGCAAAGCAGTGCGAGCGATGTAATAAAATCGCAACGCTGCCTATGATCTATGTAGATAGATCCCCGTCGCGATCGGAGAGCCCAAGTCCTGTGAACAGCCCTGTGAATAGTTTTGACGCCAAGACCCATCTCACCGTAGGCGATACCACCTACACCATCTACAGCCTGCCCGCTGCGGCGGCGGCCCTAGGCGACATCAGCCGCCTGCCCTTCAGCCTTAAGGTGCTGCTCGAGAACCTGCTGCGCCACGAAGACGGGCGATCGGTCACGGCAGCCGACGTGCAGGCCCTCGCCGACTGGCTCACGGAGAAAACCTCCAGCCGCGAGATTGCCTACCGCCCCGCCCGCGTGCTAATGCAAGACTTTACCGGCGTGCCCGCCGTGGTCGATCTGGCCGCCATGCGCGACGCCATGGTGAAGCTGGGGGGCGACCCCGACAAAATCAACCCCCTCTCCCCGGTGGATCTGGTGATCGACCACTCGGTGATGGTCGATGCCTTCGGCAGTGCCGCCGCCTTTGGCGAAAACGTCGAGAAAGAATTTCAGCGCAACTTCGAGCGCTACGCCTTTTTGCGCTGGGGCCAGAGCGCCTTCGACAACTTCCGCGTGGTGCCGCCGGGCACCGGCATCTGCCACCAGGTCAATTTAGAGTACCTGGCCCAGGTGGTGTGGACGAAAACTGCCGACGGCGAAACCGTTGCCTACCCCGACACCCTGGTGGGCACCGACAGCCACACCACCATGATCAACGGCCTCTCGGTGCTGGGCTGGGGCGTCGGCGGCATTGAGGCCGAGGCGGCGATGCTGGGCCAGCCCATCTCCATGCTGATCCCCGAGGTGGTGGGCTTTAAGCTCACCGGGTCGCTGCCCGAGGGAGCCACCGCCACCGACCTGGTGCTGACGGTGGTGCAAATGCTGCGGGCCAAGGGCGTGGTCGGTAAGTTTGTGGAATTTTACGGCGACGGCCTCGACCACCTCAGCCTGGCCGATCGCGCCACCATCGCCAATATGGCCCCCGAGTACGGGGCCACCTGCGGCTTCTTTCCCATCGACGGCGAAACCATCCGCTACCTGGAATTTTCTGGCCGCGACCCGGAGCGAGTTGCCCTGGTCGAAGCCTACGCCAAGGCCCAGGGACTCTGGCGCGATGCCGCCGCCCCCGAGCCGGTCTTCACCGACGCCCTATCGCTGGACTTGGCCACCGTAGAACCCTCCCTGGCCGGGCCAAAGCGGCCCCAGGATCGCGTCACCCTGGCAGCCCTGGCCCAGCAGTTCAAGGAAAGCGACTTCCCCGGCTTTAGCGGTAAGCCCTTCAGCGAAAAGCAGTCCGTCCCCGTGGCGGGCACCGACTACAGCCTCACCGACGGTGACGTGGTAATCGCCGCCATCACCAGCTGCACCAACACCTCCAACCCCTCGGTGATGATCGGCGCGGGTCTGGTGGCCCGCAAAGCTCGCGCCAAGGGGCTCACCGTCAAACCCTGGGTCAAAACCTCCCTCGCCCCCGGCAGCCAGGTGGTGAGCGACTACCTGGAAAAAGCCAACCTCCAGGCAGACCTCGATGCCCTGGGCTTTAACCTGGTGGGCTACGGCTGCACTACCTGCATCGGCAACTCTGGCCCCCTGCCTGCCCCCATTGCTAGCGCCATCGAGCAGCACGACCTGGTGGTGGGCGCAGTGCTCTCGGGCAACCGCAACTTTGAGGGCCGGGTCAGCCCCCACACCAAAGCCAACTACCTGGCCTCGCCGCCGCTGGTGGTGGCCTATGCGATCGCAGGCAACCTGGCCATTGACCTCAAAACCGACTCCATCGGCCAAGACACCGAGGGCCGCCCCGTCTACCTCAGAGACATCTGGCCCACCAGCGCCGAAATTTTTGAGGTGATGACTGCCGCCCTCACCCCCGACATGTTCCGCAGCCGCTACAGCAACGTATTCACCGGCACCGCCGCCTGGCAGCAGATCGCCACCCCCGAGAGCCAGACCTACGCCTGGAGCGGCGACAGCACCTACGTGCAAAACCCGCCCTACTTCACCGATATGGCCCCCAGCGTCAACGGCCAGGCCTTTGCCGACATCTACGGTGCCCGTCCGCTGGCCATTCTGGGCGACAGCATCACCACCGACCACATCTCCCCCGCCGGGGCGATCAAGACCGACAGCCCGGCGGGCAGCTACCTGGTGGGCAACCAGGTCACCGCCGCCGACTTCAACTCCTACGGGTCGCGCCGGGGCAACCACGAGGTGATGATGCGCGGTACCTTCGCCAACATTCGCCTTAAGAATGAAATGGTGCCGGGGTCGTCGGGGGGCGTCACCAAATACATGCCCGACGGCACCCCCATGTCAATTTATGATGCCGCCATGAAGTACCAGGCCAGCGGCACCCCCCTCGTGGTGATCGCGGGCAAGGAGTACGGCACCGGCTCATCCCGCGACTGGGCTGCCAAGGGCACCCGCCTGCTGGGAGTCAAGGCCGTGGTGGCCGAGAGCTTCGAGCGCATCCACCGCTCTAACCTGGTGGGCATGGGAGTGCTGCCCCTACAGTTCAAAGACGGCGTACACCGAGGCGTACTGCACCTCGACGGCAGCGAAACCTTTGACCTCACCGGGCTCAGCGGCGGCATCCAGCCCGGTATGACCGTCAACTTGGTGATTCACCGGAGCGGCGCTGGCAGCACCACCCTACCGCTGCTGTGCCGCATCGATACCCTAGACGAAGTGGAGTACTTCCGCCACGGCGGCATTTTGCCCTACGTGCTGCGACAGTTGTTGGTAAGTTGAGTAGGTCTGGAACCGTGGCGTGCGGTGGCCGTCAAGGGTAGGAATACGCAGGTGCTCCTAATCAACTTATCAACGACTCGTTAAGACTCGTTGAAGTTGAAGGCGCGGTTAGGGCAACCCCAGACTGCGCCTTCTATAGTTTGGACATTGTCGAGGGAACCCTGACAGTACCCATTGCCATTAACCATTACAGGGATGCCGGTATGACCTCATCCATAGCCCCAGATCAGGATCCACAAGTAGTGACAGAACAGCTCGCCGATGAGGCGATAGACACGGCTCGGGTTGTTATCGTACCCTCCACCCTAACCGTTGTTGAGGCGGTTGAGTTTGAGCAGCAGGTCAAACGCCACTGCTTAGATCAGCCCGCCCCTGAATCCATCATTATTGACTTGAGCCAGACTCAATTTATCGACAGCAGTGGCCTGGGTGCTCTGGTGATCTGCTACCGCACCTGCCACACCAAGGGCATTGCCATGGTGCTGCGGGGGGTGCAAGAGCAGGTGCGCATGGTGCTGGCCCTCACCGACCTAGAGCAGCTGTTTACCTTCGAGCCGGTGGCGGGCGAACCCGAAGGCCCAGCACCAAAGCCTGAGATGCGGTTCGTCGCCCTCACCACCCATCCCTCAGTGGCCTCCAAGGGGAAGCGCCTCATCGATATTTTGGGAGCGCTGGTAGGCCTGGTGCTGACCGCTCTGCTGGCGGTGCCCATTGTCATTGCCATCAAGCTCGAAGACGGCGGCCCGATTTTCTTTAAGCAAGTGCGCTGCTCCTGGATGGGCAAACGCTTCCACATCTGGAAGTTTCGCTCTATGGTGACCGATGCCGAGGCCCTGAAGGCCCAGGTCGAAAACGAGGTAGAAGGGCCGCTGTTCAAAAACGAAAACGACCCCCGAATTACCAAAGTGGGCCGCTTTCTACGCCGCACCAGCCTGGACGAACTGCCCCAGTTTTGGAATGTGCTGCGGGGCGACATGAGTCTGGTGGGTACCCGCCCCCCCACCCCCGATGAAATTGAGCAGTACAAGGTGCCCGAGTGGCAACGCCTCGACGTGAAGCCGGGCATGACCGGCGAGTGGCAGGTCAACGGTCGCTCCACGGTGAAAAAGTTTGAGGACGTGATTCGTATGGATCTTGACTACCAGAAGAACTGGAGCTTGGCCTACGATATTCAGCTGATTCTCAAAACCGTTCTGGTGCTGTTCTCGAAGAAAGCTGGGGCCGCCTAGGTTAGGCGAGTAGGCAGGTGAATGGGTGGGCTGATCAACGCATCCTGAACAGTGGACAGCCGAGACGGCTATCCCACAAGATTTCCTTCCCTAGGACTTTGAGGCCAGGGGGCAGCCTCCTGTGGGATGGGTCTCTGGCCCCTTCTGCCCCGATCATGAATTAAATCAAGCCCGAGAGGCTGTCCGGTCGCGCCTGGTCTGGCCGGGCGCGATAGAGTAGTGGTATTGAGGTAGCGGGCACGGCAGACGGCATGGCGGTTCACATTCTGGCGATCGCACTTTGGGTGGGCAGCCTCGCACTCTATGGTGCTGCTTTTTTTTTCCCCGAGGTGCACCGTCGCCACGACTTTTTTTGGAGCGGGGTGGCCGCTTTCTACGGCCTGGTGCTGTGGTTTGACGCAGCGCAAATTTCGTCCACAGAGCTGCTGGGCCATGGGGCCAGCCTAGCCCTGTTGGGGTGGTTTGGCTGGCAAACCCTGAGCCTACGCCGCAAGCGTACCCCCCTAGACCTACAAACTCCCCTGACCGCCGAGTCTTGGCCAACCTTTTGGAACAATCTTAGGCGATCTCTGCTGGGTCTCGCCCAGGCTACGCCCCTCGGACGCTGGCTGCCCGAGACCTGGGAGCAGCCTAAGGCGGCTGCTCCGATCGCCGTCAGCGAACTCCGGGCCTCGTCCCTCAAGGAGGTGGACTACGAATTTGTGGATGAACTGGATTCGGTGATGCCAGTGCCCCCTCGGGCCAGGCCCACCTTTCTAGCCGAGAAACCAGCGGAGCCAGCGTCTCCCCAGATTTCCCCCCGCCCTCCGGCGGTAGCCAAACCCAAGGGGCCTGGGCTAGGGGTTAGGGTGGCGGGGCTGCGGGCGTGGGTTGGTGACCTGGTAAAAGCCAAGACCAGCCCGCCCCCCAAGCGCGAGGTGATTGACATTCCACCGCGACCCTCGCCCCTGAATCGCAAAAAGTCCCAGCGAGAGATGATCGACATTCCGCCCCGACCCTCACCTCTGGATCGCAAAAAGTCCCAGCGAGAGATGATCGACATTCCGCCCCGACCCTCACCCCTGGATCGCAACAAACCCAAGCCCCCTGAAGACGACTCTACCCCTGCCGAAACCGTAACCATTGTGGATGCGGCGGCGGTGGCGAGTGATCTCGCAGCGCCCCCGATTGCCCCAGATAGCGCCCCAGAGTCAGACGTCCCTTCCGGAGGCAATAGCGCAGCCTCTACTGGGGCTGACGCCACCGATCGCCCCACCCATCCAGCGGACAGTGGGTTAGAGACTAACTGGGATGACGAAGACACCAACTGGATTGATGACTGATGCCCGGCTTGCGGCTTTACCCTCGATTGGTGATGGGTCGCGGGGATGAAATTGGTGCATCGCTGCACGGATGCACCCTACGGCTGGGTGGTTATGGCGTATTTTGCCGAAGGGGAAAATCGCCTCCCGGCTGCGATCCCTCCTCGCCTGCTGCAATTGCCCGCGACCTGACCTAATGTAGAGAAATGATCGGCTAGAGACGGCCCACCAGGGATGTTCCCTAGGCCAAATCTGCGATAATGACGCGAACTATCCTACACCTCTCCACCTGCGGCTGTGACAGACACCAAAAGCTACAAAGACACCGTTCTGCTGCCCCAAACCAGCTTTGACATGCGGGCTAACGCCACCCAGCGCGAGCCTGAGATTCAAGCTTTTTGGGCCGAGAACCAGATTTATGAGACGCTGTCCGCCGAAAACCCCGGCGAGGTGTTTGTGCTGCACGACGGGCCGCCCTACGCCAACGGCGACCTGCACATTGGCCACGCCCTCAACAAAATTCTCAAGGACACGATCAACAAGTATCAGCTGCTCAAGGGCCGCCGGGTGCGCTACGTGCCCGGCTGGGACTGCCACGGCCTGCCCATCGAGCTGAAGGTGCTTCAGGCTATGGACCCTGAAGCGCGGGCAAACCTGACGCCGCTCAAGCTGCGCTACAAGGCCAAGGCCTTTGCCCTCAAGACCGTTGATCGCCAGCGGGAGAGCTTCAAGCGCTACGGCATCTGGGGCGACTGGGATCACCCCTACCTGACTATGACCCCCGACTTCGAGGCGGCCCAGATCGAGGTGTTTGGCCAGATGTACCTGAAGGGCTACATCTACCGAGGCCTCAAGTCAGTGCACTGGAGCCCGACTTCTCAGACTGCCCTGGCGGAGGCCGAGCTGGAGTATCCCGAAGGCCACACCTCCCCCAGCATCTACGCGGCGTTTCCCATGGTGAGTGCTGCCCCTGAGGCTAAGGCGCTAGAGCCCTACCTGGGCGAGCTGGGCGTGGCGATCTGGACGACGACCCCCTGGACGATTCCCGCTAACCTGGCGGTGGCGGTGAATGGGGAGCTGACCTATGCCGTAGTCGAGGTCGCGTCTGGGACACCGTTTAAGTATTTGATCATCGCCAAGGATTTAGTGGAGCGGATGACTCAAGTCCTGGGCTCTGAACTCGTGGTGAAAGCGGAGATCAAGGGCGCGGCCCTAGAGCACTCCACCTACCGCCATCCCCTGTTCGATCGCACCAGCCCAATTTTGATCGGGGGTGACTACGTGACGACAGAATCTGGCACCGGCCTGGTGCACACCGCCCCCGGCCACGGCGAAGAAGACTTTAAAGTGGGCCAGCGCTACGGCCTGCCGGTGCTCTGCCCCGTGGACGAAAAGGGCGATATGACCGAGGAGGCTGGCCCCTTCGCCGGGCTCAACGTGCTTACTAACGCCAACCCAGCAGTGATTGAAGCGCTAGAGAAGGCCGGTTCGCTGCTGAAGCACGAGCCCTACGTGCACAAGTACCCCTACGACTGGCGCACCAAGCAGCCCACCATCTACCGCGCCACCGAGCAGTGGTTTGCCTCTGTCGAAGGCTTCCGCGACGAGGCGCTGAAGGCCATCCAGTCGGTGCAGTGGATTCCGGCCACGGGCGAAAACCGGATTACGGCGATGGTGGGCGATCGCTCCGACTGGTGTATCTCGCGCCAGCGCACCTGGGGCATGCCGATTCCTGTGTTCTACGACGAGGCCACGGGCGAACCCCTGCTCAACGAAACCACCCTGGCCCACATCAAGGCCCTGTTTGCCGAAAAAGGCTCCGACGCCTGGTGGGAGCTGAGCGAAGCCGAGCTGCTGCCCGAGCAGTACCGCGACAACGGCCACAGCTACCGCAAGGGCACCGACACCATGGATGTGTGGTTTGACTCGGGCTCCTCCTGGGCGGCGGTGGCCCAGCAGCGCGGCGAGCTGGAGTATCCGGTGGATCTGTACCTGGAGGGCTCTGACCAGCACCGGGGCTGGTTTCAGTCGAGCCTGCTGACCAGCGTGGCGGTGAATGGCTGCGCCCCCTACCGAACGGTGCTCACCCACGGCTTTGCCCTCGACGAGCAGGGCCGCAAGATGAGCAAATCCATCGGCAACGTGGTGGATCCGGCCATTGTGATCAACGGCGGCAAAAACCAGAAGACCGAGCCCCCCTACGGGGCAGATGTGCTGCGCCTGTGGGTGTCGTCGGTGGACTATTCTTCCGACGTGCCTCTGGGGGGCAACATCCTCAAGCAGATGGCGGATGTGTACCGCAAGATTCGCAACACGGCGCGGTTTTTGCTGGGCAACCTGCACGACTTTGACCCCGCCAAAGACGCGGTGCCCTACGACCAGCTGCCCGAGCTCGATCGCTACATGCTGCACCGCATGACCGAGGTGTTTGCCGACATTACCGACGCCTTCGAGACCTACCAGTTCTTCCGGTTCTTCCAAACGGTGCAGAATTTCTGCGCGGTGGATCTGTCAAACTTCTATCTGGATATCGCCAAGGATCGGCTGTACATCAGCGCGGCAGACTCCTTCCGCAGGCGCAGCTGTCAGACGGTGCTGGCGATCGCGATCGAAAACCTGGCCCGCTCCATCGCCCCGGTGCTCTCCCACATGGCCGAGGATATCTGGCAAAACCTGCCCTACCCCACCGCCCACAAATCGGTGTTTCAGTCGGGCTGGGTGAAGCTCGACGACCAGTGGCAGCAGCCGGATCTGGCCGAGACCTGGAGCCAGATTCGCTCCGTACGCCAGGAGGTGAACCGGGTGCTAGAGCAGGCCCGCACGGCGAAGGACATTGGCTCTTCCCTGGAGGCCAAGGCGCTGATCTACGTGGCCGATGAGGAGCTGCGGGCGAAACTGGCGGCAATGAATCCTACGGATGCGACGTCCCCCGACACTAACCATGTGGACGAACTGCGCTATCTCTTCTTGGTCTCTCAAGTCGAGGTGCTGGATTCGCCTGCGGCCCTGGCGGGGGTGAAGTGCAGTAGCGAGTCGGATGCTTTGGGCATTGGGGTGGTGGATGCCGAGGGTGAGAAGTGCGATCGCTGCTGGAACTACTCCACCCATGTAGGAGAAAGTAGTGAGGATCCGACGATCTGCGATCGCTGCGTTGAGGCCCTGGCCGGTTCCTTTTAGCCCCTCATTCTGGCTGAATGCGCTGGAGCAGCTCCTGGTGGGTAAAGGGTTTCGGCAAGAAACCCTGAAACCCCTGCTGCTCAGCCCTGGCGACGGCATCAATGGAGTTGAGACCGCTCATGGCAATCACCCGCAGGTCTGGGCTGATGCGCTTCAGCAGCGGAATCGTGGCGAAACCATCCATGGTCGGCATCATCAGATCCATCAGCACGGTATGGATGGTATCGGGGTGCTCGCTCACCAGGGCGATCGCATCCTGCCCGCCGTGGGCCACCACCACCCGGTAGTTGTGCAGCTCTAGCACCGTGCGCACCGCTGCACAGACGGCGGGTTCGTCGTCTACGACTAGCACCGTGGCCTGGCCACCGTCGAGCAGGTCTGGGGGGGAAGCAGCGGCGGGGCTGGGCTCGAAGGTGGCCGGTAGATAGACCTGGAAAAGGCTGCCCTGGCCCACCTGACTCTGCACATCGATAAAGCCCCCGTGGCTTTCGACAATGCCCAGTACCGCCGACAGCCCCAGCCCCGTGCCCTGACCTGGGGCTTTGGTGGTAAAAAAGGGGTCAAAAATTTGATTCAGCACCCCTGGCTCCATGCCGGTGCCAGTGTCGGCAACGGTTACTCTGACGTAGAGGCCGGGCTGGGCCTGCAAATGGCGCTGGGCTGAGTCGTGGTCTAGGGTCAGGTTCTCAGCGGTGATGCGCAGGCTGCCGCCAGCCGCCATGGCGTCGCGGGCGTTGACGCAGAGATTCATAAACACCTGGTGCAGCTGGGTAGGATCACCCCAAACCGGCCACAGATGCTCTGGCACCTCGGTATAGACCGTGATGGAGCGGGGCAGGGTCTGCTGCACCAGCTGGCGAATATCGGCCAGCAGATGGTTCACCTGGAGGGCAAAGCGCTTGCCCTCAACCCCCCGCGTAAAGGCGAGAATTTGCTTCACCAGGTCGGCCCCCCGCTGGGCGCTGGCCTCTAAAATGTCGAGCTTTCCCCGAATCCAAGGATCCATGTCCTTGAGCTTCAGCGGCAGCAGCTGCACCACCAGCAAAATCGGTGTCAGAATGTTGTTGAGGTCGTGGGCAATACCCCCCGCCAGGGTGCCCAGACTTTCGAGCCGCTGCGATCGCAAAAACTGGGTCTCTAGCTGTTTTTTGTCGGTGATGTCCATGTGAATGCCCAGCAGGCGTTCGCTGTGGGTCTCCACATCGCAGATCAGGCTGCTGTTGATGGTCAACCAGTGGACGCGATCGCCCACCAAAATGCGAAACTCGGTTCTGAGCCCCTGCCCCTGCTGCAGCGCCCGCCGCAGCTCCTGACTCACCCGCTCGGCGTCGTCGGGGTGAATGGGCCAGGGCCAGCTGTCGCTAAAGCTGGCCATCATATCGGCGATGGAGCCGGGCGTCACCCCAACCGATAGGTTCGCGGGCCGCACGCACCACTCAAAGGTGCCAATGCTGGCGGCATTTTGGGCCAGGGTGAGGCGTTCTTGAATGCGCTGGCGCTGCTCGATCTCCTGGCGCAGGTGGCGGTTGGCGGCCTCCAGCTCGGCGGTGCGGGCCTGCACCCGGTCTTCCAAAATTTCGTTGGCGTGGCGCAGGGCGGCTTCGGCCCGCTGCCGCTCGATCGCATAGAACAGCGATCGCACCAGCACCTCCTGCTGGAGCGATCGCTTCATCAGGTAGTCTTGGGCCCCGTGGCGCACGGCGGCCACCGCCAGGGCGTCATCGTTGGTGTTGGTCAGCACTACCACCGGCAGGCTCGGGGCCTCGTACAGCAGCACATCCAGCGAGTCGAGGCCGCTGCTGTCGGGCAGGGTGAGGTCGAGCAGGGCCACGTCAAAGGCGGTTTGACTCAGCCAGGCGATCGCCTCCCCCAGGCGCTTGGCGTGGCTGAGCTGAAACCGACAGCGGGGTGCCCCCTTCAGCACCTCCTGCAAAAACCGGGCCTCGGCCAGGTCATCCTCAATCAGCAGAACTCGCACCGCCGCCGGGTTCAGGGGGTACTCGAGGGTAGCGTCGCTGTTTCTAGCCAAAATGCCTCAATTCCTTGCACAATTTTGAACAGCTGGGCCAGGTTTCGCGATTTTGAGATGTAGCAGTTGACGTGCAGGTCGTAGCTCTTGCAGATGTCCTCCTCATTGCGCGAGGTGGTCAGCACAATGATTGGAATGTGCTTGAGGGCGTCGCTGGCCTTGATGTCGGCCAGCACCTCCCGCCCGTCTTTTTTGGGCAGGTTGAGGTCGAGCAAAATCAGGTCAGGGGGGGTGGCCGCCGCAAACTCCCCCTGGCGGTGCAGGTAGGCCATCGCCTCCATGCCGTCCCGCGCGATCACAATCTCGCACGGGGCGGCGGTGCTCTTGAGAGCCTCCTGAATCAGGCGAATGTCGCCGCGATTATCCTCGACTAAAAAGATAGTTTTTGGCCTTGCGTCCGTTGCCATGGTTGCGATCGCGTCCTTCAACGGGGATGGTGAAATAGAAGGTCGCCCCCTGGTCAGGAACGGCCTCGACCCAGATGCGGCCTCGGTGGCACTCGACAATCTTTTTGCAAATGGCCAGCCCCATGCCCGAGCCCGCGTACTCATCGCGGGTGTGCAGCCGCTGGAAGATGACAAAGATGCGCTCAGCAAACTGGGGGTCAAAGCCAATGCCGTTGTCGGTCACCGAGAACAGCCAGTGCTCCTCCTGGCGCTGCACCCCAACGTGAATTTGGGGCGTTTTGCCGGGCTGGCGAAACTTGATGGCGTTGCCAATCAAGTTTTGGAACAGCTGCATCAGCTGGGTGCCGTCGGCGACGATGGTGGGCAGCGGGTCGGCGGTAATGATCGCACCGGTTTCGGCCACGCGCCCGCGCAGGTTGCCCAGGGCCTGGTCGAGGGCCTGCTGCACCTCCGTCAGCTCCCACTCAATGCCCTGGAGGTCTACCTTGCTGTAGGCCAGCACGTCGTCGATCAGGGTTTGCATCAGGCTCACCCCTTCCACCGCAAAGCCAATGAACTCCTTGCCGTCGTCGTCGAGCTTGGCGTCGTAGCGCATCTCGAGCAGCTGCACAAAGTTGGCCACCTGGTTGAGCGGCTCCTGCAGGTCGTGGGAGGCGATGTAGGCAAACTTCTTCAGCTCAGCATTCGATCGCTCCAGATCGTTGGCCAGCAGGGCCAGCTCCTCCGCCTGGCGCAGCACAATGTTGACGATCGCCTTGCGCAGCTCCAGGGCCGCTTTAATCTCTACCGGCTGCCAGGGCAGCGATCGCAGGCTCACCGTCTCCTTCCACAGCTCAAAGGACTGGCGCGGGCACAGCCACTGCTGGTCACCCTCGCCCACCAGGGTGTAGGCCTCGTTGGGGTTGCCGCCCCAGTTCACCGTCTGAATCACCTCCGGGCGGAACCACAGCACGTAGCTGCGCTTGGAGATGGCGATCGCCAGCAGACCGCTGGCCACATCCTTAAATCGCTGGGCCTCGGTGTAGTCCAGGGGCAGGGCGTTGGTCACCACCACATCCTGCTCGGTCGAGGTGCTCAGCCACTGCACCAGGTAGTTCAGCTCCTCCTCGGGCGGGGTGCGGCCCAGGGTGGTCCACTGGCCGCCAAAGCAGATCGCCGCCCCCTTGGCCCCGACTAAATCCAGCAGGCTGGGGTCGTGGCGCACCAGCCCGTCAACAAAGTAATCTTCCCGCGCCATCTGGTCGATCAGCGCCGACTGCACCGCCGCCAGCTTCAGGCGGTAGCTCTGGTCGGCTTCCTCTTCCAGGGTCGAAATTTCCGCAAAAATCACCCGGCCCAAAAATTCGCAGGCCTTGCGCAGCTCATAGGGCACGTACTTGGGGGTTTTGTGGTGGCAGGCAATCAGGCCCCACAGCTTCTGATCCTTCATCAGCGAAATGGTCAGCGACGCCTCCACGTTCATGTGGTGCAGGTACTCCGTGTGGCAGCGGTAGGGCTGCCGCAAAATCGACATCACCAGGTCGGTGCCGTGCTGGGTGACCGGGTTGAGGGCGGGCACCAGCTCCACCGGCTCGGCGCTGGCGTTGGGAATCACCCGAATCCAGTTGGACAAAAACATCTTGCGGGCGGGCTGGGGCACGTCGGACTCAGGGAAGTGCAGGCCCAGGTAGGACTCCATGTCGTCGAGCTTTTCTTCGGCCAGCACCTCGCCGTGGCCGTCATCGTCAAACTTGTAGAGCATCACTCGATCGAAGCCCGTCACCTGCCGCACCTCGTGGACGATAATGCGGCAAAAGTCGGCCAGGCTGGCCGTCCCCGCCTCCAGCTGTCCAATCGAGGCCCGCGCCAGGTGGTAGAAGCTCAAAAACGGAATGGCCTCGTTGGTGAGCGCTGGCTCCAGCTCCAGAATCAAAAAGCCTTCGCTGTTGCGGTGAAAGATGGCGTCGTACACGGCGTAGTCGTCGCCCCGGCGGCGCACCCACACCTTAGTCGGGTTCAGGAGATCCAAATTTTCCTGGCCCAGGCCCGCGCGAATCTGATCCACCTGGTAGGCATCGAGCAGGTCATCCAGGGTCTGGCCCAGCACTTCTTCTGCCGCCAGGCCAAGGGCGTCGCGAGTGTTGCGACTCACCTGCACAATCGACAGGTCTGCCTCCCGCAGCACCAGCAGCACCCCGTGGGGCTGCACCTGAGTCAGGGTGTGAATCTCGGGCTGCTTGAGATTCACCAGCTGGGCGTCGAGGTTCAGATTTCGAAGGGTCATAGCGATCGCTCTCCTGGAGAAAAGGAAAAAATATGAGTGGGCTAGTCGGCTGCGTTCAGGCAAGTGGAGTTGAAGCCTCAGGGGCAATGGCTGACCTACTAAAGGCCCGGCACCGCACCCAATAGAGCCCTAGAATGACTCGACCAAATCTAGCGTCAAGGTCTCACATCAAGGTCTCACATCAAGGTTTCAAACCGTCCTCAGAACCGGAGAATCGGCCTTCGACTCGGCCTCATCTAACGCAGTACAAACGTTGGCCAGAGTCCAATTACTCAAATTGAGGACTCCATCAAAAATCGAACGTTTGGCCTGGGAAAAACCTCTGCGGCTGGGCAGAAATACCAGAGTAGACAGGGTTACATGCAGGGGCGCTGGCTCAGTTCCTAGCCCAACCATCCGCTGCAAGTCAGATCATCGCGCTTTGAAGTGGCTCTATTCAGCAGCATATCTCAGATAAATTGAGGCTCCAGAACAAGGTTATTAAGAAAATAGGAAATTTGCTTTTCAGGTAAATTTAGGTTTCAATTACTCCCCAAAAGCAGGCTTTCAATTAGCAAGACTATCGAATAATTTTTGTTTGTTTACTAAACGTATTGAAGTGCGGGAGGATCACCGCAGCGGCAGCGTTACAATTCCAAGCCAAAACGCCTCGATCTGCTGCACCGTACGAGATAGCTGCTCTAGATCAGCCGCCTTCACCACGTAGCAGTTGCTCTGGCTGGCGTAGCTGCGCAAAATATCTTCGCTGCGGTCAGACTCCGTAAACACAATCACCGGAATGCGCCTCAGGTGAGGCGTCGTCTTGATGGTGGTGAGAATGGTGTAGCCGTCGTATTCTGATAGCTCGCCTGCGGGGGGCTCAAGCCCCGGCAGCTCGAGATCGAGCAGCACCAAATCGGGGCGGGGGGCCTGGGCGTACTCGCCCCGCTGCCGCAGGTAGTCGATCGCCGCCTTTCCGTCCACAACAATTTCGAGGTGATTGTGGGACGGGTCGCTGCGCCCATCGCGGCCCGACCGCTGGCCCAGAACCCGCTGAACCACCTGCCCATGGGCCGGGTTGGGGTCAATGACCAGAATGAAGCGGTCTCGTTCTAGGTCTTGCATGGGGTCATCGCCAGGGGCGGGTTTGGGGCCAGTTATCGCCATAGTCACCGGGGTTAGGACAATCAGAAGCTTTCAAGACGTTTGAACGTTCAAACGTTTTTAGAGAAACTGTCCTAATCAGACTGGCTACAGCTATAGGATCTATCAACGCACTCCCAACACAGCACTGGGCAGCCGCGCATCAAACCTTAATACTGAACGCTAGCGATAAACAGCAGAAAATGGCCATTGTGCGGAAAGTTGTAAGATTTACGGCTTCGGTAGCCGCAGCCCAGGGTAGCGGTAGACCCCAGGGCCAGATCATGCCGTCTCGCCCGGCTGAATGGGGCTGAGAATCTGGCTGAGCAACCGCAGCTGATCGGTATTGCCCATGCTGATCACCATATCGCCGGGGTAGAGGCGGGTGTCGGCGGTGGGGGCAAACATCAGCACCCCAGCGCTGCGGCGAATGGCCAAAATCAATGCTCCAGACTGGCGGCCCAGCTGCGCCTCCGCCAGGGTTTTACCCACAATGGGGCAGCTCTCAGGCAGCAGCAAAAATTCCTCCACATAGACTGTGCGCTCGGCCCCGGTGAGCATGCCGTCTAAAAAGTCCACCACCTGGGGGCGCAGGGCGGCGGCGGCCATGCGCTTGCCGCCGGTAATGTAGGGCGACACCACTACATCGGCCCCGCCCCGCTGTAGTTTGAGAATGGCCTCTTCGCTGCTGGCTCGAGCAATGGTGCGAATGCCGGGGGACAGGGTTTTGGCCGAAAGCACAATGTAGAGATTTTCGGCATCGGAGGGCAGGGCCGCCACCAGGCAGCGAGCCCGCTCTACCCCGGCCTGCACCAGGATCTGATCCTGGGTGGCATCGCCCTGAAGCGAGATGTAGCCGAGCTGCTGAGCAACTTGAATTGCGCCATCCTCAGAGTCCACCACCACAAAGGGAATGTGCTCTGCCGAAAACTCGCTGGCCACCTGCCGCCCGGTGCGCCCTAGCCCGCAAATAATATAGTGGCCCCGCAACGATTCCATAAGTCTGCGCCGCTTGAGTAACCGAAACCCAGCCTGAAAATGCCCCTGCACAATGGCCTCGGTCAGACTGTTGAGGATGTAGGCAATCACGCCGACCCCCATCATGATCAAGACAATGGTGAACAGGCGACTGCGGGGGCTGAGGGGATTAATTTCTCCAAAGCCGACCGTTGAGAGGGTAATCACCGCCATGTAGGCGGCATCGAGCCAGCTCCAGCCTTCCACCAGGCGGTACCACAGCACCCCCGACAGCACCACACCGCCCAGGGCGATCGCGCCCCGAATCAGGTGTTGCCGGGTGCGCCGATAGTTTTCTTCGACGCTGGTTTCGCCGTAGGCAGGGCGGTTTTGGCGCACAGAGGTTAACCACTGAAACTCGACGTTGGATATGGCCCGCGATCGCGGTTCGCCCCCCAGACTGCCGCTGCCACTGCTGCCCTAAATTGTATAGCGTGTATAGCGCTGGCCAGCTAGCCCAGGGTACGGGCGATCGATCGTTGCCAAAACCTGGAACGGCTGGCCAGCTCCCAACCGCCCCCGCAACCGCCGCAACCTCTTGCCCCCTGTAGCGGTTGCTGTAAACACCAAAAACGCCCTGGGGTTAGCCAGGGCGCAGACCTCTTCACCGGCAGAAACCAGCGGCAGCATCAGTCGGCCAGACGCACTCGCCCGGCCCGAATGCTGTCAAACACCTGGTTGATGTACTGGCGATCGCGGGCCGTCAGCATCGGATTGCTCAACATCGCCGTCGATAGGCTGAGGTGGTCGCGGCGGCTCAAGACCCCCTGCTCCATGGCAACATTCACCAGCGATTGAATATCTGGGGCAGGTAGAGACGACACCATAATTGCAAATCCTTGATTCAGGAGTGACGATAGATAAACAGAAGCCCGGCGGGCTATGCCCCAGGCGACGTTGTAGCCTCCGCTACAATTTCGGGCTTCTTAAAGCATGCCCAATCCTGAGACAGTACGGTGTAGCCACGGGTAAAGATTCAGTAAACCTGCATTAAAGCCTGAGCCAAGGGTGGTTTTCCACGGAGAAGTTACGGAAATGACGACGCAAAACCAGGAGCATTCCATGGACATTCACCGGTTAGAGGCCTTTCGTGACAACTACATCTTTGTACTGCACAACCCAGCACAGGGGGCAGAACAGGGGTTGGCCGCGGTGGTTGACCCCGGCGATGCCCAGCCGGTACTGCAAACCCTAGAACACCTTGGGGCCACACTGACGGCTATCCTCAACACTCACCACCACAGCGACCACGTGGGCGGCAACAGTCAGCTGCTGGAGCGGTTTCCCCAGGCCCAGGTCTACGGCGGGATCGGCGATCGGGGTCGCATTCCCGGACAGACTCATTTTTTGCGGGAGGGCGATCGGGTACAGCTGTGGGGCGGGCAAGGTGCAGACAGCGACCAGCCTACCGCCGAGGTGATCTTTGTGCCGGGCCACACCCGGGCCCACATCGCTTACTACTTCGCCCCCTCCAAAACCACCGACTGGGGAGAACTGTTCTGCGGCGACACGCTCTTTGCCGGAGGCTGCGGTCGCCTCTTTGAGGGCACCCCTCAGCAGATGGTGACGTCGCTGGGCAAGCTGCGCCAGCTGCCCGACACCACCCGCGTGTGGTGCGCCCACGAATACACCCTCAACAACCTCAAATTTGCGATTACCGTGGATGGCAGCAATGCCGCCCTGCACCAGCGGCTGACCCAGGTACAGGCCGCCCGTGGTCAAGCCCAGCCCACGGTACCCACCAGCCTGGGACTCGAAAAGCAGACCAACCCCTTTCTGCGATGGGATGACATTCACCTACAGCAGGCGGTGAAAAGCACCTCCACAGTGCAGACCTTTGCCCGGCTACGGGGCAAAAAAGATCAGTTTTAGCCCAAGGCAGGGAACGGTTGCTATACAATCACAACAGCAGCGCACGCTGGGGTTAAACCACCCCAGATCACCTAAGTAAAGGGCAAAACCTGGCTATGATGCTCAAATCGACCACCCGGCATATTCACATCTACACGGCCACCGTTGCTAACAACGAGCTGGTGCCCAGCGACGACAAGCTCACCCTAGACATTGACCCCGACAACGAGTTCAACTGGTCTGAAGACGCCGTCAAAGCCGTCTACGCCGAGTTTGATCGCCTGGTCGATGCCGCCGCCGGAGAAGATTTGACCGACTACAACCTGCGGCGCATTGGCTCTGATCTAGAGCACTTTGTGCGACAGCTGCTCCAGCAGGGGGACATTAGCTACAACCTCAAGAGCCGCGCCCTCAACTACAGCATGGGGCTGCCGCGGGTAGAGGCCAGCGGCCCGTCCAGCTGAGGTCTGTGCAGCGGCTGAGACCCCGCTAGCCGCTGTAGACAACACGCTGCTGTAGAGCGACACGCTGTAGACAACCAGGGTAGGGTCACGCCCAACCCCTATCCCCGCTCTCGGCTGGCTACGCTGGGAGCAACCATCCTGGCCTGAGAAAGGCTGGGGTTAGATACCATGAGAGCTTAAGAGCTGTTTACCTGCCCCCAGACGGATCGTGATCCAGTGCTCTAACCCATCCTGCCGGTCGGTTTCGACCCCACCTGCCAGCCGCTGCAAGGTCTGTGAAACTCCCCTGCTGTACCATTTTTTGCTGGCGGTTAGCGATGGGCCTTTAACCGCACGCCCTGGGGCCCTAATAGCCGGGCGGTTTTTGGTCTGGGGTGACGATCGCAAAGCTGCTCTGGGGGGCCATCTCTGGCTCGACACCCGGCCCGATACCCCGACGCCGTCCCTGGAAAAAATTCCGGGCTCGGTGATGGCCTACCTAAAGCTATTTCACCTGGCCCAGCATGTTCCTCGTCCCTACGCCTACCTGACCTCAGAACAAACCGGTCTGCCAGCTCCGGTGCTGCTATTAGAGAGCGCTCCCATCGGCGTGCGTGTTCATTCCCACGGCGGGGAGACCCAGGTTGAGGAGCGGGGCTCCCCCAGCCAGGGCAAGGTCGAGGCCGTCATTCTGCCCTCCCTGTCCCAGCGGTGGGGCGCAGGATCTCCGCTGCAGCAGCTCAACTGGCTGCGGCAGGTGGCTGACCTGTGGACGCCGCTCACCGCAGAGCAGGTGGCCACTACCCTGCTAGATCTTGACAGCCTACGGGTAGACGGAGCCCTGCTGCGGCTGACTACACTCGTAGCCGATGCCCCCAGCCCATCGCTGACCCAGCTCGGCCAGGGGTGGCAGCCGCTGGTGGCTACGGCCCATCCCCCGCTGCGCTCCTACCTGGGCTGGCTGATTAAGGCCCTCAAAGACGGCAAATTTGCCTCGGCGCAAGATCTGGCTGCCGAGCTAGAGGGAGCCATTCAAACCCTGGCCCAGGGCCTGCTTGTCACCGTAGACTGGGCGGCGGACACTGACCAGGGGCCGACCCGTGAGCGCAACGAAGACGCCTGCTACCCCGAGAAAGACCCCCGCCAACAGCGGCTGCCGAGCCGACCCGACAGCGTTGATACGCTGCCGCTGCTGCTGGTATGCGACGGCATTGGCGGCCATGAGCAGGGTAGTGTGGCCTCCCAGACCGCCATCAAGCTGCTTCAGCAGGAACTGGAACCGCTCACTCATCAGGCCCGACTGTCGCCAGGGGCGATCGCCCAGCGCCTCAAGCAGGCTCTAATTTTGGCCAACGACGCCATCTCCGCCCGCAACAACGACGAGCACCGCTCCGCCCGAGCCCGCATGGGCACGACGGTGGTTGTAGCCCTGGTTCACTTCCCCTACGTCTCCATTGCCCACATCGGCGACAGCCGCGCCTACCGCATCAGCCCCCACACCTGTTACCAGATCACCGTTGACGACGATGTGGCCTCCCGCGAGGCGCAGATGGGCTACGCCCTGCACTCAGAGGCGGTGCAGTTACCCAGCGGCGGGGCGCTGGTACAGGCCCTGGGCATCAGTGACTCGGGTTCGCTGTACCCCTCGGTGCAGCACCTGCTGCTGGACGACCCGGCAGTGCTGCTGCTCTGCTCCGACGGCCTCAGCGACTACGATCGCGTCGATGCCCTGGCCCCTCTGCTGGTGGCCCCTCTGACCACCACCCCTGGCCCCCTCAGCCCAGCCGTAGCCGCCCTGATCCAGCAGGCCAACCGCCTCAACGGCCACGACAATGTCACCGTGGGGCTGATGCGCTTTGTGCCCCAGCCCGCCCCCCTGCCCACGCTGCCCGCTGGCCCCCTCCGGCAGTCCGTTGACGTGGGTCCCAGTTCCCCCGGCGGTACCCCCAGCTTTAGCGAACCAGCGGTAACGCGCTCAACTCGCCTGGTGGCCCCGGCTCCGGGGCTGGAGACACCCCCGGCCCCAAGGCGGTCTGGCTTTCCCTGGGGAGCTTTTTGGGGCGGTATGGGGGCCGTGCTCGCCGGGCTCGCCGGGGTAGGCTGGGTCTGGAGCCGCAGCGCCGCTGAGGCGATCGCGTTTCAGCCCCTGACCACCCGCTGGGCCACCCCAGCCCTGACCGGACGACCGCTGCCCGAGGCCGCCCTGGCCGCCCTGGTGGAAGTGCCCGTGGGCTCGTTTTGGCAGTCTGCCCCAGCCCTGAGCCCGACCGGCAATGCCGCAGCGCTACAGCTGAACCAGCAGCCGGCGCTGGGGACAACCACCAGCCCATCGCCAGCGCTGGCGACGGGCAGCGTGCTGAGGGTGGTCAGTCGCCAAACCACAGCGGACAATGTTGACTGGGTGCGGCTCCGGGTCTGCTCTATTCCTTCGGGGGAATCCCTCGACCAGCAGCCCCAGGAAACCAGCCAAAGTCCGCCCCCCGCCCCAACTGCCCCCGAGCTGGGGCAGCGTCTGATAGCGCCAGGGGAAGAGGGTTGGGTGCAAACCCGTCAGCTCTACGGAGCGGCGACTTTTTTAGAATTAGTCACCCCGGCCCAGGCGGGTCGCTGCGCGTCTTAGCTGCTTGATGTCTAGATTTATGCTTTGGCCCTACTGTCTTAGGCCTGCCTATGCCGTTGTCCGACGATCTAACCCTGTGCATTGCCATCGATCGGCTCACCGAGGCCGACTCCACCCACTACGCCATCTGGGTGCTAGAGAGCCCGTTCCCCGGCGGCTATGCCCACCACGATCGCCTCTGGGATAGTCAGATGGCTCAAATCTGGGAGAGTTGGCAGCAGTTTTTTGCCCTGCGGGGGCTGCCCCAGGTGCCCCACGTGCCCTCGGCCTACGTACCCCAATTTCACCTCGATGACCTGCTTGACCGGGTGGCCCCGGCGGCGGAGGTGGGAGGGTACACCGGACGGCTCATGCAGGGGCTGGGGGTGAGCCTGTGGGAGTGGCTGTTTGACGGCCCCATTCGCCAGACCCTGGAGCGCAGTCTGGGCATGGCGATCGGCCAAAATCGCCCGCTCAAGCTGCGTCTGGAGATTCGCCCCCCTGAACTGATTAGCCTGCCCTGGGAAATTATGCAGCCCCAGCCCGGCTGCCCGGCCCTGTCCCTGGGGCCGCAGGTGTTGTTTAGCCGCACCGCCAGCGCCGTTGAACCCCTACCCGAGGCGGAGCTGGACACCTCCCTGCGGATTCTTTTGGTACTGGGGCAGGATGACCCCAGCCCCGGCGGTGGCGGGGCTGACCAGGTCTTGCAGCTGCCCCAGGAGGCCGAAGCCCTCAAGCAGCTGCTAGAGCTCAGCGCCTCTCGCCTGAGTTACCAGGGGGCGAGCCCGGTGGTCTGTCAGGTGCAGACCCTGCTCGAACCCGACGCCAAAACCCTGCTCACAGCCCTGGAGACAAACTACTTTAATGTGTTTTTCTACGCTGGTCACGGGGTGCCAGCCCCCGACGGCGGACTGCTGTTTTTGCGCCAGGGAGGCAGCCTTAGCGGCACAGAACTGGCCCAGGGGCTGGCCCGCAACGGCATTCGCCTGGCGGTATTCAACACCTGCTGGGGGGCCCAGCCCGACCTGCAACAGCAGCAGGTGATTCCCCGCAGCAGTCTGGCAGAGGTGCTGCTGCACCACGGGGTACCGGCGGTGCTGGCCATGCGCGATTCTATAGCCGATGAGGAGGCGCTGAGTTTTATTCAGGTGCTGGCTCGGGGGCTAGCCGAGCGCCAGCCGGTAGCCCAGGCGGTGGCCCTGGCTCGACAGCACCTGCTGACGGCCTACCGCTTCAATCACCCGGCCTGGAGCCTGCCGGTGCTGTACCAGCATCCCCAGTTTGGGGGGCATCTACTGCGCGAGGCGGCCCTGGCGGTGACCCAGCTGCCGGGGCAAGACCTGCGCACGACTCAGGCGGTGGTGCTGCGCTGCCTGGCCACGCCGACTCGCCTGTGGCGGCTCTACGACGGCTACCTGCGGGTGGGGCGACTGCCTGACAACGACCTGGTGATTTTAGAGCCCTGGGTTTCGGGACAGCACGCCGAAATTTTCTGCCGCACCCAGTTTGAAAACGGTGTGCAGGAGACCTACTACTACCTGCGCGATCGCTCCCGCTACGGCTCCTACTATTTTGACAGTCACGGCTGGCACCACGTCCACCGGGCTGAGGTGCCCCTCGCCCTGGGCACGGCCATTCGCTTTGGCAGCACCGAAGGCGAACTGATGGAATTTACCCTGGAGGGTAGCCCCAAATCGCCCCCGCCCTGCTAGAACATCCACAAAATTGTTCATGCCGTACGGAATTCCCCAGGGGGGCGGTGTATCCACAGTCATCAGGCTCTGTTACCCTCTTGTGCATCTGTAGTTAACGCTATGAACCAATCCTCCCAGTCTGCTCACTCTGCCTCTGAGCCCACTATGGCTACCCAACACGATCTGCTCGCCAGTATTCTCAACCCTGAGACCGGGTACCCGTGGCAGCCGCTGGCCCCCGAGGCCGAGGCCTACCTCACCGGCTTAGAGTCAGCGTTTAATGCCCTTGAGGGGGGCGACGAGCTGAACGGGGCGATCGCCGCAGGATGGCAAATCCTATCGGCCCAGATGGAGGTCCAAATGGCGACTCAGCGGGGCAATGCGCCGATGGACGAGGTATCCCAGGCGGTGATCAGCCCGGTGCTGGAGCAGCTGCGGCAGTTTCAGGGGCGGGTACCCAGCGGGCTGCTGCACCGCCTGGCTCAGTCTGCAGCGGTGCTCACCCGCAGCGGTCAGCCCCTAATCGATCAGCTGGTGCAGTGCGTGGACGATATTTTGCCCGGCTGGAACAGTGAAGATTTGGCGGTGCTGGCCCGCCCTCTGGCCTACTCGCTCCGCGATGGCCGAGGCGAAATTTTAGAGCTTAACCTGCGGGCGATTCCCACGGCCGACTGGGAAGCGCTGTCTGACCTGGAGCAGGCACGGCTCACGCTGACAATGGCGTCGGTGGCTCTTAAGGTGGCCCAGGGCGAGGGCAGTGAGTCTTTGTAGGCAGAGCAAATAGCCAAATTTTCTGCAAATCTTTCCCTTGAGAGGGGCGATCGCGGCTGTCAGTCAGGGATTCTGAAGGGCAGCGGCTGCCGCACCCAAGACCTCGCTACGGGCCCCGTTACGATCTCGTAACGCTTCACTGACAGGGCCAGTTTCCTGGGGAACCATGGGGGTGGTCGCTTTTCCTCGCCCCACTATTGTCAAGTTTTATGGGATTTTACCTCACCCCCTGGTTACGTTGTCAGCAGGCCCGCTACTGCTACCGGCAGGCGTTGACTCAGATGCGCAAGGGCAATGTCGATGGGGCACTGGCGGGTTTGTCCCAGGCCCTAGACCACGCCCCCCATCCGGCCAATATTCACGTTGAGCTGGGTAAAGCCCATTGGCAGATCGGCAACACAGCGGCGGCGCTGGAGCAGTTTACGGCGGCGATCGCCCTTGACCCCGGTAACGTGCGCGCCTACGGCAATCGCGGCCTGCTCCACTGCCAGCAGGGGCGAGAAGACCTGGCCCTGGCCGACTGGCACCAGGCGCTCCAGCACCGGCCCGGCCATGCTCTGATTCATTACAACCGAGGGCTGCTGCACTTTCGACAGCACAACTACGCCGCCGCCCTGGCCGACTTTGATGTCGCCATCGCCACCAATCCCAACCTGGCGGAGGCCTACCTGCACCGGGGCCACGTGCACGAGCAGCTGGGGCAGCCCACCGCCGCCGCCCACGACTGGGAACTCGCCCTCTGCAACGATCTCAACCTCGACCAGGCGCGGCTGAAGCTGCACCACCTGCACCAGATCCATCGCGATCGCGCCCTTTCCCAGCGCCTGCAAGCGGAGCTGGGGCTAAAGGACATTACCGTCGAAGCCGAGCACCAAGACGATCGCCTGCGCATTCAGGTGTATCGCCCCATGGGGGTCGGCATCAACTACTTCACCCTGCCCGACCAGATTCGCGACCTGCTCATCGGCTGGCAGATGGACGATGTCTACAGCTTCGACCTCACTGGCCAGGTGCAAGATCAGGCGGTGGTCGAGTGGCGAGGCCACTACAAGCTCTTCCAGGGGCAGCCCTGCCCCCCGGCCCGGTGGCATCGAGTGCTGCTGACCGCCTTTGTGATTTTTCCGCCCCTGGGGCTGCCGGCTTTGGCCTGTGCCATGAACCTGCGCCAGGCCTATCAGCGGGGCGACTATCCCAGCGCCCTGCGGGCCTCCCGAGCCATTCAGGGACTGTGCCGTACCGGCGGCATTATTTCCTTCACTCTGGTAACGCTGCTGGGGGGCTACTGGGGCTACCAGCGCCTTTACGGCCCGCCCGAAGCCTCGGCGGCCCCGGCTCAACTGGCCCCGGCTACGCCGGTTCCGGCTGAGGCTGACGACTAGCCGCCAGCTCGGCGGGGCTCATGGTTTCGTAGCGCTCAAAGGGCTGGTGAATCCACGGGTTGTCGGGCAGGTAGACCACGTGGTAGTCAGGTTTGACGATGGATTCAGCTTTGTACCACAGCACCGCTGTCCGCACATCTTCGATATAAAATCCGTACTTGTGGTGCAGCCAGGCCATCGATTTTTTCAGGCTGTAGCCCGAATCGACTAAGTCATCGACCACCAGCACTTGGCTGCCCAGGCTGGGGGTGGTCATACTCAGGTCGCGGGAAAAGGTAATCGAGCCCCGGGTGCGGCCGTCGGCCCCGCCGTAGGAGGCGGTGGACAAAATTGCCAGGGGCACATCGAACAGTCGGCAGAGGGTATCGCCAATGCGCAGCCCCCCCTTGGCCAGGCAGACAATCTGGTTAAATTCCCAGCCCGACTCATAGATTTGCACCGCCAGGGTTTCAATGTCGCGGTGGTAGTCGTCCCAGCTTACGTAGAAATCAGCCATATCTATCCTCCTTGGCAACAGCCCTCCTTGGCAACAGCCCCCGGCACGCCGCCGTGCTCAGCTCGATTTAAGCTCAGGTGTGGAGTTTTGCCTACGGTCGCGCTACAGTTCCTAAGCTGGACTCGGTGTAGAGCATTCTGCAATGGGGAAATAATACACTGAGGACGCCCTTAGCGTTGTTGTCTCTAGAGCTGATGCTCCCCGAGCAATTGTCTAAACCGTCGCCGGGCTGTCGAACGAGTGCGGATTCACTAAGCAGGTAACCTATGGCTTCTAACGCGCCTTCCCCCGCTGCGGCCCCCGCTAAGTTTTCCCTCTGGGGCAAGCTGGCCTTTGGGGCCGGAGACATTGGCCCAGGGATGACCGCCAACCTGCTGGCGTTTTCGTTTTTGATCTTTTTGACGACGGCGGCGGGGCTGAGCCCGGTGGCGGCGGGTTCGGTGCTGGCGATTGGCCGCATTTGGGATGCCGTCAATGACCCGTTCATTGGCTACCTGAGCGATAAAACCCGCACCCGCTGGGGCCGCCGCTACCCCTGGATTGTGCTGGGGGCGATTCCCTTTGGGGTGACGTTTTTTCTCACCTGGGTAGTGCCCGACTGGGGCGACACCGCCCGGTTCTGGTACTACGTGGTGATGTCGCTGCTGTTTCAGGTGTTCTATACGGTGGTAAATTTGCCCTACACCACCCTCACCGCCGAGCTGACCAAAGACTACGACGAACGCACCGAGCTGACGGCCTTTCGGCTGGGGTCGTCGCTGTTTGGGGCGATCGCCGCCCTGGGCCTGGGCCTGGTAATCACCCAGGTGATTGCCGACCAGCGCCAGCAGTATTTGGTCTTGGGTGGCATCTGCTCGGTGCTGGCGGTGCTGCCGCTGCTGTGGTGCGTGTGGGGCACCTACCCCTACGCGGTACAGCGCAACGCTCTCCAGCCCGCCGATACCGACGAAGTGGCGCTGCCCTTTTTGCAGCAGATCAAAGTGGTCTTTGCCAACCGGGCCTTTATGTTTGTTGTCGGCATCTACCTGTTTGCCTGGCTGGCCCTGCAGATGACCGCCAGCATCATCCCCTTCTACGCCACCTTCTGGATGGGGCTTGACTCGTACTTTTTGGCGGCGCTGCTGGTGCAGGGCACCGCCATTTTAATGATGGTGGTGGTCAACTACCTCAGCCGCCGCCTGGGCAAGCAGGAGGTGTTTTACATCGGCATCGGCATCTGGATCATCGCTCAAATTGCCCTGTTTTTTGTGCAGCCGGGGCAGGTGGCGGCCCTCTATCTGCTGTGCATTGTGATTAGCTTTGGGGTGGCCACCGCCTACGTGGTGCCCTGGGCCATGCTGCCCGACGTGATCGAGCTCGACGAGATCCAGACCGGCCAGCGGCGGGAGGGCATTTTCTACGCCTTTATGACCCTGCTGCAAAAGGTGGGCCTGGCCCTGGGACTGTTTTTGGTCAGCCTGGCGCTGCAATTTTCGGGGTTTGTCAGCGAGGCCACCCAGCAGTCTGACTCGGCCCTGCTGGCGATTCGCATTTTTATTGGCCCGGTGCCCATGGTGCTGCTGGCCCTGGCGATTTTGCTGGCCCGGTTTTACCCAATTACCCGCGAAATGCACGAGCAAATGCTGCTGCAGCTGGCCGAGCGCGATCGCTCTGGCGATCGCGATGATGTCAGCTGAAAGGCTGTGGAGGCTTGACCAACAGCGCCGCCAAGCCAGAGGCTTGACGGTGTTTGGCCCGGCCAACTGGGGACTGGTTATCACCTTTGACCGATGAGAATTGTGCTCAAAAGGCAAATCATGGGGGCTAGGTTCATAGAGTAGATGCCTCTGACTACGCCCACAGCCGGTTCAGCAGCCCCGTCGGCCTGCTGGCGGCCGTTGGCTGCGGCATCACTGCCAGGCAGTACCTCGCGGCGTAAGTTTTCCGCCGTGGTCGCGCCACCTGGAGGCAGCATCTGTGTCGCTTACTGCCCTGGGCTCTGACCCTTTAAACCCCGACTCGGCTGAGACCGTCTAGCTGAGTCAACCGCCGCCCAGCCGCTGGACTGAACCGCAACTTCACCCAACGCAAGGCACCCACACCATCCACCATTGTCCCCAGCTGTGAAATTGGGCACGGCTGGATCAGTCGCTACGGTAGTCGCTACGGTATCGGAATTTACCCCGAAGTTGGGGTAACAGGCTTCCCTGAAGATGACGCTCAACTGCAAAAACACCGCAAAAACTACAGAGATTTTTCTATGGAGCTCAAACCGCTTGATCAGCAGATCGTCGTCGTCGTGGGAGCATCGAGCGGCATCGGTCGCGATGCTGCCCAATCGCTAGCGCAGCGGGGCGCTAAGGTGGTGGCGGCGGCGCGCAACGCCAACGGCCTGGCCTCGCTGCTGGGGGAGATTCGGCAGGGGGGCGGAGAGGCGATCGCCGTCACCGCCGATGTAGCGGAATTTGAGCAGGTGGGCGCGATCGCCGAGGCCGCGATCGCCAGCTTTGGCCGCATCGACACCTGGGTACAGTGCGCCGCCGCCGGCATGCTCGCGCCCTTCGACGCTATCACCATCGAGGAATTTCGCCGGGTCGTAGACGTTACCCTCATGGGGCAGGTCTACGGGGCAAAGGTGGCCCTGCCCTACCTGAAACAGACGGGGCGGGGCTCATTCATCGCCATTTCGTCTATGGAAGGGCGGCGGGCACTGCCCCTGCAAAGCGCTTACTCAACCGCTAAGCACGGGCTAGAGGGCTTCCTCGAAGCCCTCCGGGTCGAGCTAGAGCACGAGGGCCACGCGATCAATGTCACCAGCATTAAGCCAGCGGTGATCAACACCCCCTTTTACAACCACATGCGCACCAAAATTGGCTTTAAGCCCACGGGCATTCCCCCCTACTACGAGCCCCGGCTGGTCACCGAGGCCATTCTCTACGCCGCCGAACACCCGACTCGAGACTACATCGTGGGCGATGTGGGCCGACTGCTGGACTGGTTCCAGCGACTTTCGCCAGGGTTAGTAGACTTTGCGCTGGCCCAGATTGGCTTTCAGGGTCAGCGCACCGACGACATTAAAACGTCCCACGCCCCCGATGGGCTGTTTGAACCCATGGCGGGCTATGAGCAGGTCGAGGGAGATTTTAAGCATCTCACCGTACCGAGCGTGTCCGACTGGCTAGCCAAGATGATGTCAAAGCCGTGAGCGCGCCGGGCAGCCAATACTGAAGTTCGCGGCCAAACAGACAAGCCGCACTCTACAGCTGCACCACATCTAACCGCGAGGTGGCTAGGCGATCCATCCACCCGGCGAGAAAGGCGTGGTTGGTGGCTCGCTCGCGGGGGTCTTGGGTATCGGCGGGGTGGGGCAGCAGCCCCTGCAGCGAGGCGCTGGTGACGCAAAACATCGACTTTTGAAAGCTCTGGCAGATCTTAACCCGCACATCGTCCAGCCCCCGCCCGCTGGATTGGTAGAACGCCGTCAGGTAGTCGGGCAGGTAGTGGCGCATATCCTGCATCAGCAGGGTGGGGGGAATGCCCGCCCCGCCAACCGGCAGAGGGTCGGCGTAGAGGGCACCGTAGTCAAAGCGGCCCTGGTCAACGGAGATTTGGTTCGCCTGAGCGTTGTAGGAGACTGTCCCCAAAAACGGCGTGCCGCGAAAGAACACCGCCTCCACGTAGGGCACCGCCACATCCATTAGAAACGTCAGCCCGGCGGACTTGGGCAGCAACTCGTAGCTGGTGCCGTCAATCTCAACTGCGTAGGCAATGGGGTTTGCTGCCGCCGCCACCAGCCCCGCTTTGATAAAGGCCACCACCTCCGGAATAGTCTGTACCCGGACACCGTCGTAGGCGTCGGACAGATCGATAAACAGGTCGCTCATCACCCGCCAGAACTGGCCCAGGGCGCTGTAGTAGGCCAGCTGCCGCACCTGCTCCGGCAAAAAATCGGGAAATAGACTGTCCAACACCCGAATGGGTAGGTTGGTTTTGATCTTGGCAGCAACGGCAGCCTGGCAGTGCCGCAAGAAGTCGTCGCTGTCGAGGTACTCGTCCATTTTGCCGCCGCCGTGCCAGAGCATGGTTTTCATGCAGTATTCGGCGTACTCAAAGTTGATGCGATCGTGCCACCAGTGGCGCAGCAGCTGGGGCAGCGTCACCCTGCCGTTGAAATATTTGAAGAAGGGAAACAGCACCAGGAACTGGTGATCGGCGATGTAGATCAGGTTTTTGGAGTAGGCGTCAAGCACTACCCCGTAGCTCTTGAGAATGCCCACCACTTCGAGCACGTTGGTTTCGGAATCGGGCAGCAGCGCCTCAGCCCCCAGCAGCTTTTGAATAAAGGGCTCTAGGGGGTGGGGGTTAGATTTGGCCAGAGGTAAGGTTTTGGTCATGGCAGGGAAATCTCAGCGCTGGGGGCGGCAACAGGAAAAACAGGAGTTGGCAGGGCTAGGGATGGGCTAACCAACCGAGTATCGGCCACAGCAGGCAGGGCCGTGGGAACGAACCGAGTTCTAGCCTGTACAAATCCCTGGTAGGGCTGGTGCAATGCCAGGGTAGTGTGCTCGCTCCAGCGAGCCAGCCAGTTGGGCTGTAGGCCGAAGGCGATAATCAGCACGGCTAGACCGAGAGCGGGGGCGCGATCGCGCCAGGTCACCGAGGGCAATTCAATGTCGAGCTGAGGCGCAGCAGTGGGCGGGGCGATCGCCAGCCGCCCAAAGAAGGCCCGGTTGACCAGCAGCAAAAAGTACACCGCCGTCAGACCTGACCCCACCATGCACAGCAGCGTCTGCACCGGAAAGATCAAAAAGCTGCCCCGAAACACCAGAAATTCAGAAATAAACCCCACCATACCGGGGATACCGGCGCTGGCCATCACCCCCAGGATCATCATCGACCCCACAAAGGGCAGACCCCGTTCGGGGTTGAGCAGGCCGCGCAGCACCGTCAAATCGCGGGTGCCGGTGGTCTTGTACACCACCCCCACCAGCAAAAACAGCAGGGCCGAGATCAGCCCGTGGCTAATCATCTGAAACACCGTCGCCACAATGCTCACGGGCGTCGAGGCCGCCGCCGCCAGCAGCACGTAGCCCATGTGGCCAATGGAGCTGTAGGCCACCATTTTTTTCATGTCGGTTTGGGCGATCGCCGCCAGCGATCCGTAGAGCACGCTGATCACCGCCCAGGTCGCCATCCAGGGGGCCAGCGCCATCCAGGCATCGGGCAGCAGACCCAGGCCAAAGCGCACCACGCCGTAGGTGCCCAGCTTCAGCAGCACCCCCGCAAGCAGCACCGACACTGGCGTAGACGCCTCCACGTGGGCGTCGGGCAGCCAGGTGTGGAAGGGAAACAGCGGCACCTTGATGCCAAAGCCTACCAGCAGTGCCACCAGCAGGGTACTCTGCTGGGCCAGGGGCAGGGCCGCCGCCAGGCCGCTGTCGTAGTCAAAGCTGGTGTTGCCCGACAGCCAGACCAGCCCCAAAAACGCTCCTAAAATCAGCACCCCCGACAGGGCGGTGTAGATCAAAAACTTGGTGGCCGCGTAGCCCCGCCGCGACCCACCCCAGATGGCAATCAGCAGGTACAGCGGAATCAGCTCTAACTCGTAAAAGATAAAAAACAGCAGCAGGTTGGCCGCCAAAAAGGCCCCGGCCACGGCGCTGTTGATCACCAGCAGCAGCACATAGTAAAGCCGAGTGCGGTGCAGCGTGGGAGCACTGATGTAGATCGCCACCAGGCTCAGCAAACTATTCACCACCAGCAGCGGCAGCGACAGTCCGTCGAGGCCAAGACGGTAGCTCAGCCCCAGGGGTTCTACCCAGGGCAGCAGTTCTTCAAACTGAAAACCCGGCGTGGCCAAATCAAAGCGCGTCGCCAGTAGAGCGACCAAGACCAGGGTGAGGGCTAAACTCAGGCCGCTGACCAGCTTAGCGGTCTGCGCCTCTAGCTTACCGGGCCACAGAATCAGCACCAGGGCCGCCACCAGCGGAATTAAAATCAGTGCACTCAGCATCGCCAACCGTTACCAAAGCGTCCAGGTCATGAAAATTCCGAGTAGCCCCACCCCAGCAACAATGGTCAGCAGGTAGAGCTGCGACTGGCCCGAAGCGCTGTACTTCAGCCCCTCACCGCCAAACAGCGAGGCCAGACCGACCCCATTCACCAGGCCATCGACCACGTACTGGTCAAACCAGTTGCTAAACCGGGCCAGGATCGCCACCGCCGCCACCACGGTTTTGTCGTAGAGGCGCTCGGTATAGAAGTCGTAGGCCAGCAGGTCTTGGGCAATGCGCAGGGGGCGGTTGAGCGATCGCGCCAGCGACTTGGACAGGGGCACCGTCGCGCCCACCGCGACCCCCGCCCAGCCCGAAGCCAAAATCAGGGCCACCACCGGCAGATTGAGATACTCCCAGGGGGGCAGCAGCGCCAGCTTGCCCATGATCAGCGGCAGCAGCAGCGTGATCACCGAGAGGGTCACCATCGGCACCGCCATGGGCCAGGGCACCTCTGGGGCGCGGCGGGTTTTAGGCTGCGCCGCCCCCAAAAACGCCAGGCGAAACACCCGCGTCAGGTTGATTGCGGTCAGAGCATTCACCGCAATAAAGACCCCCGCCAGCAGCGGGTAGTCACCGCTGAGAAAGTCGGCCCCCATCCGCAGGCCCCAAAAACAGCCCAGGGGAAACACGCCCACCAAACCCAGGGCTCCGGCGACGTAGGCCAGGGTGGTGGCCGGCATTTTTCGGCCCAAGCCGCCCAACTCCGTGAGGTTTTGGCAGTTGGTGGTGGTGATAATCGCCCCCACCGCCATAAAAATAAGCGCCTTCGCCACGGCGTGGGTGAGCAGCAGGGTGAACGCTACCCCAGGCCATTCGGTACCCACCGCAATAAACACCAGCCCCAGGTAGGCGCTGGTCGAGTAGGAAAACGTACGTTTGAGGTCAACCTGAGCCAGGGCGACGAGCGACGCGCCCACCGCAGTGACAGTACCCACGGCCACCAGGGTGGTCAGGGCCACAGGCGACAGCACCACAATCGGCTGCAGGCGAATCAGCACGTAGGCACCGCAGGTAACCACCACCGAATTTCGCAGAATAGAGGCCGGGTTGGGCCCTTCCATCGCCTCGTCGAGCCACAGGTGCAGCGGAAACTGGGCGCACTTACCAATCGGCCCAGCAATCAACGACAGTCCCAGCAGCGTGGCCAGTGCCGGCGACAGCCCCTCCACCTTGACCCATTCGTACAGGTCGTTGAAGTTGAGGCTGCCCGCCAGCGACGCCAGCGACACCACCCCCATCAGCAGCAGCACATCGCCAATGCGCTTAGTCAAAAAAGCATCGCGGGCAGCGGTGACCACCAGGGGTTGGGCATACCAAAAGCCCACCAGCAGATAGGTTGACAGCGTCAGCATCTCCAGCAGCGAGTAGGAGACAAACAGCGACCCGCTCAACACCAGGCCGCTCATGGCCGCCTCAAAGAATCCCATCAACCCGTAAAAACGAGCCAGGGCCCAGTCTTTCTCCATATAGCCGAGGGCAAATACCTGGGCCAGGAGGCTGAGCCCCGCAATTAGCTCCAGCACCCCTAGGTTGAGCACCGAGATGTCAAAGGCCAGGGTGAGGTGCACGTCGGCAAAGTCAAACCAGGAGAACAAAAGCTCCTGGGAGCCCTGGTTCCAGATGCCGCGAAAGGCCATCAGCCCGTGGACAAACGCGACCAGGGTCATGGCAATGTTGAGGTAGGCCGCCGGCCGAGGGCCGGTGCGGCGAATCAATCCGGTAGACCAGGGCAGCGCCAGCAGCGCCCCGATCAGGCCGTACATCGGCAGCAGCCAGCTAGTTTCGACAAAAAATTGGGTCATCCCGATGTTCTCTGACAACACCTCAACGCTCATCCCCAACGACGTTTTTTGGCCAGCCTACTAAAGGCTAGTTATAAGCTGCTCTCCCCGGTGGTTCTGGAGTGGCCCTGGCACCGCTGCCCCGCCCACGGCCCTGAGCGTGCCAGCCAGGCCGCTAAAAACCGTGGAACCGTTGAGTTGTGGGCTGTACAGCCCACAACTCAACGTCCCTGGTCATGCATAGCCCGACTGGGCCAACTACCAGCTTCTGACCCGCGCCAGAACAAAACTCTAAGGGCTCTTCACCTCGGCTTCTGAGCTTTTTGCTATTCTACCTGATTACCTGAGGGGGGCCGGGCTGGCGATCGCAAGTTTGGGAACTCAATTGATAGAAACTTCTAAAGTCACTGATTAGCAACCCGCCAGATGGGGCGGATTTACCCCGAGGATCAATGGGATCCTCGGCACTGAGGCGGGCGACGGAGGTCAGCTGCCCGGAAAAACCACGCTCTGAATCCTGCCGGGGCGATCGCCCGCCCCCCGGAACCATCCCAGACCTGGCGGCTCGAACCGTGCAGGAGGGTGAGCAATCACTCTTAGCAATCTGTGGATTGATTGCGACAAAAAAAGCTTTGTGCCATAAGCTTTAATAATATTCAACATTAGCAACAATCATTGGGACTTATATTGCAAAAGTGACTACGGACACCTATGCTTAATCTGTCATCAAGAATTTTTGGCAACCTGAAGTTTCAGCTTCCCCAACGGTGACTGCCGGTTCCTCAGTTTTCGGGGTATTTTTTTGCGCCTGAACGACCCATCGGGCTCACTCGTTAAATCCAGGATTGCCTAAATTTTACAAGGAGATTTCGACTATGCCGATTGCTGTGGGAATGATTGAGACGCTGGGTTTTCCGGCTGTGGTAGAAGCCGCTGACGCGATGGTGAAAGCAGCGCGGGTTACCCTGGTGGGCTACGAAAAAATCGGTAGTGGACGGGTCACCGTGATTGTGCGGGGCGATGTATCTGAGGTACAGGCTTCGGTCTCCGCAGGCATTGAGTCTGCTAAGCGCGTCAACGGAGGCGAAGTGCTATCGACCCACATCATTGCTCGCCCCCACGAAAACCTTGAGTTTGTGCTGCCCATTCGCTACACCGAGGCCGTAGAGCAGTTTCGCACCTAGGGTTTAGACCACCGGTTTTTTGAGACCTATTCGTTCTAAGGTTTAGAGGTCTACCTGAGCGGGGTGTCCGGCTCGGAAAGGGTCTCATTTAGCATTCGTTTGAGCTTCTGTATTCTCTGAAAGTAAGGCGTATAACAGTATGGCAATTGCAGTTGGTATGGTTGAGACCTTGGGCTTTCCGGCAGTGGTAGAAGCCGCTGACGCGATGGTAAAAGCGGCTCGGGTTACCCTGGTGGGCTACGAGAAAATCGGCAGTGGCCGCGTCACCGTGATTGTGCGCGGCGACGTGTCTGAGGTGCAGGCCTCGGTGGCGGCTGGGGTGGAAAACGTGAAGCGGGTGAACGGCGGCCAGGTGCTATCGACCCACATCATTGCTCGCCCCCACGAAAACCTTGAGTTTGTGCTGCCCATTCGCTACACCGAAGCGGTAGAGCAGTTCAGAGAGAGCGTCAGCGGCATCCGCCCCTACGGCAGATAGGTCGCTATGCTCTTGGCCAAGGTTCGTGGCACGGTAGTTAGCACCTGCAAAGAGCCCAGCTTAAGCGGCGCTAAGTTTTTACTGGTGCAGCTGATCAGCGAAACCGGCGATCTGCTGCCCGACTACACCGTAGCTGCCGATGTGGTGGGGGCTGGCCCCGGCGAATGGGTGCTGATTACCCAGGGCAGCGGGGCGCGTCAGCACCACGGCTATGAGAATCGTCCTGTGGATGCGGCAGTGATTGCCATTGTCGATACCGTCAGTCTCGACAGCGGCAATCTCTACAACAAGCGAGATGATGTTAGCTAGCTGTGTCTCAGGCTCGGGTTGGCCCGCTAAGTCAACCTCCGCTGGGCCTATGCCAGCAGAGACTACAGGCTCCCCGCAGCTGGCCCGTTTCTAGAGGCTCGCCTTTGGCCTAATCTGTTTCAGGCGCTGGGCAGCTCGGGGGTTAGTTGATCGGGGATTTTCTTGGGAGGATGTACGGCAATGGCGATCCGCACACCAGCGGCATCTCCTTCCCAGGCTTGGGGTTCACAGTCGGTATCTGCGCCATCGTCGGCTCGGGTACATGCCCTGGCCCAGGTACAGGGGCAGGTTTTAGTAGAGCCGGGGGCAGTTTTAGCCGCTGGAGCTGTGGCCCAGGCCGATGCCGGTGCCACCGTGCGCCTCGGTGCTGCCAGCACTCTGCAAGAGGGGGCAACGGTCTATGGTCGCGCCCAGGGGCGAGTGCTGGGGGACGACCGCATTTCCTATGCGGTCTGGGTGGGCGATCGCGCCATTCTCACCCACAAAGTACTCGTACAGAGCCCGGTCTACATTGGTGCCGACTGCTTTATTGGCTTTCGCTCAACTCTGTTTAATGCTCGCCTTGGAGCCGGCTGCGTCGTAATGATGCACGCTCTGGTGCAGGATGTGGATGTGCCGCCGGGCAAGCTGATTCCCTCGGGCTCAGTGATTACCCAGCAGCACCAGGCCGACGCCCTGCGCGACGTGAGCCCTACCGATATTGCCCTCGTCAGAGAACTGGCCGATCTGCCCGGCTATGGCCCTCCCCTGGGTCGGTCGGCTAGCTCAGCCGCTTTAGATACCCCAGCACAATCAAACGAACGCGATGGATTAGGCACTATGACTTCTCAACTGCTATCTCCCGACGTTGTCCAGCGGGCTCGTCAATACCTGGCCCAGGGCTTGACCATAGGCACCGAGCACGCCGACTCTCGCCGCTACCGCAGCGGCGTTTGGCAGACCTGTAATCCGATTCAGTCCCGTCGGGAGTCAGAGGTACTAGCGGCCCTAGAAGCCTGTCTATCGGAACACTCGGGCGAGTACGTGCGGATGTTTGGCATCGACCCCAGGGCCAAACAGCGGGTCGCGCCCATCACCATTCAGCGAGCAGACGGCAAGCCCATGGCGGTCGGCGGTGGCGGAACGGCGGCGTCCCAGGCCAGTTATTCCAGTACGTCGCACAACGGTGGCTATCGCCCGGCCCCGGCCCCGGCCTCAGCCAGCGGCCCACTGTCGCCCGAGGTAGTGCAGCAGGTGCGCCAGTACCTCAACCAGGGCTACCGCATTGGTACTGAGCACGCCGATGCCCGCCGCTACAGCAGCAACGTGTGGCAAACCTGCTCGCCCATTCAGTCCTCCCGTGAGGGGGAGGTGTTTGGGGCCCTAGAGCGCTGTTTAGCCGAGCACTCGGGCGAGTACGTGCGGCTGTTTGGCATCGACCCCAGGGCCAAACGGCGGATTGCCCCCATCACCATTCAGCGGCCCGGTGGCCCGGTGGGCGGGGGCAGTTCGCGATCGGGTGGGTCTTCGGCCACCTCCTATGCTGCTGCTAGCGCCAGCGGCGGTTCAGCTCAGGCCAGCGGCGATGTTGCTCAGCAGGTGCGCCAGTGGCTCAGCCAGGGCTACCACGTGGGGGCCGAGCACGCCGATGCCCGTCGCTACAACAGCAATGTGTGGCAGTCTTGCAAGACCATTACCAGCAACCGCGAGGGCGATGTCCTGGGTGCCATCAACACCTGTATGGCCGAGCATCCCAACGAGTATGTGCGGGTGTTTGGTATCGATCCTAGAGCCAAGCGGCGGGTGGCGGCCGTCACCGTTCAGCGGCCGGGCTCTAAGGCAGCCCCAGCGGCTCCGACGGCCTCCTATTCGGCGTCTGGATCTACCCAGGCAGCCAGCAATGGGGCTGCTCCCATGGGGGGCCTGCCGCAGGAGGTGGTGCAGCAGGTGCAGCAGCTCTTTAATCAGGGCTATCGCCTCAGCCTTGAGCACGCCGACGCACGCCGCTACCGCAGTGGAGCCTGGCAAAATGCGGGCAGGCTGGAGGGGAGCCGAGCGTCGGACATTCTCAACGCCCTGGAGTCCCAGCTGCGCAACCACTCTGGCCAGTATGTCCGCCTGATTGGCATTGATCCAAAGGTGAAGAAACGGGTGCATGAAGCCACCATTCAGCGCCCTTAGAAACCTCTAGCCCCCGATCTTTGACCGTGGCAGTATCCGCCCAGGCGATCAATCAGCCTACTAATGGCTATATCCAGGGAGATGTGGATGTAGCGCCTGGAGTGGCGATCGCCCCTGGGGTACTGCTGGGGGCAGCTCCCGGCTGTCGTCTGGTAATTGCAGCGGGCGTCTGCCTCGGGGCCGATGCCGTGGTACAGGCTCGCAACGGCGACCTGGTAATTGAGCCGGGGGCGAGTTTGGGCAGTGGGGTGCTGGTGGTGGGCCATGGCTCCATCGGTCAACACACCTGCATTGGGGCCAACAGCACCGTCATTAACCCTAGCCTGGGAGCTGCTCAGGCGATCGCACCGGGATCCCTGCTGGGCGCTCCCGCCCAGACTTCCCCTGGCCAGGAGGCGTCCTCTAGCGAACCCAGCGCTGGCGGTCGCTTCGTCGTCGCTACCGATCCTTGGGGCGCTGTTGGCAACCCCGACAACGGCTCGACCAGCGGCACGCCACAGACGGCAGCTCAGACCGGAGCTAGCCAGAATGGGGGTGGGCAAAACGGTAGCGCTCAAAACGGCTCCTCTGTCTACGGCAAAACCCAGGTCAATCGTCTGCTGGCCACGCTATTTCCCCAGCGCCAGGCTCTCAATGGCGCTAGCTCAGAGGACAGGCCCTAGAATGGAGAGGCAGACATCCCTGTGCAGAGGCACCCTATGCAACCCGACGGCAAACTAGCCTCGCCCCTCGACCTCAAACCCGGTGCGCCCAAGCGATTGACCCTGGCAACCCCGGCCCCTGGGCAAAAGGAGGCCCAGCGGCGCGACAGGTATCGCGGCGCGGCCCTGGGTATGGTGTCAACGGAGAGCTTTCCAGCGGTGGTGGGTACCGCCGATGCCATGCTGAAGGCCGCCGATGTGCTGCTGGTGGGCTACGAAAAAACCGGTGGTGGGCACTGCACCGCGATCGTGCGGGGGGGCATTGCCGACGTGCGCATGGCGGTGGAAGCGGGGGTGCAAACCGCCCAGGAGTTTGGCCAATTTGTCTCCTCCAGCCTAATTCCTCGTCCGTTGCCCAACCTGGAGGCAGTACTGCCCATCTGCGCCCGCTGGGATGAACTGCGCCGCGAGGGCGGCGGCAAACTGGGCAGCCAGGCGATTGGGCTGCTGGAGACGCGCGGTTTTCCGGCCATGGTGGGGGCCGCCGACGCCATGACCAAGAGTGCCGATGTGCAGCTGATGTCCCACGAGGCGATTGGCGAAGGCCTCTGCACGATTTTGATTCGGGGGTCGCTGCCCAATGTGGCGATCGCGATCGAAGCCGGTATGCACGAGGCCGAGCGCATCGGCGAACTCAACGCCGTTATGGTCATCCCCCGCCCCCTCGACGACCTAGTCGAGTCGCTGCCGGTGATGCAAATGGAGCAAGAGCAGCCCGAGCCCCTGCGGATTCCCCTCAACCTGGAGGTTAAGCAGGAGGAAACCGCCGCCGAGCCGGTGCTGATCGAAGCGGTGGAGGAAGCCCCTCAACCCATCGCCCTAGAGCTGACCGTAGACGAGACCGATCTGGCCGACGAAGAGCTTTAGCCTGAATTGTTCACATCCCACTGTCGAGTTGACAAACCGTTCATCTGGCAAGGAACTCATATCCAAATTCGCCTTGGGCAACCTCGATTCAAACCAGAGATCCAGTAGGGCAGTGCAATGCCTTACAAACCGAGAGTATACAGCTAGGAGCCGGTATCAGAGGTTTTCCGCCGCCACAATCTGAACAGTAGACAGCCAAACAGGGGGCAGCCGAGACGGCTTCCCACAGGATTTTTCCCACAGGTCTTTGAGGCCCAGGGGGCAGTTTCTTGTAGCCTGGGCCTCTGTCCCGTTTGACCCCGGTTATGAATGCATCAGGTTAAGCCCCCGCCTGCCAGAGGGCACCCTAGCCATCCTCGTCATCGTCCTCGTCGGGCTCGGCGTCAAACTCACCGCCAGACTCCTGGGGAGTCAGCCAGTGGGTCTCCAGCCGGCAGATCAGCCGGGCGTTGCTATAGACCCAGCCCAGGGGCAGAATGGTGTGGCCCACGTAGCGCTGGGCCACCGAGGGGCGATCGACCACCAGGGCGCAGTCTACGGTGCCCGTACTCATCAGATCGAGGGGAAGCAGGAGCTGGAGACAGTTTTTGCGCGGATTGTAGTAGGGAACAGCGGTTTTGTAGTTGAGCTGAGTTTTCAGCAGGGCAAAGCGCAGCGCTCGATCGCACTGGGCCACCATAGTGCCGTAGGCCAGCGAGTCGGCAGCTAAGGCGTCGGCAAAGTCCTGCTTGTACTCATCCACCGCCTCCTTAGAGAGATTGTGTACGGCTTTGGGCACAAACTGGCGGGGGCCGTGGGCCTGCAAAAACGCCAGCGGCAGCCGGTCGGAGTTGTCTTGAAGGATGTGCCGCCAGTCTACCTGGGGAAGGCCGCTGTGGACATCGTAGAACATGTCTTCAGGGCGATCGAAGTAGTTGGCCGTACTGGGCAACAAGTCGAAGTTGGCCACCAGGGTCTTGCCCTCGCCCCCCTGGCCGGGAATGCAAAACCCAATCAGGTACCAGTCCTGCTGACGACCCAGCTGGTCACGCCCCAGCAGGGGGTAGATTGGTTCGTACTTGCGATCCACTAGCCCGGTGTTGAACGTGCTGTATCTGCCATCCGCCGAAACCGCTACCTTACCCTCGTGCTGAAGCCGCACGAAGGTGTACTCCAGGTAGTTTTTCAGAATGGGATAGGAGAAAGCGCTGGGAGGCGTAGTGCCAAAAAACCACTGCTCCTCCAGGGCCAAACTCGCCAGCCGCCGATAGCTCTCCTCCTGGTTGGGAATGAAGGCGTAATGGTAAAGCGGCATTACGCTGCGTCTGGGGCGATCGCCCCCAGCCCCCACCCTGCGCACGGGGGGAGGCGACCGACGGGCCGGAGCGGCATCCGGGGTCAGGGCCGGGGCAGCTGTCCCCTGCTTGAGCCGAGCGTAGTACTGGGGTGGGTAGACCGACTCATCCCGCTGTAGTTCGATCAAGTCGGGGTGGGCCGCCAAAAAATTCTTGAATTTCTCAAACCCGTACTTTTGCACCGAGAACTGGGGGCAGCGCTTGTTCAACTCCAGCTTGAGGCTGGACAGGTGAGCCCAGTCATTGCTGGCGGAGACGCTGCGAAACGTCTCGCAGAGCAGGGTTTTCATATCGGCGGGCTGGTGCAGCCGGGCCTGGTTGTGGGGGCGATCGAAACTGATCAGGTCGGGGGCAGCCTCCAGCAGCTCGCTCAGCCGGGCAAAGCCGTACTGCTGGGCCGAAAAGCTCTTGTCCACGGTTCTCAGCGCGTTGCCCAGGGGAGCCAGATCTACCCAGGCGTCGCCCCGGTCTAGCTGACAAAAAGCCTGGTAGAGGTTGCGCCGCAGCCTAGGCGACAGACCCTTGTCGGGGGCTGGGTCACCGCCTGGGTTCGAGCTGACACTGGGTTTGGGAGACTTTTGTGCCGGAGGCCGCTCGGCGATCGGGGAGGAACTGGGGGATGGGCTTGCCTGTAGACCCTGTAGACCCTCGGCGGGGGGCGGGCCGGGGAGCCTGGAGCGCAGCGGCGACGCCTCCAAGCCCAGCAGAGAGCGAATCCAAGCCAGCAGCTTTTTAATTAGAGAACCCATTGCAATGCGGTGCCGTGGACTAACGCACAGATGACGTGCCGACCAACCCCCAGCGGTGAAGACCTAAAACACGCAGATTAGTTCAATGGTATAGTTTCTAACCTGTTTTGCGGGATATTTACCCGATTAGGTCATTTTCTATAGAAAATATCCCATCGGTTAAGGGCTGGCTGCAACCGTTCCCAGCGGAGCCTGCCTTCCTCCATGAGCCTGGTTATCGGCCGGACTGCCGATGGGCGGCATCGCGCCCGTCGCGGTCTAGTCGGGGGCCGCTGCATCCCCTAGGCCCGTGTTGTAGTTGACGGTTTGCGGCCTGCCGATCTGGATGTTGTGGGCCTCAAAGGCCTGGCGCACCGGCAGCCGAAACTCGCGGCCAACGATCCACTGCTCCACGGGGGCGGTCTTGAGCCAGACGCGCACGAGCATGCCGGTGTGGGAGAGGTCGTCAAGGCCGAGGGCGGTTGGCGGTCTAGCAGGCGATCGCCCCATTCCGGCTTCCGGTAGAGCCGTTCGCACACCTGCTGCAAAACACTGAGCACCTGTTTGGGGTCGTTCTCGTAGGCCATCACCCCAGAACAATCGACTCGCGACCACAGGCGCGTCAGGTTGCTGACATCGGTGATGGTGCTGTTGGGAATGGTGATCAGCTGACCCTCGCTGTTGCACAACTGCGTCACACGCAGGTTGAGGTTTTCGACCAGGCCGCTTTTCTCGCCAATCTGCACCCCATCGCCCACGCAAACTAATGTTTACAGAACAGGGTAAAGGGGCTATTGTTTTTATATCGATCGTCCAACATAAAAATTTTTGGTGATTGGGGTATCGTTTCAAAGCTGCTTAGAGGTTAGGCCGCAGCGCCTGAACGTGTATGCCCAAGATTGTTGACCATGACCAGTACCGCGAGGAGCTGTTAGATCAATGCTTTGACTTGTTTGCCAAAAAGGGCTATGCCGCGTTGACCATGCGCCAAATTGCCCAGGGGTTAGGGGTGTCTACGGGCACGCTCTACCACTACTTTCCCAGCAAGGAAGGATTGTTCGAACAACTGGTGCGCGAAACCACGCTGCGAGATATTCGAGGCGCGATCGCCGCCGCCAGTCAGCAAAACTGTGTTCTGAGTCGGGTGGCTGCGGCCCTTGAATATGTCGCACAGAATGAAGACTTTCTAAAGAAGCAAACGCTAATTTGGATTGAGTTTTATCAGCACCAGCACCGGGAGTGCGGCATACCAACCGAGGTATTTCATCGGGTTTGGCAGGAAAGCGAGCAACAGATAGCCGCCCTGGTGGGCTTAGACGATCCAAAGCTGATTGGCTTCTTAAGCTGTGCAATAGACGGCATTTTGCTGCACCGCATCTACGAACCACAGAATTGCTCGTTTCGAGACCACGCCAGCATGCTAGTAGAGATGGTCAAGCTCTATCTACGCGATCGCGGCAAGCTCATTTCAGCTGAGTGAGGTCAACCGTTAACTTGCTGACTAAGCTGCTTAACTGACAATAAAAATTGGCTCGTTGACGGGGTAGCTTCAATCAGCGGGGTAGCGTATAGTACACCAGTATAAATCCAGTGCGCTCCTGAAGTCGTTGACCCTACTCCTCGGATTCTCTGAACTACCATTAGGCAATGGCATCTGATGTCTATCGTGCAATCTGAGTCTAGCTGTCCTATGCTGCCAGTGAATATTTGCCAATCGCGCCGGGCGTTGGGGGCTGTCCTTGCTCTGTCGCTGGCCGTAGCGGCCTGTAGCCGCCCCCAGCCCGACGCCATGATGGGCGGCCCCCAGGCGGTGCCGGTGCAGGTGCAGGAGCTTCAGCCAGGCACCTTTGAAGAAAGCTCTGATTTTGTTGGGGCCTTAGAAGCTGAGCAGCGCATTGATCTCAAGCCCGAAGTCGATGGTCGAGTAACCCAGGTGCTGGTGAGTTCTGGCAGCGCGGTAAACCAGGGGCAGCCCGTGGTGCAGCTCAGCCCCGAGCAGACCCAGTCGGAGGTGGCGGCGGCCCAGGCGGCGGCCCAGGCGGCGGGCTTTGGCCGCGAGGCCGCCCGCGCCCAGGTCGATGCGGCTGAGGCCCAGTTCGCCCGCGCCCAGGCCGATGTCGAACTCGCCGCCGTTGAGTTTAGTCGCACCGAGCGCCTGGTGGGAGCAGGGGCGCTGAGCCGCCAAGATCTCGACAACGCCCGCAATCAGCTCAACGTCGCCCAGGCCGCCCAACGCCAGGCCTCAGACAATGTGCGAGCAGCCCAGGCCCAGCTGCAGCAGGCGCTCTCCACCTTTAATCAGTCCCAGGCCCAGGTCAATGTCAGTCAGGCAGACCTGGGCTTTAAGCAGGTGGTGGCCCCGGTCACCGGCCGCCTGGGGGACGTGAGCCTCAGGGTGGGCGATTTCGTGCAGGCGGGAGACACTCTGGCCACCATTACCCAAAATAGCGAGCTGTTTTTGCGCATTCAGGTGCCCACCACCCGAGCTAGCCAGCTGCGCACGGGCATTCCGGTAGAACTGCTGAGTCCTGATACCGGTGAACCATTGGCCACCGGCAGCGTTAGCTTTATTTCGCCAGAGGTCGATGGGGCAGGGCAGTCGATCTTGGTCAAGGCTCGCTTCCCCAACGATGCCGGAAATTTGCGCGACGGCCAGTTTGTGCGCGCCCGGCTGATCTGGAGCACCACCGCTACGCTGCTGGTGCCGACGGTAGCGGTGACCCGCATTGCCGGACAGAGCTTTGTATTTGTGGCCGTTGATGAAGCCCAGGAAGACGGTCAGACCATGCGAGTAGCCTCCCAGCGTCCGGTACAGCTGGGGCAAATTCAGGGGGGTAACTACCAGGTGATTGACGGTCTTACCGCTGGCGATGAGGTGATTGTGACCAACATTCTTCAGCTGCAAGACGGCAGGCCGATTGCCCCTGAGACCCAGACCTCAGCGACACCCTAGGGAGTGGGGCCCAGTTGTTGGTAGCGAATATGGTTAGGCGTCAGTACGGCGCAATGTGCGAAGGAATTTCTAAGGAAGTCCATCTCTTTAACCCCTTAAGCCCCCGGTATCTCATCCATGGCGCTGTTCTCCGTTGCCGATAACTTTATTCGTCGCCCGGTGCTCACCACCGTATGCACCCTGCTGATAGTGCTGGCGGGGGCGGTGGCGATTCCGCTACTGCCCATTGAGCAACTGCCTGAGATTGCCCCTTTGCAGATTCAGGTGGCCTCTAACTATACCGGGGCCGACGCCGAAACGGTCGAGAGCAACGTCACCACGGTGCTTGAGCGCGAGATCAACGGCGTGGAGGGCATGGAATACATTACCTCCAGCAGCACCAACACCGGCCAGAGCAGCATTAACGTGGTGTTTCAGCCGGGTCGAGACAAGGATTTGGCCCAGGTGAATGTGCAGAACCGGGTGGCTCGGGCTGAGCCCCAGCTGCCGCCGGAGGTGAGCCAGCTGGGGGTTACGGTCAACGCCCAGTCGCCCAGCATTCTGCTGGTGTATCGCTTCTTTACCGATGACGATCGCTACGATGCGCTGTTCCTGAGCAACTACGCCGATCTGTTTATTCTCGACGAGATGAAGCAGATCAACGGTGTGGGCAACGCCGAGGTGTTTGGGGCAGGGCGCTACGCCATGCGCCTGTGGCTCAACCCGGCTGCCCTGGCCAGCCAGGAGCTGACCCCCGGCGACGTGGTAGCGGCCCTGCAAGAGCAAAACGTGCAGGTGGGCGGCGGCGCAATTGGGGCTCCGCCGGTAGACAACAGCCAGGCCTACCAGTACACAGTGCGGCTACCCGGTCGCCTGCAGGAGGTCAGCGAGTTTGAAAATCTGGTGGTGAAGGTGGGCACAGGCGGCAACCTGGTGCGATTGAGCGACGTGGGCCGGGCAGAGCTGGGCGCGCAGGACTACAGCTTTGACGCCAAGACCGGCGGCCAGCTGGCGGCGGGTCTGCTGGTGTACCAGCTGCCGGGCAGCAACGCCCTGGAGGTGGCCCAGGCGGTGCGCGATCGCATGGCCGAGCTACAGGCCAACTTTCCGCCGGGCTACCGGGCTGAGCTGGTGTTTGACACCACCGACTTTGTGCGGGTGTCGCTCAAAGAAGTGCTGACCACGCTGATCATGGCGATCGCCCTGGTGCTGCTGATTTTGTTCCTGTTTTTGCAGGACTGGCGATCGACTATCGTGCCTGCGATCGCGATTCCGGTATCGCTGATTGGCAGTATGGCCTTTTTGCTGATTTTTGGCTTTTCTATCAACACCCTGACCCTGTTCGGCTGCATTCTGGCCTCGGGGGTGGTGGTGGACGACGCCATTGTGATTGTAGAGGCCATTGCCGCCAAAATTGACCAGGGCATGCGCCCTCGCCTGGCCGCCCTCGACGCCATGCAGGAGCTGTCGGGAGCCGTCATTGCCACCTCCCTGGTGCTGATGGCGGTGTTTATACCGGTGGCATTTTTTCCGGGCAGCACGGGCAAAATCTATCAGCAGTTCGCTCTGACCATTGCCTTTGCCATCGTAGTCTCGACCTTTAACGCCCTCAGCTTCTCGCCCGCCATGTCGGCCCTGCTGCTGCGGCCCCGAACCGCCGGCCAGCAGCGGGGGCTGCTGGGGGGGTTCTTTAACCGCTTTAACCAGGTTTTAGCCGCCATTATTGTGCGCTACCGGCAGCTGGTGCGGGTGCTGATTCGCCTGCGCTACGGGGTGCTGGCCGTGTTTGCGGTGGGGATACTGCTGATGCTGGCTATGCTGCGGGTGGTGCCCACGGGCTTTGTACCTGAAGAAGACCAGGGCTACTTTTTGGGCATCGTCCAGGCCCCCGATGGCGTATCGCTGGAGTACACCAAGGGGGTGATGGCCCAGGCCGACCAGCTAATCTCGGCGTTTCCGGAGGTGACCAGCACCTTTATGCTGTCGGGGTTTGGCTTTGACGGGCCGTCGCCCAACCGGGGGGTGTTTTTTGCCACCCTGGCCCCCTGGGAGGAGCGGCGCGGCGGCGAGGCCTCGGTGGCCGGGCTCCTGCCTCGGGTCAACGGGGCGCTCTCCGGCATTCAGGAGGCGTTGGTGATTGCCTTTAACGCGCCGCCGGTACCGGGCTTTAGCCCCACGGGGGCGCTGGAGATGCAGCTGCAAGACCGCAGCGGCAACCAAATGAGCATCGATCAGTTCCTGGGCAACGCCTACGAGATTATGGGGCTGGCCAACCAGTCCCCCGCGTCGATGGGGGTGTTTACTCAGTTCACCGCCAGTTCGCCCCAGGTGCAGGCCGATATCAACCGCGATCGCCTCAAGGCGCTAGATATTGATATCGGCGAAGCGCTGACGACGGTGGGTACCTACCTGGGCTCTCGCTACGTCAACGACTTTACCAGCGGCGGTCGCAACTACCGGGTCTATGTCCAGGCCGAGTCCCAGGCCCGCAACGAGCCCTCCGACATCAACAATATCTACGTGCGATCGCGCCAGGGTACCATGGTGCCCCTGGGCGAAGTCGTCACCCTGAGCGAGGTGGTTGGCCCCTCTACCATCAACCACTTCAACCTGCTGCGATCGATCAAGCTGGAGGGCATGCCGGCCCCGGCGGCCAGCTCGGGCCAGCTGATTGCGGCCATGGGCGAGGCCCACGCCCAGGCCGCTCTGCCGGTGGTGGGCCTCGCCTGGCAGGGCACCGCCCGCGAGGAAATTGCCTCCGGCGGCCTGGCCACAATTATTTTTGGGCTGGGGGTGCTGGTGGTGTTTCTGGTGCTGGCCGCCCAGTACGAAAACTACGTTGACCCGGTGATTATTCTGCTGACGGTGCCCCTGGCGGTGCTGGGGGCGCTGGTGTTTTTGTTTTTGCGGGGCCTAGACCTCAATATCTACGCCCAGGTGGGCCTGGTGATGCTGATTGGTCTGGCCAGCAAAAACGCTATTTTGATCGTGGAATTTGCCAACCAGGCCCGCAGCCAGGGGTTAGGTCTGGTGCCCGCCGCCGTCGCCGCCGCCGAGCAGCGCTTTCGACCGATCATTATGACGGCCATTTCATCGCTGGTGGGGTTCTCGCCGCTGCTGGTGGCCACCGGGGCGGGCAGCGCCAGCCGCTGGGCGGTGGGCTACACCGTGTTTGGGGGGCTGCTGGTGGCGACGGTGCTGAGCCTGCTGGTGGTGCCGGTGCTCTACGTCATCCTCAAGGGGCTGGCCGAGCGGGTGTTGCCGGGTGGCCCCGGAGCACCGCCGATGACCACCTCCAGCAGCCTGGGCTACGGCGATCGCGCGGGGGCTACCGTCGATGATGGGGCCGTTGCTCCCCTGCGATTTACCGAAGAAGCCCAGGGGGAGAATCCTGTGTAGGGGGCGATCGCCGTCGCCGCCGGGTCGAGCCTAAACTTTAAAGCGTGGCCAGATTGCCGCCGCAGCGAGGAATTGCCTTAGGGCACCCCTGGCCCCGGGCAGCCGCCACTTACCCGCAAGGAGTCAGTATGGTTGATGATGAGTACGAGTCTCAGGCTGATCTGGCTGCGCGTCTAGAGGCCCTAGAGGCCAGGCTAGACGGCTACATTCAGCAGGGCTTAACCGAGCGCATTGCCCGTCTAGAAGATGCACTCACGCTGGTAACCGACGTAGAGCGCTACCAGCCCCTGCAGCGACTGCTCAAAACCGGCAAGCTGCTAGAGGCCGACGAAGAGACCGTGCGGGTTATTTTGCAGGTGGCGGGCACGCCCGACCGCGAAGACCTGACGCCCGACGCCGTTCGCCTGTTTCCGTGCAGCACGCTGCGCGTGATCGATCGCCTGTGGACTACCTACACGGGCGGGCGCTTTGGCTTCAGCGTGCAGCTCCAAATCTACCAGAGCGTGGGCGGCACCCTGGAGACCGCCTTGGCCCAGGACACCGCCATTCTCCACCGCCTCGGTGAACAGGTGGGCTGGCGTCAAAATGACCAGTGGAAAACCATCGATCAGGCCCGCCACGACCTGGACGACCCCGTGGGCTGCTATCCCGTCGTCTGGTGGGATTCCCCCTACGGAGCCAAAATGGTCAACTACTTTCTCAGCCGTCTGTTTACCTGCGGTCTGTAGGCAGCAACCCGGCAACCCGGGTTGGCAACCACAGACTGCGATCGCCAAGCCAGAGGCGCGGTCAGCCCCAGGTATCGAACGTCCTACTGTTCCCCTGTCTCGGGCACGGTGGCTTCAGGGGTTGCGACCGGAGCCTGCTGACGGCGCAGGGCATCCTGCTGGAGAGTGCGAAAGTTGGAGGCTTCGTTGCTGATGCGGCCCCGGTGCTGACGGCTGAAGTCGCTGGAGGTGCGGCCATTCATCAGCACTGCCCGGTGAATCAAATCGAAGGGGCTAGCGCTTTCGCCAAAGAGACCGCCGCTGGCGTCGGAGGTGCCAAACCCCTCGCTGGCATCCACCCGGGGGGCGCGGGTAGGGTCAGTCGCCGTAGACTGGGCCAGGGCGACAGGAGCCAGGGCCAGCAAACCAAGAACCGCCGTTGCAGCCGCTGCCGGTCGAAATACAAAACTTGGGTAAGCCATAGGAACACTCCTTGACACCAGAACAACTGAAACCTTAAGCACAGAGCAACTGTGCGGTCTACGCCTGCCATTGTAGCGGTTAACCTGTCGGCTGCCGACTCTTTGTGAACCACCTCGTACACTGGCCGGGGGCACGATTTGCCCGCCCAACCCTCAGGCAATGCGGCGGCGCAGCAGTGGCTGAATCAGCCCCAGGGCAAAACCGCAGAACACCACCAAAACTGCCAGACAGGCCCCTACCGACACCGCCGCAAAGGGAGTCTGGAGCACAGTGCTGCCCAGGCCCCAGGTGGGATGCAGATAGACGTAGCGGATGGGCTCGATGGCGTAGGTGAGAGGGTTGAGGCTGGCCACCACCTGCAACCACCGAGGCATAAACTCCAGCGGCACCAGGGCCGTGCTAGAAAACAGCAGCGGTAGATTGGTGACGAAAATTACCCCAATCAGTTCGATGTGGCCGGGTAGGGCAAAGGTCAACCCCAGGCTGAGGGCCGTTACCCCCAAAACCAGAGTCATGACAATAAACAGCACCAGCAGCAGCCCCGGCAGGCTGGGTAGCCCTGCCCCCAAGACCGCGCTGAGAGCCAGAATTGCCGCCGTCTGCACCAGGCTCAGGGCGGCAATAAACAGCGCTGACGCCACCACAATGGAGTAGCGCGAGGCTAAAGGTGCCACCAAAAATCGGTTCAAAAAGCCAAACTCGCGGTCAAACATGACCGGCAGCCCGGCGTTTAGTGCTCCGCCAAAGGCGGTGAACACAATGATGCCCGCCCCCAAAAACTGCCCGTAGTTGCGGCTCTCGCCAAACAGCCCGGCGGGCACGTTTTGAAACAGTGCCCCAAACAGCACCAGCCAAATCAAGGGCTGTATTACTCCCGCCACCAGGGTGGTGGGGCGGCGCTGGAGCTGAATAAACAGCCGCCGAGCCATGGCCAAGGTCTCCTGCACAAAGGCTCCGGAGACGAGCCCCTGGGATTTAATCAGCTCCGCCTTCCAGGCTTTGAGTTCTGAGTTTTCAAGGCCGGGGGCAGCCTCGCGACGGGGGGATGGGGTGGGGAGGGTGGTACTCATAGTGTTATCCTAACGTCCCTGCATAGCCTGTTTCTTTTCTTTCTTCAGGTCGCGCTGGCCAACGGCGGCCAGTTCCGCATCCATCAGGGTGCGGCCCGTGGCGGCCAGGTAAACGTCATCGAGGCTGGGGCGCGATTGGGCAATGCTAAACACCGGCAGATGGGCGGCTTTGAGCGCTTGCTGCACCGTCAGCAATACGTCTGGCTGGCGATCGACCACTAGGTTGAGCGAGTTGCCCTGGGCGGCGTTGACGATCACCTCGCGCACGAAGGGCAGGTTTGACAGCATGGCCTGGGCCTGGTCGGCCTCATCGTCGGCGGTAAATTCGCGAATGCGTAGGGTGATGCGATCGCCCCCAATCTTGTCCTTGAGTTCGCTGGGGGTGCCCGAGGCGATCACCTGACCGCGATCGATAATAGCCACCCGGTCGGCCAGGGCATCGACCTCCTCTAAGTAGTGGCTGGTGATGAGAACGGTGGTGCCCGCCGCCCGCAGCTGACGCAGAAACGTCCACACCGCCGCGCGGGTCTCAATGTCGAGGCCCACGGTGGGTTCATCTAGCACGAGCACATCGGGCTGGTGCAGGAGGCCCAACGCCAAGTCGAGGCGCTTTCTCAAGCCGCCCGAGTAGGTGCCGGTCTTCTGGTCGGCCCAGTCGCCCAGGTCAAGCAGGTCAATCATTTGGTCGATGCGGCGACCCGAGACCCCCTTGGGCATGTGGTAGATAGCGGCCTGGAGCTGAAGCAGTTCCCGCCCGGTGAGCACCTTGTCTAAAGCCACCTCCTGGGCGATGTAGCCCAGGTACTGGCGCACCAGCCGAGGCTGCTCAACCACCGAGACCCCCATTACTTCTAGGGTGCCGCTGTCGGGGGTGGCCAGGGTGCAGAGGCAGCGAATGGTGGTGGTTTTGCCCGCCCCGTTCGGCCCCAGCAGGCCAAAAATTTCGCCCGGCTCAATGGTGAGCGACACATCGCGCACCGCCTCCACCGCCCCGTAGAACTTCTTCAGGTTTTGAATCGATACCGCTGCGCCCATCTGTAGAGCTAACCCCAAAAGAATTGGTTCTCACACTGGTTATTCTACAGAACTCCACCGGACGGCGGCAGGCAGGCGGATTTTAGATTTGGATTACTCAGGATTTTGACTCGACAGAGATCGGCGGCCCTAAACAGCCCGATCCGGCTAAAACGGCAGCAGGCTAGCCAAGGGTTGCAGATGCGCGGAGACAGCCGCCACCGCCCCCCGCGTCACCGGCCAGCTATCGACCACCATGGCCGCCGACAGCAGCATCATGTAGAGAATCGAGAACTTAAATAGCCCTTTAGCCAGGTCGCGATCGCTCGGTGCCTTCAGCAGCGCCCAGGCCCGCTGGATAAACATGATTCCTAGCAGCAGGGCGATCGCCGCGTAAACCGCCCCGGTGGCCCCCAGGGGAAAGGTCATCATTAGCGTCAGGGGCACCAGCACCAGGGTGTAGTACCAGATCTGCTGAGCCGTGGCCCGATCGCCCACCACGACGGGCATCATCGGCACGTTGACTTTGGCATAGTCGTCTTGAATCAGCATGGCCAGCCCCCAGAAGTGGGGCGGCGTCCAGATAAACACAATGGCAAAAAACAGCCACGCCGCCAGGGGCAAATCGCCCGTCACCGCCGCCCAGCCCACCAGGGGCGGAATCGCTCCGGCAGCGCCGCCGATGACGATATTTTGGGGCGACGACCGCTTTAGCCAGTGGGTGTAGACCCCGACGTAGATGGCAATCCCCACCATGGCCAGCCCGGCGCTGAGCAGGTTAGCCACCAGGGCTTGCAGAGCAAAGGACAGCACCGCCAGCACCCCGGCAAACACCAGGGCATCGCGCACCTGTATGCGACCCGAGGGCAGGGGGCGGTGGCGGGTGCGCTCCATGTCGTAGTCAATGTCGCGATCGTAGACGCAGTTAATGGTTTGGGCCGAAGCCGCCGCCAGGGTGCCGCTCAGCAGCGTCACCAGCAGCAGCACTGGATCGATCTCACCCTGGCTTGCCACTCCCATGGCCGCCGCCGTCTCGATCAGCAGCAGGGGAATGATGCGAGGCTTGGTGAGCTGCACATAGCTCTGCACAACGGCCTTAAAGGACTCGTGGTGCCGAGTAGGAGCGTTCCATGTGGTGGTCTGGTTCATGCAAAAAATCCTAAATGGTTCTAAAACCCGTCGCTGTTAGCTCAATACGCTCCCAGGGGTGGATACAATTCCCCATGGCGTTGAACGGTTTCCCTAGGCCTCGACGGCAGCCGCTGCGGCGGTCGAGCGGGCCTCGCTGGGCAGGGAGTTGAGGCGATTCTGGGAGACATCGCTGCGCGCATCGCGCCAGGCTAGCACCGTAAAGCACACCAGGACGCCAACTAGCGCCGCTCCCAGGGTGTGGTGGGCCACGGTCAAGGGCTCAACCTGGAGCCTCAGGCGAAACGTGGCAATCCCCATGACCAGCTGAAACACCAGCAGCACGCTGGCCAGGCTGCCCAACCGCCGCAGGGGATAGGTGAGCGCTGGGGTACACCACACCGTCCAGGTCAGAGCTAGCACCAGGGCGGTGGTGGGCAAAATGCCCAGCAGATGGCTATTCATCACCTGGCACAGTTCCCTGAGGCCCAGGCACTGGTGGGCAGCCCAGCGCGACCCCACCAGCCCCCCCAGCAGGCACTGGGTATAGACCACCGCCAGCGCGACCAGGCCCAGCCAGGGCAGGCGACCCACGGTGCCGGTACTGCGGTAGGGCAACAGACAGCAGGCCATCGTCAGCATGGCGCTGAAGAACAAGAGCGCCGTACCCAGGTGGGCGGTGACAATATCAAAGCGCAGCAGCTGGGTTACGGTCAGACCGCCGAGGGCTCCCTGCACACCGATCAGCGCCAGGGCTCCCACCGCCGCCCAGGGCAACCAGCCGGGCACCTGCCGCCGATACCACAGGCTGAGGGCAACCAGCCACAGGGTGCTGAGGCCAATCAGCGCGGCGTCCAGCCGGTGAAACCACTCCAGAAATACCTGAAGGTTCATCTGCTGCTGGGGCACCAGCTGGCCGTAACACAGGGGCCAGTCGGGGCAGGCCAGGCCTGCATTCATCACCCGGGTGGCGCTGCCCACGGCCATCAGGGCAAGGGTGGCAAAGGCAATTTTCCAAATCAGCCGCCGAAGGCGATCGGTCGGGGTGGGAACAAGGTTGGTGGTGGGCCACAGCGCTTCACGGGCCGTAGCCGGGGATAAAAACGAGGGGAAATTTGCGGCCATGCCATCTCCAGCGGTAAGCAGTGCAGTCTGGGGCAGGGGCTTCGGGCGGCGGACGCTAGCCCCGAGGGCCGAGCCACCAGAAAAACCATGAGAGAGAGTAGATACTCAGACGTATGATTACAGAACTAAATAGAAACTGTAGCCCCCATACTCGGGTTGTTGCTTACCACTTTAGAGAGGGCAATCCTTGATCTGGCAAAGCTTTAGGGTTTTCTTTGGGATTTGAATGCCGCGTCAGCCTGCTATATGAAAGCTGGATTTATGCCGTAGCCAGACACACAACGTAATCTATTGTTACCTTTGGCGATGTTGCCGCTGGCGGCGTTGGCGCTGGGCCAGGACGGGCGATCGCCGCTCAGATTGTCCCAGGCTGCCCGTCAGGTAACACACGTCAGGTGACACAATGGGGTGTCTCTGCCCTGCCGGGTTCGCTGCCAGCCCCCGCGCCCGAGGGCCGAAGGACTTCCCCCCGAAGCACTTCCCACAGACTGACCGCTTACCGATCGCAACGAGTACTGCACCCATGAGCACCCCCCTCACCCTCAACCTGCCCCAGGGATCGATTCGATTTACCTTCTCTGCCGAGGCGGCCCAGACCCTCAAAGCATCGCTGGACGGCCTGATGACTACGCTGAAAACTGCCGCCGCCCAGGCAGGCGACACCGGTCGTCGCGCCCCGCAGCCGCCGCTGGAGTATCGCCACAGCGGAGACGTGTTTTTGGAGGTGTTCTGCAACCCCAATATCTGGCCCAGCCCCTTTGCGGCCAAGGTGTTGCTGACCCTGCGCGACGATCGCATTCGCGTGACGACCGAGGCCGAACTGTCTCAGATCTACGACGACATCATCACCTACCTGGGCTAGGGGCGGGGGGCTGCCTCCCTCTACCCGAGGTGGGATAGTAGCCTGAGATGCCACATCCTGGGGGAGGGGCGCGATAGAATATGAGCGCCAAAGGCCACGGCGGCGTTGGCTGTGCTCAAAAACGGTCACCGCTGACGGTCACCGCTGATTGTCAGGCGCTTGAGTTCTGGAGTTTCTAAGGTAGCAAGCTATGTACCCCGATGACCTATCTCAAACCTTGCAGAAGGGAATCCGCGTTACCCTGGGGGCCACCGCATCGTTGATTGAAGCCCTCCAGGATCCCGAAACCTCTAGTCAACGGTTTTCTGAGCTGGGCGGCGATGTCAACCGCCTCACCGAAGAGCTAGAGGTCAAAGGCGAGACTACCGAGCGCGAGGCCCGCCAGTTTGTCGATGGGTTGCTCAGCCAGATGCCCAACCCCTTTGGCAGCTCTAGCCCGGAGGCCAGACAGACCACCATCACCACGGTGGCCAGTCCGGTGGTCAACACTGCCGTGCAGAGCGACCTGGAGGCGTTAACCCTGGAGCTAGCGGCAATTCGCCGGGAGATTGAGGCGCTCAAGGGCTAGGGGAAGCATGGTAGGCACCGCCACCGACGGGGCAGACAAGCGGGCGATCGCCGAGGACGGCACCCCGGCGGTTGCCGATCGCGAAATCTACTTCATCAGCGGCCTCGGTGCCGACTGGCGAGTGTTTCAGCGTCTACAGCTAGAGGGCTACCGGCCCGTACATATTCTCTGGCAGCACCCCCAGCGTCGAGAATCCATCGAGCAGTATGCCCAGCGCCTGCTGGAGCAGGTCACCACCGAACACCCGATTTTGGTCGGACTTTCCTTTGGCGGGCTGATGGCGATCGAAATGGCCAAGCTGTGCCATCCGGCCCAGGTGATTGTGATCTCGAGCGCCACCACCGGGGCACAAATTCCGACCTATTTTAAGGTGTTTCGCTGGCTGCCGGTGCAGCTGGTGGTGCCCTTTAAGCAGCTGCTGTGGGCGGTGCACTGGCTGCTGAACTGGCTGTTTGGCCTCAACGATCGCGACGACTGCTCCCTGTTTAAGCAGGTGTTGGTGGATACCGACCCCTGGTTTCTCAAGTGGGCCATCAGCCGGGTAGTGGGCTGGCGTAACCAGGTGGTGCCCGAAGGTCTGGTGCAGATTCACGGGGGGAGCGATCGCGTCTTTCCCTGGGGCCATCGCAGCGCCGATGTGGTGGTGCCCGGCGGTGGTCACCTGATGGTGCTCAACCGGGCCGAAGAGCTGTCTCAGCTGCTGATGCACACCCTGGCCACGAGTCCGGTGGAGAGCTAGAGCATTCTTGACGAGGGCGGGGCGGCGGCTGGGGCGGTTTCCACAGGCGTCTGCAAGGGCAGGCTGGGGCGTTGGAGCTGGTCGAGGGCCGCCGCAAATTCTATCGCGTCTACCCCCAGGGGCGTGGCGGCGGCGGCGAGTTCGCGGTGCTGGGGGTTGGGCAGCAGGCGCAGCCAGGTGCGGGTGAGCTGATGAGTGATGGAGTCGGCGGCGGCAGATTCTACCACCAGGGTCGGCAGCCACAGCTGGCTGAGCCCCTGCTGGAGCAGCTCGCCGTGGATAGCGGCGGTGCGGCGCTGAAATAACATTGTGCAGGCGGCGGGGGACTGGCGCAGACAGCGGCGGCGATCGCGCAGTGCCCTAGCCCAGGGGGCCTTTCCCAACCAGGGCAGTACCAGGGGCAAAGGCGACCAGGGAGCCACCAGCCAGCGATCGCGCCGCCAGCGGCTCCGCAGACCGCGATCGCTCACCCCCTCGGGGGCCAGCACCGCCAGACTCTCCACCTGCTCGGGGTAGGTGAGGGCGTACTGCCCCGCCACCCAGGCTCCCAGCGAGTGACCCACCAGTCGAAATCGATGCAGGCGCAGAGCGCTCAACAGACTGTGCAGCGCCTCCACCTGGAGAGCGACGGAGTAGGGGGTTTTGCCCTGCCGCCACGATTCGCCGAAGCCCAGCAGGTCGGGGGCCAGGCAGTGGTAGCCGGGCAGGCGCTGCATGACCGGCAGCCACTCGGTGCTGTCCTGCCAGGCCCCGTGCAAAAAAATCACCGTTTCTGCCTGGGGCCTGCCGCCCTCATGCCAAAACAGGTTGCCGCTGGGGAGCGCCCTGCGGCCAGTGCGAAGGGGAATCTCGGCGGAAAACGGCATAGCGACTCAGGCGGTAGTACGGTAGACGGCACCAGGGCAGCCGGAGGGCGAGGCCCGGTAGGGCAACCCCAGCCAACCTACCCAAAAGCTTAGGCTAAAACCGTTTCTCCCTTAAAGAAATCTTGCAAATGCTGGCGATGGTCGTGGGAGAGGCGATCCCACGGCAGGTCGTCGCGGGTAAACGAGCTGGCCTCCAAAATCTCTCGAGGATCGGCTGGATAGGGCCGCCCCGTCACCCGCACCGCCACCGTAACGCACACCGAATGAAACCGGGGATCGCGCCCCGGCTGGGAATACACCCCCACCAGGCGCTCTAGCCCCACGGTTTGCAGCCCGGCCTCTTCTTTGAGCTCGCGGGCGGCGGCGGCGAGCACATCTTCCCCCCAGTCCACAATGCCGCCGGGCAGGCCCCACAGGCCGTTGTCGCGGCGACGCACCAGCACAATGGTGCCATTGGCCAGCAGCGGAATGACGCAGGTGCCCAGAATGGGTCGGCGCAGCAGCAGCCCCAGCAGGGTACGCAGGATATGGGCAAAGTAGGCCATAGGCTAGAGGGTGTCCAGGTCGGTGAGCACCTCGTCGGCGTGGGTTTCGGCTTTGACCTTGAGGTAGATTTTCTCCAGGGTGCCGTCGGAGCCGATGATAAATGTACTGCGGGTAATACCCATATATTCTTTACCCATGAACTTTTTCAGGCCATAAACGCCGTAGCGGCTGGCCACTTCACCGCCCTCGTCCACCAGCAGCGGAAAGGGCAGGCTGAACTTGTCAATAAATTTGCTGTGGGATTTGGCATCGTCGGTGCTCACCCCCAGCACAACGGCATCTTTGCCCTGGTAGTCGGCGTAGCGATCGCGGAACCCGCAGGCTTCTTTGGTGCAGCCGGGGGTGTTGTCGCGGGGGTAAAAGTACAGCACCACCCGCTGGCCCTTGAGGTCGGCCAGGCTATAGGTTTTGCCGGTCGCGTCGGGCAGGCTAAAGTCGGGGGCGGGGTCGCCAACGGAAAGGGTCATAATCGGTGATTGCGAATGAAGGAACGATTGCGCCATCGCCCATTGTATAGCGGGGGCTGGCTGCTCAGGGGTTGTAACCCACTCAAAAAATTATTCAGCCAATTATTCAGCCCGCCGGTAGGTGTGAAACACCGAGGACTGATCGGTGGGCAGCAGCAGCAGGTCGCTGATGTTGACGTGGGGCGGACGGGTAAGGGCAAACACAATCACATCGGCCACATCGTCGCCGGTCAGCGGGGTCATGCCCTGGTAGACAGCTTGGGCGCGATCGCCGTCGCCGCCAAAGCGCACCAGGCTAAACTCGGTTTCTACCAGGCCGGGGTCGATGTTGGTCACCCGCACCGGGGTGCCCAGTAGGTCAAGCTTCAGGCCCTCAGACAGGGAGCGCACGGCGGCCTTGGTGGCGCAGTAGACGCTGCCGCCGGGGTAGGTCTGCCGTCCGGCGATCGAGCCGACGTTCACCACGTGGCCCCGGCCCCGGGCCACCATGCCCGGCACCACGGCGCGGGTCACGTAGAGCAACCCCTTGATGTTGGTGTCGATCATGGTCTCCCAGTCGTCGAGGAGGGCTTCGTACTGTTTGTCGAGCCCCCGACTCAGCCCGGCGTTGTTGATCAAAATGTCGATCGCCTGCCAGGCCTCGGGCAACCCTGCGATCGCCTCCCCCACGGCCTCCGCCTGGCGCACGTCCAGCACCACCGTCAGCACATCAACCCCCTGCCGCTCAAGCTCCTTGGCCAAAGCCTGCAATGGCTCAGCACGGCGGGCGGCCAAAATCAATCGAGCCCCGGTGACAGCCAGGGCTCGGGCGCAGGCTGCCCCAATGCCGCTGCTGGCACCGGTAATCAGAACAATCTGGTCGGCAATCGAGACAGGCATGGTCAACGGCAAAAATTACAAGGTTTGCAGGATGTAGCAAAGAAAGAAGACAGAATAACGAAGATCGAAAGAATCTTTGCCTGGCTTGAATCGTAGTTTTTAGGGCTGTCCTAGTTCAGACTTCACCTGCTATACGGTATCGCAACCCTCGACCCATCGAGCCCAGGTACAGCAATCCAAGCTGATTCATGTCGGCAAGACGGGGATCTAGCCTGCGCAGGCAGGTCGCCCGCCCTCCGGATGCTCACAATTCACGCAGGATCGCTCTGGCAAACTCAAAACTCAAAACTCACTCCCCCTGTGGTGCCGTCTCCGGCTCTGGATTCTTCACGCTGGCCTCGATTTCATCGAGGGTTTGCAGCACCAGCCGCTTAGCCTGCAACTCCCAGCCCAGCTTTTGCACCTGAAAAGCCACGTAAAAGCCAATCCCCGTAGCGATAAAATCCAGCGGCTGCCGCCCCGAAATACCCAGCAGCAAACCCAGCCCGCCAATGCCCCAGAAGGGCAGGGCCACCGTCTGGCGGTTTTCTTCGATCAGCCGGGCAACGAAGTTGTTGGGCAGGCTGGTCGCCACCTCCTGCCGCACCGCCTGCTGCTGGGGGTAGGGCACCGCAAAGCTAAACTTGCGACGCAGTTTCTCAATCTTGCGGGCGTCGGTGCTGTACTCGGTCAGCTCGTCTTCCGCCATGCGAATGAGCTGCTCAGCTTGGGTCATAGGGGCTCTCGGGGTAAGAATATAGGCGGTCAGGGCTAATAGGCAAACGCCTTGGAGTTTCCACCGTTCTCTATTATCCCATCGCAGCGATCCTGCGAATAGGTCGATCTCTCTTGGGGCAACCACCCGCTAATCGCCCTGGCCCAGGGCCCCTGGTGCGCCGCTGAGGGTGCGCTTGGGAGAGCAGGTGATCACCATAATCACCAGGGTCAGAATGTAGGGGGCGGCATTGAACAGATAGTAGTACGAGTCAATGCCCACCGACTGAAACGCTGGCCCCAGGGCCTGGGCACCGCCAAACAGCAGCGAGGCCCACAGGCACTGCCAGGGCTGCCAGCGGGCAAAGATCACCAGGGCCACCGCCATCAGGCCCTGGCCGCTGGAGATGCGCTCCGTCCAGACGCCGGGGTAAAACAGCGACAGGCTGGCTCCACCGATGCCCGCCAAAAAGCTGCCTCCCACGATCGCAGCCATCCGCACCCAAAAAATTGAAATGCCCATGGCCAGGGCGGCGTCGGGGCTGTCGCCCACCGCCCGCACGTAGAGCCCCCAGCGGGTCGATTTAAAGAACCAGCTCATCAGCGGCACGATCGCCACCCCCAGCAAAAACAGCGGGCTAATTTGCAGCGCCGACTGCACCTGGGAGAGACCGCTCCAGCCGCCCGCCGCGATGGTGGGCAATTGAGGAGCCTGGGGCTGAATGAAGGGCTTGCCAAAAAAGTTGGCCAGGCCGCTGCCGAAGATAATCATGGCGATGCCCACCGCCACATCGTTGACCCGGGGCTGCTGCGACAGCCAGCCGTGGATAGCCCCCAGCCCCGTGCCCGCCACCCCCGCCGCCAGCACCCCCAGCCAGGGAGCCAGGGTAGGGCCGACAACGCCTGCACTCAGGTAGGAGACGGCGTAGGCGCTCATCGCCCCCATCAGCAGGGTGCCCTCCAAACCCAGGTTGATTTTGCCGCTTTTCTCCGTCAGGCATTCGCCCAGACTGACCAAGAGAAAGGGAACACTGCCCCGCAGCGTACCCGCCAAAATACCCAGGGGAACGCCCCACCAGCCCAGTGCTCCTGTCGCCATAATGTCTCCTTATCTAGCTACCACGGGGCCTGAGCGATCCAAACACAGTGCCATACCGGTGGGCGGTGCCCACCCTGCGGTACATCTCATCCACCAGCCCCTCATCCCGTGCCCTACACCGAGGCCACCGCCCCCTCGGGCTGGGCCTCTCGCTCCTGAAACACGGCGAACCGCCCATAGAGCGACTCGCTGTAGAGCACGCAGAGAAACACGATGCCCTGAAAGACCAGCACCGTGGCATCGGGCAGGTTGTGGGCGCGCTGCAAAATGCCGCCGCTGGCCAGGATGCCCCCCAGCAGCACCGACACCAGCACCGTGGCCAGGGGGTTGTGGCGGGCCACAAAGGCCACCAAGATTCCGGCGTAGCCGTAGTTCGACACAATCGACTCGTTCAGCCGCTTTTGCACGGCGGCGACTTCGACCATGCCCGCCAGCCCGGCGCAGGAGCCCGCCAAGAAGCACACCGCCAGGGTGAGCTTGCCCACCGGCAGCCCGGCGATGCGGGCGGCGCGCACGTTGCCCCCGGCGGTGCGGGCGGCAAAGCCAAAGGTAGTGCGCTGAATCAAAATGTAGGCCAGCGCCGAGGCCACCAGACCGTAGACCAGCCCCCAGTGAACGCGGGTGGCGGGCAGGGTGCCCAGCCAGGCCGCCGGGGCAATTTCGAAGCTGGAGGGCTTGCTGACAAAGGCGGGGTCGCGCAGGGGCCCTTGCACAAGGTGGTTCATCAGGGCGATCGCAATATAGTTGAGCAGCAGACTGCTGATGGTTTCATTTACCCCTCGGTAGTGGCGCAGGGCCCCTGCCGCCATAATCCACAGGCCGCCTGCCACCAGGCTGCCCAGGGCCATGGCCGAGAGCACCAGGCCGCCGGGCAGGCTTGTCCCCAGGGCCAGTCCCACCAGCACCGCCGCCAGTCCCCCGACCACCAGCGCCCCCTCGTTGCCAATAATCACCAGCCCCAGCCGGGCGGGTAGGGCCGTGCACAGGGCCGTCAGCATCAGCGGAGAGGCGCGCAGCAGGGTATTTTGCCAGGCGCTCCAGCTGCCGAAGGCGGCCCGATAGATAGAGGCATACACCGCCAGGGGGTTGGCCCCGGCCAGGGCGCAAAACACCCCAAAGATTATCAGGGCCGACAGCACCGCCCCCATGGGCAGCGCCACCGACTCCAGCGCTCGTCGCCTGGTTGCTGTAGACGCTATAGTCATGCCCTAGCCAATCGACCCAATCACACCCTCAACAAAGTAGTCCATTTTTTCTAGCTCAATGTTGTCGGTTTTGAGCTGCTGGTCAGCGGGCAAAATCTCACCGCCGCTGTTGCTCATCAGCGGCCCCTCGTAGATGACAATTTCGCCAGATTTGATGCCGGCCAGGGCGGCATCGCCAGCGGCCTTGGCTTCGTCACTGACCGCCGCGCCGTAGGCCGACAGCTTGCAGAAGTTATCGGCCAAACCGCCCCGCAGAACGTGGGGAATATCTCCCGCCATCAAAGTTTTGCCCGCCATAAAGTCTTGGCCCAGGGAGGTGTAAATACTCGACCAATCCCACTCGGCCCCGGTGAGGTAGCCCTCGGGGGCTAACGGGCTCTGGTCGGCATGGTAGCCCGAGGTCATGACTCCGCGCCGCTCAGCGGTCTCTATCACCACCTTGGGGCTGTCAACGTGGCAGGTGATTACCTCAATACCCTGGTCGGCCATGCTGTTGGTGGCTTCGGCCTCTTTGACCGGTACCGACCAGTCGCCGGTAAAGATCACCTGGGTGGTGGCTGCCGGGTTGACCGACCTGGCCCCCAGGGTAAAGCTGTTGACGTTGCGCAGCAGCTGCGGAATCGGTTTGGCCGCCACAAAGCCCAGCTTCCCCGCCGGGCTCATGTGGGCCGCCACCACCCCGGCCACGTACTGGGCTTCATCGATGTAGCCGAAGTAGCTGCCCACGTTTTTGGGGTGCACGCCCTCCTGGTAGAGGCCACCAGCGTGGAAAAACTGCACGTCGGGAAATTCTGCCGCCAGGGCGAGAATGTGGGGATCAAAGTAGCCAAAGGAGGTGGGAAACAGCACCTTGGCCCCGTCGATTTCGATCATGCTGCGCATGGCTTCGGCCACCGCCGTGGTTTCAGGCACGCTGGCCTCTTCCACCAGGCGAATGCCGGGGACGTTGGCGGCCATGGCGGCGGCCCCCTCGGCGTGGGCCTGGTTGTAGCCAAAGTCGTCCTTTGGCCCGACGTAGATGAAGCCGACCACCACCTCCTCCGGGGCAGATCCATCGGTGGCGGCACTGCCCCCAGGGCCGGACGACTGGGCGCAGCCGGTGCTCAATTTAGCGGTGAGCCCAAAGGCGGAGGAGGCCAACAGCCCCCGCACCACCTGCCGCCGCGACAGACGAAAAGACCGGTTGCGATCGCTCATGGTATCTCCAACTTCTTCGATACAGGAATGACGCTACAGCTCAGAGAACGAACCTTTACGGCCCACGGTTCTACTCGATTCGCTACTGGCTACCCATAGCTTTTACAGCATCCTCTAAGGATTGGGAAAAGACCTTCGAGGAGCTGTATCGAAAGTAACATTTCAGAACGCTTTTGGTGTGATCTAACCTGAGATAGATGCTAAACCCTACAGGCAATTGCAATGCATCGTCACTGCATTAGGGTAACGCTGCCGCCGGCAATCTGCCAGCCCTGCTCACCGCGCCGCCAAATCCGAGTGTAGCGATAGTCCCCCGCAAAAGCATCCCCCAGGAATGTGCCCGCCACAGAGACCCTGGCAAACACAAGAACAAATCGATCGCTCCAGACCCGGATTTCCAGGTCCTGGGGCACCAGCTCTGTAAACCGGGTTGCCCCAGTGCGGTGCAGATCCAAATCCATTGCCTTGGTGGCCAAGTCCCCATTAGGCCCAGCAAACAGCAGGTCATCAGCAATTAAAGCGTCGAGTTCGGCCACGTCTGAGGCCTGCATAGCGGCGCACAGCCTCGCTTCGCAGTCACGGATTTGAGCTTCAGCGTCAGAGTTCATGTCTTTCATGATGCTACGGGTGGCTCGCGGCCTCTAAACAGCAGAAAGCCCCAAGATCCTAGTTTGATCCTGGGACTTGGGCCAAGCTGTTTGGTAGGCAGGTTGGCTAGAGCGCTGTTTGTACGGAGGCCAGCACTAGATGTGCTGCTCTAGCAGTTCGGCGATCGCCCGATGCTCCACCGGGGGCACCAGCGGAAACTCCTGGCGGGTGTCGGTGATCAGCCAGTCGAGGGCGGCAGCCTTCATATCGATAGACGCGCCGGTTTTATCGACGCAGTAGCGACCAAACACCAGCTTGTCCACCAGGCGCACGCCGGGGCCAATGCGCGAATACTCAAAGATCACGCTCTTATCGACAATCGCCCCGCTGCAGATCGAGCAGTTGTTGCCGATGGCGCTGGGGCCAACAATGGTGGCTCCATCTTCGATGTGGGTCATGCCGCCAATGTAGACCGGCCCTTCGATGTTGACCTTGTCCCAGTTGGCCTTGACGTTGAGGCCAACATAGACGCCGGGGCGAATCTCCTGGCCGGGAATATCCACCAGGTTGACCACCCCGGTGAGCACGTCCTGAATCGCCCGCCAGTAGTCCGGCACCTTGCCAATATCGACCCACTCAAACGCCATGGGAATGCCGTAGAACGGCGCACCGTTGGCCACCAGCTTGGGCAGCAGGTCGCCGCCAATGTCAAAGGACACGCCCGAGGGAATGTAGTCAAACACCTCCGGCTCAAAAATGTAGATGCCGGTGTTGATCTCGGTGCTCAGGGCCTCTTCGACCGAAGGCTTTTCCTGGAACGATTTGACCCGACCCTCAGGATCCGTAACCACCACCCCGTAGCTGGGCACCTGCTTCAGAGGCACGGTTTTGGTGATGATGGTGGCGATGGAGCCCTTTTCGCGGTGGCGGCGCACGGCCTCGGTGAGGTCGAGATCGATCAGCGCGTCGCCGCAGAGCACCACAAAGGTGTCGTCAAAAAAGGGCGAAAAGTCTTGAATCTTACGCATGCCCCCGGCGGAGCCGATGGCGTCGCCCACCAGTTCGCCATTTTCCTCGATGCGGCCCTCAAAGGAATAGGCCAGCTCCACGCCAAAGCGCTGCCCGTCGCGAAAGTACCCCTCAATCTCGTTGGCCAGGTGGCTGACGTTGACCATAATCTGGTCGAACCCGTGCTGGCGCAGCAGTTCGAGCAAAAACTCCATCACCGGCTTCTGCATGATCGGAATCATGGGTTTGGGAATGGTGTAGGTGATGGGCCTCACACGGGTGCCTTTACCGGCAGCCAAGATCATGGCTTTCATACGAATAGGATCCTTAAATTTATGGGGTTATGATCTGCAAAGCAGTTTTGCTAGTTAAGGCGATCGCCGCCTACCCAGAAAAAGCTGGGAATAACGTCGCCTGGGGCAATTGCACTTGGCCATGCTAACAGCGCCTCAAACCAGAGCACCGGTAACCCATCGGCCTTCAACGAGTTCTTACACTCTCTTTAAAATAGCCCGGCATCCTGAGAAACGGTAACCTTCGTCAGGGTTCCTCCGCCCTAGTCAGGCAGAATAAAAGACGGCAATTCGGCCTCGGCTGCGGTGAGAGGGGCACGGTTGAGGTTTCTCACCCGCAAATCGCCGTAGAACTGGTCTTGGCCCAGCTCGACCTTAGACTGGGCCGAGAGAAACAGCAGTCCCCAAAACACCCCCACCTTCTCGTGGACGGCGGCGGCGTGGGGGGTGTCAAAGTCGTGGGCGGCTTCGAGGTCGGCGGGTTTGAACTGGGGCCAGTGCTCAAGCAGCAGCTCAAAGTCGATCCACAGGGTGTCGCCCCCCAGCTCGTCCCAGTACTGGTCGAGGAAGGCCTCGAGGGCGGCGGCAATTTCGGAGAGGTTTTCCTGGTGGGCTAGCTGGGCAATGGCGCGCACCGCCTGGCGCTGGGGCTGGGGCCTGGCGCGGCGGGCTCGCAGGCGCGGGGTGTGGTCGGCCATCACCGTGGCCATGGTTTCGAGCTGCTGAATCAGCTCGTGGAGGGTGACCTGCCGCCGCTGGGGAATGGGGGCGACGGCGCGGCGGTGCAGGTGGCGCTCCAGGTTGCGGGGCAGGGGCACCAGGTCAGGAATTTCCTCTTCCCAGACCTCTTCGGGGTTGGCTTCGGCCTCGGCCTCGGCTTCGGCCCGCACCATGGTGTCGGCCTTGAGCAGCACCAGCATGGAGGCGTAGAGAAACCCCTGGCCCGACTCGGAGAGGTTGGCTTCGTAGGGAGTGCGCCCCTGGCTGGCTAAGGCTTCGGCCTGGCTCTTGAGCAGCGACAAAAAGCGATCGATCACGTCGATCACCTTGACATCCCACGGGTCGATTTCGCCCTGATCGGCCAGGTCGATGAGAAATGCGATCGCGGTTTGAGCCAGGGACGATGACATAGATCAGGCGGTGCAGAAAGCTTGGAGATCGCTCGACAGCCTCCGCTGTCTGAGTCGCCATGACGCGGCTATCGGCCCATGATAGCTCAAAGGCCCGTTTTGCCTAACGACTCCATCACCGCATTGATCAGCGCCTGGCCCCAGAGCACCGCCATTGCCCCGCACCCGAGGATCACGAACCCGGCCTTGGCGGCCTGCATTGGTTCGAGGCTGAAGGGAGAGCCGTAGGTGAGCGGCAGCGCCACTAGTAACGCGCCCAGGGCGGCACCCCCGGCGAATCGCGAGGCTCCCTGGAGCAGTGGGCGCTGAGTCATCGGGGTGGGGACACGATCGTCGGACATGGTGACGCCTGCTTTTAGCTCAACACCGAGATCATACCAACTGAAATAACCACTGAAGTTAAGGGCGATCTGGCCCGCCCCGCCGCCGCTGGCCTCAGCTAGGCGACCGCCTCCCCATCTTCGACCGGGGCGGCGGGCAGCATCAGGCTCTGTTCTTCGAGCTTGACCTGGTAGCGCTGCACGTCTTGCTCTAGTTCCTGAATGCGAATTTCGCGCTGCTGCACCTGCTTGCCGAAGGACATATAGCCCTGCACCTGAGCCCAGACGCTAAACACCCAGGCAAACACCGCCCCAATGCCCATGGCAATAATCAGCTCGACGCACAGAGGCGCTTCCACATCTAGGCCGGGGGCGATATGAATCAGCACTCGCTCAGTGTTCTCAATGCCGAATAGCACCAGGGCTAGGGCAATTACAAATATAACGACGAAATTTATCTGCCTCATGGCTCTGGGCCTCCCATCGCTGGTCAAATTCGCTAGGTCTATTTAACCAGGCAGGCTTTGTTTTTGGGTAAAGGTTTTTAGGAAATTAGAAGAGGGGAAGGGGGGGAGTGAGGGGGTAGGGAGTGAGGGGGTAGGGAGTGAGGGGGGCGTTGGATGATTGTTGGCGTAGCGGATTCACAGGCACAGAATAGTTGAAGAGAAAGTAGGGTGGGCATTGCCCACCATTTGAGCAACTTTCTAGAAGACGTCCTAGGGGGTGGGGAGTTTGGGTTTGAGGATGCGGTAGCGGAGGCCGTAGCCAGCCAGCACCAGGGCAGCGATGCCCAGGGTGCCGAGGGCGATCGCATTGGGTAGCCAGAAGGTGGCATCAATGGTTGTAATTTCGCCAGGCTCAAGGGGCCAGGTGGCTCCGGTGGCGTCTTGCTGGATGGGTGGGGTGGCGGTGGGGGCAAGGCTGGCTAACCCCCAGGGCACTTGCAGCCGAAAGTGCAGGTCTGCCCAGGGGGCGGCATCAGCCAAATCATTCTCGTTGGGGGGCAGCTGACGCAGGTCGATGCGGTAGGTGAGGTGGGTACGGCTGGCGAGCAGCCAGCTGGTTTGGTCGATGTCTAAGGTAAAAGGGACAGGTTCCCAGCCGGGCAGCTGTAGGTAGGTGGGGCTGTCGGCAAGCGACGGTTCTTCGGCGGAGACGGATTCAATGTCTGGGGAGACGGTGGCGGCGAAGAGCTGGCGAAAGCGATCGCCCAGGTCGGCGGCGGTGCCAAAGGGTACGGTGAGGGTGACGGTCTGGGGGCTCTGGCTGAGCTGACCGCCGAGGGGGCGCGATCGCACCGTTAGCTCCTTGAGCCAGGGTTCGAGGGTGGGCTGGGCCAGGGCGGCACCGCGATCGCTGAGCTCAACAGTCTGCAAAATTTGGCCGTGGCTCTGGTGGTCAAAGCGCAGGGTGAGGTCGTAGCGCAGACAGCCGCTGAGCAGCAGGGGCACCAGCAGCAGCCCCAGCCGCCCCCAAAGTCGCTCCCAGAAGCGCTCCCAGAAGCGCTCAGAGACAGCGTCGATTCGTTGCGCCAGTTGTTGCGCCAGTCTTTGGTAAACCACAGCGTCGTGTGCCCAAATCACTTTTCCTGCCCAGTTCCGTAGCCCAGGCCAAGGCTATACCATTAGAGCGATAGATCCAACGGTAGCCGGTTAGCGTTGCATGAACGACCTTTCTCCTGCCCCTACGACCGCCTGGCATACGGTTGGCATTGACGAGGCCCTGGGCCAGCTTGAGAGCGATGCTGACACCGGCCTCAGCGCCCAGGTGGTGGTCGCCCGTCGCCAGCGGTACGGCCCCAACGAACTCGAGGAGGCCGGGGGCCGCTCCGCCTGGCGCATTTTGCTCGATCAGTTCACCAATATTATGCTGCTGATGCTGATCGCGGTGGCGGTGGTGTCGGCGGTACTGTCCTTTAGGGATCAGGAATTTCCCAAGGATGCGATCGCGATCTTTGCGATCGTCATTCTCAACGGCGTGCTGGGCTACCTGCAAGAGAGCCGAGCCGAGAAAGCCCTCGCCGCCCTCAAGCAGATGGCGTCGCCCAGCGTGCGGGTGCGGCGCGACGGTCGCCTGCAGGAGGTGCCCTCCCAAGACCTGGTGCCCGGCGACATCATGCTGCTGGAGGCGGGGGATCAGGTGGCCGCCGACGGTCGCCTGCTAGAGGCCAGCAACCTTCAGCTGCGCGAGTCGGCTCTGACCGGCGAAGCCCAGGGAGTCAACAAGCAGGCCACCCGTACCCTGGCGGCAGAGACCTCCCTGGCGGAGCGCAAGAACTTAGTATTTCAGGGCACCGAGGTGGTGCAGGGGCGAGGCCAGGCGCTGGTCACCGGCACCGGCATGACCACCGAGCTGGGCCGCATTGCCGCCATGCTGCAGGGGGTTGAGACCGAGCCTACTCCCCTACAGCAGCGCATGGCTCAGCTGGGCAATGTGCTGGTCACCGGATCGCTGATTTTGGTGGCCATCGTGGTGGGCGGCGGCGTCATCGTTGGCGGGTGGCAGACCTTTGAAAACCTGCTGGAGGTGGCTTTGAGTATGGCCGTGGCGGTGGTGCCCGAGGGCCTGCCAGCGGTGATTACCGTCACCCTGGCCATTGGCACCCAGCGCATGGTGCGCCGCCACGCCCTGATTCGCCGTCTGCCAGCGGTCGAAACCCTGGGCTCGGTCACCACCATTTGCTCTGACAAAACCGGCACCCTGACCCAAAACAAAATGGTGGTGCAGCAGGTGCACACCCTTTCTCAATCGCTGCAAGTTACTGGAGATGGCTACGCCCCCGAGGGTGAGTTCGTCAGCGAGGGGCACCCCGTAGACCCGTGCCGGGTGGCCGATGTCGGGCTGCTGCTGCTGGATGGCCTGCTGTGCAACGATGCGGTCCTGCAAAAGGAAGCAGGGGACTGGGTGATCATGGGTGACCCCACCGAAGGGGCGCTGGTGGTCATGGCCAGCCGGGGCGGCCTCGATCGCCACCGGCTGAGCTACGCACTTCAGCGGGTGGTGGAGTTTCCCTTTTCGTCAGAGCGCAAGCGCATGAGCGTGGTGGTGAGCAGCGTAGAGGCGTTGGGGGCTAACCTGACCCTGCCAGGGGAGGTCACCCAGGCTCCCTACCTGATGCTGGCCAAGGGATCGCCGGAGATGCTGCTGGACTGCTGCACCAGCGGCCTCAAGGACGTCGAGCAATTGCCGCTGACCCAGGAGCTGCGATCGCGCATTCTAGACGACAGCGCCAGGCTGGCTGCCCAGGGTCTGCGGGTGCTGGGCTTTGCCTACCGCCCCGTCACCACCGTACCCAGCGAGGGCGACCCCGATCTGGCCGAGCGCGACCTGGTATGGCTGGGCCTAGTGGGCATGATCGACGCCCTGCGGCCCGAGGTGCGGGCGGCGGTGCAGCGCTGCCGGGCCGCTGGCATTCGCCCCATGATGATCACTGGCGACCACCAGCTGACCGCTATGGCGATCGCCCAAGACCTGGGCATTGCCGAGGCCGAGGCCCGCACCCTCAGCGGCGCGGAGCTAGAGGCCATGGGCCAGGCCGAGCTAGAAACCGTGGTCAAGGAGGTCAACATCTACGCCCGCGTGTCGCCCGAGCACAAGCTGCGCATCGTCAAAGCCCTGCAAAAAGACCACCAGATCGTCGCCATGACCGGCGACGGCGTCAACGATGCCCCCGCCCTCAAGCAGGCCGAGATCGGCATTGCCATGGGCATCACCGGCACTGACGTCAGCAAAGAAGCCAGCGACATGGTGCTGCTCGACGACAACTTTGCCACCATCGTCGCCGCCACCGAAGAGGGCCGAGTGGTCTACACCAACATTCGCCGCTTTGTGAAATACATTCTCGGCTCCAACATTGGCGAACTGCTGACCATTGCCCTATCGCCGCTGATTTTGCCGATTCTCGATGTGCCGCTGACGCCGCTGCAAATTTTGTGGATGAACCTGGTCACCGACGGCTTTCCGGCCCTGGCCCTGGCGGTCGAACCGGCGGAACCCGATGTCATGGAGCACCCCCCCCACGACCCCCAGGAGGGTATTTTTGCTCGGGGCCTGGGGGCCTACATGCTGCGTATCGGCATCGTGTTTGCGATTATTTCGGTGTCGATGATGGTGTGGGCCTACCACTGGTCACAGCAGGGCGGCGACCCCGAACGCTGGAAAACGATGGTGTTTACCACCCTCTGTCTGGCTCAGATGGGCCATGCGATCGCCGTGCGCTCTGGCAGTCGCCTGACGGTAGAAATGTCGCCCTGGTCAAACCCCTTTGTGCTGGCCTCGGTCATTCTCACCTTTGTGCTCCAGCTGATGCTGATCTACGTCACCCCCCTGCGCGAGTTCTTTGGCACCCAGCTGCTCAGCCCCTTTGAGCTGCTGATCTGCTTTGGCTTTAGCACTCTATTATTTGTCTGGGTCGAAGCCGAAAAAATCTACCGCCGCCTCCGAGGCAAAGTGGTGAGAGACTAGCACCAGAAGACAGAAGAAAGAAGGCATAAGCAGGAAAGGGAATGCTTGGATATACAAGGAATTTAGCCTGAGCAAAGAGGTCGATCACTTAGGTTTCAAAGTGTCAGCATGACCCACTCAATTGCGCCTCTCCACCATGAGCATTACCCAGGCCCTTGCCCATTCAGTTGGCTTTGCTAAAGCTCCACTAAAACAGCAGTAGGTCTCACTGCTTGGAGTAGTGTCTCCAGCTAAGACAGGATATAGCAGACGAACAATTCTCGTGTGTTCTTAAGAGCATTAATTTTCTCTCAAATCGTCAGCACCTTGCCCTTTAGACCAGTTGGGGTTTCAATACCATAGCGGTGCAGCAAAGTTGGCACCAGGTCATAGAGTTGTGCCCCTGCCAATACCTGACCGCCCTGGGGTGCTGTAGGGTCGTGGAAAATCATCAGGCCCAACGGGGCGTGGTTGGCGTCGTCGGGGCCGGTGTCGTTTTCGACGGTGTAGAGGCCGCCCGTGCCCACGCTGCCCACCGATCGCCAGGCCAGATCATCAAAGTACACAATTAGATCCGGCGCACGACCGCGCACTTTTTGGTAGATTTCCTGGGGCTTGAACGCCTTCACCGGCAGCGGGTTGCCGCTGGGGTCGGTGAGCTGGGAGAGCTTGGCCGCCAGCTCGTCCCGCAGGGCTTCGTAGTCGGCCATGGCCACGGTGCCCTGGGGTTCGCGCCCCTTCACATTCAAGAAAATGCGGGCGTAGTAGCCCCCGGCTCCCCACACCTGGGTTTGCGCCCAATCTACCTCCACCTTGTCCAAAGGCAGCACCTCGGTGGGCGCTTCTTTGAGCATGAGGTAGCCGTTGGCGATCAGCCACTCGTTGATGCAGATGCCGCCCAATAGCGGCTGCGCCCCGTGATCAGACACCACCAGCACGGCGGTGTCGGGGTCGCAGACCGCCAGCAGTTCCCCAATGCGCCGATCCACATGCGCGTAGTAGTCGTGGATGGCGTTGGCAAAGGGCGAGTCGGGCTCATACTGGGGGTGACGCGGATCCATTGGCTTCCAGAAAGCGTGGTGGATGCGATCGACGCCCATATCCACCAGCATGCAGAAGTCGGGGCGATCGCGCTCAATCAGCTGCTCCGCCAGGGTAAAGCGCTGGTCGCAGAGGGCGTACAGGTTCTCTAAAATGCGGGCCTTTTCGTCGGAGCGAAAGTTGGGCACATCCAGCATGAAGTCGGGCAGCCAGGTTTTAATCTCATCCCCCAATTCAGGAGGGTGGGTGAAGGGCACGTCGGTGCCGGGGGTGAGAAAGCAGGAGACCAGCGAGCCGTTGACCGGGTAGGGGGGCGAGGTGCCCGGCACGCTGAGAACGGCGACGCTCCAGCCCGCGTCGCCGAGAATATCCCACAGGCGGGGAAATTTGACGGCGCGCCCGTCGGAGATGCCCATGGAGTGGTAGTCGCGATCGCGCCGATTGCGAAACCCGTAGATGCCCAGCTCGCCGGGGTCGCGCCCGGTCATCATGCAGCTCCAGGCGGGCACGGTGATGGCGGGAATGCTGCTCTCCAGCCTGCCGTAGCTGCCCCCTGCCATCAGCCGCGACAGGTTGGGCAAGTCTGGCCGCCACTGGTCAAATACCAGGTCGGGGGCCATACAGTCGAGGCCGATGATCAGCAGGCGGGGAGTGGGCATGGCAAGGCTCAATGACGTGGACGCTCTTACTGGCCACGCCCTGGCTTACAGTCCGCAAATCCCAGAGCTTCGGTATCGAGAAAGCTGGCGATCGCCATCTCAATCACGGCTTCAATGGGGTACTCGATTTCTGCTGCGCGTTCGTTCAGAGCTAGTCTAATCCGTTCAGGCAGGCGCTCTAAAATAGCCGTGGCATCGCTGGCAGAAAGTTGCTCCTGAAGTTTAACTTGCATAGCATTGCCTTTCAGCTGGAATCTGCACGTTGTAAGGGGGCTCGGTAGCTCTCAAAATCATGGCTTCTAGCTCCAACAGTAGCGCAGGGTTTTGCCAGTGGGGCACAGCTTGGAAAGCAATTCGAATCTCCTCATCGGAATATTTGTCGAGCCAAGCCCACAGAAATGCCTTGTGACCACCGCTAAACCGGCCGCGCAGACTCTTGGTTTTGCCAATGTAGAGCAATCCATGGGTTCTGTGCCGAATGGCGTAAATCCCAGGACGAGCAGGGATAGGCGCAAACTCGCGACTCAGAGATTGACATTGCTCAAAGGGGCTAAACGAAATTTCGTCCAAAAGTCTCTGGGCTTGCGCTTGGATCTCAGATTCATCCATTGCCATAGGGCGATAAAGTTTGGCCTACAGCGCCCCTTCGATCTGGGCATTAAACCCGTAGACCCGCCGCTCCCCGGCCAGGGGCACCAGGGTGACGTCGCGCTCATCTCCTGGCTCAAAGCGTACCGCCGTCCCGGCGGGGATATCGAGGCGCATGCCCCGCGCCCGATCGCGCTCAAAGCTCAGCGCCGCGTTGACCTCAAAAAAGTGAAAGTGGGAGCCCACCTGAATGGGGCGATCGCCGGTATTGGCCACCGCCAGCGTCACCGTGGGTTTGCCCGCATTCAGCTCGATCTCGCCCTCGGCGGGCAGCAGTTCTCCGGGGATCATGTTGGGCCTCCTAGATTGGCGATTAAGTCTTGGCGCTTTTGCTGGAGCGATCGCTCCACCCGGGGCAGGGTCTCCTCCAGCTCGCGGCGGGCCACGCCCTCGGCCCCGGCCTCTAGCAGGTGGTTGAGAGCCATCAGGTGGGCCGTGTCGAGGGCGGTCTCCGCCGGTACCTTCACGGTGGGAATCACCCCGGTGCCGTCCCAGTTTTTGCCGGTGGTGGGGTTGATCGCCTGGCCCGTGGGCATAAATACCCAAAAGTGGTCGTGCAGACGAAAGCCCCGCCCTGGGTTTGCCCCACCCCGAGTAGTTTCGCCCACCACGGCCCCGCGTTTATGCACTTGCAGATTGTAGGCAAACTCCTCCGCCGCCGAAAAGGTTTCGGGGCTGGTGAGGGCAAACACCGGCTTGTCCAGGTAGCGCTGGCCTGGCACGTAGGGCACCGTCCACCACTGGTGGGTCTCGTCGGTCTCGCTCCAGTACAGGTCGTTGAGGTGAACGGGCGGGTGGGCGGGCAACAGGTAGCTGCACAGCAGCGCCACCGTAGCCGGAGAGCCCCCCTGGTTGTGGCGCAGGTCAAAGATCAAGGCGTCGGTGTGGGCCACCAGGGTCATGGCCGCCGCCAGCGACTCCCCCGCAAACTCCGGCGGCTCAAAGCTAAATAGCTGAATGTAGCCCACATTGCCCGCCAGACGCTCCACCCGGTTGATGTCAAAATTGCGGCGGCGGCTGGCCCGGTGCTGGCGCTCAAGCTCCTGGGGGTCGGGCGCTGCGTCGGGTTTGAGGTGGGGCAGGGGAGCAGGGCTAAAGTGCAGGCGCAGGTTGCGATCGCCGCTCATCTCCTGCAGCTGGGCCGTCAGCGTATCCGCCAGCTGCTGAGCGCCCGTAATATTGCCGTAGCCGCCTGACTCCAGCCGCTGCTCCAGGTCGGCCTGAATTTTTTCCGCCACCTCAGGAAATACGTAGGCATCGAGCTGGGTCACCAACGCCCCCATCACCGCCTCGATCGCCGCAGCATCCAGTGCTATATCCCCTGGGTTAGAGCCAGAAACAGTCATGGGTCGCCCTAGCGAATGGGTTCGTGAACGGTAACCAGCTTGGTGCCGTCAGGGAAGGTGGCCTCCACCTGCACATCGTGAATCATCTCCGCCACCCCGTCCATAACATCGGCCCGGCTGAGTAGAGTGGTGCCGTAGCTCATCAGATCGGCCACGGTGCGCCCGTCTCGCGCCCCCTCTAAAATGGCCGCAGAAATGTAGGCGACGGCCTCGGGATGGTTGAGCTTCAGCCCTCGGTCTTTGCGGCGCTCGGCCACCAGGGCAGCAGTAAAAATCAGCAGCTTGTCTTTTTCCTGGGGGGTGAGTTGCATGGGCGAGAGGCGATCGCAGATACAGAGCTAACCGTAAGCTTTCAAGGTTTTGGCCAGCTTGTCAACCAGCGCTCTCGCCCTACCGAGGATGGGCTTCAAAAGTAAAGCTTAAGCCATCGGCGTTGGGAGAATAACTACGTTAGTCTGCTGGTGGGAAAGCGCGTCCTGAGAATCTAGCCCCATGAGGCCCACTCGCCCCTTTATTCGGTACCTTCATGCCTATGACCGCGCCGCAGCTTGAAATTCTGGCCGACAAGCCTGCCCTGGTGCAGCGGGCTCTCACCCTGGTCGTTGAGGCCATCCACGACGCCGTCGCCGACCACGACTACTGTACCCTGGCCCTGGCCGGTGGCAGCACCCCCAAACCCCTCTACAGTGGCCTGGCGGAGCAAGACCTGCCCTGGGAAAAGCTCTACATTTTTTGGGGCGACGAGCGCTACGTGCCCCTCGATCACCCCGACAGCAATGGGGGTATGGCCAAGGCCGCCTGGCTCGACCGAGTGCCCATTCCGCCCGATCACCTGCTGTATGCGCCCACCCTGGAGGGCGACCCGGCGGCCTCGGCCCGCCAGTACGAGGCAATGGTCAAGTCGATTTTTGGCGGACTCCAGGGCCTCGGCCCCAGTCAGGTGCCCCGGTTTGACCTGATTTTGCTGGGCATGGGCGACGATGGCCACACCGCGTCACTCTTTCCCCACACCGAGGCGCTGGGGGTAGACGATCGCCTGATTACCGTCGGCTACAAGGGCAGCGACCCCCGCCTCACCTTCACCGCGCCGCTGATCAACCACAGCCACCGGGTGATGTTTTTGGTAGCCGGGGCCGACAAACAGGCCGCCCTGGCCCAGGTATTTGCCCCCGAGGGGGATGATGAGGCCTATCCCTCGCGTCTAGTGCGCCCCCGGGGAGAACTGCGCTGGCTGCTCGATCGCTCGGCGGTAGGCGATCTAAACCTGGTGTCAGCCTCCTCTGGCTAAAGCTGGTCACCAGGGGTTTGACTCCCCTCCGAATTGCTGCGGTGCTGAACTATTATCTAAGCAGGCTGCTTGTCCTCCCAGAGGTAGAGGCGTCTGCTGATCTGGCCGAGGCCATGACCCTAAAATAGGGTTGGGCTCCGTCAGACTCTTCTATGATTAGACACTACAGGGATCGTTTTTGATTGAGTAATGTGATTACCCTCTCGCTGCTCCATCCTCTCCACAAAACTCCAGTGCAGAGCTGGTCTTTTGGTCAAGAATCGGTGATTCGCATTGGTCGATCGACCGATAACAATGTGGTTCTGTACAGCGCTGTGGTCTCGCGCCACCACGTTGAGATTCATCGCACCGACGGCGGCTGGGCGGTGAAGAGCATTGGCACCAATGGCACCTATCTCGAAGGTCGCCGCATTACCGAAGTGCCGGTAGAAGACGGTATTGTCATTCGCCTGGCGCGATCGGGGCCTAATATTCAAATCCACATGTCTGAAGAAAAGCGCGACCCCCTCAAGGAGCTGCTCAGCCGTCGCCGCACCGAAGAAGACGCCAAGGAATTCGACCACAACACCCAGAGCGAACCCCACGGTGAGAGCGCCCTGCCCCATCAAACCACCATCATCAATTCCTAGGCTAAGGGGGCGGTGAGGCACCGCCCCTTGAGGTGAGGCCGTCTAGAGGGCGACCTTGAGCAAATCGGCTTTGTCGGTTTTTTCCCAGGTGAAGTCGGGCAGTTCGCGGCCAAAGTGACCGTAGGCCGCCGTCTGCTGGTAGATCGGGCGGCGCAGGTCGAGCATGTCAATCAGGCCCTGAGGGCGCAGGTCAAAGTGTTTGCGCACCAGCTCGGCGATCGCTCCGTCAGCAATCTTTCCTGTACCAAAGGTGTTGATCGAGATCGACGTGGGCTGGGCCACCCCAATGGCGTAGGACACCTGAATCTCGCAGCGATCGGCCAAGCCCGCCGCCACAATGTTTTTGGCCACGTAGCGCCCGGCGTAGGCCGCCGAGCGGTCTACCTTAGTGGGGTCTTTGCCCGAGAAGGCACCGCCGCCGTGGCGGGCCATACCGCCGTAGGTATCGACAATAATTTTGCGCCCGGTGAGGCCGCAGTCGCCCACAGGGCCACCAATGATGAACTGCCCCGTCGGGTTGATATGGTACTGGGTATCGGCGTGGAGCCAGCCGTTGGGCAGCACCGGCTTAATAATTTCTTCCATCACCGCTTCGCGAATGTCGGCCTGGGAGATATCGGGATCGTGCTGGGTCGAGAGCACCACGGCTTCGACCGCCACGGGCTTCAAATTCTCGTAGCGCAGCGTCACTTGGCTCTTGGCGTCAGGGCGCAGCCAGGGCAGCACACCGTGCTTGCGCAGGTGGGCCTGCCGCTCCACCAGCCGGTGGGAATAGTAGATTGGGGCAGGCATCAGAGTGTCGGTTTCGCTGGTGGCGTAGCCAAACATCAGCCCCTGGTCGCCCGCGCCCAGGTCTTTGTCGGTGGCCACATCGACCCCCATAGCAATGTCGGACGACTGCTTACCAATGGCGTTGAGCACGGCGCAGGAAGCCCCGTCAAACCCCACATCAGAGCTGTCGTAGCCAATGGCCAAAATCACATTGCGCACAATGTCTTCTAGATCGACGTAGGTGTTGGTGCGCACCTCCCCGGCAATCACGGCCATGCCGGTCTTAACCAGAGTCTCGACCGCCACTCGAGCATGCAGGTCTTCTTTGAGAATGGCGTCTAAAACGGCGTCGGAGATCTGGTCAGCCATTTTGTCGGGATGGCCTTCAGACACCGACTCAGAGGTAAAAATACTGTACTCGCTCATGGAATTAGGCCCAACCAGTAGCAGAAGGAATGCAGGCAAAATCCAACTGACGTTGAATCGCATTCCAAAGTCTACCAAAGTTTGGCGGAGTGCCAGAATGCTCGCCCACCGACTCTACCCCAACAGCGCCCCCGGCGCGGCCCCGTCATGCAGCCCTCGAGCCTTTTGCTGCATGGTTTTGAAAATGTTGTAAAAACCGTTGGCCCGCGACGGGGTAAGGCTGACGTCGAGCTGGGTATCTTTTATAAAATCGGGCGTCAGGGTGGCAATTTCGTCAGGGGTCAGACCGTTGAGCGCCTTGATCAGCAGAGCCACCAATCCCTTGGTGATCTGCGCGTCAGAGTCAGCCTGGTAGACCACTTTGCCATCGATTAAATCAGCCACCACAAAAACCTGAGAGACACAGCCCGGCACCTTATTCTCAGGAATCTTGTACTCTTCGGGCAGGGGATCGAGTTTTTTGGCAAACCACAGCAGCTGCTCGTAGCGGCGCTTCGGGTCGGCGGCCTTTTGAAAGCGAGCCACAATCTTCTCAATAGACTCGGGGCGATCGGCGGGCATGGAGCGGCTAAGGGAAACAACCTGCTAGTAGTTTATCAAGCGGGGGGGATGGGGTGGGGAGTGAGGGGTGAGGGGTGAGGGGGTATGGATGAATTCAAAATTTTGAATTTTGCACTTCCCCGTTCCTCCCCGCCTCAGCTTCCCTGGCTCACTTCGCATCGCCATCCTTGCCGCTGACAAAGCGGTGGGCCACGGTCTCGGGCTGAATGGCGGACAGAATAGTGTGGCCAGAGTCGGTGATGATGACGGCGCGGGTGCGGCGACCGTAGGTGGCATCAACCAGCTGCCCACGCTCGCGGGCGTCAGAGATAATACGTTTAATGGGAGCAGACTCGGGGCTGACGATGGCAATCACCCGATTGGCCGATACGATGTTGCCAAAGCCAATATTGATAAGCTTGATGTCCATAATATATAGAAGGGCGGGAACGGGAGGTGCCAGTGCTAACGCCAGGGTGATCCCCGACTGGCCAGAAAAGTCGGGGCTTTTTGGCACTATGCTCTACCTTGGAGCCCAGCTCAGACCTATCGTCATACTAACGAATCCAACTGTTGCTGAGGGTTAATTTCCGGCAAAATTTCAGAATTCTGGCGTTTTCGTTCCTTGGGCTACACCTTTCGGCTTAAGGGCAGCTCAATCGGGGCTTCTTAGCTTTTTTTTTGGGTTTCCCTAGCTGAGCTAGCCTGGGGAACTCCCTGCTTACCCTGTCTCAGCCTGGAGGATCGTGTTGTGCAGCCAGTTGACTTTACTACTCTGATGGCCCTGTGCCAGAGCCTTGAGGCCGACTGGGTGCCCGCTCGCTGCGAGACGGTGGTGCAGATCGACCCGACTACCCTGGCGCTGGCGCTGCGCACCCTCGATCGCCGCGGCTGGCTGACCATTTCGTGGCACCCCCAGGCGGCGCGGCTGCACCTGGGCGATGCCCCCCCTAAGGGGCAGGATACGTTTACCTTTAGCCAGCAGCTCAAGCACCAGATTGGCCAGCTGGCGCTGGTGGCGATCGCCCCGGTGGCCCCCTGGGAGCGGGCGATCGACTTGCAGTTTGGCCCCCGCCCCGGCGACCCGCCCCAGTGGCACCTGTACGTTGAGATCATGGGCAAGTACAGCAATGTGATTCTGGCCAATGCCCAAAACCAGATTGTTACGGCGGCTCACCAGGTGAGCGATCAACAGTCGCGGGTGCGGCCCATTCAAACCGGCGACCCCTATGTGCTGCCCCCGGCGATCATGAATACGCTGCCCAGCCTGAAGGAATCCCAGTCCTCATGGCAGGAGCGGGTGACGCTGGTGCCCACCACACTCAAAAAAATGCTGATGCAGAGCTACGGAGGCTTGAGTTCGTCGCTAGTGCGATCGCTGCTCGCCGCCGCCCGCTTAACCCCTGATCAAACCGCCGACAGCCTGACTCAGACCGACTGGGATCGCCTGTTTGAGGTCTGGCAGCGCTGGCTGACCAGTCTAGAGAAAGGGGATTTTTACCCCGGCTGGGCCGAGGGGGGCTACACGGTGCTCGATTGGGAAGGCGTGGCCCCGGTGGCGGATGTGCATAGGCTGCTCAACCAGTACTATGGCCGCGAGATTGCCCTGCAGCAGTTCGATCGCCTCAAAAATCAGATTCAGCAGCGGCTCAGGGGCGTGCTCGACAAGCTGCGGCAAAAAGCCAGCACCTTTGAGCAGCGCCTCGACCAGTCGGCGGTGGCCGACCAGTATCGCCAGCAGGCCGATTTACTGATGACCTACAGCCACCAGTGGCAGCCCGGCCTCACCCAGCTCACCGTGGCAGACTTTGACAGCGGAGCGCCCGTCACCCTTGCCATTGACCCTGACAAAACCGCGATTCAGCAGGCCCAGCGCCTCTACAAACAGCACCAAAAACTAAGGCGGGCAAAGGACGCGGTGGCCCCCCTGCTGGCCGAGGTGCAGGGTGAACTGGCCTACCTGGAGCAGGTAGAGGCGGCTCTGACGCAGCTACCCACCTACGACGAACCGGCGGATCTAGAGGCGCTGATCGACATCCGCAACGAGCTGATTCAGCAGGGTTATATGACCTCGCCCGACTACCGCCCGACCGATGGTCAAAGACCGGCCCTTAAGGGCCAACGCAGGGCCAACGACGAGGGTTTCCGTCGTCTGCAAACCCCCGACGGCCTGCCGGTGCTGGTGGGCCGCAACAACCGCCAAAACGATCTGCTGATATCGACGGTGGCCACCGACTACGACCTCTGGTTTCACACCCAGGAAATTCCCGGCAGCCACGTGCTGCTGCGGCTGGGGGCGGGGCAGGTGCCGAGCGATCGCGACCTGGCCTACGTCGCCGACCTGACCGCCTACTTTAGCCGCGCTCGCCAGGCCGACCAGGTGCCGGTGATCTACACCCAGCCCCGCCACGTGTACAAGCCCAAGGGCGCTCGCCCCGGTATGGTGATCTACAAACAGGAAACGGTGATTTGGGGCCAGCCCCGGCGGGTCGAGCAGCAGGCTAAACCGCTGGAGCCTGTAGAGGCATAGGGGCTTTTTTGAAAACGTTTGAACGTTCAAACGTTTTCAAAATTTCTCAACGGTCTAATCAACGTATCTACATTAGCGGCGGCACCGTCAGCCCTTTTAGCGTTTTGGCCGCAGAGGTTAGCCCCTTGCCCTGCACCAGCACCACAAAATTCCCCAGGCCCATGGGGTTGATCAGCTGGTGAAGTCTGTCGCGCCGCTGAATGGCGAGGTTGACCGTAGCGGGGTCACGGGCCTGGATCTGCCCCAGGGCAGCGAGGCGATCGCCCAGGCCCAGCGCCATCAAAAACATGGCCTGCTGGGTAACTCCCAGGGTTTCGAGCCCGCAGGCTGCTCCCTGGCGCTCCAGGGCGGTGAAGTTGACGTGGGCGGTGATGTCCTGGTGGCCCAGGTGGCTGTAGGGGTTGTCGTGGTGGGCGTGGTGGTAGTAGCACTGGAGCGTGCCCTGGGAACGCCCCCGACTGTAGTAGCGGCTGGCGGGGTAGCCGTAGTCGATGGTGAGCACGTAGCCCCGGTGCAGCCTGGCGGCGACGGTTTTCATCCAGCCCAGGGCGGCCAGGTGAACTTCGCTGCGGTAGCCGGGGGCGTACTGGGGGTCGGCCAGGTCAATGCCGACGAAGGTGAAATAGTCGGCCAATTGAGGGCTGGAGGGGGCCGCCAACACCTCTTGCAGCGGTGAGTTTGGAGCCTCGCTCAGGGTGACGTAGACCTCCTGAAGCCCTGCCTCGGTGGTGACGATCTGATGCACGGGCAGGGCATCCACCAGCTCGTTGGAGAACAGGCAGCCGGTGATGCTGTCGTCGGCAATAGCTTCTAGCGCTAGCCAGGTAACTCGTCCGGCCCAGGAGGAGAGTCGCTGTTCCTGAGCGGCCCGCAGTTGATCGGACTTTTCGACAATCTGGTAGCTCAAGGCGGCAAAGCAGTCGGGGAAGTGGTTTTGCAGCGCACCCAGCACGTCGGCGGCAACTAACCCCTGGCCTGCCCCCATCTCCACCAGCGCAAAGGGCTGGGGACGGCCCAGATGCTCCCACATTTCGGCAAACTGCACGGCCAGCAGTTCGCCAAAGTCGTGGCCCAGGTGGGCGGAGGTGACGAAATCGCCCTCAAACCCCAGAATGGCGTCCTTGGTGGTGTAGTAGCCGCCCTGGGGGTGGTACAGCGCCAGCTCCATAAACTCGGCAAAGGGAATGCGGCCCTGGGGAGACTGGTGGATGCGATCGCGCAAAACTTTGAGCAGGTCAACGTTGTGGGGCATGGGGGCGAGGGATTTTGAATTTTAGATTTTGGATTTTAGATTTGGGGTGAAGGCCGTCAATTCCTCCAAAATCCGAAATCTAAAATCACAAATTAGCTGAGCTGCTGGCGCAGTTGGTCAAGCGACTTGGCCACAGCCAGACACTTGGTGCCGCGACAAACCATACCTACAGCTCCAGCCGGGAGATTCTGGTCGATGGCAAACACGGTCGTCGGCCAATAGCCTGTGGCCAGATCAGAGATGGTGGCTGCCGTGGTTTTGACCACCGTGCCGTGGAGAAACCAGTTGAGGCCGCCAAACAGGCTGGGGCAGGCGCGGGGAAGTTGCTGCATCACCGGGCCAAGGGCCTGCAGGGTGCGATCGGCGCGATCGAGGTAGGCCAGATCGTCGGTGAGCAGTGAGAGGCGCACCAGGTTGGCCACCGCCACCCCGTTGGCCGCTGGGGTAGCGCTGTCCTGGTAGGGGCGCTCCTGCACCAGCAAGTCTTCGTCCCCCGCCGCACTTCTGTAGCCGCCCTGGTCAGCACTCCCCAGGCGGTGGTCAAACTCCTGCTGGGTTGAGATCGCCAGCGTTAGCCAGTCGGTTTCGGTGGCGATCGCCAGGGCCTGGTGGGCCTGGTGCAGGTCAAGGAAGGCTTTGATCAGCAGGGCATAGTCTTCCGCCTGGGCCGGCACTTGGGGGCTGCCGTCGTAGCCCAGGCGGTGCAGCTGACTGCCTACCCACTGGTGCTGGCGGATGTACTCGGCGGCGGCGACAGCGGTGGCCAAATAGTCGGGTTTTTGCAGCGCGATCGCCGCCCTGGCCAGCCCCGAGATCATCAGCGCATTCCAGGCCACAATCAGCTTGGTGTCGGTCACAGGGGGAATGCGCCCTGGCCAGGTCTGGGTTTTAGCGGCCCGGTTGTCGGGGGCGGGGAGAAAGGTGCTCAGCTCTGCCGCCGGGGTGCCGTAGCGCAGGGTAAACAGCTGCCCCAGCGCCGCTTCCACCTCCTCAGAGAGCGGGCCGAGGTGCGTTCGTTGCAGCACAATCTGCCCCTCAAAGTTGCCCTCGGGGGCAATGGCGAAGGCCTGGGCGATCGCCTCCAGCTGCTCCCCCGGCAGCGCCGATGCCAGCGTTTTGTAGGGCCAGGCGTAAAAGGCCCCTTCCTCGGGCTCGGCGTCGTTGGCGGTGACAAAGCTGTCGGCATCCTGGGCGGCGTAAAAGTAGCCGCCAGCCTCGCCACCGGGGGCAGTCATCTCGCGCAACAGCCAGGTGTGGGTGTGGGCGATCGCCCGCGCAAAGGCAGGCTCTCGCTGCCCGCTGGCCCACAGATCGGCCAAAAACTCCACGATTAGCCCGTTGTCGTAGAGCATTTTTTCAAAGTGGGGCACCGTCCAGGTGGGGTCTACGGTGTAGCGGTGAAAGCCGCCGCCCACGTGGTCAAAAATGCCGCCCAGGGCCATAGCTTGCCCCCGCTGAGCGCAGATGTGGGCCACGTCCAGCTCCAGGTCGAGCCGCAGCCCCCCCAGCACCGCTGCCGCGTAGGGAATCATCGGAAAGCAGGTGCCCTGGCCCGACGGCATCAAAATTTTGGCGTTGGTTCCCAGCCCGGCGTAGAGCACATCCGCCGACGGCAGCGCCAGAGCCTCGGGCAGCTGTGCCCCCTGGTGCAGGTTGCCCATCACCGCCTCGGTAATTTCGGCCAGCCGCTCCTTCTCGGTGTCGTAGAACTGGCGCAGGGCGGTGAGCACCTCCATGAAACCAGGCCGCCCATACTTTTGCTCCACAGGGAAGTAGGTGCCGCCGTAGAAAGGTACCCGCGTCTCGGGGTGCAGCACCACGTTCAGCGGCCAGCCCCCCTGACCGGTCAGCATTTGCAGCGCCTGCATGTAGATGCTGTCAATGTCGGGCCGCTCCTCGCGATCGACCTTGATGGGAATGAAGTTGGCATTCATATAGGCGGCGATCGCCTCATCCGAAAATGCCTCCCCCTCCATCACCGTGCACCAGTGGCAGCTGGAGTAACCAATGGAGAGAAAAATTGGCTTGTTGTCCCCTTTGGCCCGCTCCAGTGCCTCGTTGCACCAGGGCCACCAGTCGATCGGGTTTTCGGCGTGCTTCCGCAGATACAAACTGGGCGAATCTGCCAGACGATTGGTCATAACCACAGAGCGGGTAAGGGCATGATCACCCTACCACGGCAGAAGTGGGAAGGTTTACGGTCCCAGGTTTGAGGTTCAAGGTTGAGAGTCTACCGTATGGCTAAAGCAAAGTGTGGATTACCACGCTGTCACTAAATTGGCTCATCTTGAAGCCAATTTTGAATTAAAAGATTTGGCATACGCCGAAAATGGTTTGTGTTATTTGTAACCACTAAAAGTCCGTTAACAAGTGCAGTCGAAGCAATTAGGATGTCTGCATCACCGACTAACTCTCCTCGCTTTTTCAGAAAAGCATACACGTCAGATGCTTTGACGGCGATCTCATCTGAGAGAGTGATAACGTCATTTACATTACAGAAGCGTTCGAAAGCGTCTAACTGCTTGGCTGCATCTTTTGCCTTTAAACCACGAAGAATCTCATATCTTGTGATTATAGAGAAAGTAAATTTTCTGTAAGTTGATAAATAAGCTTGAGCTTTTGAAACTACAAGAGAATCTCGGCGAATGATGGCAGAGAGAATGTCTGTATCTAAAAGGGCAGGCAACATAGACATTACTTTCTATCTTCACCGAAAAAATGCTGTCGGTCGAAAGCAATGTGTTCAATATCGCCAATCTCTGTTTCTGAGAGGCCTTCGTAAACTTCTGCTGCTAGCTGAAGCATTTCGTCAGGTGCAAGTTCATCTACTGAGCGTATGATTAACTGAACTTCCTGCCCTTCAGATAGCTTGAGCGTTGCCAATGGGCGTAACACGCCATTCTCATAGACTGCTTCTACAACTTGTTGCATGGTGCTAGTTAGTTTCCATCAGGACTTCAGTGAAGCTTGGGTTACGCTTGTGAGATTTTCAAACTGCTTAGACTAGTACTTGACCAAGCTGATTCTGACAGGGGCCAGCGGCTCTAGGTGCAGGGTGCAAGGTATACGGTCTACGGCTCGCCTTGAGCCTGAAACCGTGAACCGTATACCCCACTGACCCGTCATCTTTAGCTTGGCAGTCTACTAGTGAGAACCGTTAAGCCCTTGGGGATGCCAACTTTAAGAAAGTATTGCTTCTACTATGACATCTGCGGCAGGGTAAAGGCTACGACGTAACGAAGGCTTTGCCGATGCAGATTCAGTTTCCAGAGCGCTGGCCGACAACACCTGCGGAGGCGATCGCCCTTCAGCAAGCCCTCGCCCCCCAGGTTGTTCTTCAAGATCGCCTGCCCGACCCCATTCGCTATGTCGCCGGGGTGGATGCCGGGTTTGAGGACGAGGGCCAAACCACCCGCGCCGCCGTGGTGGTGCTGTCGTTTCCCGACCTGACCCCGGTGGATGAGGTGCTGGTGCGGCGGCCCACCACGTTTCCCTACGTGCCGGGGCTGCTGTCGTTTCGGGAGGTGCCTGCGGTGCTGGAAGCGCTGGCCCAGCTCCAGACCGAGCCGGATGTGCTGCTCTGCGATGGCCAGGGCATCGCGCACCCCCGGCGGCTGGGCATTGCGTCGCATTTGGGGCTGCTGTGCGATCGCCCCACGGTGGGCGTGGCCAAGTCGCGCCTGGTGGGCACCCACGCCGAAGTGCCACCCGACAAAGGCACCTGGGTACCGCTAATGGATCGAGGGGAGCAGATCGGGGCCGTTCTCCGCAACCGCGCCAGCACCAAACCGCTGTATATCTCCCCCGGCCACCACACGACGCTAGTAACTGCGATCGCCCTGGTGCTGCAATGCACCACAAAATACCGCCTGCCCGAAACCACCCGCTACGCCGATCGCCTGGCGTCGTCTGGCACAGCGCGATCGGCCCTAGGAGAAGCGCAGCAGGGCCGCCTATTTTAGTTTGAACGGCTATTCCACTCGCCCTACACGCTGCCTACAGCGCCGTCATCACTTTGAGAAACTCCTCGGATAGGCACACCGTGGCAGCGCTCTTTTGGCGAAACAGGACTCCGGCTAGAAAGTAAATTCTTTCTGAGAAAAACGCCTGCCGTTTGCATTTGAGCTTTGCGATCGAATCTCTGACCTTGGGTTCACAGCTGTAGTAGCCAAATTTGAGAGGAGTGACCATAAAATCTGCTACCTCATACCCCTGCTGAAGGGCAAAGTCAACTGTATCAACCGGGTTCGAGTAAGCCGAGATCATCAGCATGACCTGCTCACACCCCTGGGCCAGGAGTTGCTTGGTAACCAGTGCCCCATCGTCGCCGCCGTGGAGAGAGGGCATGTAGAGCTGGTTATCTGGAGCCGGTAAATAAGGAGGATTTGCAATTAAATACCGGGCGTTGGCAGGGGCATTGGAAAAGAAGCAGGCGTTGTGGATTTGATAATAGGCACCGAGGCCATACTGCTCAATGCGGAGCTTTGCCAGTTGGGATGCCTCAAAATTTAGCTCAAACCCTTGAACAACGCCCTCAAAGGAGCTGTTTAGCAGCGCCCGAATAACTGGGCTACCATCCCCGGCCCCAAATTCAACGATTGGGTCGGTTGTGTGGCTCTGGCTTAGCACCATTTTTTCTAGACACTGGGCATAAAACTGTGATTCTTCAGGGCAGAAAAATACCTGATTGGGAGACTTAACCACAACCTCAGCAGGAGAGGTCAACACGCCTTTGTTCATAGTAAGGGCTCGATAGGAATAAGAGAGTACAAAGCTGGCTCCTCTGCCTGTGCAGAGGGCCAATACAGACTACCGGAGAGCTACACAGGGGCGATCGCAGGCAGGGGAGTTTTGGCCTGTTGAATCTGCTGAATTACTGCTTCGCCAGCCCGGTCTCCCATAAATTTTTCCTGGGCGTATCCCAACAAAATTTCCCAGGCTTGATCGGCGTACTGTTCGGCTAGCGGCAGGGCAACATCCTCCAGCATCCACAGACCGTGGCGCTCGTCTTCGCGAATGTGTAGGGCCCAATAGCCAGACGAAGCTTCGCTTAAATTTAGTCGCTGGGCCGCTAGCAGATAGTCGGTGTAGATCGAGGGGCCAACGATTTCAAAGTAGGTGAGCCCGCCGTTGTAGCGGAGAAAATAGCGCTTACACTCAGTCAGCAAAAAGTTGTGGTTAATGCTGGCAAGCAGCTGCCAGGGTGCCAGATAAAAATAGCCCTCTGGTTCGGTATTGAGTTCCATGTCAGCCATCATTTTGGCGAAAAAGGTCGAGTGTTTGCGGGCCAGACGGCCATTGCCGTATTCCTCTAGCAGCACTCGAATCAGGGTTGCCTGGACTTCATTGCTGGCCCCACCCAAAATGCGAGACATGCGGCTGGCTTCCACCAACCCGTCAAGGGAGGCAATTGCCAGCAGCCGTCGGTAGCCCTCGCGATCGAGGGTTTCGCGCAGAAAGTGCTTGTTTTCGGTAATGGGAGGATTGAGGTCAGCTTCGTACCAGGCTCGCAGGGTTTGCTCTACATTCTGCTGCCGCAGGGATTCAACATCGATCTGCTCTAGTTCCCACTGTTGCCAGGCCAATTCAATCCGATCGCGCACCCACTGCAAGTATAGCGATCGCTCGTTCTTGTAGTGCTGTAGGTCGTCGTACCAAAAGAGGTTGAGGCGGTTGATACGGTATAGAATCCGCTGCAAAAATAGATGGGCGGCCTCGTCACCAGGCTCGGAACTATTGCCAAAGGCCAGGGGAATGGCGGCGGCGATCGCAGCTTCTAAATCCTCAACTATCTGGGGAGATTGGTTGACCTGATAATCGAGTCCTTCCAGGGTTAGCAGATGATTAAACTGCTCTTCTGCAGCGGCGAAGTCAGTATGTTGAGCTGTTGAGTCAGGCAGATCGGGAATGTTTTTTCTTAGATCGAAACCGTTTACAGTAGCAACCATGAGATGTCCTTAGAAACCTTGTTTGAGGCATCGATCAGTCGGCTTTATAGAATTAATCCATTGCTAAAGCCAGACCATGACCACCTCGACACCTGCCCAAGTATTCTTACTTGAGTAGCGCGATAGCTTAACGGTAGCTAAGATTACCATCTCCCCTATCCGCCTTCAGGAAGAACTCCGCGGTGTAGCGTTAAGATCTCCCTTTTGGTAGACAATTCATCGGAACTTTTGTCGTTGCTCAAACTGAGTAGCCTGGCTTAATATCGTCCTTTAGGTATGACAGAACAGCGCTTATTTAAGGTTTTAGTACCACATTCGTTTTGGGAATCCCCGGATTTAGAGTGAGAATTTTGTGGAACGTTGCGCTGCAATGCCCCGACAGCGTAGGGAGTAGCCGGACAGGATTTCCAAAAAAAAGCCCAGCTTTTTATGGCTGGGGCACCGCACCAGCGGCGTGGCCGGTTGGGATAAGACTCTGCTAAGTAGGAAGGCGTTGCTAAATATAAAACCTTTGTTGGATAAAGGGCTAAAGCCCATGCCCATCGCGGGGATGATGGGCACAGTCTGCTTTGACCATCCTACGGTTAATCAAGGCCACTTCTCTATTTGCCCAACCGGCTCAGCAGTTTGCTGGCCTTGCGGCTCAAGCTGTCCACAGGGGAAGGGGCCAAAACTGGCACATCCGCCGGGCGGCTGTCGGGGTCGCGCAGGTAGCGGTAGTGGGCCCAAATATCCCAGTAGGGGCAGCCCGGCTGGATACGGTAGCCCGCCCAGTGCAGGTAGTCGAGGGGCTTGTTGACGTTAGGGTCGCTCAAGGTCATGCCCTCCTGCACAAAGTGGGGGCTACCCGCCCAGTTGCCGGGGCCGCCGCCGGGCTGGCGCACCAGGTTAAACCGCCGCGCCATGCGCTTGAGAATCAGGTAGTTGATGATCGGCTGGTCAGAGGTTTTCTCAGAGAAGTCGAAGTAGTCGGGGTGGGCGGCGCACTCAGCAAAGGTGTCGTAGAGGTCTTGCTCGCTGACCAGTCCTTTTTTAGAGCCCCAAAAGCCGCAGTTAAACATATCCTCTAGCTCGGCGGCAGTGAAAACTCCCTGCTCGACGATGGCGGGGGCAAACACGTTGCGAATGCCGCCCCGGTGCTGGTAGTCGTAGCTGATGAAGTCGTGGTCGTCGAGGGCGTCGAGCACGTTGGCGATCGCGCTAAACACCACCACATCGGTGTCGATGTAGAGGAAGCGATCGAAAGGGCCAAACCAGCAGGCCTGCTTGCGAAACTGGTTGGGCCGCGCAAAGAACCCTTCGCCAAAGATGGCGTGCAGATTTTCTGACAGCCGCTGGATGAACTCCAGGTCGGGGTAGACCTCGACACCGTAGTCGCGGCCCAGCACCGCCGCCACCTGGTGGTAGTCGTCGTTGTAGGGAATCAGCATGACCGGAATGCTGGGGTCGTGGGCGCGAATGCTGTTGAGGCAGGCGATCGCGTGGTCGAGCACCTTGTCGTTGGCTGTGATGTATATGCCGCGCGAGGTCATAGTAATTCTCTAGGGGAGCAGTTGAGTTAAGGGTCTGAAGTACCTTCGCCAGCCCTGGGGCTTGGCTGTCACTAGTTTGCCCAGCAGGGCAGGGCGAGTCTCAGGGGCGTGTAGATAGCGGTAGTGCAAAAACACATCGCGGTAGGGCAAGTCCACATTCTCGCCGTTGCAGAGGCGGGCAAAAAGTTTGGACGATAGGCCGATGTAGTGTAGATAAAGCAGCGGCACGCCCTTGTCGTAGACCCGGTGATGCTCAACGGTGAAGTGGCTGGAGGTGACGGAATTGCCGGTGCGTTCGGCAGTTGGCAAGGTCAAGGCCAGGTTGCAGGAGTTGACGCCGCGCCGCATCACCAGGTAGTTGAGAATCGTCTGGTCTGGGGCCATGGGGTAGAGAACGGCTGCTTCACCTGACTGAAGCCAATTCAGAATCTCTTTGCCGTGATCAGGATCGAATAGACCTCGGCGGCTGGCATAAAACCCCGAGCAAAACGCCTGCCGCTGCACCTGCTCCGCCGAAAACAACCGCTCCATCCAGCCAGAGTTTGTGTCGTACACGTGGCTGAGGTCTTTGTGCTGAAAGTCGTAGGTGACCCAGTCATACTGATCTAGCGCCTTAAACACCGGGGCCGGATCGCTGAGCAGCAGCGTGTCAGCATCCATATAGACGAAGCGATCGAAGGGGCCGTCGAAGGCGCAGAAGCGGCGGTGGGTGCCCATGCGGTGAACGCCTTTGCTGCCGATCGCATCCCACTGCTGCCGAGCGGTGGGGTGGGTAGCCCAGATTTGCTCCACCCAGGCATCCCAGCGCTGGATGGAGGCGGTGTCGTCGTAGAGGGTGAGGCGGGGGCGCGATCGCACCAGTTCCCTTAAACGCTCCACCCGCTCGTCGTAGGGGTAGATGCACACCGGCATCCCTGGGGCGAAGACCTCGATGCTGTTGAGCAGGGCCACGATTTGGTCGTAGACGCGATCGTTGCCCAGGGTACAAATGCCGTCCATTCAAATCACCTCAATGGTGGGCAGTGCCCACCCTACAGTTGTTGCGCAGCGCCACAATTTGGCCGCAAACCCGATCATCCCAACAGACAAATTCCCTCCATCCCGCTTCCCTTTCTCCCTTACCTTCCCCATCTCCCTCCCCCCCTACTCCCCACTCCCCACCCACTCCGACAGCCAGTTCATCAGGTTCAGCTTGTGGAGAATTACCTGGCGGGCTTCAGCGATCGCATCCCTCGCCTCCAGCCAGGCATCGGGGCTGGCCGTCACCTCACGGATGTACTCAATGCCCTTGGCATCCAGGCTGGGCAGGCGCAGAAAACTGCCGGGGGGCAGCAGTTTATCCGCCGCGCCGCCGCCGTAGTAGATGGGTAGACACCAGGCCAGCAGCGCATCCCAGAGTTTCTCGCTGGCGTACCAGTCGTTGTCGGCAAAGTTTTCGATCGCCAGGTTGTAGGTGTAGGGGGCCATACCCGACCACTTGTTGCTGAGTTCTCCGGCGGTGCGGGTGCCGGGGGGCAAGTCGCGTCCGTAAACCTCGACGGGCACGCCACTCTCCTGAAGCTGCTGCAAAAAGGCGAGGCGCTGGCGGTGGCTCTCGGTGCGGTTGATGCCGGAGGTGATCCAGCTACAGGGGCTGTGCTTTTCGGGGGGCGGCGCTTCGTTCAGCTCGCGAAATGACACATTCACGTACCAGATGGCAGGCATGTAGGCCGGGGTGGGGGCCGAGTCGTCGGGGCCAGAGACGTAGCCGCAGTGGTCGCGGGCGTAGGCGTAGTTGAGCAGGTTTTGATGCCGCACCTCCGGCAGAGGCGGCTCGCGCAGCAAAAAAGCCGTGCGTTCCTTGGGCACCTGACTGAACTGTGGGGGTAACTGGTTCTGCACATCTAAGGGAACAGCGGGCTTGGCAAAGGGCAGGGCGCTGAACAACCGCTGGGACTTTGACTGGGGTTTGGGGGCCAACCGTTCGTGAAAGTTGAACTGGTAGAGCAAAAGATAGTCGGGCTTAGGATCCTGGGATTGCAGCTGCATGTTGCCCCATACCCCAAAGGGCTCGGGCGTTTGCTTCCACAGCCAGTCGCACTGGGTGAGGCTACCGTAGCTAGAGAGCATGCCGACAATGGGGCGGGTCATGGGTTTTCCCCCAGCAGTTGGGGATGGTATTGGGATTCTACGTGGGACAAAATTTTCTCGATCCGGGCTTCCCAGGAGTAGGGCCGTAGGGCGTCTAGGTTGGGGGCAAAGCCCTCAGCCGGGCGAGGATGCTGGGCGAGCACCTGCCGCAGACTATCGGCAAAGGCTTGGGGCTGGTTGGGGTGGCACCAGGCGGCGATCTGGTCGGTCAGAGGCCAGTTCTCCAGCGAGGGAATGCGGGTGGCTACGACCGGCGTGCCCGAGGCCAGGTAGTCGAACAGCTTGAGGGGCGAGGTAAAGGTGGCGGCCTGGCCCAGTAGATGGGGATGGGCCAGGGCATCGGCGGCTTGCAGCAGGTGGGCCAGGTCGTGCTGGCCTAAAAATCCCAGCACGTCCACGTTCGCTATGCCCAGGTCGGCGATGCGATCGCGGTAGTGCTGCTGCTGCTCGGCGGGGCCACCGGCCAGGGCAAACTTCACCTGGGGAAACTGGGACGCAATTTCCAGCAGTAAATCGACGCCTTTGAACTCGTGCAGGGCTCCGGCATAGACGACGAGCTGGGTGAAGGGTGGGGTGAGCAGGCGATCGCGCCACCCCTGCGCCGCTTCTGGATGCCGCGCCAAAAACTGCGAGTTAAATCCGTTAGGTACCGTAACCACCTTTTTCGCGGGCACCCCGTTGCGAATGATGCTCTCCTTCACCGTGTCGATCACCGTCACCACCACCTGCAAGAGGGGATGGGTCGCCATCTCAGGTTCAAAGGGGTTTTCGAGGTGATGGTGGCACTCAAACACCACGGGCACCCCCTGCTTCAGGGCGGCCTTGGCAAAGTTCCAGTCGCGGGTGTGGACGAGGGCGGTGCGGGCGGCCAGGTGCAGCGGCCAGTAGTATTTACAGGCCACGGTGCTGGCGTTGGTGAGCTTGTGCTTAACTCGGTCGATGGGCCAGGGCATGGCCAGAGGCAGCAGTTCCAGCGAATTTAGCTTCCCAGTTTGAAGGTTGAAAAATCGGGCGAAGGCATCATCCACTGGCTGAGGCTGTGGGCTGACCCAGCGCCAGGGTTGCCAGGCGGTCGCGCTGCGATCGACAAAGGCGAGCTGGGTGGGGTAGCCCAGGTGGGCGGCGGCGTTGGCGCACTGCACGGTTTGAATCAGGTGGGCGGCGGGCTGGGGTAGGGTGTCGCGGATGAAGAAGAGGTAGGGGCGGGGCATGGGGTGGGGGGTGGGGAAGAGTTTTGAGTTTTGGATTTTGGATTTTGGATTTTGGATTTTGGATTCAGAGGGGGAGGGGGGCAGACATGGGGGCGGGGGGAGGTGGGGGCGGGGGGAGGTGGGGGCGGGGGGAGGCGGGAGGATTGTCGGTGGCGGCGGTTTGTTTTTCGACGGCTTCGAGGGTGGGGAGCAGGTTGAGGGCGGCGCGGTAGGCTTCTTGGACGAGTTCTTCGGTTTCGGGGCCGTCTTCGACCAGGCCGTCGGCGATTAGCTGGAGGGAGCCGAGGACGACGTTAAGGCCCGATCGCAGGTCGTAGGAGTCGGTGCCGGTGATTGCAGGGGAGGTGGGGCAGGAGCCAGTTTCTTGGGCGAACTGCACGGTGTAGAGGTAGGTGTAGCGGCCCTGTTTTTGCAGCAGTTCGTCGTGGGTGCCGAGTTCGACCACGCGGCCCTGGTCGAGCACGGCGATTTGGTCGGCTTTGCGAATGGTGGAGAGGCGATGGGCGATCACCAGGGTGGTGCGATCGCGGCTCAGATCCTCCAGGGCCGCCTGCACCAATTGCTCCGACACCGTATCTAAGGCGCTGGTGGCTTCATCAAGGATCAAAATTGGCGGGTTTTGCAGCAGGGCGCGGGCAATGGCGATGCGCTGGCGCTGGCCGCCCGAGAGCATGACGCCGCGATCGCCCACCACCGTGTCAAAGCCCTGGGGCAGCTGGCTGATAAAGTCGTAGGCGTTGGCCCGCCGCGCCGCTTGCACCACCTCGGCGTCGGTGGCCGCAGGCTGGGCGTAGGCAATGTTGTCGCGCACGGTGGCGTTAAACAAAAACGTGTCCTGGCTGACAATGCCCATGGCGCGGCGCAGGCTGCCCAGGTCAAACTCGCGCAGATCGACGCCGTCGATGGCGATGCGGCCCGCTACCGGGTCGTAGAAGCGGGGCAGCAGATCGGCCAGGGTAGACTTGCCCGCGCCGGAGGCTCCCACCAGGGCCAGGGTGGTACCCCTGGGCAGCGTCAGGGTGATGTCTTGTAGCGACCAATCCTTGGCGGTGGGATATCTAAAGGCGATGCCTTCGAAGGTGATGCCCAATTGCAGGGTAGTGAGGGGGCGGCTGCCCTGGAGCATAAACGCCTTGTTGTCGCGGCGCAAAAAGTCGTAGACCAGGTCAACGCTGGCGGCGCTGTTGGCCAGCTGGCTGCGGGCCGAGTTGAGCTGCCCCAAAAACTGCACCACCCGCGACAGCACAAACAAAAAGGTCAGCAGCAGGGTGGCCGAGGCCGCCGAGCCGCTGCCCAGCCAGAACTGGCTGATGAGAATAATCGCCACCAGGGCCAAAATGCTGAGAATTTCGTTCAGGGGGCCGATAATGGCGGCATTCATCTGCGATCGCAGGGCCGCCTGCTCCCGCCGCTCAATTAGCGCTTCCACCTGGGCAAATTCGGCGGCCTCGTTGGCGGTGGCTTTCACCAGGCGCATGCCGTTGAGCATCTCTAAGGTACGCACCGAGTAGTCCTTAGAAGCCTCCGCCAGGGCCTTGCCGTACTCGCGGGCGCGGGCGATCACGTAGCGGTTGAGCAGCAGCACCCCGGCCATTAACACCACCGCCGCCAGAGTCAGCGACCCCGAGATCGACAGCAGCACCAGGGTAAAAAACAAAATATTCAGCGACGCCCGCAGCAGGTTAATCACCGCGTTGATCGAGGTCACCGCCCGGCCAATCTGGTCGTTCAGCCGCTGGATTATATCCCCGGTGCGCATGGTGTTGTGGTAGTCGATATCGACTTTGAGCAGCAGGTCGAGGCCGTCGCGGCGCAGGTCGCAGGTGAGGCGGCGGGTGAGCCCTTCGGTGGTGACGCTGCTGAGGTAGTTGGCCAGGTTTTTGAGCAAAATGGTGAGCACAATAAAGCTCAGCATCAGCACCGCTCGCCCTGGGCCGGGAATGCCCAAAACCGGCTCCAGCAGCCGCTCTAGCAGGGGGGGAAGGGCAATCGCCGTCGCACCGCCGCCGCCGGTACCCAACAGCTCAAACACCGCTGGCACAATCAGCGTGGTGCCCACCCCGTTAAACACCGCCCCCGAAAAGCCCAGCCCGATGGCGGCCAAAATGCGCCAGGGGTAGCGTTTTGCGTAGCCGAAGAGGAGTTTTTGGGCAGACATGGGGTGACGGGGAGTAGGGGGTAGGGGGTTAGGGGAGGTTTGAGGTTTGAGGTTTGAGGTTTGAGTTAAGACCTGGGCGTAGGGTGCATTCGGCGGTCGGGTTGGGTTGGGTGGCCTCAGGATGTTGCTCCGCCAATGCACCAAGCTTAGAAATCTGCGGCGGTCGGGGTGGGTTGGGTAGCCTCAGGATATTGCTCCGCCAATGCACCAAGCTTAGGAATCTGCGATCGTCAGGGTGGGTTGGGATGTCCTAGGACATGGCTTCGCCAAGGCATCTTGGCAACAATGTTCTGCTGAATCGCCTGGTGCAGAGCTGTGCCCATGGCGGCCATGCTGTAGTGGGTGAGGGTGCGATCGCGCCCTCGCCGCCCCAGCTCCAGGGCTCGGTCGTAGTCGGCAAAAATGGCGGCAATCTGCGCCGCCAGCTGCGCCGGGGCGTCGGCCTCCGCCAGATAGCCGCAGCCGTCGAGAATAGCGGGTATATCGCCCACCCGCGTGGCCAGAATCGGTTTCGCCATCGCCATACCGTCGGTGAGCTTGAGCGGAAACTGGGCCTGGGCGGCGGGAGTCTGGCGCTGGGGTACCACCACCACGTGAGCGGCGGCAATCACCCTGGGCATCTCCCCGGCGGGCTGCTTGCCCAGGTGAATAATGTGCTGGCCCCAGCGCTCCAGCAGGGTGCGATCGTAGTCGTCGTAGGGGCTGCCGCCGACAATCACCAGCTTGAGGTCGGGCTGATCCAAAAGCTCCAGGGCCGCCAGCAGATCTTCTACGCCCTTGTAGGGGCGGGGCGCACCGGGAAACATCAGCACCCGGTAGTCGGCCAGACCGTAGGCGGCGCGGCTGGCTTCGGGGTCGTAGCGGTCGGGGTTAAATAGCTCGGTGTCTTTGCCGTTGGGGACAATCACCCCGCCAAAACGCCGCTGCAAGAAGGTGTTGTGGGTGGTGACCAGATCGGCGTTAGCCACCAGCCGCTCTGCCCACCGCAGGTAGAGGGGATGGTCGCAGTGGCGCAGAGCCCCGTTGGGTTTCAGCACATCCCGCGCCAGCTGCGGGAGGGAGGGACGGTAGCGGTAGCGGTCGCCCCCGTGCCAGCTCAGCTCCCAGTCGTCAATGTCTAGAATAACCGGACGGCGGTGGCGCAGACGGTGGAGTAGCGCCAGGCCAAAGCTGCTGGGCTTGAGCTTGTAGGCGTAGAGAATATCGCCGCTGAGGTGTCGAAGTAGCTCTCCCCCAGCGCTGGGGCCGAGGCAGGCCGAGGGTAGCGCGATGCTGTGCAGAGGGATGTCGGCCCGTGGGCCAACTGAGACTGAGCTGGGGCCATCACTCCCAGGGCAAAAACCAGCGATTTCTACCGGATAACCCATGCTCTGCAGCGCCTGGGCCAGCAAGAACGGTCGGACTGCCCCCCCCCAACGCCCCGCTCCACGGGTTGATAGATCGCTGACCACAATCGAGACTCTGGGCCGGGCCGGGCCAGAATCCAGAGGTTCAGATGTGCTCACCGGGGGCTGGGGGCGGTGGTCGAGCATGGTTGACACGGGGTCAGAGGGAGCAAAACGGCGGAGTTTACGTAGATTGGAAACGCACTCCTATAGCTTGCCCACCTTTGCCGCCGAGGTTAAGATCTGCGCTGCGATCGCCCAATCCTCGCAGCCGCAGTCATCGTTAGAACATCCACGAACCCCTGTAACGTTTGAACGTTCAAACGTTCTGGAGGTTTTCGGTGGCCTGGCCAGTGTGACTATGGCTTTAGCTGTGGTCTAGCGCCGCTGGCGGTTGGCATTGCCCGCCCAAGGGGGCCGACCGGGGCCATCGCGCACCACTATTACATCTCCGTTAGCACGGATAATCCGGTAGGCATCAAACTCGCCATTGTCGTATTCACCCACAACGGTGAGCTGCTCGCCGGGGGTAACGGTGATCGCCTGGTACCAGCGGGGGCCAGCCCCGACAATGATTTCGCCAGTCCCGTCGCTGAGGGTAAAGCTATTGCCCACCACGCTGCCAACGGTACCCACAATGGTGGTGCCGTCCTGCTGTCGCAGCGACTCAATAGACACCGTTTGCGCCACGACTGGGAAGGTGGCACCTAGCCCAAGGGTGATCAGGGCTGCTGTAGATATAAATTTCATGAACCTGGAAAATTGTCTGCAAAACGTTTGCGCCCGCTTCGCGCACTTCTATAGCTTGCACAGAGGCACCTAAGAGGCACTCACGCAGAGGCGCTACCCTTGTAGCCTGAGAAATTTTAGGCAAACTGCCATCTCTCCCTAGGGGGAAATCCCTCGCCTAGCCGATCTCTTCGTTGACCGGGAAGCGGTTCATCAGGTCTTTGGCGTCGCGGGCGGCGGTGCGCAGGCTGTCGCCAATGTAGGGCACGTGGGGAATCTGCGACAGCACATCCAGGGTGCGGCGCAGAATGCGAACAATGTCGCCCTCGTCGAGGCTGGTGTTGTCGCACAGCGTTACCCAGTCAACCCCGTTAGCCCACTGCTCTACCAAGCCCACCAGGTCGTATTCCAGCCAGATGGGGGCGGTAATGTGGCGGCGGTGCTGCTGCTGGTAAAGCTGGCGGCGCAGGCTGTGCAGCCCGCCCAGGGCTTCTTCTACGGTGCCGGAGAGGCGGTAGCGGCACCAGCTGTCGGGGCGTGAGTTTTCGGTGACCAGGGCGGCGCAGGCGGCGGCCAGCTGGGCGGCAGTGAGCTGGTCAAACTCCCCGGACTCTAGGGCCAGGGCCAGCCACAGCTCGTTGTCGCCGCGAATGGCGGCGGCCATCTCCCCCAGCTCGGTGGGGCGGTTGTCGGCCAGGCCGCCGAAGTGCTTCAGCACCTCCATAATGTGGAGAAATTCTTGCCAGTAGCGGCCTGTGTACTGGGCGAGTTTTTGTTTGCGATCGCGCCATTCTGCCTCCAGGTCGCGCAGCCGCTTCTGGCGCTTGAGCAGCCCCTTGGCGTTCTCCCACTGGCTGGCGGGGTGGGTGGCCAGGGCCTGCTCGACCTCGCGCATGCGATCGAGCTGATCCTGCACCTCGGGGGCGAGCATCTCCAGGGTGGGCGGGGTGGCGATGGTGGCGGCCAGGGCGGCGGTGTAGTCGTCGCCCCGGCAGCGCTTGCCGGGGCTGGGGGCCAGCTCGCTGGGCGGAGCCAGGGTATCGACCGACTGCAAGCGGGGAATGTCGGCGTGGAGGCCGACCACATCGGCGGCGGTGACGACGCACCACTGGTTGGTTTGCGTCAGACACACCAGGTAGGGGAACTGACCTGAGCCCTGCACCTTGGTGACCAGCACGGCGGGCACCGGCTCGCTGACGGGAATGTGCTTGCCCTTGAGGGAGAGCAGGGTACCGGCGATCGCAAAGGGCACCATCTTGCCCACATCCTCGGCCAGCACCTGGGCTGCCTGCTGCTGCAACGTTTTCAGCAGTCGCCGTTCTTCTTTGAGGTGCTCTTTGAGTTTGGCGTACTCGGCCAGCAGCCCTTCGTCAAAGGCGGCGAGCTGGGCCTGCTGATGGGCGATCGCCCCCTCCAGCCGGTCAATTTCCTGCTGCTGAGGCACCAGGTGCAGGGTGGCCAGATATTGGCCAAAGCTGCGCTCGATCAGATCCTTTGCCTCGTCGAGGGTGTGGGTTTGCAGCAGGTTGAGCACCATGCCGTAGCCGGGGGTAAACTGGCTGACCAACGGGTCGGCCCCCGATGTCGCCAGGTGCACCGCCTCCCGCGACCCCTCAAAGGGGCTTTCGACCGTGACCACGTGGCCCTGAAGATCCATCCCCCGCCGCCCGGCGCGCCCCGCCATCTGCAAAAACTCTGAGGAGGTGAGCAGGCGGTGGCCCATGTCGGTGCGCTTCGAGAGGCTGGCGATGACAGTGGTGCGGGCGGGCATGTTGATGCCTGCCGCCAGGGTTTCGGTGGCAAACACCACCTTGATCAGCCCCGCCTGAAACAGTTCTTCCACCAGCCCCTTCCACAGGGGCAAAATGCCTGCGTGGTGGGCGGCAATGCCCCGGTACAGCGGCCCCACCTGACCCGCCCGTCCGGCGTCGGGGTTGTGGGCGAGAAAGGTGTCAATGCGGAGCTTGAGTTCCTGCGCTTCCTCGTCGGTGACCAGTGACAGGTGGCTAACCTCATCCACCGCTTTGTCGCAGCCCCGGCGGCTAAAAATAAAATAGATGGCGGGCAGCATGTCGCGCTCTTGCAGCTGACCCACCACAAAGGGCAGACTCACCCGCCCGCTGCCGCGCCGACCGGGCTGGCGCTGGGGGGCGCGCTGCTTTTTGAGCTGGGGGTTGATCGCTTTTTGAGAGGCATCGAGCAGGGGCACCAATCGCTTGCCGGTGCAGTAGTGAAACTGCAAAGGCACCGGGCGAAAGTCGGAATAAATTAGCTCGGTGGGGCCGTGGACTTTTTGCAGCCAGTCAGTGAGCTGACCCGAGTTTTCGACGGTGGCGGAGAGGGCCAGCAGCTGAATTTCGGGCGGGCAGTAGATGATCGACTCTTCCCACACGGTGCCGCGCTGGCGATCGTTCATGTAGTGGCATTCGTCGAGCACCACGGCCTCCACCTGTTGCAGAGTCGTGCCGGTCTCGCCAATCCGGGTGCCGTAGAGCATGTTGCGAAAGATTTCGGTGGTCATCACCACCACCGGAGCGTCGCGGTTAATTGACAGATCTCCGGTCAGCAAACCCACATTGTCGTAGCCAAACTGGTCGCGAAAGTCGCGCAGCTTTTGGTTGGAGAGTGCCTTGAGCGGGGTGGTATAAAACACCCGCTTGCTGTGGGCCAAGGCCCGGTGGATGGCGTATTCGCCCACCAGTGTTTTGCCGGAACCGGTGGGGGCACACACCACCACGGATTTATCGGCGTTGAGAGCGTCTATGGCCTCGTGCTGAAAATCGTCGAGGGGAAAGGGAAAGATTTGGGCGAGGTCTAGCACGAGGCTGGCACGGGTAGGGGCGACACTATTCTAGTGTGCCAAGGAATGGACGAAACAAGCGCAAGCTGAGTGAGTGAAGAAGGCTATGGATCTGGGTCTTGTGATGACCCAACTGTAGAGATAGTACTTCATCAGGCTTGGGCGCAGGGGTAATGGAGTGTTGGCCAGTCCTTTTTCTGAGGCAGAATGAGAGCAACACAGCAGATACGCTGCAATTGCAGAGGATAAGTGATAACAGTTCAAGAGCTGTTGAAAGCCGCTCAAAACCTGAGTTTGCGAGACCAGATTCTTTTAGCAAGCCAGCTGATGCAGTATGTCGCTCAAGAAACGCAATCTGTAGCCGCTGAAGCGTCTGCTCAAACTCTGGCTGAAGACCCACTAGTAGGCTTGTTTTCGGGATCTCCGGAACTGGCGACCCGCGCAGAAGAGATTCTTCAGCAAGAGATTGGCCTGAACCATTAGTACTTCATGGAAAGTGTCATTGCAGATACAGGCTTTGTCGTTGCGCTGGCAAATCGCTTGGACAACCTCACGCTGATGTTGTTCCGATTTGGGCTCAATAGCCAAAGATTTTGCTGCTGGGTTTACCGATGGGTTTAGCGTGCGATTCCTTCGGGTAGATTGCGATCGCCCCAGTGTAGGGTGGGCACTGCCCACCCTACACTGGTCTACGGGTCTAACCTTGGTCGATCGCGCCGCAGCAGACTAAATACCTCCCCGTGGGCTGGGGTGATCAAAATCCCCGATGGGGGTACTGTCACCAGCTGGCTCCATTCGCGCTGCTCGGCGTACCGGAGCAGGTGCAAGTGGTTGATCGCCCCGCGCACCCCCTCCGGCGAACCGATCACCAGATGACGCAATCGCTCCCGCTCTGGCAGCAGGTCAGGATTTGCAAGTAGCAGCGGGGTCGTCGCACCCGCACGGGCCGACGCCGCCAAAAAGGCAAACACAACATTGGGGTTTCCTCCAAGAAACGGATGGGTAGGAAACCCAAAACTTTGCCGCTCCCAGACATAAGCGCATCGGAGCGGCCAGAGTAACATAATACTCAGCCTCCGAGACAGCCTGGTACTGTCGAAGGGGTCAGCTGGTGGTGGGAGGTGCGAACTCCTGCCATCGGCGTCCGACCAAATTTTGGGAACCAGGCTGTACACTCGCAACCTTAGTCGAGGACTGTAGCGTATTGCGATCGCTCAGGCAAGTCAAAATCGCTACATAATCCCACTCCGTCTTGAAGCTTAACAAGCGTCCCCGAACCCCCTCGCCCCTCTGCGGCAGAGCCGCCCTCACCGTACCCAGGCAGAGCCTGGGCACCAGGACAGTCGTCTTCCTCGTTCCTCGTTCCCAGGCTCCCGACTGGGAATGCCCCGCCGAGGCTCCGCCTCTCTCTACCCTAGCGGCAGAGCCGCCCTCACCGTACCCAGGCAGAGCCTGGGCACCAGGACAGTCGCCTTCCTCGTTCCTCGTTCCCAGGCTCCCGACTGGGAATGGCCGCCGAGGCTCCACCTCTCTCTACCCTAGCGGCAGAGCCTGGGCAGCAGATTTTAGGTAAAACCTGAACCCCAACGGGCACTCTGCATACAACAAACTCACAACACTGCTTCATGGGCCGTTCAAGGTATCGCACTATTGAAAGCTATCCACATTTTTTGACTTGTACTGTGGTCAACTGGCTGCCAGTTTTCAGCCATCCCCAATTCGCCCAAATGGTGTTGGAGTCCCTCCGTTTTCTACATACTGAAGGTCGCCTCATTTTGCATAGCTACGTCATTCTTGAAAATCATCTGCATCTGGTTGCCTCAGGAGATCAGCTTGCGAAAGAAGTTGGCAAGTTCAAATCATTCACCGCTCGATCGATTATTGACTGCCTGCATGAGCAGCCAAAAGCTAATCTCCTACAGCAATTGAAAGCAGCAAAGCTACCTCACAAAACCGGACAGTGCTATCAGCTGTGGCAGGAAGGATCGCATCCGCAAGCCTTAACCTCGCCAGATATGGCGCGACAGAAAATTGAATACATCCACAACAACCCAGTCGCCAGAGGCTATGTAGATGAACCGGGTCATTGGCGCTATTCCAGTTATCGCAGCTATTTAGGACAGCAAGGGTTAATCGACATAAAACCCCTTGAGCTTTAGGCACCTTCCTTGTCTCCTCCAAGTTAAATGTGACGGGTTGACGGTCTACGGTTCACGGTAAACGGCTCGCCTTAAACCGCTTACCGCGAACCGTGAACCCTGAAGCCACATCCCCCGTCATTGATTTCTTTGACTGAACACTAGGGCAGCGGCACGATATCCGAGTCACGCAACCCCGATTTGAAACCGATACCTCGTAGGGAGCATTGCAGTGCAATGCCCCTACAAACCGGGGGGATACAGATAGGATTTGGTGTTGGGCGAGGCCAGGCGATCGCCAGTTGCATTGAACATCTATAAACCTCACACAACCTTTACTCAGAACCGTCGCATTTCCCCAACTTTTAGCAGGATTACGTGCCAAAACCGCTGAAGATCAAACTGTTTCCGCACGCTAGTTGAGCTAAACCCGTTACCTGAGGAGGAGTGATGATGAAACTGCATGTAGCCCTGGTGTCAGCAGTGGTGGTGGGCGCTGGGGCCGCCCCGGTTCAAGCCCAGCAGGTGCCCGACTACTACGTGGGGGCCGGGGTACGCGCCGGGTTCAACGACAGCACCTCGTTTGTGATTGACTCTAAGGCCAAAATTACCGAGCTGGGCGATCGCACCACCCTCTCCGTGCGGCCTTCCCTGGTCTTTGACAACAGCACCGAGCTGCGGCTGCCCATCTCGGTAGACTACGCCCTCGATCAGGCGCTCTACCCCTACGCTGGGGCCGGGGTTGCCTACAACGCCGACGGTCGCTCCGCCGTTGACCCCATGATCACCGCCGGGCTCGACTGGGGCATCACCCGCAGCGTGGTGATCGATTTCAACGCCAGCATGTTGTTTAAACCTGGCGACACCGACGCTGAGATCACGGCTACAGTCAACTATGCCTTTTAAGGATCGCTAGCAGGGGGGCAAGGTATACGGTAAACGGTGCAGGGCCAAGCCTTACACCCTACACCTGAAACCCTACACCCGGCCCATCCCGCTTAGCTAACCGCCATCTCGGGCTCGGTGGCTTTGCGGTGCCCCTCAGAGGTACCCATTTGGATCAGCTCTACCTTGTAGCCGTCGGGGTCTTGCACAAAGGCGATCACCGTTGAGCCGTGCTTCATGGGGCCGGGCTCGCGTACCACCTGGCCGCCCTGGGCTTTGATGCGATCGCAGGTTTCGTAAATATCGTCTACCCCCAGGGCAATGTGGCCATAGGCATCGCCCAAATCGTAGGACTCTGTGCCCCAGTTGTGGGTCAGCTCTAGCACGGTGTGGTCGGCCTCATCGCCGTAGCCCACAAAGGCCAGGGTAAACTCGCCGCCGGGGTAATCTTTTTTGCGCAGCAGCGTCATGCCCAGCACATCGCAGTAAAACGTGAGGGAGCGATCGAGGTTGCCGACCCGCAGCATGGTGTGGAGTAATCGCATGGTGAGTTTGCTTCCGTAGTTGACCTCTATTATTATGACTACCTGCTGCCAGAGGTGACGGCTGGTGCCGCTGCGCGGGGTTCAAAAGGCGAGCCGTGAACCATGAACCGTGAACCGTTTACCGTAAACCCATCACATTTAACTTGACTGACCACTAGTCCTCAGCGGGCTGGCTAACGCGCAGATTGCCCAGCGCCTGGGACAGCTCTAGCGGAAACAAAATCACCGTGTTGGACGGACTCGCCCCCAGGCCGTCGATGCTTTGCAGGGTGCGCAGCTCCAGGGCGATGGGGTTGGCCGCCATAATCTGGGCGGCGGCGGCGAGGCTCTGGGCGGCGAGGCGATCGCCATCGGCCTTAGTAATGGTGGCCCGCTTCTCCCGCTCCGCCGACGCCTGACGCGACATCATCCGCTTTAGATCTTCGGGCAGCTCAATGTCTTGCAGGCGAATCGAGTCGATGTGCATGCCCCACTCCTGCACCTGGGCCTCTACGATCGCCCCAATCTGAGTCTGAATCTGCTCGCGCTCCGACAGCAGCTCGTCGAGGGACAGGCCGCCCACCACATCTCGCAGGGCCGCCTGGGCATACTGCGACACCGCAAAGCGAAAATCCTGAATTGAAATCACCGCTTTTTGCGCATCACTCACCTGAAAAAACAGAGCACTGTCGATCTCAGCGGGCACATTGTCGCGGGTGATCACCTTCTGGCGCGGAATGTTGATGACCAGGGTGCGGGTGTCGATAAACTGCACCGACTCCAGCACCGGCACCACGTACATCAGCCCCGGCCCCCGCACCCCCTGAATTTTGCCCAGCTGCAAAATCACCCCCCGCTCCCATTCCGCCGCCACCCGCACACCGCCGACCACCACACTCCAGACCACGGCCACCACCACACCCGTCGTCAGTCCGGCGGGGCGCTGACGGGGAGCCAGCCCCAAAAAGAGCACGGCAAACAACGCTGCCATCGGCACAAAAAACAACACCTGCCGCACGCCGCGCCCCAGGGAAACGTGGCCTTCGGTGGGTTTGGCGTAGACTCGGTTAGGCTGCTCAGGAGATGAATCGCTCATGGCTAAATCCGCCGGGGTAGATGCTGACTAAACTAGCCAAACCGAGTCGGATTAGCGGGTTGCATCACAATTTTGTGTACAACCGTAATATTTGATCACCGTGCCTGTATGCCGCTGCCTGGGGCAACGACGGTTAATCGACTAGCACACCAGGCGTTTTGAGCAGACTTGCGGTACAGTCCAGTTCTCCACTGCACACCGGTTCCGGGAACGAGAAATGCTCGAGCACCTGGGGATGAATTTCGCCAAATTCTCCCACGGGCTGACCGTCAACTAGCACCCTAGCGGCACGGCCAGCGATATAGTAGGGCGCGTCGCCCACCACCAGGTCGTAGCTTACCCCCAGGGCCTTGAGCATAGTCTGCATGTAGGCTTTGGCCGTGGTAAACGAGGCGCGGGCATCGAGGCTGGCAAAGCCCCAGCACTGGCTTTCGTAAATAGCGCCTGCGGTGCTGAATCGCAGTACCTCTCCCGTCTCGTAGATGTTGATGGGCTTGGGGGCGCTGATGTTACGGGCCAAAACGTCCAGCAGACCTGCCTGCAGCGTCGGGCGCGTGGCGCTGTAGGTACGGCTCTTGGCGTTGCCGGTTTGTAGGTAGGGAGCCCCAAACAGGTCGAGAATGTCGGGGTCGGTCAGCACAAAGCTTTTCACCTCCATCAGCCCCATGCGCTGGGCCAGATCGCCCACCTTAAACATGGCCTGGCGGAGGGGGGTCGCTTCCCCCAGGTGAAATTTGACGGTGAGGGGCTCGGCCTGCAAACTGCCAATGCCCAGGGCCACCAGCAGGTCGCCCGCCAGATCTACCTGGCTAAAAATGTCGGTGCGGTAGGTGGGCACATGCACCACATCGGTGCCGCTCACGTCTAAATCCATCCGAGACAGCACCTGCCCCAGGCTGGCTTTGGCGATCGCAGTACCCATAATTTCGTTCAGGTACTTGGCTGAAAACTGCACCGGGCGGCGCGCCAGGCTGGGGGTAACCGTAGTGCCCTGGGGGGTGACAATGGCTACGGTTTGCACCTCGGCTCCGGTGTCTAAAAAGTTGTGGGCCAAAATATTAGCGGTCTCCACTACGGTCTGGGGCAAAATACCCGTCACATCGATCAACAGGTTGCGGGTGCTGGCGGTCACTTCCCCCGCCCCCACCGCATTGATGATGGGCGGCATGGAGAGCACAGTGCCCCCCCCGTCGCGCAGCACGGGCACGCAGGGGTTCTCCGGTAGGGTGTGGCTATAGAGTCTGCCCGTGGGGTGATCGCGCAAAATCTGCCGTGCGGTCATCGACTGGGAACCATGGAGCGGCACAAAGGCCAGCTCATCGAGGGGGGCTGCCCCGTAGGTGATGTCGCCGCTGATCTGATCGAGGTCATAGACCCCAATCGCAATTTTTTTGCGCTGGCGGCCAAAGGTCAGAGTTACCTTTTCTTGAAACTGTACTAGCACCTCTAGGCCGCCGTTTTGCAGGTCGGCACCGCGCACCACCAGGGCGGCAATATGGGGCCGCAGCGGCAATACCTCTGGTTGTACGGTTACCCGCCGCCCCGAGGAGTTTAGCTGGTCGGGCACGGTACGGCTCTGGCCGTTGTAGATGTTGATGGCGCGGGTAAAACCCTCCGCTGCCAGCAGATCGGGCCGCTCGGCGGTGACTTCTACCTCTAGGGTCTGCTCGCCCAGGTTGGCGTCTAGGCCGTAGTCAAAGGCCTGCTGGGCAAGCTGCTGGGGGTCGGTGGCGGTGAGCCGTTGCAGGTAGGCAAGGGGGAAGGTAACGGTGGGCATGGACGATGAGTAGGGATGGAGATGGGGTGTGTAGATCCTCCCATAGGTTGTGGGGGTTGGGGAAAGTGGGCAGAAAAGCACCCCGCCCACAGGCTTCTTGAGAAGGCTACGGGCGGGGTGGTTACCGGGTTAGGTTGGGTCTATCAGCACCTGTCGGGGCAGGCTTGAGCGGCTCAGGGCTGAATCGGCTCTGGCGGTCTGACTGCTGCGACAGGGGCGGCAGGTTTTCTAGCTTTTACCGGCCAGTTCTTTGTCGCGCTTGCCAGACTCTAGAGCCTCGCCCTCAATAAAGGAGCGCAGCATCCAGGCCATCTCTTCGTGCTCTTCCATCAGGCCGGTCAGAAAGTCTGAGGTGCCTTCGTCATGGAACTCTTCGGAAGTTTGATCGACGTACTCGCGCAGATTGCGGATGATTTGCTCATGATCGACAACGAGGCGTCTGACCATCTCTTCGGCGTTGGGCAGATCCCCAGGATGCTCCTTGAGGGAGGCGTTCTTGAGGAACCCTTCGGCGGTGCCCAGGGGGTAGCCGTTCAGCGTGCGAATGCGTTCGGCGATCGCATCAATGTTGGTGGTGAGGGCTTGGTAGTGCTCTTCCCACAGCTCGTGGAGAGTGCGGAATTGGGGGCCAACCACATCCCAGTGGTACTTCTTGGTCTTAATTAACAGCAGGTAGGCGTCGGCTAAAACTTTGTTGAGAAGTTCGGTAACGCCCTGACGCTCTTGTTCGGAAAGGCCGATGTTAATGCTCATGGATGTATTGTCTCTCTGCATTCGGTTCTCTCTTTATCTAACCCCAGGGGCCTTCCGGCCTCCTCTATCCAATGCGGGAAATAGGGCGTTACAAGTCCCTACCCTGGGGATGTTTTGAGGGCGCAAGTCTACCGCAGGCTAGATGTGAAGAACTGCTGGGCTGCGTAGTTTGGAGAGCCACAGGGACATTTCTAACGTTTATTCTCTAAAACGATTTGCTATGGCTAGTTCATCTCCGCTGACGGGCGTAATTTTGATCGATTGCGCTAAGGCAAATGCTACCGAGGGGCTGGCGATCGCAGCGGAGCGCTGTGGCTACGGCAACGACACCGCTCAGTTTCAGGCGGCTCTGAGGGCAGCCTGTGGCGAAATGAATGTGACACCCAGAGATCTCGCTGACCTGGTGGACGACGAACTGTCGCAGTGGAAGCCAGAGCCCGGCATTGAAGTTGCCCCCGACACCCCCAGCGAGCTGTAAAAATTGGGCGGTGGCGGCTGAAACCCGTCAGGCATCTTTTGACTTCGATCGCCTAGTCCGCGCGGGTTTGGCCCTGGGCAACTCTAGTGCTGGATGGTGCAGCGCCAGGGCCTGCCGAAGGCAGTCTAGGGTGAGCAGGGGCGGTTCAGCCTGTTGGGCCAGGGCCACCGCCGTTTGGGCCAGGGCCACGATGTCGCCGCCGGTCAGGGGAAGCTGTTGGGCAACGTAGGCCCAACTCAGCGATCGCTCCTTCTTTATGCCTGGGGGTATGGCCCGCTTCCACAGCAGCTCGCGGGCCGCTCCGTCGGGAACCGGAAATTCAAGGGTACCCCTCATGGTCTGCCGCCAGGAGGGTTTGATGCTTTGCAGGTATGGGCTGCTCAGCAGGGTCAACCCCGGCTGACGGCGGCGCTGAATCACCCAGGACTGCACCAGGGCCGCCTCAATTGTAGGGGTGCGGCCAAACCAGTGGGGCGCATTTTTGAGCAGCAGCACACAGGGGGGCAGGTCGGCCAGGTCGCCAAGCTCGGGAACGGTGCCGTCTTCGTCGGGGGCGATCGCCGCCAGATCGACCATCACCAGCAACAGCTCTAGCTCGGCGGCCAGCACCTTGGCGGCCAGGGTTTTGCCGGTGCCGCTGGGGCCGGCCAGCAGCACCAGGGTGCCGTCGGCGACGCGAGCGGCGGCGGTTACGGTCTTAAGCTGGGCCAGCAGCGGATCGGGCAGCACCAGACTGTTCCAGTTTTCCGCCGGAATCTCCGAAGATTCGCCGTCGATCGCCGCCGGAGCAATGGCCCAGGACTCCAGCGTGGCGGGGTCGGGCTCTTCGGCGAGGAGGTAGGTGGTCAGATCTTCGGTGAGACGCAGGTGGCGGCTGAGTAGAGTGGTGTCGTCGGCGTTGAGCCATTCCACCAGCCCCAGGCTGGCCAGGCGGCTGCCGGGGGCAATCAGGGGCCGCGATCGCCGCCATTCCTGATCGTTTCTGCACAGCAGCCGCAGGCAGAGATCGACCGTGGGCAGATCCCAGTCGGCCTCGTCGTGCTGGTAGTGCAGGTAGCTGTAGAGCCGCCCAAAGCGCTGGTTGACCTCAGGGGCCAGCGCCAGCAGCAGCACGTTTTTTTCAAACAGGGTGAGCTGAAGGCGATCGCGCAGCTGGGGCAGGGCCAGCACCACCCCCTGCCGCTGGCTGGCCACAATGCGGGCCTCCAGCTGCTGGGCGTAGTTGCTGCCGGGCCGCGGGGCCTTAGGGGGGCGGGCGTGGTCGTAGTTGGGCTGGCCGCTGAGGCTAATGATGCCCTTCCACCAGTGGCGGGTGACCCGGTCTTCACCAGTCAGGGCAAAGTCGTCGATCTCTTGCAGCTCGCGCTTTTGCCGCGACACGGCCACCATCAGCAGGCGATCGAGCCAGGCCAGCTCGGTTTTCAGGTAGGCCCAGTTGTCGGCAAACGGAGCCAACTTGTCGAAATTCGGCCCCTCAGGGTTGGACATAGCCCAGCACTCGAATAAATTCCAAAGGCAGCCCGTCGGCATCGGCGAGAAAGGCCACCTCGTAGACGCGATCGCCGATAATCTGCTGCTGGGGCTCTAGCAAAACGTTTAGCATCCCTGTCGTCTCGGTAAACCGCTGGCGCACCGCCGCTAGCCAAGTGGGCAAGCTGGCGGTCACCTCGGTGAGATCAAAGGATAGATGATAGTAGCCGGTATAGTGCTCATCGCCAAAAGCATCGGCGGCGGGACGGGGCTCCGGCACCTGCATCAGCTCAATACGGCCCCCCAACCCCTCCATCCAGCAGGCCAGGGTGATGCCAGCGGTGAAGCGTTCGTGGACGGTAAAGCCCAGGGCCTCGTAGAAGGCGATCGCGCGGTGAATATCCTGGGTGCGAATTGATGCGTGGTGGAGCATCGGGCAAGCAACTCAAACAGGCGGATTACTCAAAGAGGCGAAAGTAGGGGTAGCGCACCGGCACGCCCGGCTCTTTCTCGAGGCTAAAGTTGATCACCGCCCAGCGCGGATCTACCTCGGCAGAGGGGCTAAACTCCACCGGCAGTCCGTAGAGCTTGGGGGCCGTGGAGGTTTCGACCTGGCCGCGCCAGGGATTGTTGCGCTCCAGGTAGGAGTTGACCAGCTCCTGGTAGCGCTGAGCAATAATTACCCGTGTGGCCCGGTAGCCCTGGGTGTAGAGGCGATCGAGGGCCTCGTGAATCTCAAAGCGAATGCCGTCGGGGTGGGTGTGCTGGCGATACCATTCGCCCTCCCACTGCCGCCAGTGCCGACCCGACTGGAGGTGCACCAGCTCCTTGGAGTCGGGGTTGGCCTCAAAGGCACCGTGGCGCGTGCACAGGTAGGTATCAGTCAGCGTCAGGGCCGGAATCGTTTGACGACAGTGAGGGCACTGGATTTCTGGGCCATAGATGGGGTACTGCAAGGCGGAGTTGACCATTGGGCTGGAACCAGACGTGTCCTCGTTAGGGCGACCAACAATAGGGGCAATCAACAAGCAAATAGGGCAGCGGGAGCGGTGGGCTATAGCCGTATTATACCTGTGGGAACTCGGCTCTCCTCGTAGCCAGGGCATTCCATTGCCCAAAACCGGCATTTTTTTTGGGAACTTCACCGGAGACTCTTCTAGCTATGGCCTCTTCCCCCGGCTCCCTCTGGCCTCAACCTGACCTGTCTCAGGCGGCTTTTATAGCCCCCAACGCCACGGTCATGGGTCAAGTCACCCTCCACGAAGGCTGCAACATTTGGTACGGGGCGGTGCTGCGCGGCGATGTCGAAGGCATTGAAGTCGGTGCCTACAGCAACGTGCAGGACGGGGCAATTCTCCACGGCGACCCCGGCCAGCCGACGGTGCTCGAAGACTACGTCACCGTCGGCCACCGGGCCGTGATCCACAGCGCCCACATTGAGCGGGGCTGCCTGATCGGCATCGGAGCGATCGTACTGGACGGGGTGCGGGTGGGCACCGGCAGCATTGTTGGGGCCGGGGCGGTAGTGACCAGGGATGTGCCGCCGCGATCGCTGGTCATGGGCATCCCCGGCAAAGTGGTACGCCAGATCTCCGATCAACAGGCCCTAGAACTGCTGGAGCACGCCCAAAAGTACTACCAGCTCGCCCTGGCCCACGCCGGGCGCAGCAACGATCTCGGGTTTGTCTAAGCGCTGAGCCTCTACCGCCAAGCCAGCAGCAAACTTCGCAATTTGCTAAGATTCAGAATGGTTAAGCCCATGCACATCATTACTCGTGCTCGTCTGGCAGCATTTTGGGAGAAACACCCTGACTCAAAAACCAGCCTACTGCTTTGGTATAAGCTAACAATTACTGCCAGATGGCAAAACTTAACTGAAGTGCGGCGAGTATTTTCAACTGCCGACCCCGTTGGCAACTTGACCGTCTTTAATATAGGCGGTAATAAATATCGCCTCGTCACGTTAATTGACTACACCTACCAAAAAGTGTTTATTCGCAGCGTTCTTACCCATGCCGAGTACGACAAGAACAACTGGGAAAAAGATGATTGGTTATGAGTAATTCACTGTAAATCAGAATATGAAACGGGCAAAAAACAGTGGCTGATTAATTCAGCGATCGCAAGCAGCAGAGGACTCTACTATGTTTGCAACCGAGCCAGAAAGCTATCTTCAGCTTTTGCAAAAATTTCCGCCTCGACCGATTAGAACCGAGGAGCAGTTTCTAGCTGTGCAGAGCGTCATCGATAGTTTGATAGATGCTGGAGAGATAACGCCAGAAAAGCAAGACTACCTCAATGTTTTAGGTATGCTTGTCCACGATTACGAAGAGCAGCGTTGGCCAATACCAGACCTGAGTGGCATCGACCTGCTGCGTGCGCTGATGGATGAGTTTAGCCTCAAGCAAAAAGATTTAGTTCCTATCTTTAAAACCGAGTCTATTGTCTCAGCCGTTCTCAATGGCCAGCGCCATTTCACCGTGGAGCACATTGAAAAACTAGCTGACTTTTTTCACGTTTCACCCGCCGCATTCTTTCCTCGAGCATCGTAATGAATCTGGTTTTTCGATCCTTAGCAATTGCTCTGCTCTATCTGCTGTGTATCGTGGGCTGGGGCCTGCCCGCACAGGCACAATCTGCCACGGCAGACCTGTCCCCCCAAGCGGTGCAGGAAATCTCTGACCTGCGCGACAAAGCCTTCACTGCATCTCAAAAGGGGCAATTTGCCGAGGCCGAGACCTACTGGAGCCAGCTGATCGACTACCTGCCCAACGAAGCCGCCCTGTGGAGCAACCGGGGCAACGTGCGGGTGAGCCAAAACCACCTGGCCGCAGCGCTGGAGGACTACACCCAGGCGATCGCCCTGGCCCCCGAACAGCCCGACCCCTACCTCAACCGGGGCGCGGCTTTAGAAGGCCTGGGGCGCTGGGAGGAGGCGATCGCCGACTACACCACTCTCCTCACCCTCGACCCCGACGATGCCGCCGCCTACAACAACCGGGGCAACGCCCAGGCGGGCCTGGGCAACTGGGAAACGGCCCTGGCCGACTACCAAAAAGCTGTCGAGCTTGACCCCAAATTTGCCTTCGCCCGGGTCAACGCCGCCCTGGCCGAATACCAGCTCGGCCACGCCGAAGAAGCCATTCGCCAGTTTCGCAGTCTCACCCGCCGCTACCCCAGTTTTGCCGACGCCCGCGCCGCCCTCACCGCCGCCCTCTGGGGCCAGGGCCAGAGCGGCGAAGCCGAGAGCAACTGGGTAGCCGTCATGGGCCTCGATCGCCGCTACAAAGACCTCGACTGGGTGGGCACCGTGCGCCGCTGGCCCCCCGCCATGGTCGCCGCCCTGGAGAAGTTCTTGAACCTGTAGTTGCAGCCTGTTGCGGGTGTTTTCGCTGTACACCCTGGCCGAGGAGTTGCAGACGGTGTTGCAGATTCTTACGGGGTTATGGGGTGGGGCGATCGCCCCACCCCATAACCCCAATTAGGCTCCGCTCAGGAGGGCGATAGGATGGCGGTCAGCACCGCCTCGACCATGGCCTGGGCCTCGGCCACAGAGTCTGGATCCCCCACCTCGTGGCCTTCGAAGAAGAGGGCCAAAGGCAGCGCCGCCGAAATTACCAGGGTTTCGTAGAGTTCTTGCTTAGCCTGGGCGCTGAGGGTCTGAAAGTGGGCATCGTTGGCCAGCGCCTCGTTGAAGTTTTGCAGAATGGCATCCTGGTCGGCCTCACTCAGCTCTTCGCCGTCGTTGAGCATATAGTGGCTGGTCAGCAGCAGGTACGTCATCGCCCCGGCCACGTTATTTTGCAGGCGCTGCTCGCCCTCCTGCCCCAGCCAGTCGTGGTAGAAGGTCAGCAGGTCACTGTAGAGGGCGGCCATTTGCTGCTGTTCGGTGGGGCTGAGGGCCGGGTCGGCGGCCAGCCGCCGGGGCATAAGCTGGGCCGCCACGGGCCGAAAGGCGCTGGCGCTGAGCGGTGCCGGGGCCGCTGGGGCCGGGGCCGAGCCGCTGGCAGAGCCGGAGGAACCCCCTTCGATCATGCGCTGAAAGGCGCGGTTCATGATGGCGGTGTCGGCGCTGCTGGAGATGGGGTTGTTCCAGGTGCTGAAGGTGTAGGGGTTGGTGAACTGGGCCTCGGCGGGGCGCGGGGCGGCCAGGCTGAGGGTGGCGGTGGCGATCGCTGCGGTCAGTAGCTTGAGGGGTCTAATCATGGTTGGGATCCTTTGGGCTTCAGTTACCCCCGATTCGTCCCTACGGTTTGACCTTTTGGGAATCGGGGCTATGGGATGGAATTTGTTATCTGACAGGGTTCTATTCCGCCAATTGGAACCAATGCGGAGTTGGCTGGCCCTGGGAGACTCGCCTAGCCAGGGCCACCTGGTTTTCCAGGGCACTGAGAAAGTTAAGGCCGCCGTTGAGGGGGGCAATTTCGATTACCAGCAGTTCGCCGCTTTCGGCAAAGATGCGAATCACATCGCCAGTGACGGGTTGCTCTTCGTGCTCGATGCGGGCCACCTGCTGGAGGAGAATGCTGCTGTTGCCCCCTGGCCGGTGGTAGAGCACGCGGCGATCGGTGAGGATGGCGGCCTCAGTGCCCTTGAGGGCAATGGTGGCGTCGTAGTAGGCAATCACCGTCTCATCAGCCTCCAGCAGGCGATTGGTTTCCAGGTATTCTTTGGCGTAGGGCTCCAGGGTGCTGGTCACCCGTACGCCCCCGGCCGGGCCAAAGCTGAAGAAAATTACCAAACTAACGGCGGCGATCGCCAGCCCGCCGATGGGCACCCCCAGGCCAATCCACAGCCACTTCAGGGGTTTTGGTTGAATTGCTTGCATGGGTTTCACTCCTGGTCAAACTTCAAAATTCAAGCTCCCTGGGGTCTAGCTGGAATTACTCCGCTAGAAGCCGCCCTGGGCTCCAGAACCCAGGGAGCTATAGCAGCTAGAGAATTAGTGGCGCACGGGCACGGCGGTCAGTTGGGCTTCGAGGCGCTCCAGGTTGGCGGGGCTCATGGTTTGCAGATAGCCCTCGGCCATCTGCGGGGGCAGCAGTTCCAGCATCAGCCGGTTTTCTACCCAAAATTCCACCAGGTCAAACAGGCCGTCGCGGTTGCAGGCCAGGGTGCGCCACCCCTCCCGCTGGGCGATCGCCTCAATTTCTGCCTGGCTCACCGGCACCGACACCGCCGCATGGACTGCGGTGAAGTGATAGGGGTGGGCATTCTGGCAAAAGCTGGCCTCATCCTGCCCCTGGCCCGGCATAATTTCGCTGCCGATGGGGTAGACCTCAAACAGGGTGCCGTAGGCATCCTTGGCGGCGACAGCGTAGGCCCCCTCCAGAGGAGGGAAGGGCATCACACTGCCCTGGCACAGTTCGGCCAAGATCAGGGCAACCCGGTGGGGATCCTTAGCCGGAATCGACAGGTGGTGAATCATAAAAACCTCCCAATTTTGGGGAAAGCAGAGAGAAAAAGCCGAACCCAGGAAAAGTGGAGAACCTGGGCAGAAAACGTTTTTGGTGAACGTTTTGTTGGTTTAACTATCGCTTTGCCACCCCGGGGAAGCCAGGGAAGATAGAGTCAGTTAAGCGGTAACTTAAGCCCCCGGTCTAACTGACCTTTAATCTTGACTTTCGCCCTGGCTAGCACCTTGCCACCAGCGCTCCCAATCGCCAACGCCAGCGCCATTCCCAGGGTCTGAGAGCATCCTTGGCCCCAATCCCCAGGGGCAGCCCGTTCTGGTTGCAGAGCTGGACAAAGGTTGCCTAGAGCTCCGTATATTTATGGAGGCTGTGCATCAAATTTATGGTTTTTTTAGCTGGTTCTTGAGGCTTTCATGGCATGATTTCCCTCAAGCTGACACCGATATTCCGCGGGAGACAGCCTGCGGAAAGGCAAGGGAAGTTGTCTTCTCGCCATGGAGCTAGAGCAAAGGTAGGGAGTGGAGTGGAAAAAACGCGATCGCAGCGGCGGCGGGGAGTGACCTTGACCCCCCAGGGGTTACAAAAGTTACAGCAGGCCCAGCGGCAGATAGAACTCCAGAGCAACTACGGCCAGCGACTGACCCTAGAGGAGTTGAGCGATCGCACCCAGCTCTCCCTCAAAACCATCACCAAAGTCCTCGATGCCAAGGTCACCGTCGATCGCCACACCCTCGAAGCCTTCTTCGCCGCCTTTGACCTCATCCTCGATCGCGCCGACTACGGCTTCCCCCTGTCTACCCATCCACCCGCCCACCCGTCTACCCATCTACCCATCCACCCGCCCATCCACACCTCCTGGGGCGAAGCCATCGATGTAGCCTTCTTCTGCGGCCGCACCCAGGAGCTAGCCCTGCTAGAAAAGTGGGTAGTGGGCGACCGCTGCCGCCTGGTGGCCCTGCTGGGCATGGGCGGCATGGGCAAGACCGCCCTGTCGGTGAAGCTGGCCCAAACCCTGCTGCCCCAGTTCGAGTTTGTGCTGTGGCGCAGTCTGCGCGATGCCCCCCAGCTCAGCGACCTGCTGGCGGATCTGCTGCCGATTTTGTCGCAGCAGCAGGACGTTAAACTGCCCCCTGGCCCCACCGCCCAGATTGCTCGACTGATGCAATATCTCCGGCAGCACCGCTGTCTGCTGGTGCTCGACAACGGCGAATCGATTTTGCATCGCGGCACCAGTGGTCACTACCTGCCGGGCTACGAGGCCTACGCCGACCTGTTTCAGCAGGTGGGCGAAAGCGACCACCAGAGCTGCGTGATTTTAACCAGCCGCGAAAAGCCCGGCGAGATTGCCGCCCTGGAGGGGGATGGGCTGCCGGTGCGCTCTTATCTGCTGCCCGGTCTCAAGGCCAGCGACAGTGAGACCCTCTGCGGGGCCAAGGGGCTGAGCGGCACCCCCAGCGACCACCAGCAGCTGATCGATCGCTACCGGGGCAATCCCCTCGCCCTCAAAATTGTCGCCACTTCCATCCGCGACCTGTTTGGCGGCAGCATCGCCGAATTTTTGCAGGACAACACCCTGATCTTTAGCGGCATGCGGCGGCTGTTGCAGCAGCAGTGCGATCGCACCTCCGACCTGGAACAGCAGATCATGACCTGGCTGGCCATCCACCGGGAATGGGTGGGCCTCGATCAGCTCCAGCGAGACCTGGGCACCGCCATTCCCCGGCGGCAGCTGCTGGAGGCGATCGAGGCGCTGCACCGCCGTTCCCTGGTGGAGCGGGGGGAGTTGGGCTTTACCCAGCAGCCGGTGGTGATGGAGTTTGTGCTGGAGGCGAGCCTGGAGCAGGCGTTTCAGGACCTGCTGGCCTGGGGACATGCGGACAGCGAAGGGCCGCAGGAGCGGGTCAACCCCTGGTTCCACCGCTACCCGCTGATGCGGGCCACCGCCAAGGAATACCTGCGCCAGAGCCAGGGCCGGGTGATTTTGACTCCCCTGGCGGAGCGGCTCAGGGCGGAGGTGTGCCCCCAGGAGCAGTTGACGGCCCACCTGCAGCGGGTGCTGGAGCGGGTGCGATCGCGCTTTGCCCACACCCCCAGCTACAGTGCCGCCAACCTGCTGCACCTCGCCCACCACCTGAGTCTGAACCTGAGCAGCTACGACTTTTCCCAACTCTGGGTGCGGCAGGCCCACCTGGTCACGGTGCCCCTGTCGGGGGTCAACTTCAGCGGAGCCACCTTCGAGCACAGCACCTTTGCCCAGCCCAGCACCTACAGCCGCGCCGTCGCTTTTAGCCCCGACGGCACCCTGCTGGCCGCCGCCGACTTTAACCACCTGCGCCTGTGGGATATGACCGGCGATCGCCTGCTCAAAACCATGCCCCACAATACCTGGGTGTGGCGGCTCATCTTTAGCCCCGACGGCACCCGCCTGGCCAGCGGCAGCACCGACAACGTGGTCAGCCTGTGGGACGTGGCCAGCGGCCAGTGCCTCAAGGTGCTGCAAGGCGAGGAAGAGGGCTGCTCGTCCATCGCCTTTAGCCCCGATGGGCGGGTGCTGGCGGGCACCTACCACCGCCAGGTGCGTCTGTGGGACACCGACACCTGGCAGTCGATCGGCACCCTGGAGGGCCACAGCCAGCGGGTGGCCTACGTGGCGATCGCCCCGGTGCCCGATTCCCAGGGCCGGGTGATTGTGGCCAGCGGCAGCCACGACCAAACCGTGCGCCTGTGGGACTTGCGCAGCCGCCAGTGCCTTCACATTCTGCAAGACCACGCCAACCTGGTGTGGAACCTGGCCTTTAGCGCCGATGGCCAAACCCTGGCCACCAGCAGCATGGATGGCACCATTGGCCTGTGGGAGGTGGCCACCGGTCGCCTGCAACGGGTGCTGAAGGGGCACACTCACATCGTCAGCGCCGCCACCTTTATCCCCGGCACCGACTGGCTGGTCAGCAGCAGCTTCGACCAGACCCTGAAGTACTGGGACATTCACCAGGGCACCTGTCTCCACACCACCGTAGCCCACCGGGGCGAAGTCTGGGGCGTCTCCAGCACCGCCGATGGTTGCCAGCTTGCCACCGTCGGCAATGACAAGCTGGTCAAGCGGTGGGATACCCAGACCAAGCAATGCCTCAGCGCCGTGGGCGGGTCTTCCAGCCAGATCTACGGGGTAGCGGCGCTGGGGCCGGGTCTGGTGGCCAGCGGCGGCGACGATGAGGTGACCCGCCTGTGGGATCTCGCCACTGGCCAGTGCCTCACTACCCTGGCGGGCCACAGCAGCTGGGTCTGGGCGATCGCCCCCCACCCCAGCCAGCCCGACCTGGCCACCGCTGGCGGCGACGGCACCATTAAACTGTGGAACCGGCAATCCGGGCAGCTGCGCCGTACCCTGACGGCCCACACCGCCGCCGTGTATGGGCTGGTCTACCGAGCCGATGGCAGGTTCTTGGCCAGTTGTGGAGCCGATGCCGGGGCCAAACTCTGGGATGCCCACACGGGGGCATGCCTGCGCAGCTTTGCGGGCCACCGCAGCTGGGTGTGGGACTGTGCCCTAGCCACCCACCAGCCCTGGTTGGTCACCGCCAGCAATGACGAAACCCTGAAAATTTGGGATATCCACACTGGGGAGTGCCTGCGCACTCTGACCGGCCACAAAGAGCGGATTTGGGCCGTGGCGATGGCCCCCGACGATAGCCTGGTTGCCTCCGGCAGCGAAGACTACACCGCCAAGCTGTGGAACCCCACCACCGGGGACTGTCTATACACCCTGGTAGGCCACCGCAGCCAGATCAAAACCGTGGCCTTTGACCCCGGCGGGCGGTGGGTGGCCACCGGCAGCCAGGACTGCACCCTCAAACTGTGGGATACAGCTGGGCAGTGCCTGCGCACCTTTGAGGGCCACCGCAGCGCGGTTTCCAGCCTCACCTTTGTCACCCCGGCCTCCGGTGCCCCACCCCAACTGCTCAGCGGCAGCCACGATGAAACCCTGCGGCTCTGGGATCTCACCACTGGAGATTGCCTCCAGGTGCTGCGGCCTCCCCGCCTCTACGAAGGCATGGTCTTGACCGGTGCCCAGGGGTTGAACGGCTGGGCGATCGCCGCCCTGCAAGAACTGGGGGCTCGGGTCTAGGGGGCTTCTGCAAAGACTGACCCCATCAAAAGGCCCGCATTTTGCCCCAAACCTGACTCACCCCGCCCTGCGGAGGGGTGTCCGCAGGCGGGGACGGCATTATTCTGAGCCAGCGCCACCAAGGGCTTGCCGTACCAAAAACTCGTGCTATTCTTAAAAATAACGAGCGCTCAGTTAAAAACGAATGCCCAAGGTTGTCGATCACGACCAGTATCGTAAAGCGTTGCTAAACCAGTGCTTTGACCTGTTTGCCGACCACGGCTACGCCAGTCTGACCACCCGGCAGATTGCCAAGGCGCTAGGGGTGTCCACCGGCACGCTGTACTACTACTTCCCCAGCAAGGAGGATCTGTTTACGCAGCTGATCGAAGAGCTGACCACCCAGGATCTACTGCGGGCCACCGCTCAGATTCAGGGGCTGAGCACCCTCAGGGAGCGCATTTTGGCCCTGGGCGATTTTCTGGCAGCCAACGAAGACTACTTCATTAAGCAGACCTTGCTGCTGATGGATTTTTATCAGCAGGCGGGGGTGGGCCAGTCGCGGGTGAATGAGGCGGTGCAGCGGGTGAGCGTGCGATCGCGCGACGAAATCATGACCGCCCTCCAGATCGACAATCCCCTGATCGCCACCCACGTTCTCTGTCTGGTTGACGGCCTCATCTCTGAGCGCATGGTGAACCCAGCCCTGGTGTGCTACCGCCAGCAGGCCGAGCTTTTGGCCGACCTGCTCACCGCCTACCTGGAAAAATTTTCGGGAGGTGAGCGATGACTCTGCGTTCGCCCTGGGTATGGCTGCGCTACGGTCGCCGCCAGATCTATCCCTGGCTAGTTTTGGCTATGGCTGGCTGGCAACTGCTGGTGCAGTGCGGCCTAGAACGAGACCGAGCCGCCGTTCGCTGGATGACCACCCTGGTGAAAATTGACGGCGTAAAGCTGACCGCATTACTCAACGACTTGATCTGGTGAAGCTATGGAAACTCTTGCCCTAACCCCCCTGCAACCCACCCAGTACGATGCGGCCACGGAGTTGCTGATGGCGGCCTTTGCCGACGACCCGCTGTTTAACTACCTCGTACCCGCCGATGTGCCCGATCGCAGCGGGGTCATGGCCTACCTGTTTCGGATGCTGCTGCTTTGCGGTGCCGGCGGTGGCCACAGCTATGGTCTAGGGGAGGCTCAGGCCCCCAAGGGCGTCGTCATCTGGATGCCGCCGGGGCAGTCGGTCGGTCTGATCGATATGCTGCGGGCCGGGCTGTACGAGCTGCCCTTTCGCCTGCCCTGGCAATATTTGCCTCGCTGGCAGGCCGCCCTGGCCCTCGACCACTACCACCGCCAGGCCATGCCCCAGCCCCACTGGTATCTCATGCTGCTGGCGGTGAGCCCCAGCCACCAGCGCCAGGGGGTTGGCCACCAGCTCATGCAGCCTGGACTGGTGGAGAGCGATCGCACCCACCAGCCCTGCTATGTCGAAACCTCCACCGAGGGGGCGGTGCGCTTTTACCAGCGCCACGGCTTTGAAATTGTTAAAACTGGGCCCTTTGCCGAGCAGGCCCCGCCCTTTTGGACGCTACAGCGACGGGCAGGCGAGTAGACGGGAGATGGCTAGCCTACCTTTTCTCCCCCCTGCCCACCCCAAAACCCGCCCCACAAAAAAACGCCGCCCTGCGGGCAGCGCTCAGGAGAGGTGGTAACCCACGGCACATGGGCCGCCTAAACCCTACTGGGGCGGGTTTAAAAAGCGGCCAGCAAACTTCATCACGGTGCCCAGGTCGGTGGTGTTGGGAGCGCCAGAATCGAGGAAGGCGTTGAGCAGTGGGTTACCGCTGCTGGCGACGCCGGGCTTAGCCGCGCCCATGCCCAGCAGCCCGATTACCACGGGCAACAGCTTGGGCAGCAGGGTCTGAACCATACCCGCATTGAGACCACTCCGCTGGGCCACAGATTCGATCAGCTGCTGCTGCATTTGGGGAGGCAGGGCGGCGGCCAGGGCGGCGGCCCCCCCGGCTCCAGACAGCTTGCCGAGCATTCCCTCCAGCTGACCGGTACCCACGGTGGCGGCCTGCTGCTTGAGGGTGGGCTGTAGCGCCCCCCCCAGGGCGTTGAGAATTGACCCCATTTGGTCGGTGTTCATGCCCTGGCTAGCGGCGAGCTGCTGCACAGAAGCCATCGCCGCACTGAGCTGATCGACGCTGCCCTGCTGGTTGGGGTTGTTGATAGAGCTAAGCACATCAAAAAACAGAGACATGGTGGTTCCTTATCACGTTGAGCGGGTCGTTAGCGAAAATCTGAAGCGTGGAACGGCGGCAGCCTCAGCCTAGGCGGCGGGCACGCGCACATGGAGCGATCGCACCAGTTGCAGCCACTGGCCATCGTCGGTGAGGTAGCCCAGCTCGGCCACGTAGTCGCGATCGGGAGTCCAAATTGACACGTGGTGATCCTGGTCGCCTTCCCCCAAAATGTACTCCTGGGTGGCGTGGGGAGACTGATAGTCCAGCTCCAGGTTGGTGGCATCGTGAATCCGCAGGGCCATGACTCGCCCCCCTTCCTGCCGCAGGGCGGCGCTGTGGGCGGGGGCGGCTTCCCAGTAGGCGTAGGCGGCATCTGCCCCCCGAGGCACCAAAATGATCTTGCTCTCGGCCCCCATATCGGTGCGGCGGCCAACGCCTGGGGCTGTTTTTTGAGCTGGGGCAGTTTCTTGAGCCGGGGCGGGGCGGCTCTCCAGGGTCGCCCCCAGCCCGGCGGCGGCGACCCCACCGGCTAGGCTGGAGAGAGCGGTTTCGGCAGCGGTTTCGGCAACGGAGCCGAAACCAGCGGGTTTGGGCTGTAGGTCACTGACCAGTCCAGAGACGCCCCCTTGCCGGGGAGAGGCCCCCAGGGTGCTGCCCACGGCGGCGGCAGCGGCGGCACCCTGGGAAAAACAGGCGGGCACGCGCACTGGGGCAGACTTGGCCAGGGCCTGCCACTGATAGTTGCTGTCCACATAGCCCACCTCGATCAGATAGTCGCGGTCATCCACGGCAATGGGCAGTTGCAGATCGCCCTGGGCCACCAGCTCAGCGTTAAATTCTTGCAGGCTGTTGAGGCGGTTGCTGTTGCCGGGCAGTTCGGTGACATCGTACAGCCGGGCCTTGAGGCTGCGGGAACCGGCCTTGAGATCCGCTACCGTTGAGGCCGGCAGCTCCCAGTAGGCGTAGGCCCGGCGGCAGTCGCGGGGGGTGAGAATCACCCGAGCTGGGGCCGTGGTATCTGCCGGGCGGGCGATCGCCGCTGCCCCTACCCCCAGCCCGGCGGCGGCAGCGGCGGCAGCCCCAACTCCCGCCGCACCCGACGATACGCTGCTGGGGCAGGCGGGCACGCGCACCTGGGCCGATCGCGCCAGAGCGTGCCAGGTGTCGTCGGTGCCCACGTAGCCCAGCTCGACGAGATAGTCCCGATTATCGACATCGACGGGCAGGTGGCGATCGCCCACGGCCACCGTGTCGCAGTCAAACCGGTAGGTGTTGTGGGGGGCCTGCCGGTCAACGTCGGCAATGTCGGTCACGTCGTGGAGCTTGAGGGCCAGGGAGCAGTTTTGCTGGCGCAGCGCCTCCACCTCACCCTCCGGCAGCTCCCAGTAAGCGTAGGCATCGCGGCAGTTGCGCGGCGTGAGAATGATGCGGCGATCGGCGGCGGCCGCCAGGGGAGCCGCCAGGGGAGTTCGATCCTTGAGGAGCCACCAGAGCAGACCGCCCAGCAGGGGCAGGGCCAGCAGCCAGGGCCACCAGGGCAGGCCCCGCGCCGGGGCGGGAGCGGGCGCAACGGGGGCGGTCTCTTCCAGCGTAGTTTCTGGGATGGTGCCCGGAGCGATGGCGGAGTCGGTTTCGGCCCCGGCGGCGGTGGGGTCGGTTTCGGCCTCGGCAGCGGTCTCGGGGGTGGCCCCGGCGGAGCCAGCGATCGCAGCGGCCCGGGCCGACTCAATCAGCGCCTCGGTGTCGGGGTTGGTGGCAAACCCCAAAAAGGCGAGGGTGGCCGGGCTGGCCGTCGCCGGGTTGTAAACGTAGGAGAGGGGCTGCGAGAAAGGGTAGCGCTCATCGTCGGGCAGGGTGTCGTGCATGGGCACAATTTTGACCGCCGGGTTGTTGAGCGCCTGCTCGGCAACCACGTAGCTAATGCTGTTCTCGTCGAGGTTGGCGGCGATGACGGCAACGCTGGATTCCATCAGCACGACGGCTCCAGGGGCTGACTCAAACACGCTGGACTGAAACGCCGGGTAGTTGCGAAAGGCCTGGCGGGTATCGCTGTCGCCGGGGTGGTCAACCAGCACAATGGGGGCGTCTTGCCCGCCCACCTCAGACCAGTTGGTGATTTCGCCGCGAAAAATTTGGGCAAACTGCTCCGCCGTCAGGCTGCCCGCAAAGGGGTTACTGGGGCTCACCAGAATGGCAATTTTGTTGCGCGACACCGGCACTTCCCGCAGACCGGCACTGGTTTCTGCATCGGTGAGGCTGCGGCCAATGGCCGCCAGGTCGGTCTCGCCATCGGTGAGCGCCACAAGGGCATTGTTGGCGCTGCCGTAGGTCACCTCTACATTGGCGTCGCCGTACTGGCTCGAGAAGCGCGATCGCAGCGCCTCGTTGACCAAACGCATGGTCTCTGAACTCTCAATGGTGAGCCCACTGCCGGGGTCGAGGGAAGTGGGAATTTCAACGCCTTCCAGGGGGTCGGCGGTCTGCGCCCAAAGCGCCCCCTGCCGCTCCAGCCCAACGGCGGCGGCAACTAGCAGGGGTACTGCGGTCAGCCAAAGCAGCGATCGCCCCCGAAATTGAGTCGCCCCTTGGGCAGTAACACCGTAGCGGTTGAACATAAGCAGGCACCAGGATAGTCAGAACGTCAATTAGAGGGTTGCTAAACCCCTAGAGCATTAGCTTAAATTTGAGTAGCTACAGCCCCCAGGGCAGAGCCGTTTGAGCTGGAGTTAAGCCATAGTCGCGTTAGTTAGACATCCAAAATCTTTTAAAAACGCTCAAACGTTTGCACGGCCATCTGGGCAAGGTCTCAACCGGACTGGCTATAGCTACAAATCTGAGCTGGAGCCGCCTGAGTTGAGCCGCATTCAAGCCCCTTAACACTGCCGAAGCCACTAACCGTAACAGGGCAAAAACCTGCGGCTGCCCAAGATAGCTGTCAGTCTCTAACCTTAGGCGGCAGACAATTGGCGCTTAACCTAAAACAGCCCGCAAATTTGCCCACTAAGCCCAGCCCTTTTTTGCACCAGGAGCTTAGATCACAAACATAAGAAATTCATAAAAGCCCCTGGCCTCAGCTCGGCTACAGGCGAGCCACATCAAAGGTGTTGCACTGGTTAATGTCGCCCGTCTCAATGCCGCGATAAAACCATTGGGCTCGCTGCTGCGACGACCCGTGAGTAAACGAGTCAGGGGTGACGTAGCCCTGGGCTGCCATCTGCAGGCGATCGTCGCCGATCTGGCTGGCGGCGTTGAGGGCCTCTTCAATGTCGCCCTCCTCCAGAATGTCGCGCGACACCTGCGCCCGGTGGGCCCACACCCCGGCAAAACAGTCGGCCTGCAACTCCAGTCGCACCGACAGGTCGTTGGCCTGGGTGCGGCTGAGCCGCTGCTGCGCCCGCTGCACCTGGCCCGACACCCCCAGCAGGTTTTGCACGTGGTGTCCGACCTCGTGGGCAATGACGTAGGCCTGGGCAAAATCGCCCGGTGCCCCGTGGCGCACCTGCAAATCTCTGAAGAAGCTGGTGTCGAGGTACACCCTTTGGTCAGCCGGGCAGTAAAACGGCCCCATGGCCGCTCGCCCGGTGCCACAGGCTGACTGGGTCGCCCCAGAATAGAGCACCAAGCCGGGTTCCTGGTAGGCCGCGCCAAATTCGGAGCGAAAAATGCTGTGCCAGGTGTCTTCAGTTTCGCCCAGTACGGCGGCGACAAAATCGGCGGAGCGATCGCTCTCCACCTGGGACTGGGGCGCACTGTCGTAGGGGTTGGCCCCGCCAGTCTCTAACACCACCGATGGATCGCCGCCTAAAAAGGCCACCAGCAGCGCCATAATCAGAGCCCCAATGCCCCCCACTGCGGCACCACCTCCAGACCGACCCCGGCGATCGTCAATGTTGATGCTGCGCCGACTCGATTGCCACTTCATCGCTTCACCTCAGTTTGCTGTGCGCCGCTGGCTGGGTCTTTGGGGGTGTCAAATTCTCAGACCTGCTGTCGGAGGAACGGTGCACCTGCCCCACCCAATAGAGCCCTTGCCCCAGGTGCAAGCCTATCCTTAGGAAGAGGTGCTGGCATTTTCTTTGGTTTTAGAATAGCGTCTCAGCCAGGGTGCAGGGATGTAATTTAGGAATCAGCCAGGCCCTACAGCCATAGTCACGCTGGTTAGGACACCCAAAACGTTCAAGCGTTTGCATGTTCATCTAGGAAACGTCTCCACCGGACTGGCCACAGCTATCGATCAATCGCCCTCGATAAATGGCTCCAGCTCAACGGCTTGAGCCCATAAGCAAACCCCAGCCCTCAAGGGAGAGCTGGGGCGAATTGGTCGTTCCATTTATGGTCGTTGATAGAAACAATAGGCTCTAAAGATAAGAAACTCATAAGATCAGGGGCTTAAAAGCCCAGCTGGGGGAGTAATTTCAAGATATCCCTCCGCCAAATTTACCACGGGAACAATGGCAGTAACAAAGGGCACCAGCACCGTGCGGGGCGGGGCCGCAGCCGGCGTTTCTTGTGCTAAAGCATGATAGGTAATCTCGAGCAGGTCATTGCCCGCCGCAAACACATCGGTGACAGTGCCGATGTCTTGGCCCGTAGCCTGCACCACCACCCGCAACCCCACCAGGTCGGCCACGTAAAACTCGTCGGGGTCAAGCTGGGGGCGATCGCCCGCTGGCACCAGCAGCACCGCATCCCGCAGCGCCTCGGCCTCGTCGCGGCTGGTGACTCCCCCTAGCTGCACTACATATAGCCCCTTGCCGTCAACGTATCGCCCGCGCACCAGCTCGACAGCCTCGGGCGTCAGGCTGCGAGACCGCCTCAGCCACCGTTCTCCCGGTTCTAGAAACCGTTCTGGAAAGTCGCTGCTGGGGTAGATGCGCACTTCGCCTTTCACCCCCTGGGGAGCAACGATGCGGCCAATTTCAACCCAGTCTTCGGGGGGCGCAGCGGGGGATTTAGGAGCCATTAGGCAGACACCGCCACGGGGCTGGGCTGGGTTTGATAGATCTCGCTCACCAGGGCACCCAGACGGGTGGCAGCCTCCGCCAAATCTTCGCGGCTGGCGGTCAGGCTCAGGCGTAGGCACTGGCGGGTGTGAGGCCAGTCTTCCCGCAGACCTGGGAAGAAGGGATTGCCCGGCACTACAATTACCCCCCGCTGCTTGAGCTGGTCGTACAGGTTTTGATCGGTAATGGGCAGCCGATCAAACCATAGCCAGGCAAAAATTGCCCCCTCGCCGTTGTGCAGGTACCAGGGCAGGTCGTGGGGCATGGCCACCTCAAGGGCGGCTTCGAGCACCGCAAACTTGTCTTGGTAGTAGGGCCGAATCACCTGCTCAGCCAGGCGAGCCAGCTCACCCGAGGCGATGGCGCGGGCGGCGATCGCCTGGCCGTAGCGCGACGAGTGAATGCAAAAATTTGTCTGAAAACACTCCAGCACCTGAATAATTGCCGGATCGCCGATCGCCACCCCCAGCCGCTCCCCCGGCAGCCCCGCCTTTGAAAGGCTCATGCAGTGGAGAATATTGTCGCCAAACACCGGCTCCATAGCGGTAAAGTTGAGCGCCGGGTAGGGCGGCGCGTAGGCCGAATCGACCAGTACCGGAACATTGTGGGCGGCGGCCAGGCTGGCGATCTGCTGCACATCCTCACCGCTGAGCACGTTGCCCGTGGGGTTGCAGGGGCGCGAAAACAGCACAAACCCCGTATCAGCAGTAATTTCCAGCTGGCTAAAGTCAGGTCGGTAGCGGAATCGGTGGGCGGCCTCATCCACATCCAGGGTGGGACGGTAGGCCCGCACCGCCTCGGGCACCAGGGAAATGCCGCCGTAGCCGGTGTAGTCGGGGCTGAGGGGCAGCACAATGTCTTTCATGCGACCGGTCGCGTGGTAGCCGCCAAAGGCGTTAGCCGCCAAAAAGTACAGCGCCTGGCTGCCGGGGGTGATGAGCAGGTGGCGATCGCTCAGATTCAGCCCGTAGCGCCGGTTGAAGTCGTCTTTGATTGCCGCAATCAGCGGCTCATAGCCCTGGCTGGTGCCGTAGCGGCACACCACATTGCCGTACTCGGGGCTGGCCAGTAGCGCTTGGGTGCAGTCGCGCCAGAGCTGCTCAATTTCGGGCAAAATTACCGGGTTGCCCGCGCTGAGATTGATAAACGACCGTCCCTGTCCCGCCCGCAGGGTTTCAACAATGTCTTTCATAATGGCGCGCACGCCCGTGAGGTGAGACATTTCCTCGCCAAAGCGGGTGAGTTCTGGAGTCATAGGGGTGGAGGGGTAAAAGGGCGATCGCTCTACTAAAGAAAGCTCTATTAAAGAAAGATAGTGAGACTAGTATAGTAACCTCGCCAGGTCAGCAGTCCACAGCCCTGGTCACCCCCTCCACTCCCTACCCCTTACCCCCTACCCCATGCCCCCCCTAGCCTCAGGATTTTTCGCGAGCCTCTTCGCCGGTCTCAGCACCAGCCTGGGGGCCCTGCCGGTGCTGCTGCCCTTCGACCCCTCAGAGCGCACCCAGGGCATTTTGCTGGGCATTGGCGGCGGCATGATGCTGGCCGCCACCTCTTTTTCGCTGATTTTGCCGGGTACCGAGGCTGCGATCGCCCTGGGCTACAGCGGCCCAGTCGCGGCGCTGGTGATGGTAACGAGCGTTCTGCTGGGGGGCGCGTTTTTGTGGGCCGCCCACAATATTTTTCCCCACGAGCACTTTTTTAAGGGCCCCGAGGGGCCAGAGGCCCAAAACATCAAGCGTATCTGGCTGTTCGTAATCGCGATCGCCCTGCACAACTTCCCCGAGGGTCTGGCCGTGGGAGTCGGGTTTGGCGGCGACGAGCAGGCCGGGGCGATCGCGCTGGCCCTGGGCATCGCCCTGCAAAATCTGCCGGAAGGCTTTGTGGTAGCCGTCGCTCTCCGCGACATCGGCTATGCGTCCCGCAAGGCCTTCGCCGTCTCGTCCCTGACGGGCTTAATTGAACCCATCGGCGGGCTGTTTGGTGCCGCCGTCGTCACTATGGCCCAGGCGGCACTCCCCTGGGCCATGGGGTTTGCCGCCGGAGCCATGCTGTTTGTGATCGTCGATGAAATCATTCCCGACATCGACCAAAAGTCCTTTGGGCAGCGGGGCACCCTAGGGCTGATGGGCGGCTTTGTGATCATGATGTTTCTCGATATTGCGCTGTAGCTATCGCTGGAGCGTTCCCCGCCGGGGTAACCCCAGCTCCGTCGCTGCCCAAAAAAAGCCCTCCGACAGTGCGGAGGGCTCAGTCACAGGCGCGGACAAACTTGCGAAATAACTGTTATGGCTACAGCTAGTTCGGTTGAGACAGTGTCTCTGCTTTGAACCAGGGGTATGCGATTTGGATCTGGTATGAGTCACTTTAACCGGTCAAATCCTTCGGTAGGGGCGTGGCTGCAAGGCCACTGCGCGAACCCGTCCGCCCCCATGAACTGTTTGCAACGGTCAAGCAGTACCCCCATCCCGCTAGATTTGAATCCAGCCAAACCACGACAGGACGGTGGCAAGCACAACCAAACTGAGGAAGATGGCCAGGCCAGCGGTAACCGCCCCAGCCGCTCGGCGGACTCCAGCAGGGGTCTCCATCCAGTCGCCCTGGCTGAGGGGGCGGTTGGCAGAGAAATCGTAGCCCAGCGACTTCAACTCAGTTAGGTGGTCATCGGTGTAGCGGGGCACCCGCTCAAAGGGCAGATCACCCTGGCCGTGCTGGGGCAGCACCCGCCGTCGTTGGTAGGGCACCATACTATCCCCAAAACTGGTGATGTACTCTTCACTGCCCATCAGGGCATCCACCAGCCCCTCAACCCCCTTAGTGGCCAGCACAATTGACCAGGCCAGCGTTTCCTTATCGTCATAGACATTGCGGCCCAGCAGCCGCTGCACACACAATTCTACAAAGCGATAGTTGCTGTTGACTTCGTAGTTCCAGGTGCGAAATGCGTCCGATGTCGCCAGGCCTCGCACAAAGTCTTTAACCGAAATTAAATTGCCCCGCAGCTGCGATTCCAGCAAAACTTGACGGTTGCTCTTCAGCATTTGCTGCTCGTGAAAGATCTGACGGTAGGCCGCCGTAATTAGGGCATCGACGTCTTCCGTGGCGTGGTTCTGCCCCAGGGCAAAAATTCCAGACTGCTCGTCCCCAGGCACTTCATAGCCTTCTACGCGCTGATTTTGGCTGCTGGGAGCATAGGCTAATAGCGGCAAAGTCACAACTATTTTTCCTCCACTTACGAAATAAAGAGCGTCAATCTTTCAGTGTCGAAGCTGCCGCTAAAGGGACAGCCCCGCCGCTATTCTGAAACCCTCAAACACCCCCAGTATTGGTGGCGGCCAGGGCAGGAATAGCTAAGGCTTAGCTTAGGAGAAAGGGGGAACAGAGGTTCTTATTTCGACAGGGAGGGTAACAAACAGTCATGTTTCTTCAAGGTTTTGAGGGAGCCAGTTTTGCTGATAAAAAAAGATCTGCCGACAGTCCCCTACCGGCAGAATGAGTACTGTGGCGCTTGTGCCGCAGCTAGGCCAAGGCCCTGGGCCAAGCGCGGCGGTGGCAAAGGCCAGGGGCGGTGGCCAAGCAGAAGCGGGGTTGACTCCGCCCAGCCACCAAGTTTAGCCGCGACCAAACCGGCACATCCCTGGAATAAACTAGACGGCTACCAGCCAAACGCCGATACAGGGGCCATCGCCTGGGCAGGTTCCACGGCGACGGACTCCACCAGACGCGACTCAGCACAGAAAGAAGCCGTACTAAACCCCCCGAACCGCTTCACCACGCTGGTGCGCAGCCGCAGGTTCGGATTGGCAAACCAAAAACGCTCAATGGAGCTCATGGTTTCGTACTCGGTGATGAGCAGCAGCCCTTCGTCGTCGTCAATTTCGTAGCGACCAATCACAGGCACAATTTCGGCGTAACCCCGCTCCCGCAAGAGCTGGCCCTGGCGAGGGTTGTCCCCATCGGGCACCAGGGCAAAGACAGTGTTGCCCTCGTGGTTTTCATCCTCTTTATCCCAGGCCATGGCTCCCTGCCAGGTGACGTAGGCCCCCCCCACCGCCAAAGCCGGGTCTACCCCATGCAGACGGCAAATGTCTACTACGCTGGGGTGCTCAGCCTCTAGCGCCTCTACCGAAATCGTCGAGCCGCCCAGTTCAGCCCGGCGAAAGGGCAGGTGGTGGGTCGTGCGCTGGGAGTTCCACTGGCCCGCGCTCATGCGAAAAAAGTCCATTACATCCATGGGGCAGGTCTCAAATACTGACTAGCGTTCTCAGAATTATAAATATGCAAACCGCGCGGCGCGATGGCATGGTTCGATCTTACCGCCCTCCCGGGGGGTGTGTAAGGGTGTGTAAGGGCCTGGCAGGGGATACCCCCACGGCTTGGCACAGCCAAGAGTCGGGCAAAGGGCCGACCGAAGGGGGGGAGCTGAGCCCCGGCCAAAGCGACCCACCGTCGGCCTGATATTGCGAAATGTAACGTTACCTGAGAGAGGTTGGGGCTCCACTTGAAGTCCCTGGAGTGCCCAGAACGACTGAATTCTTTCGCTTCACCCCTGCGATGCAGCCCGCTTTTCCTTAACAACTTGTAAAAGACAAAGGCCCATCAGCGGTGTATAAACATCTTTGGAGGGTTAATTGAATTAGCGAAAGCCAATTCAGGCAACGGTTTCGAGGAATGTTGCGGATCTCTTACAGAGACGCCTATCCTCCTTCTCATCAGCCTTCCCTTCAAGCGAGTTAAGCGGATTGTGTAGAAGCTTGAACAACCTTGAAGAAATGTAAACTAGATGAGAAAACCGAGCACGCTGATCTTTAAGATCCTTCCTATAGATTGGTTAGACAGCTCCGGCTGAACTAATGATTAACTCGGTCTTCAAGACCTTTTCAAGCAAACTCAGCGACAAAAATTAGGAGATTTGAGTCGATGTTTGACGCATACACCAAAGTTGTTTCTCAGGCCGACGCACGGGGAGATTTCCTGTCTGGCGATCAGCTAGATGCTCTGTCCCGCGTTACCGCCGATGGTCTCAAGCGGATCGATGCTGTTAACCGCATGACCGGTAGCGCTTCTAAGATCGTGTCTGACGCCGCTCGCGCTCTGTTTGCCGAGCAGCCCCAGCTGATCGCCCCCGGCGGCAACGCTTACACCAACCGTCGCATGGCTGCCTGCCTGCGCGACATGGAAATCATCCTGCGCTACGTGACCTACGCCACCTTCACTGGCGATGCCAGCGTTCTCAACGATCGCTGCTTGAACGGCCTGCGTGAGACCTACGTTGCTCTGGGTACCCCCGGTGCTTCCGTAGCCGCTGGTGTTGAGAAAATGAAGGCTGCTGCTATCGGTATCGTTTCTGATACCAACGGCATCACCCAGGGCGATTGCAGCTCCCTCTACTCTGAGATCGGTAGCTACTTCGACCTGGCTGCGGCAGCTGTTGCCTAGGTTCAGCCTAAATTGAACCTCACTCGAGTTGAGTCGTTTGGCTTGATTCTCACCGTCCGTTCATTTGCTGTGAAGACAATTTAAGGAGAACCTTAGACTTATGAAAACCCCACTCACCGAAGCTGTTGCAGCAGCTGATTCTCAAGGCCGCTTTCTGAGCGCTTCTGAACTGCAAGTTGCTTTTGGTCGTCTACGTCAAGCCAACGCTGGTCTAGAGGCTGCTAAGGCTCTGACCAACAAAGCTGACTCCCTGGTCAGCAGCGCTGCTCAAGCCGTATACAACAAGTTCCCCTACACCACCCAGATGCAGGGGGCTAACTACGCCTCTGACGAGCGCGGCAAGTCCAAGTGCGCCCGCGACATCGGCTACTACCTCCGTATGGTCACCTACTGCTGCGTAGCTGGCGGTACTGGCCCTATCGATGAGTACCTGGTGGCTGGCCTTGACGAAATCAACAGCACCTTCGAGCTGTCCCCCAGCTGGTACGTGGAAGCCCTGAAGAGCATCAAGGCTAACCACGGTCTCTCTGGTGATGCAGCTACCGAAGCCAACTCCTACATCGACTACGCCATCAACGCTCTAAGCTAAGTTGGCCATTTGCCCGGAGGGGCAGACAGTTGTTAGCGACTTGTTAGCGATTGTTTGTTGCTCCGGGCATTGTTGTATCTATACACGCCCAAGGAGGCAACCATGGCAGTAACCACTGCGGCGGGACGCCTTGGCGTTTCGCCCTACAATGAGTCGATGCGGGTAGAGCTGCGGCCCAACTGGGTTGAAGGCGATGTGGAAGCAGTGATTCGCGCTGCTTACCGTCAGGTCTTTGGCAATCAGTACATTATGGCTAGCGAGCGCAATACCAGCGCCGAGTCTTTGCTCCGGCAAGGAGATATTTCAGTCCGAGATTTTGTCAGGGCTCTGGCTCTGTCTGAGCTCTACCGGGATAAGTTTTTCCTGAGCGGGCCGCAAAATCGCTTTATTGAGCTGAACTATAAGCACCTGCTGGGCCGGGCGCCCTACGGCCAGGACGAAATCGCTTTTCACACCGACCTTTATAACACCGAAGGCTACGCAGCGGAAATCAACTCCTACATTGATTCCCAGGAGTACCGCGATAACTTTGGGGACAACGTAGTGCCCTGCTATCGCGGTCACTTGACCCAGCGGAGCCAGAAGACGGTCGGGTTTACCCGCTTCTTTCAGCTCTATCGGGGCTATGGTACCAGCGATCGCGCCCAGGGGGGCGTTCGTTCACAGCTCGTATCTGAAATCGCTAGAAACTCGGCATCGCCCGTCGGTAGCGGAGCCACTGGAGCCGCTATTGTAGGCGGTTCTGGAGGCGATCGCGAGAAGCTCTACCGGGTGCGGGTTACCCAGGCCACTGTGCCGGGTAGTCCCCAGGTTCGTCGTATCTGCACCGAGTTTTTGGTGCCCTACGAGCAGCTGTCTCGCAAACTTCAGCAAGTCAATCGCTCTGGCGGTCGGGTAACTAAAGTCGACCTGGCCTAGGCTGCGACTTTAATACCTCTCTGGCGGAGTGCTTGGTCTTGCTTTGGCGAGGCTGCGTTGGTCCTCTTCCTGGGGCGGGGTTGGTTAGGGCTTAGGCCTCAGCTTGCTCGGCTCTGGGAAGACCTAACGGTAGTACTGCGCCATTTGTTTATTCTGCTGTGTGGATTGAGCCTGTGCTCACTGTGTTGAGCCTGTGCTCACTGTGTTGATAAGGAGGATAATCCTGTGCCTATTACAACGGCAGCATCCCGGTTGGGAACCGCTGCGTTCGATGAAACTCTGCCCATAGAGCTACGCGCCAACTGGACCCCCGACGATGCTGAGTTGGTGATCCGGGCCGTGTATCGCCAGCTGCTCGGCAATGACTACCTGATGAAGTCAGAGCGGTTGGTCGGTGCCGAGTCACTGCTGAAGAATGGTTATATCAGCGTGCGCGACTTTGTGCGGGCTGTGGCCAAATCTGAGCTATACAAAGAGAAGTTCTTCTACGGCAACTTCCAGACCCGCGTGATCGAGCTGCACACTAAGCACCTGCTGGGTCGCGCCGTCTACGATGAGTCTGAAGTAGTTGAGCACCTCGATCGCTACGAGACCGAGGGCTACGATGCTGACGTTGACTCCTTCATCGACAGCGAAGAGTACCAGGCCAACTTTGGCGACAACGTCGTGCCCTACTACCGCAGTTTTGTGTATCAAGCGGGGCAGCGTTCGGTGGGCTTCACCCGCATTTTTCAACTGTATCGGGGCTACGCCACCAGCGATCGCGCCCAGTCTGGCGGCAAAAAATCTCGCCTGGCTGGCGAACTAGGTCGCAACACCTCGTCGTCGATCATCAGCCCCACCAGCGCGGCGGCGGGCTGGTCGGCCCAGGCCAACAAGCTGGCAACGCCTAGCCAGGCCCTGGGTGGATCTACCCCCTACGGAGCCAACGCCGGTAAGGTTTACCGAGTTGAGGTGGTTGGGGCCAACCTCCCCCGCTATCCCAAGGTGCGGCGCATTAATACCGCCTACCTGGTGCCCTACGAGCAGCTGTCGGCCAAGCTCCAGCAAATTCATAAGCAGGGTGGCCGGGTAACCAGCGTTACCGCTGCTAGCCTCTAAGTTAGTCATACGCTAGGCGAGTTTCAACATTCGCCTAGCGTGGTTCCTACCGCCGTATTCGAGATCTCGCAACGACCAGGAGAGTTTCCTATGCTCGCTCAAAACGCCTTTGGTAGCCAATCCGCCGCCGGCAACCGTGTCTTTCTCTACGAAGTTGAGGGGCTGCGCCAAAACAACGCGACCGACCAAAACAACTATCCCATCCGTCAGAGCGGTAGCACCTTCATAAAGGTGCCCTACAGCCGCATGAACGAAGAAATGCAGCGAATTGTCCGACAGGGGGGCAAAATTGTCAGCATTCAGCCTCTGTCGGCTGACTGAGCTCCTGGGTTAAGGCTGGAGACGCACTTTACGTATGGGTCACAACCCTCAACCATTGGTCAATGCCGAGGGCGAGTTCACGGTAGATAGGGCGATCGCCAATCTGCGCCAAACCGCTGATACGGGGCTGCGCTACTACGCCGCCTGGTGGCTAGGGCGCTTTCGCGTGGCTGAGCCTGCGGCGATTGAGGCGCTGGTGCTGGCGCTAGAGGACGAGAGCGATCGCGCCCCTGACGGGGGCTACCCGCTGCGGCGCAATGCCGCTCGGGCATTGGGTAAACTGGGCGATCGCAGCGTTGTGCCCGCCTTGATTCAATGCTTGGGTTGCGACGACTATTACGTGCGCGAGGCTGCGGCTCAAGCGCTGGAATCCTTGGGAGACCCCCGAGCCGTTCCAGCGCTGTCGGCACTGCTGGCTGGGGGGGTGGCAGCTGCGGTTGCAGTACCCGGAAAGCCCCATCTGGTGCAGCCCTATAACGCCATCCTAGAAGCCCTGGGTACCCTGGGAGCGACCGGTGTCATAGACGAAATTATCCCCTTCCTAGGGCACGAGGTGACTCAGGTGCAGAACGCCGCCACTCGCGCTCTGTATCAGCTGACGGGGGATGCCACCTACTGCGATCGCCTGGTGGTCCGACTGCAAGAGCCCAACCTGCAACTGCGGCGATCGGCCATGATGGATCTGGGCGCGATCGGCTACCTGCCCGCCGCCCGGCCCATTGCCGCCACCCTCGCCGAAAATAGCCTCAAGCTCATCGCCCTGCGGGGCGTTTTAGAATCCCATCTGCGCCAGTCAGGGTTCCCCAACGCTCCCCTGAGCGACGACGCTCGTCAGGTTTTAGCTCTGATGGATGAGTTGCTGTAGCTGTCTGTTAAATATGTCCCAGTTTCTGCCTCAGCCAAGCCATCGGCCATGACCCGAGACAATCAGCTCACACAAAGAATTGTGCCGTTTTACCTGGGGATACAGGCAGATGTTCAGGGGCGCATGATTCAGGAAATCTGGAGCTGGAATTTTGAGGAACTGGAGTGCGTCCACGATTTTGTTCAGTGGTTGTTTCCGCTGCCAGAGAAAAGCGCTTGGCGCTGAGACGTTCCAATACTGGACTCAGGCCATCGAGACCTAACGGGGCTTTTGGCCCCTCGGGAGCCGATAGCAGTCGATAGCAGCCGATATCAAGGGCGAATATAACGACTTTTGTACTGATACAACCGGAGACTCCCCAGCGTGGGCGCAACCTTAGCAGAGCTGATTCAAGCCGTTGAAGCCGCCGACTCCAAAGGCGCGATGGTGGTAGCGGTCAACCGGCTGGCTGCCGCCGCCGATACCGACGCTATTCCCACCCTGATCACCGTGCTGGGCTACAACAACCCCGGCGCTGCTGTGGCTGCCGTCGATGGGCTGGTGGCCCTGGGGCGGGCCGCGGTGCCCGCCCTGCTTGAGCAGATCGACGGCTACAACTACGGAGCCAGAGCCTGGGCCATTCGGGCTGTGGCCCTAATCGGTGACCCCCGCGCCCTAGACGTGCTGCTAGAGACCGCCAAAGGAGATTTTGCCCTGAGCGTGCGCCGCGCTGCGGCCCGGGGATTAGGCACCATCGACTGGGCTCAGCTCCCCCCCGAGCAAACCAGTGCACGGCAGCGCCAGGTGCTCGACGTACTGACCGGGGCGACCCAAGACCCGGAGTGGGTGGTGCGCTATGCGGCGGTGGCGTCCCTAGAAGGGCTGGCCGGGGCTCTAATTGAGCCAGGAACTCACCAACCGACCATTCTCGCCTGTCTCCGGCAGGCTGTTCACCACGACGAAACTCTAGTTGTGCAAGCTCGCGCCCGCAGTGCCTTAGAGGTGCTCGGCGGACTCAGTTAAAGCCTCTGCTTTGACGTTGAGAAATGCAACACATTGATTCAATTTCGAGGTATGGTCTCTATGGTTAATTCGCACAGACCCCGCGACTGATTGTCTGGGGATGTCAGTGCCCACCCGTTTTAATACCCACAGTTAGGTTGGGGAAAGTAGCCATGGTGTTGACCGATCGATTCAATGCTCCTCAAGTTTTGAGCGTCATGGGGCTACCCGTCCACTGGCGCGCCGACTATGCGGGCTGGTTGATCGATCAGTACCGCCAGGGCTACGGAGCCCATGTGGTCACCCTCAATGCTGAAATGGCCATGCAGGCCGACCAAAACCCTGCCCTGCGCCAGGTGATCCTCAACGCCGAACTGGTCATTCCCGACGGGGCTGGGGTGGTGCTGTATTTTCGCACTCGGGGCCAGCGGATCGAGCGGGCCCCAGGCATTGAACTGGCGGCCACGGTGCTCAAGCGCCTGTCGCCCCAGGAGACCGTCTTTATGTATGGGGGCGTACCCGGCGTGGCCGATCGCGCCGCCCGCTTCTGGCAACGCCAGGTGGCCGGGCTCAAGGTGGTGGGCACTCAGCACGGCTACCTGGGGCTAACCGATCAGAGCGAGTTTTTGCGCCACCTCGAGCAGCTTCAGCCCAGCGTGGTTTTGGTGGGCATGGGCGTACCTCGCCAAGAGCTTTGGATTCAGGAGCACCGTCACCTCTGCCCCAACAGCCTGTGGATTGGCGTTGGCGGCAGCTTTGACATCTGGGCCGGGGTCAAGTCGCGCGCTCCAGAATGGATGTGCAACAACCACCTGGAATGGCTCTACCGCCTCTACAAAGAGCCCTGGCGCTGGCGGCGCATGCTGGCGCTGCCCCACTTTGCCTGGCGATCGCTCACCTATTCGGCCCGTTAACGGTTTACGGTTTAGGGTTTCAGGTTCAAGGCATTACCGTAAACCCCAAACCCAACACCGTAAACCCTTCAACCCCCTTTAATTTAGCCTGAGGGGTGCCAGCCCCAGGTATCGCAGCCCGGCGGGCGTCACCTCAAAGCGGCAGGGCAGCACTTTTACGCCCTGGGCTACGGCCTGACGCAGCAGCAGCCCGTAGGTGGGGTCAGCCACGTCGCCGGGGGCAAAGGTCGTGCAGTCGCCCCGATTGATGAAATACAGCATCACCGCCTGGGCCTGGGGAATGAGCGCGGTCAGCTCCTTCAGGTGCTTTTGGCCACGGGTGGTCACCGTGTCGGGGAAGAGGGCCAGGGTGCCCTTCGCCCAGGTGGTATTTTTGACTTCGATATAGGTCACGGGCTCCGCGTCTGGCCCGGCAATGACAAAATCGATGCGGCTTTTGCCGTCGCCGCCGTAGCGCACCTCGGGGCGAATGGTGGTGTAGTCGCCCAGCTCTGGAATTTGCCTGGCCTCTAGCAGCGATTTAACCACGCGGTTGGGCAACGCCGTGTTGACGCCGGCCCAGGTGGGCACCGTGTCGCGCACCTCCGCCAGTTCCCAGGTATAAGCTAGCTTGCGCTTGGGGTCAGGGTTGTAGGAGACCAGCACGCGTCCGCCAATGTGGCAGACTCCGGTCATGGGCCCCGTGTTGGGGCAGTGGGCGACCACCGTCTCGCCAGTCTCTAGCTCAATGTCGGCGAAGAAGCGCTTGTAGCGCTTGAGCAGCGTGCCTTCAAGCAGAGGCGGAAAGAGATAAAACCAGTCGGCGGTCATAGCGGCGGCAGAGGGTGAGCAATGCCCACCCTACCAGGAAAGGGCGGTCACCGGCACCTGGGCAAAATAGCGGCGGCGAAACTGCTCCTCCTGCACCGCGTCGAGAAACCGCTGTACGGCCCCTGGAGCAGGGGAAATTGGGTCGGGAACCGACTGGATGGTAATGGCTGCTTCAGCGGTGGCTTTGTCTGCGGCGTAGCTATCGGCCCCAGCGACAACTTCAAACCCGGCGGTTTCCAACGCGGCGAGGCCGAGGGCGAGGCTGGGGGGGGAAAGACGCAGGCGATCGCCCAGCTGCGATCGCGTCACCGACCGCTGGGTGCGGGCCAGGTATTTGGCCAGGCCCACCAGCTCTTGCCAAACCGCCACGGGAGGCGGATCTTCGGGCTCTGGGGAAAAGGCCAGGGCCAGGGGTAACCCCGTCTGGGCCGCCTGCCGCTGCCATGCCTGCCAGTCGCTCCACTGCATCGGGGCCTGACTGACCACCAGAGCGGGCTGACGGTCGGTGGGGGCAACCTGTCGCCAGTCGAGGATGGGTAGCGCCTGCCCTGGGGCCGTTTCGGCTGATTCCACGGCGGTTGGTCTTAGATCTACGAGTTTGACGTGGTAGCCCGTGTAGCTGTTGAAGTCTAGCTCGACCACCACGTCGCAGCGACCGGGGGGCAGCTCGTCGCGATAGTGCCCCCACCACTCGCCCGGAAAACCCGTCTGGGCCGCATCATCCCACAGCTCAAACTCGGTTTTAATAAAGCCCACGGCCTGGTTGTGGCGATCGCGCAGCTTTCGGTGAAATACCTTTTGAAACCAGACATTGCGCAGCAGCAGCTTAGGCACCGGATTGCCCATGCCGCAGGGCTCCAGCCACTTGAGTTCGCGAAACAGAGGCTGGCCCAGGTCGGCCACAGTCACCGTCAGATCGATCGGCAGGACAGGCTGAGGGGCACCATCCCCCCCCAGCTGCTCACGCACCATGCGGTTGAGGGCAGCGGCAAGCAGCTCCACATGCTCCACGGGCAGCGTCAGCCCCGCCGCCAGAGGATGTCCGCCAAAGCCGCTGAGTAAATCAGATTGCGCCTGAAACAGCCGGTAGAGATCCAGCCCTTTCACCGATCGCGCCGACCCCCTGGCCAACCGAGGCTGGCCCGCCACATTGGGCGGGGCGACCCGCAGCAGAACCGTGGGTCGCCCCAGGGCCTGGGCCACCTGCCCGGCCACCAGCCCCAAAATGCCGATGGGCCACTGCTCATCGGCCAGCACCAGACAGCGGGTGGTGGCCAGATCGATCTGTTCAACGCGGGCCATTACCTGGTTGTACAGGTCGCGCTGGAGGGCTTTGCGGCGGGTGTTGGCCAGCTCGGCTTCGGTGGCCAGAGCCTTGCAGCGATCGCGATCCTGGCTGGTCAGCAGCTCCACGCAAAAGCTAGCGTCACCGTGGATGCGGCTGACGGCATTGATGCGCGGCCCCAGTCCAAAGGAAATATCGGTGGGGCGATCGCCCGTGCGTTTGCACAGCCTCAGCAGCTCCGCCAGGCCCGGCCTGGGGTAGGGTGGCTGGGCCTGGGTCTGGGTTTGCAGACGCTCCAGGCCGACCTGAGCCAGGTAGCGGCAGTCGCCCCGCAGCTCCACCAGGTCGGCAATCAGGCCAATGGCCACCAGATCGAGCACATGTTCCAGCGGTAGCGGCGGCGGGGCATCCAGGGCTGCGTACAGCCCCTCCAGCAGCTTGTAGGCCACGGCGACCCCCGACAGCGTGGCGAGGGGATGCTCGGGGGGCAGGTGGCGAGGATTGATCAGAGCCACAGCGCCGATATCCTCCTCTGGCAGGGTGTGGTGGTCGGTGACAATCACCTCCAGACCGAGGGTTTTGGCGTAGGCAATCTCGGCCCCGCTGGTGCTGCCGGTGTCGCAGGTCACCACCAGACTAGCGCCCCACTCCGCCAGCTGGTCAAGGCCCCGCTGCGACAGCCCGTGGGACTCGCTCAGGCGGTTGGGAATGAAGTAGGTGAGGCGATCGCCCTTGGCAATCACCTGCCCCAGCCCGTCCCACAGCACAGCGGTAGCAGTGACCCCATCGGCGTCAAAGTCACCCCAGATGGCAACCTTCTCTTGGGCGGCGATCGCCTGTCGAAGGCGGGCGACGGCGATCGCCATCGCCGGGCCAAAGGCACTGGCGGGGGTGGGCTGGTACCGAGCCGGGTTGAGCCAGCCCGCCAGGGTATCTACAGAGCACAGCTGTCGATGCCAGAGCACCTGGGCCAGCCAGCGGGGAGACTCCCTTCCCGGCAGGGCCTGGGCCACCGCCTCTAGCCAGCCAGCGGGCCAGCGGTCAGCGTCCGACTCAGCCCTGGGTAGCTCCCAGCGCAGCGGTAGTGCATCCATGGATTACTCAGCAAAATTGGTCAAGAAATGGTGAGGCGAGGGTGGTGGGAGTTGGGCAGAGACGGGCAATTTAAAGAAGCTTCCGTAAACTGAAGAAAGCCTAAAATGATAGATCAGTTTCCTGAGATAGCTTGGTGAGGGCTCAAAAAATCCTCCTTTTGACCTAACCTTCCCATTCTAACTCCCTATCTTTGGGGCTATCCTGGGGCTAAATCTGCTCCCACTGTCCAACTAATTCCTTTAGATTTGACTGCTCCGTAACGGAAGCTCCAGAGGCGTGCCGCTGGGCCCTAGGTCTAGCAGGCTAGCGCTGGGGTTGTTCATTCCTCACTCATCACCTATGACTAAACATAGCCATCCCGAGCTAGACGGGCAAAACCCTCAAACGCTATATAGGTTTGAACTCAAGCGACCGGGCCAAACCCTGCGGGAACGGTTGACCTGGGGGGCGATCGGTCTCTCGGTGGGCCTCGGAGTCGCCGCTGGCTTATTTTTTCTAAATCCTCAGGATCGCACCTGGTCTCTGCCCCTCGTCCGGGCCACCGCCACCGCCGATGACGATCCGTTTCGCCGGGGGGCTGAGCGGGCCATGGCGGCGGCAGAACTCACCCAAACCGCAGAATTTAGCGAGGAGTGGGCCGAGGTGGCTATGCTCTGGCAGCAGGCGATCGCCCATATGCAATCGGTGCCCAACGGCAACCCCAACGCCGCTTTGGCCAAACAAAAGGTGGGCGAATACGAGCGCAATTTACAGTACGCCCAGAGCAACGTGAGCACCCGCGCTAACCGCGTCCCGACCAGCAAAACCTACTGGACCCTGGGCTCCGATCGCGACCTGGTGATGGCAATTCAGGGAGCCCCCTCCCAGACCATGCAGTACCACAACGCCTGCCAGCAGACTCTGCGCTACGGCAACAGCATTGTTGAGCTACAGAATGGCTACGTCAAACAGTACGACAACCCAGACGGCAACCTGCGGGTAGTGGCCGACGGGGCTGTGGTGGTCTCCACCGGGGCCACCCAGGGGCACTGGACCTTGGGCTCCAGCGAAACCGACGTGCTCCAGATCCAGGGCACACCCACCCGTCAAGAACAGTACACCTCCAACCGCTACACGACCCTGTACTACGGCAAAAGCTCGGTACTGTTTGAAAACGGCCAGGTAATTGGCTACCTCAACTCCGATCAAAACCTCAAGGTGTCGGCCCAGCCGCCGACGCTCCCCCCCGGCCAGGTGGCCCCCGAGGCCTGGTCTATGGGCTCCAGCCGCACTGAGGTACTGAGGGCTGAGGGGCAAACCCCGGTGGCCATCAGCCGCAACGACAACAACTGCGAAGAAGTGTTTCACTTTGAGGCTGGGGAAGTGACGTTTCGCCAGGGGCTGGTGACGGGCTACCGCAACCGGGGCGGTGCCCTCAACGTTCGCTAACGGCTGGGGTAGCTGGCCAGGCCTACTGAACCGCACCCTGCGGCGCTACCCTAGAGCCGAGGGCCTAGATCCAGTGCCTCGTTTCGGCTCAATGCCCGTATGCTTAAACCAATCCCCTAGTCTGCCCTGCCCTCGCACTGTGGATGATGCCCCCATCGCCATTGATTTAGTCATCGTCGATGACGACGCTGAGACATCGTGCCTGCTGCAGCGGCTCTTGAGCCAGCAGGGGTACCGCATTCAGGTGGCTGAAAGTGGTCAGGAGGCGATCGCGCTCATCTTGGCCAGGCGACCCGGGCTGGTGCTGCTCGACCTGCTGCTGCCCGATATGGACGGCTACTCCCTCTGTCAGCAGCTCAAGCACAACCCCCTCACCGCCGAGATGCCGGTGATTGTGCTCAGCTCGCTGGTGGATTCCCTCGACAAAGTTAAGGCGTTTCAGGCCGGGGCCACCGACTACATCACCAAACCCTTTGCGGTGCAGGAGGTGCTGGTACGGGTGCAAAACCAGCTGCGGCTCGCCCAGCAGCGGCAGCAGCTCAGTCAGCAAAATGCCCTCCTCATTCAGGAGGTGCAGGAGCGCACCCAGATGGAGCAGGCCCTAGTCGCCGCCGAGATGAACTACCGCAGCATCTTTGAGAATGCCACGGTGGGCATTTATAAGGCCTCGGTTACGGGGCAGCTGCTCAGCGTCAACCCCTCCATGGCTCGGCTCTACGGCTACGAGTCGGCTCAGGAAATGGTAGCCACCGTTGAAGACATCAGCCGCCAAATTTATCTCCAGCCGAAGCGTCGCGATGAACTGTCGGTGTACCTGAACCGCTTTGACAAAATTACCGATGCTGAGTCAGAGGTATTTCGCAAAGACGGCAGCACCTTTTGGGTGAGCGAAGACATCTGGAAGGTGTGGGATAAGCAGGGCAACTTTCTACACTACGAAGGCATTGTCCACGACATCAGCGAGCGCCGTCAGATGGAGACCGAGCTGCGCCAGCAGCGGCAGCAGGCCGACCGTCTGCTGGTGAATATTTTGCCCTACCGCATTGCCCAGCGCCTCAAGGGCGGGGCCCGCACCATTGCCGAAAGCCTCGACCAGGTCAGCGTGCTGTTTGCCGATCTGGTGGACTTTACCGCCGCCTCCAGCGAAATGACGCCGCGCCAGCTGGTCAAGCTGCTCAACGAGGTGTTTTCGATGTTTGATCAGCTGGCCGAGTTTCACCGGCTAGAAAAAATCAAAACTATCGGCGACGCCTACATGGTGGCCGGGGGGCTACCCTCGCCCAACGATGACCATGCCGCAGGCATTGCCCAGTTTGCCCTCGACATCTGTGACGCCATCAAGCAGTTCCCCCGACCCGACGGCAAAACCTTTCAAATTCGGGTGGGCATCAACACCGGCCCGGTGGTGGCCGGGGTGATTGGGCGGCGCAAGTTTGCCTATGACCTGTGGGGCGACACCGTCAACATCGCCAGCCGCATGGAGGCCACCGGAGAGGCCCAGCGCATCCAGGTCACCCCCGATCTCTATGAACGGCTTAAGGATAGCTTTCAGTTTGAGCAGCGCGGCTATGTGGCGGTCAAGGGCCGCGGCCAAATGCTCACCTACTGGCTGGTGGGTAAACTTTAGGCAGATGGGTCTCAAACCGGAACCAACTGGTTTAAAACTGGAGGGTTTGAAACCAAGGGTTAGTTTCCCTGGCTACTATTAGCTGTGTTGACCCTAGCCGATTGATGGCCTATGGGCGCTTGGATAGGTGAATGCAGTGGCGTTACTTGAACAGGCGACGATTTTAATTGCCGAAGCCGCACCCTATCAGGGCCGGGGTTTGGCGGAGGTGTTGACAGGGGCCGGCGGACAGGCCCACATCTGTCCTGAGGCCGACGTTCTGCGATCGCTGCCGAGCCTAGCGCCCGACCTGATTTTGATTCAGGTCGCCGGGTGGGACAGCGGCGGTTACGAGCTGTGCGAGCAGCTCAGCGACGACCCGGCCGGGTCATCGCTGCCGGTGATCTTCTTTGGCACCTTTGACGACCCCGGCAGCCGCGAACGGGTGTTTGCGGTGGGCGGGGCTGACTATTTGGAGCTGCCCCTGGTGGCCACCAACCTGGTGGTGCGGGTGCGCCACCAGCTTGAGCTGCGGGGGCTGAGGGCCAGGGCTACCGCCCAACCGCTGCGGCCATCGCTGCTCCAGGCCAGTTTGCAACGGCTGCACAACACCCTTGAGCTAGACACAATTTTGCAGACGGCGGTGGAGGATGTTCGCCAGCAAACCGAGGCCGATCGGGTGGTGATCTATCAATTTCGCCGCAGTGGGCGGGGCCTGGTTACCCACGAAGCCGTTAGCGACGCAGCGCTGTCGGTACTGCATCGCCAGGTTGAAGACGCCTGTTTTGACCAGGAGCATGCGGCTAAATACTGGTCGGGCCGGGTGAGCCGCATCAACGATGTCGCCGCCCTGGGCAACATCAGTCAGTGCTATCGCACCATGCTGTTGAGCTTTGGCATTCAGGCCAATCTGGTAGCCCCGATCATTCACAATCTGGCCAGCCAAAACCGCTACCTGTGGGGGCTGATTGTCGTTCACCAGTGCCGCTCGCCTCGGCAGTGGCAGACCCATGAAGTTGAGCTACTGCGGGAACTCTCGGCGCACCTGGCGATCGCCATTCAGCAGAGTCGGCTGTTTGAGCAGGTGCGCCGCCAGGCGCGTCAGGAGATGCTGCTCAACCACATTCTCGACGAAATTCATGCCAGCCTGGATGTGCAGCACATTTTGACCTGCACCGTAGAGCACCTGCGTACGGCCCTGGATCTGCACCAGTGCGGCATTACGCTGCTACGCCACAACCTGGCCGGTTTGCCTACGCCGTTTTTAGTCGCGGTGCAATCGCCGACGCTGAGCGAACCCGCCGTACCCCTGGCGATCACGCCACCGCTGCGGCGTCAGCTGCGCATTGACAGCGACGCCATGGTGGTTCCCTACCTGGTTAACCCCATGGCCATCCGGCCCCAGGCGGCCCAAATTATCAGTCAGGGGCAGGTGACCTATGTGGTCACCACCCTGCGGATCGACAGCCAGGTGCTGGGGGTGCTGTGGGCCAGCCCCGACCCCGGACAGCTGACTCCGGCGTCCGAGCAGAGGGGGCTTTGGGAGCCCAACGACCTCAGCCTGATCGACGAAGTCGCTCTACAGCTCAGTCAGGCCCTTCAGCAGGCGGCACTGTACCAGCGCTTGCAGGCAGCTAACGACGAACTTCAGCGCCTGGCCCACCTGGACGGCCTCACCCAGATTGCCAACCGCCGCGAGTTTGACCGCTACCTGGCCCAGGAGTGGCAGCGGCTTCAGCGGGAGCGAGGTAGTCTGGCCCTGGTGCTGGTCGATGTGGATCACTTCAAGGGCTACAACGATACCTACGGCCATCTGGCTGGGGATGACTGCCTGCGCTCGATCGCCCGCCTGCTCGATCAGGTGACCAAGCGCCCCGCCGACCTGGCGGCCCGCTACGGTGGCGAAGAGTTTGCCATGGTTTTGCCCAACACCACCGCCGCCGGGGCGATCGCTCTGGCCTCTGAAGCCCAAACCTATCTGACTCGCCTGGCGATTCCCAATGCGGCGTCACCGCTGTACGGCCAGGTGACGATGAGCTTTGGCATTGCGGCGATGACGCCAGCTCCGGCATTCTCAACAGAAACCCTGCTGCAGCGGGCCGATCAGGCCCTTTACGCCGCTAAGCAGGCGGGGCGTAACCGCTATTGCCTGTGGTCTGAGGCGATACAATCGAGCCAGGGGGGCCTGGGGAGCTAGGGCAGACTATAGAGCCTCAGGCCCGCAGACTACAGGGCCTAGACTATAGACAGCTTCCCTGGGGATGATTTGACACAGCTATGGTTATTCTGTCTTCTAACCTCCAGCAGCGGCTGCGATCGCCCCTCACCATTGGTACGGTAACTCTCCAGAGCCGGGTGCTCCAGGCTCCCCTCTCAGGGGTTACCGATCGCGCCTTTCGCCAGCTGGTGCGCCGCTATGCGCCGACATCCATGCTCTACACCGAGATGGTGCAGGCCACGGGCGTCTGCCAGGCCCAGCAGCTCGAAAAAATCATGGACATTGGCGACGGCGAGCAGCCAATCAGCATTCAGCTGTTTGACTGTCGCCCCGACTTTATGGCCGCCGCCGCCCGCAAAGCCGTTGCCGAAGGGGCCAAAACCATCGACATCAATATGGGCTGCCCGGTGAATAAAATCACCAAAAAAGGCGGCGGCTCCTCGCTGCTGCGCCAGCCCGAGATTGCTGAGGCGATCGTCCGCGCCGTGGCGGCGGCAGTGCCCGTGCCCGTCACCGTCAAAACCCGCATCGGTTGGGATGACGACCACATCAACGCCGTTGAGTTTGGCCGCCGTATGGAGGCCGCCGGGGCGCGGATGCTCACCCTCCACGGCCGCACCCGCAGCCAGGGCTACCACGGCCCCGCCCGCTGGGACTGGATCGCCCAGGTCAAAGCGGCGCTGGCAATTCCGGTGATTGCCAACGGCGACATCGTCTCGGTGGAGTCGGCGGTGCGCTGCCTGGAGGAGACCGGGGCCGACGGGGTGATGTGCTCGCGGGGAACCCTGGGCTATCCGTTTTTGGTGGGCGAAATTGACGCTTTTCTAAAGACCGGCGCAGTGGTTTCCCCCCCGACGGCGGGAGAGCGGCTGCGCTGCGCCCGCGAGCACCTGGGCCTGCTGTGGCAGTACAAGGGCCAAAAGGGCATTCACCAGGCCCGCAAGCACATGGCCTGGTACGTCAAGGGGTTTGAGGGGGCCGCCCCCCTGCGCCAGCGGCTCTGCCAGATCGACACCGTGGAGGCCGGTTATGAGCTGCTGGATGGGGCGATCGCCCAGCTTGAGACTACCGCCGGGCTTGGGGAGGCGATCGCCCTTGTCGCACCCTAGCCCCTGGTTCCTACAGCGGGCTTTTTCAACGACATCCCTATGGTTCAAGCCCCGCCCCCGCCCAAGAGCGGATAACCGCCCCTTGACTAAAAAGGTTTAAGGTAGGATCTATGGATAAATCTGATTTGCAGTTGTCACCCCCGTAATCTCCATGACCTCGTACGCCACCGCCACTGCCCGCGCCGATATGGGTGAGCTTCGCCGTCTGAGAAGCCTGCTGCCCCCCGAGCTGCAAAGCTGGGTGACGGTGGAGTCGGCCATCGATGTCACCCCGCCGCTGATCACCTGTGAAGAGCTGGGCAAAGACCAGGTCGAAATTCAAATCGACCTGCTCAAGTGGGAGCAGCTGGCCCTCGACCAGCGCAACCTGCTGTTTTGGCACGAGGTGGGCCGCATCCAAAACGACACTATTCCCCGCGACGGCTGGGAGATGGCGGCTTTGGCCATCGGCCTCGGCGGTGCCGTGGGCGAGCTGTGGGTGCAGGATGGTCTGCTGCTGATGCTGGCCCTGGGGCTGTGCGGCTTTTCCAGCTGGCGGCTCTACAAACGCAACAACAACCAAAAGACCCTGCAAGAGAGCATTAGCGCCGACGAGCGGGCGATCGCCATCGCCACCCGTTTTGGCTACACCCTGCCCAACGCCTACAAAAGCCTGGGCAGCGCCCTCAAAACCCTGATTGAGCAGACCCCCAAAAAGCGCCAGCGCGATCGCTACATCAAGCGCCTCGAGGCCCTCAAAAAGAGCGCCGCCAAGGCCAAAGAGAGCGCCCGCGCCGAACGCAGCGACATGCGATCGGCCTATTAGAAACTAGAAGCTAGATCCCAGGGTGCTTTGGGCTTGCTCCAGATCGCGGGCCAAGCTAAAAAGAACCCTGGGATCTGTCGCAGTCAGCAAACTGCTTTAGGCCAGGGCTGACAAAATCGCCCGCACCGCCTCCGGGTTAACCTGGGGCGGCAGGCGATCGCTGGCTCCAACCACCTCAAAACCCTCCGCCTGGGGAATTACCCCGGTCAGCTCTGCCGCCGCCAGATGATGACCAACATTGGCAGTTTCCCTCGGCAGCACCACCACTGGCTGAGGCCCCTGGCGGTAGACCCTCAAACTCTGCACCGTCAGCCCAAAAGCACCGGCATCAAAAGCGGGGTTGAGCGCGCCGTCGTACTCAAACTTGCTCAGCATCAGCTGCATAGAGTAGAGCCGCGCCGGGTTGAGGGGGGTGGCCGCCGGTATCGTGCGGGCGCGGCGAGTGGCCACCATCTCTAAAAAAGCAGTTCTCACCGTACTGAGGCCATCAGCATCGGTATCAAACGAACGGCAGTAGGCCAGGCTATCCCAGCCCGGATTGTCGCGCAAAATCCACTTGTAGCGCTGGCCGTCGCCCCTCACCTGGAGGACGGTGCCCTGCCACCGCCCCAGGTTGAGCGGCGGCTCAAGATTGCGGGTGCGAATCGAGGCGAAGCCGCCGCTGTTGGCCGTAGAGACATGCCCAGCAAAGCGGAGCCCCCCCTGCCAGTGCACCTGGCTCGTACTCACTCCTCCCATCACCCCGTCGTCCAGGCTGCCCCACAGAGCGGCTACCGCCGGATCGGGCCGACAAAAGTCGATCAGACGGGCCTCCTGATAGATGGCTCGCTGTTTTAACTGCTCCAGGGCGGATTCAAGCGCTAAGTCCGCTCCCGGCCTCCCCCAGACCACCAGGGGCGTGTTGACCAGGGCCGCAGCCCCCTCCCAGGGAGCTGTGGTCAGGCCGTAGCCCAGGGGTTCTAGCGCTTGGGTCAGAGACTTGACCGCTGCCGCCGCCGCCCCTGGCAGCCACACCATGGGCAGACCGGGCTCAGGCTCTAGGCTAGCGCCATCCAACGCGGTCGGGGTGACACCGGAGTCGGTCATACCAGGCATGTGGCGCAATCCTCGACTTAGGGGGCCAGCCACCTCAAAGTGAACTAGGGTTTTGAGCAGCCGAAACGGATTCCAAACCATGGCGACAACTGGCACAACAACAGCAGTAAAAGCGGCGGAGCAGCGGATAAAGCCAGCCTGTCGCACAACTAGGCCAGTTTTTCTGTGAATTTACCCATTAACCCGCTCATCGCCCCTGGGTATGCTGAACCTATCGATGACTAGGTAGCAAGACCGGCATTGGCCAAAGAAATGAGCTATCCCCAGCCGAAGGCAGAGAGCTCTAAGCCAAAACGGATCCAAACCTCCGCCGCGACCGGCCCAAGGGCTGAGTTTGCCGCTGAAGCAAGGATGCTTTTGTAGTGGGACGCTCTTAGGCTAGACTCTCAGACTAAAGCTTCTATGAGGTGCCGTGGGGCGACGCATCAAAATCCGATGAACAGGCTCTCAACCGTTCCGGATAGTGGCGCGCATCTTCAGTCTAGTAGAAACAAGCCGTCTGAGGTGAAGCAGGTCAACCGGCCCGATCCTCTTCTCAGTCATCTTTTGCCCAACACAGATGTTGTGTCCGTGGTTTTCTGGAGCAGGCGCTGTCCATGCGAATTTTGATCTATTCCTACAACTATCACCCTGAGCCCATCGGCATTGCGCCCCTGATGACCGAGCTGGCGGAGGGATTGGTCGCCAGAGGGCACCAGGTGCGGGTGGTAACCGCCATGCCCAACTATCCAGAGCGCACTATCTATCCGGAGTATCGTGGGCGGCTCTACGCCACCGAAGAGCGCAACGGCGTCACTATCCAGCGCTGCTTTGTGCTGGCTAACCCCAGACGGGGTCTGGTGGGGCGGCTCATGCTCGAGTCCAGCTTTATCGCCCTTAGCCTCTGGCCAGCGCTGCGGGGCTGGCGGCCCGATATCATTCTCAACGCCAGCCCCTCGCTACCGGCTTGCCTGCCGGTGGCGGCCCTCAAGCTGCTGTTTCAGTGCCCCAGCGTGCTAAATCTACAGGATATTTTGCCCGAGGCCGCTGTACAGACGGGGTTGCTAACCAACCCTTGGGCCATTGGCCTGTTTGAGGTGCTGGAAAAGTTTGCCTACCAAAACGCCACGCGCATCGCCGTCATTGCCCAGGGGTTTCGCGACAACCTGCTGGCCAAGGGGGTGCCCGATGGCAAGATGGTGTCTATTTCCAACTGGGTGGACGTTGACTTTATTGCGCCTAGGCCCCAAGCCAGCAGCCGATTTCGTCGCCGTCACGGCCTGCAAGACAAATTTGTAGTGCTCTACACCGGCAATATCGCTGAGACCCAGGGGGTACGCACGGCGATTCGTGCGGCCCAGGCTCTGCAAAATTACCCCGACATTCAGATGGTGATCGTGGGGGAAGGCAAGCAGCTGGATGCCTTAGATCGGTTTCGCCAGCAGCTGGGGCTCACCAACGTGTCGCTGCTGCCCTTTGTGCCCCGAGCCGAACTGCCCGACATGCTGGCGGCCGCCGATGTGGGGCTGATTCTGCAAAAGCACGGCGTGGTGGGCTTTAACATGCCCTCTAAAACCCAGGTGCTGCTGGCCAGCGGTCGCCCCATTCTCGCCTCTGTACCCGCCCAGGGCACAGCAGCCCAGGCGGTGGTGGCCAGCGGCGGCGGCCTGGTGGTAGAGCCTGAAAATCCTACGGCTTTGGCCAGGGGAATTCTTGAGCTCTACCATCACCCTGAGACGGCGCAGCTGCTGGCGCGGCGGGGGCGGCAGTACGCGCTGGAGCATTTCTCGGCGAAGCGGGCGATCGATCGCTACGAAGCGCTGTTCTACGCCCTGGTAGCCCCTCAGCGACGGCCCCTGGAGGGCGAGGTGGTGCTGGCACTTCAGTCGGTACGAGATTAGGGTCAGACGCCCCTGAGAAAGGCGCTATTCCTCGATCGCCAGGGAGACTCGATTGCCCCCCACGGTGCGCATTTCACCTAAAAACTGCATCACCTGCTCGTAGGGCAGCTCTTGGCTGGGCAGCAAAAAGACAATGTTCTCAGGGTTGCGGCTGAGATAGGCGGTCATCTGCCCCTTGAGGGTATCAAGGTCGGTGGGTTGACCGTTGAGCTGCACCTGCCCCTCGGCCAGGAGTTCGACAATGAAGGGGTCGGCGGGCAGGGGCGCGGGGGCGTTGTCGGGCTGCTCGGCGGGAAGCTGCACGTCAATTAGCGTCTCGCTGCCCAGGGTAAGGGTGATCACGACAAAAAAGGCCAGAATACCCATCATCACCGTCAGCATGGGGATGAGGTCAACCTGGGGGGGCGCAGGGGCAACCTTGGACTTGAATCGCATGGGGCTATCCTAGGCGATCGCTCGTACCGACAAACTCGCCCGAGTGGCTGCGCTCGTTGGTGAGCAGGGAGGGCTCGTACCAGTACTGACGGTAGATTAGCTCTAGCTCGTTGCCCGCATCGGAAAAGTAGTCAATCTGTTGAGCCTGGAGGGTGACCAGGAGGCGGAACACCAGCAGCGCGATGATGGCCACGACCATGCCTGCCGCCGTGGTGATCAGCGCCTCACCAATGCCCGCCGCCGCTGCGCTGGCCTGCTCGCCCGTACCGCCACCGCCGATGTTGAGGTTGCCAAAGGTGGCAATCAGCCCCGTCACCGTACCCAGCAGCCCCAGCAGGGGGGCCACCGCCACGATGGTCTCTAGCAGCTTGTCGCCCTTGCGCATTTTGACGAACTCGCGATCGCCCGTCGTTTCCATCGCCAGCCGAAAGGTGTCGGGGGAGGGCTGCTTGAGCCGCAGGGGAGCCAGCAGAAACCGGCCGATGGGCAGATCTTGGGATTGAGCGGCGATCGCAGCGGCTTGGCTCAGGTCACGGCGAGAGGCATCGAGCACCTCATTGACCACCTGGTCTTCCCGGCGCAGCAGATTGGTCCAAAACAGCGCCCGCTCTAGGGCCGTGGCGATAGTCAACACCGAGCAGCCCAGAATGGGCACCATGACCGGCCCACCCTTCGCTAAAAAATCGAGAACAGTTGTCATAGCCCCAGAGTTAGTTGGTTTTGCTAGCTGTACGTTTGAGCGTTTTCCATATCACCTGATAGCGCCTGATCAGGTCGATCGGCCCAGCCTGGGGGGCTGGTCTAGCAACCGCCTAGGGCCCAGATGAGCGGCAACACTACTACCAGGATAAGCCTACCGAAGCGGACTAGCCCACAGATTAAAGCACAGCATTTTAGTCGTTAATAAACGGTTAACACACGGAGTTTGAGAAAAGGGCGACCCTTAGTCGTTGTCGCCCGGAATATAGGCCCGATTGATTACACGCCCCGTCGGGCCGGTGGTGGTGGTGGTTTTTACCCCAGGGCTCGCCGCTGGGGCCACAGGCTGATTGGTCTGGCTAGTCTGGCTGGGTTGACTTGGGGTTGGCGAGGGAACCGTGGGCTGAGGTGCTCCGGTGGCAGGGGCCGCCGCCACCGCCGCTGGCTGAATCTCTTGCCAAGTCAAATTGCCATCGGCAGCTATGCTGACCAGTACAAACTCAATCGGATTAACCTCAGTGGCAAGGCCACCGACAATTTGGCACTGAAAGCGATCGCCTGGCTGATTGACCCGGTAGGTCGCCGTACCGCAGTCAATCTGGGCCCGCTTACCGTAGACCTGAGCCAATCCATTCTGGATGGTGTCTTCGATCTTGGGCAGGTTGAGCAGCACCTTGGAGTTGGGCACCTCCCAGGTGACGTTGCCCTGATCGTCCTGCTGGGTGACGTTGATGGTAAACGTTCCCTCTGGGTCAAGGTCGCCCACACAGCGAAAGTAGGCCCCGGCCTGACGGCTGACATCGCTGGGGCAGCGCACAGCGGCAAGGGTCAGCCGTCGCCCCTGACGCTCAATGTCGGCTTTAAGGCTGGCCTCTAGCTCGGTAGTGTTCAGGTGGTTACCACAGGCGGTCAGCCCCAGGGCGGTCAGCCCCAGCAGCCCAGCCAGAGATCGGGTAGCGGTAATTGGGGAGAGGGGATTGCGCCTATCCATCGAAGCAGTGAATCCATTGGGTCAATACCCCGATTGTGGCAGCAATAGCGGTTTTACGCATGCAATCCCCACTACCTTAGGCCGCAAAAAAGAGAGCCTGTAGTCAGACAACTACCCCTCTCCACCATAATGGAGACAGCCCTTAACACTCGTTCACAAACACTCGGCACCATGGCACAAGACTTACAGCAATTTTTGACCCTGCTAGAGCAGCGCGGGCAGCTCCGTCGCATCCAGGCCCCGGTCAGCCCTGAGCTGGAAATTGCTGAAATCGCCAATCGCCTGCTGCTCGGCGGCGGCCCCGCCCTGCTGTTTGAGAATGTGCAGGGAGCTACCATGCCCCTGGCCATCAACGTGCTGGGCACCGTGGAGCGGGTGTGCTGGGCGATGGGGATGGAGCACCCCGCCGAGCTTGAAACCCTGGGGGAAAAGCTGGCGCTGCTCTACCAGCCCCGCCCCCCAAAGCAGTTTAGTCAGGCGATTGATCTGGGGAAGGCGCTGTTTGACGTGGTCAAGGCCAAGCCCATGCGCGACCTGCTGCCCCCCTGTCAGCAGGTGGTGCTCAAAGACGATGCCGTGGATCTCAACCAGATTCCTCTGCTGCGGGTCTACCCCGGCGATGCCGACCGGGTGATTACCCTGGGGCTAATGATTACCAAAGACCCGGAGACCCACATCCCCAATGTCGGCGTATACCGCCTCCAGCTCCAGTCAAAAAATACCGCGACGGTGCAGTGGCTCTCGGTGCGGGGCTGTAGCCGCCACCTGCGCAAGGCCGCTGAGATGGGCAAAAACCTGGAGGTGGCGATCGCCATTGGGGTTCACCCGCTGGTGATTCTCGCCGCCGCCACGCCGCTGCCCATCGACCTCTCAGAGTGGCTGTTTGCGGGCCTCTACGCCGGTAAAGGGCTGAGTCTGGCCAAGTGCAAAACCGTTGATTTAGAAGTTCCGGCCCAGGCTGAGATCGTGCTGGAGGGCACCATCACCCCCGGCGACACCGCCGTCGATGGCCCTGCGGGCGACCACATCGGCTACTACGGCGGCGTCAACGAAGCCGCACCCCTGCTGCGCTTCCACTGCCTCACCCACCGCAAAAACCCGATCTACATGACCACCTTCAGCGGTCGCCCCCCCAAGGAAGACGCCATGATGGCGATCGCCCTCAACCGCATCTACAATCCCATCCTGCGCCAGCAGGTGCCCGAAATTCAGGACTTCTTTCTGCCGATGGAGGGGCTGAGTTACAAAGCCGCCGTACTCTCCATTGACAAGGCCTACCCTGGCCAGGCCAAGCGCGCCGCCCTGGCCTTCTGGTCGGCCCTGCCCCAGTTCAGCTACACCAAGTTTGTGATCGTAGTCGATAAAGCCATCAACATCCGCGACCCCCGCCAGGTCATGTGGGCCGTCACCTCCAAGGTAGACCCCGTGCGCGACGTATTTATTTTGCCTAACAACCCCTTTGACAAGCTTGACTTCGCCACCGAAAGGCCCGGCCTCGGCAGCCGCATGGGCATTGACGCCACCACCAAGGTCTACCCCGAAACCGATCGCCCCTGGAGCGAAGAACTCACCCCTGACGCCGCAACCGCAGCGCTCGTCGACAGCCGCTGGGCAGAGTACGGCCTGAGTGATCTAAACCTGGGCGATGTCGATCCCAATTTGTTTGGCTATGACCTGGGTTGAGCAAGAGTAATCAGAGATGACGAGAGTTTTTGTTGTAGTGATGGTTGGGCTGGGGTTGGTATGCGGAACTTTAGTGTGGGACACCGAGGCATTGGCAAGCATTCTCTGCCGTAGCGTGGAGGGGCATCAGGTATGTCTTGAAACAATCAAGCGCAGCGCTAAATATTTTTGGGAATATCGAGTAGTGGTTACTGTAGATGGCAATCGGCAGCCCTCCAAACGCTATGACTGTCGCCAGCCGCAGGCGTTATCAGACGAAACAGCTCCACCTTTAGCGGAAAGTCACATTCAGCAGCTAATTTGCGATTTCGTCACTCACTAACTGCGAAGTCTCATCTCCAGAATGGCCGAGAATAGCAGTGTAAGTCGCCAACAGACGCACTGCAACTTTATCACAAGTATAATGCTCTAAAACCAGCTTGCGGGCGCGATCGCCCATAGCTTTAGCCCTAGGCCAATTGGCCAGGCAATTAATTAGAGCTTGAGCAATGGCCCTAGAGTCAACAGCCACAACTTGAGCCGCTCCAGCCGCATCTGCTTCAGGAAAGTTGCAGCCGGTAGTAATAACACAAGGTAAGCCACAGGCCATAGCTTCTAACACCGAGATACTGAATCCTTCTGAATAGGACGGCAGCGTGAATAGACTAGAAACATTTAGAGCCGATTGTTTCAACTCGCCGGTTAGCATCCCAGTAAACGTAACGGCGTCCAAACAGCCCACCTCATCGAAGTATCGCTGCACCTTAACTCCGTAGCCAACGCTGTCAGGCCCAGCAATAATCAAGTGGGCACAGGGAAACTCAGTGCGGACTTTGGCAAATGCCCTTGCCAACAAGTCCAAGCCCTTTTTAGGATCAATACGACTCATAAACAGGATTATCTTTTTCCCTTTCGCCTCGGGAAAATACCGATAAAATAGTTCAGGCTTAGCGTTGCAGCCTAAGGATTGAGCATCAATCCCATTGGGCAATAGAACTGTATTATTTAATCCCATTGCTGCCAAGCCATCTGCTTCACCTTGAGTTAAAACATGAATAGCAGATGCTTTAGTCAACGCATCTTTCTCTATCCAGCGAAAGTAAAAAGCTTTCTTTTTAGGCTTGTGAGCCAGTGCCCAGGGTTCTAGCATGCCGTGGGGAGTCATGAGGTAGGGAACACGCCGACTTTGACACAGCCGGTGTACCCACGACAGCATGGGAGAAAATAATGTGTGAGTATGGACTACATCATAATCGCTGATGTGCCAGTGTAACCATCTCAGCATTGACGCACTACAAACTAGATCATATCGATGCCAGCAAGAAAAATACTGAACTCGAAAGCAGGCTTCGCTCACCCACTGGCCAAAAGGCACATTTAAGGTGTTGCTGCCGCTGGCATTTGTAGTCACTATATCCACATGAGTATTTTGGCGTCCGAGGGCACCGGCTAGATCTTTGACAACGCGGGCGGTACCGCCGTAGACAAAACTAATGTAAGGAGCAACTACTAAGACTTTCATAGAATAGTCTTAAAAGACCAGTTTGTTTGAGCTATGCAGTCTACTAAAGCCATTGCCCAGTTTTCAGGAGTAAAGCTTTGAACAATGCGTTGAGAAGCTTGCCCCATACCTCTTCGACGGTTGCCAGAACACTGACTAAAGAGCGCCATTGCCTGACTGATACTTTGGCTGTCCCACGGATTAAATACAAAGCCATTAACACCAGGAAAAACTAAGTCAAAAACTGCACCGCACTGAGAAGATGCCAAGATTGGCAACCCGCAAGCCATTGCTTCATTAATAACTAATCCCCAGGGTTCGCTGAGGCTGGGCAAGATCAGCGCAGAGGCCAAACTGTAGTAAGCTGGCAATTCACTAATTTGTTTAAAACCCGACCACACTATATTCTCCAAACCCAGCTTTTTTGCTTTATCTCGAAGGGCTAGTTCCTGATCACCACTGCCAACTAAGACGAGCGATAGCGGTTCAGATAGAGATGCGTTTTGGTACAGGCTAAATGATTCTAACAAGCGTGATAAATTCTTTTCCTGAGAGAATCGACCTACGTACAGGAAAAACCTCTCTGGCAGTCCCAGTCTCCCACGCTCGTGAATTTCATTCCGCTTAACCCAATCAGAAGCTTTGCTAAAGTAGTGATTGTCAACAACGTCGTAGCCTCGCCATATCTTGTGTCTAGGAAAACCAAGCTTTTCTAAGTAGTGAGCAGCACCCCCGCCAGCAACAAAAGCGGCATCGCAGTGACGGCGAATCCAAATTCCTTTGAGAGCTTCTAAAAGTAGGTTTCGGGGGCGATCGCAGTATTGGGAATCTGACAACAGAACAACCGGAATTCGATTGTGATTACCCCAGCTGACAGCCGCTCTCATGGCAGGTTGACTATACCCTGCAACAATTAGTGTAGAAGGCTGAGTTTTTGCTAAGTGCTCAAGCAAGCCTTTGGCCAAATCGCGATGGGCGCATGCTTCTAAAACCCCATCAGCGACAGTTGTCATGTTGACCGACTCATCCTCTACAACCCACAACCGCTGACTTTCTTGGGCAGCAAGTTGAATTAAATCCACAGGATAGGAATAGGCAGATTTCAGTGCTCGAATGCGCGCCAGGTGATAAGGGCCGCACTGGGTATGGATAATAGCTACCGAGTTCAACGTGTCTTGCCAAATAGGTTAGGGTAACTCACTTATAAGAAGATAACTGCACGGAGGATGGAGGAGAAGCATAGGGAAGAGCGGGGGTCTGTAGCTGAAAAGACCGACCTCCAGTGGCATATTTCCAGATTAACCAAGCCGCAGCGGCCATCAGCAAAAATCGAAAAGCCATTGCCTCTAGGGTCTGCATCACTAGATAGACTGAAAGGGCCGCTAGTAATGTGTAGATTAAGATCCACAGGCTGCCTCTGCTGGTTGCTTTTCGCCATGCCATTCCGTAAAACCAGCCGATGGTAAACAAGACAAAAGGAGAGAACCACCAGAACTCTAGCCACATATCTGCCACAATTCCCGGAGCTGAACCAACTGCCCCAACCCAGCCCAGGGTCTCCACAAAGGTTTCTCCGCCTGTGCCCAGGTTTTGTTCTAGATTGGGTATATTCAAAGCCCTACTGGCATCCTGGTACTTAGACGGCCAGAGAAACCTGGGAATTGGGCGAATAAACAAAATCGTGAAGTAGCGTCTGCCCCAGAAAAACGTATCCGTAGTTTTAGCATTAACGATAACCCCACCACCATAGATAAATTCATTGCTGCTGACAATTTCGGAGGCATAGCTAGAGGAATTTGTGAACTGGAAGTCTGAACCGAGGTAAATACTGCCCCTATTTGTTACTAGAAAAAGCAGCAATGTCCCCAGGGAGACCGCTCCTACAATAACTCGCCTGAGAGGAGGACGTTTAAAGCGAACAAAGAACCAGCCAACCAGTGAAGCAATTAAGATCATGGCGGTTGGTCCGCGCCGTGCCCCAAGCAGTCCATGCATTAAAATAGGGGTAGCAAACAGAACAATCCATCCCCAGTCCTTTAATCTCATTCTTTGGTGTAAATGACTCACCATAAACCAAAGCAGCGCAGGTAGGGTTAGAAGAATTGCCTCACGAAGATAGCCCGAGCCGCTCCACCCCCCGCCATAGGCACGGCCATAGGCTGAGCTTAACCCTCCCCGCTGAACAATACCGTAGGCAAATCCCAAAATACCTAGGGCACCGCAGGCAATGGCACCCTGTTGAAGCCGTCTTCGAGCAGTCGGCGTAATCAGCCACGTAGCCTGAAGATAGGGACTAAAGAATGTTTTCCCGGCACCGATCAATACTCCCAGACAAATGCTTAAAACTCCGACAAAATTAACTGTTTGAACATACTCTAGCTGTTGAATTGAAAGAAAGGTTTGCAGATGAGCAGAATCTTTCTGCACAAGACTAAGAGGCAAATAACCATACAAATAAAACAGCATTAAGCCCAAGAAAATCATGGGATGAAGAGTATCGCGGCTACGTCGGTAGGCCACCCATACTGCACCTAAAGCGACAGCTCCAGTAGAAATAGCCAAGGTTACAAAATAGTCAATTGACATATGAATTACTAAAAAGGTTTTTGCAGGCCGAAAAAATCAGCAATACTTTCTATTTTTTGACTGTTATCAGTTTTTTCAAACACACAAAATTTTGAGCTTTCAAGAGGACTTAGCCGCAGATCTTTTTTGATTCCATTTAGAAAGTGATAGACAGTCGTATGGCGTAGTAAAATATATAAATTTGAATCATTTACACGACAGCCTGTTTTTTGAAGCTTCTCACATCTATACCCTCAAGAACGTCTGTGATGTAAGATTGACTGCCAGATTGCCCCCAAGAGGCCTAGGAATTTTCAAACAACTTGCAAAATTCTTTTCCGAATTGGCCAATCCAGCACTTTAGCTTTAAGTGCACAGCTCGGACACTGATTGTTCTGTCGTAGCGGCCGCTTCTTTAAAGAAGAAGTGAGATATTTTAATTTTGTGTCCATTTTGCCAAATCAGTCGTTTCTTTCGCCGCTAATTGTGCGGATTCAATGCCTCTTGAAGGCGATCGCGGTAGTGCATCCAGGTAAATTCTTGAGCACGCTGTCGAGCAGCTTGGCTCATTTGAGTACGGAGCTGCCGATTAGTGGTTAACTGTTCAATTCTGTCTGCCAGAGCTTTTGCATCTCGGATAGGAACAATAAAGCCATCAACTCCATCGCGCACCACTGAACCACAGTGGGGAGTGGTAATGACGGGTACACCGCAGGCTAAAGCTTCTAGATGAACTAGACCGAAGCTTTCCGATAGGGTTGGCAGCACAAAAACATCTGCCTGACAAAATTCTTTATAAATAAGCGATCGCGGTACCTGACCAAGGTATTTTGGCCCCTCGAAGAGGGGATTTTCAACGTCAACCAGCCTTGGCCCGGCGACGCGTACCTCTCCCTGAAATCCTCGGGTCTTGAGTAAACGGGTGGCCTCTGCCAGATAGTGGTTACCTTTTCGCAAACCTACCTGCCCAACGAATAGAACTCTACCCGGTTCAGGGTTAGTGGGAAGTTCTAGCCATTCTTCCTGAATGCCATAGGGAACAATCCACAGTTTCTCGGGGTCGCAGCCTAGGGCAACACAACTGTCAAAACAGTACTGTGAGGGCACCAGTACTCGATCTACGGTTGCCCATTTTTCCTGATCCTGTCTAATGCCTGCCTCAACCACCTCTGCGCTTTCTCCGTAGGGCTCGATATCGGGAAAGTTGCACCGCTCCTCCAGCAAAACGCGACCAACATCTGTATTGATGATCAGTTCATGGATGCAAAATAAGCCTGCTGCTTTCGCAGCCCGAACGACAGATAAGTCGTTATTGATAAAATTGGTGTAGAGGGCAGAGGCTTGAGCAAAGCCTTCCTGCTGGGCTCGTTCTAGCACGGCGAGGTCAGAATTGAGGGAAAAACCAGGCAACCGATTTAGCAGGAGAGCCGCTAGGGTAGCGACCGGCTGATCTCGCACGAGCGATCGCGGAATATCTGAAGGAAGATTGCGCCCCAGCAACCGCCTGAGCGATTTTGGCATCGGCAATCTTTCTTGATTGAGCCACTGCAACCAGCTGTGATTGACGTGCAAATCGGTATAAAACGCCTTGAGCTGATTGGTCTGCGCTAGAAGGGCCGGGACAGCGTAGTGCATTCGAGCTCCGGCCTGTAAGACCGCAAAGGTTGGATGAGAGTTAGAAATTGTCATAGGAAAAAGCATCTGTTCCTTGCCAGAGTTGAATAAACTTTTGCACGGTGTAGTTCCAAGAAAATTCCGATGTTCTTACTGCAACCCGCTGCCGGAGCTCTGCATAGCGATCTGGGTGTTGAATATAAGTTGCTAAAACGTCTGCCACTGCCTGGGGAGGCGTTCCGGGAGTAAACAGGTGCCCTAGCCCTTCCGGCAAGGTAGCAGGAATACCACCAACTCGATGGGCGATCGCTGGAACTCCCAACCTTAAGCATTCTAGGTTTGAAATGCCAAATGCCTCTGCCGCTGAGAACAAACAGCCAAAATGAAAACTCTGCACAAGCCGAACATAATCTGCCAGGTGAGTAGATTTATTGACAAATCCTACACCTCGGATTGCTGGGTGTGACGGCAGTTTCTTGGTTGAGGGGCCAACAACAATGACTTCAACCTGCATTTCCTTCCTTAGAAGCACGTCGGCAATTTGGAGCAGGTAGGGCAAGCCTTTTCGCTTCCAGTCTTTGCCGACAAATCCCAACCGCAAAGGTTGCAAAGTTGACAGGGGATCGACGGGGGGAAACGGCGCAAGTGCCTCCTCGTCCAGGTTGGCTCCACCGGGTATGATGTGCACTTTTGTCGAGCAAATGCCATAGTCTTGAACCACCGACTGAGCAGCCCAGGAGCTCATACAAATAATGCGATCGCACGCTTGAAAGTTGGCTTGTTCCCGATCAAGGGCGGTGCTTCGAATGCGAGGGCTTACCTTGGCTCCCAAGCCATAGTCTTCAAAAATTTGCTTTGTCGTAGCATCTAGATAATAGTTTACGTTCCACGATGATGACCAGGGCATAGGAGGCAGCAGAGGAAAATGACTAATGATGTCAATAGGTTCGCTGCCCAGTTTTGCCTGAGAAAATAGCTGATTAAGACCAGCCGCCGAATACTGAAACCCGCCATGGTGGCCAGTGGTAAGGTGCTGCCACCCATTCCACAACAGGCGCTGTAGCTTTAACTTTTCCGGTTGGAGGGGCAGTCCATAATGGAGAAAGCCTGCCGTTTGCCCAGCCTTTAGAAGAAAATAGGGAATATTACTCCAGGTGTTGATTTGGCTGGGGTCTCCTACCAGGGTCAGTACCCGTTGGGGAGAAGTCATACAGGCACTCCGGGATTCAACAACTGACCATACCAGCGCTGGGCACAGGTTTGAATGCTGTAGTGACCGGCGGCCCGACTGTAGGCTAGCTGCCCCCAGCGCTGACGCTCATCAGCGGACAGAAGCAACACCTCCAGCGCCTTTGCCATAGCAGCAACGTCTTCCGCCGTAACCAGGGCTCCAGCTTGGCCATCGTCTAATACTTCCCGGCAGGCCGCAACATCGCTAGCAACGATTGGCAAGGATGCCGCCATTGCTTCAATTAAGGCAATGCCAAAGCCCTCTGCCTCAGAAGTACTAAAGGCATAAATATCCATTTGACCAAGTAGCTCCGGCACATCAGGTCGAGTTCCCAGAAATTTTACGCTACTGCCTAGATCTAAGCGATCGCAAAGCTGTTTCAAATAGTTTTTTTCAGAACCTTCTCCAACCAGCCATAACTCAATATTTCTGTGATTATTTTTAAATAATTGAGAAAATGCTTGAATCAGGGTTTTTTGGTCTTTAATCGTATCCAGTCTCGCCACCATGCCGATAACTAAAGTGTCTGAGTCTATCCGCTTTTTCTGTGCTGACTGTGATCGTTTCGCTATATCTTCTACATCACAGCCATTGGGGATAGGAAACGAGTACCTAGGTAACTGTGCTAATCTTTGCAAGGAATTGTGAGTGGCTTGCGAACAAGCATGAATAGGAATGTTCAAGAACCTAGATGCTTGAATAATATGCTTCCACTGTTGTCGAGACTGACTGTCAAACGGTGCAGGGTTTCCAGCATGGGCGACTGCTCTTTTAATAACAGCCAAACGTGCGGCAAGACCAACTAAAACATGTATTCCAAACGGTTGGATCAATATTGCGCTAAGCTTTTCACGCCAGAGAAGGTAAGTAAGCGTTAGTATAAATCCAACTTTGCTCCTTGATTTATAGGAAATATTAATTATTTTCAAATTGCTGATTTGCTGAAACTTTGGCAGCATGTCCAGTTTTTCGGCATCCAAGTTTATCAAAACATGATCGGCTTCATTAGGAGAGTGGACTATCAACTGCAAACAAAGATTCTCAGTCCCTCCCCTATCTAAACCATTCAGCACGTGGGCTACTCGACTCATGTGTATTCCGTTTGTCACTTTAGCTATTCGGAACAAGAAACAAGTGATTTATGGCGATAGACTCTATAACCATCAAACCCAGACTGCTCATCGACTAAAACGTAGTTTTCCCGATCAAAAATTTGGTGAATATCTAAAGGATTTATGCCACGACTTTCTAAAATCACTTTGTGGTAGTCAATTGCCAAAGTCCTTATTTTGCCCATTGCAAGAGCATGACGCATGCCGTAAACAACCTCGTGCTCATAACCTTCCACATCAATTTTGACAAAATCTATTGTTTCAATCTTTTTGTTTTCTAGCAGATAGTCAAGATTAAACGCATGAGTTTCCTGCACCATTGCACCCCAGCGATAATTTCTAACAATAGAAGATGCTCCTGTATTCACTTCAGGCCAGAGGTTTATGGACAACTTTTCACTAGGTTTATCCGACAGGCAGAAATTAAAAATAGTGGCGTTGAAGTAGGAGTTTTCATTGAGATTTTTAAAAATTAGCGGCAAGAGACGAGACTGTGGTTCAATGGCAAATACTGCGCCACTTTCACCTACAAGTTTTGCCATTAAACAGGTGAAATAGCCCTCGTTTGCTCCTACATCTATGCAGACATTACCCTCTCGGATTGAATCAACTAAGATTTTTTGAGTAGCCGGTTCGTAAGTTCCTGTAGATAGTAAAGATTCACCTAAATTAGAAAACGGATCGACCCAATACTTAAGCTCTGTTTTTTTATCTGAGATTAAAAGTCTCCGTTGGGCTGAATTTCCGTAGATGATACGAATCAGCAAGCTCTGCAAACTTGCTGGCCTAACGCTTTGGAGGTAATATTGAAGGGTTGTGTTTTCAGGAGAAAATTTTAAAGGCATTTGTCATATGGTACTAAGTGCTTAAAGTTGAATAAAACAGCACCTGAGAAAAACATTTTGGTGCTATGTCTATTTCTGGGGTAAATACAGCTGCTATCCAAGTCTATCAAGGTAGTTTAAGCAAAAACTTTTCGCCAACTACTCACGTCTTACTGCTCAACTGCTCAATTTAAGCTCACGGGCATAGGCTTGAGCCATTGCTTCAATACTAAATACTGCTTGGGCATGTTTATAGGCACTAAGGGCTCGTTTTGCCGCTTCATCGGGTGAATCTAGGACAGCCAAAATTCCTTTAGCAAGTTGATGGGGACTCTCTGGTTCAACTAAAATTCCACCTGAACCGTTTTGAAGAATTTCCCTACAAGCACCAACGTCAGTTGCTACAATAGGTACCCCTGCTGCCATAGCTTCTACAAGAGCTATCCCGAAGCCCTCGTCAGGCTTGGCTGAAAATACAAAGGCATCCATTTGATGAAGGAGGGATGGGATATCCCGCCGCATCCCTAGCAGATACACCGTGTCTTGCAGAGAAAGCTCACAAATGAGAGATTCGTATTCATGACGGCGACTGCCTTCTCCAATGAGATATATTTGAATTTTAAGCCCCTGATCTGTTAGTAGGCGAGCTGCCCGAATTAGAGTAGGTTGATCTTTGTGTTGCTCCAAACGTGCGACCATTCCGACAATAAAAGGGCGATCGCCGCAGTAAATGGTTGGCGGCGCTACCGCATCAGCTATACGACTAAGAGGACAACCGTTATATATGGTAACAGCTTCAGTAGGCAACAGATTAAAATGCTCTAATACCCCCTGCCGAATATAGTCGCTGCAGCAAATTAATCTATCCGTGACCAGACGCCCCAGCTGAATTTGTAGGCGAAACTTTTGAAATGCTAAGCCTTTCCAGTAGGGTGGATAATTTCCTACATGGGCGGCTACCTGCTTAACTCCGGCCCATTTTGCTCCGTAAGCGACGCAAGTGTGCCACCCTAAAGGCATAGAAAGCACTGCCGAAGGTTTAAGCTGATGGCAAAGTTGGTAAAACTTTTGGGTAAGTTTAAGATAGCGACCCAAACCAGATTTGGGGAGGTTTAGATAGATCAAGGAAATACCCAATTCCTCAAACTCAGGAGTTAAATCGCTAGGTTGAGGATAAAAAACAACAATAGTAGGCCGAATTCCGCAAATTAACCACTTGCGGCAGAGTTCTAAAACAAGTACAGGCGTGCCCTCAGCACAAAGGGAAGTTAAGACAATTAATGGCATCTTACCTAAAAATTAAGCTGTCCAGATTGCACCAATCCTAGCTAAATGTGTCAAGCCTTTGCTGCACAAAGCCCCTGTGAGCTTTGCTAATAAATAAAACGTCATTCCAGGTAGCTTCATCAAAGCTAAGCTGATTTAAATTTGCGTTATAGGTAGCAGCCTGGTAGCCAAAATTTTCCAAAAAAGAATAAATGTCGTTAGCTAAATATCCGTACCTTGAAAAAGAATTATTGATCTCCAATAATAAGACAGGAGGATTTAACTTTTCTAAAAGATTGCGTGCTCCCCGAAGAAAAAATAGCTCATAACCTTCCAGATCAACTTTGGCCATTGCCCAAGAAGCATCCATTGGAACTGCTTCGCTCAGTGGCATAGAAGGGACAGAAACAGTCAGACGCTGAGATTTATCAGAAACGACATGATTTGTTTCATCTTCATCAACAGTAAATTGTAGTTGCTCAGTTTTCTCACCTAACGCCACTTGAAAAGACTTAATATTTTTGATTCTATTTTGAGCAATATTTTTCTGAAGCCTATGAAAAGTTGTAGGGACTGGTTCAAATGAGTACACACAACCTTCTAAACCTACTAAAGAAGAAGCTAATAAACTATAAACTCCTATATTCGCACCTGCATCAATAAAGAAATCATTCTCTTTGAGATAGCGCTGAATAAAGCTCATTGGGTGATAATCTTTCAGGGCTGTATAATAAATATAGCTTCTTGAAAATTTGGCATTCGGATCTAAAAAGAGATCATAGCCAAACGCGGGTATGCTTATCTCCTGGCCTCTAATGAGGCAGGTGTAATACTGTCTGGCCGATCTTATAATAGCCCCAAAGCGATTTTCATAATTAGAAGGATGCCTCCATATATTTTTAACCTGCTGAATGTAGCACCTGATAGGCATAAAATGATTACCTAGAGTTTAGAGTTAAGAACATCTACCCATGCCTAAGAAAATCAGCGTTATCGTTTTGACATTTTAGCGAAACGGAAAAAGGCAAGTGCAAACGTCGATATGCCTGTATAAGCTGCTGAGCCACTAAAAACTAAGTCTAATAAGATTACTCGGGTGTGCATGTTTCGTTTTAGCTAGAAAAACTTTCGATCTTGTTCTGTACGTTTGCAAGAGCAAGCCTTTCTAACTCTTTAGGATGAATTTTGCTGAAATGTTGGTGTATAAAACAAAAAAGGTTTTAGCTCAAAATAAAGCATTCGTCATAATGGTTTTCACTGTTGTTTGATACCGGAATAAAACCATAATTCTTCATGTAACCATAAATGTCAAAATCAGCATTGGCTAATCGAGTAGCCCGCCGCCGGTCGATTTCAACAACAACCTTTCGCACTTCTCCAGAAACCAATGCTGCTTTCATTCCGATCAAAACTTGAGGCTCAAAACCTTCAACATCAATTTTAACAACAAATGATTTACCCCAATCTTTTTTTGAAAAAGCATAGTACTTCTTATACAAATCAATGAGGTGATCTACTGTTAGCATCTGAACTATTTGAGTTTGATAGATATTCTGAGAATTGCTCTCAAGCAGAACTGAGTTGCCACCGCTATGGGATATTTTTTGCAGATGTATTTGGACTAGACCAAGTTTACTTCCTGCTGCCGCCAGTATGGGAATAACATTAGTACACTTATTGAGTGCAATATTTTTCAAAAGGTCTAAGAACTCTCGAGAAGATGCCTCTATGGACATAACCATAGAGCACCGAGAAGCAGCAATTATTGTAAAAAGACCTATGTTAGAACCTATATCGATAAAAATGTCGTTTGATCCCAAATCCTGAAGGTGCCCATAACAGTTTTCATTACCGTAACGGGCCATAAGCCAAAAAGTGCTATCTCTAAACCTTGCTCTGAGCTTAGGGCCATAAACTGAAGTGACGACTGCTCCGTCAAGAAAATGGCTAGCTAATGTAGCAACTTTATATTTTCCCCGCTGAATCGGAAAACTCTGTATATAGCTCAAGAGAACTTCTGAAAGTAGTGATCTCAGGCTAAATTTTTTACTCACTTAAATCGATGTTCCTTGCTGCTGCTAATTGATGCACTCACATATATATCTTGAGAGTTTAATTTCACGGTGTTTTAAACCTAGAGTAAGCAAATAAAAAACATATAAAGACGAAACTTTAAAGCGCTTGAGACACTATCTCTAAATACTGCTCAACCATAATGTCTGCACTGAAACGAGTTTCAACCGTGTGGCGACAGATCCATCGATCAAGAGCACAAACTTGCTTAACAGATTCGATCATTTCATTTACTGACTCACACAAAAACCCGGTTTTGCCATGATCGATTACTTCTGGTGTTGAAGCGCGACGAGTAGCAATGACGGGAGTGCCGCAGGCTAAGCTTTCAATCATTACAATGCCAAAAGGTTCATCCCACCGGATGGGAAAGAGTAACGCTAAGGCGTTGCCCAAAAGTATGTTTTTTTGTTCATCGTCCACAGAACCAACCCACTCGCAACCATAACCAAGATGAGGTTGAACAGCAGTTTTAAAGAACTCGCGATCGGATGGATTATCGGGAACATTGCCGGCGATCTTTAGCGGAATACCTGTAGCTTGAGCTATTGCGATCGCAACATCTACTCCCTTATTTTTCGTTAGACGGCCAAGAAAACAAAGATAAGGAGATAGACTCTTTGAGCTGGCTGAAAACCGAAAGCGCTCTAGCTCAACACCATTGTAAACAATATTGAAATCTTTCGCACACCTCAGATGTTCAACTTGAGCTTTACTAATACCAATAAGCTTAAGGCCTCTTCCTTTTCTGCGACTAATTAAGAAATCAATCTCAGATTGATAAATTGGGTTTGCAAATCTGCAAACTAACGGCTTAGAAGTTTTAAGCAATAGCTCTAAGTAATCAATTCGCCCAAAGTTCAAAATTACATCAACGTTAAAAAAGCTGGTTGCAGATAGATATTGAAAAAATATTTTTCTAAACGCACGGCTAGCATAAGCCAATGTTGGTGCTTGGTGAACTTTCAAATCCCCGCCGTAAGAACGAGATCCTGCACCAGCAATTAAATTAACTATATGACCACGATTTTGTAATCCTTGACACAGCAAATGAATAATTCTTTCTGTGCCTCCATAGCATTGAGGTGGGACAGAAATGTGAGGATCAGCAACAACTAGAAGCCTCATTGATGCAGAGCGAGATAAAGATCATTTAAGGCTATAGTAAGTTCTTCAAAGCTTGGATATTGCTTTGGCTGATTGTTTAGATAATCAGGAAAATGGACTAGTTTTGCTAACATGCTACTCCAACTACTAATTTCAGTAGGCATTAAAAAACACCCCGCCTGATTTTGCAGAAGCTCTCGAATACCACCTAGGTCCGAACCAATCACTGACAATCCTGCAGCAAAAGCTTCTAACACTGTCAGAGGCCCAGTCTCTAATCCTATGGAGGGAATTAAGGCCACATCATATTGCTGCAATTTTGGTAGCAGTTTTTCTTTGGGCAAATTTCCATGAACTGTAAAACGAGGATCCTGGATAATTCGACGCCGCATAGCTTGACCATAGGCGTTATTCCAGTGAGGACCATAAAATGACACTTCTACAGGCAAATGTGAAGGCAGCTTTTGCACTGCGTCAATAATGAGGTGAATTCCTTTCACCTCTGCACAACGCCCCCAGTAAACACAGCGAAGTACTCCGTCTTCCATAGGCTGTCGCTGTTTCGGTGGCAGTGGTTCAGGCCCGGCAGCGCGAATCAAGTGAAGTTTTGATTCAGGTATGCCATTACGGCTTAAAACTTGTTGTGACCAGCTGCACAATACATGGAAGGCGTCTACCTGATGGACAACTGTAGCCCAGGCTTGACGAAATGCTGCCGTCATCTGTTTTGCCGTCAACAGATGGCGAATCTTGCTGTTGCCCTCAGGAGACATATAAGGCCAATGGTAAACAGCTACTAAGTGAGCTAAAAATGCTGGTAGTTTTCCATTAACTAAGCGGCATTCAGTACATTTTCTATCGCGAATATAGCCATCACAAATTTCCTTACGGCGATACAGCAAACTTCCCTGTATACAAGTGAAGCCAGGAGCGTGAACAGTCATAACGACTTTTGCACCTACCGATTTAGCTAATTCGATATGAGCTAAACCACACTGGTAAGAGAGAGAATGTAAATGAACAATTTGAGGCTTAAACTGAGCTAAAAGCTCGCTAAAGCCAGTTGCCTCTCTGCAACGATGGGAAACAGTTTCGGTACGGTTACCTCTGACAACTTGTGGCAAGGTAACAACACTAATTCCTTTGTGGCAATCTTCACCTAAAGGCTGACCATCACCATTTTTATGAGATACCCATAAAATCTTATGATTGAACGACTGATATTGAGAAATTTGCTCAACGAAAAGTTCAGTGCCGCCAGTTATATCGCGAGATAAATTGTTGCTTAACTGAAGAATTTTCATTGAGTTTAGACATATAGAGACATAACTAATCCAACAATTAAACTCTAAAAGTTATCAGATAGATAAGCTTTTCTTGCGCTTTTAAGTTCATACTCTCTTGTCCAGGGAACATAAACTAAAGCGTCAAAATCATCAGCCTTTAGCAGATTAAAGCTAAGCAGCAAGCGGATAATTTGAATCACCGATTCGTGAAATCTAGTCTGCGAAAGACGATGCAAAACCTTTTGCTGCCAATTCATTTTGGGAGTTATTTTCAACAGAGTTAGGAGTTCATACTCTTGTAGTCTAACGACATTGTTCGATGTGAGTTGCTGGCTGTGCCACCGCATTGCTGAGAAAACTGTGGTGGTTAGCAAAGGTTTGCTTCTAACAAGTAAGATGTTGTGAAGAGCTGTATCAAATATATTTTTCAGCTCCTTTGGAATTTTTTCTGCCGCATAGTTAAACTCCTCTAACTGGATGAAAGTTGCATCCTGAGGGAAAAAGCCCTGACCAAAAGCTAAAAGACCATGGCTTCTAACCCAAGGACACGTACTTCTAACGTAACTACCCTCTTCATTAATATCAATTCTACAGCCAGATATCCATTTGTATGTCTGATAAGAGCTTGCTATCTTAGCGAAGTTGATAAGGCTGTTTGGCATCAGCAGATCGTCGCTGTTGAGCCAATTAAACCACTTCCCGGTACACATTTTTGAGCCTTTCAAAATTGCATCCCATGCTCCTTGGTCTTTTTGAGAAACCCAGCCTGTTATGCAATTGCTATATTTTCTTATAATTTCCACTGAATCATCGGTGCTGCCGCCATCAATAATAAAATATTCAAGGTTAGGATATTTTTGTGCAATAACTGATTGAATAGTTTGCTCAATAAATTGTCCTTGGTTGTAGCTAGGAGTTACAATACTAATGCGTGGCCATGCAGAGCCATCAGGCATACAGGCCGGTAAGGATTGACTAACGCCGCCGAGCCAATCTGGATTATTTGCTAACAACTCAGGAGAATTCTTGGAAATAAAGGCAGAGTAGCTTTCTTGCATTGAGATGATTTACTAGACGGCGGAAAGTTAGCCATTGATGATTATCACTGAAGGATTGCTTAGCTAATAGGAAATAAATTAAGCTTAATTATTCAGCACTTGCTGATAAAGCCGCTGGTATCGCTGAGCCTGTAATTCAAGAGAATACTCTTCTAAAGCGATGCGGCGACAGTTTTCACCTAGCTGTTCGCGTTGGACATCATCTTTGAGAAGTTTGATAATGCCATCACAGAAATCGCTCGTGTTTTCAGGACGGGCTAGATAGCCAGTGACACCGGGGCGAACTAGATCGGATACCCCGCCTATGTCAAAAGATATCATAGGAGTACCACAGGCCATGCTTTCTTGTAGCACTAAGGGCAGGTTATCAGCACGAGTCGGAAAAATAAACAAGTCAGCAGCAGAGTAGGCTACAGCTTTGAGGCGATCGCTGCTGACATATCCTAAATGTATTGCTGGCATGTTGACCGCTGCTTCTAGCTGAGTAGCGCGTTTACCCAGGGTAAGCAGTACACAGTCTTGCTTAAGCTCAGCAGGCAGTTGCTGAAGGGATTGAACCAGTAAATCGCCCCCCTTTCGAGCGTCTTTGAGGTTTTCGGCGCTGAACAGTAAGACTTTCTTTTCTGGGGGAATGCCTAGCGCAGATCGGCACAGTTCAGAATTGAGAGGTTGATAGGCATTAGTATCAATTCCAGAGGGTATATGATGAACTGAAAAACGGCCCAGTAGACTTATCTTTGCCTGGGCTACTAACCAACGGCTAGGAGCAACTATCGTCAAATTTGAATGAGCATACACCCAATCTTTTAGCTTCCATTCCCAACGGGTACTGTCGCGGCGAATGGCAGGATAAGTTTCTGGATAAGGGCACTGGCCACAGCCAATTTGCCATCTGCTGCAATCATAACTGTAGGCACAATGGCCGGTAAAGCTCCACATATCGTGGAGCGTAAAGACAGCAGGTTTTTTGTGAGTGAGATAGGGAATAGACAGATAACTAAAAAAACCACTGTGGATGATGTGAAAGTTCAATATATCAGCATTAATAAAAAATGGATCCTTGTCTAGACTAAATGAGCTGACACAGTGAATATCATTTAAGCCTAGCTGACGAGTAGTTTTTTGAATAACTGACTCACATTTGAGCCATCTGGTTATGGGTTTTGTATACGAAAGATCGGTGGTTTTGATTCCACTAAGACTTTGGCAGTCTATCCCAAGATTCCTTAAGCTTTCCAAAAGCCGGAAGTGAGCAATTGATCCGCCACCGCCTCCGGCATAGTCGCTAAAGTTTATTTGCAAAACTTTCATTTTTTTGGGGGAGATCAATTACCGTTTACAAGTAGCGGTATTCTTTAACAGACCAGTAGGCTTTAGGATTATCTGTCTGCATCCTGGAAATTTTTTTACCTACATAGCCAGTCGTTTGTTTCACGTAGTTTCTTATTTTGGGTATTTGATCTGCTTTTAGAGTAAGGAGAGTCTCTCTAACTTGATTGGGCTTCCAACCTTTTATACTCCTTAACTTATTCAATGAACCGATGGCTTCTTGTGAGTATCGTTCCATGTTGCGGCTCTTCTGCAGATGCTGCTGTCGAAATCCACCTAAAGGAGAATCTATACCATAGAGGTCAGTATGCTGGAAAAAACGGCACCAAAGATCGAAATCACTGGCAAGCTTAAGATCAGTGCTTAGATAACTACCCGCTTGGTTCCAAAGTTCTCGCCGCCAAAATGTAGATTCTTGTTGAATAAAGGCTTTGCCGCCGATTGAAGGTAAATAATAGCCGTCCAAAAATGCTTCAAGGGAGTAGCCATCAATAACCGCAATGTTAGAGCAAAAAGAGTAGTAATCCCAGTAGGCAGGGCGCAGAGTTGAAATCCACTTGATGTCTTGTAACTCAGTCATTACGCTAGCAATTGTTCTCAGTGCCCATGGACATAGCATATCGTCGCTGTTTAACCAGGCCATGATTTGACCAGAGGCGTGATCGAACCCTTTGTTTATGGCATCATACTGACCCTGATCAGGTTCACTACACCAAAAGTGGAGATGTTTTTGGTAGCGCTCAATGATTTCTTGACTTCCATCATTGGAGCCACCATCAATAATAATGTATTGGAAATTTGGATAATCTTGATTTAAGACACTTTTGATAGTTGCCTCGAGAAAACTAGCTTGATTGTAGGAAGGGGTGACTACACTAATGAGCGGGCACTGCTCAGCCATTTCAGCAGCTTATTTAGTAAATTTCGACCAAAATGAGTACTCATTGTCAGACTGTTGCTGACTAATCTAAAAAATATTTGTCTTGTAATGCTCAAAAGCTTACTAAAGCTGGAAGTCAAGTTATCGCAGCTTGATCAGAAAAAAATTAATGCTTTATAGCTTTTTGAAAAGCAACTTTAGAGTCTCTGATGAGTTTTTTCACTCGGATCTTCCAGGGCCAAATGTGCTTTCTGTCAAACTCTTTCCAGGCAAAAAACAATTTAGATCGTGATTCCATTCGGCGAATCTTCCGCCAATTTAGAGAGCATTCTGAAGTTTTAACGTATATGGTGGCATGGCTGCCATTACATAACCCTAACACTTCAAGACCCATGACCACTGCAAAACGATCAAAGCTGAATCGCAGATGAAATGTTTCGGGTAAATGACATTTTATGGAAGGATAAAAGTGATTGGCAATAATCAAGTAACCGTTAATATGCACTAATTCCACCATCTTTGCAAGAAGAGACAGCGGATCAGGAACATGCTCCAGCACATCAGTGCTAACTAGGCAGTCATACTTATGCCTAAACTGGTTAACGAAAGATATATTCTCGTAATCCTGACAACACCTTACAGCGGCACTGGCTGGAAACGGCTCATAAATATCAATAATCGTATTAGCTGATTTGTCAGAAATCATGCGAGCTAGAGTGCCAAAGCCACCGCCAAACTCTAGAACTCTAGCAATTTGTTTTTGGGCTATCCAGTCTGAGATAGATGCTCTATGCTGTAAAGAAGTATCGTGACTTTCTATAAAAAGGCCGTTAAGTAACCATACAGGATGATTGTAATAATTAGCGACTTTTTCTGTATCAAGGGCAGTGTTGTCGCAGCCCATTTCATCCCAAATCTGATCCATTAGTTGCCACAAATTTTGCAATGACAGATCTGCTTGCGGCAGTCTTGCAGTTAGCTGATGAACTGCGAGTGCTTCTTCCTTAGAAAAATATTTGCTAACACTCATAACTGCATGTTGTTAAGAACCTAAAAGATCAGCGGTTACCGCGGGCTGCTGTTGACAAAACCTTTAAAGTTTTAGTTTTGGCTGGGGCCAGGTTGCGTCAGCCAAAACTAAAACTCTCCAAAAAGATCAGAAATAGCCGAAAAGAGTAAAATCTCTTTCATAGACTGATTCCAGGTTCTTGATGCTTTTAGGGCTAAGAATATCCGTAGGTTTTTTTTTGGGCGCAGACGATCTATTGATATCCGCCGGAGAGCGCAGATGGATGCCCACTTCTTTCTGCAAAACCTTAAGATCATCAAAGAAGGTCTCTGTTTTAAAGGCTCTGTTTACGGCTACGCTACCGTCTATTTCCAAATATTTATACTGCGGTTCAAACCAGGGTAAATCAAGGACTTCAGATGTTTTTGAAAGGTTATTAGAAAATTCTTCAATGTCAGAACCATAAAGACTGATGCGTTCTTTTATGCTGGGCAAATAACTCCACAACGTATTGCTTTGAATAAAATTATAGGCAGATATAAACCGATCAACAGGATGCCTTACAAAGGAGAAAACAAAGGAACTGTAAAAAAAATCTGAGTCTCTCTGGAAATATTGAGAGGCTTTGGCATGACCTAATTGATATCCTAAATAGGAGTCCAGGAAAGCTGAACCTGCACACTTAGGGATGTGAATAAAAATGACTTTGTCTCGCTTAAACTGACTAGGGATTGCACCCTTGTAAGGTTCTGGCTGTTTGAGTTTGAATGTCTGTACTCTTCTAGGCAGCCTCGAATAAAAACTCATAGCCTGTTTTCTATACCGAATAACCTAAACTGCTCAAGACTTCGAATTCTCCGCGAGTTTCTAGAATTTTTAGCTCTTCACTGCCAAAATAATGGATCCACTGCTTGGCTTTTCCTGAACGCACAAAATTTTCAGCGTTATCATGACTACTAAATTTTCTTCCATGCTTTTTCTCTATAGCTTTCATCGCTGAAAAGGTTGAATTCTCTACAGCTTGCTGAATCTGAGTAGTAGTTGAAGCTAGGCCTGAAAAAGTTACCATCTCAGAAAATGTTGAAAATGTGTTCTCCAAAAGATCTTCATAGAACACTGTTTTGAAGTTTTCCGAATTTCTGGTTTTTGAGCCTGTCCAAGAGCTTACATGCTGATTCCAATAGCCGTAGGGAAAATCATATTTTTCAATAAAATCTTTAAAGGACCAATCCGCTGGAATTGTGTTCTTGACGTAATGGTAATAGGAAACATATACATCTCTGCAATCTCTCGCTATATATATTACACGAGGGAAACTTGGATTATATGACTGATGGCTTTTAATAATCCTAGGCCTAGGAAGATCATCAATTTTTTGATTCTGAGACTCTAGTTCTTGACAATACTGATGGACGTTATGGAAGTTAACTTCTTCTGAGGCGTCCTTTTTAAGGAGATTGGCAAACAAAAAACGAACCCAGGTATTTCCTGATTTTGGGTAAGAAATCAAAAAAACATCGTCATCAAACAAAATTGGTTTATTTTTATTTAAAAGTTGACTTATTTTTGGCAAAAGTCTTTGTTTTAGCGATTTCATTGTCGAATATTTTTATTGTTGACAATCAAACTTTATATGACCTCGGCTTTTTCTTTGACAGAAAAAATTTGCCATTGAAGCTTAGGAGCTAGCACTCCTGGCCATCGCTCATGAAAATGAGATCCATGCTGGTTACTACTCTCTACAGTGAGTTCGAGAAACTCTTTGCCCTGCAATAGAACTCTCACTCCGGGAATGCCCGCACCAACTTTAACTAAATACATACCGGCGTTAAGCAAGTTGGCAGGAATAGTACAAATGCTTGTGTAGAGTCCTGCCTGAATTGTCTCGTTGACTCTTGAATTGTGATCTGTTGACGTAAATGCAACAACTCCTTCAGAGGTGAGAATCTGTAAGATGAGTCTCATACCTCTCAGGCTATTAAAAATTTTGTAGGTGATCTCTACATCAATGCTTTGGGACGACTCAAAAACTTGCTGGGGAATACCGTCTTTACCTAGCAAGCGCAAAGATGCTAGCCGTAGATCTTGGCAGCCCGGTGCAGTGTCTGAGTTGGGCCAGTGGATTTCACCTGGACTGGGGTTGTGGGTTTGGATAGATGTTCGAAGATAGTAATCAACAATACCTTCTGTCGAGCCCTGATCGATTACACTCCCTTGCCTTAAGAGAAGTGCGCTATTGCACAGAGACTTTAGGGTGGCCATATTGTGGCTGACAAACACCACTGTTCTTCCCTCTTTCTCGGCGACGTCTTCCATTTTGCCGAGACACTTTTTTTGGAAAGCTGCATCCCCTACGGCTAGCACTTCGTCTACTATCAATATTTCTGGCTCTAGGTGAGCAGCTACAGCAAATGCCAAGCGCACATACATGCCGCTGCTGTATCGTTTGACGGGCGTGTCTAAAAACTTTTCAACTTCGGCAAAAGCCACGATTTCGTCAAACTGGCGACGAATATCTACTTTGCTCATTCCTAAGATGGCACCATTTAAATAGATGTTCTCTCGGCCTGTGAGTTCTGGGTGAAACCCAGTGCCGACCTCTAGCAAACTGGCTACGCGGCCCTTGATACTGATGCGTCCTTCTGTGGGCTCAGTAATACGGCTGAGGATTTTGAGCAGGGTAGATTTACCTGCTCCATTGCGGCCAATGATGCCGATGCGATCGCCCCGCCTCACCTCGAAAGATACATTTTTTAAGGCCCAAAACTCCTCAAATTTTGGATTTTGGATTTTGGATTTTGGGTTTAAGCGCTGGGTAATGCCTTTAGTCTTCTTAGCCAGTACATCTCGCAAAGCCGTGTAGCGCTCTTGCTGCTGGTGTCCAATGGTATATTTTTTGCCCAGATTTTCAACGCGAATTACGGTATCAGACATGGTAGCCGTCGGTGGAGGTCGTTACATTGGGCATCGGGACTAGATTACGTCTGCAAAGGTGCGCTCCATTTTGCGAAAGTACCAGAGACCAGAGACCAGCAACAGCAAAACTAAACTTACGGATAAGGTAAACCCTGGCCAATAAATGGTAGCCTCATTCCCTAAAATGGCCCAGCGAAAGCCGTCAATGACTCCGACCATAGGATTTAACGAGTACAGCAGCCGCCACTGGTCGGGCACGATGTTGCTGCTAAACCCCACCGGGGAAATGTAAAGACCAAACTGTACCAAAAACGGCACAATATAGCGAAAATCGCGATATTGGACGTTAAGCGAGGCCATCCACAGTCCTACCCCCAGAGAAGCCGCCAGGGCAATTAAGATAAACAGCGGCAGGGTAATGATTCGCCAGCTGGGAATGTAGGTAAACCATGCCATTAGCGCCACCAAAATGAGGCCAGAGATGGCGAAGTCCACAAAGCTAACCACTACAGCACTAGTGGGTACCACCAGGCGAGGAAAATATACCTTTGATAGAAGGTTGGCATTGGCAATCAGGCTGTTGCTGCATTCCGACAGGGCTGTAGAAAACAGCTGCCAGGGCAGCATGGCGGAGAACACCAGGATTGGGTAGGGTACGCCATCTGAGGGCAGGTTGGCAAGACGGCCAAACACCACTGTAAACACCACCATAGTCAAAAATGGCCGAATTAGAGCCCAGCCTACACCAATGGCGGTTTGCTTGTAGCGCACCAGAATATCGCGCCAGGCCAAAAAGTAAAATAGCTCCCGATAGCGCCAAATGTCTTGCCAGTAATTTTTCTCAGTGCGACCTGCCTCAATAATTAACTCGGTTTCTCCGGGCACACTTGCTGCCCGCTGCCGCTTGATTTTAAGCCTGTTCATAAATGGCTGCCTGAGTCAGGGACGCATTCGCGAGGGTACTCGACGCCTTGACAATGGGCATTGCCGGGCGCTGGGATGTAGGCGATTGCTTGTCACCAGCCGGTTTTCGCCATACAGACCTAGCCAAGGCGGTGAAAGTCTTTAATGCCCTGAAACTGAGTCTGACGCGCCTGACGGCGGGTAAACTCGCTGACGCTGGGATTGCCGGTGGGCAGAATCACACCGCTAGCCTGGGTCCACAGGGTCTCGGGGGCGGCAGCGACGGTGTATTGATTACTGCCGGTTTTGTGAACGTGGTACCAGCAGGTTGCTTGGCAGTGATCGCACCAGAAGGCTTCGAGCCATTCACCGGTTAAGGGAACGGTGCCGTAACCTGCGATCACGGTGAGCGATCGCAGCCGACTCAACCCCCGCTGCTGCAAATGCTCGGCCTTGGTGGTGTAGAGAGGATACTTTTGGCTAACGCTGTCGAGGTAGGTGCCGTGATCGGGGCAGTAGATAGCGCGCCGTTTAGAACGACTGCGATGGCGGCGAGGCTGAGTCATGGTGGGATAAAGGCAAAGAGCACAGGATTGACTATTGACTAACGGACACTGGAGGAAAATGGCCACAGTTATCCCGAGCTACGGCCTCGGGGACTGCTGCCGAGGTTGCGGGGGAGAGACTGAGATCATGGCGACCGTCGAAGCCCACTCCATGCCAGAAAGGGTACAGGAATTATTGAATTAGGCAAGGCCTAGAGCCAGGTTTTTTAAGATTGTTTCGCTGCTGTCGGGGTGGAATCACAGGCGGGAGGCCGCAGCCTTGGCCACCTTAGCCGCCGGAAGCGGGGCTGGTGCCAGCCCCCGAAGACAGGCTTCTACCACTTCAAAATAGCGGCGGGTGCCCTGTTCGGGGGTAAACTTTTGCTGCATGTAGTAGCGACCTCGGCGGCCCATCTGCTGCCCAAGGGCCGGGTTAGCCGCCAGCGTGCGAATGAAATTGGCTAGCCCGACACCGTCGCCGTTGCTAAAGGCGTGGCCAAACCCCCCCTCGGCCAGCAGCGATCGCAGGTAGGAATGGGGCTCGCAAATGGCCGCCACCGGGCGACCCGCCGCCAGGCTGCCGTAGAGCTTGCTGGGGGCCACCAGCCCCTCAACCCCCTCGACCAGGCTGACCAAGCTGAGGTCGCAGGCGGTGAGGGAAAAGGGCAGGATTTCCTTGGCCTGGTAGGGCAAAAACAGACAGTTGGTGAGCGCCGCGCGGGCAGTCCGCTCAACACAGTGCTGACGCTTAGCTCCGGCCCCGATAAATACAAAGCGCACGGGTTCGTAGCGCAGCGCCGCCGCCGCCGCCAGAATGGTGTCCATGTCGTGGCAGCGCCCCATGTTGCCCGAGTAGAGCACCGTAAACACCTGATCGAGCTGGTGGTGCTGAGCAAACCAGTTTTCAGCCTTAGGCAAAGGCACAATTAGGCTCGGGTCGGCCCAGTTGTGAATAACAGATATCTTGTCGGCGGCGGCGGGGCACTGCTCAACAATGCGCTGCTTCATGGTCTGGCTCAGCACCACAATGGCCTCGGCCTGGAGCCAGGTGCGGCAGTTAAGCCAGCGCCAGAGACGCACCAGCCAGTGGTGCTCTGAGACCACGCCCAGGGCCAGGGCCACCTCAGGGTAGAGGTCGTACACCACACACAGGTAGGGCTGGGCAAACAGGCAGTGCACCAGGTAGGCCAGCACCGGCAGGTAGGGGGGTTCGGTGGTCACCAGCAGCAGCTGACCGCGACGGGCGGGATGCAGGAGTTTAACCAGCGATCGCAAGCAGTAGAGCAGCCCCCCCACCGCCCGGCCCCGAATGCGCTGCGGCCAGAGTCGCGAGGTGCGCGTGCGGCGAATGGTGACTCCGCCGACCTCTTCCTGCTGAGGGGCCTGCCTGCGATCGTAGGCATAGCCGGGCTGCCCCGCAAACACCTGCACCTCCACCCCCTGCTGGCTAAAGCTTTGGGCTAGCTCTTCCACCAGCTGCCCGGTGGCCGCATAGTCAGGGGGGAAAAACTGAGTCAAAATTGAGACCTGCAGGGGAGGGCTAGGCCGGATATGGTTTGCTCTCATTGGGAACCCACTCGTTAGGCGATGCAACACAGCTGACAGCATAACGCTCTGATTTTGAGCTTAGCTTTCGGGTCAAATATTAAAAACTCGCGATCAATACCCCCGCATGTAGACGTGATATTGCCCTTAATTACAGGCTGAATAATGTATTAGGAACAACATTTTCGGCGTCGTCACTAAATTTCGGAATTTATTGTTTGTGTGCAGAGTATTTCCTGGCACTTGGTGAACAAAATGTTGACAATCTTGTTTCTTTAAAGAATCTACCCTGTGCCTTAGCTACCGCTTTTTAAACGCAAAGGCCTATCCTCACCGGGTTAAACCAGACTGAGATAGATGAACCTCAGATCTGGCGACTCGGAATCAGCTAAACTCAGCAGACGCTCAGGAATCACCACTTTCCCAGGGCTATCAACGCCAAGGAAGCGCGATCCCAGGGCAATAAACAACAGCTTTGCCGTCCCTATATAAGACTAGGTGGTAGATTGTTTCAATCTATCCCAGGTATGAATTAGAAAAAGTTCTCCCAGCTCTCAGCGCTTCAACTCCTCAGCAGGATACCGCAATTTTTCCCAATGGATCGCGATTGATTGAGAATTTAAGATAACCGGGCCATAGGCCCTACTAAAATCAATGCCTCTGCCCCATCGAGCTGAACGAAACGGGTTGCCCACGGGTGAAGTGAATCGCGGTATTCAACTCTAATCTCTCTGATTGAGAGAGATAGATTAGGAGAAATACAGGACAAATCTTAGCCAGCTAGAAACTGGCTAAGACCTGTCGATGGCTCTGGGATAGTTTCAATCTGCTAGGTGATCTCAATAGCGGCCCGCAGCTGCTGGAGCGATCGCCCCAGGGCCACAAAATCTGAGTTTTGCCCCAGGGCCGCCAGAGTTTCAGGCGTGCTGTCATCCACAATGCGGTTGTAGGCCCGAATGGCGGCTTCCAGCTGGGTGGGATTCACGGCAGCGGCGGCAGCCTGGGGCTGAGGCGGAATGAGTCCGCTGACGGCGTTAAACAGCGGCACCAGGGCCAGGTAGTCGGCCCCGGTGAGCGCCATTTCGGTAAAGGGGGCCACCTGGTTGGGGGTAAGGCCACTGGCAAAGCTGGCGGCCAGGAAGCCAGCAGCGTTGGCAATTTGCCCCAGGGTGCCCCGCAGGGGTACCACCATTGGGGTGCCACCCTGGGGCGTAAACACCGCTGAGGTCACGAGTATAGTCTCGGAACCGTCGCTGGCCTGGGCCAGGAAACTGCCCCCCTGGCGATTGGCTACCAGGAGGGCCGGAGCAGCTGCCGCCGCAACCGTGGGAGCGGCAATGCCGAGGGTGCCCTGCGCGCTGGTCAACAAGACGCTGTCGCCGTTGGCGATCGCCGCCGCCGCCGCCGCCGCAATTTCATCCACCGTCTCCTCACCATCGCCATCCTCGACGCCACTGGCCCCCACCGGGCTAGGGCTATCGAGGCTAATTTCGCCCGGCGTGGTGAGAGCGATGGCCAGCACTGGGTTGGTACCCTGAAGCCCCTGGGCGATCTGATTGGCTGAGGCGTTAAGCGCCTGCTGGGCGGCGGCGGTGAGGGTGATGGCTCCGGTGCTGGGATCTACGGTAGCGTTGGCTGAGGCCGACTCCAGCAGTTCCTCACTGCCCAGGGTCGAGGCCCCAATCGGCAACAGAATTGAGCCACCGACGCTGACGCCGCTGGTCAGCCCGGTGGGCACCGAGCCACTGTGACCGGGCGGGGCGATCGCAAGACTGCCGCCCACCAGCATCAGCATGAGCCAAAATTTTTGCCGCAGCGGGCTCGCCAGTTTGTCCACGGAAATTCTCCTAGTGAGAGATAAAGGTGCAGTAACGGTCGCGGGAGGGGGCAGCAGAGCAGACTAGAGACACCCGCTTAAAAGCGCGGGCCAAAGTTAAAGCCGTAGCCAATGCTTAACACTGCGACGGAACCCGCCCGCGTATTGTTGCCGACATCACCGTAGAGCAGGTTGAGGGTGAGGGGTAGGGTGGACACTGGCACAATGGAGGCCCCCACATTCACGCCGACGCCGCTCCAGGCCGTATTGATAGAAAATTGCGGATGCACCTGGAGACCCACCCCAGCTATCACCCCCACATCGCTGCCCTCGCCGCTAAAGGAGCCGCCCCCCAGCCCCACCGACGCGGTGATGGGCAGCCGGTTGTCGGGGTGGTCGGGCTGAAGCAGGTGGGCCGCCGTAACCACGCCGTAGAGGCTGGACGGGCTGCCACCGGCCTCGGGGCCGTAGGAGGCGAAGTTGTTTAGCCCGATGGCCGCCGCCACCTGGGTCTCGTCGCTGCTGTAGACCTGACGGTGCACCTTGGCATCGAACCCGCCGTTTTCGCCAAACCGTCGCACGCTCAGCAGGTTGTAGGCCAGTTCAACCCCCACCACCCGGCGCGAGTCGCCCAGCCCAAAGCCCATGGATAGACTGCCGTCGGCCTCGGGGCGCAGGCGATCGGCCCCAGCCAGGGAGGCGCTGAAGAACACGTCCCCCCAGTTGGCCCCAAAGGCTGAGGGAATGCCCGCATTGGGCGAGGGGGGAAAGGTGCGGCGACCTTCGGCTTCCCTGGTGAGGGGGGCAACGCGCAGCTCGTCGCGTAGCTGGTTGGCCTCGGGGGTTTGAGCCACAGTGGCGGCAGGTAGCGCAGCGTCAGCGGCGGCGGCGGCCAGCTCGACCGGTGGCGCTGCCTGGACGACTCGCCCGGTCGATAGGGTGGGCTGGGGGACGGGCAGGGCTAGGGCGACGGTGGCGGTGGCGCGGGCAGGAGTACGGCCAGGCAACGACGGTAGCTGAGGCCCGCGCCCAGCCGCCTGGGAGTTACTGGGGGGGGCGGTGGCCAGCCCGGCAGAAGCCGGGCTGGCCACCGCGATTTTCTCGGTCTGAGGGCTAGAACCCCTGGCGACGGAGCGGCCCAACCCCGACCGCGCGGGTAGCGGCGGCAGCTGGGGCCCGCGGGCCAGGGTTTCGGGTTGAGACGGGCGGCTGAGCGAGGACTCCAGGCCGTAGGCCGTCCGCAGGTCGCGCAGCAGGGCCTGAACCGTCGTAGCCCGCGATCGCAGGGTAGCCACGTCTGGAGGCGTCTGACGGGGCGCGGCACTGGGGCGAGTTACCCCGGCAACCGCTGGGCGGTTCACAGCCGGACTGGGGGCGGCAACCAGGGCTGAGCCAGGGGAGGGGTCGGCGAGGGCCGGTGCGGCAGAAATCGGGGCGGGGCGCTGAAGCACCTGGACGGACGGACGAGGCTCGCCCCTGGCGTCAGTCAAGGGTTCAGCTGGAATAGTTTCAGCTGGAGTAACGGTCGGCGGGGCTAGCGCGGGGCTCTCCGGCCCAGAGGCACTGGCTGGGGCGACAGGGGAGGGCGCGGGGCTGGCGATCGCCCCCGCAGCATCGGGTGCTGGAGCGAGGGCGGCCGCCGCCGGGGCGGGGGCAGCCGGGGCAGCATCGAGCCGCTCAGGGGGAGCCATCGCCGCCTTAGAACCCCCTGGGCTAGGGGCGGGCTCAGGGGGTTCTAAGACAGAGGTTTCTGAGACAGGGGTTTCTAGAACCGGGGTTTCTAGAACCGGAAAATTGGCCGCTGGCGGCTCCGGCGGTGCCGCCGCCGCTGGCAGGGGCGCTGCCGCTGCGGCCACCGAGGCGGCATCCCCCTCTGGCGTCCAGGCGGGCTGCGGGGTACCCAGATCGTCCACCTGGGGCTCGGCAATCTGGGCCGTGGGCGCAGGCACCACTACCGGGTGAGGATCTTCGGCCAAAGCGGCCCCCAGAGCCGGGTCAGGGGCGATCGCCACCCCCTCGGGGGCGGCCTCGGCAGCTCGGGGCAGCAGCCCTAGCCCCGCCAATCCCATTAGCCCGCCGGTAATCAGTGGTCTTGATTTACGCTTCATTGCCAGTTGCTCCTCACATCCTGTTGCTGTAGCCCTACTCGCCCATCGGCGGCCCCGTCATCTACGCCCAGCGGCCACCCCAGGGCGACCGTAGTAGCCGTAGTAATAGTCGTAGCCACTCTGGCGATTTTGGGGCACACCATTGACCACCAGACCCAGCAGCGGGGCCTGGGCCGTATTGCCCAGATCGGCCAGCACCCGCTGAATTGCCGATCGCTCAGACCGATGGAGCCGCACCACCAGCAGTAGACCGTCGGCGTGGGCGGCTGTGAGCTTGGCGTCTACCATCCCTCCCGCCAAAGGTGGGGTATCAAAAATAATCAGGTCGAAGTGGCGACGGTACTGCTCGGTAATCTGCTGCATTTTGCGCGACGACAGCAGCCGCCCAGGGGCCGGGGGCCGCGCCCCCGCCGTCAGCAGGTGCAAATTGGGATTGCCCGGCATCACCTGCACCAGATCGGTCGGGTCGTCGATGGGTTGGGTGATCAAGTCGCTGAGGCCCTGGTGGTTGGGCTGGCTAAAAATCAGATGCTGACTGGGCTTGCGCAGATCGCCATCGATCAACAGCACTCGACGGCCCATGTTGGCGGCGGCGATCGCCAGGTGAGCGCACATAGTTGATTTCCCCTCGCCCGGCTCTGAGGAGGTCAGCGCCACCACCTGGATGGGGGTGTCGGAGCTGAGCATGCGCAGGTTGGCCTCCAGCGAGTAAAACGCCTCGGCAAAGCTAAAGGAGGTGTACAGCTTGTCGGGGCTTTGATCTTGAGTCAGCACATCGGCCATAGTGGCCGACAGATTGGGCACCATCAGCAGCGGCTGCCGCTGCAGCGCCGGAGCCGCAGGCACGGCGGCCAGATTGGGCAACTGAGTGGTTTTTACCAGCTCGTCGGTGTTGTGGAAAGCCTGGTCAATGCGATCGCGCAGCAGCGCTGCCACCCCTCCCAGCAGCAGGCCCACCGCAGCGCTGAGCAGCAGCTTGCGGCGCAGATTGGTAATCTTAGTAATGCTGGACTCATTGAGGGGAGAAATCAGCTCCCAGGGCGAGGTCTGGCGCGCCATTTGAAACCGCAGGTCTTGACGGCTCGCCAACAGCTGATCGAGACTGTTTTCCGCCACCGTCAGCTCGCGGCTGATCTGCTGAAACGACCGGGAGAGATCCGCCAGCCGCTGAATCTCGGCCCGCAGCTGCTGCACAGCCTGGCCAATCGCCTGATCCTGGGTTTGCAGCACCTGCCTCTGGTTGGCCGTATCCACGAGCTGCTGCATCAAATTTCGACTCACCGACCCCTGGTAGCCCAGGCTGTCAGCCTCTACCGCAGCCCCCACCAGGCGCTGGGCCTCGGCCTCAAGCAGGGGCAGCAGCTGCTGGCGCTGATCGCTCAGAGCCTCAATCATCGGAGTGTCGGCCTGAAACCGTGCTGACTCAGCGGCAATCCTCTGCTCAATCTCGCGCAAATCCCCCAGCAGCGCCTGGTAGGTAGGAGACTCATTGAGGTTGGCCACCCGAATGGCGGTATTGGGTTCAAAACCCACCTGCTGTCGCAGACTGTCGTAGAGGGGATCTAGGGCTGTAATCTGCACCCGCAGCTGTTCCTGGTCGGCCAGCATCTGGTTGAGCCGCTGGGTAACGCTTTCGCTCGTCGCGTTGACGTTGACCAGGTCGTAGCGCTTTTGAAACTCGCTGAGATCATCCTCAATGGCCGCAACCTCTTGCCATTTTTCCTGAAGCTGTTCGTCTAAAAACGTCAGCCCCCGGCGCATGTCCCCCTGGCGATCCTGCACGCTGTAGTTGATAAACCCTTCGACCAGCTCGGTGAGCACAAAGGCCACCACCGCCGGGTCGGCGTCACTGTAGCCGATGCGCAGTACCTTAGATTCGCCCTCCTGACTGATGGTCAGGCCGCCGAGCAGAGCGCCGTAGGTAATATTGGGGTAGCGCTGCTGAATATTGGCCAGAATGGGATTGATCACCGCCGGGCCGCGCAGCACCCGAATTTGGCTCGTGTAGTCGAGCCTAGAACTGGACGCGCCAGGGACGCCAGTCAAAGTCTCTATGCCTAAATTATTCGCTGCGGTGACGGGTTCCACCAGCAGGCTGGCACTGCCGCTGTAGGCCGGTGGGCGACTTAAATGCCAGAGGGTCAGCCCCCCAAAGGACAGGGCTGCCACACTCAAAAGCACGCCCATCCGCCGCTGAAATACCTCTGCGAGCCGCCCCAAGCTCAAGTCATCTCCCTGCTCTATCAGCAATGGCGGAGCCACAACAGGGACAAAACCAGGCTTGACAGGGCCATGGCCGTTACCGTTGGTCTGCTGAGAATTGGGAGAGGGAAAAGGCATAGGGAGATTTTGGGAAATATTCCCAAGAGTTCGTTAACTTATAGCTCATAACTCAGAAATCGACCTAGATACAGACCAGATTGACCCAGATCTGGATCTTTGAGGTGCTCGATCGCGGGATATTATCTCAGCCAGAGCCGAGGCCCAAGGCTAAAACCCAAGCAGCCTCAAAACCGTGGTTAAAGACGTAAACGGGCGCAGAAAGAGTCCCAGGGTGTCCCCCGCTGCCGCCGCGACGTTGCGATCAACAATCACCACATCGTTGGGGCGCAAAATTGGATTGGTGGCGTCATTGGCAGCGGCGGCCAGATCGACATCCACCGTGCGTTGGTCAACGCTGCCGTCGGGGTTCAGCCGCACTAGCTGAACCCTGGAGTTCTGGGCCCGGCTACGCTCAAACCCGCCAGCGGCCAAAATTGCCTGGTTTAGGGTGGCGTTGGCGGGTAGGGTGACGCCACCGGGGCTGGCGACTTCCCCTACGACCTGCACCGGCATGTCCTCTGGAGAAAAGTTGGCGCTAGAAATTGCCACCGACTCCTCGGGCAAGATCGCGACGGCCTTGGGAATCACAATGGTGTCGCCGTCCCGCAGCCGCACATCCTGGCTGATGTCGCCAGTGCGAATCAAATCCCACAGACTGGTGGTGAGAATGGCATCCCCCTGGCGCTGGGGTCGCCGCACCTGAATGTCTTTGATGTTGGCCTGCTGGGTAATACCCCCCGCCGCCTGAATCAGCTGAGTCAGGGTGGGCCACTGGCGACCGCCTCCCCCGCTGCTGCCGCTGCTCTCGGTCTCAAGCTCAATGGTGTAGGTGCCGGGCCGGTTGACTTCGCCCGCCACCACCACCCGCACCGGACGGGCCGACAGCAGGGTGACGGTAAGCTGGGGCGGGCGGGTGAGCAGCCGAGCATAGCTGGCGGTCAGGGCGGCCTGGGTTTCAGCCAGGGTCAGCCCCTGGACAGCTACGGTACCGGCCATGGGCAGGGTGAGCGTGCCGTCCACCAGCACCTCGTGGGTGCCGTTTTCGGGGCCGCTGAATTCTGGAATGTTGAAAATATCGATGCGGATGCGATCGCCCGGCCCCAGCACGTAGGCCTCAGGAAAGCTCGCCCCAGCGGTGCCCAGGCCAGGGGTCTCTGGCCCTAGCCAGCCTGACCCAGGGCCAGGCTGGCTGGGTGGGACGGTCTCGGCGGGCTCTGCCGGGCTGTTCAGGGGCAGGGGTTCAGCCTGGGCCATACCAGGTAAACCACCGAGGGCAGCGACCAGCAGCCCCCCCACTGCCCAGTCCATCGGTCGAACGCGGGCCATAGCTGACCTCCTCAGGCTGTCCGGACAATCGTTTCAAATCGTTTCAAAATGTTACGGGTGCACCACAGTAGATCATGATGGGCGATCGGGTTAGGTTTGGCCTCCGTAGTTTGCAAAGGTTTACCTGAACCAGAGCGATACTGGCCAGGCCGGGCGGCTCCGCCGCTAGGGAGTCTGTGGGCGGCAGTTGGTCTGCATCTCCCGCTGCACCTGCTCGGCGAGCCAGGTGGTAAACAGCTCATCGATCAGGCGCTGGCGGGTGGGGGCATCGAGACGAGCCGGCAAAAATTTCTCCAGGCGCACAACCACAAACCACTCCCCCACCCGCGTTGGGGGCCAGAGCTGCCCCGGCTGGCTGATGGCAAGCAGGCGGGCCAGGGAGGGGTGCGGTACCGATAGCTCCACCGGGCCAATCAGACCGCCGGTTTGGGCCTCCTGCCCCTCAGAGTACTGGCGGGCCAGGTCGGCCAGGGGCTGGCCGTCGTCCTGCACGCGAAAATAAAGCTCCTGGGCCAGACCCGCATCCTGGGTGCGAATCAGGGAGTACAGCACCCGATCGAGACGGCTCTTGCGCTGCAAAAAATAGGACTCGACCTGGTGCCCCCAGGTGTCGAGTTTGTACTGCTGAAGCTTGAGAAACCGCTCGGCCAATCGGGTGAGGTCGGCCTCAGCCAGCCCTCGCTGGGCTAAAAATGCCTGCTGCTGCTCGGGGGTAGTGACCTGGTTGGCCTGGAGAAACTGCTCTAGAGCCTGGGCAGTTTGCTCTGGGGTCAGGGTGACAGGGGCGATCGCCTGATCGATCACCAGTTCTTTGATGAGCGCGGGCAGCATGCCGTAGCCCTGCAGCAGGGGCACCACTTCGGCAGAGGTCAAAACTTGATTGCCAATGTGCAGCACCGGGTCGAAATCTTGAGTAGAGGGAGTACTCACAGCCAAAAAACGTTGCGTTAGACCACTTATTAGACCAACCTTATCGCATTACGCCAGGGCATTTTCGGGAGATTGCGCTGAGGGGGTACATCTCCATCGCTGGCCCCTTGGCTGCGGGCGATTGCCCCGGCTGAGGTAGAGGGTTGACCAGGCTGCTACAATCCAGCCAACCTGTTTTCTCGTCCCCAAGGACACACCATGACCCGGCCTGCCATTCCCGTAGTGTCTTACCAAGATTTAGTTGGCCCTCGGGCAGAGCGGCAGCGGGCGATCGCCACCCTCGGCCAGGCCCTTGAAGAGACAGGATTTTTCATTCTTGAACCCCACCCGGTCTCGCCGGAGGTCGTGCGGCGGGCCTACCAGGTGGCGACGGAGTTTTTTGCTCTCCCCAACGCGGCCAAAACCCAGTACGCTCTTCCCGAGCACCAGGGCAAGGGAGGCTTTTCGAGCTTTGGCAGCGAGCGGGCCAAGGGGCACAGCATGCCCGACCTAAAGGAGTTCTGGCACGTCAACCACCACAGCCTCGCCGACGACTCCGGTGCCCCCTGGCCCCAGGAAGTCCCCTCCTTTCGCCCGGTGATGACTCGCCTTTACCAGCAGCTCATGGCCTGCGCAGAGGTGCTGCTGGCGGCCTGTAGCGACTATTTAGCTCAGCCCAGCGACTGGCTTGGAGCCATGGCCACGGGGGGCAACACGGTGCTGCGCCTGGTTCACTACCCGCCCGTGGGCCAGGCCGCGCCGGGCAGTCTGCGGGCGGCCCCCCACGAAGACATCAATCTGATTACGCTGCTCTGCGAAGCCACCGCCCCAGGGCTCGAAATTTTGACCCAGGCAGGCCAGTGGCTCCCGATTCAAACCACCCCCGGCCAGATTGTGGTCGATACCGGCGACATGCTGCAAAACCTCACCAATGGGCTCTTCAAGAGCACTACTCACCGAGTGGTCAATCCCCAGTCCGGCAGTCAGGCCCGACTCTCGATGCCGTTTTTTGTCCATCCTCGCCCTGAGACCGACCTCACCCCCCTCCACAGCCTGGTCGATCGCACGGGCGGGGTGCCCCAGTTTCCGCCAATCACCGCCGCCGATTACCTGGCCCAGCGGCTGAGAGAGATTCAGGTGGCGTCGGTGGGGTAGGGTGTGGGAAGTAAGGGGGTGGGAGAGTAGGGAGTAGATGGGTGGGTGCTTGCTGAATAGCTTACCCCCTTACCCCTCACGCCCTTACCCCTCAACCCCCCACTCCATCACACTCCAATGCCCAGACGACCCGCCAAACTCGGCGTCAGGGGCAGCAGCACCGTCAGGGCTAAAAACAGGGCCAGCAGCCCCAGGGCGGCGCGGGCGTCGTTGGGTTCAGAAATATCGTTGAGGCAGGGACGCTCCAGGGTGCGCTGCAAGATCACGATCACCCCGGCCCAGTAGAGGGCCAGGGGGTTGGCCAACGCCACCAGGGCCAGTACCACCAGGGTAAACACCGTCGTGCGGTTGGCGGTTTTGCGGCCGTAGATGGCCTGCACCATGCGGCCACCGTCGAGCTGCCCAGCAGGCATGAGGTTGAGGGCGGTAATCACCAGCCCCAGCCAGCCCATAATCGTGAGCGGGTGAATATCTACCAGGGGTTCTTGCAGGGCCGAGCCGAGCACGACCTTAGCCAGAGCCCCGATCAGCACCGACCCTTGAAAGAACCCCGAGGGGATCTGAAAGGCGCTGCCGGGGTGGGACAGCAGCAGCCCGCCCACCAGCATAGCCAGGGAGATGATCCCGCCAGCGGCTGGCCCGGCCAGGGCAATGTCAAACAGCACGCTGCGGTTGGCCAGCAGGGATTCAAACCGGGTGAGGCTGCCAAAAGCACCAATCTGCCAGGCAGGGATAAGAAAAGGGGGGCTGAGGCGCACGCCGTAGCGGCGGGCGGCCACCCAGTGACCAGCTTCGTGGCTGAGCAAAATGACCAGCAGGGCCAGCAGAAAGGGCAGGGCCGCCCGCCAGCGGGAAAACTCTTGCAGCAGGTCAAAGCCCTGCAAAATAGCCCCCGCTTCTAGGCTGGTGAAGACGGTGGCGATCGCCAGCACCCCCGCCAGGGCCCACTGGGCCGGGGTGGTCTTGGCCGGGTCGGCGGTGGCGGGCAGCACCACCACCGTGGGCTTTTGCTCCAGGTTTTCGACTAAAAACAGGCGGTAGCGATCGCCCAGCCGCTCCTGCAACAGCTCCGCCAGCTTGGCCTGGGTTGCCGCCGCCTCACCCCGCAGGTTGCCGCGAAAAATCGCCCCCTGATCGTAGGGAATGGTCTCGGTGCGAAAGTAGGTGTCGAGGCCAAAAATGCCTTCAATCTGCGTTAGATCCTCCGGCGGAATGGCGATCGCCTCGGGGGCAGCGGCAGGGACGGCAACCGGCTGGTCAAGGGGCTCGCCATCGGCCCGCTCGGGAGAATTGTCTACCGCTGGGGCTGGTCGCTGGGTAGAGAGCAGGTCTTGCCCCAGCGCCCGCAGCCGTCGCCCCAGGTAGATATAGAGGCCCGTAGAGCCCAGCAACAGCAGCAGTACCCCGGCCAGGTTAATGTAGATGCCCAGGGCAAATAGCCCAAAGAACAGCAGCCACGGGGTCATCAGCACCACCGATTGCAGCCAGGCCAAAATGCCCACGGTGCCGTAGGGCAGCGCCCGGCGGTAGCCCCAGACCAAAATCGCGATCGCGGCCAGCAAAATCAATCCAGTAATTACCATAGTGCCGCTGCCCTCACCCTCCTCACTACTGCTGAAACACCCGTTTTAGCGGACAAAATCCCTATCAGTCTACCGCCGATGGGCCGAGGCCGACCAGCGGTGGGCAAGAGCCAGGGCTGCGCCCGCCGCTGAAACCCCTGGGGCAACCCGTCGCGCAACTGTAGTTCCCAGATTAAGGTGCTTAAATAAAGCCAGATAATTTGCCCTGGGCTGCCCTATTTCCCAGAGGCGTAGGTTCTTCGCTTACCGTTGCGCGCCCATGACTCCACCTCCCGACCCCGCTCAGCCCCCGCTACCGACCGCTGCCCCAGACAACGGCAGCGGCGCTGCCCCTGGGCAGTTGGTCGTGCGATCGCACCCCAGCGAGCTGCCGCCGGAGAATTCTCCGGCGGCAGCTCGCCTCGATTTAGATCCCTCCGACCCAGCGAATGTTGAGCCTCTGCTGGCTGACCCGGCGATCACCTCGGCCAGCGCCGTTACCATCGTGGCGGTGGCGGTCATTGGCCTGGGGTTGATGACCAACAGTTTTTGGCTCACCCTGGCGGGGTCTCTAGTGGCTACGGTGGTGTCGATTCGGCTGATGTGGCCCTTCTTTCAAGAGGTGCTGGGGGAGCTGTCGCCCCGCCAGCAGTCGCTGCTGATCGCCATCCCTGGCGTGCTGATTGGGCTGGCGGGGCTGCTGAATATCACCGGCATCAACCGCGCCATTTTGACCTGGGGCCTGACCCTGCGGTGGGATATTCTGGGGGCCTTGGGGGACTTTTTGGGGGCGATCGGGCAGATTTTTATCGCCTTTCTGGCCCTGTTTGTCGCCTGGCGGCAGTACGTCATCTCCCGCGATCTGACCAAGCAGCAAAACCTGATTACCCAACAGCAGACCATCGACGCCTACTTTCAAGGCATTTCAGAACTGGTGCTCGACGAAGAGGGGCTACTCGAAGACTGGCCCCAGGAGCGCATCATTGCCGAAGCCCGCACCGCCGCCATTCTCAGCAGCGTCGATGCCGGGGGCAAGGCCAAGGTGGTGCGCTTCCTCTCCCGCTCTAAGCTGCTCACCCCCCTGCGCCGCGACAACCGCCTGGGTCGCCCCATTTTAGACGGCCGGGGCGGCTACGAAGAAGACCGGCTCAGCGGCACCCGCGTGATCGACTTGGGGGCTATGCTAGCCGCCGCCGACCTGTCGAGCACCGACCTGCGCTGGGCCGACCTGAGCGAAACCAACCTGATTCGCGCCGACCTGCGCCGCGCCGACCTGGTGCGAACCAATTTTGCCCGCTCTATTTTGTACCAGGCCAACCTCTCGGGGGCCGACCTGATGGAGGCGCGACTGTTCTACGGCAGTGTTGAAACCGCCACCCCCCGCACCCGCACCGGCACCCCCGACTACACCACCGGGGTCAACACCGGAGCCGTAGTCGAAGGGGCTAACTTTAGCGGCGTGTACCGCCTGTCTGAGGAACAGCGCCGCTACATCGGAGCCTGGGGCGGTGAGGCCACCCGCGCCACAGTGCCCGGCGGTTGTGCAGATATTCCCAATCTGCTAGGACGCTAGGAATTTTAGATTGGGGATTTTGGATTTTGGACGGGTGAGTTCTCCTCTTGGGAGGGGTTGGGGGGGGGTCTACGAGAATTTTGGATTTTGGACGGGGTTTGGTCAGGAATCTGAGGTTCCTATGGCCAGCGGGACTTTACCAAAATCGCTGATCCAAAATCCAAAATCTAAAACCCAAAATCTAAGATTGCCTCACGTAAACTCCGGCGTTGCCCCCAGCTTCCGCACCGCCACCGAGACCTCCATACCCAGGTAGTCGCCTGGGTCGCCAAACCACGACCCCGCCAGGGGAATGGCCTGGCCGGGGTGACGGGCGATCGCCACCGCAATCAAATCAAACCCTTCAGTCAGGCGGTTGGTGGGGTCGTACACCAGCCACCCCGCCCCCGGCAGATAGACCTGAAGCCAGGCGTGGGTGGCCCCTGAGCCGGTCATGCCCACATCGCCGCCGTCCAGGGCCGAGTCGTACAGGTAGCCCGACACAAATCGGCAAGCTATCCCCAGCCGCCGCAGGGCTTCCATCATCAGCCAGGCGTAGTCGCGGCAGGTGCCCGACTTCAGCCGCAGGGTTTCCCCCGGTGGCTGGGTGCCCTCCTCCTCCCGCGATCGGTAGGTAACGGTGTCGCGAATGGTGTTCATAATGCGATTCAGCACGTCGCTGGTGCGATCGCGATCGCCCGCCACAAAGCTCTTGGCCCAGGCCGCCACCGAGCCATCGGGGTCTTCGGCGTGGGGCCGCAGATATACCGCTAAATCTGTCCACTCGTCGGGGGTGTACTGCACCGGCACCTCCTCTGCCCTCGGGTCGAGGGGAAAGTTATCAATGCCCTTAGTGCCAAAGTGTTCGCCCCGAAACCGGCAGGTAAACGTCAGTTCTTGAGCCGGTGCACCGATGTCAATTACCGCCACATTGTTCGAGAGGGTATCGCTGATCCAATGCACCTGAGCGGGCACATTCACATCAATGGCATACTCCAACAGCCGCCCGCTGTAGTTGCCCCGAGGCAGAAACATCGCCTTGTGGGGGCCAAAGTTGACAGGCTTCGCGTAGCGGTAGGTGGTAACGTGCTCAACTTCGTAAATCACCGACATGGCGCGATCCTAGGGTAGGGCTTCGTTCTTTGTACTCTTTGTACAACGGCTGGCCAGTCTAGAATAGGCCCATTGCGGTTCTTTACCTCTGTGTCGCCCCCCGAAACCAGCCCAGGTTGGGAGAATTCTATCGCCACGGAAGATTTCTACGAATTAGATTTCTACGCCTGGGTACAGCAACAGGCTCAGTTTCTCCACGCCCGACAGTGGCACCACATCGATCTGCCCAATTTAATTGAGGAGATTGAATCGTTGGGCAAACAGCAGCGTCAAGAGCTTCGTAATCGACTCAGCGTTTTGCTAGGGCACCTGCTGAGATGGCACTTCCAGCCCCAACAGCGCCGCCGCAGCTGGCTTGCCACGCTACGAGTTCAGCGCCGCGACATCCTGCGATTACTCGATGAAAACCCCAGCCTCAAACCCTATTTAGAAGAGGCATTAGCCGATGCCTACGCCAACGGGAGGGATTTGGCGATGGGTGAAACTAACCTGCCAGAGGCGACTTTCCCACTAGGTTGCCCCTACAGCTTGACCGATATCTTGGCAAAGGATTTTTATCCTGGCGAACCCAGCGATTTGTTGAAGGGCTGACGGGTTCACGCCCAAGACTTCGTTTATTCTTGACTCAGAACTGCATAGATTGCCTGAGTAATCTGCCGCAGTTGCTCGGGCTCAATGATGTAGGGCGGCATCGTGTAGACCAGCCGACCAAAGGGGCGTAGCCACACTCCATGCTGCACAAACTGGGGCTGCACCACCGCCATATCCACCGGCTCGTGCAGCTCCACCACGCCGATTGCTCCCAGCACCCGCACATCCCTCACCGTCGGCAGGTCGCGGCAGGGGGCTAGCTCCCGCTTGAGCTGAGCTTCTATAGCCCATACCCTGGCGACCCAGTCATAGCTTGCCAACAGGTTCAGGTTTTCCAAGGCCACCGCGCAGGCCAGCGGGTTGCCCATAAAGGTGGGGCCGTGCATAAACACTCCCGCTTCCCCCTGGGCAAAGGTTTCGCTGATATGGCCGGTGGTTAGCGTCGCCGCCAGGGACATAAATCCGCCCGTGAGGGCCTTGCCTATGCACATGATGTCTGGGGTAATGCCAGCGTACTGGCAGGCAAATAGCTTGCCCGTGCGGCCAAAGCCCGTGGCGATTTCGTCGAGAATCAGCAGCACACCGTACTCGTCGCACAGCTCCCTGGCCCGCCGCACGTACTGCGGGCTGTAAATTCGCATGCCCCCGGCCCCCTGCACCACTGGCTCAAAAATCGCGGCGGCGATTTCGCCATGGTGGCGCGCCAAAACTGCCTCAAAGCTGGCAATATCCCCCTCCTCCCACACCCCCTCAAAGGGAATCTGGGGCGCATCGGCAAAATACTGCTCCACCAGGCTGTGGCGGAACAGGTGGTGCATGCCGTTCACCGGGTCACACACCGCCATGGCCGCAAAGGTATCGCCGTGGTAGCCGTTGCGAATCGTCAGAAAATGCTGCTTCTGCGGATCTCCTCGGTTGTGCCAGTACTGGATCGCCAGCTTCATGGCCACTTCCACCGCCACCGAACCCGAATCGCAGAAGAACACCTGCTGCAAGGCCTCTGGTGTCATCCGCACTAGCTTCTGGGCCAGCTGTACGGCGGGCTGGTGGGTCAGCCCGCCAAACATGACGTGGCTCATGCGGCCCATCTGTTCCTGGGCGGCCTGGTTTAGCCGAGGGTGGCTGTAGCCGTGGATGCAGGTCCACCACGACGACATGCCATCGACCAGGCGCTCCCCAGTTTCTAGCTCCAGATAGACTCCCTGGGCCGACTTCACTGGAAAAACTGGCCCTGTCCCCGGCATTGCTGCGTAGGGATGCCACACGTGTCGGCGATCGAGCGCCATCAGTTCATCAATCGGCAGCGTATTCATAAACCGTAGGGTGTACAGCGCCAAGGCGCGGCTTCGCCAACGCAAAGCATTGCACCGTAGAAAGTCTAGGCCAGAAACCTATTAACGTAATCCAAATAGGTTTCTGGATCTTCCAACATAGGGAAATGCCCAGTGTTCTTGACTAGGGCGTACTCGATTTTGGGGTTTAGCTCCGCCGCCGTGCGCCCCAGCTCTGCCGGGGTGATTTTGTCGAATTCACCCGAAACCAGCAGGGTAGGGACTTTGATTTTGGCAAACTCTACAGGCATCACCTCTGTGGCTTTTTTGCTCACCGAGGTAAAGATGGTGCCTAGGGCGGTGGCGTAGTCAGCATTGAGAAAGTCTTTTAAAAACGCGATTTTCTCCGCCGCCGGGATGGGGCGACTGAGAAACCGGGCCATGAAGAAGCGCGGAGCCAGGGGCAGTTTGCCCAGCCACTTGGGCCGAAAGGCCACCACGTAGCCACCAAATTTATAAAACGCCTCGAAGGCGGCCTTGTCGTACTCAAAGATGCCGTTGCAGGTGAGAATGGCCTTCTCCACCAGCTCCGGGTACTGATTCAAAAAGTACACCGCCACTGAGGCCCCCATGGAGTGGGCATTGAGCGAGACTTTGGGCAGATTTAGCGCCCTGAGCAACTCGGCTAAGTCGTCGGCGTAGGTGTCTAGCTCGTAGCCCCGCGCCGCCATCGCCTCCTGCTGGTCAGCGGTAATGATCGAGCGCCCAAAGCCGCGCATGTCGTAGAGCAGGCAGTCGTAGCGATCGCTCAAGGCCGCTGCCGTACTCTGCCAGTAGCGGGCCGACCCCGCCCAGCCGTGGACAAACACCATCACGGGCTTGGTAGAACCTGGATCGCGCGGCGTATCGGTGCCGACCCACTCGTAGTAGTGGTTAACCTGGTTGACGTCAACGTAGGCCATGGCTAAGCAGACTCGGGCTTAGGCATAGACGAGGGGTGCAGCAGCAGGTCAGCGGTCGATCGCTGCTCCACCATTTCGCGGGTAATCGTGCAGCGCTTCAGGTCTTTGCGGGAGGGCAGCTCGTACATGATGTCGAGCATCAGCTCTTCGATAATGCCGCGCAGGGCACGGGCACCGGTCTTGCGGCGGTAGGCTTCTCGGGCGATCGCTCGCAGCGCATCGGTCTTAAACTCCAGCTGCACATTGTCCATCCGCATCAGCTTTTGGAACTGCTTCACCAGGGCATTTTTCGGCTCGGTCAAGATCGCCATCAGCGACTCTTCATCGAGCGGATCTACTACCGAAGTGGCAGGAATTCGGCCAATAAACTCGGGAATCAGGCCAAACTTAACCAAATCGTCGGGCTCCAGGTGGCGCAGCACGTCGGCGGTGCGCTTTTCGCGGGAGAACTGGCCTTCGCCCGGCTGCACAAAGCCGATCGATTTCTTGCCGATGCGTTGCTCAACAATTTTCTCCAGGCCCACAAAGGCACCGCCACAGATAAACAGAATGTTGCTGGTGTCGATCTGGATACAGTCCTGGTAGGGGTGCTTGCGGCCTCCCTGGGGCGGCACATTGGCGACGGTACCCTCCAGCATTTTCAGCAGCGCCTGCTGTACGCCCTCCCCAGACACATCGCGGGTAATGGAAGGGTTCTCGCTCTTGCGGGCAATTTTGTCGATCTCATCGATGTAGATGATGCCGCGCTGGGCCTCTTCCACGTCCAGATCGGCCACCTGGAGCAGCCGCAGCAAAATGTTTTCCACATCTTCGCCCACGTAGCCTGCCTCCGTTAGGGTAGTGGCATCGGCTACGGCAAAGGGAACTTCGAGAATGCGGGCCAGGGTTTGGGCCAGCAGGGTTTTGCCGCAGCCCGTGGGGCCAATCAGCAGAATATTAGACTTTTGCAGCTCAATAATATCTTCAGGGGCTTCGCCCTCGGCACCCTGTAGATAGCTGAGCCGCTTGTAGTGGTTGTACACCGCCACCGACAGCACCTTTTTGGCCTCGTTCTGCCCAATGACATGCTCGTCTAGGTAGTTTTTAATTTCCCGTGGCTTAGGAATTTGGCTGAGGGAAATCGCCGGAGCGCTGTGGGAGCGATCGGCGGCGGGAGCATCGCGCCGGGGCACGGGCTGAGCGATCGCCGTGCCCGAGTCAAACAGCTCTTCGTCTAAAATTTCGTTGCACAGGTCAACGCACTCGTCACAGATGTAGACCCCCGGCCCCGCAATCAGCTTGCGCACCTGCTCCTGGGACTTGCCGCAAAACGAGCACTTCAGATGGGAGTCGTACTTAGACATAAAATGACCCTAGTTTAGTGCAGTCATGGTGGGGGCGGCGGGAAGAAAAGTCTGCTCAACCACATCGTCGATCAGCCCGTAGGCCTTGGCTTCGGCGGCAGACATGTAAAAGTCGCGCTCGGTGTCGGTCTCAATGCGCTCCATCGGCTGCCCAGTGTGGTGGGCAATCAGCTCATTCAGCCGATTTTTGTGGTAAAGAATCTCTCTCGCCTGAATTTCAATATCCACGGCCTGGCCCTGGGCACCGCCTAGGGGCTGGTGAATCATGATGCGTGAGCTGGGCAGCGAAAGCCGCTTGCCCTTGGCCCCGGCGCACAGCAAAAACGCTCCCATGCTGGCGGCTAGACCAAAGCAAATGGTCACCACGTCAGGGCGAATTTGCTGCATGGTGTCGTAGATAGCCATGCCCGCCGTCACTGAGCCGCCGGGGGAGTTGATGTAAAGCTGCACATCCTTCTCGGGGTCTTCGGCATCGAGGTAGAGAAACTGGGCCACGATAGAATCGGCCACTTCGTCAGTAACCGGGGTGCCCAAAAACACAATGCGCTCCCGCAGCAGGCGAGAGTAGATGTCAAAGGCACGCTCGCCCCGCCCCGATTGCTCCACAACAACGGGCAGAATATTGCTAATCTGTCTGGCGCTGAGGGCAGATTGGCTCAAGCTCAAGATCGGGCTGCTCAATGGGTTCGATGCAATCATAGTGGGTTTGCGCGAGATTTCAAGGGCTTAGGAATATTGCGTTACGTCAGAGCGCCCCTGGCCCCAGGGCAGTACGCCGGGCGTTTAAAGCGCTAGGCCATCGGTTAGCCTACCCGACATTATGCCCCAAAATTTTAGGTTCACGGGGTAGGCCAGCCGATGGTTTACCGAAATGTGCCGCCGGGCTCAACCTGGGCTAGCTCTCTTGGGCTGCCGCTTGACCTTCGCTAGCTTCGGCAGGCTCCGCCGCTGCGGCCGCCGCTGCTTCGTCGTCGGCAGCGGTGGCTTCAACATCTACGGTCGCCGCCGCTGCGTCATCGACCGGGGCACTGGCCGTTGCTTCAATGGCATCGGCTGCGTCGGCGATCGCCTCCGTTTGCAGGGTACCTTCGGGTACTAGCTCCACGGTGTTGTTTTCCTCCAGCCAGGCCAGAATTTTTTCCTGGAGCAGCTCTTCGGTCAGCACCTGCTTGAGGCGATCGGGGTCGATCTGGCTGGGGTCTTCCACCTCGGCCATGGCCTCCTTAATTTTTGCCTGCAGCGCCTCCGCTTCGATCTCAATGCCCTCCTGCTTGGCGACTTCGCCCAGGGCCAGGGTGCGGCGCAGGCGATCGATCGCCTCAGGACGGGTGCGCTGACGCATGGTGTCAACCAGTTCGCGGGTCAGCATTTTGTTGACGTCAATGCCCTGACGGCTGAGCTGCATGATGGTCTGGGTGAGCAAAAAGTCCACCTCTTTTTGCACCAGCGTGTTGGGAATTTCAGCCTCCAGGTGCTCCACCAGCGCTTCGATCAGCGCGGCATCTTTGTTGGCCTTGGTCTTGTCGTCGGCCTCCTCCTGGTAGCGATCGCTCAGCGATGTCCGCAACTCTTCGATAGTTTCAAACTCGCTGATCTCCTGGGCGAAGTCGTCGTCTAAATCGGGCAGCTCCTTTTCCTTGATCTCCTTCAGGGTGATAGAGAACACCGCCGGTTTGCCCGCCAGCTCGGCTTGAGAATAGTCGTCGGGGAAGGGAATTTCGACATCCTTGGCCTCGTCAAGGGCCATGCCGATAATGCCCTCCACAAAGCCAGGGATAAAGCGCCCTTCCTCCAGCTCTACCTGAAAGTCGGTGCCGGAGCCGCCCTGAAATTCTTCAAAATCGCCGCCCTCGGTCTGCACCTTACCCACAAAGTCGATCACCGCCACATCCCCGGCCTGGGCTGGCCGATCTTCGATCGGTACCAGGGTGGCCAGATTGTTCTGGTACTGGGCCAGGGTGCTGTCTACCCGTTCGGGGTCAGGCAAGATTTCTTCGGCCTGAACAGAGAGCCCGGTGTAGGTCTTGAGGGTGACCCGGGGCGGCACGTCTACGGAGGCCTGGATAGTGATGGGCTGACCGGGTTCATACTGGCCGATTAGCTCCTCAAAGGCGCTCTTGAGCTGGTAGTTGCCGATCGCATCGATCTCTTCCTGCTTGATCGCCTTGTCTACAGCGTTTTGCACCAGCTCTTCCAGCACCGCCGCCTTAAACTGGGTCACCCCTACCCGCTGCAAGAAGACCTGTTTGGGCACCTTGCCCTTGCGGAAGCCCGGCACATTGACCGTCCGCATCATCTTGTTGAGCACCTGATCGTAGGTCTTTTGAGACAGATCGGCGGGAACTTCAATTTCCAGTCCCACCTGGCTGTCGGGCAGTACTTCCTGGGTAACTTTCATGGGGTCTTTTTGCTAACTAGACGGCGACTGCGCGCGCTCCAAACCGGGGAGGAACTTTTGGCGCAATTTATAAGCATACTCTATCGTCACGGCCTGACTGCTATTCCTTGGCTTTAGTGCACAATCCCGGCGCTCAGCCCTTGAATCTAGGGGCTTTGACCGCTCCCCTGGGGCAGGCCCCGGGCTTCCTGATTTCTTCAATATTTCACTGCCTCTTATTTTCGGCTGTGCTGCTGGCCGTGCTTTTGCGAGCGGGGCTATTGGCGGCAAGGGGCGAAGTGTTAGTATCGGCTGATGCAATAGGTTCTGTGCGTAGGTTGAGGTAGCGCTGTGTCGAACGGGCTAAGAGTTGCAATTATGGGGGCCACCGGGGCCGTGGGGGCAGAGCTGCTGACCCTGCTGGAGGAGCGATCGTTTCCCCTCAAAGATTTGACTCTGCTGGCATCCCCTCGGTCGGCGGGCACCACCCTGACCTTTAGAGGTGAGGAGCTTCCGGTTCAGGCCCTAGGCGAAACCTCGTTTAATGGCATCGACCTGGTGCTGGCCTCGGCGGGCGGCTCGGTTTCCCAAGCGTGGTTGCCCAAGGCGGTGGCGGCGGGTGCCCTCTGTATCGACAACTCCAGCGCCTACCGCATGGATCCCTCCGTACCGTTAATCGTGCCTGAGGTCAACCCCAAGGCCGCTCAGGGCCACCAGGGCATTATCGCCAACCCCAACTGCACCACGATTCTCATGGCCCTCGCGGTGTGGCCGCTGCACCAGGTACAGCCCGTGCAGCGCCTGGTGGTGGCCACCTACCAATCGGCCAGCGGAGCCGGGGCCCGCGCCATGGAAGAAGTCAAGCAGCAGGCCCGCGCCATTTTGGCCGGAGAAGAGCCGGTGGCAGAGTCCTTTCCCTACCCCCTGGCCTTTAACCTGTTTCCCCACAATTCGCCCCTGGGGGAAAACGGCTACTGCCAGGAAGAGATGAAGATGGTGAACGAGACCCGCAAGATCTTTGGGGCCGAAGCCCTGCGGATCTCGGCCACCTGCGTGCGGGTGCCCGTGCTGCGCGCCCACTCCGAGGCGGTGAATATAGAGTTCGCTACGCCCTTTTCGCCCCAGCAGGCCAAGGCGGTGCTATCTGAGGCCCCCGGCGTGCGGGTGGTAGAAGACTGGAGCCGCAACTACTTCCCCATGCCCATGGAGGCCAGCGGCCAGGACGACGTGCTGGTGGGCCGCATTCGCCAGGATATCTCTAACCCCAACGCCCTGGAGCTGTGGCTCAGCGGCGACCAGATCCGCAAGGGGGCGGCCCTGAACGCGGTGCAAATCGCCGAACTGGTGATGGTGTCTGGGGCCGTGGCGGCGGGGTAGGGGGCAGTCTGCAAAGAGTCCTGGGTTCTCGGAGAACCCAGGACTCTGGCGGAGTAGCAGCTCCACCCCACCCATGCATCGCTGCTATCGTAAAAGGAGACACCTGGGGACTATAGCCATGACGTCTGCTGTCGATCGAGTGCGCTGGACAACCGCTGACCTGGAGCTTTTCCCGGAGGATGGCAAGCGCTACGAAATCATTGACGGAGAACTGATTGTGACCCGCGCCCCTAGCTGGAGCCATCAAGAAGTCACTGGCCGGGTGTTTGCGGCCCTAGATAGCTGGTGTCAGGAGACAGATTTAGGTCGAGCGGCCATCAACCCTGGCATCCTTTTCACCGAGGAAGACAATGTTATTCCCGACGTGGTGTGGGCCAGCCATGAACGGCTGGAGCTGCTGATGGACGAGGCCGAGCACCTGACCGGGGCACCAGAACTGGTTGTGGAGGTGCTATCGCCGGGGAGCAAGAACGAACAGCGCGATCGCCAGCTCAAGCTCAAGCTCTATTCCCAGCAGGGGGTGCAGGAATACTGGATTGTGAGCCCGCCCCTGCACCAGGTGCAGGTTTACCGACGAGACCATGCCCTGCTGACCCTGGTGGTGACCCTCCAGGCAGTGGACACGCTGACCTCGCCCCTGCTGCCGGAGTTTGCCTGCCCCCTCAGCCGCATCTTTGGGCTCCGCTAGGGCTTTGAACAGCGATCAACCCGTAGGGTGCATTAGGCGGCCCATTCCCCTGGCTCCCTGCCCTCCAGTCCCCGCCCGCCAATGCACCGCCTACCCATGCCGCGACACCCCGCATTCGGTGCATTACGGCCAGGCCCAAATTTATGGGTAATTGGCTCAAACCCTGCAAGGCCTAATGCACCCTACGGGTGGGAATTACGCAAGCTGGGCCAGCAGGGCGGTGGCTTCGTCGAGGGCGACGCGGTACACGTGGTCGCCGCCGTCGCAGGTGGCGAGGCGGTGGGCCGCCTGGGCGTGGGGGCGGGCCTGGGCGGGGTCGCCCTGGGCCAGGTGGTGCTGGGCCAAAAACAGATTGATGTCGGCCCCCTGGAGGACGTAGCCACAGCGATCGGCGATCGCCAGGGCCTGCTGGGCCAGGGAAAGGGTCTCGGCAGGCTTGTCCTGGGCAGCCCGCAGCCGCGCCAGGTCGAGCAGGATGTCGGCTTCGGCGTCTACAGCGTTGATGGTGCGGCAGCGGGTGAGGGCGTCGGTGAGGTGGGTGTCGCTGGCGGATAGATCGCCGTTGACCCGGTGGGCGGCCCCCAGCAGCCAGTGGGCGCGGACGTAGTCGCGTTCGACAGGATGTATAGCGCGGGCAGTTTCGTCGGCGAGTTCGAGCGATCGCTCCGCCGCCGCCAGCGCCATCCCTGCCCCAGCGGTATCTCCCGCCCGCCCCCGCAGCAGCCCCGCCAGCGATCGGTAGGCCCAATCGATGCAAAGTCCCTGCAGATTAGTTGTTTTATTCCAGTACTCTGTGGAAAGTTGCAACTCCGCTTCTGCTTTTGCCCATACTCCTCGGTAGGTCAGCAGTCGTCCTAGTTCCCCACGCTCAACCGCCTCCCAATACTCATTGGCAATGATCCGGCAAAGTTCAATTGATCTATACAAGTTGGCTTCAGCAGCTTGCATAGCACCGATAGGGAGTTGTACCACGTAAGCCAAATTTCCTAGGACAACTGCTACATTTCTCTGATTTCCTAATCTTGCGGCAATAACAGCCCCACTCTCAAACAAAGGCATTGCCACCCTCGGTTGTCCGCTTAAGCTGTAATTGTCTGCTAGTGCGTTTAACACCTGGCCCTGACTGCCTTCATTTCGCAGTTGCGGCGGCTGGTCTTCGCCCTGGGGAAAGAGGGCGCGCAGCAGTTCAATCTGCAACTGGTAGGCTCCTAGGCCGTAGGTGGGTTCATCAATGCGCTCAAGAAACAAGTCACACGCCTCGTCGTACTGCTCTGCCCGCACCATGTGGTGATACAGCTCAATCACCGGGGCCAGGTCGTCCAGGGTGGTCACATGCTCTGGCCCGGGCACCGTGGCAAAGTAGTCGCGCAGCTGGCCGTGGGCGGCGGTGCGGGCCTCGGTGGCCATGCGGCCATAGGCATAGCGCCGCACGATGGGGTGTAGGTCAAACCACACCTGTGGCCCCTGAGGCGTCCGTCGCGTCTCCTGCTGCACCAGCCCCCGATTGATCAAATCCCGCAGGATAGCCTGTAGGGGCATAGCACCGCTACGCTCCCCCGCAGCCTCGGCATCATCACCCGCCCCATCGCCCTGGGCAAGGGCCTGCAACACCCCGTAGGCCACCGGGCTACGAAAGCAAGCAATCCGCCCCAGCAGCTGCCGCCCCGCCGGGGGCAGGCTGTCGTAGGTGCGGGCCAGCACATGGTTGCGCCGCTGCACCAGGTCGCCGGTTACATCCAGGCTGTCGGCGGCGCGGATGTCGTTGGGGCAGTCAAAATTTTGGGCAATGTAGCCCGCCACCAGCCGCAGGCTGAGGGGGTGAAAGCCATAGTTCTCGCACACCCGCTCAATTTCATTCCGGTTGCCCGCCACCCCCTGGCGACGAAAGAACGTCACCGCATCGTCTGGGGCTAGCGATCGCAGTTCCTTCTCCCCACAGCCCGCCAGCAAACCACCGTGCTGCTCCACCGCCCGAGGCCGCAGCCGAGTAGACATCAGTACCCGCCCCCGCAGCCCCGGCAGACAGGCCACCCCCCGCAAAAACTCCTCCGCCAGCGGACTAATGCACTCGCGCCCCTCCCCCATCCTCCCAACCTCCCCCACCCCCTCACCAGCTACACCCCCTCCCAACGGCTCATCCCCCTGGTACGCCGCCCCCAGCCCCCCGTAGGCCCGCAGCTCCCGCTCAAAGCCATCCATCACGATCAGCACCGGGTGCCGTTGCAGGTAGATCAGCACCGCCTGGAGCTGCTGGCGGGGCGGCACCCGGCCTGGGTTGTGGCCCGTCAGGTAAGCGAAGATCTCTGGCAAAAAGTTGTCGAAGCTGGCCGAGGCTTCGTAGAAGCTCCACCACACCACCTGGGGCCACTCCTGCGAGTCCACCCGGTGGGTGAGCCAGTGCCAGGTGAGGGCGCTTTTGCCAAAGCCCCCCAGGGCAAGCAGCACATACAGCGGCTGGTTGCTCTGCCCTAACCAGTTGGTGAGGACTTCTAGCTCGGCGGTGCGCCCGGTGAAGTTGGGCGGCATGGGGTAGGGGTGGGCCAAAAACCATCCCTGGGGCCGTTCAGGCGGGCGAGGAATGAACTTAGCCAGGACTTCCTCCACCAGCTCCAGCCCGCAACCCATAGGGCTTTCGGCCCAGGCCAGCAGTTCCGTCACGCGCTGGGCGGGCGGGGCCAAAGGCGGCGAGACATTCCCCGACGGCGGGTTCAGCGCAAAAATCACCTGCTCTAGCTGGGCGACGGGCAGAGACGAGAGCCGCTGAAACAGGTCAAAACGCTGGGCAATATTGTCTGAATAGGCCACGGGCAAGGGCTACGGGCGGCGGTAGGGCGTTGACTACAACTATACTCGCTGCCTCTCTGCCGCGCCGCCCGCCATGCTCCGCCCTCAGCGTGGCGGAATGCTTGCGGCATAGGCTTAAAGATCCCTGGGTTCTTCGAGAACCCAGGGATCTGGCGGTGGGGCAGCGATCGCCCTGCGGCAGATTTTTCCCACAATCTTGGCCATCGCCCGCCCAGCTCGGACGAACTTGGTATAATCTCAGGGCACTGACTTCGTAGGACGTAAGGCATTCGGGTGACATATTTTGGCAGAGTGCTAACGGCAATGGTGACGCCATTCTCTGAAGATGGCTCCGTTGACTACGCCGTGGCCGAGCGCCTGGCTGACCATCTGGTGAACAACGGCAGCGATGGGCTGGTGGTGTGCGGCACCACAGGTGAGTCGCCCACCCTGAGTTGGCAAGAGGAGTATCAGCTCTACAAGACGGTGCGCGAAGCGGTGGCGGGCCGTGCTAAGGTGATCGCGGGTACTGGCTCCAATTCGACCTCAGAGGCCATTGAGGCTACCCGCCATGCCGGTGAGCTGGGGCTAGACGGGTCTCTGCAGGTGGTGCCCTACTACAACAAGCCCTCCCAAGAGGGGCTCTATCAGCACTTTAGCCAGATTGCGGCGGCGGTGCCCGACTTGCCAATCATGCTGTACAACATTCCGGGGAGAACCGGCTGTGCCCTGGCGGTAGACACCACTGCCCGTCTGGCAGAAATATCGAATATAGTGGCTATTAAGGAGGCTAGTGGAAGCTTAGACCAAGCCAGTCAAATCAGGTACTATACCCCCGCCGAGTTTAGCATCTACTCTGGGGATGACTCCCTAACTCTGCCAGTGCTCGCCGTGGGCGGCTGTGGGGTGGTGAGCGTGGCCAGTCACCTGGTTGGCCCACACATTCAAAAGATGGTGCAGGCCTACGCAGCCGGAGAGACCCGGTTGGCCACCGAAATACATTTGCAGTTGTTGCCTTTGTTTAAGGTTTTGTTTGTTACCACCAACCCGGTGCCGCTTAAGGTAGCGCTTGCTCACCAGGGCTGGCCAGTGGGCGCAGTGCGATCGCCCCTGTGCATGCCCGACGAGTCAACTACCGCCGCTATTCTCCAGGTGCTTGAGCAGCTTTCTGCCAGCGATGTCTTAGCCAAGCGCGCCTAGGGCATTCTCAACCCAGGGGTTGTTCTCCTCCAGAGGGCCTAGCCCGCGTCGGCGTCAAGGCCAAACCCGCAGCAGATTGCTCTGCCCTACCGCTATCCACGCCAGCTTTCTCACAACTGAATAGCCTGCTTGTTCTTTACTACTTGTGTAACGTTATCTATGGATCTATCTGTATCATCTACGGCCCCGGCCTGTACGACCGCTGAGCTTGCGGTATTTGCCAGGGCTTCTGCTGTTCCTATAGCTACTCCTGCTAACCTCTAGCGCTCAAGCCAGCCACGGCATGAGGGCAGAGCTGCCATCCTGCCGGAGGCTCTTCAGCCCCTTGCTAATTCTGAAATGAGCTTTGGGGTCAGCGCGGCCAAGGTCTCTAGCACCATTTATTCCTTTTTCAAATTTTCCACCTTTCACAACGACTGTTTACCACTGACGAGACTGTATATGACTTCAAAATCTGCCAATACTGCCCTGAAAATCATCCCTCTGGGGGGCCTGCATGAGATCGGCAAAAACACCTGTGTTTTTGAAATCAACGACGAGATCATGCTGCTCGACGCCGGGCTGGCCTTCCCCACCGATGGCATGCACGGGGTCAACATTGTGCTGCCCGATGTCACCTACCTGCGGGAAAATCGCCACAAGATCAAGGGCATGATTGTCACCCACGGACACGAAGACCACATCGGCGGCATTGCCTTTCACCTCAAGCAGTTCGACATTCCGGTGATCTACGGCCCTCGGCTGGCGATGGCCCTGCTAGAGGGCAAGCTGGAAGAGGCGGGGATGAGCGATCGCACCGAACTGCGCCAGGTGCGCCCCCGCGAGACCGTGCGGGTAGGCAACTCTTTTCTGGTCGAATACATTCGCAACACCCACTCCATTGCCGACAGCTGCTCGGTGATTATCCACACCCCCGTGGGCATTGTGGTGCACACCGGAGACTTCAAGTTTGACCACACCCCCGTAGACGGCGAAACCTTTGACATTCAAAAGCTGGCGGAGGCTGGCGAAAAGGGTGTGCTGTGCCTGGTGAGCGACTCCACCAACTCGGAGGTGCCCGGGCACACTCCCTCGGAGCGGTCGGTCTTCCCCAACCTCGATCGCGAATTTTCTAAGGCCGACGGACGACTGATCGTCACCACTTTTTCGTCGTCGGTACACCGGGTCAACATGATTTTGGAGCTGGCCCAAAAGCACAACCGCAAGGTGTTTGTGGTGGGGCGCTCGATGCTCAACGTCATCGCCCACGCCCGCGACCTGGGCTACATTAAGTGCCCTGAAAGTCTGTTTTTGCCCCTCAAATCCCTGGGGCACACCGCCGATGAGAACGTGTTAATTCTCACCACCGGCTCCCAGGGTGAGCCCCTGGCCGCCCTCACCCGCATTGCCGAAGATTCTCACCGGCAGATCAAGGTCAAGCAGGGCGACACCGTGGTGTTCTCCGCCAACCCCATTCCCGGCAACACCATCTCGGTCGTCAACACCATTGACAAGCTGATGATGCGCGGGGCCAAGGTGGTCTACGGCAAAGACAAAGGCATCCACGTCTCCGGCCACGGTGCCCAGGAAGACCAGAAGCTGATGCTGGCCCTGACTAAACCCAAGTACTTCCTGCCCGTCCACGGCGAGCACCGCATGCTGGTGAAGCACTCCGAGACCGCCCAGAGCATGGGGGTGCCCGCCGAGAACATGGTGATTATCAACAACGGCGACATTGTTGAGGTCAACCCCAGCGGTATCCGCATTGCCGGGCAGGTGCCCTCGGGCATTGAACTGGTCGATGCCTCTCGAGTTGGGGTCGTGGGCCGCGATGTGCTCAAAGAGCGGCAGCAGCTGGCCGAAGATGGCGTAGTGACCATTGCCGCCACCGTGGGCAGCAACGGCAAGCTAGTGGCCGACCCCACCGTCCAGATTCGCGGCGTGGCTCAGTCGATCTCCCAGGAGCGCTTCCAGGGCCAGGTGAAGCAGATTATCTCTCAGGTGCTGGTCACCAAAGGGGCCGAACTGCTGGTATCCAACGGCAACGGCAAGGCTGCCCTCGATCTAGACGCGCTCAAAGTAGCCCTCGACCAAGACCTGCGCCGTCTGGTGCGGCGAGAGCTGGACAAGCGCGACCCCATGCTGATTTTGCTAATTCAGGCAGCTGGGGTAGAAGGGGCGGTGCAATCACAGCCTGGGGCTGAACCAAAGCCTAAAGCTGAAGCTAAGGTTCAACGAAAAGCGCCGCCCAAGGCTGAGCCAGACAAGGCTGAGCCAGACAAGGCTGAGCCAGAACCGCAGCCCCAGGTGGCGACGGCTGAACGGCGCACCCGCACTCGCGCCACGGCGGGTTCAGCGTCGTAGCTTAACTGTCTGACTAAAGGCTTTGAGCAGGGTGGTGCGATCGCACCACCCTATTTTTTTTGCGCTCCGGCCCGCTGATCTAACTCAGCCACTCAACAAAACAGGTGCGAATTTTCCCCACCTGTGCTAGAAAGATACGCAATATCATGTTGCTGCTTCTGCTTGGCGCTATAATGCACTCAGCAGGAGCTGATGTACCTGAGCAAAGGTGCATAGCAAGTGTCTTAAGCAGCTACACAACCTTAGCGCTAAGTGCTTCTGTCAGAATTTTTGTTCAGCTTGTGCGGTTTATCCCAAGCAGATCTAGCGCAAACGAGATCCACTACGAACAAGAATTCTCAGAACCGCCCGGTGCGTTAGAGGATCTGTGCAGGCCCTTAGGAATTGGGTTCGTCGCGGTGTCGCGGCGGGTTCTATTGCAAAACCTTTGCAGACGAGTTTTCCGATCGCTCAGTGGCGGTGTTGACGTGGCTGGTGAATGGCCAAATCACCCACTCAGGGCGGGAAAAGCAGACTTTATTCGCCCTGGTGAGCGTTGTATGAGGAATTTGGATGCCGAAGCAGATTGTTATTGCTGAGCAAAACCGGATCGCTGCGGTTTTTTCTGAAGATCAGATTCAAGAGTTAATTGTGGCTACCGGTAGCCACCAGGTTAGTGATATCTACCTGGGCACGGTCGAAAACGTGCTGCCCGGCATTGATGCCGCCTTCGTCAACATCGGCGACAGCGAGCGCAACGGCTTTATGCACGTTACCGATCTTGGCCCCCTGAAGCTCAAGCGCAGCGCTGGCTCGATTACTGAGCTGGTTGTGCCCCAGCAAAAGGTGCTGGTGCAGATTATGAAAGAGCCCACCGGCAACAAGGGGCCGCGACTAACCGGCAACATTAGCCTGCCGGGGCGATATTTGGTCTTGATGCCTTCAGGGCGGGGAGTCAATCTATCCCGGCGCATTCGCAGCGAGAGCGAGCGCAACCGTCTGCGGGCCTTAGCGATTTTGATCAAACCAGCGGGCATGGGGCTGCTGGTGCGTACTGAGGCCGAAGGCATCAGCGAAAATGCCATCATCGAAGACTTAGAAACCCTGCAAAAACAGTGGGAAAGCATTCAGCAGCAGGCGTTGAGCACCCGTCCGCCCGCCCTGCTCAATCGCGACGATGACTTTATTCAACGGGTGCTGCGCGACGCCTACAACGCCGAAGTCAACCGCATTGTGACCGATTCGGCCACCGGCATGAAGCGGGTGAAGCAGCATTTGGCCAACTGGAGCGATGGTCAGGTGCCCGCCGGAGTGCTGATCGACCACCACCGCGAACGCATTCCCATTCTGGAGTATTTCCGCGTCAATGCCGCCATTCGCGAAGCCCTCAAGCCAAGGGTAGACTTGCCTTCTGGCGGCTACATCATCATTGAGCGCACCGAGGCGCTGACGGTAATTGACGTCAACTCGGGCTCGTTTACGCGCTCGGCAACGGCCCGCGAAACCGTGCTGTGGACTAACTGCGAAGCCGCCGCCGAAATAGCCCGCCAGCTGCGCCTGCGCAACATAGCCGGGGTGATTGTCGTTGACTTCATCGATATGGACTCGCGGCGCGACAAGCTGCAAGTGCTGGAGCATTTCACCAAGGCGCTGCGCTCTGACAAAGCCCGGCCTCAAATTTCGCAGCTGTCTGAACTCGGCCTAGTAGAGCTGACCCGCAAACGCCAGGGTCAAAACATTTACGAGCTGTTTGGTCGCCCCTGCCCTACCTGCGGCGGGTTAGGCCATCTGGTGCATCTACCCGGTGAAGCGCCAACCGACGGCGACAACGAGGCTGCTCCCCGCGCCCTGGTGTCTGGGGGCAGTGCCCCGCCGCCGCTAGCTCCACTGCCAATGGCCGATTCAGACGGGTTTGATGGTCGCCCGGATCTACAAGAGCTAGATCTCGGCAATCACCCCAGCTATCAAGATAAGTCGGGCCGGGGCAACAACCGCCGTCGCCGCCGCCGCGACCCCCTACCCACCCGCAGCAACGGCAAAGAAGCCCCGGTGGTCAAAGACAGCGGCCCGGCCCCAGTTGACTTTAAAGATCCAGTCGAGTCAGTGCCGTCGGTGACCCCCAGAGCTGAAGATGAAAAGGCGTCTCCTCGCGGACGCGGGCGCACCGGGGGACGAAGCGATTCCCCCAGCGACCCCTCCCGCAATCGCAAGCCCGCTGCTCCACCCCAAATGGTCACGGTAGAGATGACTCCCGATGAGCAGCGCATCTACGCCATGATGGGCATTTCACCGATGGTGCTATCGACCCAGGAGGTTGCCGACCCACGCAATGTGGTGGTGTCGGTGGTGCTGCCCGGCCAGGCTCCTCCGGAAATTGTGGCGCTGGCATCGGCCAGCACCGCGACCGAAACCGCTGCTGAGGCCCCGAGCGCGGTGCTGACTGAAACCGTGGCAGAGCCTGAAACCCCATCGCCAAAGCCCTCTCCCAACCGCACGATTCGCACCCGCTCGGCTCGAGCCCAGGCCCAGGAGGTCGAGGCCCCCCCCTCGGAGGCGATCGCCGCCCCAGAGCCAGTTATCGATCCGGCAATCAGCGCCAGTGTGAGCCCCGGCGAGGCTACCTCAGAAGCAGAGCCAGAGGCCGCTAGCAGTGTGCGCCGTCGTCGCCGCCGCCGGTCTTCCTCTGCGGGCGACGGTGGCGATGAGTAGGCGGTAGGCCGGTGGTTAGCGATCGCCCTCCGGCGGCCAAGATCGCTGGGGTCGATGAGGTGGGGCGAGGCTGTCTGTTTGGCCCCGTGGTGGCAGCGGCGGTGGTGCTGTCCCCGGATGCCTGTCTGCGGCTTCAAGCCCTGGGGGTAACCGACAGCAAGCGCCTCAGCGCTGCCCAGCGGGCCAGCCTGGTAGGGCCTATCCAGGCCCTAGCCACCGACTATGCCCTGGGGCTAGCCACAGTTCACGACATTGAGCGGCTCAACATTCTGCACGCCAGCCTGCTGGCCATGACCAGGGCGCTGCGCCGCCTCACCACGCCACCAGACTTATGCCTCATTGACGGCAATCAGCCGATCCGCAATCTAGGGCTCTCTCAGCAGACGGTGGTGCAGGGCGATCGCCTGCACACCGAAATTGCCGCCGCCAGCATTTTGGCCAAGGTGTGGCGCGATCGCCTGATCGTGCGCCTCGACCGCCGCTACCCCGGCTATCACTTGGCCCGCAACAAGGGCTACGGCAGCGCCGCCCACCGCCTAGCGCTGCAAACCCTGGGGCCAACCCCCCAGCACCGCCGCTCCTTTAAAGGGTGCAGCCAGGGCCAGAGAACTGATAACGAATCCAGCCTGTACACCTCCGACTAGAGGGACTCAAAGCGTCTGCCAAAGGGAAACAGCGCCAGGGGCAGCAGCTTGATGTGCTGTTTGGCAAAGGGCAAACCGATGATGGTAATGGCCAGCAGCACCGCATGAAAGAGATGCACCAGGGCAATTTCCCAGCCAAAGAAAAACAGCCACGCCACATTCAGCACAATGTTCAGCGTGCTGTTGGGGTTACTGGCTTCCACCAGCTTTCGCCCAAAGGGCGTCATCGTAGCCGTGCCCAGCTTAATCGCCTGAATGCCAAAGGGAATGCCCACAATCGTCAGACACAGCGCTAGCCCGCCAAAAATGTAGCCCAACCCCGTCAAAAATCCGCCAAAAATGAGCCAGATAATGTTGCCCAGTAAACTCATTGCCGCTTCCTTGGGGCGATCGCCCCGCTGTGGTTATTGTCCCTGAACCCAGGGTAGACCAGGCGCGCCTGGCCGGTCGGCGCAGAGGCTTGGCCTGCAACCCGAGCCGCGACAACCTCTCTCAACCCAGTAATCACTGAACCTGTCCTCGCTTGAGCAATATTCTCTAAACGAATAGGGGCAGATACTCCCACAGTCGGCCATTGTTTGCTATGCTTAATGACCGAATGCGGATGTGGCGGAATTGGTAGACGCGCTAGATTTAGGTTCTAGTGTCTTCGGACGTGAAGGTTCAAGTCCTTTCATCCGCATGGTGAATATAGCTGTCTTAAGCGATCGATAGCGTTTTGGCACAATCGATCGACCCTTCTGCCGTATGTTTTATTGCGGCAGCGACGCGTTCGAAGACCCATAGTAGGGTCGGCTAGCTGTTGAGCGCTGGGTTTGTCCAGGCATTTTACAGCGCAGATCTTCGGTTGATCAGGGCTACCTGCTGAAGTGAGTCACCGCCCCAAGGGACTTGTCCTCAGCAAGAGTTCCCAGACTTTACCATTTTTCACCTAAAAGGCTGACCCAGGCAGTTGCCCAAGTCAGCTGTGACGATCAAACCTTTTTAAGGTTTTAGAAATCGTACTTAGCCTGGCTCAAATTAAACTCAAGAGAGTTATTTAAGGCAAACGGAATCCAAGCAAAGGAAAGTAAAAATTCGCCAATCTCATCCAGCATGAAAAGCTCCAACATTCCTAAACTTAAGACCCTTGGAACAATCATAAATATGATCGAAAGAGCTACGAGCCATACTGCGCTAAGGGGAAACACAGGTACGCCCAATTGAGTATAGATTCGGCTCATTTTTTGACTTAACCGATTGCTGATCGGAATTAAAAAGCAGAAAAGCCCTACAAAAGCAACGCCGACAGTTCGCACATACTGGTGAATACCATCAATGTTGTGAATATTAAACTCATTTTGGACATTCACAGCATTGAGAGATTCAGGGGTCACAATGCCAAAAATACGTTGCCCCCAGCTAATTTCTTCTCCGCCAACCAAGAACATAAGAACTGCAAAAAATAGACACCAGAACCGAAGAGGAGCTGGTTTATTTTTAAAGCCAAAGGCAAAAATGGCTGCCGCAGAGAAGTAAAAAACTGCGCTCAGATTTTCAAGTGGCCCATCCTCCATGAAAATAAAATTTAGATTGGTGTTGTTGTGGCCAGCGATAAAGATACTAAACAAGTTAGTAGCCAGGAGCGTCACCAGAAAATTTAGCCAAATGTTGTACTTTCTTGAATCACTTTTTTGGTGAAGCTTAGGTTGAGAGGCGTTATGGACGGTCATCGTTCCTCCTCGGGAAGACTAAAAAAGCAATTAATAAAGCTCTAATAAAGCTCTCAGTGAATGGCGTGCTTGTAGGGCTGCACCCTCTGGAAAGAACCCGCTGCGCTGGAGATGCACCGTCGAACTGCCAGCTATTTGAAGCGTTCTTAGACCTATGGAAAGTTAGCTCTGCTGCCCCAAGTTGGTTGGCTAGGGGCAATACTGTGATGCAGGATTAAAAGCTAAATGACCATCCATAATCTAAATATCGGCTTTATTTAACTTTTAGTTAACCTGAATTTAATCACGGAGGCACGGCTATCGTGTGAAGCTACCGTAAATATGGGTCCAAAAATATCTAGATTACGTGAAAATACGTAGACTAGTGAAGACCAATCTACGTATTAATACTGAGGCAACACATAAACTATGTTTTTGAAATTACTGCGCTCTAAATCTAGTAGAGCAGGCAAACAATAGACCTTGATCCTTGCATCGATGGTCTTCAGCCGCTGAGCTACAGTATTTTTATAATTCCAGCATCAGTGACCTGATGCAAATTACTGAACTAGCCTAGGCAGTTCAGCTTTGATATTTGATACTAGCTCTGGCCTCAGGGCCCTGAGAAAATAGCTTCTTCTAAATCTTGGCGGCTTAAGGAGTATTTGAAAACTCGCTGAATGTCTTTATCGTCTGCCCCGCTGCCAATGTAGCGCACCACAATGCAGTCGGTTTCAAGCAAAATCTCGGCTTGCCAGCGAGGGCGAATCACTTGCCAGCAGTGGAGATCGGCGCTGCTTTGGGTACAGCCTTGCTGCCGTAACCACGCCTCAATATCGGGCAAGGGATAGTTGTAGAGAGGAGTAGCCGCTGAGGGAAGTGTCATAGTCCAGGGTGTACAAAAAGAGAATGAACCGGTGAACATGCTCTGTTAGAGCCAGGTCGGGGACGCAGTAACCGGAGATCTTGATTTGGGAACCAGCGGCGGTAGAGATGGGGCAGTCAAAGCGTCGGCCTCTGGTAATACCTGTGTCTTTGATGCTTGCGGGGCTGAACGTTCTTCAGCCTCAGGGCTGTTTTGCTCAAGGGTTGCGCTTAGATCGGTGGCATAGTCTCCTCGGGTTAAGCCAACGGTAACTACCAGAGCCAGGCAGGCCACAAAGGTAAGACCTAAGATAAACAGGGCAAAGATTTCTCCCGCCGATAGAGGGCGATCGGTAGGGTCGAGGTACATATTGGCAGGCTCTCGCCGGGGGGAAACCGCTGGACGGCTGAGCGGCTCTAAGGGCTGCATCACCGAGATGCGAGCGTACCCGACCTGCTGATCGTAGGCCCAGCGGCGATCGGGGCTACTGAGAATGGCGTAGGCCTCGTTGAGTTGCTGAAATTTTTCGGTGGCTTCGGTAGCGGGTAACTCGGTGGTGTCGGGATGGTAGAGCTTGCTGAGGTCGCGAAAAGCACGTCGAATTTGCTGGGGGCTAGCGGTGGGCTTGACCCCCAACTGGTCATAGTGGGTTTTCGGTTTTGGATTCGCGTCAGGCATAGCATCCCACAGGCAGGGCAAGGAGCAATAGGCTAGGCTGGGCACTCTTGAGCCGCAGCTAGATCCCAATCGTCGAAGGAGCGGGTCAGGCGAATTTGAGCCAGGGTAAAGACGACTGGAATCACCCGACTGTAGTTGGTCGCCACCGCTCGCCAGCCCAAATCGGCCAGAAACCAGCCCCACAGAGCCGGGCCCAGCACCGAGAGTATAGTTCGAGTAGCCCCATAGCGAGCAACACTGGTGGCTACCCCGCGAGAGGCCATCCGCAGGGCGAAGCGCTGGTGCATTTTGGTCAGCACGGTTCCGCCCCCCTTAACTAAAGCCTGCCGAGTTACTTCGTAGCGCGCCATGTGAAAGGCCATTTGGCGAGCAATGTGCTGAAGCAACCAGGGTTGTAGTACGGCGCTAACCGCTATGGCGCTACTGCCTTTGGCCAGCAGACTTAGGGGGTTGGCCTGGAGGGCTAGGGGCAGAGCTTGAAACTGGGCTGAGCCCTGCAGCGCGGTTTGGAGAGACTGCTGAAGGCGATCGCGCTCTGCCTGGGGAAGCTTTTTCCAGTTGCTGCGCAGCAGGTGCAAAAACACCTCGGCTTCTAGTTCATCGGTTGACCAGGCGACGGCGTAGGGCACTTTGAGGTAGCGACACACCTGAATCAAGGCCTGGCGGTAGGTAACTCGCTGACTTTTGCCATGGATTACCGTCAGACCATCGGCGGCCAAAAAACGGAAGCGGTGCTCAAGGCGGTCTAGCCACTGCTGTCGAGTACCGGCCTGCACCGCCAGGGGGTCAGAGTTTTGCCAATAGTCTAGCGGGTTAAACCGAGGCCGAAACAGCATTTCTGTCAGGGCCTGAAGTTCATCATCGGTTGCTAGCTCTAAAGCAGACCGCAGCTCATCCACTGGGTGTCACCGTTTAAAAACTGTCTTACATTTTTACACAATTCCCCAAGATAGGATGTTGGGCAACGGTTATAGAGAAAATTCCCAGGAGAGGCGGGCATGGAGGATGTAGTGGTGATTGGGGCCGGGCTCAGCGGGCTGACGGCGGCCCAGCGGCTGCACCGGGAGGGCTACCGAGTCGTGGTGATTGATAAATCTCGCGGCCTCGGCGGTCGCCTGGCCACCCGTCGCCTAGGCTCTATCGCCATCGATCACGGCTGTCGATATTTACAGCCCTTTGCTGATCCGGTAGCCAGTCCGCTGCCTGCCCTGCTGGCGGCGGAGGTGCTTCGCCCCTGGCGACCAGAGAGTTTTGAACTCAGCTCCGACAACGCACTGACGGCGGTGCCGCCGCAGGTGCTCTATGGGGCTCCTCAGGGCATGAGTGCCGTAGCCAAAACGCTCGCCGTGGACTTGACTGTTCAGCGCCACTGGCTGGCTACAGCCCTACAGCCCTTACCCAGGGGCTGGCGTATTGAGGGCCAGTTCTTGGGTGAGGCTCAACCGACGCCCCCAGAGACCTTTGAGGCCAGGGCCGTGATCGTGGCCATCCCTGCGCCCCAGGCGATCGCCCTGATCGGCACAGCCGCCCAGCACCATCCAGAGCTAAGGGAGCTGTGTCACCAGCTTCAGGATGTAACCTTTGAAGCTGTGATTACAGTTATGGCAGGCTACGGCAACCAAGCAGCCAGGCTGCCGAACCAGCAGGGCACAGAAGGTTGGATGGTTGCCAGCGACACCCATCCAACCCTGCGATGGTTAGCCCTAGACAGCAGCAAGCGCACGACTCCCCAAGACTCGGTAGTAGTACTCCACAGCAGTGCGGCCTTTGCGGCTGAGGTGCTCGAGCAGTCTGATTTAGAGCCCGCAGGTAAAACGCTGCTGACAGCAGCAGCCAGCTTAGGGGATTGGCTGTCATCGCCCCAGTGGATGCAGGTTCATCGCTGGCGCTACGGATTTGTGCGTCGTGCCCTGGGGAGAGATATTCTCAGTCATGCCGCCATACCCACGCTAGTGGGCTGCGGCGACTGGTGCCAGGGAGGCAATGCTGAAGGGGCGATCGCCGCAGGAAATCGTGCCGCCGTCGCCACTGCCAGGGCTCTTGGCTAGCCGCTCTGCGGTTGTTAGGCGCATGCTGCCGACACCCAGCCAACCCAGGACAGGCCTGGAGCCAGGAACCGGTGCAGTGCTAGCGATCCCATGGCCAGACTCCGGGTCATCGGTACAGACTCGCATTGCCCGTTCACCCTGATGCCCAGGCACAGCCTGGCAACGGGGGGCAGCGCATACTGCACCAACCCTCTAGGCGTTGTTGCTAGAGTAATCGCTGTTCTCTTTGTCCTCGCTGCCCTCTTCATCGGTAGCGCCAGAACTATTGCGGCGGAAGAAACGCTGGTTGCCCGACCGCTTTTTGCGAAACTTGCGAGCGTAAGCTTGATTGCGCAGGGCTTTTTCTTTTTTTGGATTGCGACGCTTAGACATTCAATAACCTCAGACAACAGGGCAGGGGTGATCAGCAAACAAAGAATGACAGTTGCATGGGAGTTCCCCAGCGTTAGGGAAGCGCTATCTGCCACTGCGGAGGCTGCAAAAATGCCGCGCTCACCCTAACCAAACACTCTGCCCGCACAGGCACCGTTGCTCACGATGTGCCATGACCAGAGGTTTACTGTAGCACATAGGGATACCTTCGCCGAGACAGACCGGGAAGACAGGGAAGCCTTCCCCATTGCTGTCTAGGACTGGCTGGGGCTCAACACCTTTGCCGCCTCGGTGGGGTCAGGGTTGGCCTCGGGGGTATCGGCCTCCGACGGCGGTACTATCTGCCAAAACTGGGGCAGATACTCGCTCCAGTTAGCCAGGATTTTCTCGGCCTTGGGGCTGCCGGTATGGGCCAGATGAGCTTCGATCAGCGATCTAAGCTGGGCCTCTCCGGCGGGGGTAATCACCCGCTGCACCTTAACGATTTCGGGGTTGACCCGCACCGGGAAACCGCCCGTCTCATCGAGGAAATAGCCCAGGCCGCCGGTCATGCCCGCGCCTACGTTGCGGCCTACGGAACCGAGAACTACGACAACGCCGCCGGTCATGTATTCACAGCAGTGATCGCCAGCCCCCTCAATCACCGCCTGGCCTTTGGAGTTGCGGACGGCAAAGCGTTCTCCGGCGGTGCCCAGGGCGTAGAGGGTGCCGCCCGTGGCACCGTACAGACAGGTGTTGCCCACAATCACGTTGGTGGAGGGGTCGTAGGTGATGCCAGCGGGGGGCTTGACTACAATTTCACCGCCGTGCAGGCCCTTGCCGACGTAGTCGTTGGCTTCGCCCACCAGGGTGAGGGTCATACCCGGCAGATTAAAAGCGCCAAAGCTCTGGCCAGCACTGCCCTCAAAGGTGAGGTTGAGCTGGCCTTCAAAACCAGAGTTGCCATACTTTTCGGCGATCGCCCCGGCAACCCGCGCCCCAAGGGTGCGATCGGTGGTGACAACGGAGTAGGTCTTCGCCACCGTCCCCTGGTTTTGAATGGCAGTCTGCACGTCGGCATCGGCCAGAATCTCGTCATCGAGCACCGGGCCGTTGCTGTGCACAGGCTCGTGGGTCAGCCAGGAGCGATCGCCCTGGCCGTCGGGCAAGTTCATCAACGTTGAGAGGTCGAGCCCCTGGGTCTTGGCCAGGGAGACGCCCTGGCGGGGTTTGAGCAGGTCGGCCCGACCCACGATGTCGAGCAGCGAGCGGTAGCCCAGGCGGGCCAGCAGCGATCGCACTTCTTCGGCAATGTAATAGAAGAAATTCACCACGTGCTCAGGCACCCCGGTAAATCGCTGGCGCAGCTCTTCTTTTTGGGTGGCGACCCCCACCGGGCAGTTGTTGGTGTGGCAGACCCGCGCCATGATGCAGCCCTCGGCGATCATGGCAATGGAGCCAAAGCCGAATTCTTCGGCCCCCATCAGCGCCCCCATGACTACGTCCCAGCCGGTTTTGAGGCCGCCATCGACGCGCAGGGTGACGCGATCGCGCAGCGCGTTGTCCATCAGCACCTTGTGTACCTCAGTCAGGCCCAGTTCCCAGGGCACCCCGGCGTGCTTGATGGAGCTGAGGGGCGAGGCCCCGGTGCCGCCGTCGTGGCCCGACACCTGAATCACGTCGGCGTTGGCCTTGGCGACTCCGGCGGCAATGGTGCCAATGCCAACTTCAGAGACCAGTTTTACCGACACCCCGGCTTTGGGGTTGATCTGGTGCAGGTCGAAGATCAGCTGAGCCAGGTCTTCAATGGAATAGATATCGTGGTGGGGCGGCGGTGAGATCAGAGCCACGCCGGGTTTTGAGCGCCGCAGCATGGCGATGTAGGGGCTGACTTTTTTGCCGGGCAGTTGGCCGCCTTCGCCGGGCTTGGCCCCCTGGGCCAGCTTGATTTCGATCTGATCGGCGTGCATCAGGTACTCAGGGGTGACCCCAAAACGGCCCGAGGCCACCTGCTTGATAGCGGAACTGGCGGTGTCGCCGTTCTTTAGCCCCCGCAGGTGGGAAAAGGTGGGGGAATTGCCCTCGCCGTCCACATCGGAGAGTACTTTGAAGCGCACCGGGTCTTCGCCCCCCTCCCCGGAGTTGGACTTGCCGCCGATGCGGTTCATGGCGATCGCCAATACTTCGTGGGCCTCGCGGGACAGCGCCCCCAGGGACATGCCCCCAGTGCAGAAGCGGCGCATAATCGCCGCTGCCGACTCCACCTGGTCGATGGAAATGGGCGAGCGATCGCTCTCAAAGTCCAGCAGATCCCGCAGAGCGGTGACCGGGCGATTTTCAAGCTGGGCCCGGTACAGCTCGTAGTGGTCGTACTGGCGATCGGCCACGGCTTTGTGCAGCAGCTTGCTCATGGCCGGGTTGTTCATGTGGTACTCGCCGCTGGGCCGCGACTGCACAAAGCCCATGTTTTGCAGGCGCTTGACGGTCAGCTCTGGGAAGGCCCGCTGGTGGAAGCGAATCGTCTCCTGGGCCAGATCGACGAGGGAAAGGCCGCCCAGCCGCGAAGTGGTGCCCCGAAAGGCCAAATCCAGCAGGTCGGGGCCGATGCCAATGGCTTCAAAAATCTGCGCCCCTCGGTAGCTGGTAATCAGCGAGATGCCCATTTTGGAGAGAATTTTCAGCAACCCTGCATCCACCGCCTTGCGATAGTTGTCCTGGGCACCGTTGAGGGTGGTCACCGGCAGTTTGCCGGTCTCCATCAGCTTTTGGGTGCGGCTGTCGGCCCACCAGTGGCGCACCGACTCCAGCGCCAGGTAGGGGCATACGGCGCTGGCCCCGTAGCCAATTAGGCAGGCAAAGTGGTGAGTGCTCCAGACCTGGGCCGTATCGGCCACCAGGGAGGCCCGCATGCGCAGCCCGTTGCGAATCAGGTGGTGGTGCACAGCCCCCACCGCCAGCAGGGGAGGAATATAGCTCATCTCCGCCCTGAGGGGAGCGGGGTTGCCCTGCCCATCGACGCGATCGCTCAGCACCAGAATTGTCTGGCCGTCCTTGACCGCCGCGTCAGCGCGATCGCACAGCTCCGCCACCGCCTTAGCTAAACCAGCCGGGCCATCGGCGATGGAGTACAGCGTCGAAATTGTCGTCGCGGCAAACCCCGAGCGGCGGATCTGCTCCAGCTCCACCTCATTGATCACCGGACTTTCTAGATTCAGCAGGCGGGCGTATTCGGGCTTTTCGTCCAGCAAGTTGCCCTGGGCCCCAAGCTGGGTGGTCAACGACATCACCAGCCGCTCCCGCAGGGGGTCAATGGCCGGGTTGGTCACCTGGGCAAAGCGCTGCTTGAAATAGTCGTAGAGCAGGTGGGGCTTGTCGGAGAGCACCGCGTGGGGAGTGTCGTCGCCCATGCAGTAGGTGGGCTCCTTGCCCTGGGCCGCCATGTCCTGGATGATCATGTCCACGTCTTCGACGGTGTAGCCAAAGGCGCTCTGCTGGCGCAGCAGATCCTCCCCAGAGTAGAGGGTGACTTCGCTAAACAGCTGAGGTTGAATGTCCGCCCGGTGATCCTTCAACCACTGGCCGTAGGGCTGCCGGGTGGCCACCCGCTGCTTAATGTCCCAGTTCTTGAGAATCTCGTTGGTGTGCAGATCCACGGAGATCATCTGGCCGGGGCCGAGCCGCCCCTTCTCCACAATGTCCCCTGGGGCCACCTCCAGCACTCCGGCCTCCGAAGACACCATCAGCAGATCATCGTTAGTGATCACGTAGCGGGCCGGGCGCAGACCGTTGCGATCCAGGGTGGCCCCCACCTGGGTGCCGTCACTAAAGACAATCAGAGCCGGGCCGTCCCAAGGCTCCTGCAACCCGCTGTAATAATCGTAAAAGTTGATGATTTCGGGATGGGCGTCTAGCTCAGGCTGGTTGTGGTAAGCCTCGGGCACCATCATCATCAGGGCTTCCTGGGGAGAACGGCCCGATCGCACCAGCAGCTCCATAACGTTGTCGAGGTTGGCAGAGTCGCTGTTCTCGGCGTTGACGATGGGCTTGAGCAGCTCAAAGCGATCGCCCCACGCCGGATGGTAGAGATCCGCCTGGCGGGCCATCATCCAGTTGATATTGCCCACCAGGGTGTTGATTTCGCCGTTGTGGCCCAGCAGCCGCATGGGGTGGGCCAGGGGCCACTTGGGCATGGTGTTGGTGCTAAACCGGCGGTGATACACCGCAAAGGGACTGACGTAGGCGGGGTCACGCAGATCGTCGTAGAACGCCTTCAGCACCGCCGATCGCACCATGCCCTTGTACACAATCGTGCGACAGGAACAGGAACACACGTAAAAATCCTTTAGCTCGGCCACAGCGGTTGGCCCCAAATCGCCAGGAGCAATGGCCGCCTTGGCCACCAAATGCAGCACCTGACGACGCACCAGGTACAGCCGCCGCTCCAGGTCTTCACCGGCCTCCGTCGCCGAGGCGATAATCAGCTGCTCAATGCGAGGCTGGAACTGCTTTGCCAGCGCTCCCAGCACCTCGGGGCGCACGGGCACAGCGCGCCACCCCACAACGCTCAACCCTTCGCCTCGAACCACTTGCTCGAAGGTGTGGCGCACAAAGGCAGCGGCCTCGTCGTGGCCAGGCAGAAAGATCATCGCTACGCCAGTGCGCTGGCTGTCTAGCGCCCCATCCCCTTGTTCCCCGGCCCAGCGGTTCAGCACTGCCCACGGAATTGCGGTCATCACCCCGGCCCCGTCCCCAGAATCCTGATCGGCGCAGCAGCCGCCCCGATGCTCCATACAGTCAAGGGCGGCGAGGGCTTTGGCCACCAAAGCGTGGCTAGCACGGTTCTGGCGATCGGCTAAAAAGCCTACGCCACAGGCATCGCGTTCTTCGACTAACGACTTGGGGCCCCAGTTCGGCCATTCAGAGCGGGAGTGCTGCTGGGGTTGGTAGGGTTGATTCACAGGTGTACGTCCCATGGGAAACGAAGGGGTGGTAAAAACAGAGCAACAAATCTAGCTGGGAAAACCAGCCTAGCAGCCCGCACTCGCGGCGAAACGGCAGAGGCTTTAATCGTTTGGCGGGGCATCTGGGGGGGGGGGGTAAAAATTGAGCCGAAAAACAGTTTTGGCCCAGTATTGATTTTAGAAACCCAGGGCGCATCCTGCCCTTGAGCCCGCCCCGGGTCACAGCCTCGCATTTTGCTGACGGGAACTAGAGGCCGCAGCCCGAGTCATAGAGCGATGACGCACTCGACGCTGTATCAGTAATTTACAGACTTTATCAGTAGTTTACAAACCTTAGGCCCCCCTGTCGTCACAGCTTCTTAGAATTGAGCGGCAGTAACGGTAGCGATTGTTTCAAAACCCTCCCGAAATGCGCTCAAGGGCCTGAAAGTTGGTTCTACTATTCTGTAAAATTCAGCTCTCCTTATCCCAAGCCGCTCCTATGGTTAGATGGCCGATCTCAGCCCTACTGTCCCCTCAGACCGTCCCAGGGCGTCGCTGGCCTACGGGGCTGGTCAGATGGATCAGCCTGGGACTCCTGAGCGCGATCGCCCCCTGGCCCGCTGAGGCTATGCCCGTCGCCGCCCCGCCTGCGGCGGCCAGCCTAACCAGCACTGCTGCCGCTCCCACCGCCCAGGGCCAAACCCTGATTCTCAACGGCCGTCAAGTCGCCATCCCCTGGCGGGTGGTCAATGGCCAGATTGGCCTGGCCGACTACGGTCTAACTGAGCACCTGGGGGTGACGCTCCTCAGCAGCGGTGACCCCAGTCGGCAACCCGTGCAGTGGTTTAGCGATCCGGGCAGCCCGGTGGAGCTGACGGCCTGGGTGCAGGGCGGCTATCGATTCCTTGACCTGGGGCCTTTGGCGGTTCGCCACGGCTGGCAGGTGCAGCCCCAGGCAGGTACCCTACAGCTGTCCACGGCTCCGGCCCAAGTTCTAGGGCTGCGCCGGGTGCCCCAGCCCGGTGGCGAACGGCTGATTGTCGATCTCTCGGGCCCCGTGCCCGCCGCGCTAACCGACAGCGACGATGCCCTGACGCTCACCTTAGGGGCCACCGCCACCAGTCGGGTGATTGCGGATGCCATCGCCGCCCCTGCCGGAGCCTACCTGGGGTCGCTGACAATCACTTCCACTGGCGGCGAACTTCGCCTCCAGGCCAGTGCCAGCCATCCGCCCCGCCTGAGCACCCAGGCCAATCCCCCTCAACTTATCATCGACGTGCGGGCCGACAGTCTCCAGTCCCACAGCATTGCCTGGGCCCCCGGATTGCGTTGGCAACAACGGTATGTCTCCGTAGCCGGGCAGCCGTTTCCCGTGTACTACCTCCAGATCGATCCGACCCAGGCCAGCCTGCGCCCCATCTGGACTGACCCGACAACAGCGGTGGGCACCGCCCCACTGACCACTATCGCCCAGCGCTGGCAGGCCACCGCCGCCATCAACGCGGGGTTTTTCAACCGCAACAATCAGTACCCCCTCGGAGCCGTGCGCACCAACCAAACCTGGATTTCAGGCCCCATCCTCAGTCGCGGCGTGGTGGGGTGGACTGATCAGGGACAGGTACGGATGGAGCGTCTGGCGCTGCAGCAGACCCTCACCACCGCCAGCGGCCAGCGCTTTTCGGTATTGGCCATCAACAGCGGCTATGTGCAGGCGGGCATTGGTCTCTACACCCCCGCCTGGGGGCCAACTTACCGCCCCATCATCGAAGGCGAAACCGTAGTCACAGTGGTGAATGACGTAGTTACGGCCCAGCAGCCCGCGAGCACAATTGGCCCTGGGGGAGTCCAGATTCCCGCCGACGGCTATGTGCTGGCGCTGCGATCCTACGCTACCGCAGCTCAGGCTTTGCCCCCAGGGCAGCGGGTTGCCCTGGCCTCCGATCTCCTGCCTGCAACCATGGAGTCTTTTCCCCACCTAGTGGGCGGTGGCCCGCTGCTGATTCGCGATCGCACCCTGGTGCTCAACGCCCAGCTAGAGCAGTTTAGCGCCGTCTTTGGCACCCAGGCGGCCCCCCGCAGCGCCATCGGTCTCACCGCCACGGGCGAAATTTTGCTGGTGGCTGTCCACAATAGCCCCCTTGGCCCCGGCCCCACCCTCGATCAGCTGGCTCAGATCATGCTTCAGCTCGGCAGCACCGACGCCCTCAACCTGGACGGCGGCAGCTCCGCCAGCCTCTACCTGGGCGGACGGCTGATCAATCGCTCCCCCCGCACGGCGGCCCGAGTGAGTAATGGCATTGGGCTATTTTTTCCCTAGGCCCCCAGATGGCTTACCGCTCTACCGCAGGCACCCAATTCTTTAACAACCGCAAACCGGTATAAAGAATCTGTGTTTTTGCATCCCATCTGGCCCCGAGCCTTCGCCCCGCCAGTGAGCAGTTGTTAGACTGTTGCTTGAAAACCTCAGCCTGAGTCAGTGCCCTGAGTCGGTACATTGTGAAACTCTTGGGCTAGGGCAAAAGTCTAATAGCCATGGGCACCATAGGACAATGCGGTTCCCCTGAGTCGCCTATCCTGCCGCAGTCTTATACGTTCCGGTTCTAGGAGAATTACTGTTATGCCAAAACTGCAAGATTCAATTCAGCCCACCGCCCTGGCTCTCGCCACTAGCAACGGCAAAGAAATTGCTGAAACCGGCCTGCGCCCCTGGGGATCTTACACGGTGCTCGAGGAGGGCCGAGGCTACAAAATTAAGCGGATCGAAGTCAAGCCGGGCCATCGCCTCAGCCTCCAGATGCACCACCACCGCAGCGAACACTGGATCGTGGTATCTGGCACCGCCAAAGTGGTCTGCGGCGAAAACGAAATCCTTTTGTCTACCAACCAGTCCACCTATGTGCCCCCCTGCACCCAGCACCGCCTCGAGAATGTAGGCGTCATTCCCCTGGTGCTGATTGAGGTACAAAACGGCGAATACCTGGGCGAAGACGACATTGTTCGATTCCAAGACGACTACTCTCGAGCTGAAACCCTCTAAGCATTTCTCTCACCAGATTGGCATCCCCGAGGACGGCGATAGTGCTAAGCTCAGCACTACCGCCGTTTTGTTGTGTATTGCTGCGCAGTTCCATGGTTCAAATTCGCCCCGCCGCTGCCCAAGAACTGAAACGACTGCTGCGTCGGCACACCACCCCAGGCACCGACGCTGAACCCCAGGTTTATCTCACCCTTGAGCCCGGAGGCTGCGCCGACTGGACCTACCGCCTCAGCGCCGCCGCCCTATCGACCCAGACCAAAACAGCTCTAACCTGTGGCGACCTCAGCCTGGCGGTACCTATCGACCAGCTAGATCTAGTCAAAGATCTCACCATCGACTACGCCGAAGACCTGATGGGGGGCGGGTTTCGTTTCGTCAATCCCGTGGCCCAGCGCACTTGCGGCTGCGGCAACGCCTTTGCCCTCAACGCAGAGGCCCCAGTGGCCCAAGACTGTACCGCTGTTCACCTGCCGACCCCTTTGAGCGATCCAGAATCTGATGAAGAAATGCTTCAGACCCTGGGCTCATAGATTTGACCAAAGTTTCTCCACAGTGGTAGCATTGGATCTTGTGAAAACTTGAGTTTATTACCGCCGTAGCAGCAGAAGCATCCTATGCCCACGATTCAGCAACTCATTCGGAGTGAGCGCCAAAGAGCCGACAAAAAAACCAAATCCCCTGCTCTAAAAAGCTGTCCACAGCGTCGCGGGGTTTGTACTCGTGTGTATACCACCACGCCCAAAAAGCCTAACTCGGCGCTGCGCAAGGTGGCCAGGGTGCGTTTGACCTCTGGTTTTGAGGTCACTGCCTATATCCCCGGCATTGGTCACAACCTGCAAGAGCACTCCGTAGTCATGATTCGCGGCGGTCGGGTCAAAGACCTTCCCGGCGTGCGCTACCACATTATTCGCGGCACCCTCGACACCGCTGGCGTCAAAGACCGTCGCCAGGGGCGCTCTAAGTATGGGGCCAAGCGTCCTAAGGGCTAGGGTTTGGCCGTGGGACGGGGCCGGTCTTAAGCTGGCTGCCCAGCGCCCTGACTACAATTGGAAAGTTATTATCCTGACCACCGCCTAGGCTGTGGATAGTATCGCCCCGGCCTTTACTGCCTTTACTCGAGCTCAAGTATCCGCCCACCTTGTCCGCACAGCTAGCCTTCAATCACTGGAATTTGAACCATGTCTCGCCGTACTGTCATCCAAAAGCGTCCCATTCCGCCCGACTCTGTCTACAACAGCCGCCTCATCACAATGATGAGCCGTCGCCTGATGACGAGTGGAAAGAAGTCTTTGGCTGACAGAATTATCTACGACTCCTTTGGCATCATCAAGGAGCGGAGCGGCGGCGATCCCCTCGATGTGTTTGAGCGGGCCGTGCGGAACGCGTCTCCCCTGGTGGAGGTAAAGGCCCGTCGGGTGGGGGGTGCTACCTATCAGGTACCGATGGAGGTGCGTTCTGAGCGCAGCGTTGCCCTCGCCCTGCGCTGGCTGACGCAGTTTGCCCGTCAGCGTCCTGGCAAATCAATGGCCATCAAGCTGGCTAACGAGTTGATGGATGCAGCCAATGAGACCGGCGGTGCCGTGCGCAAGCGCGAAGAGACCCACCGCATGGCAGAAGCGAACAAGGCTTTCGCCCACTACCGCTACTGAGCTGAGCGGGTGGTAGTGACCCTGGAGCTTTGCTTCCTTGGCGATCGCTGTTTCTGCTTCCTAAAATAAAAATCTGTTTGGGTTTGCCAGAGCGGCTAGCCCCAGAACGGCTAGCCGTAGCGTAACAAGGAGGGAGCTGTGGGACGAACAACGCCCCTAGAGCGGGTTAGAAACATTGGTATTGCGGCGCACATTGACGCTGGCAAGACTACCACCACGGAGCGCATCCTGTTCTACTCAGGGATCGTGCACAAAATTGGTGAAGTGCACGAGGGCACTGCCGTCACCGACTGGATGGAGCAGGAGCGAGAGCGGGGAATTACCATCACCGCTGCGGCCATTACTACCACCTGGCGCGACAATCAAATCAACATCATTGACACCCCTGGGCACGTTGACTTCACCATTGAGGTCGAGCGCTCCATGCGCGTCCTAGACGGAGTAATTGCGGTCTTTGATTCAGTGGGAGGGGTTCAGCCTCAGTCAGAAACGGTGTGGCGTCAGGCCAATCGCTACAGCGTTCCTCGCATTGCTTTCGTCAACAAAATGGATCGAACCGGTGCCGACTTCTTTAAGGTGTGCGGCCAGCTGCGCGATCGCCTAGGCGCAAATGCAGTACCGATTCAGATTCCCGTTGGAGCTGAGGCTGGCTTCCAGGGAGTTGTTGATCTAGTCGCCATGCGTGCCCGCATCTACCACGATGACCTGGGGCAGAACTTTGACGATACGGAGATACCCGCCGAGATTCAGGATGTGGCAGAGGAGTATCGCGCCCAGCTCGTTGAAGCGGTAGCTGAGACTGACGATGTCCTGATGGAAAAATATTTTGAAGGGCACCCCCTATCCTCCGACGAGATCGCCAACGCCCTGCGTCAGGGAACAGTGCAGGGTACTCTGGTGCCAGTTCTATGCGGCTCTGCCTTCAAAAATAAAGGGATACAGCTGCTCTTGGACGCAGTTGTAGACTATCTGCCTTCCCCTCTCGAAGTGCCGCCAATTCAGGGGCAGCTACCCAATGGTGAACTTGCTGAGCGGCCCGCAGACGACGACGAGCCTCTGGCAGCTTTGGCGTTTAAGATCATGGCCGACCCCTATGGGCGGCTCACCTTTGTGCGAGTCTACTCTGGAGTGCTAAAGAAAGGTAGCTACATCTACAACGCCACCAAAGACAAAAAAGAGCGCATCTCTCGATTGATTGTGCTCAAGGCCGACGATCGCATCGAAGTAGATGAACTGAGGGCTGGCGACCTAGGAGCCGCCATTGGCCTCAAAGATACCTTTACTGGCGACACCATCTGCGATCCTGAGCACCCCATCGTCCTGGAGTCTCTGTTTGTTCCCGAGCCCGTTATCTCGGTGGCGGTAGAGCCTAAAACCAAGCAGGATATGGATAAGCTATCCAAAGCTCTGCAATCTCTGTCGGAGGAGGACCCCACCTTCCGGGTCAGCACCAATCCCGAGACCAACCAAACCGTGATTGCCGGTATGGGTGAGCTGCATCTCGATATTCTTGTCGATCGCATGCTGCGGGAGTTTAAAGTCGAGGCCAACATCGGTGCTCCCCAGGTGGCCTACCGAGAAACCATCCGCAAAGCCACCAGGGCCGAAGGCAAGTTTATTCGCCAGAGCGGCGGTAAAGGCCAGTACGGTCACGTCGTAGTCGAGGTAGAGCCCTCTGAGGAAAGCAGCGGTTTTGAATTTGTGTCTAAAATAGTTGGGGGGACTATTCCTAAAGAATATATTTCCCCGGCAGAACAGGGCATGAAAGAAGCCTGTGAATCTGGTATCCTAGCTGGGTACCCGGTGATTGATTTAAAGGTTACGCTGGTCGATGGGTCTTACCACGATGTAGACTCATCAGAGATGGCCTTTAAAATCGCTGGGTCAATGGCGATGAAGGAAGCCGTCATGCAGGCGTCTCCCGTCCTTCTAGAGCCGATCATGAAGGTCGAGGTTGAAGTTCCAGAAGATTTTCTGGGTGACGTCATGGGAGATTTAAACTCCCGCCGTGGCCAGATCGAGGGTATGGGAACAGAGGTTGACGTTGCAAAGGTTACAGCCCATGTTCCCCTAGCTGAGATGTTTGGTTATGCTACCGACATCCGCTCTAAAACGCAGGGTCGGGGCATTTTTTCGATGGAGTTTAGCCACTACGGCGAGGTTCCTCGAAACGTGGCTGAGGCCATTATCTCTAAAAACACTGGGAACGCTTAGAAAGGAAAGGACACGTAACGTAAATGGCACGCGAAAAGTTTGAACGCAATAAACCCCACGTCAACATCGGCACTATCGGTCACGTTGACCACGGTAAAACCACTCTGACGGCTGCTATCACCATGACGCTGGCAGCGGCTGGTGGCGCTAAGGCTCGTAAATATGACGAGATCGATGCGGCTCCTGAAGAGAAGGCCCGTGGTATTACCATCAACACGGCCCACGTGGAGTACGAGACCGAAACTCGCCACTACGCCCACGTTGACTGCCCTGGACACGCCGACTATGTAAAGAACATGATCACGGGTGCGGCCCAAATGGACGGGGCCATTCTGGTGTGTTCTGCCGCCGACGGCCCCATGCCCCAAACCCGGGAGCATATTCTGCTGGCTAAGCAGGTTGGCGTACCCAGCATCGTAGTGTTTTTGAACAAGCAAGACCAGGTCGATGACGAAGAGCTGCTGGAACTGGTCGAGCTAGAAGTGCGCGAACTACTCAGCTCCTACGATTTCCCCGGCGATGACATTCCCATCACCTCTGGGTCGGCTTTGCTAGCAGTGGAAGCTCTGACGGCTACCCCGGCCATCGGTCGTGGAGACAATGAGTGGGTCGATAAAATCCTGGCGCTGATGGACAGCGTCGACGATTACATCCCTACCCCCGAGCGCGATGTCGATAAGCCCTTCCTCATGGCGGTTGAGGATGTGTTCTCCATCACTGGCCGTGGCACCGTTGCCACCGGACGGATCGAACGCGGCAAGGTCAAAGTAGGTGAAACCGTCGAGCTGGTAGGTATTCGCGATACTCGCAACACTACCGTGACCGGCGTTGAAATGTTCCAGAAGACCCTGGATGAAGGGATGGCTGGGGACAACGTGGGGCTGCTGCTGCGCGGTGTGCAAAAGGAGGACATCGAACGGGGTATGGTACTGGCCAAGCCCGGCAGTATTACTCCCCACACTCAGTTTGAGTCTGAGGTCTACATCCTTAAGAAAGAAGAGGGTGGCCGTCACACTCCTTTCTTCCCTGGCTACAAGCCTCAGTTCTACGTGCGTACCACCGACGTGACCGGCAGCATCATCGCCTTTACCTCTGACGACGGCAGCGATGCTGAAATGGTTATGCCTGGCGATCGCATCAAAATGACCGTAGAGCTGATCAACCCCATTGCCATTGAGCAGGGGATGCGCTTTGCCATTCGTGAGGGTGGCCGCACGGTGGGAGCCGGTGTGGTTTCCAAGATTCTCAAGTAGTCTCAGACTATTTTTTTAGAGACAGGAGCAGGCCTTCAGAGGTTTGCTCTTGTCTTTTGTCTCCACGGCGTTTTGCCGTTGCTTTGTACCTTGACAATCAGTTCTTCTAAGACCTATGGCTACTATTCAGCAACAAAAGATTCGCATTCGCCTCAAAGCCTTTGACCGCAGACTTCTAGACACCTCCTGCGAGAAGATTGTCGATACCGCCAATCGCACTAACGCCACAGCTATTGGCCCCATTCCGCTGCCAACTAAACGCCGCATTTACTGTGTACTGCGCTCTCCCCACGTCGATAAAGATTCCCGCGAGCACTTTGAGAGCCGCACCCATCGCCGCATCATCGATATCTATCAGCCGTCCTCTAAAACCATTGATGCCCTGATGAAGCTGGATCTGCCCGCTGGGGTGGATATCGAAGTGAAGCTCTAGATCGCATCTGCTTGACCCGCCGAGCCTTGGTCTTCGGCGGGTTCTTTATATTGAACTAAGCGATGGGATCACCGCACAGATCCCCGGCATTCCCTAGGGGAGTTGGGTTAGAATACTTTTATGTAAACAAGTGTTACAGCCCGCCGGGTCTGGTGCGGCGAGCTTGAATCCGCAAGAGGCGACAATGGCATTCTCCGAGTCCATATCTGTGCGAGAACTACCACTCTTTCCGCTACCTGAACTAGTTTTATTTCCGGGGAGACACCTACCGCTTCATGTGTTTGAGCCCCGCTACCGGATCATGATGAACACCATTCTGCAGAGCGATCGCCGCTTTGGCGTGCTTATGCTGGATCCTGCTAGCGGGCAGCCCGCCAATGTGGGCTGTTGCGCTGAGATTCTCCACTACCAGCGGCTGCCCGACGATCGCCTTAAAATTCTCACCATTGGGCAACAGCGGTTTCGGGTGCTGAGCTACGTGCGCGAAAAACCCTATCGTGTGGGACTAGTGGAGTGGATTGAGGATAAGCCCACCAGCCAGGATCTAAGCCCGCTGGCCTCCGACGTAGATCGCCTGCTGCGGGATGTCGTGCATCTGTCGGCCAAGCTAACCAATCAGGATATTGATCTCCCCGACAATATCCCCGACATCCCCATCGAATTGTCTTACTGGGTAGCGAGCAATCTGCACGGGGTAGCTCTCGAACAGCAAGCGCTGCTCGAGATGGATGACACCAGCGTGCGGCTGGAGCGCGAAGCCGAAATTCTAACTTCTACTCGGAATCATTTGGCAGCCCGCACAGCGCTTAAGGAAGTACTTGAGTAGACTGGGTTTTAGCCTTAGCGGCGGCTAGGCTAGGGTCAGCGGTGATCAGGTCGTAGGTGCCAAAATTGACGAGGGTCTCGGTGCAGCTCAGGAGCCCGTCGAGGGCTCGCTGCCCAACGGCGCTGTGGGCACTGATCTCTAAATCGACAAAGAACAGGTATTCCCCCAGCGATCGCTTGGTGGGGCGCGACTCGATGCGGCTGAGATTAATTCCGGAGCGAGCCAATACCTCTAGGGGTTTGAGCAGGGCACCGGGGCCGTTGACCGGCAGGCTAAAGGCCAGGGATGTGTACTGCCCCCCGAGCGGAGATGTCTGGGGATCGCTGCCCTTGAGCACCCAGAACTTGGTGCAATTGTCTGTATGGTCGTTGATGTTATGGGCCAGTATTGGCAGGTTGTACAGCTGAGCCGCCCACTCTGAGGAAATAGCGGCTACGGCACTGTTGTCGGCCAGGTGCCCCAACGCTTCTGTAGTAGAACGGGTGGCAATTAGATGGGCCTGGGGCAGGTGGCGCTCCAGCCAGCGCTGGCACTGAGAAAGCGCCTGGGGATGGGAGTACACTACATCGATGGCGCTGAGGTCGTCAGCCTGGGAGAGCAGCCCGTGGCGAATGGGCATGACCACGGCATGGTGAATTTTGAGCTGCTGAAGCTGCCACAGGGTATCGAGGGTGGTGGTAACGCCCCCTTCCGTAGAGTTTTCCACCGGCACAATGGTCAGGGTAGTGGTGCCCTCGGCGGTGGCCTGCATGGCCTTAGGGATGCTCGGCAGGGCCACTAGATTGACCGCCGGATGACCGCGGTGCTCTAGGTGCAGGCTGTAGGCCAGGGCGGCGAGCTGGGTATAGGTGCCCTCAGGCCCCAAATAGGCAATGGTAACGGTCATGGAAACGCGCAGCGACGGTAGCGGGCCTGTTCCATACTAAGCTGTGGCCGGGACGATTGCGCTTCAAGCCAGTCTTCGACGATCGCAGCCTGGGCCCTAGAGCTTGGATGATAACTGGGTGAGAATTAACATCTCCTTAACCGAAATGCGGCACACTCTGGTCGAATAAAGTCAGCGTTCCCCAGTAATATGTAATGGGTTTTGGCCAGGTCTGGTTCCTGGTGGGGAGTGGCGGTAATGGGCAAGGATAAAAAGAGACCATTGGGTGCTAAACCATCCAGGACACGCGCACTGCTTACCCTGGGATCGGGCGCTTTTTTATTGGGGGCCGCTGTGCCCCTAGCCGGTGCCATTAGTACAGGTGTAGTCAATGTCGGCAGCGTTGGGCTGGCGGCCCCCTCGGCCCTCGACCAGCCCCAGGCGCTGATGCCGGGATTACTGGCTTTGATTGACGCCCCGGGGGTAGACGCATTCCCTACGGCGGTGAGCAGCGAGCGGCTGTGTCGTCGGCCAGAAAATTTGACCCCGGTTGCCAGCTCCCCCCCTGGGGAAGCCCTATTCCAAAGCTCTAGCCTGGCAAGCGCGACCGTGACCCAGGCGGCTGGGGCGATCGGTCAGCTCGGGGCTGAGCCCTGGCCCAGCATTCACCCCCAGGCTGCCGAAGCACGAGTGCCGGTGTTGATGTACCACGATGTGCTCGAGCCGCCGGAGGTCTTTTTTGATTTGACGCCCGCAGACTTTGAGGCCCATCTCAACAAGCTGCTGGACAGTGGCTTCACCCCCATCAGCCCCGACCAGCTGGTACAGCACCTGCGCACAGGTCTGGCCCTGCCCGAAAAGCCTGTCCTGCTTACCTTCGATGACGGCTACGTCGGCCACTACGAGCACGTTTACCCGCTGCTGCAAAAGTATCAGGTGCCAGCCACCTTCTTTGTGTTTCCCGGCAAGGTAGATGGCACCGTGGCTGGGCGTTCAACCCTCACCTGGGAACAGCTCAAAACCATGGCCGCCGATCCGCTGGTGACCATTGCCTCCCACAGCGTTACCCATCCCCCTGACCTACGCGCCCTCAGCGATGAGGAGTTGGCCTACGAAGTGGTGGAGTCAAAGCGACAGCTAGAGGCTCAGCTCGGTGTTCCCATGCGGTACTTTAGCTACCCTACCGGCCACTACGATGAGCGAGTCGCCCAGGCCGTAGCCGATGCTGGCTATATGGCTGGGTTCACCATGCGTCAGAACGATGAAAAATTTGCCGGTGCTTCAGAGTCGCTGCTGGCGATCGAGCGATTTGGTCAATCTAATCTTGAGGCTCTAATCGACGCCGCCTGGGGCGGCCCTGCTGCCAGTAGCGGCATCAAGCCCGTTGCGATCGCCAGCTCTGAGTTTAACTTTTCTACCCCCGTTACCCTACAGAAGATCGATGGGGAGGGGCAGTCGTTTTCCCTGATTAGCGGTGGGCACCCGGTGACGATTCACGCCAACAGTCGCTATCAACTCCCTGAAATACTGGCGGGCACCAACATTGCTGGGGCTGTGGACGGTGGCTTTTTCTCCCTCAAGTACCTGGACTCAAACGTAATGATTGGCCCGGTGTTGAGCCAGAGCACAAGGCGGTTTGTGCCAGGATATGCTGGCGAAATTCCGAAACTCAACGGTCGTCCTCTGGTGCTGATGGCCCCCAACCAGGTTAAGTTTGTGCCCTTTGAGGCCGACCGCCACAACACGCTGGCGGGCCTAGCTCAGCAGTTACCCGGCGTTACCGACGCCTTTGTGGCGGCTGGCTGGCTGGTCAAAGATGGTCTACCCCAGCCCGCCAGCAGCTTTGGCACCCTGTTCGACTTTGATGCCCGCCGCCACCGGGCCTTTTGGGGAATTAACACCAGCGGGCAGCCGGTAGTGGGGGTAACCCACACGATGGTTGACTCAGTACAGCTGGGCGAACTACTTTATCAGGCGGGTCTGCGCGATGCGGTAATGCTCGATTCTGGGGCCAGCGCTTCCCTGACCTACCAGGGAGATTCACTGGTGGGATACATTCCCCGACCGGTACCCCACCTGGTGGGCCTGGTACCTCCCGATGCCCACAACGGCAGCCCCTGCCCGCTGGTGCTAGACCCAGAAAACTCCACAACGGCACCGCGCTAAACGGCCTGGCCGAGGGCTGCTGCTGCCAGGCAATATTACAGCTGTAGCAGTTCGGTTGAGACAGTGTCTCCGCAACGTTCAAACGTACGAACGTTTTAGGGATTGGTGCATGTCCTAACTCAGATAACTACGGCTTAGTTGCCGAACCCTGCGTACCAGAAGTAGGTGGCCATGGGAATGACGGTGGCTAGCACCAGCAAAACCACGAGCAGTACAGTACTGTTGCCCCGATTTTCGGCGGTTTCTTCAGCGCTGGCGAAGGTGCTCTCACTGTCAAAGGAATCGTCAAAATTGGGCGGGCCAGGATCCTCCTTGCCTGCGAGCACGGCCCCGAGGCGATCGCTAGCGGCCAAGAATGACTGGTTGTACTTGTCCCCTTCTAGCAGGGGATACAGCACTGTTTCCTGGGCAACGCTCGTGGCAATATCGTCGTTCAGCAAAGTCGCCGAGCGATCGCCCACGCGAATACCGACGGTTTTAGTAACTTCGTCGAGCACCAGCAGGGTTTGATCCGCCTGCGCTTCTGGCGTGGGATACCAGCGCTCAAACAGCTTATCGGTAAAGGTTTGAACCGTATCGCCGTAGTCGAGATGGTGAATGGTCACCAGGCGCACCTCGTTGCCGGTGGCCGCAGCGAGATCACTCAACCGACCTGAAATTTTATTTTCGTTGATCCGGCTGATAATGTTGGCTTCGTCGATGACCCAGGTAGCCTCGCCAGCCGCTACGGTTGGCATTTGAAAAACGGCTAGGGCTTCTGCCGGGGGGGCGACCAACCCCAGCACTAAAACCAGGGGCAAAACCAGGCCCACAAGAACGCTCCAGCAGACTTTAACCGAGCGCAGGGGCATGCGTTGGCAGGGGTAACTGTTCATGGGCCTAGGCTACAGCAACGACTGAACCAGGGACACCTCGCTGGCTTTCTGGCTCTACTACTCAATATACGGGGCAGCGAGCCCTGAGGGAACCAGATCGTTTTGTTTGCCCAAGGCAAAGACCCCGCTGAGACCGAATCCGCCTTGGCTAACTCCCGGTTGGGCTAGACAAACGGTGTTTGCCTCTACGCAAGCCTCCCGGTTCACGGGGTGATGCGGTGCGGCTTGGATCTGGAAGCCAGAGAACTGAGAGCCTATTTTTTAGGCAGACGGTAGATTCCGCAGTCGAATCAGCTGCCGACGCATCAGCGGAGAGGCCGCGACCTCGGCAACTTCAGCCACGTCTACCTGGGACTCAAGCTGCTCGACAAACTCATCGCTGCCGTAGGAAAAAGCGTCGATGAGTTGCTCGAGCAGATGCTCGCGGTCGGCCATGACGTGGCTTTCTTCTAAAATGCGAAACTTGAGGGTGATGGCGCACTCATAGACGCCAACCTGGGGCTCAACCGACGGACGGGGTGCAGACGTAGCCATAGTCAAATGTGTACTCCCTAACTAAGCAAAAGAGGAGTCATCAAAGGAGACTGGGGGCTAGAGGATTTGTCCTGCCGAGGGCTTGCAGGGGCATCGAAGCGTTGTAGGCTGAGAACGGTGAACTGCTGACCGCAGCGATGCAATCCCTATTGATGACGGAATCGGGTAGCTCTGCACCTAGCTGCGCTGACTCGCGCGACAGCGACAGACCAGGGGGAACCACCTGTTGCCATCAAACCAAAAAAATTGGCCTACGCTAGTTTTTGGCGCAGGTTTTCACAGGATTGATACAGTTTTGTGAGGCCAGGATTAATCAATTTAAAGCCTATCCGTACATTTTCAGGATGGAGTAATTTTTTTATACTTCGAGTCTGCCTTGAGGTTTTGTCGGAGTACTTTTTAAGATTTATTTAGGGTAAAACGATTGCCTAAAGGCAGGTGTCGCAGTAGATAGACTTCTTTTTAAGGCAGGTATAAAAACTCAGGTTTAGGCCGTTAGCAACTCTATTAAAGATCGGCTTGAACCGAGAGACGGGCGCGAAAACTATGCCGGTGGCGTGGGATGCGATCGCATCAAATAACGCCAACTTGGCCAAAAGTCCGTAGACTACTGAGTAGGCTAAGTGCCATAACAAACTGTCGAAATGCGTGATTCTCTGATACAAGCCTATCTGCCGCTGGTGATTTGGGTTGGGCTAGGGGCTGGGCTGGGCCAGTTTTTGCCGCCAGCATTCCCCCGACTGCTGGGGCGGAGCCTGTACTGGGTGGGCATTCCCTTGGAAATTTTTGCCCTGGCGCGGCAGACCCCCTTTGCCCAGGGCACGGGCCTGGCACCGCTGTATACCGTGGTGTCTCTGGGCCTGGGGCTAGGTCTGGCGTTAGTGGGTTTAGGGGTAGTGCGATCGCTGTCCTCCGCCACGGCGGCGGCCCCAGGCGTAACGGCCCCAGGCGTAACGGCCCCAGCGGCGGTTTCAGCCCTGAGCCTGCTGCCCCCCGAGCAAACGGTGGACGCAGGCACAGCACCGCTGACCTGGGCCGATAGACCTCGTCAGGGCAGCTTTGTGCTGTGTGCCATGCTGGGCAATACGGGGTTTGTTGGGCTTGCCATTGTGCCCACCTTGGTGAGCGGCCCCTACCTGGGCTGGGCCGTGTTCTACAGCGTTACCCAGAACGTAGTTGGCACCTACGGGCTAGGGGTGTTTTTAGCCAGCTGGTTTGGGCGTGGTGGCCAGGCTCAATCGCGCTGGCAACAGCTGCGGGACGTAGTGACGGTGCCCTCGCTGTGGGCCTTCGCGCTGGGCTCGGCTTCCCAGGCTTGGGGCGGACCGCCGCTGGTTGAGACAGCCCTGCGGCGGTCGGTGTGGCTGGTGATTCCGGTGGCGCTGGTGCTGATGGGGCTAAGGTTGAGTCAGCTCCAGGGCTGGCGGAGTCTACAGCCGGCCCTGGTACCAGCCAGCCTCAAGGTGCTGGTGCTGCCCGCAGCGGTCGGGGGTGTCGCCCTGGGCATGGGGCTGCCCAGGGATGCAGCGCTGGTGCTGGTTCTAATGGCGGGCATGCCCAGCGCCTTTGCCGGGCTCATCCTAGCGGAAGAATACGGGCTAGATCGAGAGCTGACCGCCGCCAGCATTGCCCTGTCTACGGGGGCGTTGCTGCTGACCATTCCCCTGTGGTTAATGGTCTTTGGCGTTGGCCGCTTCGGGGGCTGAGGGGTCTGGCGGCTCGGGGACGGGAGGCGTGGCTCCGTAGAGCAGGGCCAGATCGGGGGCTTCGGTGCAGTACAAGTGCACCCAGATATAGGCGTGCTGGAACAGGGCCAGGGCTAAGGCGGGCCGCGATCGCCCCCAGACTGCGATCGCCCAGAGCGCCAAGAAGCCAAAGCTGTACATGGCATTGCCGCTGTAGCGAAAGGCCCCCTGGTGCACCAGGGGCATAGTCCAGTAGCGGGCCCGAAAATGATCGCCGCCCGCCGCTCGCAGTAGGCCAAAGTACTGCTGTACAGACCAAAACGTATAGAGGGCTGGCCCTAGCAGCACAGCCCCCAAGGGTATCGCGACCCAAATAGGCATCGTCAGCGACCCCGCGCTACTCACGGCCACCGCCGCCGTTAGCAATGGGCGCGCCACCAGCAGCGGAAAGAACATCAGGCTCCACACCACCAGGTCGGCGCGGCCCAGCCAGCGGCTCAGGGTGCCAAAGCAGAGTTGCAGCCGCCAGAGCAGCCACACCAGCACCTGGTGGGTTACGGCGACGGCAACCAGCCCGTAGGCCCACTGGCGATCGCTCAGCCCCCAGACCATCCGCCCCGTCAGTCCCGGTTCGGCCAGGGCGATCGCCCCCGGCACTAAAACCAGCACGAGCAACCCGTGGGACAGCTGGCCATAGAACAGGTATCGCCACGAAACCCGACGGTTGACCTCAGAGAGTTCGTTCATAGCAGTCGTGTGATTGAGCGCTGAGCAAGACTCTGCCGGATGCTTTACCTAATTCTTAAGATTTGGCCCTATTGTATTGAGACGCATATCACCGTAGCAGCTATGCCCAATCCCTTTCAGCAGCTAAAGGACAGATTTAAGGCGATCGGGTCTACCCTGACCGCCGAGGCCGCCGAGACCGCCAAGGCATCTCTGCGAGAGTGGCTAGAGGCCAACGCCGACACCCTGCGCCGCAAGCGCAAACAGGGAGAGTTTAACGGCACCATGATGCAGTACTTCCACTGGTACACCCCCGCCGACGGCAGCCACTGGAACCAGGTGAAGGAGGAGGCCGAGGCGCTTGCCAAAGCAGGCATTACCGCCCTGTGGCTGCCACCGGCCTACAAAGGCATTGGCGGCGGCTACGACGTTGGCTATGGGGTCTACGACCTGTTTGATTTAGGGGAGTTTGATCAAAAGGGGACGGTGCGCACGAAGTACGGCACCAAGGATGAGTACCTGGCGGCGGTCAAAGCCTGTCGCGATCTGGGCATTAACATCTACGCCGACGTGGTGTTTAACCACAAAATGGCCGCCGACCGCGAAGAGGAATTTAAGGCAACTCCGATGGATCCGAGCGATCGCCACCGTCCCCTAGGCGACATGCGCCCGATCAAATCCTGGACAGAATTCAACTTTCCGGGGCGCGGCGACAAATACTCAAGCATGAAGTGGCACTGGTACCACTTTGACGCCGTTGACTACAACAGCTACGAACCCGACTACAAAGCCGTGTGGCTAATTGAAGGAAAAGCCTTTGAGGACAAGGTGAGCTGGGAGCTGGGCAGCTTCGACTACCTGATGGGCTGCGACCTCGACATTGACCACCCCGAGGTGCGCGGCGAGCTGAAATACTGGGGCGAGTGGATGCTCGACCACGTCGGGGTAGATGGGTTTCGCCTCGATGCCATCAAGCACATCTGCGGCGACTTCTTTGTAGACTGGCTGGCCCATCTCGAAAACTACGCCCAGCGCGACCTGTTCTGCGTAGGCGAATACTGGACCTACGACCTGGGGGCGCTGAGCTGGTACGCCGGCAACTCTGGCGGGCAGCTGGATTTATTCGACGCGCCCCTGCACCACAATTTCCACAAGGCCAGCAAAGCGGGCAGCGGCTACGACCTGCGCACCATTTTTGACCACACCGTGGTGAAAGAAATGCCTCTGCTGGCGGTCACCCTGGTTGAAAACCACGACACCCAGCCCCTGCAAGCCCTGGAATCGGTGGTAGAGGCATGGTTTAAGCCCCTGGCCTACGCCCTGATTTTGCTGCGGGAGGAGGGCTATCCCTGCATCTTCCACTGCGACTACTACGGTGCCCACTACGTGGACAGGGGCCGCGACGGCAACGAGTACGAAATTTGGATGGACTCGCACCGCGACATTTTGGATCGCCTGCTGATGGGCCGCAAGCACTTTGCCTACGGCCCCCAGTACGACTACTTTGACCACCCCAACGTGGTGGGCTGGACGCGCCTGGGCTCTGACGGCCACCCGCGAGCTATGGCCGTGCTGCTGAGCAACGGAGCCGAAGGCACCAAGTGGATGGAGGTGGGCAAACCCAACACCACCTTTTACGACCTGACCGGGCATATTTCCCACACCATTACCACCAACGACGACGGTTGGGCCGAGTTTCGCTGCGGCGGCGGCTCAGTGTCGGTCTGGGTAGAAGATCACCCCATTCTAGGAACCTTCTTGGGGCTGGTGCCGGGGTAAGTGAAGCCTGACTCTTTGCCTACTCTCCTTGAGCAACATAGACGATTTACGCCGCCAGCTACGGCCTCACCTCCTCCGTAGGATAGAATTTTATGCCGCGAAAAGTTAAGCTATGTAACGCCCGCTCATTTTACTGAAGCAGTCGGGCGTTCGTCTCTATGGTTAAATTGGTACTTTCGTGCAAGTAGATCGTGTTCCTCTAGGAGCTACAGACGCAGAATTTTCGACCTACGCTCGCTCAGCCCAGGAGCTCAGCTTTACCCTTCAAGATCTCAAAGCCGCGATTCCGGCCCGCTGTTTTCAGCCCTCCACTCTGCGATCGCTGGCCTATTTCGTTTTAGACCTGGGAATTATCGCGGCGCTCTACGCCGTGGCCCACGCCATTGATACTTGGCTGTTTTTTCCTGTCTTTTGGCTGGCCCAGGGCACCATGTTTTGGGCGCTTTTTGTGGTGGGCCACGACTGTGGCCACGGCTCGTTTTCTCGCCACAGGTGGCTGAACACCCTGGTGGGTCACCTGGCCCACACGCCCATTTTGGTGCCCTACCACGGCTGGCGCATCAGCCACCGCACCCACCACGCCAACACCGGCAATATCGACACCGATGAGAGTTGGTACCCGGTGGATGAATCTACCTACCGGGCCATGCCCTGGCCCCAAAAGCTGGTGCGGTTTTATGGAGCGCTGTTTGCCTACCCGTTCTATCTGTTCTTTCGGTCCTCGGGGCGCAGCGGGTCTCACTTTATGCCCGGCAGCGATCTGTTTCGCCCTTCGGAACGGCGCGACGTGCTGGTGAGCACCCTCTGCTGGTCGGCCATGATTTTGTTTTTGGTCTGGCTGGGGCTGACCCAGGGGCTGTTGTTTTTGGCCACCTACTACGTGGCCCCCTACCTGGTGTTTGTGGCCTGGCTCGACTTTGTGACGTTTCTGCACCACACCGAGCCCGATATTCCCTGGTACCGGGGGGACGAGTGGTACTTTCTCAAGGGGGCGCTGTCAACTATCGATCGCGACTACGGCTGGGTCAGCCCCATTCACCACAACATCGGCACCCATGTGGCCCACCACATTTTCTTGGGCATTCCCCATTACCACCTGAAGACGGCGACGGCGGCAATTAAACCGATTTTGGGCGACCACTATCGGTGCTCTGAGGAGCCGGTGTGGAAAAGCTTTGCCCGATCGTTTTGGGCCTGCCACTACGTGGCTGACCAGGGATCGAAGGTGTATTACCAACCCCACCCCAGCCGTCGGCAGTAGTCGAGGAGGCATGTCTGTGACATCACAGACGCGGGGCTTCGGTAGTCTATAGACTGAAATGGGCAGTTTAGAATCAGTGCGGTTCTAGGCTGCCCATCGGGATGTTTGGGCGGTTTTGGCCGGGCGACAGGTTTGGTTTTGCAGCCCTGCGGCAATGGTGTGAATAATGGCCCAGCCCCTGATTTCAGCGATTGTTTGTACCCACAACCGGGCTAGCTACCTGGGGGCAGCGATCGCCAGCCTGCTCAAGCAAACCTACACCACCTACGAAATTATCGTGGTGGACAACGCTTCGACGGATGGCACCAGAGCTGTGGTAGAAGCCTACCTGCCCCATCCAAAGCTAACCTATGTCTACGAGAGCACCCTGGGGCTGTCGGCGGCGCGCAACCGGGGGGCGGCGATCGCCCGTGGTACCCTGCTTGCCTACCTCGACGACGATGCCGAAGCCGCCCCCCACTGGTTGGACGCCCTGGCAACGGCCTTTGAGCAGCGCTCCAAGGCGGCGATCGCAGGGGGCTATGTCAGCCTGCTCTGGCCCCAGGGCACCACTCCGCCCCCCTGGCTGTCGGCTACCCTGTCAGAAAGCCTGGGTGCCTACGACTTGGGAACGACAATGCAGCTGATCACCCACCCCGGTCAAACCCCCAGGGGGCTCAACTACGCCGTTAAAAAAAGCTTTTTAGAGTCGGTGGGCGGCTTTGATTTACAGCTGGGCCGGATCGGTAAAAACCTGCTCTCGAACGAAGAACTGCACCTCACCCAGCTGGCCCTGGCTGCGGGCCACGAGGTTTTGTTTGTGCCCCAGGCCCAGGTGGCCCACAACGTGGCCCCCGAGCGGCTGCGCCGCAGCTGGTTTTTGCGCCGCAGCTGGTGGCAGGGCATTAGCGAATGCTACCGCGAGCAACTCAGCCACACCCTGACCCTGGAACGGGTGCGGGTGCGGAGTCTGTGTCTGGTGCGGGGGATGGTCAAAGCTCTGCGCCACTGGTCTGACCCCGCCCTGCGGTTTGAAAATGTGGTCTATGCCTACGGGCAGCTGGGCTACGTGGTAAGTGGTCTGCGCCACCTGCTGCCGCGCCCTGGGGCAAAAGCCTGCCCCTAAAGACCCGGCGACGTCTGTTTGTTAACCCCCTCGTGTAATGGAATTCACCATGGCTACGACAACCCCCAAAATCCCAATTTCGGTGCTGATTCCGGCTAAGGATGAGGAACAAAACCTGCCCGCCTGCCTGGCCAGCCTGGAGCGGGCGGCGGAGATTTTTGTGGTGGACTCCAACAGCAGCGATCGCAGCATCGACATTGCCACCGCCGCCGGGGCCAAAGTGGTGCAGTTTGACTTTAACGGCCACTGGCCCAAAAAGAAAAACTGGGCCTTAGACAACCTGCCCTTTAGCCACGACTGGGTACTAATTGTGGACTGCGACGAGCGCATCACCCCCGAACTGTGGGACGAGATTGCCGTCGCCATTCAGCGGGCCGAGTTTGACGGCTACTACCTGAACCGCCGGGTGTTTTTCTTGGGCACCTGGATTCGCCACGGCGGCAAATACCCCGACTGGAACCTGCGCCTGTTTCGCCACCAAAAGGGCCGCTACGAAAATCTGCAAACCGCCGATATTCCCAACACGGGCGACAACGAAGTGCATGAGCACGTGATGATCGACGGGGCCGTGGGCTACCTAAAGCACGACATGCTCCACGAAGACTTTCGCGATCTGTACCACTGGCTGGCCCGCCACAACCGCTACTCCAACTGGGAGGCCCAGGTCTACTACAACCTGCTCACCGGCATGGGCGACGGCGGCACCATCGGGGCCAACCTGTTTGGCGACGCGGTGCAGCGCAAGCGATTTCTCAAGAAAATTTGGGTGCGGCTGCCCTTTAAACCCCTGCTGCGGTTTGTGCTGTTTTACGTGCTGCGGCTGGGCTTTTTAGACGGGCGAGCGGGCTATATCTACGGGCGGTTGTTGAGCCAGTATGAGTACCAGATCGGAGTCAAGCTGTTTGAGCTAAAACAATTTGGCGGACAGCTTAACGTCACTCCCAAAGAAACTGCGACCCTGCCTCAGCCCCCGGCTCAGTCCACGATTATTTCGGTAGAATCGGCCCCGTAGGCAAGGGGTTTGCCTGTGACCATGTACGGTTGCTCTGGGGCGTTACGCTATGGGGGTTGGTGATGACGGTTAGTTCTCCCTCTGACAATATCCACGCTCCTGGGGACGACAGGCCCTGGGTGCGGCTCGATACCTACGACCAGTCGTGGTACCAGCCGGGGCGATCGAAGGGCGTCATTCTGCTGTGGTGGCTGCTGCAGGCGGTGGTGTTTCCCCTCACGCCCCACGCCTCCCACGGGCCGAGGCGCTGGCTGCTGCGCCAATTTGGGGCCACCGTGGGCCGGGGGGTGGTGATTCGCCCCACCGCTCGGTTTACCTACCCGTGGAATGTGACCATTGGCGACCACAGCTGGATTGGCGACGACGTGGTGCTCTACAGTCTCGCTCCCATCACAATTGGCCAGCACTGCGTGATTTCGCAAAAAAGCTACCTGTGCACCGGCAGCCACGATATTCGCGATCCTCGCTTTGGGTTGCTCGTTGCGCCCGTGGTGATTGAAAACGGAGCCTGGGTGGCGACCGACTGCTTTGTCGCGCCGGGAGTAACGGTGGGGGCCAACAGCGTGGTGGGGGCACGCAGCAGCGTGTTTAAGTCTTTGCCGTCGGGGCAGATCTGTTTAGGCAATCCCTGCCGGGCCGTGGCACCGCGCCAGATGGGGAACGGCTAGGGTTGAGTGCCGCTACTCGCAGGGATAATTTAGCTGTGCCTGGGCCAGTTCTGCCTCATGGGTCAGATCGAGGCGCAGGGGCGTCATCGAGACATAGTTGTGCTCAACGGCCCAGCGGTCAGTACCCTCCTCGGCGGGCTCAAGGGGGGCTACCGTAAACCAGAAGAGCTGTCGCCCCATCGGATCGTTACTCGGCATGACCCGGCCATCGTACTGCCTGACCGATTGACGAGTCCAGCGTAGCCCCTGGGGTGCTTGGGCTGGAAAGTTGACGTTGACCAGGGGCAGTTCTGACTGGCGCAGCAGCAGGTCTAAGACAGTTTCTAAAGACGGTTTTAGCAGGTCAAAATTGGGTTCGCTCTCGGTAACTGGCGCGCTGAGGGCAACGCCGCGCAGCCCCAGCAAAACCGCCTGCTTGGCCGCCGCCAGGGTGCCCGAATGCCACATCGAGTTGCCCAGGTTGCTGCCCAGGTTAATGCCCGACAGCACCACGTCGACTTTCTCCCAGTGGTAGGCACCCAGGGCAACGCAGTCGGCGGGTGTGCCGTTGACGCGGTAGGCTTCAAACCCTTTGAGGGGGGTGCGTTTGTAGGAAAGGGGGCGCGAGGCGGTGATTGAGTGCCCCGCCGAAGACATTTCTACGTCGGGTGCAACAATGCGAACCTGGCCAAACCGGGCGGCCACCTCAGCCAGGGCGGCAATACCGGGACTGTAGATACCGTCGTCGTTGGCAATGAGTATACGCATAGGGGCAGTCTCTGTTTAGCTCGGCGTTGGCTTTATCTCTCGGGAGCGATACCGGGCAGGGTCGCAGATTTTAGACTGACAGAACTTTGGTTTCTGCGCTGCTGGTGCGTCTCCCATGAGAGTTACACTGATTCATAATTCCAAGGCGGGGGACGGCGAGCAACCGTCTGGCGACGTACTTACGGCCCTGATCCGCCAGGCGGGGTACGATGTCGTCTATCGGTCAGCCAAAGACGAAGACTGGCAGGCCACCCTAAATGACCCCGGTGCCTTTGTGGTGGCAGCGGGGGGCGACGGCACCGTTGGCAAAGTGGCTAAGCAGCTGGTGGGACGGGGCATTCCCCTGGCGATTTTGCCCCTGGGAACGGCCAACAACATCGCCAAAACCTTTGGGCTGCTGGAGACGCCTCTGGAGCAGCTGATTGGCGGCTGGGCCGATGCTCAGCGGGTTTCTATGGATGGGGCGATCGCCCACGGCCCGTGGGGCTCAACCTATTGTATTGAGAGTGTTGGCTTGGGGCTGTTTGTTCAAACCTTGGCCCAAGCGAACCATAGCAGCGCTCTCGACCGTGCAGAAAGCGCTGACGACGAGTTGGCAGCTGCTCTAAAGATGTTGAACCAGCAGATTGAGCTGTGTGCAGCCCAGCCATTGACCGTTGTTTTAGACGGGCAAGACATTTCGGGTCAGTACGTTTTGCTAGAGGCCATGACCATTCCGTACGTGGGGCCAAATCTGCATTTTGCCCCCGAGGCGGGCTTGGGTGACGGGCAGCTCACGGTTGTGCTGGTGCGGGAGGGCGAGCAAGCTATGCTGAGCGAGTATCTCAACGACTGTTTGGCGGGCAAACAAGACCCAGCTCCCTTGACTAGCTACCGGGGGCAGCACTTACGCATTGAGGGGCAAGGGTTTGACATCCATGCTGATGACGATATTTTGCCGTACCACACCTGGGCTGTGCCGCCCAATCGTGGGGTGATTGAGGTCAAGGTTGACCCTCAAGCGCTGGAATTGCTGCTGCCCAGCCGGGGTGATTCACAGACCTATTGCGACTCGGATTAGGTATAGCTGTAGCCAGTCCGGTTAGGGTATTTCCCGTCAAAACGTTCAAGGGTTTGAACGTTCAAACATTGGCAAAACACCATAGCCACTGCCTTTGAGCTAATCTGCTTTATTCATGAGCCGACTGAAAGGTCTGTCATTCCCGCGCAGGCGGAAATCCACTCTAGAGTAAGTTGCCTGCCATGGATTCCCGTTGCCACGGGAATGACAGCCACCGATGGCCGGTTTCGTGAATAATCCAGGCTAATCTGAAGGCTTGACCAGGCGCGGCCAGAGGGCAATCAGCCCGATGAATAGCAGGGTGCCAAAGAGCAGCGACTCGGTATCTTTCTGAGCCATCACAACCTTGCCAATCAAAAGTACCGAGAGCAAGGCGGTGGAGGTGAGGCCGGTGGTGACGGCGTATTTGAGCCACTGTTCCGGTAGTGTGAGAGACGGTGGTTTTGGCAGGGTGAGCTGGGGTAGCGGCGATCGCAGCCAGGCCATGGCTCCCTTCTCCTCCAGGTAACTACTGGCCGTGTCTACCGCCTGCCGCAGCGGTTTGACCAGGGCGGCAACGGCATCCTGGTTGCGGGCCTGCCGCTGCTGGTGGGAGAGGGCGGCTTTGGGAAAGATATCGACACCCAGGGCTTTTTTGCGATCGCACCAGTAGCAGCGTCCGTAGCTCTGGCTGTAGTAGTGGCAGTTGACCCGATGGCAGGCCTTGAGGTCAGCCACGGCCAGCTTCAGCGCCCGCAGCCATTCCGCCGGGGTTGGGCGCAGGCTGGCGTCGCGGTGGCCCTCGTTAAAGCAGCGCAAAAAGCACTGCTGCACCTCGGGGTGTACCGTCTCGAGGGGAATGGTCAGCGGGCCGGGCTGAATTAGGGTGGTGGTACCGTAAGGCCAGTGGCCCTGGCTCAAGAGCTGGTTGGGGTCGGGGGAGTCGCCCCAGCCCGTCCACACTCCCTTGTAGGGCTGATCGCCAAACAGCAGCAGGTGAATGATCACGGCGAGGCGAAAGCGATCGTGGCCTGCGGTTTGATCGATCTGGGCCAGGTCGCGGCCCAGCAGCTCGGGGGGGGTAAAGCCCTCGGAGCCAACCGGACAGCGAAACACCTGGCCACTCATGGGGTCGCGCACCTGAAAGGAGTCGGTGTCGATCACCGAGGGCAGGGCCTGGTTGTTGACCAAAATATTCTGCGGCTTGATGTCACCCAGCACGTAGCCTTTGCTATGGATGGCCTGGGTGATGGAGGCAATATTCATCGCCGTGACGTGGAGGTACAGCCAGTTAAAGCCCGGCAAAACGGTGCGCCGCCGCTGGGGGTTGTAGACATCAAACAGGCCGACGCTGTGGGCAATTTCGGGCATCAGAAACCCCAGCGATCGCCCGCTGGCATCCTGCAAAATGGCCTTGGGCCAGGCAAAGGAGGCGTGGTTGATGGCGGCGTTGGGGTCGGCGGGCGGGTTGGCTACCATCACCTCTAGCTTGCGAATGCGATCGCCAGTGGGGTTGAAGTAGAGCTTAGCCAGGTAGCCGGGCCAGCTGGTGTGCCAGACTTCTCCCTCGCCGCTGGTGGCCAATCGCGTGGTTAGCGCTACCGGTCGGCTGTCGAACTGAGCCAGGTTGCCCACGCAGCTCAATACCTGCCCCGCTGTGCCGATCGCCTTTGCCATTGAGTCTGTCCTTGAGTCTTTCCTTGGGTCTCACCGATAGACCAGCACCCACTGTAAGCACTGACCAAAACAATTGACTATAGCCCTGGTCACCTAGGTTAGGACAATCAGAACCCTCAAAAACGTCTGAACGTTCGAACGTTTTCAGGGAAGCTGTCCTAACTATCCCATTCAGTGCAATAGCGATCGCAGCGGCACAGCAGCAAGGTTTTATCGTCGTCGGTTTTTTGATTCAGCCGCTCGGAGGTTAAAAAGCTCATCAGATACGCGTCGTCGGCCTCGGGGTGGGGGGTTTCTGCCAGATATTCTTCCAGGGGGCTGAAGAAGGGCGCAAAGGGTGCCCAGTCTTTGAGGCGCAGGGCGACCCGCTCAATGCCATCGGTGGCGGCGGCAATGAATGCTGGCGGGCGACCCACCACGGCCACCTGCATGGTCGCCAGGGCATCGGCGGCGGTGACAAAGGTGGTCTGGTTGGCGAACTCGCCGCGATCGGGCTCAAACAGCAGTTCGTAGTCGCCCTGAGCGGGTGCCCCCCCGTAGCGCACCACGATAAAGCCGTCGCCAATCTGCATCGCCGCCAGCCAGTCGGGGGTGGCCAAAAACGCCAGCAGGGTACAGGCCAAATCCTGGGGTGCCCAGCCCTTGGCGCTGGCCTGCTGGGCAATTTGGGTCTGCGATCGCGCCACCGCCTTGGCAAACAGTTTTTGCATCAGCGCCTCGGGGGGCGGCTGGGGCCAGCGCTGCCACGATTGCTGCCGCTTTTGCAGCCAGGCTTCGCTCATGGCCAGGTACTTTAGCGTAGTGGCCACCGCCAGCCTTGCCCCAAGGGCAGAGTGGGGTGCGCTGCCGGCCCCGTCGGCCACCGCGCCGAGGATGACCCCGTGGCGATGGCGCAGAGCCTTGGGGGCCGCCACCATCACCGCCCCGTAGTCTTGACAGGGCTGCTGCTGGGCCTGATGGCGAGTGCCGATGGCCGACCGGGCAATTGCTCTCCAACCCACAATGGTTTCCCTAGGTAGTGATCTGGCCCCATTCCACCGGGGGCAGGGCCAGGGCCTCACCCACCTTACTGCTCGACACCCGCTTCATCGAGGTGCTCAGCCAGACAAACATGGGGCTAAAGTCGAGCCCCTTGAGCAGCAGCGGCGGACGCTCCGCCGGGGCAATCTGGCTGAGGGTTTTCATATCGGCCCCCTCGACACCGACGGCAAAGAAGCAAAACTTGCGGGCCGCCTCCCCGGCGCGAATTTTCTCCGCCGCCCCCTGCCAGCCATCGGTGGGGGCACCGTCGGTAATCAGAAAAATCCAGGGCCGATAGTACTGAATGCCGTTTTCTTTGTAGGTCTCCTTGCGCGCTTCGAGCAGCGCCAGGGAGTAGTCGATGGCTTCGCCCATGGGGGTGAGGCCATCGGCCACCAGCTCTGGCGGGGTGAGCTGGTCGATGGTGGTAAAGTCTTGCACCAGCCGCACTGGCCCAAAGGCGACGATCGCTACTTCGACGCTCAGGGCGGCTTTGCTGTCTTTGAGGGTGTCTTGCTTAAACACCTCTACGCCCCGGCTCAGCTCCTGAATGGGCTCGCCCGCCATGGAGTTAGAGGTGTCGAGCAGCAAGATGACCGGACAGCGGTTTTCAGGGTTCTCAACGAACTCAGGCAATCCTACAGGCATGGCATATTCCCCTCGGATTCACGATTGGCTTTCACCAGGTTACTGCCCGACGGGGGTATCGAGTTTTACAGATTGTGATGCTGAACCACGCTTCAGGTCACTGCGCCGCTCACTCTGAAATGTGCTTGAGCACGCGCTTGTCGGTGGCCGAGAGCACGTCATCTCCAGATGCTTCTGCCTGGCGGGCGCGATCGCTCAACTCTTCCATCTTTTGGCTGGCGGCATCGCGGCCCCGCTCAATGGCCTGGTTGCGGGGTTCGGTTTTGCCAATAATTTTTTTGGTCGTGTCGAGCCCACCGTAGACATCCTGGGAGAGATCCTCAGCCTGGCTGGCGGCCTGCTCAAGCGGAATGGGGGCGGGCTCAACCCCGACCGTTTGGGCTTGGCTGGCGGGCGACAGGGTTGTGCTCCAGAGAATTAGCCCAATGGCGATGGTGACTATCCCAGCGCCGATCGCAGCACTCAACGTAAATATCCGCTTGCGAACGCCCATGGTGCCTCCCGTACAATGCTTTTAGCTTAGGTAAGGAGGTAGATGTTGCCATCCTTCTGGGGGGAGACACCGACCCGGCGATCGCCCCCCACGGCACTGGGCATCGGTTACCTGCACCGCTGACTCAGGTCTCGGGATTGACGTAAAAAAGCTGAGGGTTTGCCCTGTCGTCGCACAAAGTATAAAATTCTCGCCCCTGCTTAGAAATTTTCGCCTTTTCGCCATTGGCGCAGGTCACCTTAATCGGCGTGTTGCCGCTACAGTCGGCACACTTAAAGTAGTAGCCATATTTGCCGTAGACGATGGCCAACTGACTGCTGCCACAGGCGCGACAGGTGTGAGCCGGGGCCGCCCCGGCAGAGGGTGGAGCCACCTGCCCTCGCCTAGGCTGTGGTGAGGGAGAAGACAGTTGGGTTGCCGGGGGGGCAGCCGCTCTTAGGGTAGGCGAGACCGCTTGAGGCCGGGGTGTGGATGGCGACGGCGGGTTGGCAACGGGCGATGCAACCTGCTTCGCTGCGGATTTCACCTCCGGTGGGGAGGACGGTGCCACGGCCCTGGGCAGGGGTGCTGTAGGGGCAGACATATCAGTTAACTGCGGCTGTGGTCTGTGCTGTTGCAGCAAAAATTCCGCCAGATTGGTCACGCTCTTGTCGCTAAATTCGGCCCCAGCATCTTTGAGGTTGAGGGAGAACAACCCGCTGGCCCGGCGGTAGGCCGCGTGCATCTCTTGAATGCGGCTGGTGATTTGATCGGCCTTGAGCACCCGTTTGGTGGCAAAGCCTGGGGGTCGCTGAATCATCCCAACGTCAGAAATAGCCACCAGCCCATCAAAGGGGACGGAGGTGAAGGTGAACTGGAGCGTTAGCACTTTGCGAAAGAACTGATCCACATGGTCGTTGAGTAGGGCTTTGAGCAACTCGGCCTGGCGCTCTACTTGCAGCACGGGAGAGGGCATACCCTGCCAGGCCCGGCCAACCTGGCGCGACCACTCTCCCTGGGCGTTGACGCGAATCTGGGTGGTGACGCTTTTGCTCTCGATCAGAATAAATCCGTGGGTGCTGATCAGCAGATGGTCGATTTGGGCGACCTCGCCCTGTCGCTCTACCCGCAAGCCGTTCAGCACTTTGATTTTGGGGTCTTCGCCAAACGCCCGGCGCAGGTAAAACGCCATCTGCTCTTCAGCCCTGCGTCCGGCCTGCACCTGCTTACTGGCATTGGGGGCAATAGGATCCAGCTCTTTAACAATCATCACTCGTACGCCTAGGACTTTAGCCTTAATACAGTGCCCAGTTTTTAGACGTTAGTTTCGTGGGTGACCGGCATGGCGGCACGGCCTCAGCGCTGTTCTTCTAAAACGGTCAGCAGCTCTAAAAAGACGCCGTTCGTCCAGCCGAAGCCGACTTCGTTGGTGCTGTAGCCAAACTTGATGTCGTCAGACACTTCGCCCGTGCAGGTTTCGATGTTGTACTTTTCGAGCAAGACGCCGCAGCGCTCAAAGTCTTTGACCAGCAGAGCAACAAATTTTTCAGCCAGCCGCCGGGCTTCGGTGCTGTAGCCGTAGCGCAGCAGACCCTTCACCGCAAAGTATTGGAAGGGGGCCCAGCCGAAGGGGGCATCCCACTGGTTGCCGGAGACCACGTTGCTGGTTCTAAAGCCTCCGGCAGCTTCAAACTTGGGCAGGTTTTCAACCAGACGCTGGGCCTGCTCGGGGGAGGCGGCCCCGCTCCACAGCGGGTAGAAGGCGGTGGCGTATTCGTAGCGGCAGTGGCAGCGCTCGCGAAAGTTGTAGTCGAGGTAAAAGCCGGAGCTGTCGTTCCACAGATAGCGGTCGATCAGCCCGCGGCGGTAGTCGGCGCGATCGCGCCACTGCTGGGCCAGCACACTATGCCCCAAAATGCCGTGAATCTGGGCCAGGTCTTGCTCCATCTGGTGCAGCAGCACGTTGAGACAGACCGGCGCGTAGTGAATCACATCGACGCTGAAGGGGCCAAAGCGGTTAGTGGGGTCGAGGCCCGACTCGCGCATGGCGCGATCGCCCCGGTAAAACAGATCGGTCAGCTCGTCGGCCTCGGCGTCGTAGTAGAGCGAGACATCGTAGTCAGTCACCTCGTGGTCGCGGTAGTAGGCCTTGACCCGGTCAAAGTGGCTGCGGCCCTGCTCGTCGATCTCTGAGTACAGCACCTCGGGGGCGGGGCCACCCACCACCGAAAAGTAGCGCGACAGCCCGGTGGCCTGGTTGAGGTGGGGCGGCACCACCCAGTAGTAGTAGTAGCTTTCCAGCTGGGGCAGGGTGCTCAGCAGCCAGTCGGTATCCTGGCAGTGCTCGTACCAGGCCAGCACCATGGGCGACAGCAGCGGCGGCTGCGATCGGTTGAGGTAGTAGGTGCGGTTGGCGTTGAGCACGCTGCCGTAGTGCTTGACCTCGTAGAGCAGCTGCTCCAGCAGGCTTTTAGCCAGGGCGTACTGCTGGTCGCGCAGCAAACCGAGCAAAATAAAGTAGCTGTCCCAGCCGTAGAGTTCGTTAAAGCGCCCGCCGGGCACCACATAGTCGCCGGGCAGGTAGAGCAGCCCGTGGCCCTCAATTTGCTCGCACTCCAGGGGCAGATTTCTGACCGAAACCTGCTCTAAAACCTCAGGGGCAACCGTTTGCTTCAGGTGTGCTACCACATCGTCGAGATCCTCCTGGCCGGAAATATAGAGCAGCCAGGGGCCTGCTTTTTCGTGCTCAATTTTTTCGTCGTAGGCGGCGGCGAGCAGCTGATCGGGGGAACGGGTCAGCACCTGCCACTGATCGCGAACGTAGGTTTTGATCGCGGCAATGGTAGGAGACTCGAGAATCGATGAAGTTTGCAGGAGCATGGGGTTTGGGTTTGAGATTAGACAAAATTGCCCCCAGGCCCCCTTTAAATCGGGGCCTCCGGGGCAGAATCGCAGCGGTAAACACCACCGTCGGGCTACTCGGCGATCAAGATGGCGACGGGGAAACTGGCCAGCAGCTCGGACAGCCGGGCGTCCTCGGCGGCGTTAAAGGTATCGCCGGTAATCCAGTTCTTCCAGGGGCGGGCGTTCCCCGGCAGGGCCAGGGTGGTATCGCCCCACACCGCGCCAATGGGGTACTCGCCGGGTTCTACCAGACCGGTGAGAAAGCGCGGGGCGATCGCCACCACCCCCTGATCGCCCCACTGGCGAGCAAAGGCAACCACATTCTCTTCGGCTTCGCCCCGGGCAAACAACGGCTGGTAGTCGCTCTGCTCAAACAGCTCGCCGTGGGCCTGCCGCGCCGCCAGCCCGCAGTGGGTCACCCACAGCTTGATGCGCCCGTCGTGGCGGTACTCCAGCAGGTTTTTGAGCAGGCCGGGGCGATCGCCCTCAGCCCACTGCTGCAATTCCTGGAGCCACTGGCGACGCCGACCGTAGTCCACCGGGCGGCGGTTGTCGGGGTCAACCAGGCTCAAGTCCCACAGTTCTTGGCCCTGGTAAATATCGGGCACCCCCGGCAGCATCAGCTTCAGCACCACCTGGGAGAGCGAGTTGTAGATGCCGTAGTCGGCGATGCGCCGCTGAAACTGGCGAAACTCCTTGAGAAACTTGTTCTCGTCGCCGGGGGCCAAAATGGCGCGGGTGAAGGCCACGTAGCCCTCTTCGTAGTCGGCGTCGGGGCGCAGCCAGGCGGTGTGCACCTTGGCCTCGCGCACGGCCTTGACCACGTAGTCGGCGATGCGATCGCTAAAGCTAGCCAGCTCCCCGTCGTCGAACGGGAACGCCCCCACCAGGGTTTGGTAGAGAAAGTACTCATCGTTGGCGTCGGGCACCACCTGGTCGCGCACCACCGTCTTGTGGCTGCCGTTGAGGCTGCGCCAGAGGTTGACCGCCGTCTCCCACTCGCCGGGCAGCTCCGAGAGCACGTTGAGCCGGGCGCGCACGTCTTCGCTGCGCTTGGTGTCGTGGGTCGAGGTGGCGTTGATGGCGTGGGGCCACTGCTGCTGCCGCTGCTGCTGCCGGTGATGAAACTGCCGCAGCGAGAGCCCAAACTGCCCCGGCGTGCCGCCCACCTCGTTGAGGCTAATGAAGCGGTTGTAGCCGTAGAACAGCGTGTCTTCTAGGCCCTTGGCCATCAGCGGGCCGGTAAACTGCTGCAAGCGCATAACAAAGTGCAGCCACTGGGCCTTCTCTTCCTCAGGCAGGGAGCCCTCAAAGTTGAGCGACACGAAGCGCTCGATCAAGTCCAGCTCGTTGACCAGCTGGGGAATCCGCTTGCGGGCGGCCTCCAGCGCCTCCCGCATGTAGGCCAGATCGCGCTCGGAGATCTCCTCCTGGTTGACGTAGGTGCAGTAGATGGGGAAGGCAATCAGCACCTCTTCGATGGCGGTGCGCAGGCCGTAGAGGGTGAGGTCGCGCCCGTAGCGGTACTGCTGGCAGACCCGCTTGAGAAACCGGGCCAGGTTGTTGATGTCGCCCACCAGGTTGGTGTCGGCAATCAGCCGTTTTTTGGCGGACACCAGCTCGGTGTAGGGGGTGGTTTCGCCGGTCAGCTGCTGGTAGAGGCGGGTGAAGGCATCCTGGTTGTCCTGCTGGCAAAAAATGCCGTTGAGCTGCACCAGCGAGTCGTAGCCCGAGGTACCCTGAATGGGCCAGGCGCTGGGCAGAGTCTCTTCGGCCTCGAGAATTTTTTCGATGACGATGTAGGTGTCGCCGAGGCGATCGCGCAGCCGTTCCAGGTAGCGGCTGGGGTCGTAGAGGCCGTCGATGTGGTCAATTCTGACGCCGTTAAACTGTCCCGTCTTGACCATCTGGCAGATCAGATCGTGGGTCTGCTCAAACACCTCCTCGTTGTCGATCTTGAGGCAGATCAGCTCGTTGACGGTGAAGAACCGGCGGTAGTTGAGTTCCTCAGCCCCCACCTTCCAGAACGACAGGCGGTAGAACTGTTCGGAGAGCAGCTCGTCGAGCAGGTCAAAGCTGCTGGGCTGGCCGGGGGTGCCGTTGAAGATCACCAGGTTTTGATCGATGAACTCGCGCACGGCGTCGCTGTCCTGGTAGACATCCCACAGCAGGCCCTTGGCAAACTGGGCCTGGTCGCGATATTCGCGGCCCTTGAGATCGACGATCGCATTTTTGACCAGGTAGAGAATGCCCGAAATTTTGACAAAGGTGCGATCGCTCTTGTCGAGCTGCTGGGCCAACCGCCCCGACTGGTAGCTCAAAAACGGCCCGTAGGACTCAATGCGCACCGGAAACCGCAGACCGTAGTAGTTGACGCTCAGCCCCGACTCGTCGTAGCTGAGCTGAATTTCGCCGCGCTCCAGACAGCGATCGTAAAAGTCCCCCAGCATCGGGGCCAGCACTCTGCCGCCCAGCTCCTCGGGGCCTTCCCACTCAATGTCGAAAAAGTTGAAGTATTCCGAGTCAGGCCCATACTCCATCACGTCCATGAGGTACGGGTTTTGGCCGTCGTAGGCCATATGGTTGGGCACAATGTCTTGCAGCCAGCCGAGGCCGTGGTGGTGCACAGTCTCAATCAGCGGTTGAAACGCCTCTTGGCCGCCGAGTTCGGGGTTGAGCTGGGTGGGGTCAACCACGTCGTAGCCGTGGGTACTGCCCTTGCGCGCTTTGAAAATAGGCGAGGCGTAAATATCTGAAATGCCCAGGTTTTTGAGATAGTCAACAATGTCTTGGGCCGCAGAAAACCCAAACTCCGGGTTGAACTGAATGCGATAGGTAGCGGTGGGAATACGCATGGCAAACTCAGAGATGAACGATTAAACAACCTGTACCAGGCCGAAACTGCCGGGTTAAAAACCCCTAGCTCTCAGGCGGGCCTGGCATCAACCAGACGTCAGCAAGACAACCGTTCCTACGTTGTTGTATAAAGCGTAAACCCAAGGGGAGGCATTTCTAGAGACTGGGCCTCAGTAATTTTTTCGGGGAGGGACGATCCTGGCCCGGCCCACTCGGCAGTGGCCGAATCAAAGGTCAGCACCCAGGGCTGCTGGGGCGGTGCGATATCGACGACGCTGACGCTCTGGTTGAAGTTCATCAGGCAGAGCAGCTGCCCATCCGGGAGCGCCCGGCGGTAGACAATCACCTTTGTGTCTTCGTCGCTGCTGATCTCCATATCGTTAGAGTAGGAGGGCGCATTGAGCTTTAGCTGTCGCCGCAGCTCCAGCAGGCGCTGGTAGTAGTTGAGCAGGGTTTTGTGCTGCCCTTCGCCGCGCAGGTGCCAGTTTAGTTTTGAGGATTCGTAGGTGGCCACCTCGTGGGCGGGGGCAGGTTCACCAAAGCCGTGGGCCTCTTTAAACTCGCGCTTGCGGCCCTCGTAGACGGCCTCAATTAAATCGGGATCGCTGTGGTCAATGAAGTAGTTAAAGGGGGCTTCTTCGCCGTATTCTTCGCCCATAAAAATCAGGGGAATGTAGGGCGAAGTCAAGAGCACCCCCGCCGTCAGTTTGAGGGCGTCAAAGGGCACCAGTTTAGAGAGGCGATCGCAGCCCTTGGCGTTGCCGATCTGGTCGTGGTTTTGGGCGCAGACAATGAACTGGTCGGAGGGCAGATCGGTGGCCGAGTTGCCGTGCCGCCGCCGCCGAAAGGGCGAGTAAGTACCGCTGTAGACAAAGCGATCGCGAATCGCCGTCGCCAGAGCCGCGCAGGTACCAAAGTCTTGATAGTAGCCGTAGCGCTCACCGGTAATTAAGGTGTGCAGCGCGTGGTGAAAATCGTCGCACCACTGGGCGCGCAGGGCAAAGCCGCCCTGCTCAGCGGGGCGAATGATGCGGGTGTCGTTGAGGTCGCTCTCGGCGGTGACATAGAGCGGCTTGCCCAACTCGTCAGACAGCGCCGCCACCGCCTCGGCCATCTCGGCCAGCAGGTGCTTGGCGCTGAAGTCGTAGATGGCGTGGATGGCGTCGAGGCGCAGCCCATCGATGTGAAACTCGCGCAGCCAGTAGAGGGCGTTTTGAATGCAGTAGTGACGCACCCCGTCAGACCAGGTGTCGTCAAAGTTGATGGCGTTGCCCCAGGGGGTGTTGTACTTGTCGGTGGTGTAGGGGCCGTAGCTGCCGGTGTAGTTGCCCTCTGGCCCCAGGTGGTTGTAGACCACATCGAGAATCACCGCCAGCCCCTCCCGGTGGCAGGCATCGACCAGGCGCTTGAGCCCGTCGGGGCCGCCGTAGGAGTTTTGGGTGGCAAAGGGGAACACACCGTCGTAGCCCCAGTTGCGCTCGCCGGGAAACTGCGCCACCGGCAAAATCTCCACAGCGGTAATGCCCAGGGCTTTGAGGTCGGCCAGCTGGGCGATCGCCGAGTCAAAGGTGCCCTCAGCGGTAAAGGTGCCCACGTGCATCTCGTAGATTACGTAGTCTGACCAGGGAATATTTTGCCAGCCGCCGTCGCTCCACTGGTAGGTGGTGAGGTCAACCACCGCCGAAGGGCCATGCACCCCCTCGGGCTGATAAAACGACGCCGGGTCGGGCCGCACATCGGCCCCGTTGATGCAGTATTGGTACTGGGTGCCTGCGGCTACGTCATCTACAGTAATTGTCCAATAGCCTTCTTCACTTTTCTGCATCGGGAAAGAGGCTTTTTTAGGCGAGAGCAGCCGCAGCTCGACCGAGTCTAGCTCAGGCCCCCAAAGTGTAAAATGGCACCGTCCATCGGCTTGGAGAATAGCTCCAACTTTGAGGTCTGATCTCATAGGAAATAATCTTTTTTAGGCGAAGGTAGGGGCGATGCCTAAGCGAAGCATCACGCTCCGTTACTTTAGCAGCGCCAAATTGATGCCCAATCTCCTCTTAGATAGATCTTGCTATTCACCCAGACAGAAATTCTGACGCTCCTGGGGAAGCCCTATAGTCAGAAGGATGAGAGCTTTCTCAACCGTGCCTGATCTCCCCTTTTACCCCCTCGACTGCTTTTTAAGCGGCGTGCCGCTGGCTAACTCAGAGGCGACTGACTACCACTACCAGGGCCGCTGCCCCCGCACCGGGCAGCACTACCGACTGCCCCGCACTGCCCTGGCGCGGGCGATCGCCCAGGCAGTCATGGCCCAGCTCAGTGACATCCACTTCCCCGAGGGCAAAATGTTTGGGGTGCTGGTGGTGCGATCGCCCGACGGAGAGATGGGGGTACTCAAAGCGTTTTCGGGCCTGTGGCAGGGGCAGGCGCAGGTGCCCGGCTGGGTGCCACCCATACCGGGCAGGCAGGAGGTGGCCCTGCAAGAGGCCCGCACCCTCGCCGCCCTGGGGGCCATGAGAGATCGTCTGCGGGTGTTGCAGCAGCTGCCCGAGCGAGAGATCTGCGCCCGGTTGCAGGCAGAATTGTGCCGCGATCGCGCCCAGCTCAACCAGCGGCACCGCGATCGCAAACAGGCCCGCGACCAGCAGCGCCAAACTCTAACCAGCACCCTCACTGGGGAGGCGCTGACCAATGCCCTCGCCGCTCTAGAGCAAGAGAGCCGGGGCGATAAGGCCGAGCTGCGGCAGTTTAAGCAGCGGTGGCGCGATCGCCTTGCCCCCCTAGAGGCCACCCTTGAGGCTGCTGATACCGAGATTGCTGCCCTTAAACAGCAGCGTCGCTTCCTATCTCGCCAGCTCCAGACCGAGATGCACGCTGCTTACACCCTCACCAACTTTGCGGGCGAATCCCTGGCCATCCAGAAGTTAGCGGCCCAGGGCAACCTGCCCACGGGCACGGGCGACTGCTGCGCCCCCAAGCTGCTGCACGCGGCGGCCCAGCTCGGTCTGGTGCCCCTGGCCATGGCCGAGTTTTGGTGGGGCTCGCCCCAGGGCGACAAACAGCCCGGTGAATTCTACGGAGCCTGCGCCGATCGCTGCCAGCCGATCATGGGCTTTCTGCTGTCGGGCCTGGCGGCCCAGGTGTTGCAGAGCGCCACCCTCCCCGTAGGGGCACAGCATGCTGCGCCCCTACAACCCCCACGCATTGAGGGTATTCCACCAGAATTGGGGATTCCTGTTCTCTACCAAGACCCGTGGCTGATCGCGGTGGATAAGCCCGCCGGGCTGCTGTCGGTGCCGGGGCGCTACCGCGATCGCGCCGACAGCGCCCTCACCCGCCTGCGCCTAACGCTGCCACAAGACGCCTTTCTACAACCCGTCCACCGCCTCGACCAGGATACCTCTGGGCTGCTGCTGCTGGCCCTCGATGCCGACACCCACCGCCAGCTCAGCCAGCAGTTTGCCCAGCGCCAGGTGGCCAAAACCTACCAGGCGATCGTCGTCGGAGACGTTGCCGCCCCCTCAGGGCTTATCAACCTACCGCTCTGGGGAGACCCGACCCAGCGACCCCGGCAGCAGGTGAACTGGCAGCAGGGCAAACCCAGCCAAACCAAGTTTGAGGTGCTGCACCGCGAGGGAGCGCTGACGCGCATCGCCTTCTACCCGCTGACGGGCCGCACCCACCAGCTCCGCATCCACGCCGCCCACCCCCAGGGATTGAATGCGCCGATTGTGGGCGATCGCCTCTACGGCCACAGCGCACCGGGGCAACGCCTGCACCTCCACGCCCAATCGCTGCAATTCACCCATCCCCACAGCCAGGCCGCGATGCTTATAGACTCCGCCGTGCCGTTTTAGTTGAGATGCGTTTAAGGAGCAGTTTCTCCAGTGGTGGGCAGTGCCCACCCTACGCAGGGACGCTTGCCCCCGATCGGCCCGTTGGCAAAACATAGGTTTAAACCGATGATCAATCAATCCTTTCCGTGAGGTCAAGGACGGCGGAACGTCCTTGTCGTAGGCCGGAGGACGCGCGCAGCCGGGGGTCTGGGGCCAGCGAAATGGCCCCAGCAGCAGATCTGGCTTTGACCCAAATTTTGCGCCACAACAGTCGATACCTTTGACCCACCCGCCACCCCCATCAGCCGATGGCCCTACTGGGCCGGTCTAGCCCCTCTGGGGCGGCTACGCCAACGACCATCGCGCTGGCTATAGCGCAACACATCCCCCATATCGGGGCGAACGATCAGCCCACTCTCGGGAATATCAATGGCATGGCTCCAGCTCACCCGCTCTAAATAACCCAGCAGATGCAGGCGATCGATCGCCTGCTGGGCATCCTCAGGCGCACCCACCAGGTAGTGCCGCAGCCGACGGTGCGACACCACCAGAGGAATTGTCGGCAGCGGCGTCTGGGCCACCCCCCGCAGATAGGGCGGCAAAAAACATTGAGCTTGCAACATTTAGAAAGTCCTCAACAGCAAAACAAAGCGTAGGGTGGGCACGGCCCACCACCCGGCTACAGCCTGTCAGCAACCCCACGGGCAGCAAAAACCAGCCCCCGCGATCGCAGATGGCAAAAGAACAGGATCGGTAACGGTAGAATGAGGCACGACAGCCAGGAGAAGGACACGCAGAATGCAGTGCAGCCTTCCCTGGAAGTTCATGTCTCATTTTGAGGCTTTATTTTGAATATGTCAATCTGAGGCTTTGATTTGAGACCTCTACTGTTAACCAATGGCTGACGAAAGCGCTCCGCAGGCAGAATCAAAGCTCTCACCTATAGAGGTCTTGAGGTTAGAGCGCACTAAACTGACTCAAGATGAGTTGGCGGTTCGCTGCGGCATACCCCGATCTACCTACCAGCGCTGGATTGCGGGCAAGACCGAGGCAAAGTTAAGCCTGGCCCAGCTCAAAGCCCTTGGTCGAGAGTTGGGAATTGAGCGGCTTGAAGATATTCCAGACGATTTTTCGGCCAGGTAAATGCGATCGCAGTCTAGCTCCACTTGTAGGGTGCATTCCCGGCCCACAAATCAGCGCAAAGCTTCACAGATTTTGCTTTTGGGCCGCAATGCACCGCTTAATGTATCGAGTGTCCCGCTTAACGCTTGAAGAAATTGCGAGAAGAGATGGGCATGTCTCAGAAGGAATTGCCCGATAGCTTTGCGACCGGGTAGGTTGGGCTGTTTGAGGCGGGGGTGAACGGTAGGCAGTGCCCATCCTACGGGTTGCGTTGGGGCGTTTCGGCAAAAGGCTCGACGCTTTGAGAAAATTGCTCAAAACCTGGAGTAGACCGCTCGGAATCTCGCCTTCTGAAGCTGAAGACAGAGGATAAGATTGGAAAACCTGCCCTCTGCTAGCTGGTACATGGCCTCGATAGACCGCACCAAGCTGCTAAAAACGCTAACTGCCCTGCCGCAGCAGCAGTTTAGCCAAGTCGAGTTTGCGCTAAAGCCACCAAACGGCATGATGCCGGGGATAACTGCGCCGTTGGGCGATCGCGCCCTTGCTCTACTCAACTGGGCCGAAAGCCCCACCGGGCCAGGGCTGGCCCCGGTGCAGGCGGCAGCCAACTCACTGCTGTTGCCCACTGCCCTAACCTCGCCTACCCTGGGGCCTGAACAAACTCGCCCAGTGCTCGACCAGTGGTACGGGCGCGAGCAAGAGCTGGGGCAGTTGGCCACCTGGCTTGCCGACCCCGCCGTGCGGCTGGTCGAAATTGTTGGCCTGGGGGGTTTTGGCAAATCGTCTTTGGCGGCCCGCTGGCTAGAGAGCACCCCAAACACCGCAGGGCAGGTCTGGGTCAACTTTAGTGTGGTGTATTCGTTTTCGGTGTTTGCCCTGTGGCTGTTGCAGCAGCTTGGCCCCGCCGTAGATGAGAGCACCGACAAAGCCACCCTCATGCGCCTGCTGGTTGAGCGGCTGTCAGCCCAGCCCAGCCTGGTAGTGCTCGACAACCTTGAAACCTTAACTGCCGATGCTGCCTTTGCCGACTACCGCCAGTTTTTAACGGGCTGGCTAGAGCAGGGCACCACCAGCCAAATCGTGCTCACCAGCCGCGAGCAGCCCGACCTGCCCGCCAACCTGCGCCGCCAGCGCTGCAAAACCCTTCCCCTGCAAGGGCTAAGCCCCGTTGCCGCCACCGCTCTGCTGCGGGGAGAGGGGGTGCAGGGCACCGAGGCCGAGCTGCAAGCCTTTGCCACCCTTACCGATGGTCACCCCCTGCTGCTAAACCTGATTGTGGGCCAACTGTGGGATGAGTACGGCGACACCCCGCCCCTAAGCCAGTGGCAAACCCTCAACCCCGACCTGTTTGCCTACCTGGGTGCCCACCGGGGCGACCCCGAGGCCAGTGTGGGCAAGGTATTTGCCGCCAGCTACAACCGTTTGACCCCGCCGTTACAACAACTTTTGCGCTACCTGAGCGTGTATCGCCCCCGGTTTGACCCAGCAATGGCTTTGGCGATGGCTGAGGGGGAGCTTGCCAATGAGCCAAGTTTTGAAAAAGCGACACTGCGCTATCTGGTGCGGCTGGCGCTGCTGCAAGAGCAGCCCCCCACTGCCCAGGGCCGCCGCTACTTTTTGCTGCCGCTAATTAGCCAGTATCTAGAGCGGCAGGGCGACCTGGCCCCTGCTCACCAGCGGGCCGTAGCTTTTTACCAGGCGGTATGCAAGCCAAACCTGAGCCGCACCGACGGCCCAGCCGAGGTAGCCCCCTACCTGGAGCTGGCCCATCACCTGTGTGAGCTGGGGCAGTTTGGGCAAGCGATGGATGTGCTGCAAGGCAACACCGATAGCGATGACCGCTACAGCAGCCCAGAATTTATTCTCAAGTACAGAACCGGCTCTACTTTGGTTAAAGACACTGGTCAAGACCAATCTCCCAGGTCTAAAAATGGGCATGCCATCTTGCTTGATTTCTTTCAACAAATTGCTACTGAGTGGCAGCCCGAGACTCTTCACCAGCGACGGCGCTACGGCGACACGCTGCAAGCGCAGGGCGATGTGCTGCAATTCCTCGACCAACGTAGCGAGGCGCTGGCGAACTACGAGCAGGCGTTGACCATTTATCGCGAGGTCGGCGATCGGCTCGGCGAAGCCAACACGCTGAAAGCGCAGGGCGATGTGCTGCAATTCCTCAAACAAAGTCGAGAGGCGCTGGCGAACTACGAGCAGGCGTTGACCATTTATCGCGAGGTCGGCGATCGGCTCGGCGAAGCCAACACGCTGAAAGCGCAGGGCGATGTGCTGCAATTCCTCAAACAAAGTCGAGAGGCGCTGGCGAACTACGAGCAGGCGTTGACCATTTATCGCGAGGTCGGCGATCGGCTCGGCGAAGCCAACACGCTGAAAGCGCAGGGCGATGTGCTGCAATTCCTCAAACAAAGTCGAGAGGCGCTGGCGAACTACGAGCAGGCGTTGACCATTTATCGCGAGGTCGGCGATCGGCTCGGCGAAGCCAACACGCTGAAAGCGCAGGGCGATGTGCTGCAATTCCTCAAACAAAGTCGAGAGGCGCTGGCGAACTACGAGCAGGCGTTGACCATTTATCGCGAGGTCGGCGCTCGGCTCGGCGAAGCCAACACGCTGCAAGCGCAGGGCGATGTGCTGCAATTCCTCGACCAACGTAGCGAGGCGCTGGCGAACTACGAGCAGGCGTTGACCATTTATCGCGAGGTCGGCGCTCGGCTCGGCGAAGCCAACACGCTTCAGGGATTGGGTGCTTTAAAGGACGATGTAGAGCAAGCCCTTGAAGCCTTTTTGGCAGCTCAGGAGATTTATACCGCCATTGGGCACGACTACAGCCTGGGCCGCAACTTAGTTTTGTTTCTTGGCCCCGCCTATCTATCCCTTGGGCAAACTGACCAGGCCAAAGCTGCCTTTCAAACTGCCGCCAACATTGGCGATCGCATTGGCTTTGAGCCGCTTACCCAATACGCCCAAGAGCAAATCAACCAAATACCTAGCTAAGCACCAGAAACCGGGTTTCTCTGCCTCCAGCCCACCCCCCGCACCCCATCCCAGCAACCCGGTTTCTCTCCCCATCAGCATCCCCACCCCAGGTAGGGTGCTGTCGCGGCCCCACCTACCCACGCAACCATCCCCCATCTGCTCGCTTGGCCGCACCGCACCGCTCACCCACATCAAGTTTCTCGACCTAGGTCAGCGGTGCATCCAGACCACCGCCACCGGGCTAACCCCTGGTGCATAGCGGCGATGCACCCTACGCTAGAAAAGGTCTCAAGAGCATCATCACCAACTCGCTGTGCAAATTCTTGTCGATTACCAGGGTCGCCAGATTCGGTTAACTGATGAAAGGTTAGCTCACATTCTTGAGCACCCTGAGATGGCTAGTATGGAAACAGCGATTCAAGAGGCGCTTTCTAACCCAGAGGTCGTCAGGGTGTCTAAGACCGATGGCTCTGTCCACCTCTACTATCGCTACCATAAAGGCACTATTGTTGGCGACAAATGGCTCTGCGTCGTCGTGAAATATCTAGACAACGATGCCTTTATCATCACCGCCTATTTGACCGACAAACTCAAGCAGGGAGAGCAACTATGGCCCAGTCTGTAAAAATTTGGTTTGACCCCGAAGCTGACTTCCTCGAAGTGCTATTTTCAGACGCCCCGGGCTATCTGCGCGAAACCGACCACGACGCCATCATGGAACGGGTAGACGACCAGGGCAACATCTTGGGTTTTTCTGTACTCAGCGTTAGCAAACTCGCCAAAGAAAAACCCCTGTATGCCCAACTGATTGCACCCAATGCGGCTTAGTGTAAGCGGCTTACAGACGGAGGATTAGTCGTGAAAGACTACCACATCAATATCTTCTACAGCGACGAAGACGAAGGCTACATCGCCGATATCCCCGACCTCAGCTACTGCTCCGCCTTTGGCGAAACCCCCCTAGAAGCCCTGCAAGAACTCAACCTGGCCAAGCAGGCCTGGCTAGACGCGGCCCAAGCCGAAGGCAAACCCATTCCGCCGCCCACCTACCGCCCCATCATCTACCAGCTCAAATCGGCTTAGTCCCCTTGGGGCAGATTGCCATCGCCAGAAACCGGGTTTCTCCAAGAAACCCGGTTTCTCTCCGCATCAGCATCCCCGCCCCAGGTAGGGTGCTGTCGCGGCCCCACCTACCCATGCAACCATCTCCATCTCCCCGCTGGGCCGCACCGCACCGCTCACCCCCATCGGGTTTCGCTCTATAGGTCTACGGTGCATCCAAACCATTGCCACTGGGCAAACCCCTGGTACATAGCGGCGATGCACCCTACCACAAGCCAAACCGCACCCCCACCTATAATTGGGGAAAAACGGTAATCCGAATGGATACAACCACACCTCTCAGCCACATACTGGAACGCAGCCCAGACAAAGTCAGCGGTGCCTGGGTGTTTCGCGGCACTCGCGTTCCTGTCGCCGCCCTCTTTGAAAACCTCAAGGATGGTGCCTCCCTCGATCAGTTTCTAGAATGGTTCCCTGGCGTCACCCGCGCCCAGGTAGAGGTACTTCATAGCTCTATTACCACGCGTACAGCGCCAGAGTAATATATCAAGCCGCTCTTTTTATCGGTTACAACCATGGAAATCATTGCCATTCAGGTCGATCAAGATGTTGCCAAAGCCTACCGCGAAGCCGCTCCTGCCGAGCAGCTCAGGATTCAGCAGATCCTCAATAGTTGGCTAAAACAAACCATGAAGCGCCGACCCCTCGATGACATTATTCGCGATATGCAAGCCCAAGCCCAGGCCAACGGGCTAACCCCCGGCATCCTGAGCGAAATCCTGGCAGATGACTAATGTAAGGGTTGTGATAGACACCAACACCCTGGTCAGTGGCATTTTGATCGCAGCATCGGTGCCAGACCTAGCCGTTCAAAGAGCCAGAGCACTGGGCACTTTGCTCTTTTCTAACGCAACCTTCGATGAATTGAGCCAAGTCATTTTGCGCCCTAAGTTTGACAAGTACGTCTCTGTTGAAGTCAGAGCCGAATTCATTGCCCGCCTTAATGAAACGTCAGAACAGGTCAACATTCGAGAAAAAATCGCCATCTGCCGTGACCCTAAGGATGATCGGTTCCTTGAGGTAGCCGCTAATGGTAACGCAGACTGGATAATCACTCTTCATACGTCACACCGTAGGGGCAAACGGCGTTTGCCCCGCCCAGTTCAGGGTCACCACCAAATACCCCGCAGGGCGAATGCCATAAAGCCTTTGGCTAGGCTGCGCCAACGCCCTTACAGTTCAACCATCCCGACCATTCTCCCAATCCTCGCGCAGCAGGCCGTAGAGCACCACATCGCGGTACACGCCCCACTTGGGCGTTTGCCGCCGCCGGTAGCCCTCCTGCACCAGGCCCAGCTTTTCCAATACCCGGCCCGAGGCGGGGTTGTCGCCAAAGCGCACCGCATTGACGCGGTTCAGCCCCAGGGTGCTAAAGCCAAACTCCACAACGGCGGCCCCGGCTTCGGTCGCATAGCCCTGGCCCCAGTAGGGTCGCCCGATCCAATAGCCCAGCTCTGCCATGTTGTAGGCCGGGTACAGAGCCAGCCCCACCGAACCGCAGAGGGTGCCCTCCGGCAGCGTAATGGCCCAGTTGATTGACTTTTTCTCGGCCCAGGCCGCTGACCGTTGGCTAATCCACTCCTCTGCCTCGGCTGCGCTGTAGGGATGGGGGATAGAGAGGGTATTTTCGGCGACGGCTCTGTCTCCCGCCAGCGCCACCACCGCCAACCCATCGGCCAGCCCAAACGGCCTCAGCACCAGCCGCGCCGTATACAAAACTGGCTGCTCACTCGGTAAATCCATAAACTCCGGGCAGGACGCTCACCGCTCCACTCAACCCTCTGCCAGTGGCGTCAACTCCACTCCCTACTCCCTACCCCTTCACTCCCCACTCCCAGCCAGCCTAGAAGTCGAAATAAATATACGGCAACGTCTCCGCCGGAGCCAGCAGCCAGGCTAGCAGGCTAAACAGGGGCACCAGCAGCAGCTTCACCGGCCAGCTCAGCTCCAGCTTAAAGCCCCGCTTGACCATGTAGGCCCCGGCCATCAGCCCCACCACGCCCCAGAGCAGCAGCAGCAGTTGCGTGTAGGTAAAGCCCAGCGATTCTAGGTAGACCAGCTGGCTGAATTGGGCATCGGAGGGGGTACCCCAGGCTCGCTGTAGAGCCAGGGTGTAGCGATCGGGCTCGGGCAGCCGAAAGAACAGCCAGCTGGCAAACACCAGCGCCTGGGTCAGCAGCCAGCCCAGCACCGTGCCCGGCAGCGTACTCCAGAGGGCCTTTAGTCTGGGCACCGCTTTGCTGCTCGCCTGGGTGAGGCGATGCACCACTAGCCCCGCCCCGTGGATCGCACCCCAGATCAAAAAGCCCCAGTTGTTGCCGTGCCAGATGCCCGCGATCACCATTACCGTCAGCAGGTTGAAACAGGTGCGCACCAGCCCCCGCCGCGACCCGCCCAGGGGAAAGTACAGGTAGTTGCGCAGCCAGTCGCCCAGGGTCATGTGCCAGCGTCGCCAAAAGTCGGCCAGGCTGGTGGTGAAGTAGGGGGCATCAAAATTTTGGGGCAGGGTGATGCCCATCAGCAGGGCGCTACCGCGGGCGATATTGACGTAGGCGCTGAAGTCGAGGTAGAGCTGCAGGCCGTAGGCAAAGGTGGCCAGCCAGATGTCGGCGCTGCCCGCCCGCTCCAGGTTGTCAAAGCTGAGGTTGACCAAAATGGCGATGTGGTCGGCAATCAGCAGCTTTTTAACCGCCCCGTAGGCGATCAGCCACAGCCCCTCGACGGCGGTATTGAGGCCCGGCGGCTTTTGCTGCTCAACCTGGTCGATGAAGGGGTGAAAGCGAGTGATGGGGCCAGAGATCAGCTTGGGAAAGTAGAGCTTGTAGGCGGCAAAGTCAGAGAAGTTGAGCGCCGCTGGTGACCCCCGGTACACATCCACCAGGTAGGCAATGCACTCAAAGACAAAGAAGCTCAGCCCCAGGGGCATGATGATCTGCGTCAGGGTGTTGTTGGGGGCGGTGGGCAGCTCTAGCCCCAGCCAGCGCAGCAGCCCCTCGGCATACTTAAAGCCCACCAGCAGCAGCACGTTGATGGCAATGCCCAGCCACAGCAGGCGGGTGCGGCGCTGGTTCCAGCCCCGTTCGGCCATCTGCCAGCGGGGGTTGGGGATGCGCCAGTCGAGGGGGGCAGCGATCGCATTGCCGATCAAAAACGTCGCGATCAGCAGCGCCACCATCAGCAGCAGATACTGCACCTGAATCGAGGCGTAGAATATCAGGCTGGCCACCACCAGCAGCCACAGCCGCGCCTGGAGCGACTCCAGGGTCCAAAACACGCCGACGACGCTGAGCAAAAACAGGGCATAGACCAGGGAGGGCAGGGTCATGGGATGGCGGGGGGCGCAGGGGGCGCAGCAGGGCGGGGCCAGGAGATCAAGGGGTCTTGCCCCAGCTGGCTAGAGACCTGGTACGCGCCGTAGCGGTTCAGGTGGCTGGGGTCGGAGAAGTAGTCGTAGCGGTTGGGCCAGAGTTGGGCAAAGTCGCGGAAGAGAAAGCCGGTTTCGCTGGTAGAAAGTCTGAGCATGTGCTGCAAAAACTCAGCTTCAGCATCTCGCCGATAGTCGTCGAGGTATTCGTCGGTGAGGGGGGTGTTGATGAACACGATGGGAATGCCCTGGGCCTGGGTGAAGTCGAGCAGGGTGGCAAAGGCATCGACCTGCTGCCCCTCCAGGCGAAAGCTGTCATAGTCGCCGTCGTAGCGGCCTGAAACGCGGGCAAAATCCTGGTAGTAGGTGGCGGGGTTAAACCGCACCGACAGGGCCAAAAAGCCGTCGAAGTCGATGGTGCTGCCCTCGGGCATGGCGGCGTCGAGGGCCTCGGGGCTGGCGTTGGGGGCGCTGGGGGTGGCGGCCATCAGCCGCTGCTGAAACCAGCCCTTGAGCCGATCGCGATCGGCATGCACTGCCGAGATGTTGGACAGTCGGTCGCTCAGCCACTCGTCCATGGCGGCGTAGCTATTGGGCAGCGACCCGGCGGGAGTGGCGGGGCTGCCAACGGCGTCATCGTCTGGGGTGGCGACGACCTCGACCTCCTGGGCGCGGCGGTTGGCCACCTCCCGATAGCCGGGGGAGGCGGCAATGGCATTGTAGGTGGCATCGACCCGGCCACTGTTAAAGGCCCGCGCCCCGTCAGCCCAGATAATCAGTCGAGGCAGCTGGTCGGGCTCTAGCACCTGACGAATCACCAGGTCAACGACCTGGGCGGTGGCCCCGTTGATGCCAAAGTTAAAGACGCTGACGCCCTCGTAGCCGATCGCCGCCAGCTCTCGGCGCAGGGCCACCGGGTCTACCCCCCGCAGCGCGCGGGAGCTGCCCACAATCATCACATCCGGGGGGCCTGACTGCTCCAGGCGCTGGTAGTAGAGGGCCAGCTTTTCGTTCATCTGGTCGCTGTTAAAGCTGGAGAACGCGGCCTGGTTGACCAGGGCATCGATGGCGACGATGGGCTGGCTGGGGCTAGTGGCCAGGGCTTGGCTGCCCCCGTCGCCATTGATGCCGTCGCCGTTGGTGGAGTCGCTGGTAAAGCCACCCTCGCCCCAGCCGCTGTCGCGGTTTTGGGAGCCGGGCCAGTCGAGCTGGGCCAGGTCGTCGGCCAGGGGGTCGCGGGGGGGCGGGGCGACGGGCAGGGCAATGTCTTCGGCCTTGGCCTGCTGGCTGGGCGGGGTGACGATCTGCCCCAGCAGCCAGTCCAGCTGGAGGGCGACCAGCACACCCACGGCAGCCCAAACCACGGCAATTTTAAGGCCGTCGGAGCGCCCCAGGTCGGCGAGGCTCTCAACGCTATCGCCCAGGTTTTCTGGGGTGGCGCTGGTCAACAGCTGCGATCGCAGCAGCCATTGACGGCCCTGGGTCAGTACGTCCTGCACCCACTGGCCGAGGGCCATATCGTCATCGTCATCGAAGTCGGCGGCGGTGACGGGGGCGTCGGGCCGCACCAGCAGCTCGTTGACATAGGAGTCTGAGGCGGTGAACTCGGGGGTGGCCTCGGGCACCAGACGGCGACGGGTCAAAAAGTCTTGGCCAAAGGTCCAGGCGGGCTGCGACTGCCCCGAGCGCCGACCGTAGATGCGCACCCCCTCAATGCCCATGGGGCTGAGGGCCAGCAGATACTGGTTGATCGGCGGGGCCACCAGACGACGGCGGGGAGCCACCGGGCCATCCACCATGACGTGCAGCAGTCCGTCGCGCAGCAGCAGCTGCACCCGCTGCCCGCCCGTGGCCAGGCGGTCGTCGAGGCTGGGGTTAAGCAGCCGGGTGAGCAAAAAGGCGATCGCGGGCAGGTCGCCGGTCTGCCCCAGGTACTCGGGGGGGTCGGCCAGGGCGCTGTGCTCGGCGGCGGGCAGGTCGAGGTAGTGCACCCAGGCGGGTGTAGCGTCGGCCCCAGCTTGACCATAGATCACCGCTCGGGGAATGCCCTGGGGCGCGAGGTCGGTGAGGGGGGTAGCGAGGGCTTCTAGCACCGCTTCCTTGGCCTCTAGTCCCTCGGCCTGCTGGGTGTCGTGGTCGCCGCTCTGGGGCGAGCAGATCAGGTGCAGAGTGCCGTTGGTGAGTTCGGCGGTGACGCCCAGGTGCCAGCTGGCCACCGCCGCCGAGAGCAGCCGGGCGATCGCGTCGGTGTCGCCCCATCGGCCCCACTCCCGCAGCATTTCCTCCGGCGGGGTGAGGTCGATGCGCAGGCTCCAGTCGGGCTTGGTCTCGCCCCGCACCTGAAGCAGCAGCACGGCGTCTTTAAACTGGGTGAGCTGGAGCTGGCGCAGCCGCTCCGCCGTGGGGCGGGCGATCAGCGAAGGGTCGGGGCTGTAGGTGGCCTCACAGAGAATCCACAGGCGCGAAATGGTGGTGTCGGTGCCCGCGCCTTCGCCGTCTGGCACCTCACCGCCCTCGCCGTGGCCGTCGTCGGCCAGGCGCGACGCAATCCCCACCGGAATCGCCATCCGGTGCAGGTGGGCCGTACCCGGTATGGCCTTGATGCTCACCCACACCCCCACATCCAGAGTGCTGAGGGTCTCACTCAGGTACCAGGCGATCGCCTCGGGGTCGCCCTTGCGGGCCAAACTCAGGTTCGACATCACGATCGCGCCGCTGCCGCCCTCGCCCCCCAGCGCCGACTGCCCCTGGTTGTACTGCTCCAGCAGCGACTGGGTGGCCCGGATGTCGGCCTCGTCCTGGTTTTCCAGCACCAGCTGGGCCAGGTGCCGCTCCAGCCGGTTGAGGTAGATGGGGGCCGTCCAGTCGGGGGTGGGGTTGCCCTCCAGGCGGCTGTAGACGTACAGCTGATACACCTGGGGGTAGTGCTGGCCCACCAGATGGTCGCCGCCTTCGATCAGCGATCGCACCAGCTTCAGCAGCACCGCCGACTGATCTAGGGCCGTCGGGGTCTCACACAGCACGTGGAGAATGTTGCCCCGCAGCTTGATGTGCAGCTCTGCGGTGGGCAACCCCATGGCCTGCTTCAGCCAGCCCAGCACGGTGGCCGCTGGTGAGTTGGGGCTAAGGGTGGGGTTGGGTAGAGACACAGGCATAGGGGGTCAGGGTAACGGCTAGGCTAGGGCCACACTCCCGAACAGTGAAACCACGCCTGGCCATGGCGCAGTCGGTTTAATTTATACCAACTCCAGCGCCGATCAGCCGATTTCTTTTAGGCAATTTCAAAACTGGGTCAGCCGAGGGTGCCAAGACACCGGCCTTAAACTCGGCCTTGAACTGGGTCTTGCGCGTTAGCGTGCCGCCTGACCAAGGGTGACCTGGCCGGGCTGGGAGCCCCTTGTCTACTATATTAATGATCAATCGCGCCGATGGTACGCTGGAGCGATCGCCCCTTGGGGAATGGCCTCAGCCTTCGGTTTTGCCCCTTCTATGCCCTTCTATGGTTGCCCTATGAGCTCGTCGAGCCCCGCTGCTTCCGTTTCGGTCACTCGCAAATCCGCCGAGGTCGCCGTCGGCCTGCTGGTGCCCCCGGTTCTACTGGGTATTTTGGTGGCCCGCGCCCTGGCCGATGGCCTTACCCAGGCGGGGCTGGCCAGTGAGCAGATCTTCTCGGGCGATCGCCTACCCACCCTAAATATGCCGCCCGTTGCGGGCGATCGCGCTGGCGTCGAGCCAGAGATTTAGGCAGAGAAATCCAGGTGTCTAAGGCTGGGAAAAGGTTGTCAGGGCTGGGTTTGACGGTTTGACCAAGGACGGCTGGCGCTGTAACGTTTTCAATTTGTTCATCTAGATAAACTTCTTCCAGCCAGGGTAATCCTATAGAATTTTTGCGATATCCCCATTCTCTCTGCTTTTTTACCCATGAGTTCAACGCTCCACTCCTCCGGGGATACCCGGCCCGCAGCTGAAGCCGACCTGCCTGCCGTTCCTGCTCCCATGGACGACCAGCCCTCCCGGCAAGATTTGCTGCTGCGCCACCGGCTGCGAGTGGTCGAAGATCTGTGGGAGAGCGTTTTAGAGCACGCCTGCGGCCCGGAGCTGCTAAAGCTGCTCCAGCAGCTGCGGCGCATGTGTTCCCCCGAGGGGCAGGCTCCCACCGCCGCCGAGGCGCGGGTCAAAGCCGTAGTCGAGGTGGTCGAAGCCCTCGACCTCGAAGATGCCATTCGGGCCTCGCGGGCCTTTGCCCTCTATTTTCAGCTGATCAACATTGTGGAGCAGCACTACGAGCAGCGGGGGCAGCAGCAGCAGTATCGCTCCGCCTACGAAACCTCAGAACTGGCCCAGCGGGTGGGCCAATCGATCTTTGGCAGCGATGGCGAGACGGGCAACCTCTTTCAGGCCGATCTGCTCACCCGCAGCATTGCCGATCTCTCCAGTAGCCGCAAAGAGGCGGGCACCTTCCACTGGCTGTTCCCTACCCTGAAGCGGCTCAACGTGCCCCCCCAGGTAATTCAAAACCTGATCGATCAGCTCGATGTGCGGCTGGTGTTTACCGCCCACCCCACCGAGATTGTGCGCCACACCATTCGCGACAAGCAGCGGCGCATCGCCAGCATTCTGCGCCAGATGGATCAAGCCGAAGAAAGCGCCCAGGGTCTGGGTCTGGCCTCCTCCTGGGAAATTGAAGAACTCAAGGAGCAGCTCACCGAGGAGATTCGCCTCTGGTGGCGCACCGACGAGCTGCACCAGTTTAAGCCCTCGGTGCTCGACGAGGTGGACTACACCCTGCACTACTTCAACGTGGTGCTGTTTGAGGCGCTGCCCCAGCTGTACCAGCGCTTTGACCGGGCGATCGCCACCACCTTTCCCGAGCTAGACCCGCCCCGCCACCGCTTCTGTCGGTTTGGCTCCTGGGTGGGGGCCGATCGCGACGGCAACCCCTCCGTCACCCCCGAAGTCACCTGGAAGACCGCCTGCTACCAGCGCAACCTGGTGCTCACCAAGTACATGGCCTCAGTCGATCGCCTGGTCGATCTGCTCAGCCTCTCCCTGCACTGGAGCGAGGTATTGCCCGAGCTGCTCGAGTCGCTGGAGCAAGACCAGGTGAAGATGGCCGACATCTACGACGAGCTGGCGATTCGCTACCGGCAAGAGCCCTACCGCCTCAAGCTGGCCTACATCAAGCAGCGGCTGAAGAACACCTGCGATCGCAGCCAGCGCCTCTACCACAGCGACCCCTTCGCTGACCACTCCAACGACCCCAGCGGCCTGCCCATCTACCGCTACGGCCACGAGTTTTTGGCCGAGCTGCGGCTAATTCAGCGCAATCTGGAGGCCACCGGCCTCAACTGCCAAGACCTCAACACCTTGATCTGCCAGGTCGAAATCTTTGGCTTTAACCTGGCCCAGCTCGACCTGCGCCAGGAGAGCACCCGCCACTCCGACGCCCTCGACGAGATCGCCCAGTACCTGCAAATTTTGCCCCAGCCCTACAGCGAGCTGCCCGAGGCCGACAAAATCGCCTGGCTGGTCAGCGAACTCACCACCCGCCGCCCCCTCACCCCCCGCGAGCTGCCCTTCTCCGACAAAACCCGCGAAACCATCGCCACCATGCACATGGTGCGCCAGCTCCACCAGGAGTTTGGCCCCGACATCTGCGGCAGCTATGTGATCAGCATGAGCCACACCGTCAGCGACCTGCTGGAGGTGCTGCTGCTGGCCAAAGAGGCGGGCCTCTACGACCCCACCACCGAACTCAGCAGCCTTCAGCCCGTGCCGCTGTTTGAGACCGTCGAAGACCTCCAGCGCGCCCCGGCGGTAATGGAGGAGCTGTTTCAGCTGCCCCTCTACCGCAACCTGCTCGAAGGGCAGGCCAACCAGCCCGCTGACTCTGGCCCCGGCAGCGTGGCCGCTCCCCGCGCCGTGCCCCTGCAAGAGGTGATGCTGGGCTACTCCGACAGCAACAAAGACTCCGGCTTTCTCAGCAGCAACTGGGAGATTCACAAAGCCCAGCAGGCCCTCCAGACCACCGCCGATCGCTACGGGGTCTCCCTGCGCATCTTCCACGGGCGCGGCGGCTCGGTGGGGCGCGGCGGTGGCCCCGCCTACGAGGCGATTTTGGCCCAGCCGGGCCGCAGCATTAAGGGCCGCATCAAAATCACCGAGCAGGGGGAGGTGCTGGCCTCCAAGTACAACCTCTCTGACCTGGCCCTCTACAACCTGGAGACCGTCACCACCGCCGTGATTCAGGCCAGCCTGCTGAGCAACAGCGTAGACGACATTCAGCCCTGGAAAGAAACCATGGAGGAGTTGGCTACCCGCTCCCGCAGCCACTACCGCCAGCTGATCTACGAAAATCCCGACCTGGTCAACTTCTTCCACCAGGTGACACCGATCCAGGAGATCAGCCAGCTCCAGATCAGCTCGCGTCCCTCGCGGCGCGGCGGCAAAAAAGATCTGGGCAGCCTGCGGGCCATTCCCTGGGTGTTTAGCTGGACCCAGGCCCGGTTTTTGCTGCCCTCCTGGTACGGCGTCGGCACCGCCCTGCAAGAGTTTCTCGACGAAGCCCCCGAAGAACACCTCAAGGTGCTGCGCTACTTCTACAGCAAGTGGCCCTTCTTTAAGATGGTGATCTCAAAAGTCGAGATGACCCTGGCCAAGGTCGATCTGCAAATTGCCGAGCACTACGTGCGCGAGCTGACCAGCCCCGACGACAAAGAGCGCTTCCTGAAGCTGTTTGAGTCGATTTCTGCCGAGTTTTACCTCACCCGCGACATGGTGCTGCGGATTACCGACTGCGATCGCCTGCTCGACGGCGACCCCGACTTGCAGCGATCGGTCTACCTGCGCAACGGCACCATCGTGCCCCTGGGCTTTTTGCAGGTGGCCCTGCTGAAGCGCCTGCGCCAGTACAAAGACCAGGCGGCGACGGGGGTAATTCGATCGCGCTACAGCCAGGGCGAGCTGCTGCGCGGCGCACTGCTCACCATTAATGGCATCGCAGCAGGGATGCGAAATACGGGTTGATGGTTAGTCTCAGCTAGTTGAGCTTTGCCTGTTGGGCAACCCGATAGGCAAGCTCGGCTTCCTGCCACATCTGCTCCGATTCGTCCTGGGCTTCCTGGGCCAGTTGCTCAAGGCTAGTGGCCATTTTCTGAGCCTCTTCCCCGAGCCGTTTAGCTCTCTCCAACTTGGTGCTGAATTCCTGGGAAGTTGTCTCAATTTCAGCGAACAAGTCCTTATACTCCTCAGGCGGATTAGCAAGCCATGATTGGAAGTCTTGCGGATCCGATGCCAGAAGTTTGAGGGCTCTTTCCCACGATGTCCTGAAGCTAAAGTTAAGGGCATTTAGGGATGCGTACTTAGCTTTAAGCTGCTGGGTAGTAGAGACCTGAGCTATTGCATAGACCTCAGCCTTTAGCTTACTTAGAGTCTTGGGATTGACTCGATCACTGACTGGTTTAGTCTCCAGAAAAGCGATCGCCTTCTGCCAAGATGCTTTGAGGCGAAGGTTGAGTTGAGCGATCGCCACGTATTTCGTTTTGAGCTGCTGAGTAGTGGTCACACCAGCTAACGCATAGGCTCTAGCCTTTAAATCGTTAATTCCCATTGCGGCGAATTTCTACAATGCCCAGCTTGGTTTGCTTGCGGAGCTGAGATAGTTCTGATTTTAGCGCCTCGTTTTCGCTACAGAGCTGCTGGTTATAGTCTGTAACCCGAGCCAACTTTTGGCGCAGTTCTTCTGCTGCCGCCCGTGCTGCATCGCGCTCATTTCGAAAACGGTTGGTATGGGCAACGCGACCGCCAAGACGCTGGTTATTTTTGGCAAGTTCCTGCTTCCGCTTGGCGACTTTCTCAAATTCTTGCTTCAAAGTCTCAAATTCTTGAAGCAAGTCGCTGTAAGCTTTAGCTCGCTCGGCCTCGGCTCTAAAAGTCTCGTTTTCGGCTTCTAGAATAGAAATCCGATTTTGTAGCTTCTGAATATCTTGGTCTTTGCCAAAAATAATCTCCTGCAGCGCCCGGATTATTTTTTGTAGTCTGGTGTTTTCGTTGGCAAGGCCTTGGACTTCATTTTGAAGCTCTGCGATATGGCTATTGAGAAAGCCCGCCCGCCGTTGAAGTACCTGAGCTGTACACTGATACTTGATGACAGCAATGACTCGACTGCGTTCTAGCTCGTCTAGCTGCACTACTTCACGACTGACGCGGAGAGAATCGTAATTGGTGCAATCGTGGCGTAAGCGGTAGGTCTCGATATGGACAGGGGAAGAGACAATACTCAAGTTTTTGAGGCGTACTTTGCTGTGCCAGTAGTCAAAGATTTCTTTGGAATCGTTCATTACGGCGATCGCGGCGTTGGTTGTCATCTAATTTAGCCTTAGAATACCCGTCTGCGGTGGAGTCTGAGGCTTTCCGTCCATTCCTTTACTCAATCTCTATAGACTCAACAATCCGATAAGCCGCTGCGGTAAATAGAGATGCCTTTCTCGTCGATGTGCTGCTTCAGAGCCTCGCGGGTGATGGTGCTGTAGGCGACGAAGTCAAAGAAGTAGGGCAGGTAGGTGTTTTCTTCGATGTCAAACTTAAGCCGGGCCACCAGAGCTGAGTTCACCCCATCGCCCTTGATGGCAATATCCACATCTGAAGCGGGTTTGTGGGTGCCGATCGCGCGCGAACCAAACAAAATCGCCTCTTCCACCTCGGGGTAGGCAGCGATGAACTGAATAATTTCCTCAAGCTGCTGATCCGACAATCCGTAACTCATTGTTTTGCACCTGCGATCGCCCTCCCCACCCTTGCCGCCGACGTCTCCCCCACAATCCTACCGGCTAGAAAAATTCGGTGTGTCGAAATCTGAGCCATGGAGTAAGCTTATCGGCAGACTAAGGGTATCAGGGCCAAAATCGCCCTACAGCGATGGGTTCAGGTCGGCATCGGTAAGCCCGCACAGTCAGCCAACACAAAATCGCCAAGACAAAATCGTTTGAAGGGTTGAGGAGTAACTCCATGAAAAGCTTAGGGCGTTGGATGGGCCATGCGGCAGGGGCCGCCCTAGTGGCGACAGTAGCCACTGTTGCGGGGGCGGCGATCGCCCCAGAAGCCGCCGAGGCCCAGGTGGCCTACGGCAGCTATGTCGGTGTGGGTGCCGGTATTGGCGTCACCAACGACGCCGCCACGGGCCAGGGCAGCGGGGTACAGGGGGTGATTGCCGGACGCTACCGCCTGCTCCAGTACCCGGTTTCCCTGCGGGCTCAGGCGTTTCTCTTTGGCGGCGAGTTTGCCTTTGTGCCCACCGTTTCCTACGACGTGCCGCTGAGTTGGAACACCGATGTCTACGTGGGGGCAGGCGCGTCCTTTGTCGGCGGCGGCAACAACCCGTCCATTGTGGGCGACAAGACATCTTTTGTGCTGCAACCCGGCATCGACTACCTGTTTCCCAACAGCAACCTGGTGGCCTTTGGCAACGCCATCTTTGCCTTCGATGCCTACCGTCAGGGCGGCAATATGGCGATCTCGGTGCAGGGCGGCGTCGGTATTCAGTTCTAGGAGCCGGGGCGATCGCCAACTACGTTTACTTTCAAGACGTTTACTTTCAAGACAAAGACCGTCCGTGGACACTGCTGCACCACGGACGGTTTTTGTTGTGGGTACAGGGTGGCCTGTTGTAGCAGCAGCTAGAAGCCCAGCTTATCAATCGGGTCAGATAATTCTGATGATGAACTTTAGTCGCGCACGGCCGCTGTCGCAAATCTAGATATATATTAAAAAATATCGTCAAAGACAAAAGCATAGACTTAAATCTATGCATCACTGTCTGCCGTTCGATTCTCAAGGTCGGGTTTGAGCGACCCAGTCTATCTGCTTAAGGCACTCTCCAGCCACAGGTGAATTTCTGACAGGTGTTTCCGTCATGGGCGGGCTTGGGCCTGCCACCGCCACCCACAACCGATCAGCATGGAGCGTACACCATGAACAAGTTTGACTCAACCCAACTGCGAACCAGATTTGACAACACCAGTGAAGGCTGGCTAGTGCAGGTCTACAGCGGCGATCGCCGCCTGCTGTGCGTGCTAGAACCGTCCCACGCCTGGACTTTTTTGTTGGGCTGCGGGTTCGGCCTCCTACTGGCGGTGGGGTGGTTTAACCTCGCCACTGCCAGCGCATCCACAACCTATGGGCCGACTACAATTCCCCCCGAAATGTGGATTGATTAGCGCACGCCACATTCAAAACTTTCTCATCAAACCGGATGTTCCCCAGGGGCAAGCCGGGTAACGCGTGGGGGCAACAGCCGTTTGCCCCCACCTCTGTTTTCGGTTGGTTGCCGGGCGAGCGCGATCGCAGCGCCGTCACCTTACTGACTACAGCCATGTAAGCGGCCCCTGCTTGCGACCGACCAGGGCAGGTCGCAGATGCGGTTACGGCCAGCGACGGGTGGCATTGAGAAAACTCTGCCATCGCGATTTACATTAGCCATGCCCATGCCAGAAGCAATCAGTCAAAAGAAAAACTTATGAAATGAATTTGACATTGCGTTGCAAATCCATGCTGAGGAACGCAAAAATTCCATGGGTTTCAGCATAGACTTAAAAACATGGAGATTTAACTCTCTATAGACAAGGATCTATAGCAGGGCTGCCATTTCGCAGTCCCTGCCAGTCCCAGTCAAAGAGCAGGAATCTCTGAAATCCCCTGTCGGCAGGTTTCCTCGTAACACCTGTGCTGTAGGGGTGAAGCGCTTCACCCCTACTTTCTCCAGCTGAACACAATAATCACCCCTGGTTAGAGGGGGCGGAAGGAGGTTGTAGTGGATTTTTTGTCTGAGTTTTTAACCAACTTTGGGGCGCAGTTGCAGTCCCCCACCCTTGGATTTCTGATTGGCGGTATTGTCATTGCTGCCCTCGGTAGCGAACTGCAAATTCCAGATGCGATCTATAAGTTCATCGTCTTCATGCTGCTGATCAAAGTCGGCCTGACCGGCGGCATGGCAATTCGCAACGCCAGTCTGGCGGAGATGCTGTTGCCTGCGCTGTTTGCCGTAGTAACGGGAATCCTCGTCGTGCTGATTGCCCGCTACACATTCGCCCGGCTGCCGGGCATCAAAGTCGTAGATGCCGTGGCGACCGGGGGCCTGTTCGGTGCTGTGAGTGGCTCTACCATGGTCGCCGGCATAACGGTACTGGAAGGGCAAGGCATCGAATATGAAGCCTGGGCCGGCGCACTCTACCCGTTTATGGATATCCCAGCGCTGGTGACGGCGATCGTCGTAGCGAGCATCTACACCAGCAGGCAGAAGCGCGAGAAGTATCTCAAAAACGAAAAATATCTCAAGAATGAGGAGCATCTCGGCATGCAGCCGGTTGCCGCAGGCGGGGCTGCCATCGATCAGCCCGTTCCCGTAGGCGGTTATGCCACCAGCGATCCGCGCAGTGCCGCAGGTGGGTATTCTGGGGAGTCGGGCGGCAGCGCAGGCGGGTATGCCAGCAGGCCGGGCGGCACCCCAAGCCATCAAGTCAAAATCTGGCCCATCGTGAAGGAAAGCATTCAGGGATCTGCCCTTTCTGCCCTGCTGCTCGGTCTCGCCCTGGGCATCCTCACCCGGCCTGAAAGTGTCTACGAGAGCTTCTACGATCCCCTCTTCCGCGGCCTGCTTTCGATTCTGATGCTGATCATGGGTATGGAGGCCTGGGCAAGAGTCAATGAGCTGCGCAAGGTGGCCCAGTGGTATGCCCTCTACGCCTTTGTGGCACCCTTTCTGCACGGTTTCATTGCCTTTGGTCTCGGCATGATTGCCCACTACGCAACGGGATTCAGCCCTGGCGGCGTCGCGCTCCTGGCTGTCATCGCCGCCTCCAGTTCAGACATCTCAGGGCCGCCCACCCTGCGCGCCGGTATTCCGTCGGCCAATCCCTCCGCCTACATTGGCGCGTCTACAGCCATCGGCACGCCGGTTGCGATCGCCCTGTGCATTCCCCTCTTTGTTGGGCTTGCCCAGGCCATGGCGGGTAGCTAGGGCCAACCGGCTCCGGTCTGCCGGTGCTCCCCCGGCCCGGCGACCCCGAAAATTTTCGTCAAAGTAAATATAGCTGTGGCCAGTCTGGTTAAGACATTGCCCCTAGTAAGGGTCAAAACGTTTTAACGTTGGAACGTTTTCTAGATGTCCTAACCTCAGTGGCTGTAGCTACACCTCAGTTCTACCCCAGGGGCAAACAGCTATTTGACCACGGAGGAACGTTCTTTCCAGACAGGGCTTAAGTAGCGCAATGCATACATTTGTAAGGAGATAGTCACTATGGCTAAGCCAGCCAAAAAGCTCGTTGTCATCACCGAGAAATTGCTGCTGAAAAAGATCGCCCAGATCATCGATGACGCCGGAGCAACCGGTTATACGGTGTTAGAAACTGGCGGTAAAGGCAGTCGCAACGTGCGATCGTCAGGGCAACCCAGCGTTTCTGACACCGAGTCGAATATCAAGTTCGAGGTGCTCACCGAAAATCGGGATGTGGCCGAGAAGATTGCGGATCGGATCGCAGTGGAATTTTTCAACGACTATGCGGGTATTGCCTACATCTGTGACGCGGAGGTACTGTACGCGCATACGTTTTGTGGGCCAGACGGCTGTTGAAGTTCGATGACCATGCCCACAAAGCCGGAGGCGTACTCCGGCTTTGTGGGTTTAAAGCGCTGGATTATGGCGACAATGCTCAAACCCTTTGATTCAACCAGGACAAATGTATTAAAATTTGGCTGAAGCTTACCGAGGACTGCCGCATGGGGATGAGTCAGCCGTTGGGGTCAGTCATCCAGGGTTCGCTGAGCCAGGGGCTGGAGGTGCGCCTGCACCCCGATATCTCAGTGGAAGATATGCGGGTGGGCAAGTTTTTGGTGGTGCAGGGGCGGCGATCGCAGTTTTTTTGCATGCTCACCGATGTCACCCTGGGCACCGGCAGCCAGCGCATTCTGGCCCATCCGCCGGAGCCGTCCAATCTTTTTCTCCAGGAAGTTCTTGCCGGGACGGGCACCTACGGCACGATTGAGCTGACGCCGATGCTGATGTTTACCCAGCAGGAAGCGGGAGAGGGAAAAGGGAAGAGGGAAGAGGGAAGAGAGAAGAACAAGAGCAAGAGCAGCAGCTATGGGTCGATGGCGGTGCAGAGCAGTGCTGATGTGGAGCTGCTGCCGGTGAAGACGATTCCGGGGCACTTCAGTCAGGTGTACGACGCCAGCGATCGCGACTTTCGCATCATCTTTGGCTGGGAGGACGACCCCCACCGCCGCAACTTTGCCATCGGTCAGCCCATCGACATGGAGGTGCCGGTGTGCCTCGATTTAGACCGCTTTGTGGAGCGCAGCAACGGCATCTTTGGCAAGTCGGGCACGGGCAAGTCGTTTCTCACCCGGCTGCTGCTGGCGGGCACCATTCAGCGGGGGGCGGCGGTGAATTTGATCTTCGACATGCACTCCGAGTACGGCTGGGAGGCGGTCAGCGAGGGCAAGCAGTTCAGCACCGTCAAGGGGCTCAGGCAGCTGTTTCCCGGCCAGGTGCAGATGTTTACCCTCGACCCGGAGGCCACCAAACGGCGGGGGGTGCGCGATGCCCAGGAGCTGTACATCAGTTTCGATCAGATCGATGTGGAAGACCTGAATCTGGTGCGGGGCGAACTCAACCTGTCGGAGGCCAGCCTGGAGAACGCGATCATCCTGCGCAACGAGTTTGGCAAGAGCTGGATCAACCGCCTGCTGACCATGACCAACGAGGAGATTCAGGAATTCTGCGAGACCAAAATGGGCAGCAAGTCGTCGATCATGGCGCTCCAGCGTAAGCTCACCCGGCTGGCCGACATTAAATATATGAAGGCGGCCAGCGGCACCAACTACATTCAGCAAATTCTCGCCGCCATCGACGAGGGCAGGCATGTGGTAGTCGAGTTTGGCTCCCAGTCGAACATGCTGGCCTACATGCTGGCCACCAACGTGATCGCCCGCCGCATCCACGCCAGCTACGTGAAGAAAGCCGATCGCTTTTTGCAGACCAAGAACGTGGTGGACAGGCCCCGCCAGCTAATGATCACCATTGAGGAGGCCCACCGCTTCCTCGACCCAGCCACGGCCCGGCAGACCATCTTTGGCACCATCGCCCGCGAAATGCGCAAGTACTTTGTCACCCTGCTGGTGGTCGACCAGCGGCCCTCCGGCATCGACAACGAGGTGATGTCGCAGATCGGCACCCGCATTACCGCCCTGCTCAACGACGAGAAGGATATTGACGCCATCTTTACCGGGGTATCGGGGGGGCAGAGCCTCAGGTCGGTGCTGGCCAAGCTCGACTCGAAACAGCAGGCCCTGGTGCTGGGCCACGCGGTACCCATGCCGGTGGTGGTGCGCACCCGCCCCTACGACAGCACCTTCTACGCCCAGGTGGGGGCCACCGCCTGGGAGGAGCTGCCCGATGAGGTGGTGTTCAAAGCCTCAGAAATGGCCCGCGCCGACCTGGGATTTTAGGGGAGTACCGTCGGCAGCGGGGGGGCGGCCGACCGGGGCGATCGCCCTTCAGGGAAGCAGCCACTCCAGCAGCAGCGCAGGAAAATCTACCCCTGGATAGAGATGAGATCTATAGCCGAGTAGAGTTGGCTGATCGTGATACTCTAATGGCTAATCGTTACTAGTAATGTAATATTCTTGCCATCCTAATCTTAAGTTTCTAAGTATTGTTGGGAGAATTGCTAAGGTAGTGGATAGCTACTGCACTGCGGTGGGCTTCCGCCAGATCAGCGTTTCGGGTTCCTGCGCATTTTTAACCACCGTTGAGCTAGCGCTCAATTGGCTCATCACTCTGGGAAACAGGCATCTTCCCCTCTTTTGAGGCCAGGACAAACAAATATGGTCAATTCACCGGGCCAAGCCCTCGACCGGGCGGCCAATTCTGAGATTCGCCACTACTACCAGTCGCACCGGCTGTTTCGCGATCGCTACCGAGTGCTCAAAAAGCTGGGTCAGGGCGGCTTTGGCGTCACCTACTTAGCCCAAAACGCCGCCCTGCCAGGAGAACCCTACTGCGTCATCAAACAGCTCTGCCCCAAGGCGGGCAGCGAGCTGTCGTTAGAGCGGGCCAAGGTGCGGTTTCGCCGCGAGGCTCGGGCGCTGGCCAGCCTGGGCAGCCACTCGCAGATTCCGCAGCTGCTCGACTACTTCACCACCGGGGGCGAGTTCTACCTGGTGCAGGAGTACGTCCACGGCGAAACCCTGGCCCAGGAGGTGCGGCGCAACGGTCGGCTGACCGAGGCCCAGGTCAAATATTTCTTGCGCGAGATTATCCCGGTGGTGCGCTTTATTCACCGCAACCGGATCATTCACCGCGACATCAAGCCCCCCAACATCATTCGCAGCGAGCGCGATCGCCGTCTGGTGCTGATCGACTTTGGGGCGGTGCGCGAGTTCCTTGCCGATGTGGATGACCAGGGCTCGATGCAGGCACCGGCCACCCAGTTTGTTGGCACCCCCGGCTTTGCCCCCCCCGAGCAGCTGGCCCTGCGCCCCTGCTACGCCAGCGATATCTATGCCCTGGGCATGACCTGCCTCTACCTGCTCACCGCCCGCACCCCCATCGAGTTTGACCAAGATCCCCAAAGCGGCGTGATTCGCTGGCACCACACCGTCACCGTCAGCCCCCACCTGACCACGGTGCTCGACCGCATGCTGCTGCCCGATTCCCAAGACCGCTACACCACCGTCGATGAGCTAGAGCGCGCCCTCGAGCTGGAGCCCCACCTGGAGGTGCTAGCGGGCTGTATGAATACGCGCCAGCGCCCGCCCCACGAGCTGGGCGAAGAGCCCGACGCCACACCCAGCGATAGCTACTTGACCCCCATTCAGCGAGAGGCCCAGGCAATTCGCAAGTGGCGCACGAAGCGGTCGTTGCAGCGGGGGCCGGGGCGCTCGGCGGGGCCGGTGTCGCTGCCCTAGATGGTTCAGGGTTAGGGCGTGCAGTTCACGCCTCAACCCTCACCCCTGAAACCCCCTAATCGTCTGCCTCCGCTACGCCAGAGGCAGACGGGTGCTTGAGCCAGGTCAGCAGGCGCTGGTTAAAGTCGGCGTCGGCTTCGTCGTAGAGGCAGTGGCCCACGTTAGCTACCACCTCCAGACAAAGATGCTGACTTAGGCCGGTTAACCCCTGAGCCAGGCCAATGGGAATCACCCGGTCCTGATCGCCCCAGAGCAGCAGCATGGGCACTGCGATCGCCGCGACCATGTCTTTGACCGAGGGGCTAAAGCGAGGATCGGTGCGCGATCGCACCAGATAGCACAGGGTACGGGCCGCGCCGCGATCGCCAGTGGGCAGCGCAAAGGCATTCACCAGGTCGTCGTCTACCCGCGCAGCCACGGTGTACACGCCCGCCAGCGCTCGCCGCAGAAAGCTGGGGCGACGCACCAGGGCAAAGAGCGATCGCATCAGCAGCGGGTTGGCCACCAGGCTCTCGACCCGCAGCGCCAGGGCGGCCACCCAGCCCGCCACCAGGTCTTCGCGGTTGGCCTCCAGCGGTAGGGTAATCAGCGCCAGCTGCCTCACCCAGGCGGGGTGGTTGTGGGTGGCCGTCAGCGCTACCAGCGCCCCCAATGAATGGCCCACCAGCGCCACCGGCTGACCGATTACCTGGCGAATAAAATCTGCCACCTGGGCCGCCCACAGCTCCGCGCCGTAGAGGGTTGCCGCCTTCTCAGAATCGCCAAAGCCCAGCAGGTCAATGGCATAGACCGGCGTTACCTGGCTGAGGGCAGGCAGGTTGTGCCGCCACTGGTTGAGATTGGCCCCAAACCCATGAATTAGCAGTAGCGGCGGCATAGACATATCCCCTGGCACATCCCCTAGCGCATCCCCCGGCCCAGGGTGAAACCAGTAGCGCACCCGCCAGCCCCGCCAGTGCCAGAAGCGCTGGTAGCCAGACTGGCTGAGGGTAGAGGGCAGACTGCTCAGCAGGATGGAAGACATAGGCATAAAAATGACCGTCTGTGGATGGGGCAACACGACCTGGTAGAACTAAAGCAAATCCTGGGCATTTCGTCCAATCAAACTGGGGGTTATCCAGCCTCAGCGTCGGGTCTTGCCAATACTGCACAGCTATAGCCATAGTCACCTGGGTTAAGCCACTCAGCAGCCTTAAAAACGTTTGAACGTTCAAACGTTTCTAGAAAGACTGTCCTAACCAGACTGGCTACAGCTATAACTCAAACCGCACCCGATTCACGACTGCGCCGTAGTTTAGCCCCGCTGCTGCCAACCGCCGCTGAAAACTGCGGATACTGAGACCAGCAGCCCCGACAGCCAGCGAAATATCCGAGTAGCCCTGGGGCTTGCTGAAGAGCCCTCTCCAGACCCAGGTCTGGGGCTGACGTGTAAATCTGGTTGTTGTGTAGGCTGGAGGGTTGACGGCCTGGGAGGGGGGGTGGGATAGCAAGCTGTACAGCAGGTTGCCACTGGGGAACCAGGGCCATGGGGAGCATGTTGAGGTGGGTGATGAGGCTGACGTAATGGGACTGGGGGGCATTTTCCCCGCGATCGCATAGAGATGGCTTTGCAGCCAAACCGCATCGCTCTGCCACCGCAGGCGCACGCGCTCGCCGGGGTTCAGCAGGGTGATGGTGCGCTCCAGAGTGAGCAGCAGGTCGTAGAGGGCGTGGGCAGATGGCTGTGGTTCCCCGAGTTTTGGGCCTGGGGGACTACGGCCCAGGCTCACTGGTTTGGGGCAGAATGGCAAGAATTTAAAAATCCACGGTGGTACTACTGATAGTTAAGCCTGTTTGACCCGCTGCGATCGCACTGACTTTTGGGTGTGGCATGGCTTAGGCGTCAACGTTTTGGGGCTGGTGGTGCCGATGGACCTAAAGGAGCTGCTGAGCAGTTTTGCCCAGATCACTGTATTTGCCGTGATGCTGTCGATGGGCATGGTGCTGGGGTTTGGGGGCATAGTGCGGCTGTGGCGACAGCCGGGGCTGCTGCTGCGCTGCGTGCTGGCCGCCTTTGTGGTGGTGCCCCTGGCGGCCATGGCGGTGACCTGGGCAATCCCTCTAAGTTTTGAGGCGCGGGCGGGAATTGCGGCCATGGCGGTGATTCCCGGCGCGCCGGTCACCTACCGCAAGCTGCTCAAGGGGCCTGCGGATGCGGAACTGGGGGGCAGCTTTCAGGCCACCATGGCGCTGCTGTCGATCGTGCTGGTGCCCCTGTGGTTTGGGGTGATTTCGGCCCTGTACCCCACTGGTGGCGTAGCCCCCCTGACCACGGTGTTTAAGCAGGTGATGCTGGTGCAGGGGGTACCGCTGCTGGCGGGGGCGGCCCTGGCCCAGTGGCTGCCGGAGCTGACCGCCGACTTTGAGGAACCCCTCAACCGCATCAGCAGCGCAATGCTGGTGGGGGTGGTGCTGCTGGTGCTGGCCATGGGCCTGCCCCTGGTGCTGAGGGCGGGGCCGCTGACAGTGCTGGCGGTGGTGCTGATGGCGGCGGCGGCGCTGGTCAGCGGGCACTACCTGGGCGGAGCCGACCCCATCGCCCGCCTCACCCTGGCCCAGGCCAACGCCAGCCGCAATGCGGGCCTGGGCCTGGCGCTGATCACCCTCAACTTTCCCTCGGTGGCCCATGGGGTGCTGGTGACAATCGCCGCCTATGCGGTGATGTCGGCGATCGCCAGCAAGATCTACGCCCACCTCTATCAAAAGCGGCTGGCCCGGAGCGTGCATCCCCAAGATGCGTCGGTCTAGCGGCAACGCTACCGCAACGATCCCGTTAGCAACGCCCAACTGTTCTTAAGGCGTAAAGAGACTGTCATGAATTCCAAAACCAAGTTTGTCGGCCTGGGGGTCACCGTGGCGATCGCGCTGCTGCTGCCCTCCCAGGCTAGGGCCAACGCGCCCTCCTCGCCAGACAATACCGATGGTCAATCCTCTGCGCTAAGGAGTGGGGAACCCGTGCCAGCGGTGGTTTTAGAAGGTGAGCCGGAAGAAGTGGTGCCAGGTGCGATCGCAACAGATGCGAGCCAGCAGCCCCAGCCCCCAGTCCCCCCCGCCGTTGAGTCGATCAACGTCAATACAATTACAGACACCAGCGACAGTGCCCAGGTTGATGTCCCCTTAGTGCCCTCGTCTACCAACAGCCGCGATCTGCAACCAATTGAGGCACCCATAGCCAGCGAGAGCTTGTTCCCAACGCCTCTCGCCCAGCCCCCCGACATCGCTCAAACTCCATCAGAACCAGCACCGTCACAGCAATGGCACTTTTTGGTCGTGCCCTACATCTATGTTCCCTTCAATATCTCGGGTTCAGCGACCTTTCAAGGCGAGGATTTTAGGAACAATTTTGTCGGAGATTTTACCAATCCTTCTCGAGATATTGGTTTGCGTTTTTAGGGGCCGTGGGGCGGAGGCCGGGCGGAAGATTTTGGCCATAGGACATGAGTCGAAATCCTAGACCAATAGCGATATTGCCCCACAGGAGGACTGGTGAACTGAGGTTCGGAGGCGTTCCCAGTGGCCCTCACCCTAAATCCTTCTCCCTGAGGGAGAGGGACTTTGAAGAATTCCGGCTCCCCTCTCCCCTCGGGAGAGGGGCTGGGGGTGAGGGCCACCCACCTGAGCCACCCCCACAGAGATCTACTTAAAAGACTGCATCACCGAGTTTGCGATCGCTTTTTACAACCCAACTTAGCCAAGGATTTTTGGTTATGTCTTCTAACCACAACGTTCAACGCCACATTCTGCCCATCCCCGATCAAACTCACTTTGGCATTACCACCTACGACGCCAAGGATCCAGACACCCAGTATCCCCCCATTCGCGACCTGCGCCCGCCAGCAGGGGCTCCCAACGTGCTGGTGGTGCTGCTGGATGACGTGGGCTTTGGAGCCTCCAGCGCCTTTGGTGGGCCGTGCCACACCCCCACCTTCGAGAAACTGGCGGGCCAAGGGCTGAAATACACCCGCTTCCACACCACCGCCCTCTGTGCTCCCACTCGCCAGGCGTTGTTGACCGGACGCAACCACCACTCCGTCGGCATGGGCAACATCACCGAAACCGCTACCGCCGCACCGGGGCAATGCTCGGTGCGGCCCAACACCAAAGCCCCTTTGGCCCTCACCCTCAAGCTCAACGGCTACGCCACCGCTATGCTGGGCAAGTGCCACGAGGTGCCCGTGTGGCAAACTTCACCCATGGGGCCGTTTGACGCCTGGCCCACCGGGGGCGGCGGGTTTGAATATTTCTACGGCTTTATCGGCGGCGAAAACAACCAGTGGGATCCGGCCCTCTACGAAGGCACCATCCCCATCGAACCCCCCGCTACCTTTGAGGAGGGCTACCACCTGACGGAGGATTTGGCGGAGAAAGCAATTAACTGGATCAGTCAGCAAAAGGCCCTGATGCCCGACAAGCCCTTCTTCATGTACTTTGCCCCCGGTGCCACCCATGCGCCGCACCACGTGCCGAAGGAGTGGATCGACAAGTACAGGGGCCAGTTTAGCCACGGCTGGGATCGCCAGCGGGAGCTCACCTTTGCCCGTCAAAAGGAACTGGGCGTGATTGGCCCCGATGCCGAACTCACTCCCCGCCACAGCGAAATTCCCGCCTGGGACGACATGGATGCGGCCTACAAGCCCGTGCTGGAGAGGCAGATGGAGGTCTACGCCGGCTTTTTGGAGCACACCGATCACGCCGTGGGGCAGGTGATCTCGGCCCTGGAAGACCTGGAAATTCTCGACGACACCCTGATCTACGTGATCATCGGCGACAATGGCGCATCCGCCGAGGGCACCATCCACGGAGCCTTCAACGAAATGGCCAACTTCAACGGTATGGCGGGGCTAGAAACGCCGGAGTTCATGCAGTCGAAGCTGGAGGACTTTGGCGGGCCAGATTCCTACAACCACTACGCCGTGGGCTGGGCCTGGGCCATGGATACCCCCTACCAGTGGACGAAGCAGGTGGCCTCCCACTGGGGCGGCACCCGCAACGGCACCATCGTCCGCTATCCCAAGGCGATTCAAGAAAAAGGCGGCCTGCGACACCAGTTTAGCCATGTGATTGATGTAGCTCCGACGGTGTTAGAAGTCGCTGGCATTCCTGAACCCACCATGGTCAACGGCGTGCTGCAAAGCCCCTACGAAGGCACGAGCATGGCCTACAGCTTTAACGATGCCAATGCGCCAGAACGCCACGAAATTCAGTATTTCGAGATGTTTGGCAACCGGGGCATCTACTACAAGGGCTGGAGCGCCATCACCAAACATCGCACCCCCTGGGTGATGGTGGGGCAAACCATGGTGCCCTTTGACGACGATGTGTGGGAGCTGTACGACGGCAGCAAAGACTGGACGCAGTGCCACAACCTGGCGGCGGCAATGCCCGACAAGCTGCACGAACTCCAGCGCCTGTTTTTGATCGAAGCCGTGAAGTACAACGTGCTGCCCCTGGATGACCGCCAATCCGAGCGCATCATTCCAGAGGTGGCGGGCCGCCCCGCCCTGGTGAAGGGCGACTCGCAGATCTTCTTTGCGGGCATGGGCCGCCTGTCGGAAAACAGCGTGATCAACATCAAAAACAAGTCCTTCTCCATCACTGCTGAAATTGAAGTGAAGGACAAGCCCGCCGAGGGGGTGATCATCGCCCAGGGCGGCAAGTTTGGCGGCTGGAGCGTCTACGCCAAGGAGGGCAAGCTCAAATTCACCTACAACGTGCTGGGCATTCACGAGTTCCCCGTCGAGGCGACAGCTCCCATTCCCCAGGGCAAACACCAGGTACGCATGGAGTTTGCCTACGACGGCGGCGGCCTCGCCAAGGGCGGCAACGTCACCCTCTACTATGACGGTCAATCCGTCGGCACCGGACGGGTAGAAGCCACCCAGCCGATGGTGTTCTCGGCGGATGAAACCACCGACATCGGCTACGAGTCGGGCACGCCCGTCAGCCCGGACTACACCGCCCACAGCAGCAGGTTCACGGGCAAAATCCACTGGGTGCAGCTGGATGTGGGCAAAGACGACCACGACCACCTGATTTCCCCTGAAGAGCGGCTGCGGGTGGCGATGGCGCGGCAGTAGCCCTGGGCAGATCCCAGGGTTCTTAAAGAACCCTGGGATCTAACCTCCAAAAAACCTTCTTGAACGAGCAATATGATGAGCAACACTCACCGTCTACAACCCATGGGTAGCGCATCCCTGGCGCTTGGCATGGCGTTGGGTCTGGGAGCGATCGCCCTGCCCCCCGCCCAGGCCCAGGAGCTTGACCCCAATGCCACCGAAGTCTTGCAGTTCATGTCCGACTATTTGGCGGATTTAGACGCCTTCAGCGTCAACAGCGACATTGACTTTGAGGTGATCGCGACCAACGGGCAAAAGCTGCAATTCAGCAGCTATGCCTCGGTGCTGCTGAGCCGCCCCTATGGGCTGCATGTCCGCCGTCAGGGGCCACTGGCCGATGTCGAGATTTTGTTTAACGGCAGTCAGATCACCCTGTTTGGACGACGCATCAACGCCTACGTGCAGCAAGCCTTCACGGGCACCGTAGACGAGTCCATTCTGGCGGTGGAGGCCGACACGGGCATTCCCTTTCCGGGGGCCGACCTGCTGTTTAGCGACCCCTACGCGGTGCTGATGGAGGGGGTGACCAGCAGCCAGTACCTCGGCACGGGCTACATCGACGGGGTGGAAGTTCACCACCTGGCCTTCCGGGAGGACGAGGTGGACTGGCAGATCTGGGTGCAGACGGGCGATCGCCCCCTGCCCATGAAGTATGTGATCACCACCAAGTGGCTGACGGGTGCGCCCCAGTACGAAACTCGCCTGCGCGACTGGAACACCAGCCCCCAAGTGAGCCGGGATGCCTTTATCTTTACCGCGCCGACCGGGGCACGGCGGATCGAAGTCTTGCCCTCTAGCCAGCTCGAAGACTTTCAACCCGCCGAGGAGGCCCAGCCATGAATCATCCCGTTAATCAGCCTGTGCATAAACCTATGTTTAAGCCTGTGGCCCTGGCCACGGTGGCGCTGTTGGCCGTTGGTGCCGTCGTGGATAGCGTTGTCAAAATGGGCCTCGTCTTTCCCCCAGCCGCAGCGGTGGTGGGTCGGCCTGCTACCCCGGTTAGCGTGGCGGGGGTCGCTCGTCGCACCACAAGGCGAGTGATTCGGCGCTCCGCCATCTACGCAGCTACCCTGCCGGTGGGCTGCTCCACCATCTACATCGAAGGGGCGATGCTCTACCAGTGTGGGGCCACCTACTACCAGCCCTACAACAACCAGTACGTGGTGGTGTATGTGGACTAAGGATGAGTAGCCCTCATGAAAGCGGCCCCTACAAATCAATCCATTGAACCGCGCTGGCCCGTGGCCCTGACCATTGTGGTGGTGCTGGTGTTGTTGACGGTGCTGCCCGATCGCGTTCGTCTAGTACCCGTGTGGGTGCCTGGTCTGCTGGGCATGACGGTGCTGGGGTCACTAAGCCTGGTGCCGCTGTCGGGGGGCAAGGTGCGATGGGCAAAGCCCAGTCGGAGACTATCGCGGCGAGTCGAGCGGTGGGTACTGGGGCTGTTCTGCCTGACGGTGGGCGTGGCCACCCTCGTCAGCCTCGCCTATCTGATCGACGACATGATCAACCACTCAACGGAGCTCGACGGCTTGCAGCTACTCACCTCCAGCATTGCCGTGTGGATAGACAACGTGCTGCTGTTTTCGCTGCTGTACTGGCAGGTCGATCGCGGCGGCCCCGAGGCGCGGGTGCAGCACGCCACCCCCCGCCGCGACTGGGGCTTTCCCCAGGACGACATTGACACCGCTGATTTCGCCCACTGGCACCCCACCTTTGTGGATTACCTGTTTCTGGCCTACACCACCGCCACCGCCTTTAGCCCCACCGATGCCCTACCGCTGACCGTCCGGGCCAAGTTGCTGATGATGCTCGAAAGCAGCATTTCCCTGGCCACCATTTTGGTGGTCGTCTCCCGCGCCATCAACATTCTCGGCAGTTAATTCCTCAGTTCGACAGCCAATCCCGTCTTTGTTAATCCCATCTTTTCTGGACAATTTTTTATGCCAACCAACGACCTGGCCGAAATTCGCAACCTTGCCAAAGCAGCCTACATCTACGGCTTGCCGATGGTAGACAGCTACCGCATTCAGCACGCCTACTTTGTTGATGCTCAAAACCCCGAATACAAAGCCCCCTGGAATCAGCTCCGCAACATCGCCCGCGTGTTTACGCCCGAAGATAAGGCCGTCCAGACCCCCAACTCCGACACGCCCTACTCCATGGCGGGGCTGGATTTGCGGGCCGAGCCGATGGTGCTCACCGTGCCAGAGATAGAGGCGGATCGCTATTTCAGCATTCAGCTGGTGGATTTGTACACGTTTAACTTCGAGTACATCGGTAGCCGTACCACGGGCAATGGCGGCGGGGCTTTTGTAATTGCTGGCCCCGGTTGGCAAGGCGACAAGCCCAGCGGCGTCAGCAAAGTAATTCGCTCTGAGACAGAGTTTGTCCTGGCGGTCTATCGCACCCAGCTCTTCAATCCTGGCGATCTCGATCAGGTGAAGCAAATCCAGGCCAGCTACCAGCTCCAGCCGCTGTCAGAATTTTTGGGGCAAGCGGCTCCGGCCAGTGCTCCCCCGGTTGAGTTTGTGCCGCCCCTCACGCCCGATGGCCAGAAGACCTCCCTGGAGGTTTTCGGCATCTTGAATTTTTTGCTGCAATTTTGCCCCCCGGTGCCCTCCGAGGTAGAGCTGCGATCCCGGTTTGCCCAAATCGGCATCGAGGCCGGACAGGATTTTGCGGCAGATACCCCCGCCCCTGAGGTGAAAGACGCCATGACCCAGGGCATAGCCGATGCCTGGGCCGAATTTGCGGCTCTAAAAAAACAAGTGGATGCCGGACAGGTGACCGCTGGCGATTTGTTCGGCACCCGCGACTATGTGCAGAACAACTACCTCTACCGCATGGCGGGGGCGGTGCTGGGCATCTTTGGCAACTCCAAGCAGGAGGCCATGTACCCCTTCTACACCGTGGATAGCCAGGGCCAGCCCCTGAACGGAGCCAACCGCTACACCCTGCATTTCTCAGCGGATCACCTGCCCCCTGTGCATGCCTTTTGGTCGCTGACGATGTACGAACTACCCGCCAGCCTGCTGGTGGCGAACCCGCTCAACCGCTACCTGCTGAACTCGCCCATGCTGCCCCAGTTCCGGCGCGATGCCGATGGTGGGCTGACCTTCTACATTCAAAACGAGTCGCCAGGGACTGACCTGGAGTCCAACTGGCTGCCCGCCCCGGCTGGCCCCTTTTTCTGCGCCATGCGGCTGTACTGGCCGAAAGCGGAAGCCCTCGACGGCACCTGGACAGCCCCCGCCATACAGCGGGTCTAGATCCCAGGGTTCTGCGCCCACCGACAGCCACTTCAGTGAATCCCCAGATCCCCAGGTAGACCCCTGGGATCTGGATTGACATTAGATCCCAGGGGTCTGCTTCCAGCGCAACAGCTTGAGGGCACGCCCAGGTAGACCCCTGGGATCTTTGCTACCCAAAGGATCTTTCCCCATGATTCGACCCCTCCCCAAGGCCACTGGCCCCCGGCAGACCCTGGTAATGGCCCTGGGCACTGCTGTCAGTGTGGCGATCACCCTCGGCATTGTCACCCAGTTACCCCTGGCCCTGGCCACCGTAATCACCGCCCTGGGTCTGGCCAGTCTGATTGTGGCCTGTGCCTATATCTCGCGGCCCCTGTATTGGTGGATGGCGGTGGGGGCGATCGCAGGCATGATCATCGGTGTCGGGGGCATTCTGGCCGGTCACATGGCCGCCGAAAAGGAAACCGTGAGCCCCCAACTGCGGCTGATATTCGTGGCCTTTCAGGCGACGGCGGGCTTTATCGCCGGGGTGCTGGTGGGCCGCAAAACCCCCCAGGCCCACCTGCCCAGCCTCAGGGAATTTCTCTCTAGCCTCAGCGCCATCACCGTTGGCCTCTATGCCCTGGTGGTCACCGGGCGGTTCCTGTGGGAGGGGCTAGAACCCGCCCGCGTCCTCTCCAGCCGCCTGAGTGTATCGACCACGATTTTGATCACGGTGCTGGCAATTCCGGGGGGGCTGGGATATTTCGTTGCCCAACGGCGCTCGTAATTTGCCGCGTTGGCCTTAAGTCGATCCATTCAAACTCCCATCCTTGGCCTCCAGCGGGGAGCAACGGACAATGCCCGGATTCTTCACGAAACCGGCTATCAGTGACGGCCATTCCCGTGGCCATAGGAATTTATGGTAGGTAACTGGCTCCAGAGTGGACTCCTGCCTCCGCTGAAACGACAGACCTTGCAGTCGGCTGATGAATCAGGCAGGCTAGGCAGCCGTACCGGTTTAGGTCATGCTAGAGACCGAAAACGCAGCGTACGGAGAAAACAGAGCTATGGCTGAAATGGATCCTGTCAAGCTGATGAAGCAGGAAGTGGGTCGCCAGGCGGCGGCGCGGGTGCAGTCGAATACTGTCGTCGGGCTGGGCACGGGTTCGACCACCGCCTTCGCCATTCAGTTCATTGGCGAGCGGCTGGCGGCGGGCGAAATTAGCAATATCAAGGGCGTGCCCACCTCCTTTCAGGCGTCGGTGCTGGCCAAGCAGTACGGCATTCCCCTCACCACCCTGGACGAATGTGGCGAAATCGCCCTGGCCATCGACGGGGCCGACGAGGTGGATCCTCAGATGAACCTGGTGAAGGGGGGCGGTGCCGCCCACACCCGCGAAAAGATTGTGGACTCCCTGGCCAAAGAATTTATCGTGGTGGTGGATAGCTCGAAGCTGGTGGACAAGCTGGGCACCACCTTTGCCCTGCCGGTGGAAGTAATGCCCCTGGCCGTCACCCCCGTCACCAAGGCCCTGGAAGCCCTCGGCGGTAAGCCCGACCTGCGCATGGGGATCAAAAAAGACGGCCCGGTAATCACCGACCAGGGCAACATGATTTTGGATGTCAAGTTTGACGCGATCGACGACCCCGCCGGGCTCGAGAAAACCATCAACAACATTCCCGGCGTGCTCGACAACGGCCTGTTTGTGGGGGTGGCCACCGAGGTGCTGGTGGGCGAGGTCAAAGACGGCCAGGCCAGCGTGCGCAAGCTGTAGAGTGAGCTAATCTGACTTATCCATGCAAGAGGCTGGGGCTGCTGGGCGATCGCTCAGCAGCCCTTTTTGCTGTCAAACGATGCTCACGCTCAACGGGCTGATGCCAACGCCCCCAAGTATTTGAGCGGCGTCTTGGTGTAGTTTTGCCGTGGCAAAATCCTCCGCAGAGTATCTCTGCTATTCTTCCTCTATGCCGAATCTGCTACGGGCGAGGGGGGCGTCAGCCCTCGGGCTCCTAGTCCCTACTTAACAACTAACGCTATGGGCTTTTGGGCAGGCTTTTGGATACCTCGGCGCAGGCGGTTGGGGCGCTGGCTGCTGCTGGGGCTGTGTATAGCGCTGCTGGTGGCGGGGCCGCCGATGCTGGCGATCGCCAACTCCCCAGCGACCGACCCAGCCGCCCCCAGCCCCGGTCGCCCCGAGGCGGTGGGCAATAAGGTCGATGGATATCCAGTAACGCTGGATGGGGAGCCGCTGTTTTACGTCAAGCAGGGGGTGGATGGGGTTACGACGGCAGAGGAGCGAGCGGGCATCATTACCCAGCGACTTGGGGCGATCGCCGCTGACCCCACTCTCAACCCCGACGAGATTCGCGCCCAGTCTTCCGATAGCCAGAGCGTGGTGCTGGCGGGCGACACCGTGCTGTTCACCGTGCGCCAGGAGGATGTGGCGGCCTATGGCATGTCCCATCCAGAACTGGCCGCTGATGCGGTGGAGCGGATTCAGCAGGGGGTGATTGGCTATCGCGATCGCCGCAGCCTGCGGCGCATCGTCACCAGCCTGGGGATGACGGTGCTGAGCACCGTTGCCGTGTTTCTGGTGCTGCGGGGCATTTTGTTTGGCAGCTCCAGGCTGCTGACCTACATTAGCCAGCGGCGGGAGGCCGATACCCTGACCCTGCAAATTCAGGCGGTGCGGGTGCTGGGCTCGGGGGCCACCAGCTACCTGCTGGGCGGGCTGGTGCGGCTGCTGCGCCCGGTGCTGATCCTGCTGGCGCTGTACCTGTACGTGCCCTTTGTGCTCAGCCAGTTTCCGGCGACGGCGGCCTTTGGCGACAGCCTGCTGCAAGACATTGCCTTTCGCCTCAGCCTGCTGGCCCAGGGGTTTGTGGCCTACCTGCCCGAGCTGGCGATGCTTGGGGTAATTGCCCTGGTCACCTACTACGTGATTGAGTTTGCCCGTCAGGTGATTGTTGAGCTGGGTCGCCACGACGTGTACCCGTGGTTTTACCCCGAGTGGGTGCAGCCGACCAACCGGCTGGCGATGCTGCTGATCGTGGCGATCGCCATGGTGATCGCCGGGCCGTACCTGCCGGGGTTTGGCTCCCCTGCGTTTCAGGGAATTTCGCTGTTTTTGGGGGCGCTGCTCACCCTGGGGTCATCTTCGGCGGTGGCCAACGCCCTGTCAGGAATTATCTTGATCTACACCCGTGCCTTTCAGCTCAAGGATTTTATTCGCATCAATGATGTGGTGGGCGAGGTGGCCGACAAGTCACTGTTTGTGACACGGGTGCTGACCCCCAAGCAGGAGACGGTCACCATTCCCAACGCCTCGGTGCTCAACAGCAACGTGATCAACTACAGCGCCATCTGCCGCGAGTCTGGGGGTCACCTGCTGCTCTACACCACCGTTACCCTGGGCTACGACCTGCCCTGGCGCAGGGTGCACGAGGTGCTGATTGAGGCGGCACGGGCGACGGCTGACATTGCGATCGCCCCGGCCCCCTTTGTGCTGCAAACCGCCCTCAACGACTTCAACGTCAGCTACGAGCTCAATGCCTACACGGCCTCACCCGCCAAAATGCCCGATATCTACTCCCGGCTGCACCAAAACATTCAGGACTACTGCAACGCCGCCGACATCGAGATTCTGTCGCCCACCTTTTCGGCCCTGCGCGACGGCAACCACTCCACTATTCCCGCCGACTATCTCCCCGACAACTACAGCGCCCCCGCCTTTGTGGTGCAGAGCACCAGCGCTCAGCCGCCGCTGCGCAACCCTAGGCTGAAGGAGTCTAGGCCAGCCAGCCAGCCAGACGCCACGACAGCTAACGGTGCCTAACCTCTCTCAACACATCGACAGATTCAGATGGTCAACCAACCGACCCTGCGACAACCAACGTTTTTAGATACCTGGGGTCAGCCGCTGGGGCTATGCCTGATTCTGTTTATGCTGTCGTACACCATTGGCGTGGTGCAGCCAATTATGCCGCCCCTGGTGCAGGAGTTTAACTCCAGCGTGGGCTACATTCAATCGGCCCTGGTGCTGATGTCGCTGGTGACGGCCTCGTTTACCCCCACCGCCGAGAACCTCAGCCAGCGGCTGGGACGACGCCCGGTGCTGGCGATCGCCCTGGGGCTCTTTGCCCTGGGCCTGGTGGTGATAGTTCTCAGCCCCAGCATTGGTCTGTTTACCCTGGGTTTGGCGGGGCTGGGCGGGGTGGCGGGGGCGGTGCTGGTCAGCACCCCCGTGGCGCTGATGGATACCCTCTACCCCGATCCGCTGACCCAGCGGTACGGGCTGGTAGCGTTGGCGATCGCAGGGGTGCTCGGGGCCCTGGTCGGCTCGATCGCGGGGGGGGTGATGGCCTTTGACTTTAGCTGGCGCTGGGCCTTTGCCTTTGAGCTGGGGCTGATTCCCCTCGTTTGGCTGCTGGTGCGGCCCATGGCGGTACCCGCCCCTACCGCCGCCCTGCCCATTGACTGGCTGGGCGGGCTGCTGTCGGTGGCGGGGTTTGGGTTTACCCTGGTGGGGCTGAGCCTGGCCTCAGAGCTGGGCTGGTGGCAGCCCAAGGGCAACCCCCAGGGCCTAGACTTTGCCCTGGCCCCCTTCGGCATTTCTATCGCTCCGGTGCTGATCGCGGCGGGGGTGATCTGCTTGGGAATACTGGTGTTTTGGGAACGGCAGCGATCGCGCCAGGGCCAGCCATCCCTGCTGCGGCTGGGGGTGTTTAACCGTCGTATCTACACCCTGGGCTTAGCCATTGGCACGCTGCACACGATGGCCACCGTGGGGGTGCAGTTCAATTTGTTTCAGTTCATACCGGCGGTGGTGGGGCTCAACCCGGTGCAGACCGCCATTGCCGTCATGCCTTCTACCATTGCCCAGCTGACGGTGCTGCTCCTGCTGGTCAAGCGGCGGCCCCAGGTCCCACCCCGCTACTTACTCCAGGCGGGGCTGCTGGTCAAGAGCGTGGGCATTGCCATGCTGGTAGCCGCCGTCAGCCCGCCCGTGACCGCCCTAGGTCTACTGCCCGCTCTGACGGTCATGGGCGCGGGCACGGGGCTGTTTACCACCTACATCACCTCCCTCACCTTTGCCGATACCCACAGCGATCAAAAAGCCGAAGCGCGGGGCGTTTATCGCCCGTTTCAAAACCTGGGAGCCTCGCTGGGGCGAGGCATCTTGGGCACGCTGCTGGTGAGCTTGGCCTCGCTCAAAATTGTGGACGGCATTTTGGCCGAGCTGGGCCAATCGGTTGCCCCCGAGGTGCGGCGCAGCGCGGTGCGATCGCTTCAGGTGGCCATTCAAACCCTCAGACGCAGCGATCGCCGCCAGCTATTCGACCATTTGCCCGACTCCATTCAGCCCGCCCTCAACGGCATTTTGCAAACGGCGGCGGTGCAGGCGATGCAGAGCACGCTGCTGGTGATCTTGGCCCTGTGCCTGCTGTGCCTGGGCCTGTCGTTCCTGCTGCCCAAGACCGTCAAAACCATTGAGGCCCCCATCGAGTGACCAGCAATTCGGGTGTCGTATCAGGCCCAGAGGCCCATACACGAGACTGGGCCTCTGGGCCTGATACTTCGATTGTGAATTAACCGAGTTGCTGAGAACCCTACTTTTTAGGCGTGGAGTACAGCTTGGGGTTGGGCACTGGAGCTTCGCCCATGGGGCTTTGGGGTTCTGGATTTTCCAGATACTGAAATTCACCCTTGCCGTCGGGGGTGGGGCCTTTTGCCCAGCGGCCCTCTTTACTCTCGGTGCCCTCCGACAGGTTCCAGAAGGTGTAGGCGGCGTCCTGCTTCTCCTGGGACTGCGGGAAGCGGCTGGGCACGGGTAGGCTCTCTAGACCATCGGCCTTGAGTTCTTCGATCGCCGCCAGCCACTGATTTTGGTGCATGGTATCGCGGGCGATCATGTAGCTCAAGGTGTCTTTAACGCCGGGGTCGGTAGACATTTCGTACAACCGCACGGCCTGGAGACGCCCCTGGGCCTCGGCCTGCACGTTGGAGTAAAAATCGGCCATCAGGTTGCCCGAGGCCACAATGTAGTTACCGTTCCAGGGATAGCCCACGCTATCGGCGGGCAGGGCACCGCCACCCGACATCACGGCATGCTTGGGGTTCATGCTGCCCAGGATAATTTCTTCGGTTTTCATGCCCCCCATCACTCCTTCAACAATGGGGTCTTTGATGGCATTTTCTTGCACCTCCGGAGGGGCTTTATCGACTAGATGGGCAATCATATTGGCCAGCATCTCAATGTGGCCAATTTCTTCGGTGCCAATGTCGAGCATCATATCTTTGTATTTGGCTGGCCCCCGGCAGTTCCAGCCCTGAAATAGATACTGCATCATCACAGACATTTCGCCGAAAGGCCCGCCAATCAACTCTTGTAGCTGTTTGGCATAAACCGGATCGGGCTTTTCAGGCTTGGTGAAATATTGCAGACGCTTCTTGTGGTAAAACATATTTTTTTGTGGTGAACAACGTTAGCAAGAGCATTAAACATTTGCGCTTCGCTTGCCTTTCATGGTTACGGAGTGGTAAGGGTTTTCTATCTCTCAAAGGGGTCATTAAAGCGCACGCTTGATCGATCTGCCCCCCTAGCCGGAGGGGGCCTCATGCTAAAGGTTTACTCGTCGCTCTAACGGAGTCATACAAAATCCTGTCTGTCTCCTCCGGCCCCTGCCCCAACGACACCTTTACAACCAGCAATCCCTTGACTACCGTGGGGGAATAGCCCTCTATCGTTATGCGCCGTCTCCTATGCAGTACCGCCGCTTTGGTCGCACCGAGCTTCAGATGCCCGTCTTTTCCTGCGGTGGCATGCGGTATCAGCACTCGTGGAAAGATGTGCCGCCAGCGGACATTCCCCGTAAAAATCAGGAGAACTTAGAGGCCACGATTCGCCGGGCGCTGGAGGTGGGCATCAACCACATCGAAACCGCGCGGGGCTACGGCACCTCGGAGATTCAGCTGGGGCAGATTTTGCCGCAGCTCGATCGCAGCCGCCTGATTGTGCAGACCAAGGTTTCCCCCACCGCCGACCCCGCCGAGTTTCGCCAGCACCTGGCGCAATCCCTGGATAACCTCAGGCTCAATACCGTAGACCTGCTGGGCATCCACGGCATTAACACGGCAGAGCTGCTGGACTGGACCCTGCGCCCCGGCGGCTGCATGGAGGTGGCGCGGGAGTTTCAGCGCCAGGGGCGGGTGCGGTTTATTGGCTTTTCGACCCACGCGCCCACGGCAATCATTCAGCAGGCGATCGCCTCCGATGCGTTTGACTACGTCAACCTGCACTGGTACTACGTCAACCAGGACAACTGGCCTGCGATCGCCACCGCCCAGCGCCACGATGTCGGCGTTTTCATCATCAGCCCCTCCGACAAGGGGGGCCATCTGTACAATCCGCCCGCCAAGCTAGTGGAGCTGTGCGACCCGCTCAGCCCTATGGTGTTTAACGACCTGTTTTGCCTCAGCCATCCCCAGGTGCACACCCTCAGCATTGGCGCGGCGCGGCCCACCGACTTTGACGAGCACCTCAAGACGCTGCCCCTGCTAGAGCAGGCCGACCGGCACCTCAAACCCGTGCTCGATCGCCTGCACCGCCACGCCCAAACCGTGCTGGGCGACGACTGGCTGCGCACCTGGCAGCTGGGTTTGCCCAGCCCCGACGAGACCCCCGGCCACATCAACATTCCCGCCATTTTGCGGCTGCGAAATTTGCTGCTGGCCTTTGACATGGAAGACTACGCCAAGGCCCGCTACAACATGCTGGGCAACGCGGGCCACTGGTTCCCCGGCGAAAAAGCCGAGCACCTCGATCGAGTCGATCTGTCTGACTGCCTGCGCCGCAGCCCCCACGCCGACAAAATTCCCCGCCTGCTGGCCGAAGCCCACGATCGCCTGGCGGGTCAAGCCATGGCCCGGCTCTCCAACGCCTAGAGTCGGGCTATTCTCTGGGCTGACTGTTGGGCAGCTCCAGCGGGGCAAGGCGCTCGTCGAGGGGAGCGATCAGCTGATCGACATTGACCCCGGCATTCACCATAAACAGGCGAAAGGGTTCGCCCTGGCTGAGGTAGCTGTCGTAGCCCGATCGCAGGTAGAGGCCGTACTCGGGGCGGCGGGCCACGTAGCGACCCACAAAGGCCAGGCCCAGGGCATTCATGTAGCGGTCAACGACTTCGGGTTCGGCCAGGGTGAGCCCCGGCAGGGTGGTCAACAGGTGCGACAGCCCGGCATCGAGGGCGGAGAGGTCAATGTGGGCCTGCCCTTCGATTAGCGCCAGAGAGCGGCTCTCGGTGGTGTACCACGGAAAGGTGCGAAACTGCTCAAACACGGCGGGGGTGGCGGGGTCGTGGCTACCGGCAATCACCATCACCGGCACCGCTACCGCCGCCAGCCCCTCGGGGCCAAAGACGCTGCTGTTGACGGGGTTGACCAGCAGCACCGAGTTGACTCGCCCGTCGCGAAAGCGGTAGGTCTCCCGCGGCAGCTCTAGCGCCTGACACTGCAACAGCAGCGACATATTGAGGTGGAGAAAGCGGCGATTTGCCGCCCGCTCTGACCCGGCATCGCACACCCTCTGTAAATGGTCGAAATTTAGCTCTGCCCCGGCCACCGCCAGCGCCGTATAGCCCCCCAGGGAGTGGCCCCCCACCCCCACTTGATCGAGCCTGAGGCGGCCCTCAAACTCGGTAGGGTTGAGCCGCTCTAGCTCGTCGAGCACAAAGGTAATGTCGAGGGGGCGATCGATAAACTCCTGCACCTCAAACACGTCGCGGCTGAGGCCCGCCTGAAACTCGGCCACCTGCTGCCTGTCGCTGCCGGGGTGCTGGGGCAGCACCACCACAATGCCGTGGGAGGCCAGGTGGGTGGCCCACTGGTGGCGGGCTTCGGGGCTCGAGGTCAGCCCGTGGGAGAACACCACCACCGGGGCCTGGCCGCGCCAGGTTCGGGGGCGCACCACATCCATGTAGAGCTGGCGCTGCCGCTGGGTATCGGTCAGCTCAAACCGCTGAATCTGCACTCGGGCCGCGCCGGGAGCGGTCAGGTCGGCGAGGGCAGCGTAGTCAATGGGCTGCTGCTGCGCCGCCTGCTGGGTGGTGGTGGCCTCCAGCTGAACAATGGCGTCGGCGGTGGCGCTGACGATGCGCTCTACGGCGCTGGCCACCGCCTGGGCATCGCTGACGCTGATCTGCATGTCGGTGGGCAGCGATCGCACCACATTAATGGCCGACAGCCCCTCAGGGGAATTCGCCGCCTGAATCAGCGCCGCCCGCAGCGACAGCTTGCCGTTGCCGCCCGCCCGGGTTCTGAGAATCACCCCCACCTGCTCCAGCAGCTCTTCGCCCAGATTGGTGTAGAGAAAGCGCGACAGCAGCACCCCATCGACGGCCAGGGGGCGATCGAGGTTTTGGCGCAGTTGAGCCACCTCAAGGTCACTCAGCCCCACCAGGTTGATGTAAAACGCCAGGTCGTCGGTGAGTTCCCCAGACTCAATCAGCCTTTCGAGGGAACTGGTGTTCACCGATCGCTCCACCGGGCCGTAGCGAAAGAAAATCGCCTCCGCCGCCTGCCCAGGCAGCCCGCCCAGCAGGGTCAACCCCAGGCTCAGACCGCCCAGCACCATCCCCCGAGACCACCACCCGACGGCTTGCCAGGTCATACTGTCCCTCCGATTAAAAATCGTCCTTGCTTAGTTTTCACTGCCGTTCCGCATTCCCCGCTCACAATTCAAAATTCAAAACTTCCCCTCACCCCTGCGTCCGCCAGTCCCCATCCACCGACCGCAGCCGCCGCAAAATCACCATGTTTGACCCCACCACCGGGTTGCGAGCCACCACCACCCCCGCCGGGTCGCGCAGCTGTAGGGTGCCAAACTGGAGCCCCTGGGCCTGGGCGTAGATGTCCTGGGCGATTTCATTTTGCTGATCGCTGAGCAGACCGTACCAGGCTTCGGCCACATTCACGCCGAGGGTATTGCCTGGCAGGTTTACCTCCACCGACTGAATCAGCCCCGCCCCGTAGGAGCGACTGATGCGGCTGACCCGGGTTTGAATGTCGGCGATCAGGGTTTGCTCAGCGGTGGGCGCGGGCGCGGGCTCAACCGCAGGCGCGAGGTCTGCCGAACCCGGCTCGGCGGCGGGGGCAGCGAAGCGATCCTCCGGGCCGGACTCAGCGGCGTTAGTAGGCAGGGGTTCTGAGGCCACGGCCCGCTTACTTTGGCCTGCGCCCAGGGGGTTCCACAGGGCCAACAGCAGCATCAGCAGGCCCAGCACAATGGCGGCGAGCATTTCGTCGGAGAGCTGGCGTTGCAGGTCGGAGGGCAGCTGCGATCGCAGCCACCGCAATCCCTTCTTCCCCAGAGCTACCCCTTCGGCCAGCAGCAGCAGCAGTTGGTCAACCACGCCCAGCTCCTTCGGCTGGTAGGGCATACCGGTGTCGGCCCAGACATCCTCCGCCGGAGCGCTGAGGGGCGCGTTTTTGTCCGGGGTCGCCCTGGGCATCTGACGCCGATCGACGTAGGTGGGCGGCGGCTCGGGGGTGGGCACCGGCAGCGGATCTTCCACATCTTGCAGATCGCTATCGGTCCAGGGCGCTGAATCGGGGGTGGAGGGACGCCCGTTGCCCCCCAGGGCCTCCCTGGGGGCAGGGTCGGCAGCGGAGTCGTTGGTCTCGGGCGTAGCTCCAGCCGCCGCTCGATCGCCGTCCCGCGCTGCCCCAGGGCCAGACGCGGCGGCTCGCGGCCCGCTCTCCTCCTCTAGCCCCGCTGCATCGGTGCGGCGCGGCGGCGGAATCGATGGAATTTCTGGGGGAAAGTTGGGGTCTTGGGGTTGCATAGGTTAGCCCACCTGTCCTCAATTACCGACACGTGCTGAGACGCAGCCCTCAAGGGCCGATCTTTCTCAATACTGCCACGTTTCCCAGAAATCTTAGGGTAGAACTTCAGCCACCCAGAGGGCTACGGAGGTTCTAGCGGCTCTGGCGATGGCGCTAAGGGTCTAGACATCGCCTCAGCTGTCGTCGCCGCCCGCTGGTAGAGAATCAGCCGATTGCCGTCAGGATCGTAGGCGTAGATCTCGCGCCCGTGGGCCGCCGTCAGCTCAGGGCCAGGGGGCGGATAGCCCAGGCCGGTGAGACGGGCGATCGCCGCAGCCAAATCCACCACCTCCAGGCAGAGACTCATGGCCCCACTGTCGGGGGCCGCAAACTGGGCCACCTGATCGACCTGGGGCCTGAAGATCGCCAGCCGTAGCCCCGGCAGCTGAAACTCAGCGTAGCGATCGCGCTGGTAGGGCCGGGCCGCCTGGCTGAGCAGCTCGCCATAAAAGCCCACCAACCGCTCAAACTCTACGCTGCCCAGGGCCACGCAAGCACTCGTGCAGCCTATTGATACCTCCGCCAAAGCCCTCTCCGCCAAGATCCTCTCGATCACCACCCCTAACTCAGCAGTGGGCACTGCCCACCCTACTCCCTAACCCCCTACTCCCTACTCTCTACCCCCGCTCCCTACTCTCTACCCCCGCTCCCTACTCCGGCTCCCACTCCGCCGCGTACTGCAACATCAGCGGCGGCAGGTGCAAATCTTTAGGCGTCTTACAGCGGGCCTCAAAGATACCCAAAATATCCTTCAGGCCTGGGTTTCCCTTGCTGTTGCCGGTAATGCCGCTGGCAATGATGACGGCGCAGGCACCGTTGCAGTGGCTCTGCCAGGTTTGCCAGCGCTCCAGCAGGTGGCGATCGGGACTGCCGTCGGTTTCGTACTCCGCAAACAGATGCAGCTCGCCGTCGCCAGTTTGCAGCAGGCCCAGCTCAAAGGCTTCGCCGCTGAAGGGGTCGCTACCGGGGTTGAAACACACCCCCTGCACCCCCCGAGCCTGCTGGAGCTGCTGAATTAGGGTCTTAGCCTTAGGGCGCGAGGTTTGAATCAGCACCACCGGCAAGTTGGGGGCGTCGGCACCGCCATTGCGGTGAACATCGATGCCCTGGGCCTGAAAGGCGATCGCCGGATCCTGGCGCAGGGTCTCTAGCACCCGTCGCTCAAACTGGGTGAGGATGATGATCGCCCCCTCGGGTACATAGTCATCGCGCAGCACCGGAAAATTCACCAGGCCGGTCGGGCCGGTTTCGTCGCCCAGAGCCTCCTCGGTTTCCGCCGCCAGCTCTTGGGTGACCTCGGGCAGCGTTTTTACCGTAACTTTTAGCGGCGACGCGCCGCCATTTTTTTCGGGGTTGAGAATTTTGTAGCTGCCCTGGAGCGCCTTGAGGGCAGGCTTTTCCAGCTGAGCCCGGTAGCGCGTCACAAAGCGCTGAATGGCTTCCATCGCCACCAAAAATACGGCTCCCTCTTCGTCGGCAAGCTGGCTACGCATGCCCTCCAGGGGATGAATGCTGCCAAAATCGGGCTGCACCGCCTCGGGGGCCGAGGCCAGCCAGGCCGCGGGCTGGGGCAGGTTCGGGAAGGGTTCGTCGTCAAACAGCTCAAAGTTGAGGTAGAGGCAGTCTTGCTCTAGAAAAGCCTCCTGCATCTGCTTGGGTGACTGCTGCCCCATCAGCACCCGCTGGCGAAACTGCTTGAGCGAGTCGAGGGAGCGATACATCAGCAGACCGTACTCGACGCCGCCCATGCCCAGCATTGAGACGTAGAGGGTTTCAATATCCCAGGCGTTGAGCTCAACGGCGAGCACCTGCTGCTCGTTGAGGGTGTTCCAGGGGGCCAGTTCCCAGATCTCCATGGCTTTGTCGAGCATGGCCTCGGCAAAGCGGGGGGGCAGCTCGGCCTCGGCCAGCTCGGCAGACTGCTGCAGGGCGTTGAACAGCTCGTCGATCAGGGGTAGCTCCGGGGCGTAGTCAATGGCAATGTCGAGGCCCTGGAGCGCCCCCCGCAGATAAAACTGAATTTCGCGATCGCTGACCACAATCTTCTGCGGGCGAGCCGGAGCCAGGTTGCCCTGGGGCGACTCAATCGCCTGGAGCAGCGTCCGCACCACCGGCTCGTAGCCGCAGGTGGTGGGCACCATGGTCAGCCCCCGCACCGCCCCGTGGCTGCTATCGACCCAGAGAATGCAGTCGCTGGTCTCGATGTGGCGCTGGCGCAGCCCTGTATCGTCATCCATCAAACCGCCCACCGAACGGCGATCGCCCTCCCACACGCTGGCTACGCGGGGCAGCCGCTTCAGGCGATCGATGGTAATGCGGTTCAATCGAGTCATGGGCTAACGATAACGACAGATAGAACAGATAGTCAGGCTACCGCTGGCTTGGGCACAGCTTTGGTCAGCATAGCCAAGTTTAATCATCAACTGCCCACAGCAACTCAACCGCGTGCCCCTCAAAATCGGCCCCAAGTTGGCATACTGCACCCCTGCGAGCCTCCCTTCCAAAGCAGGGGAAGCCCAGAACAGCTGCTATAAACTATAGAAATTCTTGGCGGTAACGGCTAAGCCCGGGCGGCGAAAGTGTTAGATTTCAAAACAATTTAGGCTGCCTTAGCTGCGGTCGGGGTGACTCTGTTTATGATGGTAGAAGCTGTACTTACATCGAAAGGTTGCAATGGCCCAAGCCACCGAACAAACCCGAGGCATTTTGATGTCGGAAACGGCCCTGCGGCACGTTAAAGCCCTCCAGGCATCCCAGGGCGACAAGGAACTGTGCCTGCGCGTCGGGGTGCGCCAGGGCGGCTGCTCTGGTATGTCCTACACCATGGATTTTGAAGACCCTGCCAACATCAACGAGCACGACGAAGTCTACGACTACGAGGGCTTTCGCGTGGTCTGCGACAAGAAGAGCCTGCTGTACCTCTACGGCCTCATGCTCGACTATAACGACGCGCTGATTGGCGGCGGCTTCCAGTTCACGAATCCCAACGCCGTGCAGACCTGCGGCTGCGGCAAGTCCTTCGGAGCGTAGGAGAGGTGCACGGTGCACGGTTTGCGGTATGCGGTTCGCCGCAGACCGCAAACCGCAGACCGTATCCCCCCTCCCCCTGTTCATTTCCTGCCTGGCGACCATTCGTGGTTAGCTAGATGTTGGCCCAGACATTGACCGACTATGACTCAAACTGTTGAAGCCCTGTTCGACGAGGGCATCGAGCGCTACAAGAAGGGCGAAGAGCCCGCTGAGCTAATTCCGGTATTTAAAGAGGTGTGCGATCGCGCCCCCAAGAGTGCTGCCGCCTGGGCCTGTCTGGCCTGGCTCTACCTGCTCACCGACAAGCCCAACGCTGGCCTCAAAGCCGCCCAAAAAGCGGTCAAGCTCAACCCCCAAGATCCCCAGGGGCGGGTAAACCTGGCGGTAGCCATGCTCGACTCGGGTAAGCCCGGCGTACGTGAGCATGTCGAAATCGCCGGTCAGGTGATGACCGTCGCCGACGATCTCAAAAAAGAAGTCATGGACAGCATTGACGACGGCCTTACCCGTAAGCCCGACTGGAAGAGCCTGGCGCGGGTCAAGCAGTGGCTTGAGTAAGTTAACTTTTAGAAACCGGGTTTCTCTTGCGTTACACGCCAGTCAATTGGCGATCGCAAAGTAGAAACCCGGTTTCTCTCTTTAAAACCTACTGCCCGTACCACTCCTGCCGCCACTGCGCCATCTGATCGATCTCCGCCTGCTGAGAAGCAATGATCTCATCGGCCAGGGCCAGCAGCTCAGGGCGACTGCTCTTGGCCTTCAAATCCTCCGCCATGGCCACGGCTCCCTCGTGGTGAGGAATCATGGCGTTGATGAAGCGCAGGTCAAACTCCGCGTCGGCCCCGCCCAAATCCATATCCATTCGCATGGCGGAGAGCATCTCTTGGCTCATCGCCATGTCGTGCTTCATCTCGGCGTGGTACATCACCGGCTCGGCAGGGGCATTGGGGTACCACTCGGCCCGCCAATCCTGCATCTGGTCAATTTCCCCCTGCTGGGCCGCGATGATCTCCTCCGCCAGCTGGCGAATTTCAGGCCGCTGGGAATTTTCCAGCGCCGCTTCGGCCATCGCCAAAGCCCCCTCGTGGTGGGGAATCATACCGTCGATAAAACGCAGGTCGTAGGTGGCATCCGCCGGGCCAAGATCCATGGCGTGGTCGTGGCCCCCGTGGGCATCCCCGGTGGCCATACCGTGGTCGCCATGGGATTCTCCGGGGCCACCGTGCAGCCCCTCCTCGGCACCACCTCCGCAGGCCGCCAGGGGTACCAGGGCCGCCAAAGCCAGCACCGTCGCCAGGGCTCGATTGATTGCCATTCGTCGCTCTCCTTCTAGGCGTTCTCTCGTTTCTAGGGTAAACACTCTAGCTGAATGTAGGGTCAAGCGCTCCGTCAACGCAATCCGCCGCGCCAGGGCGCTGATGCATGCGCCGTTGCGCCCGGTGGGGAGGGGTCGGTCGTTTCCCCCTGATGTCTGGCCCGTGGGTTTTCCGCCACGGTTTTTTGGGGATAGACAGAGACAGGTGTGTGCGATGCTGGGCTTATCCCAACCTCAGGTGGGGTTAACAGACTCAGGTCAGCGCGGCAGCAGTTATGACAGAGACAATCGCAGGGGCCTTGGATGACCGTCTGAAGTTGACAACCGGGTGGCAGGTTCCCCCCCAAGACGTGCTGGAGGTGCTCCACGCACCGCAGCTTCCCTACGTGTGGACGGCACCCACCGGAGAGTATTTGCTGCTGGCCGACCCGGTGCTCTACCCGCCGCTGGCGGAACTGGCTGCGCCCATGCACAAGCTGGCTGGCCTGCGCGTCAACCCGCTGACCAATGATCACCACAGTCGCCATGGGGGCACCTGCCCCCGCCTGGTGCGAGGGCAGGATGGAGCTACCACCCGGCTCGCCCTGCCGGAGGATGCGGAGGTTGTGACTGTGAAGTGGACGGCGGCTGGCCAGCGCTTTGCGCTCACCGTCAGGCATAGCGATCGCATTGGGCTGTGGGTCGGCTCGGTGGCGGGTGACCTGGCCGAGATTGAGGGGCTGGCGCTCAACCCGCTGCTGGGCAGCGCCGTGGCCTGGCTACCCGATCAAGAGCGCCTGCTGGTGCGCCGCCTGCCGCAGCGGGGGCCAGTGCCTGAGCCACCGACGATCCCAATGGGGCCAGAGACCGTAGAGGGGGCGGGGGCCTCGTCGCGATCGACCTACGAAGCCCGCAACCTGCTAGAGACCGCCCACGACGATGCCCTATTTGAGTACTACGCCACCTCGGAGCTGGCGATCGCTGAGCCGACCACGGGCCAGGTTGAGGTCATTGGTACCCCGGCGGTCTACGCCAAGGCTAAGTTTTCCCCCTCTGGGGAATATCTGCTGGTCAAGCGTTTGGTTGGCCCCTGGTCCCACGAGGTGACCTGGGGGCGGTTCGCCAGCGAAATCGAAGTGTGGAACGACCGGGGCGAGTTTGTGGCAACGATCGCGTCGCTGCCTGTGGCCGACGCGGTACCGGCCCACGGGGTGCCCGTCGGCCCGCGATCGGTTGTGTGGCGCTCTACTGCGCCCCACACGCTTTTCTGGGTTGAGGCGCTGGACGGTGGCAACCCCGTGGCCAGGGTGCCCCACCGCGATCGCCTGATGCGTCTGGATGCACCCTTTACGGCAGAGCCCGACGTTGTCTTTAAAGCTGAGCACCGCATTCAGCCCCAGCGCAGCGGTTGGACTGCCGAGGGCGACACCCTCATGCTCACCCAACGGGAGCGTATCCGGCGCTGGCGCTACGTCTGGCTCCTGGATGTGGCCAGCGGGGCAGCGCGCCTGTGGTTTGACCTAGACGAGGGCGATCGCTACGGCAATCCGGGCTATCCGCTGTTTCGGCCCTTGCCCAACGGTCGCTGGGTGCTGCACCAGCAAGGCGATGCGGTCTACTTCAGCGGCAGCGGGGCGACCGACCAGGGCGATCGCCCATTTTTAGACCTGCGCCACCTGGTCACCGGAGAGACGGAGCGCCTGTTTCGCTGCCCGCCGGATCGCTACGAGTACGTGGTGGCCCTTGCGGGAAGCGAAAGCCGCTGCGTACTGCGCTCCGAGTCGGCGGTGGAGGTGCCCAACTACCACCTGGCCAGCTTCGGCCAGCCCATTGAGGCGGCTGCGGGCGAAGCCACCCGCACCCTGACGCGCCAGCCAGTCACACAGTTTGACGACCCCACCCCTCAACTGCGGGCGATCGAGAAACGCATTGTGCGCTACGAGCGCAACGACGGCGTGCCCCTCAGCTTTCACCTGTACCTGCCCCCCGGCTACCAAGAGGGCACACCCCTGCCCACGGTGCTCTATGCCTACCCGATGGAGTACTCTGGGGCGGCTACCGCCGGGCAGGTGAGCGGTTCGGCCCAGCGCTTCATGCGCCTGTACGGAGCCTCTCACCTCTACTTTTTGCTGCGAGGGTATGCCGTTCTCGACCAGACCGCCATGCCGATCCTTGGCGACCCCGAGACCGCCTACGACACCTTCGTCCCCCAGCTGGTGGCCGATGCAGAGGCCGCCGTCGCCAAGGCCATCGAGTTGGGCGTGGCCGACCCTGAACGGATCGGCATTCTTGGCCACAGCCACGGCGGGCTGATGGTGGCCAACCTGCTGGCGCACACCGATCTGTTTCGCGCCGGTATTGCCCGCAGCGGCTCCTACAACAAAACAAATCAGCCCTTTGGCTTCCAGGCCGAGCGCCGCTCTCTGTTTGAGGCGCGGGAGGCCTACATTCAGCTCTCACCCACCTTCTTTGCCGATCAAATCAGCCAGCCGGTGCTGATCATCCACGGGGCCGACGACTCTAACCCCGGTACCCCCACCTTCCAGTCCCAGGTGTTCTACGAAGCCGTGCGCGGTGCGGGGGGCACCACCCGGCTGGTGCTGCTGCCCTTTGAAGACCACGGCTACCGGGCCAGGGAGACGATCGAGCACGTGCTCTGGGAGCAGTTTCAGTGGTTCGACAGGTATGTGAAGGGGGGCTGGGACAGTTAAAGCCGACCATGGTTATGTAATGTAGCCAGTCTAGTTAAGACATTTCCCCTGACAACGTTTGAACGTTCGAACGTTCAAACGTCTCTAGATGTCCTAACCCAGATGGCTATAGCTCCAGCAGGAAAAGTAGCGTTTCGGTTTTCGCTCTGCTTTCTTTTGCTATATGTTGCGGCATTCTTAAACCAATCTTAAATCGTGCCCTAGACCACACTGCCCGATCGCCTTATTTGATCTGATCAGTAGGGTCACTCACTGCACCCTGAGCCAGGATCGATCGCCCATGGATACCCCTTCCCCCGTAGACGTTGCCGTATCCACCGCCCTTGCCAAAGAGCGCACCGCCACCGACATCGAGAGCATCAAGCGGGCGTTTCTCAACAATCTGTTTTACGTGCAGGGCAAGCCGGTGTCGCTGGCCACCCAGCACGACTACTACCTGGCCCTGGCTTATCTGGTGCGCGATCGCATGCTGCACCGCTGGAACGGCACCGCCGAGAGCTACACCCAGCACCGCGCCCGCACGGTCTGCTACCTGTCGGCGGAGTTTTTGATGGGGCCGCACCTGGGCAACAACTTGATCAACATGGGCATCTACGAGCCGGTGAAGCAGGCCATGGAGGAGCTGGGCCTCAACTTTGACACCCTGCTAGCCCAGGAAGAGGAACCGGGGCTGGGCAATGGCGGCCTGGGTCGCCTGGCCGCCTGCTACCTCGACTCGATGGCGTCGCTGGAGATTCCGTCGGTGGGCTACGGCATTCGCTACGAGTTCGGCATTTTTGAGCAGGAGCTGCGCGACGGCTGGCAGGTGGAGCGCACCGACAAGTGGCTGCGCTACGGCAACCCCTGGGAGGTGGCCCGACCCGAGTGGTCGGTGGAGGTCAAGCTGGGCGGCTACACCGAAACCCACACCGACGACCAGGGCCGCTACCGGGTGCGCTGGGTACCCAACCGCGAGGTGCTGGGCGTGCCCTACGACACACCGATTTTGGGCTACCGGGTCAGCACCGCCAACACCCTGCGCCTGTGGAAAGCCGAGGCGATCGAATCTTTTGACTTTGCGGTGTTTAACCAGGGCAACTACTACGGCGCGGTGGAGCAAAAGGTGGCCTCAGAAAATATCTCTAAGGTGCTCTACCCCAACGACGAAAAAACCGCCGGCAAGCAGCTGCGCCTAGAGCAGCAGTTTTTCTTTGTCTCCTGCTCCCTGCAAGATATGTTTCGCATTTTGCGGGGCCAGGGCATGACCCCGGAGCAGTTTCACGAAAAGTTTGCCCTTCAGCTCAACGACACCCACCCGGCGATCGCCGCCCCCGAGCTGATGCGCCTGCTGCTCGACGAGTACGGCCTCGACTGGACCCTGGCCTGGGAGATCACCCAAAAGACCCTGGCCTACACCAACCACACTCTCTTGCCCGAGGCGCTAGAAAAGTGGCCGGTTAGCCTGTTTGGCAGCCTGCTGCCCCGCCACCTCGAGATTATCTACGAAATCAACCGCCGCTTCCTCGACCTGGTGCGAATGAAGTTTCCGAAAGATAGCGAGCGGCTGGCCCGCCTGTCGCTGATTGACGAAAGCGGCGATCGCTACGTGCGCATGGCCAACCTGGCCTGCGTCAGCAGCCACACCATCAACGGTGTCGCCGCCCTGCACAGCGAGCTGCTCAAAGAGACCGTGCTACGCGACTTCTACGAACTCTTCCCCGAGAAGTTTACCAACGTTACCAACGGCGTCACCCCCCGCCGCTGGATGGTGCTCAGCAACCCGCGCCTGAGTACGCTGATTTCGGGTCGCATCGGCGATCGCTGGATCAAGCACCTCGACGATCTCAAGCAGATTGAACCCCTCGCCGACGACGCCGGTTTCCGGGAAGAATGGCGCAGCATTAAGCAGGCGGTCAAGCGCGACCTGGCCAGCCGCATCCACAGCCACTACGGCGTGTTGGTTGACCCCGCCTCGCTGTTCGATGTGCAGGTCAAGCGCATCCACGAGTACAAGCGGCAGCACCTCAACGTGCTGCACATCGTCACCCTCTACAGCCAGCTCAAGCAAAACCCCCATCTCAACGTCACGCCGCGCACCTTTATCTTTAGCGGCAAGGCGGCCCCCGGCTACCACATGGCTAAGCTAATGATTAAGCTCGTCACCGCCGTGGGCGACATGGTCAATAAAGACCCCGACCTGCGCAACCAGATCAAGGTGATTTTCTTACCCAACTACAACGTCACCAACAGCCAGCGCATTTACCCGGCCTCAGACCTGTCTGAGCAAATTTCTACCGCCGGGTTTGAGGCCTCGGGCACCGGCAACATGAAGTTTGCCATGAATGGCGCACTCACCATCGGCACCCTCGACGGGGCCAATGTGGAAATTCGCGACGCCGTCGGCGCTGAGAATTTCTTTCTCTTTGGCCTCACCGTCCCCGAAGTGGTCGCTCTCAAAACCGAGGGCTACGACCCCTACAGCTACTACCAGCGCCACCCCATGCTCAAGGATGCCATCGACCTGATCGCCTCCGGCCACTTTTCCCACGGCGATGGCGAGCTGTTTAAGCCCCTGCTCGACAAGCTGCTGTACCACGACCCGTTCATGCTGCTGGCCGATTACCAGGCCTACGTTGACTGCCAGGAGACCGTGGGCCACGCCTACAGCAATGCCGACAGCTGGACGCGGATGGCGATTCTCAACGCGGTGCGCATGGGGGGCTTTTCGAGCGATCGCTCGATCGCCGAATATTGCAGCGACATCTGGAAAGTCGCCCCCTTCCCCGTCGGCCTGGTAGACTACGGCGAAATCGGCGGTGAATCCGACGGCAAGCTCACCTGCAAGCTGAGTTAGGCCTAACGGCCATCCTATGAGTCACCGTCTTGCAAGAGTTGAGCCCGCAGCGCTGGCGCCACCCAAAAATTAGCCTCTTGCTGTAAGCGGTCGATCGCGGTTTTCAGGGAAGGTATGCTGCCGTCGTATCGCCCCCTGAGCAGGACGCCTAAAATTCCTGTAACGCCCAGCCCTAATGCTCTAGCCGCTCGGCGGGCCTCTTTCTCGTCGAGTAAAATTGTCTCGGCAGCTACTTCAACCGCTAGAGCAATGGCTTCAGATTCACCCTGGTGCAGGTCTTGCTTCAGCAGGATAACCAACGATCTGTCTGCCAGAGGTTGGGGGATTAGCCAACCCTCATCAATGGCCGTCTGTAGGGCACCAGAACCGGGTAGATTGTCGTTGACCTTTAGCTCTGAGAGAACGGCTGGGGGAATGTAGACTTGCCCAAATTGTTGAGGCAGCAGAAATAGATGATCAATGATTGCCAGGTTCAAGAGGGGCGAAGTATTACTGACGACGGGCATAATCCACATCTTCTGCGAGTTCAGATTCTGAATAATGCCGAACGATATGGCGATCGCCTAGAAGCTGACTGAACTGGCGATGGTCAAGGCTGGCAAGTTCACAGGCTTTGCCAAAGGACAGCAGTTCTTGGGCATAGAGGGCTAGAGCCAGCTCCTTCAAAAGCTCCGCTTCAATGCGGCTTTCGGGCAGCCGGATGGATTGAATAATGGACTCGGGAATGGATAACTGCATGGAACGCATCTCCATCGTTGGCACAACGGGATCGGGTAAGACAACTCTAGCGCGACGGGTCGCTGAGCGCTGCTCGATCCCCCATGTCGAGCTAGATGCCCTCCAGTGGGAGCCCCATTGGACTCCGGCGGAGCCCCAGGTCTTTCGCGATCGCGTGACGGCAGCGCTGAGCGGCGATCGCTGGGTTGTCGACGGCAACTACAGCGCCGTGCGCGATATCGTCTGGGGCAGAGCCGACACGGTCGTGTTTCTGGACTACCCGTTTGGGCTGGTGCTGGGGCGACTGTTGGGGCGCACCTGGCGGCGATCGCTCCACCGAGAAGAGCTGTGGAACGGCAATCGCGAGACCTTTCGCCAATCGTTTTTCAGCCGCGACTCAATTTTGGTCTGGCTGTTGCGCACCTACCGCAAAAAGCGTCAGCAGTATCCGGCCCTGTTTCAGCAGCCGGAGTACGCCCATTTGTCGCTCGTGCAGCTGCGATCGCCCAAAGCAGCCGAGCAATGGCTACTCTCCTGTGAGCAACATTTGCTGTGAGCCAGATCAACGGATTGTCTGGCTCACAGCAAATTAAGAACCTACTCCCACTCGATGGTGCCAGGCGGCTTGGAGGTAATGTCGTAGACCACCCGGTTGACGCCATCCACCTCGTTGACGATGCGGTTTGAGATCGTCTCCAGCAGGTCGTAGGGCACCCGCGACCAGTCGGCGGTCATGCCGTCTTCGCTGCTGACCAGGCGCAGCACAATGGGGTAGGCGTAGGTGCGCTGGTCGCCCATCACCCCGACGCTGCGCACCGGCAAGAGCACCGCAAAGGCCTGCCAAAAGTCGTGGTACATGCCCTGCTTGGCGATCTCGTCGCGCACCACAAAGTCGGCGTTGCGCAGAATCTCCAGCCGCTCTTTGGTGATTTCGCCAATGATGCGAATGGCCAGACCGGGGCCGGGGAAGGGCTGACGGCGGACAATCTCTTCGGGCAGCCCAATGGAGCGCCCCACCTTGCGCACTTCGTCTTTAAACAGCTTGCGCAGGGGCTCCACCAGCTTGAATTGCAGGTCTTTGGGCAGGCCGCCGACGTTGTGGTGGCTCTTGATTTTCACCGCCACCCGCTCCCCGGTTTTAGGATCCACGTTGGTGTCGGCGGACTCGATCACGTCGGGGTACAGCGTGCCCTGGGCCAGGTAGTCGAAGGGGCCGAGGCGTTTTGACTCTTCTTCAAAGACGCGAATGAACTCGTGGCCGATGCGCTTGCGCTTTTCTTCGGGGTCGGTAATGCCCTCGACTTTGGCCAAGAAGCGATCGCGCGCCTTGACGTGGATTACCGGAATGTGGAACTGCTCGGCAAACAGCTTCACCAGCCGCTCAGGCTCGTCTTTGCGCATAAAGCCCTGGTCGATAAACATGCAGGTGAGCTGGTCGCCGATCGCCTGGTGCAGCAAAAAGGCCAGGGTAGACGAGTCTACCCCGCCCGAGAGGGCCAGCAGCACCCGCTTGTCGCCCACCCGCGCCCGCACCTCGCGAATGGCGTCTTCGACAAAGGCTTCGGTAGTCCAGGTGGGCTGGCACTCGCAGATGTGGTAGACAAAATTGCGAATCAGGGCGATGCCCCCCTTGGAGTGCACCACCTCGGGGTGAAACTGCACCCCGTAGAGTTTGCGATCGTGGTGGGCAACGGCGGCACAGGGCGTGTTGTCGGTGTGGGCCAGCACCTCAAAGCCGTCGGGCAGGCGGGTCACCGAGTCGCCGTGGCTCATCCACATGGTGGTGGCGTCTTCGACGTTGGTAAGCAGGTCGGTGGGGTCGTCAATGAAGAGATCGGCCTTGCCGTACTCGCCGCGCTCGGCCCGCTCCACCTGGCCGCCGAGCTGCTGCACCATCAGCTGCATGCCGTAGCAGACGCCCAAAACCGGAATGCCCAGTTCCCAAATGGCCGGGTCGCAGTGGGGGGCACCGTTGTCGTAGACCGAGTTGGGGCCGCCGGAGAGAATAATGCCCTTGGGGTTGAGCTGCTGGAGCTGCTCGGCGGTGGTGCGGTAGGAAAGCACCTCCGAGTACACCTCGGTTTCGCGAATGCGGCGAGCAATCAGCTCAGAATATTGGGAGCCAAAGTCTAGAATGACCAGCATTTGGCGGTTCAGCTCTGGGAGCGAGGCTTCCCCAAGGTTGGTGGTGGGTTCGGTTTGAAGGGTCACGATGGGTTAATCCTGCGGGTGATGGTGGACTCGGGTGCAATGAAATCAGGGCGTCGGCCCCCTACTGGCCAAAAAATTAAAGGTACCTAAGGATGCCACAGGATTGGCATTCTCCAAATGCTGTGGGGTGAGATGGGGGCTAAGTCAGGTCTGGCGCTGAGGTTGAGACAGACAACCCTGGGTTAGCGGCGAGATCGGAGGCGGCTGGCGAATAGCAACTGCGCCTTGCCCTAGCGCGGCAGAACAGACAAAATTCAGGGCTGCTATGGGAGTTATCTTAAAAAAATATTCCTTCTAGTCTACCAAAACTTGCTCGAAGAGGGCCTGGGCGCGATCGCTCCTGGCCACGACCTGCCGCAGACGGTCAAATACCATGGTGCCCACCGCTAGGGAGTAGCCCGTGTGGGCGTAAACGTAGGCCGCAGCCCGCTCGTCAATGCGCTCGACCATGTGCTGGTAGACGCGCTGGGCCAGATGCTCATCCTGGGCTCTTAAAAGCCCCAGCCCGGCCTCCACGGTTGCGGCCTGAAGGATCGCCTGAATAGTGGGCAGCGGCACCGCCGCCGCTGCACAGCAGGCGGCGAGAATCTCCTGGCGGCCATCGGCAACGTGGTGATGGGTGTGAAAAATGCCCCCCGCCAGCTTGATCAGCTTGCCGTGGTATCCCAACAGCAGCACCCCGGCCACCCCGACCTGGCCCGCTTCCACCAGCATTGGCCCCAGCCAGTTGGCGGTTTTCACCCGGCGCTCAGGGTCGATGCCGATCTGGGTGGCTAAATCCAGCCCGTTTTCGCCCAGGCAAAACACCAGGTGGGTATGCTCAGCCGCCTTTGCCCGCAGAATTTCCCTTGACTGCTCAAGTTGGCCTGGCGCGCTGAGCGGTTGGGAAATACCGGCGGTGCCCAGCAGCGACAGCCCATCCACTACGCCAAAGGCGGCATTGGAGGTGCGCTCTGCCAAGGCTCTGCCCTCGGGCAAAATGATAGTGACGCGCAGGGTCTTGCCTGAGGGAATGAGGGGCGTCAGGTGGTGGGCAATCAGCACTTTGGCATAGCTGTAGATGGCCGGTGCTCCGCCCCGCTCAAGCTGTTTGCCAATGCCTTCGCCCCCTTCTAGCTGAATTACCTCGGGCTGAGCTTCGTTGCCCCAGGCCACCACTGACCAGAGGGGCGTGCGGCGGGTGAGATCGAGGTTGTCGCCGGGATCGCTGTGGGTGATGGCCAGCACCGAGCCGTCGGGCAGGGGAGCCAGCTGGGCAATGGGAATGGCGGCAGGCTGGGGCGGATTGAGCAGATCGAGGGGGATGGTCTGGGGGCGATCGCCTGGGTTGAGCAGATATCGCAGCGCTGCCATCGCCCCGGCGCAGGCAAACACCGGCAGAGTATATCCCGCTCGAGGGGTGGGTGCAGAAGTCATAGGGGTACGGGCAGAACCTAGGGATCGGGCCAGATGGGCAGGGCTTTGACCTGCTCCAGGGTGAGGTCGAGGTAGGTGATTGCGGCATCGCCCTCCACAGGGTCTTGGCCAAAGTAGCCGCGATCGCCGTCGTGGTCGTGGGGGCCGCTGGCGATCGCCTCATACTGCCCCGCCCGCACCGCTCGGTTGTAGGGCGACCCTACCGTCCACCCCCAGCGGGAGGGAAACAGCACGATTCCCAGGTTGTCAATCCAGTCGTTGTCGCCGTGGAAATGGTAGACCTGCTCTACCGCCTCAAACCCCTCCTGGCCGTCAAAGACCCCCCCAAAGGAGAGCACCGTAATCTCCACCGGCAGCCACTGACGCAGGTAGGGAGCCGCACCCAGTGCCACCTGGGCCCCGCCGCTGGTGCCCGCCAGCACCAGTTGAACCGGCGCATCGCCAGCCATAGCTTCTGTCTCAGCCATGCGCTCTAGAATGGTGGCCGCCGCCCCGCGGTTGTAGGCCTGACCGTAGCGGTCGTCGGCGGACAGCGCCAGCCGCCACAGGTTGCGAATTTTGAGCACCAGGCGGGCCGGGTTGTCCTCCTGGCCGGGGCGATCGCTCAGCCGCCACAGCCAGCGAAACAAGGGCTGACTGCCGACATTGTCGCTTACCGCCGAGTAGGGAAACACCCCGCGCACCACCACGCAGTTGGGCACCGCCGTCGCCATCGCATTCAAGAAGACATCTTCTCCGGGGGCGAGGTCTACGTCGGCCACATTGCCCACCCCCGCCAAAAATACGAGGTAGCAGCGAGCGCCCGACTCCCCGCTGATCGCCCCTGCGGGCAGTTCAGGGCGCTGCTGGGTCAGGCGATCGCCGTCGCGCAGCCACCACGACAGGGTGCTAATCGGCGCGATCGTCCCCCAGGCCAGAAAGAACAGCCCCAGGGCAGTCAGCAGTTTGCTGGTGTCGCCGAGCGATCGCGCGACCAGGGTTTGCAGCAAAGATTTCATTGGCAGCGGCCCCAGGGGTAGACTGGGCCAGGTGATAGCGGATACAACTCATGGGTCAGCGGCATTCTATCAGGTGGTTGCGGCAGGTGCTGGCCGATGCCCTGACGCTCAACCAGGATTTCTACGAGCACAGCCACCGCTACCCGGCGGCAACCCGGTATGCCCGAGGCATTGTCGGGCTGGCGGCCCTCTCCCACGGGCTGGGCAGCGGCCTGATTTTACTGCTCTATCAGCCCTCGCTGCTTCAGCTGGTGGGCGGCATACTGGTCAACGGTCTCAGCGTCGTAGCCGGGTACTACCTGTGGACCTACGCTATCTGGAAGCTCGACACCTACATCGCCCCCCCGGTGCCCCCCTACCGTGAACTGTTGATTCCGGTGGGGTTTGCCTACACCCCCCAGGTGCTCAACCTGCTGACGGTGATTCCGCTGCTGGGGCGGCCCATTACCCTGGCCCTGGCGGGATGGACGCTGCTGGGGGCGATCGCCGCCGTGCGCGCCGGGCTCAACATCGGCCTGGTAAAAGCAACCCTGCTGGCCGGGGTCGGCTTTACCCTGGTGCAGGTGGGCATTGGCCTGGTGCAGGCGGGCGTGCAAAACTTAGTGGCCTGAGCCGAAAACGGCCAACGGTGAAGGGTGTCGGATTCAAGGAGTGACCTTAAACCTGTCCCCGTTGCCCCTGCACCGTTGACCTCGGTTTAGCCCTCTCCTGTAATCGACAGGGCATCGACCCAGATGCGGGGGCAGATGCCGCCGGGGGTGATTTCGGCCTCGGGCTCCACATGGACGATCGCCTTGAGCAAGTCCCGAAAGTCGCCCGCCACCGTAGCCGACTCAATGCTGGTGCGGCTGCCCCCGTTCACCAACCAGCCGTCAAAGGGCAGCGAGAACGATCCTTGCAGGGCATTCACCCCGGCGTGGAGCGCCTGCACGTCGTCGATAAAAATCACGTTCTCGGCATGTTCTAAACTAAATTCGCTTGAAGCCTCAGCCCCCGGCAGCACCTGGTAGTAGCTGGGGCTGACCGACACCTTCGCCCCAATGCTGGCGTGGCCCGTGGGGCTGGCTCCCATGCGCTTGGCCGTACCGGCGCTGTGCAGAAATTGGGTGAGCACACCCTTTTCAATAATGGGCAATCGGCGGGTGGGGGTGCCTTCGCCATCAAAGGTTTCGACGCTAATGTTCTCAGGGTGCAGGGCATCGTCGTACACCGACAGCAGCGGTGACGCGACAACGCTACCAATAGAATCCACCGTGGACAGGCTGCGGTTATCCAGCACGCTCTGGGCATTGTACATATTCGAAAACGCCCCCAGCAGACTCAGAAATGCCTCGCCAGAAAACACCACTCGGTACTTGCCCGAGGCCACTTTGTCGTAGTCGAGGTGGCTGATGGTTTTCTCAGCAGCTTCTTTGAGGCAGCCCTCAATATCGAGCAGCGGCAGACCCCGATGCACCCGCATGGCCCCTGCCGATCGCGGCTTGCGGCCCTCCTGTTCGGTTTTGCTGTAGAGATAAACCGAGGCGTAGGATCGGGCCTCGTGGCGCAGAGCTCCGGCGCTGTTGAGGTAGAAGCGATCGATCGCCCGCTGGGCCAAGCCGTTGTAGGGCACGCTGGCGATCGCCGGATGGGCCGCCAGCAGCTGCTTCTCTACATCCACCAGGGTCGAAATCAGATCGCCCACCGGGGCCGCTGGCACCGTCTCCACCTGCACGTCGGCGGTGGGGGCCACAGATTCAGGGCTAAAGTCGGGGATGTGGTCGCTGACGCCAAAGGCACTGGCCTCCTGGGCGGTTTGCAGCGCCAAATCCATCCCCAGCGGGTCAACGTCGCTGGTGGAGGTCACCCCCACCTTGCCGTCGGCGTTCCACACCCGCACAATCACGCTGGAGCGGTTCGAGGCCTTGACCTGCTTGGGGTCGCCCTTATCGACCTGCACACTGGTTTCGTCTACCGATGACCCGTAGACGTCGTATTTGCTAATACCGAGCTTCTTGGCGCTAGATTCCGCGTAGGCGGCGATGTCTTGGATGGTGGGCATGGGGGGAGGGGTGTAAGGGGGTAGGGGGTGATGGGGTGGGGGAGGTAGGGAGGATGAGGGAGGTGGGGAGGATAGGGAAGATGGCTGCGATCGCCGCAGGTTTCCTAGCCGGGACAGTCTTTCTCAAAAGGCCAGAGGGGCAGCTCACCAGCAGAATGCCTACTTCCCCACCTTCCCTATCTCCCTCACCTTCCTCATCACTCCTAACGTCCGCCGACGGTAATCGAGTCAACCTTCAGGTGCGGCTGCCCCACGGTGACGTAGATGCTGCCGCTGATCGAGCCGCAGAAGCCCGCCGCCAGGTCTAGATCGTTAGAGCACATGGAGATTTTGTCCATGATCTCAGTGGCTTCGCCGATCAGGGTCGCGCCCTTGAGGGGCTTGGTGACCTGGCCGTTTTCGATCAGGTAGGCCTCCGACACGGCAAAGTTAAACTGGCCCGTGGGGCCGACGCTGCCGCCGCCCATCTGCTTGCAGTAGATGCCCTTCTCGACCGAGGCAAACAGCTCGTCGAGGGAGTAGTCGCCGGGGGCGATGTAGGTGTTGCGCATGCGGCTGGCGGCGGCGTAGGTAAAGCCCTGGCGACGACCGCTGCCGGTGCGGGGGTGGCCCGTGCGCATGGAACCGGCGCGATCGCTCAAAAAGTTCTTCAGCACGCCATTTTCGATCAGCAGGGTGCGCTGGGCGGGCATGCCCTCGTCATCCATATCGATGGTGCCAAAGGCGTCAGGTGAAATGCCCTCATCCCAGGCGGTGAGGTTTTCGTGGGCGATCTTCTGCCCTTTTTTGTCGATGAAGGGCGTAGTGCCCCGCTCGATCTGGGTGGTCTCCAGCAGGTGGCCGCAGGCTTCGTGGAAGATGACGCCGCCAAACTTGTTGGCCATGATGATCGGGTAGGTGCCCGACTCGACGTAGTCGGCGTAGAGCATTTTGCCCGCCGATTCGGCCACATCGGCGGCGGCAGTAGCGTAGTCCCAATCTCTCAAAAAGGCCGGGTCGCTGGTGTCCCCCGCCCGCTGGCCAATGGAGGAGCGGTGCTCACCGTCGGCGCACAGCAGGTTGTAGCCCACCGACTGGGTGAGGCGAATGTCGCGGGCAAAGGTGCCGTCGCTGGCGGCCACCAGCACCTCCTGCCAGTCGCGGAAGTAGACGGCGCGGCGCGACTGTACGTGGCTGGCCCTTTGGCCCAGGGCTCCGTTGGCGGCCAGCAGCACATCGCCCATCTCCTGCATCGAGCTGCACTGAGCCAGCCAGTCGTCTTTGCCCTTGGCGGTGGCGTAGTCGCGCAGCAGCTCTAGGTTGATTTCGGCCAGGTGGGTGTGGGGGCCGGGCAGGGTGAGCCCCATGATGGCGAGGGCTTTGTCGAGGGCCGCCTTGAGGCCATTAAAGGTGAGGTCGTTGGTGCTGACGTAGCAGTCGGCCTTGCCGCGAAACACCCGCACCCCGGCCCCGGTCACCAGGCGAGGCGATAAACTGGTGATGGCGTCGTCTTCGGCCTGGCAGCTAATGTAGTTGTTGCGCTCTAGAAAAAACTCAACAAAATCGGCCCCGGCGGCGCGGCCCAGACCGAGCAGGGTAGAGAGGGTGGCTTCCCAAGCGCTGTCGAAGCGATCGCGAGGGGCAGCATAGTCCCGCTGAAGCAGGTCGTTGGTCTTGAGCAGCGGGGTTGGGAAGGGTGCAACCGTCATGCCAGTGAATCCTTGGTGGGGTGAGGGATCGTCCCAGTGGAACTCCCTCAGTCTAACAAACCTGCTGTCTTGAAGCTGGAATGACGGTATGAGCAAGGAGGAAAACCGAGATACCGACACAGACGCCGCCAATCTGCCGCGAAATTGGCGCTACAGCAACAGTACCGCTGCGGCAAATGTTAACTACCGTTGCCCTTCAATAAATTCTTGTTGAAATCTGTATCTATAAATTCCCTGTGCTACGATGGCGGAAGATTAAGAAAAACAAAAGATTTGTTTTTAGCTCCGCCCGGCTGTGTCTGCGCTTGTCCAGACTGCCGCCTGTGGCAGACCTGAGATTCTCGACCAAGCCAGTCCTATCGCGTGCTCCCTTGACCACGGGCGGAATGCCTCTCCAGCAGTTTCTAGCACCGCCTAGTCCTGCATGTTTAGGCCCCAACAAGGAGATAGTCCTGTGGTTGTGCAGAAAACAGCCTCTGTGTTGAACCCAATCCCCCCGCAAGTGCCCCTGGTGCTTGTGGTCGATGACGACGACGACAGCCTCACGCTGATGGCCTACATTTTGGAGCAGCTGTCCTGTCAGGGCTGCTTTGTGGCCGATGGCCTAGCGGCCCTGGTGGCGGCCCAGCAGCAGCACCCAAGCCTAATTTTGTCAGACATTCACCTGCCCGAAGTAGACGGCTACAGCCTGCTCCAGCAGCTGCGGGCCGATGGCGATACCCGCGACATTCCGGTGGTGGCCGTGACCGCCCTGGCGGGCAGCGACAATCGCCACAAAATTCTCTCGGCTGGGTTTGATGACTACATTAGCAAACCTTTTCTGGTGCAGTCGGTTGAGCAGTTGATTGGCCGCTTTGTTGGCCTGGTTCAGCCAGCCAGCTAGCCGCCAGCGAGAATTTTGACCGCCAAAAGTTACCTCAGGGATGGACATAGCCCTTCTCTGAGGTAACTTTTGCTGTTTAATTCTAACTGGCTTTTGCCGCTGACCGAAGTTCGGGAGGGCTAGACAGAATAATGACAATGCCAGTGCGCCCGGTCTCTAGGGTCGCGTCGGCCATAATATCGATTACCTGCCGGTCAAGGGTCTTTTCGGTGATTTCAACAATCTGCGGACGCAGCGCCGTGGCCAGGTCAGCCCGCACCTTCTCAGCCAGTTCCGTCTCGCCCGTTTCAACCAGCAAGAGCTCAGGCTTGGTCACCGAATCTTCAATGACTAAGAGCAGCTTGTCGTCGAGGAGTTGGCAAGTGATTTTGCCCGTGGCGTGATTGAGCTGTTCGCGATACAGCCGCTGAAACCGCTGAGCTAAGGTGCGCTGAAGTTGACCGACCGTGGGTGGGAGGGTAGAGGAAGGGTTATCCATTGGGGTGCTTTAAGGTTTGACAACCGACTACAAGCCTTGGTGAAGGGGGTTATAGACGACTGTGAAACTATTTAACCATGTCTCGATTGGACAGGGCTACGGGGAATACCGCAATAGGCACTGCTTAGGTCACCAACCCCGATCGCAGAGCCCGCACGGCGGCTTTGGTACGATCGTCCACCCCCAGCTTGTTGAGAATGCTGCGCACGTGGGTCTTGACGGTGCCCACAGTAATGTAGGAGCGCTCGGCAATTTCAGCGTTGCTGCACCCGCCCACGATGAGTTCTAAAATCTCTAGCTCGCGTTCCGTCAGCGGGTAAGATTCGAGAATTTGCTCAAACTCGGGCTCGATCGCCTCAATGGAAACGGTGCGGTTGCCGATGGCCATGGCCCCGGCAGGGGTTTTACGCACCTGGCGCAGCACTACGCTGGCCACGGCGGGGTCAATCCACGAGTTGCCTTCGCAGGTTTCACGCACGGCCACAATCAGGTCGTCCAGCTCCGTCTGCTTCATGCAGTAGGAGTCGGCCCCGGCGGCAAAGGCAGCCATGACTGCCGCTTCGCTGTCGTGCATGGTGAGCATCAGCACGCGGGTGGGTTCGCCCTCCAGTTCACTCTGGCTCTGGCGGAGACGTTCTACCAGTTCGATGCCGTCAATATCGGGCAGACCAATATCGACAATAGCAATGTCGGGTCGCTCGGTTTCGAGCAGGCTCAGGCCCCTGGTTCCGTTGGCGGCTTCGCCCACTACGGTCATGTCGGGTACCCGCTGAAGGGCGGCTTTGAGACCTAGTCGGGTGAGGTCGTGGTCTTCAATGAGTACAATGCGAATGTCTGTCATTAGGTGGCCTCCTAAACGAGGCATTAGAAAAGGTTTGGGCGGCTCGTCATCGCCCAGAGTGCCCCGATTATGGACTAACTATAGGGTATCAGCACGTACCTCTGGGCAGACCTGGGCTACGACGGGGCTATATCCCAAGATAGACTTTGCTCTGCCAAAGGGCTACTGCCTCAAAACTAGACTAGCGGCGAAATAAATACCTCTCACGATAGGGATAGGGCCATGGGTGAATACTGGCAGGCGTTGCAACTGGGGCCATACATTCCCCACGGCCACTGCTATCTGTGGCAGCCGGGCCTGGTGTGGCTACATCTGTTATCGGATGCGCTAATTGCGCTGTCGTACTGGATGATTGCCGGGGCCTTGATGTACTTTGTGCAAAGGCGACCCGATGTCCCCTTTAAGCCTCTGTTTTGGTTATTTGCGGCTTTTATTGCGGCCTGCGGGGCCACCCACCTGCTCTCGGTGTGGACGCTGTGGTTTCCCACCTACTGGGTGTCGGGAACGATGAAGGCGCTGACCGCGCTGGTCTCGCTGGCTACGGCGCTGGAGCTGGTGCCTCGGCTGCCGCTGGCTCTGGCCCTGCCCAATGCCACGCAGCTGATGGATATGAATCGGGCGCTACAGGCGGAGATTGGCGATCGCAAGCAGGCCGAAGCCAGCCTGCGGGCCGCCGAGCTGGAGGTACGGCAGCTCAACCAAACCCTAGAAGAGCGGGTGCAGCGCCGCACCGCCCAGCTAGAAGCGGCCAAGCAGCAGATCGAAACGCTGCTGGAGCAGGAGCGCCAGGCCCGCATGTCTCTACAGGCCACCACCACCAGTCTGGAGGAAACGGCAGAGCGGTTGAATCTGGCTTTAAGCGCCGCCCAGATGGGCTCCTGGGACTGGCAGCTTGACACCAATACCCAGGTTTGGTCACCGCAAACGGAGCGCATCATGGGCTTCGAGCCCGGTGCGGTTGCCCACACCGCTGAGGCCTGGGCCGAGCGGGTGCACCCGGAGGATCTGCCGGGGATTCAGGGGTTGGTGCAGGCGGCGATCGCCAGCCAAACCGAGTTTGTGGGGCAGTACCGCCTGCGGTGGCCCGACAACAGCTGGCACTGGATTAGCGCCTACGGTCGAGTGGTAGCAGTTCAAGAGGGCCGCACCCAGCGCCTGGTGGGCGTCGTGCAAGATATCACCGTCGCCAAGCAGGCCGAACTCGATTTGCAGGCCAGCGAGCGGCGGTTTCGGGCTGTCTTTGAGCAGGCGGCGGTGGGCATGGCCCGCCTCGACTGGCAGGGGCACTGGATTCAGGTAAACCAGAAGTTTTGCGATATTTTGGGCTATCGCCCCGAGGAGTTAATCAACCGCTCCTTTCAGTCGATCACCTACGAGGGCGATCGCCTGAAAGATGAGTACTACTACCACCAGCTGCTCACCGAGCACACCCCCTGCCAGTTTGAGAAACGCTACCTCCACAGAGACGGCACCCCCGTTTGGACGCTGGTCACAGCGTCGGTTGAAAACGACGAAGCCGACTGCCCCCTGGCATTTATTGCCATCATCGAAGATATTGAAGACCGTAAGGCCGCCCAGGAGGAGCTGCTGCGCCGGGCTGACGAGATGGCCAACACCAACCTGATGCTGGCCCACACCACCGCCATGCTGGAGCAGCGCAACGCCGAACTCGACCAGTTTGCCTACGTGGCCTCCCATGACCTGAAGGCACCCCTGCGGGCCATTTCCAATCTAGCCGACTGGATTGGTGAGGATCTGGAAGGACAAATACCGGCGGAGAACCGCCGCCAGCTCGACCTCCTGCGCAGTCGTGTCCAGCGCATGGAAGCTCTGATCAACGGCCTGCTGGAGTACTCGCGGGTAGGGCGTCGCCAGCGCAGCTGGGTGGCCGTAGACCTCAACCTGCTGGTGGCCAACGTGGTCGATTCCCTCGACCCGCCGGAGCATTTTCAGGTCAAGGTACCGACTGATATGCCTACCTGCTACAGCCATAAAACGGCCCTCGGGCAGGTGTTTGCCAACCTGATTAGCAATGCCATTAAGCACCACCACTGCGCTGGCGAAGCCTGCTCAAAGGGCAACGGGGGCACCGTATGCGTCACCTGGCAAGACCAGGGCCAATGGCTTGAGTTTGCCGTCGCTGACGATGGCCCCGGCATTGCTCCCCAGTACCACGACAAAATTTTCACCATCTTTCAAACCCTCAAGGCCCGCGACGACTTTGAGAGCACTGGGGTTGGCCTGGCGGTGGTCAAAAAAATTGTCGAGGCCGAGAAGGGTCGTGTGTGGCTGAATTCGACTGTGGGCGAAGGCACCACGTTTTACTTCACCTGGCCTTTTCACAAAACTCCACCGGTCGAGGATGAAGACTAGGGGTGAGCGCCTGGGTGCTCATACCAATCGCCCATGCCGCTGACGCAGCACCCCCAACCATGAAAATCGTAGGGTGCATCGCTGCGCGGATGCACCATTGCCAGGGCTATTTTCAGAGCAAATCCGAGTGACGATTCGTATCACCCCTCATCTTGCTCCAGCTGTGGCGGCAAAAGCAGGGGCTGTCCTCAGCCCTAGCGGGCTGAGCTGTCAGGGTCGATCTCAGAAAATTTAAGCGGGTTTCCTCGGGCGCTTCGCTAAGATAGCAATGCCCCTAGCGTTGCGCTCCTGTGACCCAGCCGTCCCCCAGCCCCGACCCGCAGCTTGAACCTCTGACCCGTATGCAGGTGCTGGCGGCCATGGGTGTGACGGCGGTAGTGCTGCTGCTAATCTCTAAGGCATGGCTGCATTTTGACCCGGCGGAGCTGATGCCGATGCGGTTGGCCTGGGCGGATGGGCTGCTGGGGCTGGGGCTGGGGCTGGCCATTACCCTGGCCAGCGGCATGGTATACCGGCTTTGGCCTGCCTACCGCAACAGTGCCGATACCTACTTGACTATGGTACTTCAGCCCCTCCAGTGGCCCGATTTGATTTGGCTCGGCCTGCTACCAGGTCTGAGCGAAGAACTACTATTTCGCGGCGTCATGCTGCCCGCCATCGGCATGAACAGTCTGGGTATTGCAGTGTCAGCGGCGAGCTTTGGGGTGCTGCACCTGAGCAGTTTGCAGCAGTGGACCTACGTGGTGTGGGCTACTGCCATTGGGCTGGTGCTGGCGATCGCGGCGGTGCTAACCGGCAACCTGCTGGTGCCGATTGTGGCTCACACGGTGACCAATCTGGCCTCTAGCGTGGTGTGGAAGCTGCGCCAGCAGAGCACAACGGCATGATTTGGGGAAATTGGGTCTTGAGCTTGGGTATAGGGTGTAGGGTCTACGGTTTAAGGAGTACAGTACCCCTGGTTCTATCCCTCTAACCCTGTACCCTATACCCCTTGCATACAGTTGTCAGGGCTTCCTGGCAATGTCAGCGGAATTCGGAATTTGGTATACCGCTATCCAAAAAATCTGTTTATTCTGTCTGAAGAGCATAGCGCTGGGCGCACCCTCGACTTTGCTCTCGCGAACTGACGTAGCGGTAGATCGACTTTACTCGGCCGTGACCCCGGCTGTGGATGGTCCACTGCGGCCGATGGGGCTTCGCTAGCTGGGTGACAGAACCCCCATGGTGTTTGCGATTAAGCTAACCCCACTAAACCATTAGCCCTAATTGGGATGTGAGCAGGTTGTCGATGGATTGCAGCGCTATTCAATTTCAGTACAGCGATCAGTTTTCTGCCGCTGATTTAGACCAGCTGGTGCAGCTGTTTCAGGCAGCGGCGTTTTGGGCCAAAGATCGCACGCGAGCCGATATGGAAACGGCGATCGCCCACAGCTATCCCGTTGCTACCGCCTGGGACGGTGCTACGCTGATTGGCTTTGCCCGCGCCACCTCCGACGGTGTGTTTCGCGCCACCATTTGGGATGTGGTGATTGCCCCCGACTACCAGGGAGGCGGGCTGGGCCGCAAGCTGGTGCAAACCCTGGTGGCGCATCCCCACATGAGCCGAGTAGAGCGGGTCTATTTAATGACCACCCACCAGCAGGGCTTCTATGCGCGCATTGGCTTTGAAGAAAATCCCTCGACCACAATGGTGTTATACAACAGCGCCGAGATTGAAATGCTGCCGCCCCTAAGTCAGCCCAATGAACTGACGAGTGAGCTGACAGTCGATGAGGTCACGGTTGGTTAAAAACTCGCTGCCGCAACCTAACCCTGGTGGGGAGTAAGGTACGCTACCATTTTGTAGACCAGGCTCCGTGGTGGAGTCTCCGTTAGTTAGGCTAATTTCAATGCACCAAACCCAGGATCTTCACGTTGTTGAGACGCGTCCCCTAGTCAGCCCGGCGCTGCTGCACCACGAGTTTCCCATGTCGGCGGAGGCGGCGACGCTGGTGGCTGAGGCCCGCGATCGCATTCGCCACATTCTCTACAACGAAGACCGCCGCCTGCTCGTCATCGTCGGCCCCTGCTCGGTGCACGACATCGACGCTGCCTACGAGTACGGCCAAAAGCTGGTCAACCTGCGCCACGAGCTCTCGGGCCAGCTCGAAATCATCATGCGGGTCTACTTCGAGAAGCCCCGCACCAACGTCGGCTGGAAGGGCCTGATTAACGATCCCCACCTCGACGGCAGCTACGACATCAATACCGGCCTGCGCCTGGCCCGCAAGCTGCTGCTTGACCTGGCCCAGATGGGGTTACCCGCCGCCACCGAGCTGCTCGACCCGGTGACGCCGCAGTATATTGCCGATCTGATCGCCTGGACTGCGATCGGCGCTCGCACCACCGAAAGCCAAACCCACCGCGAAATGGCCTCGGGCCTCTCGATGCCCATCGGCTTTAAAAACAGCACCGACGGCAGCCTGCAAGCCGCTATGAATGCCATGGTGGCCGCCAGCCGTCCCCACCATTTCTTAGGCATCAACCACCACGGCCTGGCCAGCATTGTCACTACCACCGGCAACCCCGACGGCCATCTAGTGCTGCGCGGCGGCAAGGGCGGCCCCAATTTCAGCGACGAACACGTGGTTAAAGCTGCCGAAGAAATGGCCAAGCTCAAGCTCAACCACCGCATGATGATCGATTGCAGCCACGCCAACGCCAACAAAGACCACAACCGCCAGCTCAGCGTGCTGGAGGACGTTGCGACTCAGGTTCGGAACGGCTCCCGCAATATTCTTGGAGTGATGATTGAGAGCCACCTCAAGGCGGGCAATCAGTCGATTCCTGATAACCTGCGGCAGCTGACCTACGGCCAGAGCATTACTGATGCCTGCGTCGATTTCGACACTACAGCGGTGATGCTGCGCCAGCTAGCCAGTGCGGTAGAGCCATCTTTGCAGGCAGCTCCCCTCGGTTAAGAGTTCTCCCACGTCTTCGTAGCGGTGGGACGGCCTTCCCTCCTACCGCTACGGTTCTCAATGAGGATCAGCTGACAGCCGACGCCTTTAGCTGTGATTTGGCCAGATGAACGTAATCTACTCCATTGAGGGGCTTGAGTTTGAATGGGATGAGGATAAGGCAGAAAGCAACTTTGCAAAGCATGGCGTTCACTTTAAGAAGCTGCCGAAGCTTTTCTTGACCCTTTTTATCAAGTTGGCGATGCGTCGAGGCAAGGGGAAGAGCGCAGCTTTATTTTGGACTACTCGCTAACCCCCAGATTATTGCTTGCGGTTTATGTTGAAAGAGGAACCAGAACACGAATTATTTCAGCCCGAATAGCCACTCGTTCTGAGCGATACCTATATGAACAGTCCTGATGAAACGTTTGAGCTGAAGGTCAATGTTCGCCCTTCTGAGGCGGTGTCGGTCAGGATACCTATTGATACGCTGGCAGATTTGCGGGCGATCGCTAGTAAAAAAGACATGTCCCTAGAGGGGCTAATCAAGTTCTACGTCGGTCAGGGGTTAAGGGCTGATATAACTTAATTGCGGGCAGATCAAACCCTGAATGCTGCCCATCAGGTTCTAGCCGAACATCTCAAATCCGGCGAGGATGCTGCCAAGATTGTCAATGAAATTCGCCAGCGAAGCATAACTGGTGCTGCTGGTTAGAATTAGGCCACTAGATTAATCCTGATCGTTTACGAGGATTGAGGCCCAAACCCAATTTCTTTGACAGCAGAGATACTCAGCCAGACGCGGTGGGTATGCGATCGCCCTGACCACGAAGAACAGCTCTGTTCTTGCGCTAACGATTATGAACCACAAACTGGTGTAGCAGGTTGGCAATCATGGTTTGCAAAGGTGTTTCGGTCTGCTTGGCTAGGGCCTGTAGAAACTGAAGATCTTGAGAAGGGATCTCAACTTTAATTTCCTGTAGTTCCCCCAACTGAACTTGGGAATAGCGTTGATAGCGTTTAATTTCCTGCTCAAGATTGGCAACCGAAAGCCATTCATCGTTTTCCACAGATGTCAATAGCTCTTGTTCTTCTGGTGTGAGTTTTATGTCCTCCATCTATCCTCCTAGATATTTTTTCTTCATCTTGCGATCGCATCATCCCTGGCTGGTAGAATTGCAGAATTTTGCTGGAAGGAGTAAACAACGGTGTGGCCAGAGCCTTAGGTGGTGGTGCTATCGATCATTCTTTAATGAGTTACAGCCTTCCACCAATTACCTAAAACGCCAGAGTGAGAAACCTGGCGAAAATAGTCTATGAGTTCCTGCGAATCCATAGCACTTGTATCCTCATAGATTTGAGTCTGAGCATTTTGCTTAAACTCTAGACAGTCAAACTTTTTTTGAGGGGAAGATAAATTATTCGTTGTTGTCATTGAGGATGACCTCTTTGGGGGAGACAATGGTTAAGATGCCGTAGCTATTTAGCAGATTTGCTTGACTGAATTGCTTCATTTTGTCGAAGCGGATATCAAAAACCCCAAGGTAGCTCTGGGTGAGCTTCCTTAAGCTCAAGAACTCGATCAATGCCGTTCAAGAAGAAATACTGGATTTCCTTAACTTGATCTTTTTCACCTAAAAAGTCTTGCAGACTTTTCCGGATAGCTATATGAGGCCATTCTGCTGAGGAATCCAGCCAGTCACCTTGCCAAAGATTATTTGGATTAGCTACGATTCCCTCCAAAATATTGAAAGCCTCTTTTCCATTAGGAGAACTTTTGTGCAACTGAAGACATACTTTTACATCAGGATATAGCAAATCGCTTTCTTGAGTTAAATCAAAGTAGCCTAACATCAGGATGAAATCATTACCTGAAAAATTTACGTGATAGGCAAGGCGAGGCCATATTTTGTAATGTTTGTAGGCGATTGGAAAGGATGACATTCTTTGGTTTGGAAAGGTCTTTTTCAATTTCCCTTCCACCTCACCAACTAATGTTTCTTCCATAACCGACAAGGCATGTCTGAAATTCAACATTGCCAGGATGTCAGCTGCTGAGAACTGATTATCTTGGTTCATTTTCTCTTCTCGCATAAAACTTTTGATTTCTTGAATAAGGTAATCTTCTTTGCGACTATCTATAAAACGGTAGAATAGATACCATCTGGTTTGAATAAATTTAAGATGTTGAAGCAAGTTAGAAGCTTGAGCATTTTCCTGGAAATCATCGACAGCCTCAAAGCTTCGCGTAATATACACTAATATTTTCTTGCCGGAATCATTTTCCTGGCAAAGTATTTCTGCATAATTGGTTAATTGAGATGGATTTTGAGTCGAACCAACTTTTGACTCAACAAAGATCAAAGTTCTTTGGCCTTGACTGTCCAGTTGAATGACTATATCAGGCCGACTGTCAGTTGCATGGTGGTCTAGTCCTGAATACGTTTTTTGACTGGTTGCACTAAAAAAAGTGTAAGACTGAACTTCATTCAAGCTGATTGCACCAATGTTGCCCAGCCAAGCAACCGCTAAGTCCTTTTGATTGTTGAATAGGTGAACAATTATTTCAGTGAAGAAATCCTCTGTGCGGCGTGGCACAGGATAGAGCTTGAGTAAGTTCTTAAACAGCGACATGTTAGGTTCAACATCAAGGCTAGATTTTTTTATAAGATACTTTTTTGCTTGCCTAACTATAGCGAAAAGGGAGCAGGCTATCGCCCACTCCCTTTAAGTTTAGATAACCTTCATGCCTTTCAGTCAGGTCTACTCTACCCCTTCAATCCGGTCTTCGACTTCCTGGTAGAGCTCTTGCAGCTTCTCCAGGTTTTCGTCGCTGGTTTCCCAGTAGCCGCGTCCGTTCACCTCCAGCAGAGTCGAGACCATGCGGCGGAAGGAGTTGGGGTTGAGATCCATCAGCCGCTTGCACATCTCCGGGTCTTGAATGAAGGTGGTGTTGACATCTTCGTAGACCCAGTTGTCCACCGCCCCAGCGGTGGCCGACCAGCCCATGGTGTTGACCAGGCGCTTGGAGAGTTCCCGCACGCCCTCGTAGCCATGGGAGAGCATGCCCTCGTACCACTTGGGGTTGAGCATTTTGGTGCGGGCATCCAGGCGAACGGTTTCCGACAGCGTCCGCACCTGAGCGTTGGCGGTGGTGGTGTCGGCGATGTAGGCAGCGGGGGCTTTGCCGTCCTCGCGCAGAGACGCTACCAGCTTGGTGGGGTCGGAGTCGAAGTAGTGGGAGACGTCGGTGAGGGAAATCTCCGACGAGTCCAGGTTCTGGAAGGTAGCCTCGGCGGTCTTCAGGGCCGACTCAAACAGGCCCCGGTTGCTGTCCATGACGCCGGGGTTGTCGGAGTTGAAGGCAAAGGACTTGCGCTTCAGGTACATCTCCTGGAGTTCGGCCTCGTTTTCCCAGGTGCTGTTTTCCACCGCCAGGTTGATGTTCGACGAGTAGGAGCCGGAGGCATTCGAGAAAATGCGGGTGGCGGCTTCGCGCACCGAGAGGCCCATTTCGGCGGCCTGCTCCAGGGCGTGCTTGCGGACGAAGTTCATCTCCAGGGGCTCGTCGGCTTCGGCGGCCATTTTCACGGCGCGATCGAGCAGGGCCATCTGGTTGATGAAGAGATCCCGGAACACGCCGGAGCAGTTGACGACAATGTCGATGCGGGGGCGACCCAGCTCTTCGAGGGACAGCAGCTCCAGTTTATTCACCCGGCCCAGGGAGTCGGGCACGGGCTTGACGCCGACAAACCACATCATTTGAGCGAGGGATTCGCCGTAGGTCTTGATGTTGTCGGTGCCCCAGAGCACGGTGGCGATGGTTTCGGGGTAGGCCCCGCCGTTTTCCTGGCGCTGGCGCTCCAGTAACCTATCGACTACGATTTTGGCCGACTGTACGGCGGCGGTGGTGGGGATGGACTGGGGGTCGAGGGCGTGGATGTTTTTGCCGGTGGGCAGCACGTCGGGGTTGCGGATCGGGTCGCCGCCGGGGCCGGGCAGCACGTACTCGCCTTCGAGGGCTTGCAGCAGGCCGCCCAGCTCGTTGTCGGCGCAGACCTGCTCCAGGCAGAACTCCAGGTACTCCATCAGGGGTTTGATGGCTTCAGAATCCACGTTCTTGTAGCCCGCCTCGTGGAGAGCGCGGATCCAGGGCTCCTTGCGGCCAATGTTGAGGAAGTTGAGCCGGGAGACCATAGAGACGCGGCCTTCGGCGTCGATCTGCTCGTGGACGAGGGCGGACACGGCGGCGCGCACCCCCTGGTTGATGTCGTAGAGGAGTTGGACGTCGGCGAGGTGGCCGCGATCGCTGTTCCCGTAGATCTCATCGATGTCGCGGCCCAGGCTCTCAGCGATAATCCGCTGCAGGCTCTTGATGCCGTCCTCTTCGCGATCGAGGCTGCCGATGTTGACCAGGGTGGCGATCGCCTCCTCGGCACTGGGCGGCTTGCCCACCACGTGCAGACCGCAGGGCAGCAGGCGAGATTCAATCTCCATCAGCTTGATGTAGATCTTGCCCACCAGATTGTCGCGCTCCTCGTTAGACAGCTCGCCAGAGTCGCCCTCGGGCAGCGCCACATCCCGATCCAGGTTGCAGACCCGCGCCGTCTCAATGATGGCGTTGACGATCTGCACCGCCCGACCGCTCTCCTTGTTGCCCTGGTAGGAGCCGATCAGCTCGCTGAGTTCCTTAAGTCCTTTATACAGTCCCGCGTTTTCGGCAGGGGGCGTCAGGTAGCTGATGGTTTCGGCGTAGCCCCGGCGCTTGGCGATCGTGGCCTCGGAGGGGTTGTTGGCCGCGTAGTAGTAAAGGTTGGGGATGCTGCCGATCAGGTTGTCGGGGTAGCAGGTGCCCGACATGCCCATCTGCTTGCCGGGCATAAACTCCAGGGAGCCGTGGGTGCCGAAGTGCAGCACCGCATCCGCACCCCAGATTTTATTCAAGAAGGTGTAGTAGGCGGCAAACCCGTGGTGGGGGCTGGCGGAGCGGGAGAACAGCAGCCGCATCGGGTCGCCCTCGTAGCCAAAGGTGGGCTGCACACCGATAAACACGTTGCCAAAGGCCTTGCCGTAGACCAGCAGGTTTTCGCCGTCGGTGTTGAGGGTGCCCGGCGGTGGCCCCCAATTCTCTTCGAGCCGCTCAGCATACGGGGTCAGCGCCTGGTACTCGCGCACGGGCATGCGGTAGGCGATGTTTAGCTCCGGGCTGCTGTACTGGGCCTGGGCGTCGTGGATGACTTCCTGCAGCAGAGCTTCGGGCGACTCGGGCAGATCCTGCACGTCGTAGCCGTTCTGCTTCATCGCCTCCAGCACCTTATAGATGGAGCCGAATACGTCAAGGTAGGCGGCGGTGCCCACGTTGCCCTTGTCGGGGGGGAAGCTGAACACGGTGATGGCCAGCTTTTTGTCGAGCTTGGGCTTGCGGCGCAGGTTGGCCCACTTCATCGCCCGCTGGGTGATCGACTCGATGCGGTCTTGTAGAGAAATGGCGCGTCCGGTCAGCCCGTCGCGGCCTGAGAGTACGATCGGTTCGATCGCCCCATCCAGCTCGGGGATCGCCATTTGTAGCGCTACCTGAATCGGGTGCAGGCCCAGGTCGCTGTCTTCCCACTCCTCGGTGGTTTGAAACACCAGGGGCAGGGCCACCATGTAGGGCCGATTGAGGCGCTTCAGGGTTTCGATCGCCTTGGGGTGGTCCTGCCGGGCCGGGCCGCCCACCAGGGCAAAGCCGGTGAGGGAAACCACGGCATCGACGATGGTTTTGCTGTTGTCTACCGGGTCAAAGAAGTAGGCATCGACGGGCTTAGAGAAATCCAGACCGCCCGCAAACACGGGGATCACCTTCGCGCCCAGGTATTCAAACTCCTGCACCATGGCCACGTAGTGGGCTTCGTCGCCCGTGACCAGGTGGGTGCGCTGGAGCACCAGACCGATGGTGGGGGCCAGGGGATCTTTGAGGTCGTCGGAGATGTCGCGGCGGGAGGCGTGCCAGTTGAGGTATTCCTTGATGTCCTCGAACATGGTGGGGGCCATCGGGTGCCAGATGCCCATGTCGGGGTAAGTGACCGGCTCCTCGTACTCAAGGCTCTCAGCCTGGGGCGCGCCCTCGATTTGGCTGTCGGTGATCACGTAGCGATCGGCCAGCATCAGAAAGAAATTCTCCAGGTTTTCGGGGGAACCACCCAGCCAGTACTGGAAGCTGAGCATGAAGTTGCGGGCGTCCTGGGCCTTTTCGACGGGCAGGTACTTCAGTACCGTGGGCAGGGTGCGCAGCAGCTTCAGCATGGCATCCTGGAAGCCCGCGCCCGACTTCTCCTTCCGCTTCTTCATGAAGGAGGCGATCATGCTCTTCGACTGGCCGAGCTGGGCCATGGAAAAGCTGCCCATCTTGTTGAGCCGCATCACCTGGGGCATGGAGGGGAAGCACACGGCCACGTCGAGCTGGTCGCGCACGGGGGCAACCGCCTCCACCACCTTGTCGGCCAGGTCTTCAATAAAGATCAGCGAGGCGATGAACACGTTGGCCTCGGCCACATCCTGCTTAAACGCCGCGTAGTTGTTGGCGTCGCGCAGCTCTTCAATCAGGTAGCCGTTGACTTCGAAGGCCACCTGGGAATTGTTGGCGTTGATCGACCGGATGGCAGTAGACAGAGCGCTCTGGTACTGAGGCTCCAGAACCACATAGACCACCTTAACCAGACGCCGCCCGTTGAGATTGTCGGGAGCAATGTGGCGCACAGTGGGCTTGACGTGGGTGAACATGCAGTGAGACTCCTTTGGCGGACTAAAGCTGGGGCAGCGGACTAAACCGGGGACACCCTTCGGGCCGAAGATACGGATCCGGTTGCTGGAGAACCCATAGACGGCCTCCAGGGCAGTCCATAGAAATATTTCGTAACGAAAGCAAAATCGAACCTATCTTTCATGTTTGTATCAGAAAACCTTGCCAGATAAGGATCTGGGCGATTAGGCGACACAAATTGAAATAAACAACCGCCGAGTTTGTTTACAAAACTTAGCGCAAGACGCGATCGCCCTTCTCGATTCTGTAACAAAAACTTAATACATTTCTCATCATCTACGCCGGGTAGGCCCGGTGAATGATGGCTACAGACGTGAATATTTTGAATCTATGCCCACCGCCAAGCTTCTCCCTGGAAAGCCGCCGATCGCCGCTTGACTGAACTAGCTGAAAGTGGTGCTGCCTGAGCCATTCTCTCAGCCCATCACCGCCTCTTCGGCACCTCCACCGCCCGCCGCCCCATAAACTGCCCGTGAATGCTCACCGCGTAGGGCACCAGGTAGGTCAGCCCCGCAGAGATCCAGCGGGCCTGGGTCATGGTGCGCGATCGCAGAGCCGCCCCGTGGTTGATGGCAAACAGTAGCGTGCCGATTACAAAAGCCACCCGTACAGCGCGTCTGGCCAGAGGCGGCGTCACCAATGCTTTTAGGTAGCCGTTTACTGCATCCATAGGCTCGTTCCCAGACCTGTAGTAAAGGAATCTATAGCACTGGGTCGTCAAGATTCTGCAACATAGGCCCCATCTGCCGCCCCGTCGTTAGCCACCCAAGTAACCGCCCCTCTCCTGGGGGAAAGGGGCGACGGGTAGATCCGGTTGAATGGGTGCGACGGCCTAGGAAGCGATCGCCTCCTTGACCCGATTTTCTTCCCACTTGCGGGGGGGGCTGGCGCGGCGAATGGTGCGCCAGATCTGGGTGGCCGCCAGGGTGCCGTCAGCAATGGCAACCGACACCTGGTTGACGCCCTGCTTGAGGTCGCCAATGGCAAAGATGCGATCGTGGGTGGTCTGGCACATGGTGTTGGTCACCAGGTTTTCGCCCTCCCAGGTCAGGCCACTGATGCCCTTGAGGTAGTGGTTGTGGTAGATCGAGCCCATGTTGATCAGGCCGGTGGTGGCTTCGATCACGGTGCCGTCGGTTAGCTCAACGCCGCTCATTTTGTGGTGCTCACCAAGGAACTTGGCAATGGGCGCTTCGTAGAGGGGGTAGCCATAGTCGGCCAGCTTAGCCCGCATTTCGTCACCCACAGAGAAGAGGCCGTGGGTCAGCACCGAGATGTAGGGGGTAAACCAGTCAAGCACAAAGGCGGCATTGATTTGCGACTCTTTGCCCGCAATTAGCACGGCTTTTTGATCCCACATGTCGAAACCGTCGCAGATCATACACACGTGCAGGGTGTAGCCCGCGTAGTCGTAGACATTTTGCATGTCGTCGAGCTGGGGCAGCACGTCGATCACCCCCGAGGCGGCAATCAAATATTTGGTGCGAAACACCGGGTAAACGCTGTCAGTCTTACCCACCTTGACCTGCACCGCCAGCTGATCGCCCTCATCCACCACGTCTTCGACATAGCCGCGCAGGTAGTCGGCCCCCCACTCCACCGCCTGCTGAACGCCGTGGTTGAGAATTTCGCGGCCAGGGGTGTCGGGGTCAACGCCGACGACATTGCGCACCTCCTGCATCCACAGCGATCGCCCCTTGCCCTTTTCCACCACCAGGCACTTGAGGCCATAGCGGGCCAGATAGATAGCCGCCGACAGCCCCCCCATACCACCGCCGACAACGATGGCGTCGTAAACCTGATCGGTGCGTTCGTGGAGATTTTTGCGGGAGAGTTTCATAGCGGCAATTGAGCGAAAGGACTGCAACAGAGCCTGGGTGGCGAAGGGCCACCTCTCTAGGCTAGAAGGTTTTGCAAGAATCGAGATGAGATTTCCCAGAGACCTTAATGGGCAAAATCCACACCCTGGCCCCAGTTGAGAGCCATAGGAAAAAGGCAAAGGGGATTGCACGATCCCCTTTGCCTTACACTCACTGAGGGTGAGACAGAGGGCGATTAGCCCACAAAGGCCAGACGGGGCTCAGAAACACCGGCAGCCTCAGTACCCTTCAGGTAGGCCATCATGGTGTCGGCATCAGAGACTTCGAAGGGGTCGATGGGGCAGTTGTCGCCGAAGTCAGGCTCAACGAAGATCTTCTCGATGTTGCCGTCATCGACGAGCATGGAGTAGCGCCAGGAGCGCATGCCAAAGCCCAGGTTAGACTTGTCCACCAGCATGCCCATCTTGCGGGTAAACTCGCCGTTGCCGTCGGGCAGCAGGAAGACATTCTTAGCGCCGACCTTTTGCCCCCACTGGAACATGACAAAGGCGTCGTTCACAGAGACACAGACGATGGCGTCAACGCCGTGGGCCTTAAACTCTTCGTACAGCTCTTCGTAGCGGGGCAGGTGGTTAGAGGAGCAGGTGGGGGTAAACGCACCGGGCAGAGAGAACACCACGACCTTCTTACCGGCGAAGATATCGCTGGTGGTCAGATCTTGCCAGCGGTAAGGGTTAGGGCCACCCACCGACTCATCCCGCACGCGGGTCTTAAACGTAACTTCAGGCACACGCCCAGTAGCAACAAACGCAACCATAATTACCTCTTTACTTGGTCTTACAACAACTTAAGCTGCGGTTTCAGCCCTTGCTGCTTAACTCAGAATAATTCCGAGTTAAGAAATCTTCAATAGGCATAATAGCCTAAAATTTAGAATTATTGCAAGGTCAGACTGATTCTTAGATAGGAATGCTAACCTGATGGGAGTAGGTTACCGTAGTAGATCAGGCTATCGCTTGAGCTGTTGCCTAGACTGAGCGAAGCTGTCACCGCGCTAAAGTTCCGGAGCCAGGGAATATGTCGTCCCAAGCCGATCAAATCGTCACTGTCTTGAAGTCGCGGGGGTTGCGCGTTACTCCCCAGCGCTTTGCTGTCTATGCCAATCTGCTGGGCCGCTGCGACCACCCCACCGCCGACGATATTCTCCACGACCTCAACCAAGCCGCGCCAACCTCATCCCAGGCGACGGTTTACAGTTCGCTGCAAGCCCTGCGGGGAGCAAACCTGGTGCGTGAGGTGCTGCTCGAAGAGGGGGTCTGCCGCTACGACGCCAACGTGGGCCCTCACCACCACTTTCGCTGTCAGAGCTGTGGGGCGATCGCCGATATCCCCTGGGAAACTCTCTCTAGCCTCGACCTGCAAACCCTCAGCCCCCGCTGGCAGATCGAGGGCTACGAGGTGACGGTGCGGGGGTTGTGCGATCGCTGCCAACCCGCGTAAAGCAATTTTAGATTTGCGATTTTGGATTTTGGCGAGGGCGATCGGCTCATAGCAGCCGAATTCCATACACCCGATATCCAACGGGCCAACCTGTAGGGGCCAACGGTTGTTTTCCCTAAATTAATCGAGCGTGGCCAGGCAGCACTTTGTATCAGTCGCCTCAGGCGATAGACTGCTGCTAGGCAAGCCCTCGAATCGCGAGGCAGCCCGCTCCAAAATCGCCAATCCAAAATCTAAAATCAGAACGTAACTATGCCCGACCCTGCTCCGATCGCCAGCCCTTGGCAGCTCAAGCCCTGGTGGTGTCAGCCCTGGTCAATCGTGCTGACGGGGGTGCTGGTGGTGGCCAGCAGCTGGCTGCTGCTCCATCGCCTCTGGCTTACCGCCCTGGTTGCCGTTCCCATCGGGGTGTGGATGGGCTTCTTTTTGCTGGTGTGGCCCCGCCTGATGCGCGAAGCGGGCTACCTAGACGCTCCTCTAACTGTGCAGCAGCCCCACGAGAATCTGGAATAGCTCCTCTAGATCGGCTGGTACTCGGTACAGATTTAAGTCTTGCTCAACCTGGCGCTGCTCTCGATGCAGACGCCCAAACTGCCAAACATCCCCTGTGGAAACCGCGCCGTAGAGCAGGGGTTCTGTAGAGGTTGTCCAGCGATCGAGGGCAATCAGCTCTACCGCAAGTTGGGTAAACCCCCGCGATAGGTCGGCGTTTTTGGCCTCAATAATCAACAGACTGCGCTCGGTGTGCAGATAGTAATCTAGCGCCCCCTTGAGCTGTTCAGATACGTTGATTGAATACTCAATTCTGAGCTGGGCCTGGGTGTAGTCGAGCAGGGTCAGTACCACGGGCGCAATTAATATCTCGCGGCGTGCGGCTTCGCTGGTGAGGCTGACGTAGGGCAAGCGACGCTGGAGGCTACGTTTCAGCTCGCCAACCGCCCCGTCTTCGGCCTCTGCCCTGGGTAAGCTCAAGGTCGAGCGCTGCAACGAAACACCAAACTCAGCCAGAATGTCTTCTGGCTCGTAAGCCATCTCGAAATAGTTGCGGAAGCTATAGGACTTCCCAGGCTCTAGGATGCTGGCTTTAGTCATCAGCGACCCGCACAGGACTTACCCACAGCATAGTTCACCTGTAGCTCGATCGGCGCGAACCTGGCCAGTATGCATGTTGTGGCTAGAATGGCAGCTTTTTCTTGCTGGCTTTTTCGCTGTCGTAGTCGAGTTCCTTCAGCTTTTTCATGATGCGGCTGAAGTACTCCTGCATGTAGTCTTCGAGGGTGGTGATTTCCTCTTTGGGAATGCCAAACACCTGGTAAACCTCATCCATGGGGGCGTCGAGGGGCTGGCTACCGGCGACCACTTCGACAAAGGCGAGGCGATCGGCAAAGTTCCAGCCCCACTGAAAGAAGCCCGCCACCTTGCGAATCGCCCGCAGCAGCTCCAGAGAAATGCGGGAAACTCGAGCCTCTTGACCGCACTTACGCTCGCACAGGCGCATAATTTCGTAGGCTCCCCAGGCGCGGGTGCCCGCCAGGGGAAAGCTGCGATGTTCGGTTTCGGGCACCGACAGGGCTTTCACCGCAAACCGGGCAATGTCCTGGGTGTCCATATAGGCGATGGGGGCGGCTTCGCCCATCACCCAGATCGGCTGCTTTTCGAGAATGGGGATGGCGTACTGGCCGATCAGCCCCTGGAGAAAGCCGCAGGGCTGAAGAATGGTGTAGTTGAGCCCCGACTCAGCTAAAAATTTCTCGGTGCAGCGCTTGACGCTCATCAGCGGCACGTGGGGAAACTTTTCGGAGTTAAGAATTGAGATAAAGATAAACCGCCGGACGCCCGCATCGCGGGTGGCTTTAATCAGATTGACCTTGCCCTGCCAGTCAACCTGCATGACCGACTCAGAGGGGCGGGCGGTCGAGGCGTCGATTACCGCATCAACTCCCTCTAAAGCGGGGGGCAGAGTTTCGGGCCTGGAGAGGTTGCCCCGCACCAGCTCTACCCCCCACTCTCGCAAAAAGGCGGCTCGCTGGGCACTCCTCACCAGGCAGCGGACTTCGTGCCCCTCATCTAGGGCACGGCGGGCAATTTGCCTGCCAAGGGTGCCAGTAGCGCCAACGACCAATACTTTCATGAGGGAATTGATACAAAAGTTTAACTTCCTCTAAGAATATCAGATGGCTCCACCAGATACACCCCTTGAAGTCAAATCTACTCTTCGCCACCCTGTACCCGCAGCAGCAAAAACCCAATGCCCAGGCCCACTAGGGTCAGGGTAAAGATAATGATCGCCGTATTAAAAATTTCGCCGCCCATACGCTCTCCTTCCACAGCACTATAGTAATTGAGCCAGTCGCCCGGCCCGCCAGGGATTGGCTGATCTCTGGCCGCCCTCATTTTAGACCAGATTGGTATCCCCCCCTGCGCTATGAAGACCTCGACACTGGCATCTCGTCTATCGTTGACTCGCCCCCGGCTGGCAATTACCCTGGGCGATCCGGCGGGCATTGGCCCTGAGGTGGTTCTCAAGGCGCTGGCAGCGCGGAATTGGGGGGCGATCGCCGACATCACCGTCTTTGGAACGCGATCGCTCCTCGTCCAGACCGCCACCGCAATCCAGGCCTCTGCCTACGCCGGGCCGCTCCCCGATCTAAATAGCTTAAATTTTGTGGATATTTCGCCGCCGCTGACGTTAGACACCGTCGGCCTGGGCCAGCCCAGCGCCGCTACCGGGGCCGCCAGCTTTGCCTACCTGCAAGCCGCCATTGAGGGCGCAGTGGGGGGAGACTACGATGCGATCGTCACCGGCCCGATCGCAAAGTCGGCCTGGAAAGCCGCCGGGCACAACTACCCCGGCCAGACCGAGCTGCTGGCGGCGGGGGCCAAGGCGGAGCGGTTTGGCATGGCCTTTGTGGCCCAGTCGCCCCACACGGGCTGGTGGCTGCGCGCCCTGCTGGCCACCACCCACATTCCCCTGGCTCAGGTGCCCACGGCCCTGACCCCCGACCTGCTCACCCAAAAGCTCGACCTGCTGTTCCACAGCCTGAAGCAGGATTTTGGCCTGGCTCAGCCCCGCATTGCCGTGGCAGGGCTAAACCCCCACAGCGGCGAAGGCGGACAGCTGGGGCGGGAAGAGACCGACTGGCTGATTCCCTGGCTGGAGGCCCAGCGCCAGCGCTATCCCGGTGTGCAGCTGGACGGCCCCATTCCCCCCGATACACTGTGGGTGCGCCCAGGGCAGGCCTGGTTTGGCACCGATGGCAGGGCGCTGGAAACGGCCCACGATGCCTACCTGGCCCTCTACCACGATCAGGGGCTGATTCCGGTGAAGCTGATGGCCTTTGACCGGGCGGTAAATACCACCTTTGGGCTGCCCTTTGTGCGCACCTCCCCCGACCACGGTACGGCGTTTGACATTGCCGGGCAGGGGGTGGCCAACGCCAGCAGCATGGTGGCGGCAATCGATCTGGCGGTGGCGGTGGTAGGGAGTAGGGGGTGAGGAGAGAGTTTTGAGTGCTCAATTTTGAGTGTTGAGTTTTTGATGTAAGGCCTGAACTCAAAACTTAAAACTCAAAACTTAAAATTGGATCCCGCCCCTGCTCTGTCTGGCCCATCTTCATATCCAGCGTGCGGTAATGTACGGGGAGTGAGGAATCTGCGGTGAATATGGCAACGTCGAACGACCTCTACAACCAGCTTCAGCGCCTGGACGGGCAGAGCTATGGAGCCTACAAGTCGCTGAAGGGAGCCTACGACTTTAGCAATTTTGCCCTGCACATTGACCACGTGCAGGGAGACCCCTTTGCGGCCCCCAGTCGGGTGCGGGTGGTGGTGCCCCAGACGGTGGCGGGGTTTCCGCAGAATCTGCGGGAGCTGCCCTGTCGGGCCGTGGCCCTGGCAGACTTTTTGACCCGGCAATTTTATTGGGCCACCCAGCGGCAGGAGCGGGGGGCGGGCTCGGGCAAGAGCGGGCTGATCGGCATTGTGCGGCCCAGCCAGGCGGTGCTGGAGCGCAGTGCGGCTCGGGTCAGCGCTGAGGCGGTGGAGCTGCGGTTCACCGTGGGGCTGCCTGCCTTTGGGCGGCGGATTGCGGGACGACAGGCGGCGGATCTGCTGTGCCAGCGGCTGCCGCAGCTGGTGGAGGAGACACTGTTGTATGAGGCACTGGATGCCCAGGCGATTCAGCGCCACGTGGATGCAGTGGAGGATGCAGAGGTGCTGCGATCGCAGCTTTCCACCCTCCATCTCGTCGCTTTCGTTGCCGATGGGGCCATCCTGCCCCGGCGCAGCGGCGTGGACGAGCGCCCCCTGGCGGATCAGGCAATCCCTTTCACATCGCCTGAGTCGCTGCGGGTGACGCTGCACTGCCCCCACGCCGGAGCGGTGACGGGCATGGGCATTCCGGCGGGCATCACCCTGATTGTCGGCGGCGGCTACCACGGCAAATCGACCCTGCTGCGGGCGATCGAGGCGGGGGTATACAACCATATTCCGGGGGACGGGCGCGAGCAGGTGGTGAGCGACCCGCTGGCGGTGAAGGTGCGGGCCGAGGATGGCCGCAGTATTGCCGGAGTGGATATCTCGCCGTTTATTGGCAGTTTGCCCCAGGGCAAATCGACCCGTAATTTTTCCACGCCCAACGCCAGCGGCAGCACTTCCCAGGCGGCCAACATCGTCGAGGCGATGGAGGCGGGGGCGACGGCGCTGCTGGTGGATGAAGACACCTCGGCGACAAACTTTATGATCCGCGATCGCCGCATGCAGGCGCTGATCGCCAAAGACCGCGAGCCCATCACCCCCTTCATTGACAAGGTGCGCCAGCTCTACACCGAGTACGGCATCTCGACGGTGCTGGTGATGGGGGGCAGCGGCGACTACTTCGACGTGGCCGACACCGCGATCGCCCTGGATGAGTTTGTCCCCCAGGATGTGACCGCCCAGGCTAAGGCGATCGCAACGCAGTATAAGACCGAGCGCGCCCCTGAGGGCGGCCAGTCCTTTGGCCGCCTCACGCCCCGGACGATTCGGCCCGACAGCATTGACCCCAGCAAGGGCCGCCACAGCGTCAAACTCAGGGCGCGGGATGTCGATCAGCTCCAGATCGGCACCGAGGCCATCGACCTGTCGGCGGTGGAGCAGCTGGTGGAGTCGGGCCAGGTGCGGGCGATCGCCGAGGCGATCGTCTACGCCCAGCGCTACCACCTGGGCCGGGGCAAGTCTATGGCCGAGGCGATCGCCGCCGTTATCACCGATGTAGAGCAGTACGGGCTCGACTGCCTCACCGACTGGCCCGTAGGCGATCTGGTCAGCTTTCGCGGGCTAGAGCTGGCGGCGGCCATCAACCGATTGCGCACCCTACAGATTCAGTAGCAGAGCCGGGGAAATTCCACATCTAGACAGCTGGCAGCCGTTTCTGCCGTCGACTTATTTAGCCCACTGCAACGCCGTATCCCCCAAGGGCTTTCTGGTGCAGCTTACCTTAGTCAAAACCCGCTCTAGATGCCGTCCCGCACAGGGATCAGAAAAATGCTCCAGGGCGTAGGCGCGCGCGTTTTCGCCAATCCGCTGACGCAGGGCGTGATCGTTCCACAGCAGATCGATCGCCTCAACCATGCTGTCGCGGCAGTTGGGCTCCACCAACCACCCCGTTTCGCCGTGGATGATGTAGTCTGCGGCCCCGTAGTAGTTGGTGGCAATGAGCGGACGCCCCATCATCATCGCCTCCACCAGGGTGACCTGCCCGGCTGCCGTCACCCCCTCCTTTGGCTGGAGCGGCACAATATTTAGTCTGGCCTGCTGAGCCAGGCGCAGACATTCAGCCTTACTGATGCCAAAGGGCAGTTCAACCTGCTCGGGGACGGCAACACCCGCCACGGCATTTTCGCCGGTCGCCACCACAGTTTTGAGGTTGAGCGTTTGAACGGCGTCAAAGAGAGTCGAAAAATCGCGATGGGCTGACCCAAGGGAAGCAATAAACGGAGTTTGATGGTCTTCTTCGTACTCGACAGCAATATCGGGTACCTGGTAGGGCACAAACTCAAAGCGATCGGCAGGTAGCCCCAGCCACCGACTGTAGAGTTCAATTTCTTTGCGCGTGTGCACCACAAAATGATCGACCTGGCTGAGGCTCACCTGGGCTAGCTTTCGTCGCAGGCCAGCTCTACAGGTACCCACATTAAACAGCCATGCCACCATCGGCTTGTGGGAAAGCCTCAGCTTTTGCTGTAGACCCACAGCCGAGGCCACCTGGGGAAATACGGTAATAATGCCGTCGGCGTCTGAGTTGAGGGCATCGGTCGCCTGCCTCATGTAGATCAGCCATTCGTCAAGGGTCGTAAATTTAGATTTTCGATCGTGCCATTTTGGCAGGGGTTTTTGACGTGGAATCAGCTGAAATTCGTGAGCACTGCCCGGCACAAAGGGCTCTAACCAGTTAGCAGTGTCAATATTGTCAACATCAAAAAATGGTGCAGCGATCGCCCATTTCATGGCTATAACCCCCGTTAGCAATCAGCAGAAAATTCATCGAACATTTATTTCATACTTTCAAGACATAACCTAAGCCTATCAGGCGAAAAACCTAACGGGTTATTCGTTGAGCTAAGCTTCAGCTAGACCGCTTAAGAAAGGTCGCGGCTTTGACAGCCCAACCGTAGATCCTAAGGCAGAGTACCATAGCGCCAATTGCGGCGGCCTCGCTCTCAGGATGTAGCTACGTTGTCGCCTGTTGTCTCTGCCCTAAAATAATGACGATGATATCGAGTCGATTGCTCCAAAGCGATAGTGGCTAAAGAAGCCAGGTCAAAGGCTCACCACCGCACTATCGTAGACCACTATAGCGCTACGGCGCTTCTCCAGGGAGTGCGATACCGCCGAGTAGCACCACTCAGGCAATTATTAAATCTTTCTGTACTGCCGACACCCATAGCCACAGTCACGCTGGTCAGGACACCAAAAACCTCCAAAGCGTTCAAACGTTTGAACGCCCATCTAGGAATATCTCAACCGGACTGGCTGAAGCTATACAAAAAGTCAGGGGATGTAGATTGACGCCTACATCCCCTGACCCGGGACTACCAGACTATTTTAATACGTTTGATCTATGGCCCTACCGGATCAAGGGCGTAGGCATTGGTTTTCTGGCCCTCCGGTAAGCGGCTAGACCGGTCTTGCCCGCACTACCATGGGCTGGTCTGGCGTCACCCGATTGGCGACCCGTTGCAGCAGGCGAGAGATCTGCTCGATGTGCTGCTCGCTGGTGTGGTTTTCTAGAAAATAGTCGTACGCCGCCGCTGCCTTAGCATTGGCCTCCTCCGGGTGACTGAGGACGTACTCAATAGTGGCCTTCAGCTCCTCAGGAGAATCGTGGGTTACCCCCCAAACCAAGCCCTTCTCCGCCATTTCTGTCGCCAGACCAGTGGTTTTGGTAATAATTACCGGTCTACGACAGGCCATAGCCTCCATCAAAACGGTCAGTCCGGCGGAGTAAGTGTTGTTGATGAGGCTCACCACGGCAATGTCGGCACTGCGATAGAGGTCGCGCAGCTCGAGCCAATCGAAGTAGCGCATTTCCATATTCTGGGGCGGCTGTTCAGGAATTCTGCACCGCGTTTTAGAGGTAGCGTTGGGCGAAACGGCACAGATTTTGACATCGACGTCGAGCTGCTGGGTGGCATTGGCCAGGGTAACGTAGTCGCGCTGTTCTAGGCCGGCGCTGGCCACCAGGGGGCGACGTTTTTCAAAGGTGCCGGGCTCAGGGCAAAAGAATTGTTTGTCGGTTTGCTCAGCCAAACAGAACACGCTCTCCTCGGGCAGGTTGAGCATGGTCTGGAGGGCCTGAGCCTTTAGGGCGGTGTTGACCGTAAACGCGTAAATCACTCGGTGGAGCTGCAACCACTTGAGCAGCAGCCTAGGCCGCCAGCGCTCTGGACACATCACGTTTACCACTAGCCGGGGCCGATTTTTTTTGAACGCGGCGAGTAGGGCTAGGGGCAGACCGCCATCTTCACCGCAGCAGTAGACGACATCCTCTGGTTCGGTCTGGGCTAAGACCTGTCTTGCTAGAGACCACTGCTGCGGTCGGCCAATTAGCTTAGAGAGCAGTTTGTCAAGGCCTGTGACCAGACTGTCATCTGCAAAATCGGGTTGGTGAATCTGGGCACTGAGTTTTTCTTTTAGCTGCCAAGTAGTGTGCCGTGGCCCCTCACCTAGCTCAACGCGCGCAACAAAGTGCTCGAAGTCAAATTTTGTGCTGGTTAAAATATGAAATTTGGACTTTTGCTCTGAATAATCTGAGAATGCCATGATGGTTTACCAAGGGTTTTATAGTGGCGCAGCAGAATTTATATAAACGCCTCAGCCAAGCCAGTAAAAAGCTTTGAAATTGCGTTTCTAGGCCTGAAAAACGGATTTTAATGGCTCAGCAAGCGGCAGTATTTTGGCCTAGGTTCTACGATCTATAGCAGTAATAGCAGGCTTTGTAGCGATCGCCTCAGCGTCAAAAGTATATTTCATTGCTCGGTGCCTCCAAAGACATTAAATGCCATTCCTGGCGTAGAAAAAGCATAGTTTGCTACAGGATTTTGTCCATTACAGAGCCAGATAAAGTTGAGCTGGTACAGTTCGACTTTTCTGTCTAGGACTAATATTCGATAGCCTCCCCTTCCCCATCATCGCCCGGTAGGCCAGGGCCAAATTTCCCCAGCAGCAGCTACAGTTTTGCCGTGCAGCACCAGCTGTCGGGCAAAAAGGATAGCTAGCAGCGGTGCTGAACGTGGGCCGGATGCACCCCTGGTTTGTCGGGCAAATATATGATTTGCCGTAGAAAAACCGGGCTGTTCCCCACCGTGACGGCCAGCCAAGCGCACCTATCGCGACGATGAGATGAATATCTGCCAAAAGTAACATAGCCTCGGCGCTAGCCCGCCGAGGTACTTACGTAGGAAACGCAATCTTAATCATTTTTGGCATGGTGGATAGTTTTATAAAGCTCTTGTGGGGCACTGTGGGGTTTTTTAATAACCTATGCCGCTAAAACCCAGCTTTCAAGCCGAGATAGGGCAATTTTCTCAATTTCTGCCAGAGCGGTGGCCATTTCTACATCCGTAGAATTGCGTAGGCGGTCGGTAAATTTTTCTAGAACTGAAGTTTTGCTGTGCCCGGCCACCGCCAGGATGAAGGGAAAGCCAAACTTAGCTCTGTACTGCTGATTGAGCGATTGAATGCGGCTATACTCTGCTGGCGACAGGCTAGTCAGCCCGGCCTGACTCTGCTCAGACACCGAGGCTGCGGCCATCGCCACCCGAGCGCCGAGATCGGGGTGGGCCTTGATCAGCGCCAGCTTTTCTGCGGGGGACAGGGCGCGCGCGATCGCCACCATGCGCTGGTGCAGATCGACCACAGAGCTGAAGGGGCGCTGGGGCCAGACCTGAGCGGCAATGCTGGGCGTGGCTTCGAAGGCCGGGCCGATGGCCGCTACGAAGTCGGCCTCAGCCATGGCGTTGATCTGGTCTAGGGTATAGGGCATAGGGGGAGCTTTAAAGTTTGGAGCAGGCTGTGGACTCAAGGTTTTAAGCCTCTTCGGGGGTGACCTCGCCGTACCAGATGGCCTCGATCGCAGCGGCGGCATCCCTGGGTTCTGCCCCAGCGTCAAGCCGCAGGGTTAGGTGTCCCAGCTTGCGGCCCGGACGAATGGCTTTGTTGTACCAGTAGAGGGTGGCCCGAGGCTGTTGTTTGAGCCGTTCTAGCTTGCGGTGGTGGCTGGCGTCAGACTCGTCTAGCCCCAGCAGGTTGACCATGACGGCCTGGGGGCAGGTGAGGGCGGTGGGGCCGAGGGGGCGATCGCCCACGGCCCGCAGCTGCTGCTCAAACTGGGAGGTGGCGCAGGCATCTAGGGTGTAGTGGCCTGAATTGTGGGTGCGGGGGGCAATTTCATTGACCAGCACCCGATCGCCAGCGGTGAGAAAGCACTCGATGCCCACAATGCCCACCAGCTCAAGCTCCTCGGCCAGGGTGCGGGCGATGCCCTCCAGACGGCTGGCGACGGCGGCCCGCACCCTGGCCGGGGCCAAGACGCGGCGGCAGATCTGATCCACCTGCTGGGTCTCGACGGTGGGGTACACCGCAACATCGCCCCGGGCGGAGCGGGCTACCATGATGGCCAGCTCCTGCTGGAAGGGCACAAATTCTTCTAGCAGCACCGGGGCGTGGTTAAGCCGGTGCCAGGTGGTGCCGAGCTGAGCGGCGTCTTGCACGACTGCGGTGCCGTAGCCGTCGTAGCCCAGGCGACGGGTTTTCATCACCAGAGGGTAGCCGATGGCCTCGGCCCTGGCGGCGAGTTCGGCCTCACTTTCGTCGCCCTCCAGCCAGGTGTAGCGGGGGTTGGGCAGGCCAATGCGCTCAAAAAATTCTCGCTGGTGGCGCTTGTCAAGCACCAGGGCCAGCACCTCTAGGCTGGGGCGAAAGACCGTGCCCTGCTGGGCCAGCGTCTGGAGTCCTCCACAGTCGATAAACTCATTTTCGAAGGTAATCACGTCGCACTGGGTGGCGAGGGATGCGGTGGCGGCAGCATCAGCGACGGGAGCCAGCACGGTGGCAGCGGCGATCGCCACCGCCGGATCGGTGCTCTGGGGCGTCTGTACCACCAGCTCTAGACCCAGCTTCTGGGCCGCTGGCCCCATCATCCAGGCGAGCTGCCCACCGCCGATGACGCCGACTCGCTGAATTGACCGGGGGGATGCCTGATCCATGGTGTCTATGCCGTTGTGCCAACCCACATTATCCCACGGCGGCATCCCACGGCGGCTAGCCCCCCTGGCCCATGCGGCGAATCTGGAGCACGTCGGTCATTTTGCGAATTTGCCCAAAGGTCTGCTCAAGGTGGGCGTGATCTTTGACGTCGAGCCCCAGGTCAATCTCGGCGGTTTGGCCGGGGAAGGTTTTAACCTGGGCCTTGTGGACGTTGATTTGCAGATCGGACAGGTGAGAGAGAATGTCTTTGAGCACGCCGACGCGGTCGATCACCTCGATGCGCACCTCCACCGGGTAGGTCTGGCGGGTGCCGTTGTGGTCGCCGCCGTTCCAGCTGACGGGGATGATGCGATCGCCCGGAATATCCGCCAGGTTGGGGCACCCCTGGCGGTGGATGGCAATGCCCCGGCTGCCCAGGGACACGCTGCCCATAATCGGCTCGCCGGGCAGCGGGTTACAGCAGCCCGCAATGTGGTGCACCAGCCCCTCGATGCCCAAAATTGGGTCTTTAGAAGGGGCCGGGCGGTGGCGGTGGGGGCTGGCGACGGCCCCGGCTAAAAACTGATTGGAGTCTTGCAGCGACGACTCGGAGGACAGCGCCTCCAGGGGCTGCTTGGCCTTGATCGCCTCCCGCAGGCGGTTGACGAAGGAGTTGAGCGTCACCTCGCCGTAGCCCAGCCCCGCCAGAAAGTCGTCAACGCTCTGGTAGTTGCAGCGCTCAGCGGCCATCTGGGCGGGTTCAGACTTGAGCAGGGCGTCAAAGCCGCTGCGGCCCAGCTCTTTTTCGAGCATGTCGCGGCCTCGGGCAATGTTTTCGTCGCGGTGCGATCGCTTATACCACTGGCGTATGCGGTTGCGGGCGCTGGGGGTAACGACAAAGTTGAGCCAGTCGAGGCTGGGGTGGCTGTTTTTCTGGGTGATGATTTCGACGATGTCGCCATTTTCTAACGGCGTGTCGAGGGTGACGATGCGGCCATTCACCCGGGCTCCGGCGCAGTGGTTGCCTACCTCGGTGTGAATGCGGTAGGCAAAATCGACCGGCGTGGCCCCCCGGCTGAGGGGCACCACGTCGCCGTCGGGGGTGAAGACGTAGACATCTTCGTCAAACAGGTTGCCCTTGACGTTTTCGAGAAATTCTTTGGCGTCTTTGAGGTCGTTTTGCCACTCTAAAAGCTGCCGGAGCCAGGTGAACTTTTCGTCGTCGGCGTTGATGCGGGTGTTGGTCGATGCGCCGGTTTCTTTGTACTTCCAATGGGCGGCGATACCATACTCGGCGATGTGGTGCATCTCCAGGGTGCGAATCTGCACCTCAATGGGCTTGCCCTTGGGGCCAATTACCACCGTGTGTAGCGACTGGTAGCGGTTGGGCTTGGGCAGGCCAATGTAGTCTTTAAACCGACCGGGAATGGGGCGAAAGGCGTCGTGGGCAATGGCCAGGGCGCGGTAGCACTCCTCGTTGGTGCCCACGATCAGGCGAATGGCGGCGATGTCGTAGATTTCGCTGAAGTCTTTTTGCTGCCGCTCCATTTTGCGGTAGATACCGTACAGGTGCTTGGGGCGACTGCTGACATCGACCACCTGAATCTCGGACTGGTGCATGCGCTGGCGCAGGGTTTCGGCCACCTGCACCAGCCGTGCCTCGCGGTCGGCCCGCTTTTCGGTGATGTGGCGCTGCATCTGCCGGTAGGCATCTGGTTCTAGATATTTAAAGGAGAGATCTTCTAGCTCCCACTTAAAGCGCCCGATTCCCAGCCGGTTGGCCAAGGGCGCAAAGATCTCCATGGTTTCGCGGGCGATGCGGCGGCGTTTTTCGTCGCTGAGGTGCTCCAGGGTGCGCATGTTGTGGAGGCGATCGGCCAGCTTCACCACAATCACGCGAATGTCCTGGGCCATGGCCAGGAACATGCGGCGAAAGTTTTCGGCCTGGCGCTCGGTTTTGCTCTCGAAATTGAACTTCGACAGCTTGGTGACCCCTTCCACCAGCTGCCGTACCTCGTCGCCGAAGTGGCTCTCCAGCTCCTCGGGGGTGATGTCGGTGTCTTCGACAATGTCGTGGAGAAAGCCCGAGGCAATCATGGCGCTGTCGCCGCCCAGGTCACGCAGCAGCCCGGCTACGGCGATGGGGTGGCAGATGTAGGGCTCCCCCGAGGCGCGGTACTGGCCCTTGTGCAGGGTGTAGGCAAACTCAAAGGCCTGGCACACCAGCAGGTTGTTGGACTTGTCTTCGGGGTCGTGGGCAGGGTCATCATGACTGTCATCGTGGTGGGTCAGCACGCAGGTTTCGAGCCAACCGGGCAGGGTGCAGTCATCGGGGAGGGGAGGATGAACTGTTGCAGTCATAGGATGCCAGTGACCTATCAGGGAAAGGGCGGGAACTCAGCGAGCTAGAGCACAATGACAACGAGTTGAACACTGTATTGAGATCGGTCTAGGAAGCAAAGAAATTGAGGTTGTTAAATGATTGCCCTCCGGAGCGGGACGGCAATCGCTGGACGGTGGAAATTGAGGAAATAAAACCCATCAAACGCATACAAATGTTCTACACAAAGAAGAACTCTAGGGCCCGGGTAAGGCAGCGCGTTTGAGATAGAGATAACCTACACCATAACTCTGAGGAAGATCTCCCCGTTGGCCGGGCTGCAATAAATGCTTAGGGCCGGGTTTTAAGTTAATGGAGTGTTGTGTATTAACCTTAACATTTGTCCCCCCAGGGGGGAATCGGCAGTTTATCTTTCGCTACGGTAAAACGTGGCCAAGGGACCTCGTTCACTGCTCTAAAAGGGCCTATAACTATGATAAATGCCCTGTCAAATCTGCGATCGCACCTGCACGACCTGGAGAGCCTGGGGCGATCGGCCAACCCTGACGGTGGTCGGCTACAGGCCCAGTTTTTGATCGCTCAGCAGCACTTTCAGCACCAGCTTTTGCCCCTGGGTGACGAGCTACCCAGCACCCAGCCGGTGCTGACTGAGATCAACCGCACCCTGCGCCTGCTGGCCATGGATGTGGCCTTTTTGCAGGCGGCCCGCCAATCGACCACCACCCAGCAGCGCCAGCGCCTGCTGGGGGCAAAAGTTCAGCAGCTGCTGGGCTTTTGCGCGGCCCTGGAGCGGGCGATCGCCGACGCGCCCTAATGCCCAGCCCAGGTGGTTTAATAGTAGGGGCTCGCTGGGCCAGTGATCTAAAACGTGGTTGGGAGTAGGTGCTTTGTATCAGTGCCCAAAGGAAGGGGAGATCGAACTGCAAGACGGTCAGCTCGCGCCGGAGCTGGCGGTCAAAGCCTGCCCCAGCTGTGGCGGCGCGTGGATTCCCCCCGAAAACTACGCCGACTGGCAAAGCTCGCAGATTGACCCTGACGAGCCCATTCGAGTGGCGGTGCTGCCCCTGTCGCTGAGCACCCCGTTTCAGCCCGCCGCCCTCGACAACCGGGCTGCCCTGTGCCCCGACTGCCGCAGCTACCTGGTGCGGGGGCGCATTACCCTTCAGCAGGGGTCGTTTTATGTGGAGCGCTGCCCCAACTGCAATGGCATCTGGTGCGACGCGGGCGAGTGGGAGATGCTGCACCAGCTCCAGTTGCAGACCCACATTGAGTACATTTTTTCCGCCGACTGGCAGGCTCAGGTGCGCGAGCTAGAGCACACCCAGCGCGAACGCCAGGCCACCGTTGACAAGCTGGGGGCCGACATTGCCCAGCGCGTGTTTGAGCTGGCTGACATTCTAGAGCAGCACCCCAACGGAGATTTTGGGGTGGCGTATTTGATGCGACGAGTTGATCAATAAGAGAGTTTTAAGTTTTGAATTTTGAGTTTACGGCTTGAGTCAAAAACTTAAAACTAAGCATTTCTCCGTTGGAGACGCTTCGCGAACAAAACTTAGAACTTTCGGTCTCACCCATCACCCCTGACTCCCCTGCAATGCCCGACTCGCTGCTCACCCTCGAAAATTTCTCGGTCACCTACCCCGGTCAGGCTGAGCGGGCGGTGGATGGCGTTTCGCTAGAGCTGGCGGCGGGGGAAAAGCTGGGCCTGGTGGGGGAGAGCGGCTGCGGCAAGAGCACCCTGGGGCGGGCGGCGCTGCGGTTGCTGCCCAGGGGCACAGCGCTCCAGGGGCGGGTGTGGTTTAAGGGCGAGTCGGTGCTCGACTTTGGCCCCCAGCGGCTGCGCCGGTTTCGGGGCGAGGCGATCGCCCTGGTGTTTCAAGACCCGATGACGCGGCTCAACCCGCTGATGACCATTGGCGACCACTGCACCGAAACCCTGCGCGCCCACCGCCCGGAGGTATCGGCGGCGGCGGCCAGGGAGCGGGCGATCGCCGTGCTCGAAAAGGTAAACATCTCCGCCAGCCGGTTTGGCCAGTACCCCCACGAGTTTAGCGGCGGCATGCGCCAGCGGGTAGCGATCGCCCTGGCGATGATTTTAGAGCCCCAGCTGATCGTGGCCGACGAGCCCACCACCAGCCTGGATGTGACGGTGTCGGCTCAGATTCTCGACGAGCTGACGCGGCTGTGCGACGAGCTGGGCACGGCCCTGGTGCTGATCTCCCACGATCTGTCGCTGGTGGCGGAGTACTGCGATCGCGTGGCGGTCATGTACCAGGGCCGGATGGTGGAGGAGGGTGCGGCGGCCACGGTGTTGCAACACCCCCAGGACGGCTACACGCGATCGCTGGTGGAGTCTGCCCTGCGGATGCAGCAGGCCGAGGGGCTGGCCTACACCGCTGCCCCTGCCGCGCCTCTGCTGCGGCTGATTGACCTCAAACAGCACTACACCCTGGAGGCCAGCCCGATTGCCCGACTGCTGGGCGGTCAGGCGTCGAAGGTGATTAAGGCGGTAGACGGGGTATCGCTGGAAATTTACCCCGGCGAGGTGGTGGGGCTGGTGGGCGAGTCGGGCTGCGGCAAGAGCACCCTGTCGCGCACCATTTTGCAGCTGGTGAAGCCCACCGCAGGCCGGGTCGAGTTTGACGGCACCGAGCTTACTGCGCTGTCGCGCCGGGCCATGCGCCAGCAGCGGCGGCAGCTGCAAATGGTGTTTCAAGACCCCCACGCCTGCCTCAACCCGATGATGACCGTGGGCAAAAGCGTTGCCGACCCGCTGCTGATCCACGGTCTGGCCACCGTCGCCGAGGCCGAAAAACAGGCCCACGCCATGCTGGCCCGGGTCAGCCTTACCCCTACCGCCGACTATTTCAATCGCTTCCCCGGCGATCTGTCGGGGGGACAGCAGCAGCGGGTGGCGATCGCCCGCGCCCTGATCACCCACCCCAAGCTGGTGATCTGCGATGAACCCGTCAGCATGCTCGACGCCACGGTACAAACCCAGGTGTTGGAGCTGATGATCGCCCTCAAGCAGGAGTTTGATCTCACCTACCTGTTTATCACCCACGACCTGTGGGTGGCGCGGTTTATGTGCGATCGCATTGCCGTCATGCAGCAGGGCAAAATTGTCGAGCTAGCCGCAACCAAAACCCTGTTTGAGTCGCCCCAGCACCCCTACACCCAAACCCTGCTGCGATCGGTGTCGGTACTGGCGAAGGGCACTTAGGGCGTGTCATCAATATCGATGCCCAGATCCCGCAGACGCGCTGCCAGTGCCTCTGCCCGCTGCCGGGCGGCATCGCGCTCCTGCTGGGCCGCATCGCGCTCCTGCTGAGCCGCATCGCGCTCCTGCTGCATCAGCTCATTTTCCTGGACTAGCGCTTCGCGCACCTGCTCGACTTCCTCGCGGTCGAGCAGTTTGGTGCCGGTGGTGGGGTCAAAGAAGCGCAGGGCCATAGGTAAGGGGGCAATCCCCAGCCCGGCGTAGGGAGCGTGTAGCTGCAAATCAAGACCCAGCACGCGGCTGTGAATAAAGGGGATCCCTTCGGAGGAGGTGGACACAGGGAGCGGCTGGTAGCTACCGTCGATCAGCTGAGAGCCGCGCAGTTGGGGGTTGAGGTAGTCGGCGGTGGGGTCGTACTGAAAGTATTCTTCAACGCCCAAGTTGGCATAGAGACGGGGCTTTTCCGTTTCATCCTGGCGCTTGGTGGTGCGGGAGGTGATTTCTAAGACGAAGCTGGGCAGTTTGCTGCCCTCCTGCCATGCTTTGTAGCTGCGGCGCTGGCGCTGGCTGACCCCAAAGATAACGAACACATCGGGCGAAACGGACGCCTTGGGATTGCCCTCTTCGTAGTAAATGAACAAGTTCCCGGAGACATAGACGTTGGGGCGGCTCTTGAAGTACAGCCGCAGCACCTCCACGCAATAGATCAAGTAATCGCGCGTGGCATCACTTTCGGTCATCGGTTGCCCATCGGTGTCGGGGTAGACGATGCGATCGGAGATGAAGCCGCTGGTCTCAGCCATCGGGGCAGAATCCTCCGCAGGTCGGTATGGCCTTCATTATGACACCGATACCTTGGGTTAATATTGGGATCGATTTTGGCTCTGTCCCAATCCGAGGGTGGAGCCTAGTGCCCAATGGGGAGCGATCGCTCTACATTTCATGAACTTAGTGCGCTCCTGCTTGGAAGAGTCGGCTACGCTCTTGAAATCTTCTAGTGACGGGTTTTTAGGGCATCTATGAAACAGCTTCCGTTTATTGTTCAAAAATTTGTCTTCGCTGACGAAAGCCTGGCCCAAATCGTCGATCTAGATGATCTCAGGGGCGTGGAGGGCAAGGTGCCGGGCTATTTTGTCATGAGTAGCGCTCCGCCCAACATCGAGGAGGCCCAGGAGGCCAGCAGGCAGCTTCAGCAGCAGGCCGAGCAGGGCATCAACGAGATCGCCGACCACCTGTGCCGCATGATGGACATGGATGCCGAGGGCAACACCCACGGCGACGCCGAGCTAGTCATCACCGTGCACGGCTACAACACCAACCGCAAAGGTGTAGAAGCCTGGTATCGAGATATTTTTAAGTACGTCAACCGCCACGATGGCATCGTCAGTGCCTCCCCCAACCGGGTTTTTATCGGCTATCGATGGCCATCTGAGAACGTAGACCTGGAGACCAAAAAGATCGTTGAAGCCTTGGGAGCGCTGCCGCCAGTACCTCGAGATCTGCTCATAACTGGGGGTATAGCGGCCCTGGCGCTGCTGCTTTTTGAGCTATTTAACATTTTGCAACCCTCTGTTTTGGGGTTTTTAGTCGCCCTGACGCTGGTACTACTTTTTGCCCTGGGCATGCTGATGGTAGCCCTGCTCGTGCTGCGTCTGGTGGAGTATTTTCGCGACTACTATCGGGCGGACAATTTTGGAGTTCTAGATCTAGTTGAACTGCTGCGTCAGATTGACCAGGCTATTGTGCAGCGCACCGCCGCCGGGAAATTTTCCCTATCCCACAGCGAGTCCGAAAAGCGAGCCGCCATCGCCCAATCTCGAGAAATTTGGACCCAGGCCAGCCACAATAAAGTCAAACTCAGCTTCATTGGCCACAGCATGGGTGGCTTTGTGGTCACCAACGTGATTCGCATTTTGTCAGACGTATTTGACTCGCGATCGGTGACCCAGCAGCCCTGTAGCGATGTGGGTGACGTGTACCGCCTGGAGCGGCTAATTCTGGCTTCTCCCGATATTCCAGTGTTGACCATTGTGTCGAGCCGAGCCAATTTTTTAGCCTCGTCGCTGCGACGATTTTCTGAGTCGTACCTGTTCTCTAGTGAGGGGGATATTGCCCTGCGCATTGCCTCTACGGCGGCCAACTACATTGCTTTTCCGAGTAAAACCCAGGAGCGGGGCTATCGATTGGGCAATGTGGCACTGCAAAATAGAACGGGCAGCACCAACGACTATGGCCTGATCAATTTAGAGGCGTTAGATCAGCATTTCCCGATCGAGATGCCCGTGGGCGAGGCGATCGCTAAGTCGAAGGAAAACGTGATGGAAAACCTGTTTCTCACCGCCCAGCGATTTTACGTGGGGGGAGTGGTCACCCTGGCCAGCCTATTTCAGAGACAGGCGAAACGGGACAGCACCCAAGCCACGGTGGCCGATTTTTTCACCTATTTTGACTGCACCGACTACACCGATATCAAATACAATCTCAACGATGAAACCTGCTCAGCCCAGCCCGAGGGAATTTTGACCCGCGCCCTGGGTCGAGCGGTACTCAAACCCATTGACTATTTGCTGCTGACCTTCGACTATGCGACCAGCCGCCGCGATGTGCACGGCGGCTATTTTAAGGCCCCATTCAGCCGCCAGCTGCTCTACCGCCTGGCGTTTTTGGGCTTTAGCGACTACCTAGACACCCTCGATGGCGATCGCCAGGTGGCTCTCAGCCAGCTGCACATGCAGTGTCGGGGGTTTAAAATTCAGAGCTATCTCTCGCCCATGCGCTACCGGGTGAGCGTTCAGGGGGGCAATGTAGAGGGCACTAAGACCGAAATGCTCAATGCGATCGAGCGGCAGGAGAGGGTGGGGGAGTGGATGGGTGAATAGGGGCAGACCTACATGGCTGTCCGGGCTAGGGTGATGGGTAGATGAGGGGGTGGGTTTACCAGAGGATAGTTTGGCCTTGGCCCCAAAAGCCGTCGTACTTGGTGACGGTGATGTCGCCCTGCACCTGGGTTTGGCAGGCCAGGCGCAGGGCGCGGGTGGAGTCGTGGGGCGGCAGGGATCGGCGCGCCCGATCTTTCCAGTTGACCGCTGAAACCTCCCCCTGAATCTCCACGGCGCAGGTGCCGCAGGTGCCGAGGCTGCGGCAGTTGATCAGCTCCGCCCGACCGTTGTAGAGATCGACGCCGTGGGCCAGCAGCACCTGACGCAGGTTGGCCCCGGCGTCGCACGGTATGGTCTTTCCCTGGGCGGTGACGGTGGGCATGGCATTTCTTAGTAGACGAAGAATATCTACGTTTTATAACGCGATCGCCCCGCCGACTCAAGCCACCCCAGCCCAGGGATTAATGTAGATAAGGCCATAGCCAATTGAGTTACTGAACGTTGGAACGTTGGAACGTTGGAACGTTCACACCTTTTAAGCTTTACCGTTGGAACTCTGGCTACGGTTAAACTTTTGAGAGCATTTTGGCTATGGCTGAGCAGCGCGATGGGCTACGTCCCCCCCTTTACATCTACGACACCACCCTGCGCGATGGTGCCCAGCGGGAGGGGCTGGCCCTCTCGATCGAAGACAAAATTCGCATTGCCCGCAGGCTCGACGCCCTGGGGGTGCCTTTTATCGAGGGCGGCTGGCCGGGAGCCAACCCCAAGGATGTGCAGTTCTTCTGGCAGCTGAGAGAAACCCCCCTCACCCAGGCCAGCGTCACCGCCTTTTGCTCGACCCGTCGCCCCGGCCAGGTGGCCGCCGCCGAACCCATGCTACAGCCGGTGCTGGCCGCTGGCACCGAGTGGATTACGCTGTTTGGCAAATCCTGGGATCTGCACGTCACCACCGGCCTGCAAACCACCCTGGCCGAAAACCTGGCCATGATCGACGACACCATTGGCTACTTTCGCAGCCAGGGCCGCCGGGTGATCTACGACGCCGAGCACTGGTTTGACGGCTATCTGGCGAACCCAGACTACGCCCTGGAGACCCTGGGGGCGGCGGTAAGAGCCGGGGCCGAGTGGCTGGTGCTGTGCGACACCAACGGCGGCACCCTGCCCCAGCAGGTGGGTGAGATTGTCGCCGCTGTTAATACCTGGCTCCAGCAATTTCCCGCCCCCCGGCCCCAGCTGGGCATCCATACCCACAACGACAGCGGCACGGCGGTGGCCAACGCCATGGCGGCGGTGGCGGCGGGGGCCACCATGGTGCAGGGCACCATCAACGGCTACGGCGAGCGCTGCGGCAACGCCAACCTCTGCACCCTGATTCCCAACCTGCAGCTCAAGCTGGGCTACCCCTGCATTGCCCCGGCCCGGCTCGAAACCCTGGCCGAAACCAGCCGCTTCATCAGCGAGGTGGTGAACTTGGCCCCCGACGACCACGCCCCCTACGTGGGGCGATCGGCCTTTGCCCACAAGGGCGGCATCCACGTCAGCGCCGTGGAGCGCGAGCCAAAAACCTACGAGCACATCGACCCGGCCAGCGTGGGCAACAGCCGCCGCATTGTGGTGTCTGACCAGGCGGGGCTGAGCAACGTGCTGGCGCTGGCCCGCAGCTTTGGTCTAGTGCTAGAGCGCCACGACCCGGCCTCGCGCCAGCTGCTCACCCGGCTCAAAGCCCTGGAGCACGAGGGCTACCAGTTTGAGGCCGCCGAGGCCAGCTTTGAACTACTCATGCGCGAAGCCCTGGGCGATCGCCCCCGCTTTTTCGACCTCAAGGGCTTCTACATCAACTGTCAGCACCAGGGCAATGGCGACGGCCACAGCAGCCAGTCCCTGGCCACGATCAAAGTCATGGTGGGGGAGGAGGAAATTCTCGCCGCCGCCGAGGGCAACGGCCCGGTGGCGGCGCTGGATACGGCCCTGCGCAAGGCGCTGCTGACGTTTTACCCGGCGATCGCCCACTTTCACCTCTCCGACTACAAGGTGCGGATCATCGACAGCGGCGCGGGCACGGCGGCCAAAACCCGAGTGCTGGTCGAGTCGAGCAACGGCACCCAGCGCTGGACCACCCTGGGCGTTTCCACCAATATCATCGAAGCCTCGTACCAGGCCGTCACCGAAGGGCTGGAGTACGGGCTGATGCTGGAGACCGAGCAGCGCTCCTGCGCGATCGCCTTCTAGCAACGTGCAAAGGTTTGAACGCTTGAGAGGATTTTGGCTGTCCTAACCACCATGACTCTGGCTACGCTAGACTTGACCAAGCTGATTTTGACAGGGCCAGCCGTTCTGGGTGCAGGGTGCAAGGTATACGGTCTACGGCTCGCCTTGAACCTGAAACCTTGAACCGTATACCCCACTGATCCGTCATCTTTAGCTTGGCAGTCTACTAGTCCAGCAGTGTTTTTTCCATAAAGGAGCTGTTGGGATCGTCGGTGTAGTCGCCAAAGGGCCCGCGATAGGTGAATCCGTAGCGCTCGTATAGGGCGCGGGCAGGGGCAAAGGCAGGGAACGCGCCGGTTTCTAGATAGAGGTGGCTGTAGCCCCGCTGCCGGGCAACTTCGACAATGTGAGCCAAAATTCTGGCGGCAACGCCCCGGCGGCGGTGAGCGGCGGCAGTCCGCATCGACTTAATTTCGCCGCTGGTGGCGTCGAGGGCTTTGAGCGCGCCGCAGCCCAGCAGATCGTCAGCCTCCCAGGCCGTCCAGAAGGTAATGTTTGGGGCCTTCAACCGCTCTAAATCCAGCGCGTGAACGCTGCCAGGGGGCGTAATTTCGTGCATATTTTCCCAGTGCTCACGCAGCAGGGCAACGATCTGGGGCCCGGTTAGGTCATCTTCGCGAATGTCCATACTGAGTTTTACTGAGTTTCATGGGGGTGGCGTCTGGCCAAACCGTTGCCACTGGGTGGGGGGCGGCATGAGGAACTCGTAGGCCCCCGCCGCCCGGCCTGGAGCGGCGGTCAGCACAATGTCAAAGGACAGCGACAGGCGCAGATCGTCGGTGTGGTTGGGTGTCACCCCGTGGCGCTGCTTGGCGGGGAAGAGAATCAGCCGTCCTTCGGTGGGCAGGTAGAGGGCCTGGTCTTGGTTGAGGTAGTTCCATGTGGCAATGATGTCGGTATTCTCGCTGCCGAGGCCGGGGCTGACCTCGTTGGGCCGGGCGTCATCTAAGAAGGCGAGACAGCCCGCCCCATCGGTGCCCGACTCGGGCACGGCAACGTAGTATACGGCGCTGACATGGGCGGTGTTGTGGCAGTGGGCACCGACCTCTTGCTGGGGGCGCGACACCACAGGCCAGGCCCGCTGAATGTAGAGCTCGACCTGGCTGAGATCGAGGCCCAGCTCTTGCAGATAGATCACCGCATGGGTTTCAACCTGGGCCACCACCCAGCTAAAGCGGGGATCGGTGTGCACCCGCTCAACGCCGTGAAGATCGCCCGTCCAGGCCATTTCGGGAAAGTTGCGGGGGGCATCGCCCTGGGCCTCCAGATCGAGAATGGCTGCGGTGAGGGCGGCTTTGTGCTGGGCGGCGTCGGGCAAATCGTCGTAGTAAACGGCGAGGGGAAACCAGGTATCGACGGGCATTGGGGTGGGGAGTTTTAGTTTTAAGTTTTGAGTTTTGAGGGGGGCAGGAGAGGGGAGGGGGGTGGGTTAAGGGGGAGTTAACGGGGCTGGGGGGCTGGGGCGGTAGGTCATACTGTTAGACGTTGGTGTAGATCGATCGACCGGCCTGCACGTTAGCCCAGCTTAGCAGGGTAAAGGATGCCCTCAGATGTTCTCCATGGCGTGGATTACAGCTCAACCCATTGCCCACCGGGGCCTGCACCAGGGCGCGGTGGTGCCTGAGAATTCGCTGGCGGCGTTTGAGGCGGCGATCGCCGCTCACCACCCCATCGAGCTAGACGTGCAGCTGCTGGCCGACGGTCATCTGGCGGTGTTTCACGATCGCGATCTAAAGCGTCTGACGGGCCAAAAAAAGCGCATTGCCGATCAAACCCTGGCCACCCTCAAGCAATACCGCCTCTACGCCACCGACCAGTCGATTCCCCTGCTGGCGGAGGTGCTGGCCCTGGTAAATGGGCAAGTGCCGCTGCTGATCGAAATTAAGAACGAAAAGAAGGTCGGCCCGCCCGAGCAGGCGCTGGTAAAGACCCTGGCGGGCTATCGGGGCGAGTTTGCGGTGCAGTCGTTTAACCCGCGATCGCTCCAGTGGTTTAAGCGCTACGCACCCGACATTCCCCGTGGTCAGCTGGCCAGCAAGCCGCAGCAGTTTTTGCGCAGCCACCTGCTGCTCACCTGGGCCAGTGCCCCCCACTTTATTTCCTACAATGTCAAGGCGCTGCCCACTCTGCCCACCACCCTGGCCCGGCGATACTTTCAGCTGCCCCTGCTGGCCTGGACGGTGCGCAGCCAGACCGACTGCGATCGCGCCATTATGCACGCCGACAACTATATTTTTGACCGGTTTTAGCGCCCCTGGCCCCGCCGCTCAGCAACGATTCAGGGCCTACTCATGGGAATTGCCCCTGGGGTCAGCTACATTGGGCTGCCTGAGCTATAGCCATAGTCGATTGGGTTGAGACATTCAGCACCCCCAGGAGCGTGCAAACGTTTGCACGCTCCTGGGGAAATTGCTTAACCAGACTGGCTACAGCCATATTCCTGTCTTGGGGCCGCAGCGATGTCATTGCCTTTGATTTCAATCGTTATTCCCACCCTCAATGAGGCGAGAAACCTGCCGCAGACCCTGGCCCCCCTGCCGGGGGCAACCAGGGTCGAGGTGGTAGTAGTCGATGGCGGCAGTGGAGACCAGACCGCAGCGGTGGCCCAAGGGCTGGGAGTGCGGGTGATTGAGTCTGCGCCGGGGCGATCGCGCCAGCTCAATGCCGGAGCCACCGTGGCCAGGGGCGAAATTCTGCTGTTTCTCCATGCTGACACTCGCCTGCCCGCCGGGTTTGACTGGGCTATTCGTCAAACCCTGGCTCAGCCTGGGGTGGTGGCCGGAGCCTTTCGCCTCACCATCGATGGCCCCAGTCGGGGGCTGCGCTGGGTGGAGCGGGGAGTACAGGTGCGATCGCGCTTGCTGCAAATGCCCTACGGCGACCAGGGACTTTTTTTGCGGGCCAAAACGTTTCACAGGCTGGGCGGCTTCCCTGACCTGCCCATGATGGAAGACTTTGAGCTGGTGCGACGGCTGAGAAGGCTGGGAAAAGTGGCGATCGCGCCCCAGGCGGTGGTGACGAGCGATCGCCGCTGGCGCACCCTCGGCACGGTGCGTACCACCCTGGCCAACCAGGTCATGATCGCCGGTTACCTGCTGGGGGTTGACCCCCACCAACTGGCCCGCTGGTACAGAGACCTGGGCAAACCCCGCTAGGCAGGGGAGACAGATGAGGGTTTGCCACTATCCCGACAGCAACCCGCCGCTCATGCGCTTCATCACCCGACCCGCAATATCGGCGTAGCGCACCTCTCCGGCCAAAATTTGCCCCAGGCGCTGGGTGGCGGTGGGGCGCTTAATGCCCACCCGGTAGCCAATCCCCGGCACCCGAAAGAATAGCCCGGCGATGCGTTTGGCCCAGGGCATGTCCTCCCCCCAGGTGGCGTGCATGGCGGCGGTGTAGTTCGCCAATGCGTCAGCATCCCCAGCCAGCGCGGCATCGATCGCCGCAGCGGCCCGCACCCCGCTGATCATACCGGGGCGAATGCCCTCGGCGCTGAGGGGGTCAACAATGGCACCCGCTTCGCCCACCAGCACTGCCCGGTGGGTGTGCAGCGGGTGGTTGCCGTCCCACAGCTTGAGCGGATGGCTGTAGAGCGTGCCCGCGTCGAGGCTGACGCCGAAAGACTGGCTATAGTTGTCGAGCACTTTGCGGTGGTCTGCCGGGGCCTGACCCAAAAAGGTCACTGCCCCAATGGAGTAGCCCTCGGCCTTGGGAAAATTCCAGGCGCAGCCCTGCTTGACGAGGCCAAACTCAAAGTTGATGGCGCAGTTGTCGGCCACGGCGGCGGGCACCTCCAGCACGCTGGCAGTGCGCCGGGCTAACTCGGGAAAGCCCAGCCACTGGGCCATAGGGCCAGTGGCACCGTCGGCGGCCACCAGGTAGGCGGCGTCCAGGGTTTCATCGGGGGTGGATACCTGCCAGTAGTCGCCTTTATTCTCAATGGCGGTGACGGCGGTGGAATGCTTAAGTTGTGCCCCCTGGCCCTGGGCCTGCTGCACCAGAAAGTGATCGAAGACCTCACGGTTTACCATCCAGATCGGGGCTGCCGTCGTGAGTTCGGCCTCAATTGGGTCACCCAGCTTATAGGTGTAGCGGACACGGCGCATGGGGCGGGCGATCGCCGGGGCAAAGTCGAAGTCAAACAACTCAGCCACACTGGGCGACACCGCACCGCTACAGGGCTTGTAGCGCGGCAGCGCCTCTTTTTCCAGCATCAGCACCGAGTGCCCCTGCTTGGCCAGGTGGTAGGCAGTCGCAGCTCCGGCGGGGCCAGCCCCCACCACAATCACGTCATACATCGGGTTTTCGGCTTGTTGGTAGATCGGCAACGTTTCTCTGCCTCATCCTACCGTTTTGGCCGAGGGACAACGCCAGCGCCGTCAGGGGTGCCCCCCCTGGGCATTGCACGCTGAGGGAGGCTCGCGGTTAAGTAAACAGGTTGGGTCACGCATTTTTTTAGAATCTATAGCCTAGAACCACGGAATTTCTACCTAGGGACATTTTCAGCCGTCACCCTGAGCCATTTATCTTTTCGAGTACTATGCAACGTAATTTGATCAAAGCTCTTACCGTTGGTACCCTGGGCGGCTTGGCCATGGGGCTGTCGTCGGGCTGCGCTGGCGACAGCCCAACGGCCAATTCCCCGGCGACAGGCACCCCAGAAACCGCTAGCTCAGAAACCGCTGGCGACGAGAGCGGCACGCTGGTGATTCGCGCCAATGGCGAAGACTTCGTGCGCGAGGGGTTTACCACCAAAGACGGCTGGCAAATTGAGTTTGACAACGTCTACGTGTCGCTGGCCGACATCACCGCCGCCCAAACCGACCCACCCTTTGATCCTGAGGCGGGCAATACCCTAGAGGCCAAAGCCGAGGTCAAAATTGAGGGCACCCAGGTGGTTGACCTGGCCGAGGGCGATGCCACCGCTGACCCGGTGGTCGTGAGTGAGGTTGAGGCTCCGGCGGGGCGCTTCAACGCTTTGGCCTGGCGCATGGTGCCCGCCGAAAGCGGCCCGGCGGAGGGCTACACGATTTGGATGCAGGGCACCGCCACCAGAGACGGGGAGACCGTGCCGTTTACCATCAAGGTGAACGAAGAACTGGCCTTCACCTGCGGCGACTTTGTGGGCGATGAGCGCAAGGGCATTCTGGCCGCTGGGGAAGAAGCTGAGCTAGAGGCCACCTTCCACTTTGACCACCTGTTTGGCGACGGCGACGCCCCCGCCGATGACAGCATCAATACTGGGGCGCTGGGGTTTGACCCGCTGGCGGCCCTGGCTGCCAATGGTGCCCTGGATGTCGATAGCGCCGCGCTGCAGGCAGGGCTGTCTCAGACAGATTACACTACCTTTTTGTCTATTTTGCCGAGCCTGGGCCACGTGGGTGAAGGCCACTGCGCGGAGGTTCGACTGACTAGCCTATGAATGTAAGACTGTCATTGGTGCTAGGGCTGGGACTGGTGGGCTGGGGCCTGCCGGTGCTGGCCCACGGTGTCGTGCTGGAGCATCGCCAGGTGGGCAGTGTGGAGGTGGTCGCCCAGTACGAAACCGGGGAACCCATGGCCAACGCCCAGGTGGTGGTCTATGCCCCAGATAACCCCACCGAGGCCTGGCAGCAGGGCACCACCGACGACCAGGGGCGCTTTAGCTTTGTGCCCGACGAGACCCTCCCCGGCAGCTGGGAGGTGATGGTGCGCCAGGCGGGCCACGGCGGGGTCATGACGATTCCGGTCAGCGCGGCGATGGCCGATGGTGCGCCGCCTGGGGAGCCGGATGAAGCCTCTGACAGCCCGGCGAGGGCAGAGGGTACAGAGTTGGAGCCCAATTCGGGGCCCAATTCTGTAATCTCTCCAAGGACTAGCCTGTCTCCGGTACAGCGGGGTATTACCATTGGCTCTGTAATTTGGGGCTTTGTCGGCACCGCTCTCTTTTTCGCCCGAGGCAAGCGCTAGTGCACATTCCCGACGGAATTTTATCGGCCCAGGTCTGTGCGGCGGGGTATGCTGTCACCGGCCTGGCGACCTGGTATTCCCTGCGGCAGATCAATCGCCAGCCCAACCCAACAGCGGCGGTGCCCAAGGCGTCGCTGCTGACGGCGGCTTTTTTTGTGGCCTCATCTATTTATATTCCGGTGCCGCCCGCCAGCGTGCACCTGATCCTCAACGGGCTGCTGGGGGTAGTGCTGGGCTACTTTGCTTTTCCGGCGATTTTGATTGGCCTGTTTTTTCAGGCGCTGGTGATTGGCCACGGCGGCATCACTACCCTAGGGGTGAATGCGGCGATGATGGGTATCCCGGCGCTGCTGGCCTACCACATCTTTCAGCGGCGCAACTCGTTGGGTAAGTTTCTGGGGGAGCCGACTCGCACCGGCCTGTTTGCCTTTTTGGGAGGCGCGCTGGGGCTCGGGGTAGCGGCGCTGATTTTTTTGGCGCTGATTATTTTGAATATTCCCGCCCAGCTCGACGGGGAGGCCGAGCGGGCGGCGGTGCTGACCCTGTCGATTGCCCACATACCGCTGGCGATGGTTGAAGGCGTTTTTACCACCATGCTGGTGCTGTTTTTGCGCCGGGTGAAGCCCGAGATTTTGGAGGGTTAAACCCTATGGGAGCCGCTGGCCTTGATACCTACGTTCACCGCGACTCGGTGATCCACCGCTGGTCGCCCCGGCTTAAGCTGATCAGCTTAGTGGTGCTGATGTTTGCCTTTGCTACGGTGCGTCAGCTGGCTCTAGTGCCCTGGATGCTGGGCCTGGCGGCGTCACTCTACGGCCTGTCGGGGCTGCCGGTGGTTTTTTTGCGGCAGCGGCTGAGCTATCCGGGGCTGTTTATCTTGGCGCTGGTGGTGCTGCTGCCGCTGACGGTAGGGGATACGGTGCTGGGGGAGTGGGGCTGGCTGACTCTGCGCCAGGAGGGGCTGGTGGCCACGCTGCTGATCGTGGGGCGGTTTTTGTCGATTTTGACCCTGGGATTTATTTTGCTGGGTACGACGCCGTTTTTGACCCTGCTGCACGCCATGCGATCGCTCGGTCTGCCCACCATTCTGGCCGATATGACCCTGCTGTCGTACCGCTACCTGTTTGAGATTGCCGCCATGCTGACGACGATGCAGCAGGCCATGGGGCTGCGGGGCTTTGGCCACAAGCGCCAGCGCTGGCTGCACATCAACCGCCAGACCATGGAGCAGTTGGCCATGCTGGCCGGCAATTTGCTCATTCGCAGCTACGAACAGTCAGACCGGGTCTACCGGGCAATGCGGCTGCGGGGCTACGGCTACGGCGCAAGGTCAGCCGTGGGGCAGAGGGCGACGGCCCAGCCCAACACCCTAAGCTGGGGATTGACCGGAGTCGTGCTGGCCGCAGCGGTAGCATTAGTTATTGCTGAAGGAATATTGCGCCAGGGATGGATGTGCCAAGCATGGATGTGCCAATGATGGATTCGGTCTCGACCGGTTTTGCCCCCCGATCGCTGGCTCCAGAGACCCAGCCAGCGGCGATCGCAGCCCAAAGGCTCTCCTTTGGCTACCCCGACCAGCCCGACGTGTTGGACAATATCTCGCTGACGGTGCAGGCGGGCGATCGCGTCGGCATCATCGGCCACAACGGCTGCGGCAAAACCACCCTGTTCATGCTGCTCTGCGGGGTGCTCGCCCCCGCCGCCGGGAATATCCAGCTATTTGGCGAACCCCTCAAGCCCGGCCAGTTTCGCCCCGAAGTTGGCCTGCTCTTCCAGGATCCCGACGACCAGCTGTTCTCGGCTTCGGTGCGCGACGACATTGCCTTTGGCCCCCAAAACATGGGCTTTGCCCCCGCCGAGGTCGCCGCCCGCGTCGCCCAGGCCGCCGAGACGGCGGGCATCACTCACCTGCTCGATCGCCCGCCCCACCACCTCTCCGGCGGCGAAAAGCAAATGGTGGCGATCGCCGGACTCCTCGCCATGACCCCCCAGATCATCCTCTACGACGAACCCACCGCCAGCCTCGACCTCCGCACCCGCCGCCGCCTGATCCGCTTCCTGCAGGCCTCCACCGAAACCGTGCTGATCTCCTCCCACGACCTGGAGTTTGTGCTAGAAGTGTGCGATCGCGTCATTCTCATCGACGAAGGCCGCATCATCGCCGACGGCTGCCCAAAGGCGATCATGGGCGACCAGGCGCTCATGGAAAAGCACGGCCTAGAGAAGCCCCACTCGCTGATTCCCCATGGGGAGCGGCATCATGGGGTATAGGGGGAGAGTTTTGAGTTTTGAGTTGCGGTTGAGAGGGTGGGGGAGATGGGGGCGGGGGGGGAGGTGCAGGGGTGAGTGTTGCCTACAGGCCCATTTGCAGAACATAGGTTTAAACCGATGATCGGTCAGTCCTTTCCGTGAGGTGAAGGACGGCGGAACGTCCTTCTCGTAGGCCGCAGGACGCGCGGAGCGGGGGGTCTGGGGCCTGCGAAATGGCCCCAGCGGCAGGTTTGGCTTTTGACACCCAGCTGTGCGCCGCCCTAGATTGGCATCACAGCCCCAGATGGCATCACAAAAAGCGTGCCTGAATCCGGCTGTACGGCGTGGACGATACCTACAGTAGAGCCCAGTAGAGCGGCAAAGGCGGGAAACACCCCATAGGCGAACGCCCTTCGACCCTACAAAACGTTTGCAGTGTAAGGCTCAAACAGAGAACAATCGCCCTTCTTCACCGTAATCACCGTCTTCACCCCGCCCCGCCGGGTGTAGTCGCCAATCACCCGCAGGCCGCGCGGCTGTAGCTCCTCCCACAGGCGATCGGCGACCGCATTGGCCACCATCTCATGGCTCACCCGCTGGTCGCGAAAGCTATTGATGTAGAGCTTAAACGCCTTCAGCTCTACCACCCACGGGCCTGGGCAATAGTCCACCACCACCGTGCCAAAATCCGGATACCCCGATCGCGGGCACAGCGCCGTAAACTCCGGGTGCTCAAGGTGAATGGTATAGCAGTTCTCCGAGGGGTTAGGCCACTTCTCCAGCGGCTCTAGGGCAGCCTGGTGAATAGCGCGATCGCCGTACTGAGCAGTCGAAGCTGAAGCGGTGGTCATGGGTCAGCGAAAGAGGGGACAAAGGGAAAAGCGGGAAGCGGCGGCTGAGATAGCCAACCGGGCTAGCCCAATTTGCCCGCTGGTAAAACGGCGGCAGCACAACCCGGCTCATCTCCTTGGTAATGTAGCGTTTTTTAAGGTTTCTTAACCTGGGCAGCGGCGATCGATCACTCTAAGATGCAGTGCGGCGGCAAAAGTTCCCGCCCGGCAGCTTAACCAAAGTTATTCCAATCGCTTAACCAAAGCTTCATATTTCTTGCTTAACACCCCTGGCCCTGCTCCAAATCCTCATGGTAAGTTCACCAAGCGTTGGCGGTAGTGCTTGTAGCACACTTGTAATACGCCCCCGACCCACCTGTAGACGCTTTTCTAGGAGAGAAACCATGACGTTTTACCGTAAGCTTGCCCTCACCGCCGGTAGTTTGACCCTCGTTGGCCTGGCCGTCGGCCTGCCCGCCCAGGCCGAACTCAAAGCCGAATCGGCCACCGAGGGGCTTGAAGCCGTCGAAACCGAAGCCCCTGCCGTAGACGTAGACGCCATTGAGGCCGAACTCGACGCCGAGCGCGAGGCCGCCCTCGAAGAGGCCACCCCCGAAGTCTTGACCGAAGAAACTACCGACGCCCCCGAAGCGGTGGTCGAAGACGAAGCCACCGACGCCCTTGAGGTAACCGACGAAGAAACCACCGATGCCCCCGAAGCGGCGGTCGAAGACGAAGCCACCGACACCCTTGAGGTAACCGACGAAGAAACCACCGATGCCCCCGAAGCGGCGGTCGAAGACGAAGCCACCGACACCCTTGAGGTAACCGACGAAGAAACCACCGATGCCCCCGAAGCGGCGGTCGAAGACGAAGCCACCGACGCCACCGTTGAGATGACCACCGACGAAGCCACCGAAGTCCTCGAAGAAGCCCTAGATCCTGCCGCCGCTCCTACCTCCGGCAGCTAGCACCGTCTGGCGAAAGGAGAACTACCTTTCTCGGGGTGTCAGGCACCCGGTACCAACCATCGGGTGCCGGGTGCCTGACATGATGGGCCGACTCTGGCCTGGCAGCCCACCGCCCCTAGGCCCTAGGCAATCGATACGAACCGTTCATACCGCTGACACCGCACCCCCAACAATGAAAACCACAGGGTGCATCTGCGCAGCGATGCGCCATTGCCAGGGATATCTTTAGCGCAAATCGATTTGGTAAACCCCGCTTGATAACCAGGAATTCCCTAGGGGCGTAGCAGGCTGCGCCCCTACAAAGCGGGTGTATTCAACCGGGATTCGGGATGAAACCCTGGGGGCTAGAGCTGCTGTTTGACCCAAGCCAACGCCTCTTCGCGGCTGTCCACCAGCCCCTCGGCCTGGGCCAGGTGTACCGCCTCCAGCAGCTCACCAATTTTAGGACCTGGTTTGAGGGCTAGCCCTTGCACCAGGTCTTTGCCGGTAACCAGGGGCTGGGGATGGGCAACGGGGTCGTTGGGGGTGAGGTAGCGCTCCACCAGGGGCAGCACCAGCGCCTCCGATACCCCGTAGGCCAGGCTGAGCAAAACAACACCCCCCAGCCCGGCTCCGGCAAGTTTAAACAACTGGTACTGCTGCCCCCTGCTCAGCAGGGTTGCCCCCTGGTGCTGTTCTAGGTACTGCCACCCCTTGAGCAAGCTGAGCACCGCCTGCTGCTCAGCCCGGCTGTACTTAAGTCGCACCAGGGTGGCCTCAGCCGCCGCTAAGTCGGGGGGCAGCAGCTGGCTGAGCTTAGCCGCCTTAAGCCAGCTGCGGTGGAGGCCGGGGGTGGTTTGCTCCTTAACCCAGCTGCGCAGCAGGGTCGAATACTCGGGCCAGCGCTCATGGTACTGGGCCGCCAGGTGGTCAAGGGTGGCCAGGCGTTCTAGCTGCGCGCCGTAGACCTCGGGCAGCCAGGTTTGCAGCAGGCCATCTTGCCAGGCCACAGCCAGCAGGGTTGACCCCTCGGGCAGGCTGAGCAGGCAGTCGAGTTCACCGCGCACTCGCTCGGCGGCCATGCGCCCCAGGGCCGTCGCCAGGCGGCGAATGGTTTGCTGAGTGGTGGGGTCGAGGCTAAAGCCCAGCTGAGCCGCCTGGCGGTAGGCCCGCAGCAGCCGCAGGGGGTCGTCTTCGAGGTTTTCGGCAGCGACCATACAAAGAGTTTTGCGGGCCAGATCGGCGCAGCCATCCAGCGGGTCGAGCAGGGTCTCAGTGTGGGGGCTGTAGGCGATCGCATTGATGGTGAAGTCGCGCCGATGCAGATCGGAGTGGATGGTTGGCCCCACCTGCTGGGCAAAGTCTACGGTGGCGTGGGGAAACACCACTCGGGCAATCTGGTGGTCGGCGTCGAGCACCACAAACCCCGCGCCGTAGTGCTGGGCAATGGATTTTGCCGTGGCGATCGCCCCCTCCGGCAGCACAAAATCGAGGTCTAAATAGTCGGCCTGACGACGCAGCAGTGCGTCCCTGACACTTCCCCCCACCAGGTAGGCTTGCTGTGGCAGTAGCGACACGCTGAAGGGCCAGGTTTTAGGCGAAAGCGCCGATTGTTCTGTAGCCACTGCGAGGGAAATCGGAGATAGCGTTGGATTCAATGAACCCTCATTTCTTTCATTACAACAGGGTTTTTCAGTCTTGACACCCTGGCCCCGCAGAGAACAGCCGAAAACCCGAGAGTATCCATCCTAAATAGCCGTCCCCCCTGAGGTCGCAACCTCGGCCAGGTGGGCCTGCTGCTGCAAAACTCTGGAGTCTTTATTTAGCTGGAGCACTCTAATCTCAGGTTTTCATTTTGCAACATCTGGGCTGGGCCGCCCGGGACATTCAAAAAACTTGAGCTAGACTACCAGAAAACGCATCCCCTTTACCGCCAGAGCCTTTTACTCCCAAAAGCCCTTCACTACCGAAAGCCCTTTACTGCCAAAAGAACAAGGCCATTCTACCGAGGGCTGGCTAGACTGGAGATGACAGCCTTGACCTTGCCGTGTTCCTGCCGGGGGCCTGCTATGTGCATTTGTGTGAACTGCCACTACGTCGATCGCTGCACCACCTACCACGCGGTGGAGGGGCAGCACCAGCAACCTCACCTCACCCCCTCTCCCACCTTTGAAGCGGTGGAACCCACCATCAACGTCAATATTCGCCAGCGCGGCGATGAGATCGAAATGGAGTGGGATGTGGTGGGCTGCGAGAGCTTCGCTGAGGAGCGCGGCAAGTGGGCTAAGCTGCGCCCCGGCGAGCTGGTGCCGACCTAGGACACAGAGCCCCGACCCTTGACTACCTTTTGCACCAACCCTGCCTGTCCGCAGCCTAACAATGGGGATCGGGCGCGGGTCTGCACCGCCTGCGGCGGGCCTCTACCAGTAGCCGATCGCTATTGCTGTCAGCAGCTGCTGGGCCAGGGCGGGTTTGGGCGCACCTACCTGGCGCTGGATGAGAGAGGCCAGCCCCCAGCGGTCTGCGTGGTCAAGCAGATGACCTGGGCCGGGGGAGACGAGCGCGGAGAACGGCGCGATCGCTTTCACCGCGAGGCCGATCGCCTGGCGACTCTGGGCCAGCATCCCCAAATTCCGGCCCTGCTGGATGTAATCGACGGTGCCCAGGGGCAGTTTTTAGTGCAGGAGTACATCCCCGGCCCCAACCTCGACCAGCTGATGCAGAAAGCCTCTGAGTCCGGCGGCGAGGCGCTGGTGCAGCGGGTGCTCTACGAGCTGCTGCCGGTGCTGGCCTATATTCACGGTCACCGCGTTATTCACCGCGACATCAAGCCCGCCAATATCGTTGCGCCCCCGGCCCCCCAGCCCCTGGTGCTGGTAGATTTTGGCTCGGCCAAGGCGGTTTCAGGTGCCGAACCCCTGAAGCAGACCGCCACGGTGATTGGCAGCGCTGGCTACGCGGCCCCAGAGCAGGCCCTGGGCAAGGCGGTTTTTGCCAGCGATATCTTTAGCCTGGGGGTGACCTGCCTGCACCTGCTCACCGGGCTGCACCCCTTTGACCTCTACTCCGTCAGCGACGACGCCTGGGTGTGGCAATCTTACCTGACTTCAGCGATTAGCCCAGCCCTGGCGCGAGTGCTCGATCGCATGGTCAACCGGCGTCTACCCGAGCGCTACGGTACAGCCCAGGCGGTGCTGGCCGACCTGCGCTGGAGCGGTCTGGTACTGGGCGATCGCCCAGCATTCCCGACCCCGGCCCAGGCCCAGTCCTCGGGCCAGCCTCGGGGGGCAGCCCCGGTGTGGGAGCAGCGGTTTGCCCTAAGTCTGCCGGGGATAGTGGCCAACGGGCTGGCCATCAGCCCCAATGGGCGGGCGATCGCCACCGCCTGCGCCGACGGCACCGTGCGCCTGTGGGACTGCACCAACGGCGCAGCCATCCACACCTTCCGCCGCTCGCTGGGGCTGCTGGGGCCGGGGCATCGCGGGGTGGTCAACGCGGTGGTGTTTACCCCTGCGGGGGATGCCATCGTTAGCGGCGGGGAAGACAGTCAGCTAATTCGCTGGAGTTTAGAGACTTACACCGGCCAGCAGCTGCCGGTCTCGGGCTGGCAAATTTCTGCCCTGGCCTGGGCACCGCCGGGGGACACCCTGGCGGTGGGCAGCGGCGACGGACGCATTTATCTGTGGCCCCTCGACCAGTCTGCGGAGCAGAAAAGCTCCCCCAAAACTCTGGTGCATCACCAAGACCGGGTGACGGCCCTCGCGGTGAATGGCAGGGACAATTTGCTGGTGAGCGGCGGGCGCGATCGCACCCTGCGCCTCTGGTCACTGCCCTCGGGCCGCCTGAGCCGCACCTTGAGCGCCCCGGCGGCGGCCATTACCGCCCTCGCCTGCCATCCCCACGACGGCAGCATCGTCAGCGGTGACCAGAGGGGCCACGTCCAGGTGTGGCGTTCGGAGAACCCCGAGGTGGGCCTGGTCATCCACCGAGCACCGAGCCCGGTTACGGCTCTGGCCATCAGCCCCAGCGGCGACTGGCTGGCCATCGGCGCAGAGGACGGTCAGCTGACGTTAATGAACTTGCAGGGGCTCGGTTTTACCGCCGCCCTGCGCCACGCCTGGTCGGTGCGGGCGATCGCCTTTACCCCCGACAGCCGCATGCTGGTCAGCACCAGCGCCGACGAAACCATCCGCTTCTGGTGTTTGGCGGCTACTGCCGCGCCGAGGGAGTTTCAGAAAACTGACGGACGGTAGCACTAAACCCCGATGCCTTAAACTGCTTGAGCTTGAGCGGCTCCGGCTGGTTGGCCGCCACCGAAATCCGCAGCTCAAAGTCGCTCTCGCCGGGGGGCACCTCGGGAATGCCGCCCAGCCGCCCTCGATTTTGCATGACCGGGTTGTCGTTGGCGTCAAATACGCGGCCAAAAATATCGGCGTCCACCACCGACTTGCCGGTGCGATTAATCGCCTTGCCCGTAATTAAAAAACACCTGGCCTCTTGAATAGAGCCTGCGGCCACCATGCCCTCGGCGTAGGCGGCGGGGCAGGGGCTGTAGCTCAGATCGCTCAGCTCGATGGGGGTCAGCGCCTGGGCTGTGAGCCCGGCTCCGCCCATGAGCCAAAGGCCCGCTACTAAAAGGGCCGTGAAGATGCCGCGTAGTGCCATAGATCGCCTGCTGAACAGCAACATAAAGCCGTTCTCAGCTTATCGCGATTTGCCCTGGCCTAGGGCAGACGTTCCTCAACGTAGGCTTTGGCATCGCCGAGGCTGCACCCGTTGGTCTCTCTGACACGCTTGACGGCGTCGATCAGCCTGCCCTGACCGACCAGCTCCCGCACCTGGCGGTCGAGGTCGGGAGCCCGGGGGCCGGTGGGCAGGCCCAGAGCCGATGGGGCGATCGCGCTCCGGAAGGGCGATCGCCCCTGGACGCTATTCTTCAGTCTGTGTGCCCTGAGTCGGCGGGGGCGCTGAAGCCGTCGGGTCAGCCAAAACGACAGCGCAAAGGCCACCAGGCCAGCCCCAAAAAAAACAGCGATCGGCATAGTTAAAGCTCCGCAGCATGCCTTTACTCTAGCCCCTGGGCCATGCCACCGCCGACCCTGCAACGCCCTGAGATATAGATGCAGCGAGTCTGGTTAGGACAATTTCCCTAGGCACGTTCAAACGGTTGAACGTTCATCTAGAAAATGTCTCAACCGGACTGACTACAGCTGGGATGCAGCGATCGCCCCCCCCCCCCCCGCTCCCCACTCCCCACTCAAAACTCCCCCCCTCCCCCACCCAGCAAAAAATCTTCCAACCCCCGCCCTAGCGTGTATCCTTTAGCAGTTCGTCTACTGACCTCTGGGTACCGCCATGAATCAGCTTCCCAAGCCGTCTCTGGCCATGCTGGCGCTGTTCAGCGCCCTGGCTGCGCTGCCTGTCCACGGGCTCAGATCAGAGCCTCGGCTACTGGCCCAGGGGACGGCGACACCTACCCCCACGTTTACCCTGCAAGAGAGCGTGCCAGCGGGCACCACCCTCTCTATCGATGGGTCACCGTCGATGGCGGGCATTAACCAGAGTCTGGCCGAGGGGTTTGAGCAGCGCTATCCCGACACCGATGTCGAATACGACACCGGAGGCGACGAGCAGGCCCTCCAGGCCCTGCGGGGAGGCGACATTGACCTGGCGGCCCTGGGGCGGGCCCTCAGTGAGAATGAGCAGGATCCCAGCCTCACTTCGATTCCGGTGACGCGGGAGAAAATTGCCATCATCGTGGGGCGCGACAACCCCTTCCGGGGCGATCTGACCTTTGAAGACTTTGCCGCCATCTTTCGCGGCGAAATTACCAACTGGGCTCAGGTGGGTGGCCCCAACGTGCCGCTGCGGTTTGTCGATCGCCCCGCCGAAAGCTCTACCCGCCTGGCCCTGGCCGACTACGAAATCTTTAGCGCCCAACCCTTCGAAACCGGCAGTACCGCCGTCCAGGTAGCGGAGGATGACACCGCAGCGGTAGTGCGCGAACTGGGCCGCGACGGCATCAGCTATGCGATCGCCTCCGAGATCCTGGGGCAAGATGCCGTGCGCCCGGTCAGCATGGACAGCACCCTGCCCGACGACCCCCGCTACCCCTACTCCCAGCCCCGCAACTACATCTACCAGGGCGAACCCAGCCTGCCCGTAGCGGCCTTTTTGGGCTTTGCCACCAGCGAAGCAGGCCAGACAGCGGTGGCCGCAGCCCAGGAAACCGCCAGCGCCAACGTCACCGTCGGGGCCAGCAGACTGCCCGGCGGTGTCGCCCTGGCCCCCGACGGCAGCTATATGGTGCGCGGCACCGAAGACGGCCAGCTGCAATGGCTCGATGCCGACGGCAACGCCACCGCCACCACCGTCGCTGACGCTCACCGGGGAGCGGTTTCCGACGTGGTCGTCAGCCCCGACGGCCAAACCGTGATCTCAAGCGGTGCCGATGGCACCCTGCGCCGATGGGATCGCAGCGGCAACCCCATCGGTGAGCCCATGGCGGCGCAGGGGGGGCCAATTTTGGCTCTGGCCGTCAGCCCCGACGGCCAGTCTGTGGCCAGCGGCGGGGCCGACGGCACCGTAGAGCGCTGGTCGCTGGCCGACGGCACCGCCCTGGGTGCCCCCATCGCCGCCCACAGCGGGCCGGTGCAGGCGCTCCACTACCCCGTCGGCGGGCAGACGCTGATTACCGGCGGCAGCGACGGCAGCCTGGCCTTTTGGAATGCCGACGGCAGCGCGGCGGGCCAGGCGGCGAACGCCCACTCGGGCGGCGTTACGACCATTACCAGCAGCCCCGATGGCCAGGTGTTGACCACCACGGGCGGCGACGGCAGCCTGCGCAACTGGGATCGCTCAACCCTCCAGCCACGGGGTGAGACCATCGCGGCCCACGACGGGGCGGTGAGTGCCGTGGCCTACAGCCCGGATGGCGGCACCCTGGCCACCGCCGGCACCGATGGCACCCTCCAGCTGTGGTCGCCGGACGGTACCGCGCAGCTCGAAGAACCGGTGCAGCTCGATGAGCCTGCGGCTTCCCTGGGCTATACGCCCGCAGGGCAGCTGGTGGTGGGCACCAGCGACCGCGCCGTTGAGCTGCGCGATGGCGACGGCAGGCTGATGTCTGACACCGAGCCCGAAGACGACCTCGACGACCCCAACGCCCCGGCCACCGGCCTGGGCAATCTCTGGCAGCGGCTGCAAAACCTGCCCCCCAGCGCCTGGTGGATGCTGGCGGTGATTCCGGCGCTGCTGCTGCTGGCGGGCATTGTCGGGTCGCTGTTCGGCAGAGACCGCGACGAGGAGGACGAGCTAGAGGGCGATTTAGAGGGCGATCGCAGCGTCGAGGCCCCTCTAGGCCCAGGGCTGGGCATCAACTTTGCGGGCGTGGGCAACAACCTCCCCATTACCGCCGGGCCGGTGCCCCCCGAGACCGCCGGGGACGAAGTTGGCCTGCCCCCCGAGGCCGGGCTAGTGCCCAGCGACGAATACCCAATAGAAGCCCCCACCAAGCCAGAGCAGGCTCGACAAGACCTAGCAGAAGGCCGCCGCTTAATGCGGGAAGGCCGCTACGACGCCGCGCTGATCTACTTCAACCAGGCGATCGAAGCCACCGAGGTAGAGCGTCTCAAGGCCGACGCCACGGGAATACCGGCCCGAGGCATTAATGCCATTGCCGCCCAGGCCCAGGCCGAACGGGGCGCTGCTCTGGCGCTTTTGGGCCAGGCCAGCGACGCTATGGACAGCTTTAATGCGGCCCTTCAGCTCGATACCAGCGTGATCGACGCCTGGATTGGCAAAGGCCGTCTGCTCAACACCATGGCCCGCTACGAAGAAGCGATCTTTTGCTTTGACACCGCCCTAGAACTCGACCCCACATCGGTGTCCGCCCACCAGGGCAAAGGGCAGGCGCTCATGGAAATGGGCCGCCAGAGCGAGGGGCAAGCCTGTCTGGCTCGGGCAGCAGCCCTGGCCCAAGACAACCCGATGCCGCCAGAGATGGAGGGGATTGCTTTTGCGCCGCAGGGCATTCCAGAGTCGGCTGCCCCAGGGCTGGGAACCTTGCCCGGAACCCTAGCGCCCGAGTATGCTCCCCCCGCCGACTACGGCTACGACCCCGATGTGCCCCTGGAACTTCAGCAGATGGTGCAGCGGCTGCCCTCCGCCGATGTGGAAATGGTGGGTGCCGCCGCCGCCAGTAGCGTTGACGTACCGCCAGCCCTGGCCGCCGAGGCGGCTCGTTTGCCCGATCGCGCCGAAGACGCCTCAACCATTGGTGCCGCCTCGGCCCCGGCCTCGACCCCCGCCAGCAACGCCGAAGCGGGGGCCGAGGTCGGGGAGTCGTTCTCGACTTCCCCAGTCCCCCTGTCTACCGACACAACGGTGCTGGAACCGCCTGCCGACACAACGGTGCTGGAGCCACCCAGCACCCTCGAAGCAGAACTGCTCAGCCAGGTACATCTAGGCACACCGAGCGCCCTGGGGACCGAACCTGAGGAACCACCGCTGGACACCAAAGCAGACACCAATGGCGGGACGGCCACAGTCTCTCCCCTCCCCCCCCTGCGCCCCGCGCCAGTGCCGGTGCCCCCCCCCGTGCCCCTCGAGCCCGGCGACTACATTCCCCCCCCAGCAGAGGCATCGGCAGCCGATGGGGTATCGGGCCTGGAAGGACTGCCGCCGGAGGTGGTCGCCGCCCTGGCCAGCATTCCGGCGGGCTCACCCGACAGCTTTGGGCCACTGCCCACGGCCCCTGAGCCAGCGGCAGACGAGCCAGCCACCGCCGCCAACAGCTGGATTCGCCTCTCCATCGACCAGGAGGGCGATCGCTTCTACGCCGTGTGGCAGATCGATGAGGGCGACCGCGCCCAGGCCAAGGCCGAGGGGGGTGAAACCATGACCCTGCGCCTCTACGACGTGACCGGCAAAGCCACCAACGAGCCGCTGCCCACCGCCGCTGCCGAACAGCGCTGCCGCGATGACTTTGCCCAGGACTGGTACCTCCCCATTCCCCAATGGGATCGCATCTACGTGGTAGAGGTCGGCTATGTGAGCGGGGCCGGAGATTGGCAGGCGATCGCCCAATCGGCTGAAGTAGCAGCAATTTCTGCCGCCTGAGCAAACATGGGCTTCATAGCCATGGTCAATTGAGTTAGGACATTCAGCAATCCCAGGAACGTTCAAACGTTTGAACGTTCCCAGAGAAATTGTCCTCACCAGACTGGCTAAAGCTATAACTCTTTAAACAAGCTCTTTCGCTGCACCAGCTGCGATTAAAAAAGCCCGAGGCGAGGCCCCGGGCAATAGTCAGGAGTGATTTGACGATCTAGAAGGTGACGACCTCAGGAAAGTCTGTTGGCTAGAACCTGCCGGTGGCTCACACCTTAAGCACCCACTGCTCGCGGGTGGCGGTGCTGACGTAGGGGGCAGGCACAAAGGGAATCTCGACCCCCAGCGAAATGAAGGCGGCGCGAATGGTAGTGGCGTGGGCGGCCTCAGCGGCGGCAATGGTGGCCCCGGCGGTGATCAGCTCGGGGGTTTTGAGTCGGGCGACCTCGCTGGCGTAGGCGATCGCAGCATCGGTTTCGAGGGCCAGGGCCAGTTTGGCAATGTTGACATCGGAGTCAAGGCCGCCGTCGCCCCGCTCCAGGTAGGCCGACAGGTCGTAGCTGTCTTCGGCTGTGACGGGGGTGCCGCCCAGGTCGCGAACGACTTGAGTGAGCAGATCGCGATGGGCCGCGTGGTCAGCCTGGTTGGCCAGGGCGATCGCCAGCACCGCTTTACCCACATCGGTGTCGCTTAGCCCCCCGGCAGCGGCCCCGTAGGCCCAGATCGCCTGGTGCTCGTAATACAGCGCCCCATTGAGAATATCTGCGTCGTTGGCGGCTGCGCGGCTGCGAATGCCCTCTAGAATGCGATTCCCGGCGCTACTGTTCTGGGCTTGGGCTGCACTCTTGGTCAAGGCCGAGAAGCCGAGGGTGCCAACTAGACCCGCGATCGTGCCGCCAACCATCACCCGACGGCGAGAGACCCCTGATTGGGGGGAAGCTAGATCGTCAGACATGAAATCGTGATTCATTGCAGTATCCTTTGCGCTAGTGTCGTGGGCAAGCATCATTGCTCTCAGACCCGCCACAATACGACTAGCTGTGGTCTATGGATGGCACAAATTTCCATGACCTTTGAGTTCGGCCCATGCCTTGCGTTCTCTATCTGTTTTTCTCCCGGACATCCACAGGGGTGGCCTGAGTCGTATTAGTGATGTGTAGTTAATGTCGCCATTGCCGCCCCCCGACCCCCAGCCGCCCTCTCCAGTGAGCGATCGCGACCTGGTCACCCGTCTATGGGCCGGTGATACCGCTGCCCTCGCCACCCTCTACGACCGCTACGCGCCGATGGTCTATACCCTGGCCCTCAAAATGCTGTCTAACCCCACCGAAGCCGAAGACCTCACCCAGGAGGTGTTTGTCAACTTTTGGCAGCGACGACAGTACGACCCCGAGCGGGGCAGTATGGGCAGCTACCTGGCCACCTACACCCGCTCCCGCGCCCTCGATCGCCTGCGGATGAGCAGCGGACGGGCCGCCATCTTGCAGCGGTTTCAGCGCATTAGCGAAGCCTCGGCGCGATCGCCCAACCCCGTCGACTACGTCGCCCAGCACGAGCAGCACCAGCACCTGCGCGCCGCCCTCGCCCAGCTCCCCCCCACCGAGCGCGAAGCGCTAGAAATCGCCTACTTTCAGGGCCTCACCCAAGCCGAAATCGCCGCCCAGCTCGGCATTCCCCTGGGCACCGTCAAATCCCGCTGCCGCCAAGGCCTCCGCCGCCTCCGCACCCTCCTCCAGCCCCACAAAGACTAGCCGCATCCCACTCCCCACCCCTCACTTCTCACTCCCCACCCCGCCACCGATGACCTCCTCTCCCCTCCCTGACAACTGGCAATCGCTGCTGGCCGGGTATGTGCTCGACGACCTCACCGCCGAAGAAGCCGCCCAGGTCGAGCAGTGGATCGAGCAATATCCCGAAGTCGCGACTGAACTGGCCGCGCTGCAAGCCACCTGGGGCAGCCTCGCCCTGGGGCCAACGCCCATAGCACCGCCGCCCGATCTCCGCGATCGCACCCTGGCCGCTGCCATGGCCGCTGCGCCTGAGCCTGCAATGGCCAGAGGAATTCCCGTTCCGGATCAGGTGCCAAACGCTGTGCCAGGCGATCGCCGCCGCGTCCCCTGGGGACGACTGGGGCTAGCCCTGGGCTGGGCCGCCACCGCCCTGGCCCTGGCCTTGGCCCTGCAAGAAAACCAGCGCCTGCGCCTGGCCCTGCGCCAGACCGAGGCCGTGGTGGCCAGCTTTAGCCAGCCCGCCAACCGTCTCTACACCCTGGCGGGCACCGAGGCCGAACCCCAGGCCACCGCCCGCCTGGTGGTCAACCCGGCTGAGCAAACCGCGCTGATCGTCACCACCGATCTGCCCTCGCTGTCCGAGGATCAGGTGTATCGCCTCTGGGCGCTGGCCGACAGCGACCCCGTGTTTTGCGGAGAATTTAACCCAGCCACGGCGGAAGACACGAACCAGTGGACACTGCCCGATGCGGTCTGTAGCACTGCCCCGGTGCAGATGTTGATTACGACCGAGCGGGCGGCGGATCCACCGATTCCGGCGGGGGAGTTGGTGATGCGGAGTGAGGGTAGGGAGTGAAGGGGGTGGGGGAGGTGGGGGAGTGATGGGGTGAGGGGCGCTCAACCTTCCGGGGCGTGGTGGGTCACAATGGGGGTAAGCACCGTTTATTTCTGCACCTATGGCTCCTCTGGCACCGTCGCGATCGCATCCTGCTGCCGCCCCCACATCAGCGCTGTGGGCGGGGGCGATCGCCCAGCCTGCGACCGAATTTGCCGCCACGACGCTGCCTGTGCTGGCAGGACAGCTACCTGCGGGCCTGCGGGGCACCCTCTACCGCAACGGCCCGGCCCGGTTTGAGCGCGGCGGCACCCGAGTTGGCCACTGGTTTGATGGCGATGGGGCGGTGCTGCGGGTGCATTTTGACGGCGACAATGCCGTGGGCACCTACCGCTACGTGCGCTCCGCCGGGTTTGTGGAAGAAGAAGCGGCGGAGCAGTGTCTCTATCGCGGCTACGGCACCCTGCCTCCCGTTTCTATCTGGCAGCGGTGGCAGACCCAGATTAAAAATGCCGCCAATACCTCGGTGCTGGCCCTGCCCGACCGCCTGCTAACCCTGTGGGAGGGCGGCCTACCCCATCGGCTGGATCTAGAGACCCTAGAGACCATTGGCTTAGACAACCTGGCAGAACTTCAGGTTAGCGACACCTTTACCGCCCACCCCAAGCGCCACCCCCGCACGGGCAAAATTTTTAGCTTTGGTCTGGTGCCAGGGGGCAACGCCACCCTCAAGCTCTACCGCCTCAGCGCCACTGGGGCCGTCGAGAAAACCAGCAGCATTCCCCTGGCGGGCATTCCGCTGATTCACGACTTTGTGCTGGCCGATCGCTACCTGGTGTTTTGCGTGTCGCCCGTGCGCCTCAGCCCCTTGCCCGCACTGTTTGGCCTCTCCAGCTTCAGCGATGCGCTTCAGTGGCAGCCTCAGCAGGGCACCCAGATCATTGTGGTCGATGCCGACAGTCTGGAGGCGATCGCCCTGGAGGCCGCCGACCCCTGGTACCAGTGGCACTTTAGCCACAGCTACCTCGATTTTGACGGCACGGTTGTGTTCGACGTGGTGCGCTATAACGACTTCGCCACCAACCAGTACCTCAGAGAAGTGGCCTCGGGCCAGACCTCTACCCCCGCCGATGCCCAGCTCTGGCAGTACCGCATCGACCCTAAAACCGCCAAAATTCTCGACCAGCAGTGTTTGATCGATCGCCACTGCGAGTTTCCGGTGGCGTTTGGCCACGATGAGACGGCGACCACCTATCTGAACGTGCATCGCACGGTGCCGACCCCGGTGGATGAGCTGTTTGGGGCGATCGCCCGCCTCGACCCTAAAGCTGGCCTCACCGTTGCCGATGCCGGTGAGGGCCGCTACCCGTCAGAACCAATCGCCGCTGCGAACCCGGCAAACCCCCAGCAGCCCTGGGTGCTCACTGTGGTCTACGACGGCACCGAACACCGCAGCGAACTGTGGATCTACGAGGGCAATGAGCTGGAGAAGGGGCCAATCTGTCGGCTGGGGCTGCCGGAGGTGGTGGCCCACAGTTTTCACGGCACCTGGGTAAGTGAATAGAATGCTGGCTTGTTGGTTACAGATTGAGTCCTTGTTGCCGATATTTACTGAGCAAGTGTGCTTGATATTCGCTGGTTGGTACTGTTGATGTGCTTCCTTAAGTGATTTCTAAGTTGTCAGTAGCTTAAAACCACCGCGTCCGTGCTTCAGAACAATCGTCTTCCCATGAATCACTGGCTGTTTTAGCTTGATGATTGCGAGCAATGAAGTCGATAAAATCAATGATTTCTTGCCCAAGCAATTCTGGAAGTTGCTGAATCTTTACGACCTGGAGAAGGGGCTAGTCTGTTGCCTGGAGATCCTAGCGTTGTGCCACTCAGCTTCCATGGCACCTAGGGGAGTGGGTGAGCGTAACGTTGGCCAGGTTGCTTAGCATATCAGTGCCAAACCTGGAACAACTAACGGTTCGGGTCAGCAGTTGCCAGGGTCTTTGCATCTAACTCAAGCCGTTTCGGTCAATCTGCTGCACCCGAATTGTTAGGCAGCGCTGCCTGAACTGCCCTTAGCCACCTCATAACGAAGTTCAGCCATACCCATGCCGATTTGGCGAACCGACATCAGACATAGGGTTGGGCTCAGAACTCGGCGCGGGAACACCTGCTTACCTCTGCCCAAAGTAGCCGACCCAATCTGGACAATTAGCTCATCCAAAAGTCCGGCATCATGGAACTGCCCTGCCAAGTCACCGCCTCCCACAATCCAGATATTCTTGCCCTTTGCAGCCGCCTGCATTTCATTGTGAACTTGACGCACATCCCCTTTTACGAATCGAATGTCTGCGCCCTCGATTACCGGGAGCCTGCGACTGGTGAATACCCATGCAGGCTGAGTGTACGGCCACGATGATCCAGTCTCGGTAGCAACCTGATCGGAGTTGTGAATCATCCACTCGTAGGTGGCTGATCCCATAGCCAATGCACCTACCTCAGCAATAAACTCTGGGTAGCTGGAGTTATTCAGATCGCCAAGCGGAAACAGCCAGTCCAGCGAGTCATCTTCGGTAGCGATGAACCCGTCAAGACTTGTGGCTGTGTAGTACTGGGTCTTCATAACTGTTTTCGCTTTTAATGCCTCATTACGACTGCCTATAAATCTTATTGGATTGGAGGGCGATTCTCCAGAGGAGAGGCTACGCCATCGCGAAGGGTGAAAGGTGGGCATTGCCCACCCTACAGTTACCAAAATCCAAAATCGCCAATCTAAAATTGGCCCTACGGTTGTGTGCGCTGGGCGTATAGCGTATTGTGTTTGCTCAGAGTTGTTTCCGTGCAACTTCATCCCCGAACGTTTGGTCGGCGGCACTGGCAGGTGGTGACAACACCAACCAGCGCCTGACCCCTCGACAGATAGCGGCTGTCTCTGGGCTGTGCTTATTTTGCCACCCTGCGTTAGCTCTGCGTCTTTGGGTGGCCAAATATTCGGGGATTCCTACCAACCCTTCGTGGAGGAATCCCCTCAAATGCTACACATTCAATACTTTGTGCCGTCCCCGTTACCGGAGGCGGCCCTGCCCGTGCGGCCCGAAGACCTTCTTCAGCATCGGCGCAGACGGCTGCGGCTCTACCTGGTGGGCAGCGAGGCCGATACCCAGCACACCATCGACCACCTGCACCTGCACCACGCCATCGAGCGCATTGCCTGGAACCCTGGGGCGATCGCCCTGCCCACCACCGGAGTGATGATTCGCCCCGACCCCGGCGATGTGTTGCGCTACCTCCAGCGCGACGGTCTGTTTGGGTAATGCAAAATCCGCTTTGGTAAGCCCCGGTTCATAACCAGGAACCCCGTAGGGGCGTAGCACGCTACGCCCCTACAAATGCGATCGCACCTGACGCCGCAGCACCACGCCTGAAACAACTCCCGCAATGCCGCCAAACACCATGGCACTGAGTGAAGCAGCAGTCACGGCAAACATCATGCCAAACAGCCAGCCCATAGCAGGAACCCCATGGGCAGCCCCCAGCCCAGTGATGAAATTGCCGTATATATACCCGCCAACGGCTCCCCCGGTCGCAGCACTGGCTATGACCCCAAGCACACCCAGCAGCAAGCTCACTACCAGCCACCGCTTGACGCGGGGCGAAGCTTTGGCAGCGTCGAGATTACGTTTCATCCACCTGATCATTACTAATGACAGGTCTGAACCCTGGGTCGAGGGTGTTGCAGGCCCATGGGTGCTTCCCAAAATCAGGCCATTTATGATTCCGGCATAGAAGAGAACGGCAACTGCAACACTCCACATTGCCCAGTGCTGTGAGGATCCACAACCCGCAATGCCCATACCACAGGCCTCGGTCACGTGAGCGGCCCCGTTTCTCAAGGCGGCGATCGTGCCACCAAACAGGGCACTCCCTGTTCCACACGTTACCGACAGCAGGATGTGAAACGAAGCAGTCTGCCAACCTGGCGGGGGCTCGTGGTGCATCATCATCTAAGGTCCTCAAAGCGGTTGCCTTTGCGCCATCGCTGGCCGTAATGGCCTCACCTGCAAAAGCCTCTGCCCTATCGTTCCTCAAACCCCGCAATTTTGAACGCTTTTGCCCACCCTTTCCTGCGAAACGCTCCGCGAACCGGAAGAGCATAGTCCTTTCGGTAGGGTGGGCACCGCCCATCACCTCATGCACCTTGATAGGGGGGAACCCATGTACGCAGAACGCGACCGGGGATCTCTTGTCCCAACCACGGGGTGTTGGCTGAGCGCGATCGCAGCGTCGCAGGCCCAACCGTCCAAGTAGCAGCCGGGTCAAACAAAACCATCTCGGCGGGCTGCTGGGGCTGAATAGTCGGCGGCGTCTGGCCCCAGCACGCCGCCGGATTTGTGCTCAGCGCCTGAATCAAGGTCAGCGGCGACCAGTCGCCCTTGACCACAAAGGTATCCCACAAAATCCCCAGGGCCAGCTCCAGGCCGATCGCGCCAGGAGGCGCAGAGGGAAAGCCCACGGTTTTGTCCTCGTAGGTGTGGGGGGTGTGGTCGATGGCGATCGCATCCACCACCCCGGCCTTCACTCCCTCGATCAGTGCCGCCCGGTCTTTGGGGTTACCTAACGGCGGCGACAGGCGCAGGTTGGGGTCGTAGCTACCCAAATCCTTAGCGCTCCACAGCAGGTGCATCCAGGTGGTGCTGGCGGTGACGGGCAGCCCGCGTTCCTTGGCCTGGCGCACCAGTTCCACCCCGCGCCCGGTAGAAATCCGCATCAGGTGAACGGGGGTGCCCACCTCGGCCACACATTCCAGCAGGGCGGCCAGGGCAGCGGTCTCTGAGCTGGCCGGGTCGCCCACCAGGCCGTAGATCAGCGAAAACGGGCCTTCGCGGGCGACGCCGCTGTCGCGCAGGGTGCGATCGCAGCTGTACAGCGCCACCGGCTTGCCCAGGGGCCTGAGGTACTGCAACAGCCGCTGGGTCAGCAGTGGATTTTGAATCGCCCGACCGTCGGCAAATCCAACAATGGCAGAGTCAGACAGCTCCGCCAGCTCCACCATCTGCTGGCCCTGGCCCCCCTGGGTCAGCGCACCCCAGAGATAGAGGTGGGGCAAACTCGCATTGGTGCGCACAATGAAAGCCCGCCGAGCCAGCAGCTTCTCTACCATCGCCCCGTGGTCGATGGCAGGCTCGGTATCCGGCAAAATGCCCAGCCGGGTAAAGCCGCCCGCCTGCCCGGCAGCCAGCAGTGATTCTAGGGTTTCCCTCGGCTCGTGGCCCGGCTCCCCCGAGTGGCTGTAGAGATCGACTAGGCCCGGCAGCAGCAGCTTGCCCTCGCCTGCGATCACCTCGGCGGCGGCGGGGATGTCTGGCAGGGAGGGGGCGATTTCCTCGACTACGCCGTCTCTCACCAGCACATCGGCGGTGCGATCGCTCTGCCCTACCGCATCCAGCACCCGCACCTGCTGGATGAGCTGCGCCCCATTTCCCGGCACCTGCGTCACAGTGCCCCCGCTGCGGTCTTATCGAGCACGCTGCCCGACAGGTGAATCGTGACATTGGCCGTGGTCAGCACCGGGGCGCTGTCGATGCCGTTGGGGTAGTCGATTACGCTCACGGCACCGTTGCCCTGCTTAAAGCGCCAAAAAGACTCTGGCCCCATGCCCAGTACGTGGCAGAGCAGCGCTTTATTGACCGCGTCGTGGGCGACAACGAGAACCGTCTGCACCCGATCTTCGAGCGAGGGAGCGCCGCCGCTGTGGGCCGCGACAATTTCTTTCCAGGCGGCGATCGATCGCAGCCACACCTGCTCCAGGTTTTCGCCCCCCGGCATTTGCACGGTCTCGGGGGCGCTCTGCCACTGCTCCAGCATCCCTGGGTAGCCGCCCTCAATTTCGGCTTCGTAGAGCCCTTCCCATTCGCCGTGGCTGATCTCGCGCAGCTCCTGCACCGAGTGCAGCGTCAGCCCTGGGTGGTGCTGCAAGATAATTTCCGCCGTTTCTTTAGGCCGCGCCATAAAGCTGGTGTAGGCGGCATCGATCGCCACGGGTTTGAGAAACTCCGCCGCCTTCGCCCCCTGGGCACGACCGTTGTCGTTGAGGGGCACATCGATCTGGCCCTGAAAGCGACCCTGGCGGTTCCACTCGGTTTCACCATGGCGCACCAGCAGCATGCGGGGGCCTCTGTGACCGCGCCGCATCTCGGGCAGCGGTGCCCCCAGGTGGCTGGTCAGGTTCATGGCTTCGACCTGCACCGGGCTGCCCCAGCCGCCCTCAAAGTTGAGCACGCTAATGCCGCAGTTGGCCTGGTGTAGGTTGTTGAAATACTCTGGCCTCAGCCCAATGGCGGTGCTGATCAGCGCCCGGTTGATGGCGCTGTGGGCGACCACCAGCAGGGTTTTGCCCGCCTGCTCGGCCAGCAGCCCCTGCCAAAACCGCGCCGCCTGCTGATACAGCTCGCGAATGGGGTAAAACTCGACCGTGGTGCCGTCGGCCTGGGGCACCGCCATCACCAGGTTGGCCGGGTCGGTGCGCCACTGGTGAAAGGTTTCGGGGTGCTGGGCCTCGGCTTCGCTAAAGGCCACGCCTTCCCACAGGGGCAGGCTAATTTCTTTCAGGTCGTCGGTAAAGGTGGGGGTCAGGCCCGGCATTGCTGTTCGCAGTTCGGCGGCGATCAGCTCAGCGGTTTTGCGCGCGCGCTTGAGCGGGCTGGCCCACACCCCGTCAAAGGGAATGCCCATCAATGCCTGGCCCACCTGGAGCGCCTGGGCCTCGCCCTCGGGGGTCAGCGCTGACTCGTCGCAGTGGCCTTGAATGAGTTTGAGCTGGTTGTAGGTGCTCTGCCCGTGACGAACAATAATAACGCGGGTTTTCAGGGGTCTGTCCTCTCAAGTTGCTCAACCAACGTCAGATTTTACCCTGTTGGGGAGCCGCGCCGCAGCCTTGCCCGACACTGGGCAGGGCTCACCACTGTTCAGTGGTTTCAGTCGGTGAATCAGAGCACGGGTGCGGCTCGCTTAACACAACATTTACTACTTATTGTCTTTTTGGCTATGTCCCTAGACATCGCTATCTTTTTGCCGTTCCATGGGGGTGAATACCAGGCATCCAGCGAGTCTGCTCGCGGGTTGTGTCGCACAGTCGCCACCCAGCTGCCGCTGCCCCAATCGGCCTGCGATCGCATTGGCAGCGCCCAGGAGCAAGCTTATTTTTTAGGTTTTAGGAGATCCCTTGAACACGTTCAATCTTCAGCCGCTAAATTTGCGTGCCCTGAAACGAGACTGGTGGTCTAACCCCAGAGCCGACCTGCTGGCTGGCGCGGTGGTCGGGCTGGCACTGATTCCAGAGGCGATCGCCTTCTCGATCATCGCCGGGGTTGACCCCAAGGTGGGCCTCTACACCTCTTTTATCCTCGCTGTCACCACCGCATTTTTGGGTGGTCGGCCCGCGTCAATCTCTGCGGCCACTGGGGCCATGGCCCTGCTGATGATCGACCTGGTGCGCGACTACGGGCTGGAGTACCTGCTGGTGGCCACCCTGCTCTGCGGCGTATTCCAGGTAATCTTTGGGCTGCTGCGGCTGGGTCGCCAGATGCGCTACGTACCCCGCGCAGTGATGGTGGGCTATGTCAACGCCCTGGCGGTGCTGATCTTTCTGGCCCAACTCCCACAGCTGATCAACGTGCCCTTTGCCGTGTACGTGATGACGGCGCTGTCTCTGGCGATCATCTACATTTTGCCGCGCTTTACCAGAGCGGTGCCGTCTCCCCTGGTGGCGCTGTTTGTCATGACGGTGGCGGCGATCGCCCTGGGCATTGACGTGCCCACCGTCGGCGACATGGGTGAGCTGCCCACCGCCCTACCCGTCTTTGCCCTACCCCAGGTGCCCTGGACCCTAGAAACTCTGCGGATTGTGCTGCCCACGGCGCTGACTATGGCGGTGGTGGGCCTGCTGGCATCCTTCCTCACCGCTGCGCTGGTGGACGAGATGACCGACACCCCCAGCGACAAAAACCGCGAGGCCAGGGGCCAGGGGGTGGCCAACATTCTCACCAGCTGCTTTGGCGGCATGGCGGGCTGCGGCATGATTGGCCAGTCGGTAATCAACGTGCAGTCGGGCGGGCGGGGCAGGCTTTCGACCCTGGCGGCGGGAGTGTTTTTGCTGTTTGCCATTCTGGTGCTGAGCCGGTGGGTGCAGCAGATGCCCATGGCGGCCCTGGTGGCGGTCATGATCATGGTTTCCATCGGCACCTTTCGCTGGGCATCGTTTCGCGATATAGCCAAGATACCCCGCACCGAGACCGTGGTGATGCTCACCACCATGCTGGTGACGATCTTTACCCGCAACTTTGCCCTCGGAGTGGCCACGGGCATAGTGATGAGCACCGTGTTTTTTAGCCGCAAAATTGCTCGGCTGGTGTTTGTCGATAGGGGGTTAAAAGACGACGGTCGCCACCGCCTCTACAGCGTGTCGGGGCAGATCTTTTTTGTCTCCACTGAAGAATTTCTCAACGCCTTTGACTTCAACGAGAGTATCGATCGCGTCACCATCGACCTCACCCACGCCCATCTGTGGGATCAAGGAGCCGTCGCCGCCCTCGACAGAATTGTCAACAAGCTTCGCCGCACCGGGGCCGAGGTGGAGGTCATTGGCCTCAACGCCGCTAGCGCTACCTTGGTCAACAGGCTGGCCATCCACAGCCAGCCAGCCGCTCTACAGAAGTAGGCCAGTAGAGCAGCTGGAGAATTACAGAGCAAAAGCAACGCGCCCTCTGGAAGCGGCCCCCGCCAGAGATTGGGGGTGAAAGCTTAGTTTTGAGGGTTGAGTACGGTATAACAATGGTTGCGAGGGACAATGGCAGAGTAACGAATCTACAGCACCCCATGGCAAAGGCAAAAAGCCCCAGTTTGGCTGCAAAAACAATCGAAACCTTGACAACCCAGAGCTTTTTGTTCCGTGACCTACAACTAGACCCTCTGCTCAGCACCCTCGACCCCGATACGCTGTCCGTCGAAAAGCTCTATTCCAACCGCCCGGTCTACACCGCCTTTCGTCCCCACTCCTGGCAAGAGCATCTCTACGTCGTCGTCGATGGCGGCCCGGTGATCATGCGCAGCACTCCCCTCGACCGGGTCATGGCCCTCACCTACCCCGGCGGCTGCTTTGGCATGCGCAGTCTGCCCGTGGGCGTGGGCGCAGCGGCGCGGGCCTTCCCCAGCCTGGTCGAAGCCTACAAAACCACCAATGTCGTCAAGATTCCCGTGCAGGTGGTGCAGCATCTCTACGACCACAATGAAACCTTTCGCGATCGCTACACCCTGCTGTTCGAGCTGCGCGAAAAGTTTCAGTACCACCTGCTCAATTGCAGCACCTACCCTCCCCAGGCGGTGGCGGCGGTGCTGCGGGGGCTGATCTTCCAGGAGCGGAGTCTCGGTGCCCAGCCCCAGGGCGGCAAGTCTGACTACGTCTTCGACCTGCCCATCGACCTGATTGCCCGCGCCTGCCAGCTCAACCATCGCACCGTGGAGCAGGTGCTCAAGGGGCTCACTAAGGCGGGCTACATCAAGACCGACAAGCCAGCCGACTCCGCCAACGACCTGGTGAGGGTGGTAGACCCCGAGGGGCTGAAGGAGGTCTACGGTGCCACCCGCGACAAGGTCTCCTGGTGGCCGCTGAAGTAGAGGCCGCCGCGAGATGGCCCTACATCACCGTCGGCGAGCCGGGAAACGAGGTCAGACCGCATGGCTAAAGCACCCTTTCCAGGCCGATCGAGGGGTGGTGTCCAGGGTCGCGAGCCAGGTCTAGAACGCAATGATTGGCAGCGGAATCAGCGGGAGCATTGCCCATCGATGTCTCTCGGGCTGCGTGGCACAGCCGCTCCAGCAGTGGTTGGTCGTGGCTGATGGCGATCAGCCCTACCTGATTCTGGCGGGCAAACTCCAGCACCACCTGCCAGATCAGGGCCTGGGTGTTGGCGTCTAGCATGGCGGTCATTTCGTCGGCGATCAGGTAGCGGGTCTGGCGGTTGAGCACCCGGGCGATCGCCACCCGCTGCAACTCGCCCCCGCTCAGCTCGTGGGGGTAGCGGGTCAGCCAGCCGGGGTGAATGCCCAGGGCGTCGAGGTAGTGCAGCGGGGGCGGGTGCCCCTCGCGCAAAATGCGATCGATGCGCCAGCGGGGGTTTACCGCCAGCTCCGGGTTTTGGAACACGAGCTGCACCGGGCAGTAGCCCCGAGGGGGCAACGGCTGCGTGTCCAGCGTGATCTGGCCACGGGTGGGGGCCAAGTAGCCCGCCAGCAGCTTGCCCAGGGTGGTTTTGCCGTAGCCCGAGGGGGCCATCAGCCCCACCACCTGGCCTGGGGCCACGCTCAGCGATCGCTCCTGCACCACCCAGGGCAGGTGAGCCCCGTAGCGAAACCACAGCCCGTTACCCTTCAGCATGAATACACCTCACCCAACCTTGACGCACCTTCCGCAGCTCAGGCCGCCCCGCCTCGCACTCGGCGGTGGCCCGGGGGCAGCGATCGCTAAACAGACACCCCGGCGGCAAACGCTCGGGGCTGGGCTGGTTTCCCGGTACCGGCACAAACTCGTTCTGGGGCAGCGATCGCCACAGCGCCTGGGTGTAGGGGTGGCGCAGGTTGCCCGCCGCAAAATCTCTGGCGTCGGCAATCTCAGCGGTGGTGCCCGCGTAGAACACCGCCACCCGATCGGCCACCTGGAGCGCCGCCTCAATGTCGTGGGTAATCAAAATCACCCCCCGCCCCCCCTGGGCCAGCTCCCGCAGGTGGTTGAGGGTCTCGCTCACCACGTCGGGGTGCAGCCCCGGCGTGGGCTCGTCGGCAATCACCAGGTCGGCCTGGGTGACCACGGCTGTAGACACCAGCACCCGCCGCGCCATCCCCCCCGACAGCTGAAAGGGGTAGCGCTGCCGGGTGGTGGCGGGCAACTCGTAGCGGGCAAAGGTGCGATCGACCGCCGCCCGCGCGGCCACCGGGGAGAGCCCGCTCAGCCGCCCCACCCGCTGCACCTGCTGCCCCACCGTCATCAGCGGGTCGAGGTAGCCCACCGACTGGGGAACCAGCGCGATCGCCCGGCCCCGCAGCGCCCGACACCGCTCTGGGGTCAGGGGCGCACCCTGAAACTGCATCGTCCCCGTCAGCTGAGCATTCTCCGGCAAGATTCCCAGCAGAGCGTGGGCCAAAAGGCTCTTGCCCGACCCGCTCGAGCCCACCACCGCCACCAGTTCCCCCGCCTGCACGGTCAAATCGAGATCGCTAATCACCGTCAGCTGCTTGCGGCGCAGCCCCTGGTCGTACTGGGTGAAGGTGATGCCGAGGTTGGCGATGGAGAGCATGGAGGGGGGAAGGGTATCGGGTTTCGGGTTTCGGGTGTCAGTATCCCCTCCTGGGAGGGGCAGGGGTGGGTTATCGGGGTGTGGGGTGTCGGGTATCGGGTATCGGGTTTTGACCTGACACCTGACACCCCCTTCACCCCTGACTCGTCTTCGGATCGAGCAGCGATCGCACATTTTCCCCCAGCCAGTCGAAGGCTTTCACTGACAGCAGCAGCAGCAGCCCCGGCATCACCCCCAGCCACCAGTAGCCGGTGGAGAGGTGGCGCATGGACTCGGCCAAAATAATGCCGATCGCGGGCAGGTGAGGCGACAGGCCAATGCCGATGAACGACAGCGCTGCCTCGTGCAGAATGGCGTGGGGAAACAGCAGAATCAGCCCCACCAGCAGCTGCGGAATCACGTGGGGCACCATATGGTGGCGGGCAATCCACAGCGACGACTGGCCGAAGCGGCGGGACAGGTGCACGTAGTCGGAGCTGGTCACCTGCAAGACCTCGGCGCGAATTACTCGGGCCAGGCTGGTCCAGTGGGTCAGGGCCACGGCAATGATTACGCCCTGGGTACCGCCGCCCACCGCAAAGGCGATCAAAATCAGCAGCACCAGGTGGGGCAGGCTGAAGAACACATCGACAATCCAGGTGATCACGGCATCGACCCAGCCGCCCAGGGTGCCTGCGGCCAGGCCCAGGCCGGTGCCAATCAGGGAGCTGATCGCCGCCGCCAGCAGACCCACCCGCAGGCTCAGCGACATGCCGTGGAGCGATCGGCTGAGCATGTCTCGCCCCAGCCAGTCGGTGCCAAAGGGGTGGGCCAGCGACGGGGGCTGGTTGCGCTGAACCAGCACTGGGCTGAGGCCGCTGTCGCCCATTACCCAGGGGCTGACGATAATGGCCAGCAGGAACAGGGCGCAGAGGGCAATGCCCCAGAGGGTTTGCTGCCGCCGATTGCTGCGGCCCCGCTCCGGGGTCGCAGCCGGGGCTGAAGTCGGAGTGGTGATCGTCATGACCGCCAGCCTCCCAGGCGAATGCGCGGATCGACCAGGGGATAGGCCAGGTCGGCCAGAGTGTTGCCGGTGTAGACAAACAGAGCGCTAAAAAACACAATCCCCACCAGCAGCGGCACATCGCTGCGCAGCGCCGCCTGCACCGTGGCCGCCCCCAGACCGGGGTAGGCAAACACCTGCTCCACCAGCACTGAGCCGCCAAATAGCTCGCTCAGGGAGGCAAATTGCAGGGTCAGCGCCGGGAGAATAATGTTGCGCAGGCCGTGGTGCCGCACCACGCCCCCCAGGCTTTCCCCCTGGGCGCGGGCAAACAGCACGTAGTCGCTATTCAAAACATCGATCAGCTTTTGGCGGGTGTGCAGGGCAATGTTGGCAATGCCGATAATGCTGAGGGTGATGGCGGGCAGCAGCAGGTGGTGCAGGTGCTGCCAGAGGGTCACATCCGCCGCCAGCACGCCGGGGGGCGCGGCGCAGCAGATCGGCGTCACCCGCAGCGACACCGAGAAGGTGATCAGCAGCAGCAGCGCCACCCAAAAGGTGGGGGATGAGGCCAGGGTGTAGGCGTAGAGGCGAATGATGCGATCGCACCAGCTGCCCGCTAGCGCCCCGGCCACAATCCCCAGCCCCAGCCCCAGCAGGCCCGAGAGCAGCCAGGCGATCGCCAGCAGATGCAACGACGCCTGAAACCGCGTGGCAATCACGCTGGACACCGGCTGATTAAACACCAGGGACGTGCCCCAGTTGCCCTGCATCAGCTGCCCCAGCCAGTCCCAAAACCGCACAATCATCGGCTGATCTAGCCCCCAGCGCTCGGCAATCAGCTGCCGCTGCTCGGGGCTGATCTGCATCATGTCGGCCCCAATGTAGGCCTGCACCGGGTCAATGGGCGAGAGGCTGAGCAGCACAAAGGTAAACACCGCCACCGCCAGCAGCAGCAACCCCAGCCGCAGCAGCTTTCGCAGAGCGAAGGTGAGCAGGGGCCTCAGTTGCATGTCCAGGTCCACTCCGCAATGTTGGCGGTAATCGGCCAGCCGTGGCCGTGGGGTTCGACCTGGGGTTGGCCAATGTCCAGGCAGTCGCTGACAAAGTAGGTGTGGTCGAGGTTGACCAGCCAGGCCCAGGCGGCATCGCCCTGGGCGGTAAAGCCCTGGTTGCCGTCCCACTGGGCCGCCTGCCAAAAGGCGATCGCCTCCGCCTCCGACGGTGCCCCCATGGCCAGATCTAGCGTGGTGTCAATGGCCAAGTTGGCGTAGTAGCCAGCGTTGTAGAAATCCCCCTGGGCCGCCTGGCTGTGGTAAAGGTTGTACATCTCGGTCTGGTCGTGGCTGCCCCAGCCAAATAACACCACGTTGCTGTGCACCGCCGGGGTGATTTCATCCCAACTCTTGCCCTCTACATTGGCCTGAATGCCGATGGGCCTGAGCATTTCCGCCACCGATAGGGCCAGGGCCTGCCGGGTGCTGTCGGCAGCGGGGTAGAGCACGGTGAACTCAGCCTTGAGCCCATCTTTCTCCAAAATTCCATCGCCGTTGGTGTCGGCCCAGCCCCCCGCCGCCAAAATTTCCTCAGCGCGTTCTGGGTCGGCATCCTCAATATTGGCCTCGGGCTCCTCCCAGGCCAGCCCGCTAACCGGGCCGTAGGCGGGCGAGCCGTAGCCTTCCAAAACGCCATCCACCAGCGCCTGCCGGTCAACGGCAAAGTTCACCGCCTGCCGAATCGCCAGATCGGCGGTGACGTCGTTACCGATTGGGTCGCCGTTGGGGGTGGTGCGGCCCGTGGCCGGCTGGTAGGGAAACATCAGCCCCCGGTTGTCAACGCTGGCAACGTCGTACAGGGTCATGCCCTCAATGGTCTGCACCGCCAGCGACTGGGGCACGCTCGCCACCTGGGACTGGCCCGATCGCGCGGCGGCAAAGGCCCCATCTTCTTCCACAAACAAGAATACCAGTCGCCGAATCCCTGGCGCTTCCCCGTAGTAGTTGGGGTTGGCCTCGACGATTAGCTGCTGCCCCTCATCCCACTGCACCAGCTGGTAGGGTCCAGAGCCGATGGGGTTGCGGGCGTAGTCGGGGCCGTGGGCGTGCTCGGGCACAATGCCCAGGGTAATCAGCCGATTCACAAAGGTGCTCTGGGGCTGCCGGAGCCGCAGCTCGACGGTGGTGTCGTCGATGGCAACGGCCTCCTCTAGCACCGTGACATCGGTCAGGCCACCGCTTTCGGCGGCTCTGTTAAAGGTGTAAGCCACATCTGCGGCGGTCAGCGGCTCCCCGTCGGAAAACACCGCGTCATCGCGAATCGCCACCGTCCAGGTCAGGCCATCTTCGCTGACGCTGTAGTCGGTGGCCAGGTCGTTGACGATGTTGAGGTTTTCGTCCCGTCGCAGCAGGGTGCTCTGAAACAGGGGCGATCCGTAGCGGCCCCAGCCCAGGGTGGGGTCGTAGCCGTCCTCGCTTTCGCCGCCTATGGTCAGCACAATCTGCTCGGCGGAACCGGGCTGGGCTGGGCTGGTTCCAGCGCCGCTGACCGATTCGGTTTGGCCACCACAGCCAACCAAAACCTGCCCCAGCAAGATGACCCCAAGCGATAGGGTAGGAAGCCTCAGTCTTCGTCGATTCATCATGGCCCACAATCCAGCAAGTAAATCCCCTCCCAGTCCAGCGGCGGGAGTTTCCCCACAGGTAAAACTAAAGATCCCGCGATGAATTTGAGAGGTAAGCACGTTTGCAGCACTTCAAGTCAGGAGGGTAACACTATCGCTTTAGCCAGAACAATCCGGGGGTGAGGGATAGCTTAAGGGAAGCCAGCATTTAACCCCCAGCTCAAGCAGCCCGATCAAGCAGCAGAAATCTGGCCACCGCCAGGGCCGTCTCAGCGCCGCTGCGCCGGAAGCCAGGGCCAATACTAAATCCTGTCTAACCAGCCCCGATTCAGCGGAGCAAACGGCGCAAAACCTCCGACTGGGCTACGCTAAGGCCCCTCCCGGCCGACGAATAGAGCATCGGGTCGTGATATTCGAATTCGGCACAAAGGCTGGCTATTCATCAGACAAAACTTCACAGAATCAAACTCAACATGAGCTGCGATTGAAGCAAAAATGTTTTGAAATTGTGCTAATCTCTAAAACATTGATTTTGCTACACCCTAGGTGCTGAATTGCAGGTGCCTGGCGATCGACGATTGGCACAGAGATTCGGTTAAAACCCCAGGATTAGGAGAACAGTCATGGTGAACCAGCTGGATAGTTTTGGGGCGGTGCCACAGGTTGTCTCGGCCAGACCATTACAGGGGCTCTCACTGGAGCAGTTGCAGCGGTGGCCGATCGCTGACACAAGCGCCTTTGGGCGGCGCAGCTATCTGCCCGCTCGCCGCGATCGCCTCTGGTTGCTCAAGTCGGGTGCCGCACGCACGATTACCTACCAGGAGGACGGTACGGCGATCGCCCTGGGTTTGTGGAGCGCGGGAGACATTGTTGGTCAGGCCCTCTCCGACGCCAACCCCTACCTGATTGAAGCTTTAACCGAGGTGGAGGCGGTTGCCATCGCCCTCAGCGACTGGCAGCCCCCGGTGGAGGTGGTCACCGGCTATCTCAAGCACACCGAAGCGCTGATGGTGGTGCGCACCCACCGTCGAGCAGAAACCGCTCTGCTGGGGTTGTTGCAGTGGCTCGCCAACCGCTTTGGTTTGCAGATCGATCGCGGCTGCCTGATCGACCTCAAAATTACCCACCAAGACCTGGCCGACTTCAGCGGTCTCAGCCGGGTGACGGTAACTCGCCTGCTGCGCCAGTTTGAGGATCAGGGGCTGATCTATCGGCGATCGCGCCAGCTGATTTTGGCCGAGTCAAGCGACCACTGGCACTACGAAATTTAGATACTGGCAGCGCCCTGGCCTAGTACTCTAAGGCATAAGTCAGCCCACCATTCCTGACACCCGAGACCTGATGCCCTCCGCAACAGTGGCCATATTTCTGCCAGGCAGTACTAGAGCCATCGCCTCAGAAGGAGAACGTCCTCACGCTTCTGGCAATGGTCATACCAGCACCGCCGGGGGGCTGGTGGCGCTCCTGTTGAGCAAGTTAGGTAGCTCAGGTTTCGCTTTACCCATTGGCTGGCCGTCTGATACCGAATCTTAGCTGTATACCCCCGGTTTGTAGGGGCATTGCAGTGTCCCTACGGAATCGCTGCTTTAAATCGGAGTTTTCCAAGGCGGACTTGATATGAGCGCGCTCTTCCCCTAATCCACGGGCGGGCAGACCGCGATGTACATCACCCCAGTGAAACCCGTTATAAATCTCTGCGCCGCGTATGCTTAAAAGCTGAGCCGTCTTGTCTATACGGCGCACCGGCCCAAGGGCCAATACAGCCTAGAATGCTTTGGCCAGTCCCCTGACTCACCTACCCCTCCCTTCCTCTATGAACGACATCCTCATCCTCTCCCTCGTGGGCATCGCAGCGGGCATTTTAGGCGGCGTGCTCGGCATTGGCGGCGGCACGATCATGGTGCCGGTGATGGTGGCCCTGGGGCTGTCGGGGGTGGAGGCGGTGGGCACCAGCACCCTGGCGATTTTGGTGATTTCCCTGGTGGGCAGCCTGCAAAACTGGCGAATGGGCTTCCTCAAGGTAAAAAACCTGCTGCTGCTGGGGCTGCCAGCGGTGGTGACGGCCTTTGTGGGCACGCGGCTGGCGACGGCGTTTCCCGAGTATGTGTTGCTGGGGGTGTTTGGCCTGTTTTTGCTGCTGAATATCTACCTGGTGAATCTTAAAAAGCAGATTGTGCGCCGGGCTCAGCAGCGAGAAGTTTTGGTCCAACAGGGGTTGGGCGAACCGGCGGCCTCTGCAAAGGAGATTGACCCGGCCCTGGCCCGCACTGGCATTGGCGGACTGGCGGGCTTTTTAGCCGGGCTGTTTGGGGTGGGCGGCGGCGTGGTGATGGTGCCCTTGCAAATATTGCTGCTGCACGAAGATATCAAAACCGCGATTCAGACCAGCCTGGGGGCAATCGTGATCACGGGGCTGTCGGCTTTTACCTGGCACAGCCTGGCAGGCAATGTGCAGACGCTGACGGGAGTGATTTTAGGCCTAGGGGGTGTGGTGGGAGTACAGATTGGCACCCGCGCCCTGCCGCGTCTGCCCGATCGCATCGTCACGTTTCTCTTTTGCCTGCTGCTGGCGCTGCTGTCGGTCTATTTCTTCTACAAGGCCTGGGGTAGCTACGTTACCGCCACGCCCTAAATAACGGGACGGGTTAACGGGGTTGACGGTCTACGGTAAGCAGGGGGCAAGGTATACGGTCTACGACTCGCCTTGAACCTGAAACCGTAAACCGTATACCCCACTGCCCCGTCATCTTTAGCTTGGCAGTCTACTAGGCCACCGACGGCGAATAGCTGGGGGTGTCGGTAAAGCTGCGGATGAGCTTGGCGCGCAGGTACACCCTCTGGCCCTGCTGAATATCCAACGCCTTGTACTGCTCGCGGTTGATGTGGGCGGTTACGGGTTGACCGTTGTCGAGGGTAAGCTCCAGGCGAATGGTCCAGCCCAGATGAATGATGTAGTTGATGGTAGCGGACAGGGTGCCGTCGGTGGGGGCGGCAAAAATCTCGATGTCGTGGGGCCGCAGGAACACCTGACTGGCGTGCTGGGGCACATCGCGGTGGTGAGCTTTCCAGGTGTCGTCGGGGGAGAGCACGTTGACCGCACCGATGAAGCTCATCACAAAGGGGGTAGCGGGGTTTTCGTAGATTTCTTCCGGGGTGCCCACCTGCTCAATTTTGCCGTTGCTCATCACCACGATTTCGTCGGCAATTTCCATCGCCTCTTCCTGGTCGTGGGTAACAAACACCGTGGTGACGTGGACGTCGTCGTGGAGATGGCGCAGCCAGTCGCGCAGATCTTTGCGCACCTTGGCATCGAGGGCACCGAAGGGCTCATCCAGCAGCAGCACCTGGGGCTCGATCGCCAGCGCCCGAGCCAGAGCCACTCGCTGGCGCTGCCCGCCGGAGAGCTGGGAGGGATAGCGATCGCCCAGATGGCTCAGCTGCACTAAATCCAGCAGGGTATCGACCCGGTTTTTGATCCGCTCTTGAGGCCACTTTTGCAGATCCAGGGCAAAAGCGATGTTTTTGCGCACCGTCAGGTGCTTAAAAAGGGCGTAGTGCTGAAACACAAAGCCAATCTGACGATCCTGCACCGACCGATGGGTGGCGTCTTGGGCAGAGATGTAAATTCTACCGGTGTCGGCGCTCTCCAGCCCCGCGATCACCCGCAGCAGGGTGGACTTGCCCGACCCCGACGGCCCCAGCAGCGCCACTAGGGAACCACTTTTCACCTCTAGATTGATGGGCTCCAGGGCCTGAAAGTCCCCAAACCGCTTGGTTACGTTTTCGATTCTAATTCCCACAGGTGTTCTCCCAGCGCGATTGGTACAGCTAAATTCGCCTGTCAAACAAAACTACCCCAGGCACACATCAAGTGCAAGCTTTTTGAGGCCGAGATCTAAAATAAACTGCAAATTTGTGCAAACGAATTCAATTTCAATCGCGATTTTATTTGAGAATTTTATGATACAGTCTGAAAGCAAACCTCGAAAACCCTACCGGGATACCGGAGATTAAGGAGCGATACCCGTTATGACGTCACCTCGTAAACCCCAGGGCCAGGGTGGCCAAAGCCAGCCCAGTATCCTGTCTCAGCTGCGCCGTGGTCTGGGGAGTAAAGCTGTTTCTCGGCGGTCGGCACTGCTGTTTGTAGCGGGGTTGAGCCTGTCTGGGGCGATCGCCGGCTGCGGTGGCGGTGGCAACCAGGCCACCACTGGCGAAGGTAACCAGGCTGCCGCGCCAGAGACCATCGACATCACCCTGGTCAGCTACGCTGTGACCGAAGCCGCCTACAGCAAAATCATTCCGCTGTTTGTGGAGAAATGGAAAGAAGAAACCGGCCAGACCGTGCGCTTTGACCAGAGCTACGGCGGCTCCGGCAGCCAGACCCGCGCCGTAATCGACGGCCTGGAGGCCGACGTGGTGGCCCTGGCCCTGGCGGCTGACACCCTACAAATTCAAGATGCCGGGCTGATTGAACCCGGCTGGGAAAGCGAAACCCCAACCGGCGACGGCATTGTTCACAAATCGGTAGGGGTGATCGTCACCCGTGATGGCAACCCCAAAAACATTCAGGATTGGGCTGACCTCGCCCGCGACGACGTTACCTTTGTCACCGCCAACCCCAAGACCTCCGGCGGTGCCCGCTGGAACTACCTGGCCCTGTGGGGTTCAATCTCGGAAACCGGCGGCACCGACGAGGCGGCCCAGGAATTTGTCACCCAAGCCTTTGCCAACGTGCCGGTGCTGCCCAAGGACGCCCGCGAGGCCACGGACGTGTTCTTTACCCAAAATCAGGGAGATGCCCTGATCAACTACGAAAACGAGGTGATCCTGGCGGCCCAGCAGGGAAATACCCTGCCCTACGTAATTCCCCAGGACAATATCTCGATTGATAACCCGGTGGCGGTAGTGGATTCCTACGTGGATCAGCGGGGTACCCGCGAAGTGGCCGAGGCGTTTGTGGCCTTTCTGTTTACCCCCGAGGCCCAGCGGGAGTTTGCCAAGGTGGGCTTTCGTCCGGTAGAAGAATCGGTGGCTGAGGAGTTTGCCGATGACTTCCCCGAGGTCAGCAACCTGTTCACCGTGGATGCCTTTGGCGGCTGGGGCGAGATTCGCTCTCAGCACTTCGCCGACGGCGGCATCTTTGATCAGATCCAGACTGCGATCGCCCGCCGCTAACAGAGGCTCAGGCCCCTCCTGGGAGGGGCAGGGGTGGGTCAGTCCCGACTCCGCCAGCCCACCCCGCCCGCCGGGCATTCCCCCAGAAGGGAGTCACTTTATTCTTGATTCTTGCTCTCCTTCAAACCATGACTCTTGCCGCCGCAGATCTCCGAGGGCCAAACCAGCCCAAAAATGTGTTGGCAAAGATCTCTATTCCCTGGATAGTGGTCTTTGCCCATCTGTTTATTATTCTGCTGTTTCCGCTGCTGGCCCTGCTGCTGCAGGCGATCGTGCTCAACCCGGCGCAGTTTTGGGCGCTGGCCACCACTCCCATTGCCCTATCGACCTACAACATCACCTTTGGCACGGCCACCGTGGCGGCGATCGTCAACATGCTGGCGGGCACCCTCACCGCCTGGGTGCTGGTGCGCTATCAGTTTCCCGGCAAGCGGTTTTTAGACGGCATCATCGATCTGCCCTTTGCCCTGCCCACGGCGGTGGCGGGCATTACCCTGGCCACCATCTACAACCAGAGCGGCTGGATTGGGCAGTTTTTTGCCCCCTTCGGCATTCAGATTGCTTTTAGCCGGGTTGGGGTGGCGATCGCCATGATCTTTGTCTCTCTGCCCTTTGTGGTGCGCACCGTACAGCCCGTTCTGCAAGAGGTCGAGCCCACCATTGAAGAGGCCGCCTGGTCCCTGGGGGCCTCCCGGTTCCAAACCTTTTGGAAGGTGATTTTGCCCCCGATCATTCCAGCCATCTTGACCGGCACCGCCCAGGCCTTTGCCCGCGCCGTGGGCGAATTCGGCTCAGTGGTACTGGTGGCCGCCAACGTTCCGTTTCAGGATTTGATTGCACCAGTGCTGGTGTTTCAAAGGCTTGAAGGGGCAGATATTCCAGGGGCTACAGTAATTGGACTGGTGCTGCTGCTGATTTCGCTGGTTTTGCTGCTCATTATCAACCTGCTACAGGCATGGGGTCGCCGCTATGACGTTTAACCTAGACACACAAGCCCCGGCTGTGGAGCAGGAAATCAGCCCCAAAGCTCCCCAGGACTGGGCCAAGATTGGGCTGATTTTGCTGGTGTTTGCCTTCTTCACCGTAATTTTGATCGTGCCCGTCATCTATGTATTTGTGGGAGCCTTCAGCAACGGGCTGCCGGGCTTTCTTGGCACCCTATCAAGCCGTGAGTTCCTCAATGCCCTGCGGCTGACGCTGATGGCGGTGGCGGTGGCCGTACCCCTAAACGTGATCTTTGGCCTCTGCGCCGCCCTTGTGCTTGCCCGCAAGAGCTTTCGAGGCCGCACCTTTTTGCTTAGCGTCATTGACCTGCCCTTTTCGATCTCGCCAGTGGTGGCGGGCCTGATGCTGGTGTCGCTTTACGGTCGCCAGGGGCTGCTCAACCCGGTGTTGCAGGCCCTCGATTTGCGAATTATTTTCGCCTTTCCCGGTATCGCCCTGGCCACAATTTTGGGCGGCATGCCCTTTGTCGCCCGAGAGGTGATTCCGGTGCTAGAGGAAATCGGGGATGAGGAAGAGGAAGCCGCCAAAACCCTGGGGGCCAGCAGCTGGCAGACCTTCTGGCGGGTCACCCTACCCGCCATTCGCTGGGCGCTGGGCTACGGTATCATTCTCACCACCGCCCGGGCCATGGGCGAATTCGGCTCCATTGCGGTAGTGTCCAGCAACCTGATTGGCCGTACCCAAACCCTCACCCTGTTTGTCGATAGCTCCTATCGCAACTACGACTCCCAGGGTGCCTTTGCCACGGCGGTGGTACTCGCTGGCCTGGCCGCTTTCACCCTGGTGATCAAGCAATTACTAGAACATCTCTACACCAAGCGCTACAAGGCGGAATAGTTCTGTCAATTTGGAGATTAATTCCTATGGCATCTGTATCCCCCGGCTATGGGCTGGACGCCCTGCACCGCGAAGACCCCGCCAGCCTGGTGCAAACCCAGGTCAAAATCCGCATTCCCAAAGAGCGGCACCCCGACCCGGTGATCTCGAACCTGATCAACCGCTATGGCCTCAAGGTGAATATCCTCGGGGCCCTGCTGGGGGCCAACGGCCAAGAGGACGGCTGGTTTGACCTGGCGATTGAGGGTCGCGCCGCCACCATCCACGAAGCCCTGCTGGATCTGGTGGAATTGGACGCAGATCTATGGTTTAACACCGACGCCGACGATGGTCACTGAGACTGCCATGTTTTGCCCAACCCATCACCAGGCCACCATCATCGCCCTCGACAGACGAGATTTGATCTCGACACTTGTAGTCCAGGTCGCCGGGGCTTTGGGTGGCAAGCAAAATGCCCAGCCCGGCGGAGTGGGCTCGCTTCAACAGGCTTTCCATGGGCTCTTTGGTGGAGGGTTTGCCCTGGGCGGGCAGATACAGATCGGCCTCATCAAACAACACCACCGCCTGGAGCTGGCCATACGGGTGCCGCTGGGCATAGCGGTTGAGGTTAAGCAAAAACTGCGACACCCAAAATAGAATGTTGGCGTTATCGCCCAGGCTGCCCAGGTTGATCACCGATAGCCGGGTCTTCTGGGGGTGAGACCAGGTCAACAGCTGCTCGGTGGAGAGTTGTTCGCACTGAGGATTGAAGAGGTGCCCGGCCATCAGGCTGAGGGTCTGGAGGTCTTCCGCCAGCTTTTTGCAGTGCTTCGGGTCTAACACCCCGATCGCATTGACCAGTAGTGGATCTTGCTCGGCAATAAATGCAATCAGCCGGTCGATGCTCAGGGGATTGTCGGTCTGGAGAGTGCTGAGCACGGCGATCGCCTGCCCCAAAACCGCCATCCGAGTTTTGTCTAGCCCCGCCGACTTATAGCCCATGCTGCCGCCCAGGGCGGCAGCGCAGTAGTTGGCCAGTTGCTGATCGCTATGGGGCCGGGAGAGCCTTTATGTGGTAGTGAGCCGGGTGAAACGGGTTCTGCGGCTGTATGCCTCAGAAGATTTGGATCGATTGATTGAGCGGGTGGAACGTTCCAGGGCGAAGGAAAACCCTGGGGAGGTTGTGTTACCAGGCACTCGAACCGACGCTCCAGGACAGGTGAGGTTGCCGCTAATCAGCACGCGCAGGTAAAGATGATAGCCCTCTCCGAGGGTTTACTCAATGCGGCCAAGGCAAGAACCAGTCGCTCTCAAGCTGGGTTAGAACGTTAGACCAGGGATCAGGGGGTTCAGAGCAGTCCGCTAAAATTGGGGTAGCCCCGATTGCAGGCGCAGCGATGGCATCCCCCTTTCCAGGCATGGATCCTTATTTAGAACAGGCTACTTTTTGGTCAGAGTTCCACAGCCGATTGATTGTGGCGATCGCCGATGCTCTGGCCCCTAGCCTGCTGCCGCAATACTACGTGGCGGTTGAGACTCGCACCTATATCGATGGCACCACTGAGGAATTACTGGTGGGGATTCCAGACGCAGTTGTGTTGTCTACCCCAGCCCCAGCAGCCCCGGCTAAACCTGAGACGGTTGGTGCTGGGGTGGCAACGACGGTGCGGCCTCAGTCTGTGATTTTGCCCATGCCGCTGGAGGTCAAAGAGCGCTATCTAGAGATTCGAGAGGCCGGGAGTAATGCGGTGATTGCGGTAATTGAGGTGCTATCACCGATGAATAAGCAACCGGGCGAAGGCCGCAGGATCCATAACGCGAAGCGGCAAACGGTCTTGGGCAGTGCCTCCCACCTGGTGGAAATAGATTTGCTGCGGGCCTACGACCCCATGGCAATGCACCCGATAGATACAGGGGCGGCATCGACCGCTCAGTATCGCATTTTGGTGAGTCGCTCAGAGTACCGCCCTCGGGCCGATCTCTATAAATTCTCCCTGCGGGAACCGATTCCTGAGTTTCCGCTACCGCTGAAAGCACCGGGGGAGCAGGTGATCGTTGACTTGCAGCCGCTGGTAAACGGCATTTATGTACGCAGTGGGTACGGCATTCGGGTAGATTATCAAGCCCCGGTGCCACCACCAGCCCCATCAGCGGAGGAGCAGGCTTGGGTGAAGGAGCTATTGCACAGCCGCTAACCCATGGTGCTGGTGTCCTCTGACTGTGGCTTTGGGACTGTTGGAAAATGGGGCTGAGCTTGCGATCGCCGAGAGCAAAAAAGGCCCGGAAGTCGTGCTCACGAGCCTTGGAGAATTAGGTTTTGAGAATGGCTTACGAAGCGTTGGCCTTTGGGGTGCGGCGGGGGCGCTTGTACTCCGACTTTTTCTTGTAGCCGATCGCCTGGGCTTCGTCGCTGTTGGGGCCATACTGGCCGCGCACGGTTTCTTTCATCGCCATCACCCTATCGTGAAACTCAACTTCGGCCATACGGGCGGCATCAGAAGCGGCTTTGATGGCGGCTAGGAGTTCGGTCTCTTGTTGCTGTTTGGCCCGCATGGTTTCGTAACCGGCTTTGAGCGCTTCGGGGGTGGCCTCACTGCGAACGGGGATGTAGTTTTTGATGAAGTTCATGCCGTGGAAGGAATTGATATCGGCCTCGATGGTTTTGGCGGGAACGCGCCGGGAAAAGTCAACGGTGTTCATGACAGATACGCCCTGAAGAGGGGTGGATGAGTGGGTTAGTTTGGGTTGCGTGAAACGCAGCCGCAGGTCTGGGGCGATGACCTGTAGAGGCGACTTGAATTGTGGCAATGCGTTAACCGAGACGACGGTAGGGGTTGGCGTCTGATTGTCTCGCCTAAGGGCAGATTGCCCGGCAGGAAGAAGCTCAATCTCGGGAAATTAGCAAGATTGTGACCAGAGATGATGGGTGTTGATGAAGAGAAGATGAATCGGGCGGCGTGGGGAAATGGATGTTGCAGCCGAACGGTTGATAGGTGCGCTGCGCCATTGAGTTTGCTAACGGATCAAGGTGTTTTAGATTGACGGCAGAATCATTTGCGACCCAAATACAAGATTCTGCTCTATGAAAACAATGTTTCGCATTGATGGCACAATCATCCGCAGGTTTGGAGGAAAGGTTCGCTGAAGCGGAGGAATCATTCGCGGGCTTGGAGGAAAGATTTGCGCCCGTGAAGGAAAGGTTTGCAGGGGTGGAGGAATGATCTCTGGCAGTGGAGGCAGCTTACGCGAGGTCGGAAGGATGATCTGCGTGGGCGGAGGAACCTTTTGGGTGGGCGAAGGAAAGGTTTGCGCGGGCTGAAGCTTCTACCGAGTGATCAAAGGAACCTTCCAGCGGGCGAAATAAAGGTTTCACGGGGGCGAAGGAAGAGTTTGCCTTGGCTGATGAGGGTTTGGGAGTGGCAGATGAACCTTACCAGTGGTGAAAGCAAAGGTCTGGGGCCAGAAATAGAGCTTTTCAAGCATGGTGCAGAGGTTAGACGCTAATTGACTGACAAAAGTCCTAAAACCCAACAATTTCGGTATTGTTCTCGTTCCCAGCTTTTAGCTGGGAATGCTTTTCAAGTGGCTCTGCCACTCGCTTTCAGGAGGCGGAGCATCCTAGCAGCATTCCAAGGCGGAGCCTTGGAACGAGATGTGTCAGGCAGTCAGGGTTTAGACTTCCCCAGGTGAAGGATCTCGGTTGCTAAACCCAGGGTTTTGAGCAACGGTAACAATTCTTACTTGCGTCCGGTACGTGATTGGACTAAATTACTGAGCTAAGGCTGTGTGCGTGCAGTCTAAACTTCCCAAAAATTTGGTCGAGCGCCACTGGAAGGTGTTGGAGCACCAACCAGCGGCTGACCCCTTCGACAGGTACTAGCTGTCTCGGAGGCTGAGTAGCATTTTACTCGTGGCCGCTCCGAACTGCATAATGTCTGGGAGCGGCCAAGTTTTTGGGATTCCTACCCATCGTTTCATCGGAGGAATCCCGACTATGTTGTGTTTTACCCGTCAAGATCCCTGGGTTCTGGCAGAACCCAGGGATCTGAATCCGCTGCAGCTAGCATCCCCCATCGCCCAGCCGGGGCGAGAGCGATTGCGCCATCTGGTGGTTGGCTCGCCGGAGGGGGTGCGATCGACGATTAACCTGCTGCATGTGTTGACCTATGCGGAGCAGGCGACCTGGAGCCAGTTGGTAACGATCCCGCCGTCGGGGATCTTGATTACCCCAGAGCAAGGCGAGGTGTTTAGTCTGCTGAGGCGCGATAGACAAGTAAATTAACGGCAAATCAAGATTCCTGGGTTCTACCAAAACCCAGGAATCTTTTCGATAATGGTAAAGCTAGTTTTTTTAGAGCTTGAATGGGGTGGACTATCAGAGGATCGTTTTTTCAGGCCATGCTATTAAGCAAATGTTTCAGCGCCAAATTGGCCGAGACGAGGTGAAAGCAGTTTTAGAGCATGGGGAAGTGATTGCTGAATACCCTGATGATCGTCCTTATCCCAGCTACCTGATGCTGGGCATAGTCAATCAGCGCCCGATTCATGCTGTGGTGGCAAGGGATGTAGAAACGCAAACGATATTTGTTGTAACTGTCTATGAGCCAGATGAAGACCTGTGGCAAGCTGACTTCAAAACTCGGAAAAAGTATGAACTGTGTAATCTGTAAACAAGGTACGACTCAAGCTGGCCTGGTTACGGTCACCCTAGAGCGGGAAGGGGCAATTGTCGTGTTTAAGCGGGTGCCTGCGGAGGTTTGCGACAACTGCGGCGAATATTACCTCAGCGATGAGGTGACTGGGAAATTGCTGGAACGGGCAGAGGCAGCGATCGCCAGTGGTGCCGAGGTTGAGATCCGAGGTTATGCCGCTTGAGAGGTTAGTTAAATGAAAAACACCTTTGGTTGGGTTCAACCAGGCCGAGGTTTCTGAGCTTGGCCAATGCAATGAAGGCTTCAAGTCGTTCAACTCGATGGTGCTCTAGGCAATCTTCGTAGTGCAGCAGCTCCTTATGTTCGGTGTCGGTTAGCTCGCCCCACTCGCATTTGTCGCGCAGGTCATCTAGGCGGCTTTGCTCTGAGGTGGGTAGCTGCCATTGAATGACGGCCAACAGCGGGGCCTCTTCTGGGTTGGCTGAAGTTTGGGGTGCAGGCTCAGCTAATACCTCCAGCAGTTGCACTACTGCGGCCAGCTTGTTTTGCGGGAGCTGGTCGAGCAGGGCGATCGCCCGCTGGCGGATATCTAAAGGAGGCATGGCAAAAGCCAGGACAAGGTTTAGCTGTATGGTAGCAACATCAACGCATATCCCCTACTGACATCCTCGCCTTGCCCCATGCCCCCCGACGACACCTATAGCAACAGACCTTTGTTACTTAGCAAAGGCACCCGTTCCCGTTTTTGCCATTCTCCCGTGAGCTTGAGCAAGAGAGTGGCCCTACCCCGGCAGCCAATCGCGACAGGCTGAGCAAAGCTAACCTTCGCCCACAACACCACATAGGGCCGCCAGAGCAACCATGGCACCCTCCAGGGGATAGGTGCCTCTCAAACCATAGACAACCTTATCCGTCTCTTTCGAGCAGGCTACGAATATCTTGAGCCCCATAGAGAACTCTGACAATCTCAATTGCCTCATCGTTAACGCGATAGAAAATTAGGAAACGGTTGAAACCTTTCACATGCCACTTGCGCAGATCCCTGAGTCGTTCCTTCTCGCTAGGGTAAGGGCTGCCAACTCCCGGCATTCGGGCCAAATCAGCAAAAGTTTGCCGCGTTGCATCAAAAAACTGAAGCGCCTTATCAAAATCGCTTTCCGCTAGGTAAGCAAACTGCTCTCGCAAATCTAGACGGGCCGGAGCTGAAACAACAATCCGCCGCATCAGGGTTACTGTTCCTGATAGGTCTTGCTCAGGTCTTGCCGCTCCTGCTCCCACCAATCGTCCGTAGCTTCAATGCCTTCCTGGCGATCTAAGCTATCCAGTCCTTCTATCAACAAATCATCTAGAGTCTCTTTTGCCTGCTCTCGCTGCCGGTCTCGCTGCACCAGGGCCAGAAAATACTCACTCGCAGACCGATAGCCGACTCGGGCAACCTGCTCGTTTACATAGGCCTGCACATCATCGGGTAAGGAAATGCTGATATTGCTCATCTGAAACCACTCGTGCTTGTTTCTATTGTACGTTCCAAGATCATTCAGCGTTGCGTGGAAACGAGGGACAAGGGTGATGGTTACAAACCTACTGGTGACGAGCCGAGAGCCAATCACGATAGACTGAGCAAAGCTAACCTTCGCCCACAACACCACGCGGGGGAGCTAGAGCAACCATGGCACTCGCAAGCGGTTATAGCCCCACCTCAGGGCTCGTTAGCCAGCAAGCGGGATATATTGACTGTGACATCGGGAAACGCCAGGGGAGCAATTTCTCCGGAGAACAGTGTTTGCTCAGATTGATAACGGCCTTCGGCAGGGTGGCGGTAGAGCATGACACAGCGATCACGCAAATTCACCACCCAGTAGTCTGCAATCCCGGCCTGGGCGTAGACCAGCGGTTTATCTTCAGTGTCTTTAGCCAGACTAGTGTTAGAAAACTCAATGACTAGAAAAATATCCTCAGGGTGTGGGTGGGCACTTCGGTACGAGCGATCGCGCACCAGAGCAATATCCGGTTCCGGTTCGCTATCGCTGGGGGGGATACTGATGGGTTTAGCAGCCCTCACCTGATAACGCCCCTGGGCCGCCCCCCAGAGTAGAGGCATCAAGCGAGTTGAGGAATCGGCGTGTTCTGGCCCTTCTGGCGGCATTTCGACAATCAGCCCGTTCAGCAATTCAATAGACCGACCTTCCAACAGGCCGGCTTGCACCAGGTGGTGGTAGTTAGCCAGAGTCCAGCGGGCAATCGTCACAGTCATTGCAGCACACCTGGCCAGTAGGCCCAGAATTCGGCAACCTTAAGACTCATCATACCTGACCCATCCGTGGCGGCAGGGCGCACGGCAAAGCCGTCGGTTCATTTGGTCTCCAAGACATGTTGGCACAGTTGCAGCAGGGATGACGGCGCTGGCGAGGAATTATCCTAGCCTGAGGCGATCGCGATAGACTGAGCAAAGCTAACCTTCGCCCACAACACCACGTAGGGCAGCCAGAGCAACCATGGCACTCGCAAGCGATCGCCCCCTTTCCCTGAGCTTTGACGATTTCCTCGCTCAGTATGGCGATGACAGTCGCTACGAACTCATTGATGGAGAACAAAGCGGGTGAACGGACTCGAACCGTCGACATTCAGCTTGGGAAGCTGACACATTTCCTTGATATACAAGACTTGTAGGCAAGAGTTTTCAGACTTGTACCAAGTCTATACCAGTTTTCAGTTTGCTGATTGCTACACAGTCCATAAGGCTGTCGTTCTACCATAGGCCAGCGATGTGTGGTGCTCCTGGAGGGCTGCGATTATCTCGCTTCCCATCTGATGGCATGTAGAACAGTCACTGATAAGCTTTAGGGCACTCCTGTGTGATGCCCATGAATCGTCCTATTCGATTAATGAAGCCGCCAAACGACATCGTCACAGCGACAATCGGCTTGTTAACTCAGGAGCAAGGCGGGCAAATTGATGACATCTGGGCAGGCATTCTGCGGGAGACACAGCAGTCTGACGCCAGTTGGGACTGGGCCTATAAGTTACGACTGGCTGTCAATGATGATCGCTATGAGGCTTACGGCATCGAGTTTGAGGCGCTACTTCAAGGCGTCATCTTGCTAGAAACGCAATGGCACCGTTCCTGGTTACCGCAACGGTTTCCTCTGGTCTACGTCGAATACTTAGCCTCTGCGCCGTGGAATCGCCGGTTACTTGAAGATCCTCCCTATCTGATTGGGGTCGGACGGGCACTCGTACTCTTTGCCCGTCAGCGCAGTGTGGAGTTAGGTTACGGTGGTCGCGTCGGTCTCCATGCACTGCCGGGCGCGGAAGCTTTCTATCGACGTTACAATATGCCGGATTACGGCCCTGACCCTGACAAAGACGGATTGGTATACTTCGAGTACGCCGCTTTAACGCTCTAACTCATCCAATCGCTTATGAATGATGCAACCCTGGCTGAGCAACTGAGAAAAACGGGCAACCTGATGGATCTGCTCAATGACGAGGCTTGGATCCGTGAAACTGATGCCGATCACGCCAGTGAGGAAGGGACGGTTGAGGCTGGTCTGGGTCTACAGCTGTATGTGGAGTTACTCAAGAATGCCTCGCCGGAAGCTCTGCAGCGGCAGCGGTGGTATGTGCAAGTACTATCCATCTTGTTACCGGAGCTGAGGGGGTGGTTAGAGTCGTGGCAGCTCGGGCGGAGTCTAGAGGTTGTCTACATGGAGGCGCAGAAATGCTTATATGGTCACCTGCGGCATCTCACCCCCGAACAAATGACCTGGATTGAGATGCTGTTGACAGAGGGAGAGCAGGCGTTACCCAACGAACAGAAGGTGATTCGGGCTGAAGCGATCGCTATGCTCGCTCAAATATTTACTCCCGAGGACTGGCAGGCGATCGCATATGTTGCCTCTCAAACGATGGCGAAAGACATTTTACGGATGGGGCAAGAATCAGCGGTTCCTACCCTTACTATCTGATGAACCAGTACGAGATTTCTTAGTACTGAGAACAGGACTGTTCAGAAGCCTTCAGGAAAGTGGATGCACCGGCATAGCTAAGATTAACCTTGTCATCACTGAATTTCGCTAGGGCGACTCGGAGATACTCCCTGGAGCACCAATAGCGACTCCATCACCCGTTTAACCAGAGGAGCTGCTACTGTCGAGCCGTAGGCGTTCTCGCCAATGGGCTCGTCAATGACCGCTAACACCACATAGCGTGGGGCTTCTACGGGCGCAATGCCCACAAAGCTAGTGATGCGGGCAGAACTATAACCAGTTGAGTTGTTAACTTTTTGGGCTGTGCCCGTTTTTCCAGCAATCCGGTAGCCCTCAATTTGGGCAGGTTTACCGGTTCCCTCAGCGACCACTGCTTCCATCATGGCGAGCACCTGTTGGGTGGTTTGTAGGGAGAAGACAGCTTTAGGAGCGGCATGTTCGGTCTGCCACAGATAGGTACCGTCTTCTGCCACCATACCCTCGACAATGTGAGGAGTTACCAGGTTCCCACCATTGGCTAAGGTGGCCAGCAGTTGCAGCATTTTTACCGGTGTCAGCGCAAACCCTTGACCAAATGAAGTAGTGGCCGTTTCGACCTGACTGTTGATAAATTTGTCTCGGGGTTTCATTTGCCCAGAGGCTTCCGACGGCAAGTCAATCTCTGTAGGCTGCCCTAAAGTCAGGCGTTCTAGCCAGCTAAAGTAGTTGGAAGCCGCCATTTTTTGCATGATCTGCACCATGCCCACATTGCTGGAATATTTGAGGATATCGGTAATTGAAATGGGGCCTCGGGCTCCGACCTCGCTGTAGTCGCTGTTTTTAATCAACCACTTACCAAACTGTATGCGTCCGCTGTCGTTAATCACGTCATCAGGGGAAATCACTTGATCTTCTAGGGCGATCGCAACATTGATCGGCTTAAAGGTCGAGCCAGGTTCGTAGGTGTCGCTCACTGGCCAAGTGCGAAAGGCGCTGATGTCGGCTTCGTAGTAGCGATTGGGGTCATAGGTGGGCACGCTGGCCAGGGTTAAGATTTCTCCAGTAGGGGCGTCCATCACCATTACGGTACCTCGCTGGGCGTCATAGGCTTGAACCACCGCCTCTAGTTCTTGCTGGGCAATGCGCTGCAGGCGGCTGTCAAGCGTCAGGCGCAGGCTTGCGTTTGGGGATGACCCACGCACTAATGACGGCACCGCCGAATCGACCGATGGGGGCGCAGCGATCGCAAGTTGTTCGGCATAGGTCATCTCTAACCCGGCCTGAGGTTTCCCATCGAGATTGATGAACCCTAAGATCGGGGCAAAGAGTTCTTGCTGGGGGTAAAACCGCTGTTGCTGAGGCACCAACTCTAGGCCATCAATGCGTAATGTCCGAATGCGATCGCCCACCGCCTCTGACAGTTGACCCGGAAAGCGAATACCAGAGGGTTGCTGGTTAAGTAAAGTCAGGAGTTCATTCTGTGGCATAGCCACCACAGGGGCCAATGCCTCGGTTACCTCAACGAGAGACTGCTTAAACAGCTTGGGATGCATATAAAGAGTGTAAGCAACCTGGTCAGTAGCCAGGACGCTACCGAAACGATCGACAATTGGGTAACGAGCTTGGCGAACCAGCGTCGGCAGCGATCGCTGCTGTTCGGCTAGAGCGCTCAAGGTCTCCCCTTGCAGCAGTTGTAAGTAGACTAGCCGCCCGCCAATCCCGACTAAGGCCAGCATCAACAGCAGCCAGACGACAACGACGCGCCGCCACGCCACCACCTGCATTTTGGCGGCCAACAGTTGACGTTGCTGAGCTAGTCTCTGGTTGCGCCGAGCAGAAGCACGAGTAGGGGTGGCCATTGCTGCAAAGGGGGAAAGGGCTTTTGGATATGACAGATGCTGTAGCCAGGGCACTAGCTGGCGTTTGGCTGGGCCGGGCGGAAGGGATAGTCGGCGGGAGCCGGTGAACCACTGGCTTCATCGGCGGTATCCACTCCCAATGCCTGCAAGGGGTTGTTGATAACGTTGAGCAGGTCAGCAATGCCGTCGTCCAAGATATTTTTGGCATCTGCTGCTATCCAGCCCTGACTAGTTAGCTGGCGAATTTCAAAGTGCAGGTTTGGGCCAGTCGCCGTGCCGGTGCTGCCCACCAGACCAATCACCTCCCCCTGCTCAACCCATTCCCCAGCCTGCACGGCCAGCTTGGACAAATGGGCATAGCGAGACTCCAAATCTCCATCATCGTGGCGCAGAATTACCGTTAGACCATAGCCGCCAAGGTGATCGGCTACTGCAACCTTGCCTGAGCGGGTTGCTAAAACCGGGGTGCCAGCAGGAGATCCCAAGTCGGTGCCAGCGTGAAACCGCCAGTTTTGATGGACGGGATGCATCCGCCAGCCGAACAGCGAGGTGATTGGAGCTGGAATAGACAGGGGGAAAACATATTCCTCATTGCCGCGCCGGAGGATGTTTAAGGGCCGCAGCTTTTCATTTAGCTGGGCTCGGCTAACGATGGTGGTGTCGCCTAAGCTAACGCCGCGCGAGCTGATAGTAACAGGCCCCACTTGAATACTATCGCCACTATCCGCAGGTGGGCTGGTAGAGTCGGGGTCGGTTGCCTGACAGGAAGACTGGGGAGGGATTTGCGACCCTGCTACGATGATTTGACAGCCCGTTGCTCGTTCTGCAAACACGAGATTAGGAGAAGCCCCTCCTGGAGCCGCTGTTGCCCCAAGGCTGTAATCAGTTGGGTCAATAAAGACGCTGTTATAACCAGCTGGAACAGGGGCACTAGCAGGCAGTTGGCTGGGTGGGGTCTGCTCGGATGTTTGAGCAGGTGCGCTAACGCTCGCACCGGGCAACACGTCTACCGAACCCTGTATTGAAGCAGGAGCAGGAGCTTGAGGTACGCTTTCGACTCCGGACGGACTGGCTGCCGCTGGGAGCAACGCTTCTGCTGGAATGGGGGGGGCTGGGCTCATGTCGGTCGTGGCCAAGGCCGGTACAACCGCCAACCCGCTGTTTAACCCACCCACCAGCAGGACGACACGCCCTAGCTCTACCAGCCGCCTAGAGTAGCTGTACCCCAAGAACGGGTTGAATTCTCTTTTGCTACTGTCAGTCGCCATGGTTCAACGTTCCGTAGTACAGCAATGTCGTTATCGGCAGAGTTTGTGGAAAGTGCAGTCTATTTAGCTTGGGCAGGCTACGACGATTGGAGTTTTTGCAGCAGCTGATCAACAATCTGGGCATCTTCACTGTTTTCTTGCTCCAGAAGTAATGTCTTTGCCCGTTGCAGCGCCTCGATCGCCTCTGCTCGACGGCCCCGCGCCTCTAGCGCAACGCCCAGATGGTAGTAACCAGGGGCATGATCAGGATCTAGTTCGAGCACTTCGCGGTGGGCGACGATGGTCATCAGCACCTCTTGCTGCTCGAAGTAGAGATCGGCGATCGCATCGTGGGCAATTACCGAGTCAGGCTGAAGCCGGGCCGCCTGCTGATAGCTTTCTAGGGCGGCATCTAGATTCCCCTGCTGCCAGAGTAGGTAACCAATCTGCATGCGAATATCGGCGTTGCGGGGGTCTTCTGCCGCTGCCGTGTTAAATGAGGTGAGAGCAGACGCCATATCCCCTGCTTTGAGGTGGGCCAGGCCCAGGTTCATCTGTATTTGGCTGGCCTGAGGTGCCAGGGCAGCGGCCCGTTCTAAAGCCGCGATCGCCGCATCGGTATTGCCCTGCTGGAGCAAAATCAGGCCGATAGATTCGGCGGCTTGCGGGTGGTTGGGGTCTTGCTGCAACACCGTCCGGTAAATTGCTAAAGCCTCTTCAAAGGCTGCGGTTTGAAACAGCGCCGCCCCCAGCCCCAACCGAGCCTGCTGGTTATCGGGCTGCAATTGTAGGATTTGCCGGTAGGCGTTGCCTGCTGCATCGTACTCGCCTAAGCTGCTTTGGGCATAGGCCAAGCCGAAATAAAAGGCCAGATTGTCAGACTCTAGCCCAATGGCGGTTTGAAAGGCGGCAATAGACTCTCGAAAGTTGCCCTGGCGAGCCTGAAGGTAGCCAATGGCCGAGAAGATTTTGGCATTGTCTTCATCCAGGCTAACCGCATGCTGATAACGAGATAGCGCCTCAGCTAAATCCCCGGCTTCGACCAGCTCTGCCCCCGACTCTAGCAAGTCAGCGAGTTCATCGCGCTGGGCCTGCTCGCTGAACGCCTGGCCGGGGCTGTGGGCACCTACCGGAAAGGCTACGGCCAACAGACCTCCCATCGCCACGCCAACCAGGCCCAATTGTTTACCTGTACGTCTCAAGGGATTCTCCTCTGCGCTAAATCGAATTTTGAAAGGTGGTGGAGCCGGTATAGCCCGAGAGTTGGGCGAGTTCCTCCAGGGTTTGCGTCCCCGACAGGCGTTCACCATTAATTTCCCAGGTGGGATAGCCGGTAATGCCAGCTTCCTGGCACTCGGGAGTTTGCTCTTGCCCCTCGGGGGTGGCGCACTCAACGTAGGGCATAACCTGACTGGCTTCCTGGCCAAACAACTGCTTTTGGTCGTGGCAGTGGGGGCACCACCAGGCTCCATAGAAAATAGCACCAGTGTCGGCCAGGTGCTGGGCCAAGGCCATTTCAGCCGGGCCAGACTGGGTGGTAATGGCAGGCCCCAGCTGATCGCCCGAGCCGCCCTCGGCGACTGGGTTGTTGACATTGGCATAGACGCCCAGGGTGCCCACTACCACCAAGAATGCTGTAATGCTGCCAATAAAGAAGGGTTGAGATAGATCAGACCAATTTTGGCCGATGAGGGCAAGCAAAAACAGGCTGGTGGAGAGGAGAGCTGAGCCGACGCAGTAAAGGCATACGGCTTTGATTTCTGCGGTAAGCAGATACATGAGGTAGCCGCTAAAGACCATCATGGCGGTGCCGCCGATCAGCAGCAGGGGTTGGGTCAATCGAGTGAGTTTATCTCTGAGGTCTTTTTGCTCAGCCCCATTGACCAGCAGCGGGGCGATCGCGATCACCGCCATGCCCACGTAAGCCAGAAACCCAAACAGGGCCAGCGGCTGGCCAAACACCGTGGCATAGGGGCTAGAGAGCACAATGTCACAGCCCCTAGTAGGGCAGGCCGTGGCGCTACCCGTGAGCTTGTTGATCGTTAAGTAGGCGGTGATGACAGCGCCAACCGCCGCTAACCCCGCCATCAGAGGGCGGGCATAGCGATGAATCCAGGGAGTAGCTTGTTTACGCGGCATCTTCCTACATATCAATAAAAAACGTCAAAAAACCGAGAACTACGAGGATTAGACCTGTTAGGGCATGGCCACTGAGATTCCAGGTAGGGATTGCGGCAGAAAACGATTTTGCCCGCTGCCAGCTCCAATTCACGACCAACACCATGCCCAGCACTGTAACAATGGGGTACACCCCCGAGACCAGGGCAATGCCTCGCCATCCGAGCGCCCCTGCGGATAGGTAGAAGGCACCAATTTCCAGGCACGGCGAGAAAAACATAGCGCTGGCAATGGCCACGATCGCTGTTACCTTACTGCGGCCAGAGGGGCTAACTGTGGCCGCAACAGGGTGAGATTCGTCCAGAGAGCAGCATGGGACGCAGCGTTGACGCAGCGGTTTACTCAGATAAACCAAGCCCAACCCCATCAGCACCGCCGGAGCGACCAGGTGCGTCACGATCTCGTAGTAGTCGGCAAACTGGTAGCCTAGTAGCCCTACGGTCACTCCAATCAAGAGCGTGCTAACGGTGTGGGCCGATCCGGTCAGAGCCGTAATCCACAGGGTTTCTTGCCGAGACCATCCTTCGGCCTTGCCCAACGCTACAAACGGTAGCCAGTGGCTGGGAATTAGCGGATGAATCAGGCTCAGGGCTAAGGTGCCCAGCACGATTTGAAGGGAGGCAGACATGGATAGAGATGGGTCTCGGTCAGAACATGAACTAGGGTGACATCCTATGACGAATTGCTCAGATGAGGATTTTGATCCTACCTGAGAGCTAGGATCAGAGTATAAATACTCAACACACAAGGAGGACGCCATGACACGGACTTCTAGGACTTCTACGATTAGTGCAGCTGTCGCCGCTGCGATCGCACTTTCAATACCAGCTATTGCTTGGGGGGAGGTTAATCCTGCTGCGGTTAACTACTCAGACATCGCTGATACGGTGATGATCAACCATCACGGCGGACACCACCACGGTGGGTGCTGGTAAGGGGGGAACGCTGCAACTCTTTGGAGAATGATCATCTCAACTCGTTATTGAGGGTGCCGAATAATTCGACCCGCATTTAGGATGGCGAGCAGAGCCACGCCCACATCGGCAAACACGGCTTCCCAAAGGGTGGCCAAGCCGATCGCCCCCAGGGCAATAAAGAGGGCTTTGACGGCCATGGCAAGACTAATGTTCTGCCAAACAATGCGCCGGGTTTTGTGGGCGATTTGAATTGCTACGGCCACCTTTGAGGGCGCATCGGTCATTATCACCACGTCAGCGGTTTCTATCGCCGCATCGGAGCCAAGCCCGCCCATAGCAATGCCCACATCAGCCCGAGCGATGACTGGGGCATCGTTGATGCCGTCGCCCACAAAGGCCACTTTGCTCTTAGTTTGGCTGGCACGCTGCAAGAATTCTTCTAAGGCATTTACCTTGTCTTCGGGCAGCAGTTCGGCTCGATACTGGTCGAGGCCCAGCTTCTTGGCGATGCTATCGGCCACCGACTGACTATCGCCAGTCAACATCGCTGTCTGAATACCTTGAGCATGAAGCGCCTGAATGGCCTCGACGGCGTCTTTTTTCAGCTCATCGGCAATGATAATGCGGCCACTATATTCGCCATCCACAGCCAGGTGGGCCACGGTGCCGTCTACGGTGCAAACATCATGGGGAATGTTTTCTCGGTGCAACAGGCGATCATTTCCGGCTAGTACCGTCCGGCCATTGACTTGTGCCCGAATGCCATGACCGGCAATTTCTTCGTAGTCTTGTACGCCGGAGATATCGACGGTCTGCCCGTAGGCTTGACGAATTGACTGGGCCACCGGATGGGTGGACTGCGACTCGACCTGGGCGGCTAACTCCAGTAGCTGGTGCTTCTTCAGGCCGTTGTGGGTCACCACATTCGTCACGCGAAAGTTGCCCTGGGTGAGGGTGCCGGTTTTGTCGAACACAACCGTTTTCACCTGGGCCAGGGTGTCTAAATAGGTGGAGCCTTTGACTAAAATGCCGCGCTTGGCCGCACCGCCCACGCCGCCAAAGTAGCCGAGGGGAATGCTAATCACTAACCCACAGGGGCAGGAGATCACCAGCAGCACCAGGGCGCGATAGACCCACTGGGCCTGGGTAGCCCCCTCAATGAACAAGGGTGGCAAAATCGCCACCGCCAGGGAGAGAAACACCACCACCGGGGTGTAATACCGGGCAAAGCGGGTGATGAATTTTTCGGTGTCGGCTTTTTTGCTGCTAGCGTTTTCGACTAGTTCTAAAATTCTGGCGATTGACGACTCGCCAAAGGGTTTGGTCACCTGCACCGTCAGCAGCCCCGACTGGTTGATCATCCCGGCCAGCACGGTTTCGCCAGGGGCAACGGTGCGGGGCAACGATTCACCCGTCAGGGCGGAGGTATCGACCAGGGATTTGCCCTCCAGAATGTTGCCATCCAGGGGCACCTTTTCGCCGGGGCGCACCACAATCACATCCCCAACCCGCACGGTCTCGGGGGCAACCGCGCGAATGTCGCCGTCAACGCTGAGGTTAGCGGTGTCGGGCCGTACCTCTAGCAGAGCTTTGATCGAGCGGCGCGATCGCCCTACCGAGTAGCCCTGAAACAGTTCCCCCACCTGAAAGAACAGCATTACCGCCACGGCTTCGGGAATTTCGTGGATAGCGATCGCTCCCAGAGTTGCGATCGTCATCAGAAAGTTTTCGTCAAAGATGCGCCCCCGCAGAATGTTGCGCCCCGCCGTAGTCAGCACAGTCCAGCCGCTGATGAGATAAGCCGGAATCAACACCGCGTACTCGGCAACAGCGAAGGGGGTGTTGTGCAGCCGCTCATTGAAAATTAGCCCAATGAGGAAGAGAATGGCGGCGATCGCGATCGGGGTTAGCTCTTGCCGCAGGTTAAACTCTGCTGAATCGTGGCTGTGGCCGTGGTCAGACCCGCAGCAGCCGTCATGGGCGGCCACCTCATCCTTAGGGATCGGGCCGGAGCTATCGCAACAAGCATGGGAGTGAGAGTCTGCCATAGGGGTACCTGGCAAGCGCCTAATGAACATCTGAAGTGTTATTCAGATGATACATGATATGCTCCATCAAACCACACTTGCTGCTTGCAGCAGTCGGAAGGTCTGAGACACCGACTCATCATTGATGCATAATTGGGCGATGAATAGGCTGCTGACGAACCCTATGGAGAGAAGATGTGTTGTGACACCACTGAGAAACCTAAACCATCCCCGGCGTCGCCTCAGGTTTTTGAAGGTAGCGTTTTGTCTTGGCCTGGGGCTCTTTCTTACCCTGCACTGGCCTAGTTCATCGGCTCCGGCCCTCGCCCAAGACACGGTTACGTTTTGGCGGCAGGCGTCCTTCCCCGTCGAAAATTTTCAGGCTTACACCTCTGCCTTTGGCTACAGAACCTCTCCCACTGGCGGCGGGGGCTCTCAGTTTCACTACGGGTTAGACTTGGCCGCGCCCCAGGGCAGCTTTGTGCGCAACTGGTGGAGCGGTAAGGTGATCGAGGTATCAGACCACACCACCTGTGGCACCTCTGCCGTCATTCGGTCGGGCCAGTGGGAGCACCGCTATTGCCACATGAGCGGTCGAGTCGAAGTTTCAAACGGCAAGCGCTATTTGGTCGATTCAGACGGGGGCATTCGCTATGAGCAGGGACAAGACTTGCCCACTGGGGTACGGCTGGGCCGCGTCGGCATGACGGGGCGCACCACTGGCCCTCACCTCCACTGGATGCTGAAATACGACGGCAACTGGGTTGACCCTGGGTTGGTGCTAAGGGCCATGTATGACGCTCAGCAAGCAGGTTAAACAGGCACCTTTGGCATGATTCAACTGCATCAGCTAGTTCGCTATCCTGCCCCGGTGAGGATTTTCTGCTTTCTGCTATTGCTAGCGCTGGTTTGGGTACCGATCGCCTTGCCTCTCTACGCGTGGCTGGGCACCGATGGCTCTCTGAGCGTTATTCCGTTAGTTTTGCTCTACGTCTTGTTTATGGTTGGGCTGGTGCCATGGGGTCACCGTGTGCATGGGCAAACTCAACCGCTACGCGCCCACGGTCTGGAGGCATCGGCCCGCTATGGGCGAGAGCTGGCGATTGGGGTAGGCGTGGGTCTGGTGAGCCTGGGGCTGCTGTTTACCCTAGAGGGCTGGCTCGGTTGGCTCACCTGGCAACCGGCACCGCCCACCCTAGGGCGAATTGCCCTGGAGGGATTGCTGGTGGGCCTAGGCGTTGGCCTGGCCGAAGAACTGCTCTTTCGCGGCTGGCTGCTGGATGAACTGCGCTACGACTGGGGCTTTACCCCGGCACTGTGGGCCAGCGGCACGATCTATGCGGCGCTGCACTTTATCAAACCCTGGGAGGCCATTGTGAAAGAGCTGCCTAGCTTTCCGGGGCTACTGCTGTTGGGGCTGACTCTGGGCTGGGCACGCCAGCGCACTGCCGGACGCCTGGGGTTGGCCCTTGGGCTGCATGGGGGGCTGGTGGCGGGCTATTACTTGATCGATGTGGGCGATTTGGCGATCTACACCGAGCGAGTGCCGGAATGGGTGACGGGTCTGAACCAAAACCCGCTAGCCGGAGCAATGGGCGTCTTGTTTCTATCTCTTATTGCCATGGGCCTACGGTACTGGCCTAAGGCGTTTGATCGGAGTGCTGACTACAAGTGAAAGAACCTGGCTATGGAGCGGCAACGCATCATGCTACTCATCCAGGTGTTGGGCCACTTCCCGATAGAGAGTCATAATATGATCGTCAGCCAGGCCATAGTAGACGTTGCGGCCTTGACGACGGTAGGTGACTAGACGCTGCGATCGCAGCACCCGCAGCTGGTGCGACACCGCCGATTCACCCATCTTCACCGCAGCGGCCAGATCGCACACGCAGAGTTCTTGCTGGGCTAGGGCCGACAGCAGCTTGAGCCGGTGGGGGTCAGAGAGAGCGCTAAAAAACTCCGCCATTCGCTGGGCCTTCTCGGTGCTTAGCACCTCGGGCTGCACCTGGCGCACGTTGTCTAAATGCACCAGCGACTCGTCACAACTGGGGGCATCAACGGCTTGAATTGTAGAGTTCTCTGTAGAGCGAGAATTAGCCATCGATTAGGTTCCTTGGCTTTTTCTCTATGATACTGAGAATCGTTACCACTGAACATCTGTTCAGAGGATTGAGGGCGTTGGCCTCACGGGGTTGGCCCGCTTCCCTGCTGCACCTGCTGCATGAAGTACAGGGTTTGCTGATAGCCTTGGCGATCACCCTGGGCCTGAAATAGCGCCGCCGCCTGGCGCAAATCGACCATAGCAGCTTGAGGGTCGCCGAGCTGGTACTGCAAGACACCGCGATTGCCGTAGGCTTCAGCCAGCTCAGGATTGAGGCGGAGCGCTGTGTTGAAGTCTGAGAGGGCGGCTGCGCCATTGCCCAGTTCGGTATAAATTTTGCCTCGGTTGTAGTGGGCATCGGCGTTGTCGGGGTCCAGGGCAATTGCGGAGTCTAGGTCGCTGAGAGCCTGGGGTAAGTTGCCAGTGGCCGCGAAGACAAGGCCGCGATCTAGATAGGGCTGGACAACGTCAGGGGCGAGCGCAATGGCCTGGGTCAGATCGGCGATCGCCGCCTCGGCATTGGTCATGTGAGCGTGGGCCTCACCCCGGTTGTATAGGGTTTCTGGATGGTCGGGGCGAAGCTGAAGCGCTCGCGAAAAGTCAGCGATGGCGAGCTGATAATCGCCCAGGTCGTGGTAGGCAATGCCGCGATAGAAATAGGCTTCGGCACTGGTGGCATCGGCTTGAATCACCTGGCTGTAGGTGGCGATCGCCGCCTCTAGCTGCCCCTGCTCCGCCTGCTGGCGGCCCTGATTTAGGAGATTGACGGCAGCTTGCTCCACCGCATGGGCAGGCCGCATCCCCACTGCACTTCCAGGAGCTACCACAACGGCCATTCCTAGGGCGATCGCTAACGTTCTCTGGATCTGCATGGCTTCTCTCCTAACCGCACGACTGAGCTATGGGTCTGAACCGTGAGCCTGTACCGTAAGCCCCAGGCACAACTTAATACCAGCGCCCTGTGACGCTTTACAAGCTGAGCTAACCCCCTGAACCGAGCCTGTGGCGTTTCTGAGGCGAGCCTTCACGCTTGGGGTAGAGCCTGGCCCCCCTCCAGTGTAGCGACCGTTTTGAGGATGAGATTTTCTCTGAAACAAGATGAAAGAGGCGATCTCGATGCCGTAAAATCAGGCAAAATCAAAGGCCGACCCAGCGCACTGTGAGATGCTGCATGAAACAATACCGACCTCTGGTGAGCCTAATCGGCATGGTAGGTGGGCTACTGCTGGCGCTTCCAGTCGAAGCAGCTCAGTTTAGGACTTGGCGCTTTGACCCTCAGCAAAACCGGCTAGAGTTTTCGACCGATGCCGCCGTGCTGCCCAGGGCGCAGCTTTTGTTTAACCCCACCCGCATTGTGGTGGATTTGCCCGACACCACCCTAGAGCAGCGGACGATTAACCAGGCCGTTGGCGGCGCTGTTCAAGCCATTCGCATCGGGCAGTTCGATGCCCAAACTACCCGGCTGGTCATTGAGCTAGCCCCTGGCTACACCCTAAATCCAGACCAGGTCGTGGTACGGGGGGAAACGCCGCAGCAGTGGGTGGTGCAATTGCCCCCGCCTCAGGGTGGAACGCCCCCTCAGGCCACCCCCAGCCGAGTCAATGCCACCCCAGTCGCTGGGGCCGCCACCCAGGTCGAAGGGGTGCGCACCACCCCCGACGGCTTTTTCATTCGCACGTCTGGAGTGAGCCCTAACCTGACGGTAGAGCGAGTCAGTGATACTCAGGTGGTGCTCCAGATCGAAAATGCCACCGTGGCAGCGGCTCTAACCGGCGAAACACTACCTGCCAATAGGTTCGGGGTCACCGCCTGGGATATTCAGCCAGTAAGCGCAGCGGTACCGACCCTACAAATTACCCTGACGGTGCCCGCCAACAGCGCTGACTGGCAGGCTTCGGTGAGCAACGGCAGCGGCATCGTAATTTTGCCCCCTCGGGGAGTCGCCATCGCCGCCGTTCCAGCCAGCCCAGCCGTGGCACCGGCTCAGGCACCGACTGCAGCTTCGCCCCCCATTGCCGTACAGCCACCGCCTCAAGCTCCGGTGGTGCCACCCCAGCCTGAGCCCGCAATCCCGGCTACTCCAGCGGTGCCACCACCGGGCAGCAGCATTCCCAAGCAGGCCGTCACGATTGTAATCGACCCAGGCCATGGCGGTCGCGATCCGGGGGCGATCGGCGTGGGTGGCCTGCGAGAAAAAGATGTGACCTCTGCGATCGCCTACGAAGTCGCCAGAATTTTAGAACAAAGCGGTGCGCAGGTGATTCTGACTCGCTCCGATGATCGAGAAATCGGCCTAGAGCCTCGGGTGCAAGTTGCCGAGCAGGCCAATGCCGATCTCTTTGTTAGCATTCACGCCAACTCCATCAGCCTGAGCAGGCCCGAGGTAAACGGGCTTGAGACCTACTACCACAGTTCAGGGAATCGTCTCGCCCAGGTGATTCATCAGTCTGTTTTGAGTCTGGTGGCCATGCCCGATCGCGGGGTGCGCCAGGCTCGTTTTCACGTTCTTGTAAACACCTCTATGCCGTCGGTTTTGGTCGAGACCGGGTTTGTCACCGGGGCTCAAGATGCCCGTAATTTCAACGACCCAGCCTGGCGCAGCCGCATGGCCCAGGGCATTGCCGCTGGCATTTTGCAGTACGCCCAGCGATCGCTTTAATAAAGATTTCAACTCAGCTAATTCACTCCTCCTGATATCAACAAAAAGAGGGCAAACCCCGCCAGAAAACTAATCGCCGACCACTGGGTGTCTTCGTTAGACTCATGTGCCTCCTCCAGCATATCCTCGACTGCCGCCAGGTTATAAAGCCCTGCCACAAAGACTAATGCGGCCATTTTCAACGCCTCCGAGCGTTCCCGCAGGGCGAAATAGGCAATTAGAGCAGTGCCTACTACTGGAATGACAAAGGAGGCCGATATCAGCATCCGCCTGGCCCGACCGACTCCCTTGTTGCGAAAACTGGCGTTGACCGCAAATCCTTCGGGGATATCAGCCAGCACCTGCCCTAGGGCCAGGACCAGCGCCAAACTGCTGGATACCGCAGATCCGCTGCCAACTAGCAGGCCATCTCCCACCAAGTCAGTGGCTACGGCTACATAGACCATCCAGGCACCGGTACCAGCTCCTTTAGGTTGTTTGTGCTGCCACCGCTCAATTCGGCTTTTGACTGTCAGATAGGCGAACCCGCCCAGTAAAAACGCCAGGGCCAGCAACCAGGCAGAGGCCCCTTGCAAAGCCTCTGGCATTACCTCTACAGCAATCACCGCGATGATTATCCCGGCAGCGGCATGAAGGGCATGGTTCAACGTTCTTTTAGAGGGACGTAGCCATTCGGCTAGCACCCCACCACTAAAGTTTCCCAGTGCTGGCAGAATCGCCAAGCCAATTACCCTGATAAGCTGACTATTCATTACGTCCTGGTTCCAAGGAAAATCTGCGGCGGGTTGAAAGCTAAGTCTACTTTCAGGCCCTTTCGGAAAAATTAATTTTCACCGACATCCTGCCAGGAGACATCCATCACGCGGAAGGTTGGCTCTTCAGGCCTCTTTCGCTGATTCATTGCGGAATACGCTGTCAAAGCATCAGCGCTCATTGCTGATTTCTCGAATGATTACGGCGAAGTTCGGTAACTGAGTCTTAAGAGGATCTGAGCTACCAGAGCGAGAATCGGCAGCTCTAGCAGAGGGCCAATTACCAGGGTGAGGGCAATCAGGGGGCGATCGCCAAAGGCCGCTGCTGCCACCGCCAGCGCTACCGGAGAGTTCCGCGCCAGGGTCGTGCAAGTCAGGCAGACTACCTCTGGATACGCCAGTCGCAACCGCTGCCCCAGCCACTGAGCCAGCACAAAATTAATCACAAAAAACGAACCAATGGGTAGCAGCAACAATTCCAGACGTTGCAGTAACGCCTCACTCTTAGCCGCAAAAATGGCCACAATGGCCAGATTCAAACAGAGGAGTTGAATCATCGCCACCTGCGGCAGCTTTTCATGTAGCCAGGTTGGCCCCTTAAGCCAATTAATGCTGTAGCGAGACAACACCGCTAAGGCCAGTGGAATGAATAAAACAGTGACTATTTTGCCTCCCAACACCCAAAGATCAAGCGTGACCAGCGACTGGGCAAAAACGGCCAGATAGACAGGCAACAACACCATCTGCAAGACAAAATTTAGCGGTAGCAAAGCCGTTGCTAGGCTCACATTGCCCTTAGCGATGCCGGTAAACACCAGATACCAATCGGTACAGGGGGTCACCATCAGCATCAGCAAGCCCACCCGCAAATCGGGCGCATCACGCAGAAACAGCGCCCCCAACGCCCAGGCCAGCAGGGGTGTCCAGACAAAGTTCATCACTAAGCTGGCAACAGTCACGCGGTAGTTGCCAAAGGCTCTACCCAGGTGCCGCAGCGGAATCGGTAGAAACGCCGCGTACAGCATCCCCATCAACAGCGGTGTGATGAGATGGTCTGCCAGGGCAGCAACATCGTCAATCTGCGCCAAACCTAGCCCCAGTAGCACCGAAAGCAGAATTAGCAGGGGCTGCGATCGCTCAAACCAGGTCATGGTTAGGGTATCTGTGGTTGCAATTTTGCGGTCGATTAGTGATTATGCCGCAGTGACTCCTGCATTTCTCCCGTGGGGTCATCGCAACACTCAGACCAAACTATCTCATGTACAGGAGTCTCACCATAACGCGTAAGATTCACCATAGCAAAGAAACCTGTATACCTCATTATCATGAGCCTTGTAATATTCTCAGCGATTCTCTTCCAGAAAGGTTAGCAACTATGTATTTCACTATGAATCTGGGACAGTATTAGTTATCCTTCACTCTGGTCAAATCTCGAACGATTGGATCTGAATGTTATGACCTTACAGGCTGAATTTGACGCCTGGTAAACCAAATGGTGAGCGGAGGCACTAGAAACCACATTGACAATGGCACTAACCCAGTGCCTAAAATCGGAATTGTTGGCATGGACTCGGCATAAGTCCACCGATTGAGGGGGCCAGTAGCCAAGGCTTCGATAACAACGGTGATTACCACTCCTACAAGGATAAAAACACCCATTCGGCTACGGTTTGGGTAACGTAACCATTGACGAGACTTCGATAGAGCTGCAACGGCCCAAAATGCAATCAATATAATTACGACATCTCCGACTGTAGCGAGGGTGCAATTTCTGACTATATCGAAGTGGGAGTATCCAGCCGGAATTTGGTAAAACCACATTTGCTGAATTTCCCAAAAGAAAGACAGCAAAAACGAAAATATAACTATGTTGAACTCAGGCAAATTTAGCCAATTCAAGGGACTATGGCGGTTCATGGTGTTAGCCGCATTCAGAATAAATCAGACCTATTTTGACAGTTTTTCAAATAGCCTCTAAACGATTCAGGGTTAGTCTTACTTCTTCAATAAGACTGCAAACCTTAACGTCGGATGGATTATCTAGGGGGCGGGCGGCCCAACTCGTGCGGTAGGTTTCTAGCATGGTTTTACGGGCAGTAGCCTGCTGAATTTCCTGCTCCAGGGCTGCAATTTTGCAGTCGATTAGCGTTTTAACCAGGGTGCAGACCGGCTCCCCTTGCTTGCGCACATCAAACACCTGCTGAATTTCGGCCAGGGAAAACTGTAATGTCTGGGCCTGCTTAATGAATAGCAGACGAGTAACGGCTTCGTCATCATAATAGCGATAGCCATTCTCAGCCTTGCTCATCGGCTCTAGTAGGTGCAGCGACTCGTAGTAGCGGATGGTGGCTACCGTCACGTGGGCCTGTTTGGCCAGCTCGCCTATTTTGAGGAGTTTCTTCATTGTCTGAGTAGGCCATCCTTCTAAAAAAAGACCGATTGGGGATGCGCAACCATCGTCGCTAGAGCTAGCTTAGTGCAAATTTGGGGGGGTGACTCTCAAGCCAACCTCAGGGTTTACCTTATGGAAAGTCTCGTCTAGAGGCTGTTTGGTTCACCATCCTTATCAAAGAGGTCACTTCCAATGCTCAAAGCTTTTCAGATCAAGAAGCTCTCCTTGGCAGCTGTTTCTGCCCTTGTTCTGACCACTGCCGTGGCTGGCGTTGCCGCTGCCGCCCCCTGCCTGTTCCCCACCCCTGATTGCCCCCCCTCTAACTGCGACTAAGCTGGGGCGCGACAAATCTGTTTAAGAGAACGGACTCACCCCTCTAGACGCAACCTAGCCCACATCAGGTCTAATACGCTCATAGCGCTCAAACCAGGTGATGGCTAGGTTGTCTGGCTAAAATTTCACCAGCAGCGCTGTGCTGTACATCACGAGTAGCCCGGTCGTAAAGCCAGCTAAACTCAGCCCCGCCAAGCCGGAGAGCCTTGACAGGTGCAGTTGCCGCTGTAGGTAGGTGCCGAGTTCTATAATCACCTGCAAAATTGCCCCTGCACCAATGCCCAAGAATAAGGCCGCCCAGTGGGGAGAAAAAGCGAAAGCCCCCACCCATAGCCCTATCACTGCGGGGAGTCCAGCCAGGGCGGCCAGCGCCACACAGGTTTGCCAGCGCAGTTTTTGCTTACGCAGCAGCGGTGCGACAATGCCCAGCCCTTCGGTCAAGTTGTGAAGGGTAAAGCCAATCACCAGAAATGAGCCCAAGGCAATTTCCCCCAGGGCAAAGGCGGTGCCGATCGCCAGCCCTTCGCCCAGATTGTGCAGGCCAATACCCAAAGCCATATAGGTAGAGAGCGCAGTGCCTTCGGGCGGTTTGCCCTGGCGTCGGCCCACGGCAAATAGGGCCAGACACGCCACTGTAGCTGCAAACCAGACCAAGGCCTGGCCTTGAAACGCAGCTGCTGCCTTTCCAGCTAGCTCCAACCCTTCCTGCAAGGTGTCTACCAGCAAAAAGGCCAGCATGCCTAAGGTCAGCGTTAAAACAAAGGTCAGTCCCCGCTGGCCCAGCACCTTTAAATAGGGGTAGCACAACATGCCTAACCCCACCGGCACCAGCCCCACATAGAGCCCCAGCCAGCCGTAGCCCAGCAGCGTTGCCAGAGACAGAGCGGGTGTAGGTAGAGCAACGTCAATGGGGTGGGCAACGACAACACCCGTGTTGGTCAAGAACTGAACGTGATGCGCTTCGCCCTCTACCCAGGGGTATGGAATTTGAACCGTCGCCGTCGCCAGCCGTCGGATGGGGTCAGGGGGTTGCTGGGTAAACGCCCAATAGGCACCATCCACCTGAACCTGGGCAATGGTCATGGGAGCTGAACCCTCTGCCCGCACCTTGAGGGTGATGCCCTGATCATTTAGCACGGTACGCTCCACAATCAGGGACTCCAGCGGCGGTGCATTTAAGTTGAGCAACCGAGCCGGGCTCAGGGTCAGCAGCAGGGCAGCCAGCCCGGCCAACAGGAGGGGCGGCAACACCCAGCGCCAGGGCAAAGCCTTCATGCCACCACCTCAAAAGCACTCATCCAGCCCAGTTCGGCAAATTCAGCCTGATGGGCGTGGAACATATAGAGCCCTGGCTCAAAGTCAGCAAAGGAGCATTCGATGATGCCCCGCTGCCCCTGGCAGAGCATCACCGTATCGACAGTACGGGAAGTCGGCGTCAGCGTCGTCCCATGGTCGTAGTAATTGAAGAAATTGGCGTGCAGGTGAAAGGAGTTGATCGGGTCAAACTCGGTTACGTTAATCAAATAGACACGCACTGGGCGATCGCGCTCAATGCGAATCGGCTGCTTCATGTAGGCATGGGAAATGGAGTTAACCGCGTAGACTTCGTTCTCCTCGTCAAAGTTGGTATCAAAAGCATTCATCACCATCAACAACTCCTGCCAGCGCTGGTTTTCTGAAGAACCCAGCAGGCGCGATCGGGCAACATCTACTTGGTCAGGGTGCCGCTGTGGGTCAGGATCAACAATGAACGCTCCGTAGAGCCCTTTGTGGAGATGGCGCTTAAACGGCACAGAATGACAGTGGTAGAGGTGGCAGCCAAAGGGTTTTGCATCAAACTCGTAGGTCACCGTTTGCCCCGGCGCAGCTTCCATCACCCCTGGAATGCCATCCTGCCTGGCTCCATGAATACCGTGAAAGTGCAGGGTGTGTGGGTGCGTACCCTGATTGGTAAAGCGAATGCGAATGCGATCGCCCTCCGTGACCCGAATGGTTGGCCCCGGCACCTGGCCGTTGTACGTCCAGGCGGGGTAAAACACCCCCGGAGCCACCTCAATCTCTCGCTCAACGGCGGCGATATCGTACTCTCGCAGGCGCTGCCCAGTAGGCAGCATTGAGACACGTCCTCCATTCCACTGGCTCAGCAGTACGTGAGGGTCAAAGCCATTTCTAAGGTGATCAACCTCGCCTAGCGTAGTCATGCCCTGGTGATGAAGATCCGGAGCAGTCGGGGCACGCTCCTGAGCCAACGCCGGTTGGTTAAACCGGCTACTCAGCCAGGTGCCAGCCCCCAGAAGCCCGGCTCCAAGGAGCGATCGCCGTTGTACATGCCAATCCATTACTTTTCATAATTGTTTCATAATCAAAAGCATAGTGGATAGCGAGGCACTTTCATATTTATTTCATAATTGAGACGCCGCAGTCGCTAAGTTAGGTCTGCGGCTAGCTTTGGGTCATCGGCGATGGCTTTCTACCGCATCCATCCTGGCATGGCAACCTATACCGGCGGAGCCGCCAATTAGCGTCGTACCGAATAGCGCGACCACAATTACTGCCGCCATCGCACCGCCCTTAGCTAGCCAAGAGAAGCTGGCGGGGCGCGATGTCGCCTGAATCTGTTGTGATTGAATCTGTTGTGCTGCCTGACGAATATACTCCGGCTCAATGTTAGCCTCGGCTCCTGCCTCAACTAATTCCTCCAGAGAGTAGCTGCTTTGCTGCTCAGCCTGTAGTCGCGCTGCCAGCGCCAACACCTCTGGGGCCAAGTCTGCTGAGATTCTAAGATCTGAAGGGTTTATATCCAAAGGATCCACAATAGAGGCCTCGCATCAGTTGCCGCATTAACCGCCATCTCAGGCTAAACCCTAAAGTCGTTAGAGAGTCAAGGGCGTTTGGTAAATTGTCATACCGAATCGGAGTTTAGCCTCCCCCTTGACCTTGAAGCTAGGTTCAAGGTTTAGAGTAAACACAACTTTCAAGGTAATGAAATGACTCAGCGACAAGTTGAAATCTTTGTAGCCGGGTGCCCTCGGTGCGACGAGGCTGTCAACCTGGTGCAGCAGATGAGCTGTACAGCTTGCCAGATTCAAGTGTGGGATGTACGCAGTGAGCAAATCACGGCCATCGCTCGCCAAAAACTGGAGGACTACGGCATCCATCGGCTTCCCGCCGTGGTGGTCGATGGCGCATTGGTGGACTGTTGCCGTCAACAGCAGCCGATTTCCCGCGACGCTTTGGCGGCCGCAGGGGTTGGGCGGTCAAAATAGGCACAGATGTTAATTCATGACCTGAGTTGCCAAGCCGAGGTGCCAGCTTCTACCATTCGCTATCACGAGCGGATAGACCTGCTCGACGCGCCTCGGCGCAGCCAATTCCAGAATCCATTGCTGATCGCAGAACCTTGCCAGGGTGATCAGACCTGTTCCATTTCACTCGCATTTCATTTTTGAGTGTCAAGCTTAGAACTAACAGTTGTGCCGAGCGCGTCAGCGCGTTTGAAAGCTAGCAACCGCCTTTGTGATGGAAAAGAGGTTTGACATCCGATGACTCTGAGACGACTATTAGCTTCGTGGATAGTAGTGGGTGGACTGGTGTCCATGCCTTTAATGGTGAGCGCTTGCAATACGTCATCCTCGGCCCCTAAAGAATCAGACTCTGCCGCTATGCCCATGGGCGATGAACCCATGGCCGACCATTCCATGATGATGGAGCTCGGACCTAGTGACGAGGAGTTCGACTTACGGTTTATTGACGGCATGATTTTGCATCACCAGGGTGCGATCGCCATGGCTGAATCGGCTTTGCAAAACTCGCAGCGCGATGAAGTAAAGCAGTTGGCAGAGGAGATCATCGCTGCCCAGCAGGTCGAGATTGACCGTATGCAGCAGTGGCGGCAAGCGTGGTACCCAAATGCCAGCGAAGAGCCCGTCATGTATCATTCAGCCATGGGACATTCCATGGCCATGATGCCTGATATGCAGGCCACCATGATGATGAGTGGCGACTTGGGCGCTGCCGATGATGAATTTGACCTACGCTTTATCAATGGCATGATTCCCCACCATGAGGGAGCATTAGCTATGGCGCAAGATGCCCTAGAGAAAAGTAGCCGACCAGACGTTCAACAACTCGCCCAAGATATTTTATCGACCCAGCAGGTCGAAATTGATCAGATGGAACAGTGGCGAAAAGACTGGTACGGCCAGTAATTTCGTTGGCGAATAAAATTTGGCAGGTCTCACTCCAAGAGCTGAGGCCTGTTTTTTATGGAATATTTTCTAGCCTTAATTTTTAGAACTCAACAAGCAGAAGAGTCTATCGATAAGGCTGAATAATTAGATGCGGGAAACCCATCGCGACACCTTATCTAGATGCTATCTGGCCAACAATACTAAGCTTTGCCCGCAATCGCCTTAATCGCAACGACTGGGCGAGACTAAAAATATTTTCTGAATTGAGTAGAGTTTTCACGTTCATTTCATTTTTGCTTGCCATACTGTAGCGACAAACACTGAAAGACTCAGAAAGCTTAATGCTAAGGGTGTTAAGAAGAGCCTATGTTCTAGTGCCTAGAATAGGCTTTATTTTGCCCTGCTTTTTGATGCTTTCACTTTAAAGAGTGAGGTAGGTTTATATGGCCAAACATATTCTTGTCATAGAGAATGAGTCTAGCTTGTCTCGTTTGATCGAGTCAGAGCTGATTCAGGAGAGCTACCTAGTCAGTGTTTTTGAGGATGGCTTTACCGGCCTTGTCAACGTTCGTCAAATTGAGCCAGACGCACTAATTATTAGCTCGTCAATTTCTGATTTAACAGCTGTTGATATATGCAGAAGGCTGAGGGCTACAGGCAACCCAGTCCCCATTCTCTATATCGATAAAGACACTACTTCTCAAAAGCAAGCTGCTGCTCTAGAAGCAGGGGCTGATGCCTATGTCACTACACCCATAAGTCTAGATCTGATTTTGGCCCATATTAAAGTTTTTTTGAGAAGAAATAATAGCGAAGATACATCGAGAATACTTGTTTTTTCTGATGTGACACTCAACCACTACAGCCGGACAGTATATCGAGGTGGTCATGAATTAACCCTGACGGCTAAGGAGTTCGATTTGCTGGCTTATTTTCTTGAGCATCCTAAGGAAGCGCTTAAAAAGTCACAGATTATTGATGCTGTTTGGAGCTATGACTGCGATCTTGGTCATGAAAGCAACGTACTTCAGTTTTATATTTGCTCTCTGAGAAAAAAGATGGAATACGGCCAAAGAGAACGGCTAATTCACACCATCCGAGGATTTGGATATATTCTCAAGACTGCTACTAGGGGTCGATCCAGAAATTCCTTATCTCTAGCCTTGGCCTAGTTTGTCTGTTGATTTAATCGGTCAAGAGTACTCATTTTTTTGTTAAATATGCGCCAAAATTTCCGACTTTCTACATCTGTCCTAGTCAGTTTGGCCATGGCTATTGTGTTAGACGTTGCTCCCCTGACTGCATCTAGAGCCCTTGCTCAATCTTTGCCTCAGCCAGAAGAAGATACCTCACGACTTGATCGTCTTGCCCCTGAGCCTAATCCGCTATTTTTGCCAACTCAGCCAGAAGCTGTTAAAATTACTACGATAGAGACCCTCTCTATAGAAGAAGCTTTTGAGCTAGCATTGCGCAACAACGAAGATTTTCAGATTGTTTTACTAGAGCTAGAACGCAGTCAGTTTGCGCTTAGAGAAGCTAGAGCAGAACTGTATCCAACCGTTGGCTTAGCATCAACATTACAAAGTAATAGCGAAGAGAATGACAACCAAACGACTTTAAGAGGAGACCTTGAGGCCCTTTATGACTTGGGCTTGTCAGGAGGTAGACAAGCCAGAATACAAGTAGCCGAAGAGCAAATTCGGGTCGCTGAACTAGATATCAACCGGCGTAGGGCTCAACTGCTGCTCGATACCGCCAATGATTATTACGCCTTACAGCTAGCTGTTGAGCAAATTCGTATTAGCCAGGCCTTTCTAGATGAAGCGGAGCGAAATCTACAGGACACACTTTTAAGAGAGCGTGCTGGCGTGGGCACTCAGTTTGACGTGCTCCGGGCAGAGGTACAAGTGGCTAATGCCCGCCAAGACTTGACGCAGGTTCAAAGCCAACGACAAATTGCTCAAAGACAACTATCACGCAGGCTAAATTTACCAGCTTCAGTAAATGTTGAGACGTTGCCTGTCGAAATTGCTGGAGGCTGGCCGCTGACCTTAGAGGAGAGTATTGTACTGGCCTATCAAAGTCGCGTTGAGCTATCGCAGGTTTTGGCCCAGCGCACAATTGCCCAACGCCGGAGACAAATTGCCCTGGCAGCGGTAAGACCTAACCTTAGCTTAGTTGCCAACTACGGCCTTCAGCAGGCTTTGAGCGGTAATTCAACGGTATTGAATGACGGGTTCAGCGTGGGCGCTAGATTACAGTGGCAACTCTTTGATGGGGGTGCCGCTTTAGCATCGGCGGCTCAGCAAGATAAGGAGTCTGAAATTGCAGAAACTCAGTTTTCCCAAACTCGTAACAGTATTCGCTTGGAAGTTGAAGATGCTTATTTCAATTTGACGGCTAATCAAGCAAACATCACCACGGCCACTGTAGCGGTACAGCAGGCGCAGGAGGCACTTAGATTGGCTAACTTAAGGTTTAATGCAGGTGTAGGCACTCAACTAGATGTATTAAGTGCCATTGGGGATTTAGCTGAAGCAGAAGGCAATTTGGCAAACGCAATCATAGACTACAATCGTTCTTTGGCAGCAATTCAAAGAGCCACCGAACAGCTTACTGTACGATCTAATTAAAATAGAGCGTCACTATAAACTATATTGATAATCGACTATTTTCCCCTTTGACTAAATCAATAGTAAAAGACCACCGTTGACATTCACGGTGGTCTTTTCAGTGCATCAGAGTGAGGTTTTGAGGCTAGGAAGTAATAGCGATTTGCTTCGCAGGGCTATCACTCTCTAAAAATCTACTAATCCCTGTAATCGCGGTTATGCTGAATAAGTTCACCGAGGGTTACAGGTCTTCCTTTCTCGGCGGCTAAGCCACGAAGGCTAGTTTGGCCAGAGGCACTAGCTACAGGAGCAAAGGCAATTGTAGCTAGCGCAATAGTTAGTACAGAAAGAGCATATTTTTTCATTATCTTCTCCTTGAGAACTGTTAAAATCCGCACTTGGTTTTGGCGGAACTTTTATAATCCTAGATCCTATATGAGCTGATTTGCTGATAGCTGCCTAAGCTAGGGATGAAAGTTTTATTAGAAAAATTAGAGCGTATTTAATTGCCCCAAATATTTCTGTTAAAATTCAATCTTTTTGAACGAGCATAGCAGCCCAATTCTGCTCCGCATAGTCATTGTTTTGACGTATTTTTAGCGCAATTAGCTTAGCCTTTTTGGGGTTTTTATCTGCACAATCTATTGATTGCTCAATTAAAGCTACAAATTTCATCCTGATTTCATTTTTCTGTGGGATGTTTGGGAAACGATGGCATTTTTCTCCAAAGACTGTAATTGAGTGGTTCAAGGGCACGCCTATGACAGCTATCTTTGATCGCTTCTGTATCGCGGCTAGAGGGCGATCGCTCCCTCAGCTTGCTTTGCTGATGCTCTTGCTAACCCCTGCGGGCGCGGCCTTAGCCCATGCTGGCCATGGGGATGAGTTTCAGGGGGGTGGAGCGGGAACACATCCAGCAGGCATTGCAGTGGATGCAGAAATTGCTGACCGTATTGGTTTGATCGTAGAGCCGGTCAAGCGCCAGATTTTGGCTTTTGGGGTGAAGGCAACGGGGCAAATTGAAGCATCGCCGGGGCGACAGGTGACCGTAACGAATCCAGTCGGCGGTACGGTAACCAAGCTGCTAGTGGAGCCGGGGCAGCAGGTAGAGGCAGGTCAGGCGCTAGCGGTAATTACCAGCGGCGAGCTAGCCGAATTGCGGGTGACCGCCCTCGAAAACTCTGCTGAGCGCCAGGGAGACGTACAGCAGGCCGAGGCCGATTTGCAGCTCGCCCGACAGAGCTACGAACAGCAGCAGCAGATTGCCCTGAGGGCCATTGAAGCGGCTCGGACGGATGTTCGAGTAGCCCAAGAGCAGTACGATCGCGACGCAGAACTGGCGGCGGAAGGGGCGATCGCCCGCCGCGAGCTGCTGGCCTCAGAGGCGGGTCTAGCGGATGCCAAACGGGCTTTGGCCGAGGCCGAAAGCCAGTTGGAGGTGCTCAGTGCTCGTACAGGAGTAGCGCAGGCCCAGACCGCCCTCAATGTTGCCCGCTCCCGCTCTCAGCTCAGCTCACAGACCTACCAAACCCGGTTGCAGCAGCTCGGAGCCACGGCCAACGCCGACGGCACCATTACCATCAAAGCGCCGATCGCGGGCACCATTGCCGATCGCGATGTCACCCTGGGGGAATCTGCCCAGGATGCCGGAGCGGTGCTGATGACTATTGTGGACAACCGCACGGTACTAGCCACCGCAAACATTTTTGAAAAAGACCTCCCTCAGGTCTCCCCCGGCCAGCGGGTGCGAATCACCGTGGCCAGCCTGCCCGATCAAATCTTTGAGGGCCAAATTACCACAATAGGTTCTGTGGTCGATGGGGAAACGCGGGTTGTGCCTGTGCAGGCGGAGCTAGACAATACTCAGGGCACACTCAAACCTGGCATGTTTGCGGCACTGGAAGTACTCACAGAGAGTACTTCAGAAGCGGTGATGGCTATTCCTCAATCGGCGGTGGTCGAAGCCAACGGCCAAACCCTGGTGTTTGTGCGCAACGGCAACGCCTTTGAACCGGTTGAGATCACCCTGGGGCGAACGGCGGGCGATCAGGTCGAAGTGCTGAGCGGCCTGTTTGAGGGCGATGAAATCGTCACCCAGCGGGCCAATCAGCTCTATGCCCAGTCATTGCGAGGAGGCAATGCTGAGGCAACAGAGGAAACCGTGACCGCTGAAACGGTCGCGACCCCAGGCATTCCCTGGTGGGCGATGGGACTGGGCAGTGGTGCGATTGCCGTTACCACCTTTGCCGCCGGTATGTGGTGGGCTAAACGACAGCGCCCGACTTATGCCCTGGCGATCGACGACGAAGCGGTTTCGCCGCTGGAGCATCCCCGCTACGGCACTGGGCCAACTTTAGCTGCTCCTTTGGTCGAAGAGGGAAAGCCCTCGCACAAGTAGCTACAGATAGCGGGCAATGCCCACCTTACAAAAGCTATGTGAGTCAACAATCTGCCCAATTCTGAACGACAGCGATGCTAAATAGTATTTTGAAGTGGTCGATCGCCCAGCGGTGGCTGGTGGTCATTGGGGCGATCGTGGTGACGTTTCTGGGGATCTACAACCTCACCCAAATGCCGCTGGACGTGTTTCCCGACTTTGCGCCTCCCCAGGTGGAAATTCAGACCGAAGCGCCAGGGTTGGCCCCGGAAGAGGTTGAGTCACTCATTACCCTGCCGATCGAGAGTGCCGTTAACGGCACCCCTGGGGTAGAGACGGTGCGATCGTCTTCAGCGGTCAGCATTTCGGTCGTAAGGGTAATTTTTCGGTGGGGTACCGATGTTTACCAGGCGCGGCAGCTGGTAACCGAGCGGCTTCAGCAGGTGCAGGAGAGGCTGCCGGAGGGGGTAGGCATTCCCCAAATTTCGCCGATTTCGTCACCCATCGGCACGATCTTAATGTATGCGTTTACGGCAGAAACTACTCCTCTGATGGAGGTGCGGCGACTGGTGGATCGCGATGTGATTAATCGGCTGCTGGCTGTGCCCGGTATTTCCCAAGTGATTGCCTACGGCGGCGATGTGCGCCAGTACCAGGTGCTGGTTGACCCAGAGCGGCTGGTGGCCTTTGATGTTTCGCTGCAAGAGGTGGCCGAAGCCGCTGAGGCGGCCAATGTCAATGCCGCAGGTGGATTCCTCAACACTCCCGACCAGGAGCTGATTATTCGCGGTGTAGGACGGCTCGACTCGATCGAGCAACTGCAAGAGTCGGTGGTAGCCGCCCGAGATGGCCGCCCCGTCAAGCTGCAAGATGTCGCTGATGTTCAGATCGGAGCCGCGCTTCAGCGGGGCGACGGCAGTGTGGGGGGCCAGCGGGCGGTGGTGATGGTGGTCAACAAGCAACCCCTCAACGATACCCCCACCGTCACGCGGGCGGTAGAAGCCGCCATGGAAGAACTCAAAGCAGCTCTACCTGAGGATGTTGTTGTCACCGAAACCTTTCTGCAGGAGAACTTCATCGAGGCCTCGGTCGAAAACGTGCTGGGTTCCCTGCGAGACGGCATTATTATCGTCTCGGTTATTTTGCTGCTGTTCTTGATGAACTGGCGTACGGCGGTGATTACGCTGAGCGCCATTCCGCTGTCGATTTTGGTGGGCATGATTATTCTCAATGCCTTTGGCCAGGGCATTAACACGATGACCCTGGGCGGGTTAGCGGTTGCCATTGGCTCAGTGGTCGATGACTCGATTGTGGATATGGAGAACGCCTATCGCGGGCTGCGCAAAAACCAGCTGGCAGGCACCCCAGAACACCCGTTTAAGGTGGTCTACGACACATCGGTCGAGGTGCGGGTGAGCGTTATTTTTTCCACCGTCATTATTGCGGTGGTGTTTGCCCCTATCTTTAGCCTGACGGGGGTAGAGGGCCGGATTTTTGCTCCGATGGGGGTGGCTTACCTGGTGTCGATTTTTGCTTCTACCCTGGTAGCCATGACGCTCTCCCCCGCGCTCTGCGCCATCTTGCTGGCCCGCTGCCCGCTGCCAAGTGATGAAACCTGGGTTAGCAGGTCTTCTCAGCGGCTGTATCGACCAGCGTTGCGGTTTGTCATGGCTCGCGCCAAACTGGTGTTGGCTATTGCGATGGCGGCTTTGGTGGCGTCGCTGGTGGTGTTTTCGAGTCTGGGGCGGGTGTTTTTACCCGAGTTTCAGGAGCCATCGCTGGTAAATGCGATGCTGCTATATCCAGGATCGTCTCTGGCGGCCACCAACGAGGCGGGTTTGGCGATGCAAGAAGCGCTGAAAGACGACCCCCGTTTTGCGACGGTGCAGCTGCGGGCGGGGAGAGCGCCGGGGGATGCCGACGCGGGTGGGGTCAATTTGGGCCACCTAGATGTGGAGCTGAGCGAAGCGGGATTGCGCGATCGCGAGGCATCGATCGAAACCATTCGCGAAGAGTTTGCCCGTATTCCCGGCATTGCCCCCAGCGTGGGCGGATTTATTACCCACCGTATGGACGAGGTGCTGTCGGGGGTGAGAAGTGCGATCGCCATCAAAATCTTTGGCCCCGACCTCGACCAGCTCCGTACCATCGGCAGCGATGTGGAAGCCGCTATTCGCGATATCGATGGCCTGGTCGATCTGCAACTAGAGCCCCAGGTGCCCATCCGCCAAGTGCAGATTCAGTTCGATCGGCCCGCAGCGGCCCGCTACGGCCTGACCGTAGGGCAGATCGCGGGCGTGGTCGAAACGGCGCTCAATGGGCGCGTAGTCTCCCAGGTGCTGGAGCAGCAGCAGCTCTTTGACCTGCTGGTTTGGCTCAAAGATGACGCCCGCAACAACCTAGAGGCGATTAGTAACCTGCTGATCGATACCCCGGTGGGCCAAAAAATTCCCCTGGCCCAGGTGGCCCGCATTGACTACGGCACTGGGCCAAACACCATCAATCGCGAAAATGTCTCTCGCCTGATTGTGGTATCGGCCAACGTTGCGGGGCGCGACTTGGGCTCGGTGATAGACGCGATTCAAGATCGCGTTAGCGCCTCTGTAGCGCTGCCGTCAGGGTACTACATTCAGTACGGTGGGCAGTTTGAGTCAGAGCAGCGGGCCAGCCGCAACCTGCTGGTGTTTGGCGGACTGGCGATCGTTGTCATCTCGGTGCTGATGTACTTTGCGGTTAAATCAGTGCTGGGCATGGTGATGATTATGGTCAATCTGCCCCTGGCACTGGTAGGGGGCATTGCCTCCATCGCATTAGGGGGCGGCATCGTGTCAGTGGCATCGCTGGTCGGTTTTATTACCTTGTTTGGGGTAGCCACCCGCAACGGCCTGCTGCTGGTTGACAACTACAACACCAAACTGGCCCAGGGCATGCCCCTGCGCCAGGTAATCGTCGAAGGCTCCTCAGAGCGGCTGGTGGCTATTCTCATGACAGCCCTCACCTCAGCCCTGGGTATGGTGCCCCTGGTGCTGGGCAGCGGCGCGGGCAAGGAAATTTTGCAGCCCCTAGCTGTGGTCGTCTTGGGTGGCCTGTTTACCTCAACGGCGCTGACACTCCTGGTACTACCAGCGCTCTACTCTTTGTTTGGGCGGCATTTGGTTCCCAAGGTGGCAAACCCTCTGACGTCTACCGAGTTTGAACCCGAGCCCCGAGATACTGCTTTGGTGCAGTAACAGTGTTTCGATCCGCAGCCCCAAGGCTGCCTCTGAGCAACCTTCTGTCTTCTCTTTATAAGGAATACCGTTATGACCTTCCAAAAAACTCTGACCTATACTGTAGTAGCCTTTGGCCTGGCTCTAACCCTGGGAGCCTGTGGCAGCAGTGAAGAGCAAAGCAGCGCTCCCGCCGACACAGAGGCTGTTGCCGAAGCACCCGCTGCGGAAGCTCAAACGGCTCCCGACCCCTCCGCTGAAATGCAGTCTTCCCAAGGGGGACAAGTGGTTGAGTCTGGCCCCTACCACCTAGAGCTGATCACCGCTAATGAACCGACCGGGGTTCACCTAGATTTCTTTTTACAAAAGGGCGATACTCACGAGGCGATCGCCGATGCCAAGGTCATGGCCCAAATTCAGGCTCCCGACGGCACCCAAGAGTCTATCGAGTTGAGCTATGACGCCGATGGTGCACACTACACAGCCATGGTACCTGTCACCGCCGCAGGAGACTATAACGTAGCCATTTTGTCTGATATCGGCGGTGAAAAGGTGAATGGACGGTTTACCTTTGCCAAGTAGCGCCCACCTATATTCAATCAACCCGATATCAAGCAGATTGTAATCGGGACGACCGGCTAATCACCTGACTTGGATTTGGAAGTAAACGAGTAAGAGTTTTAGACTACGCTATTAATCTAGCTTTATAAAGCTAGATTAATAGCGTTGCTGATAGCGCCTAAGCGGGCTGAATATTCACAGTGCCCATCATGCCCAAATCTTCGTGGTCGAGGATATGACAGTGGTAAACCGTTTTACCTGTGAATGTGCGGAACGGAATGCGGATGCGCACGGTTTCGTTACCTTTCACCAGTACCGTGTCTTTCCAAGCCTGATAAGGTTCAGGCTGTCCGTTGCGGCTAATGACTTGAAACGGGTTGACATGTAAGTGAAAGGGGTGATCCATCCGGTCAGAATCGATGTTGACCAGTTCCCATTCTTCGACAGTATTGAGTTTGGGGTTGATGTCGATGCGCTGGGCATCAAAGGTTTTGCCGTTGAATAGGAATGCCATAGACATCCCCGACCCCATAGCCATATCGAGTTCAATGCGACGGCTGAGGGTTGGGTTGGGCAATAGCTCGACTGTGCCCAATCGCTGGGGCAGCGGCAGGGCGGCGACCGAACCACGATAGGTCACCGTCGCTAGGGTTTGGGGAGAGGCGGAGCTGCCCTGGTGCATCATGCCACCCATGCCACCGCCCTCCATGCTGTGGTTCATGTCGCCCATGCCACCGTCCCCCATCATCATTATGCCGCCGCGATCGTAGGGGAGATTGAGTAGGCGGTACTGACCCGGTTCGCGGTTGCCCTGTACCAGTACCTCCGCCCGTTCGCCAGGAGCTAGCAGCAGTTCGGAGAGTTCGACGGGGGCGGCGATCGCACCCCCATCTGTTGCTATCAGCTGTAGGCTATGGCCCTCTAGCTGCAAACGATAAAATCGAGACGGAGACGCATTTAACAGCCTCAGCCGCAGCAGCCCGCCCTGGGCCAAGGACAGCTCAGGGTTGAGCTGCCCGTTGATGGTGATCAGCGGGCCTTCGCGGCCCATCATGCGGGCCATCATATCGGGAGCGGCGATCGCCCCGGTGTTGGTAACATCAAAATCTTGAAACACCATAAAGGCTTCTTGAGCGGCTTTGATTTCAGGAATCTCGTCTAGCTCGCCCCGGATAATAAACAGCCCGGCCAGCCCGCCAAACAGCTGTTCAGCCACGTGGCCGTGGTGATGGGGATGGTACCAAAACGTGCCCGCTGGATGATCGGCGGGAAGGGTAAACTCGTAGGTCAAACGCTCCCCTGGAGGCACGCTTAGAAAGACATTGTCAGCATTGCCCTGGGGGGTAACGTGCAGCCCGTGGTAGTGCAGGTTGGTGGGTTGATTAAGTCGGTTGGCAAAGCGAATCTGCACCGTATCACCCGGTTTGGCCTCTAGCCGGGGGCCAGGCAGTTGACCGTTGAAGGTCAGGAGGTTAGCTCTGAGATCGCCCACCAAAACCGGCTGAACCCCTGCCTCCAAATCAAGGCTCAGTAATCCTCCCTGGCTGTTGACAACGCGCCCTTGCAGCAGCGCAGGGCTGGCAGTAGAACCTTGTAGTGTTTTAGAACACTGAGAGAGCAGGATAGCTGCCGTGGCTCCTGCCCCCAGACCCAAAAACTCTCGTCGTTTGATAGAGCGCATAGATACTCAACTTTCAATAACTCACTCAGGTGGCTGCTTAACAACACTCCGGACAGTTTTTGGGAGCCAACGGCAGAATGGGAGTTTCAGCCCTCTTCCACAGTGGTCTAGTCAATGAGAGATTAAGGGTTTCAGCGCTTGCCCAGACAAATGTCCGGACTATTGGCTTAAAAAAGCTAATTCTTTACTAACTATGACGATAGAGACTTCAGTGAACTGTAGAGTCAAGGCGGTGAAACAACAGTTAACGCTACAGCAGTTATGCTACGACTGGAAGATGAACCACCAATGAAATTGAGACCGCATAAAACAATAACCGTCAGTCTGAAAACCCATTATCACCAACTGATGAAATCAGGATGAAATCAACCTATTTCATTGGGAGGAAGTTAACCTTAGTACCTGAGAGAGGTGAAGATAGCAATAGCTTCAACTAGGCTACTTCTATGACAAAACCAAGGTACTCCTATGCTGCTAAATCGCGAAAACTACCAGTCTAGTTTTGACAAAGCTATGGCCTGCGCTGTGGAGTGTGAGCACTGCGCTGAAGCCTGTATGGGCAACCCCAGCATGATGAAATGCGCTCGTATGTGCTTAGATACCGGCGACAGCTGCCGCACCTTGGCCACTTTCATGGTGCGAGGATCTTACTTTATTGCGCCTATGGCAAAAGCCTGTGCAGAAATCTGTGACACCTGCGCCAGCGAATGTGAGAAGCACGACGCCGAACACTGCAAGAAGTGTGCCCAAGCCTGCCGTGAGGCGGCAGCTACCTATCGTCAAATTGCTGAGGCGGCGATGGCAAGGGCCTAACTGCTCGGTGATCTAACTGCTCAGTGGTTGGAGTTCTACCCCAGAGTTTTGCCCCATCCCCTACCTCGTTCTTGACGTCTGCCGTTAGCGACGAAGGGATGGGGTTGCGACTATGGCTGCGACGGTTCTCTGGTGCCTAATCAGCGGCTTGTAGGGCTGGCCTCGACGGTATATTGATCTGCGGCTAGTTCAAAATGTTTTGACCTGTAAAGTTTCACGTTTCGACATGTTGAGTTTAGGGAAAACCGATGACAAGTAAAGAGCAGGCCATGGGAAGCCATACTAACGCCGATCACGACTCCGGAATGAGAGGTGCTTACGTCCGGTTCTTCGCCATGATTGGCACCTCAATTGTGGTGATGTTTTTCTTGATGTATCTGCACTCCTATCAAATTCTCGATCACGCCTGGTTTAGCGAAACGCGGGTATTCATGGCCCTGATTATGGGAGCCGCGATGATGGTAATCATGCTGTCGTACATGCTGCACATGTATAAAAGCCGCAGCGCCAATGTAGCCATCTACGTGAGCGCCATTGTATTGTTCGGAGCGGCCCTCTGGTTGGTGCGCAGTCAGGTAACGGTGAGCGATGTAGACTACATGGAAGGTATGATTCCTCACCACTCAATTGCCATCTTGACCAGCGAGCGAGCCCAGATCCAAGATCTGCGGGTGCGCGAACTGGCCGATAGCATCATCGAGGCCCAGCGCCGAGAGATCAACGAGATGGAATGGCTAATTTCTGACATTCGAGACAACGGTTTGGTTACTGCACAAGCTGAGTTAGAAGCAAGACCGTTGCCAGACTTCACAGCAGCTCCCGAATAGAACGATTAAGCCCACTGAACCAGATAGCCATGTCTTACGATCCATGTTGTTGCCTTCCATAATGGTTACTCCTGTAATTACACATGTGGGAAGTCTTCACCTTGCCTGTCAGCGGCACCAAAATGTGGGAAAAAGGCAGGTACCCTGGCCGCATACTGAGCATATTCCTCGCCAAATTCCGTCAAGGCTTCACGCTCTTCTTGATGGGCTAAACGGACATACATCCAGACTAAAAAGGGAAACATCGGCAGCGTGAGAATAGTGGGCCATTGCAGCAAGAAGCCAAACATGATCAAGACAAATGCATCATATTGAGGATGTCGCAACCTTGAGTAGGGGCCGGTGATCGCAAGCTGATGGTTTTGCTGCGCCCCATAGAGTACTCTCCAAGCAGAAGATAACAGGATGAACCCACTCAAAACTACTAAATTGCTAAGCAGGTGAATGGGATTAAAGTGAGGGTTGCCTCCGAGTCCTAAAATTGTCCACCAGAGATGTCCGGCATCGTGGGATAGAGGGTCTAAGCTAGGATAGCGGCTCTGTAGCCAGCCTGAAAGCAGATAGACGGTGACAGGAATGCCATACATTTCGGTGAAAAGCGCGACGATGAAGGCAGAAAATACCCCAAACGATCGCCAATCACGAGCACTCTTTGGCTTCGTAAAGCTAACCGCAAAAATGATGAACACTAGAGAATTAATCATCACTAACGACCAAAGGCCATAGGCAGGAGCGTTATTCATTTCTCATCTCCTTGAGGCAAATTGTGACGGCTATGCCCGTGATGTCCTCCGGGGCTACCGTGCATAAAAACATGCATTAAGGGGCAGGCCAATAGAAACAGCCACGGCAACACAGGAATAATGTGAGCGAGATGCTCGGTGAATAGAAAGAACGCGGCAATTCCTAAAAATACTAGCAGCGCAATCCCAGACGGAGATTGCCACCGAAAACTTGTCGAAGAGTCGTTGGTCATAGGTTTATTATTGCCTCACTTAATTTGATTTTCAGTCGTTCGGCATATTGATCGACTCAAGCGACAGAAGAATTCTCTACAACTTGGGTACTATATCCAGCCCCTGCCAGAGCCCTCTGCACAGTTTCCATGGTCACCAATTGAGGATCGTAAACAACCGTAGCCTGACTTTTGGAAAACTCGACTGTGCATTTTTCAATGCCAGGAATTTTTTTGGCTGCCCTCTCAATAATTTCGCCACATCCACTGCACATCATTCCTTCTATTTCGAGCGTGCTAATATGCATAAATATTCACCTTAGTAAACAATGCATTTATAATTTGACTCGGCGTAGTAACATCGCATTGATAGACACTACGACAGTTGAAACGCTCATGAAAATTGCCCCTACGGCTGGGGTTAGCAAAATGCCAAAGGGATAGGCGATTCCAGCTGCAAGCGGAATGCCAACTACGTTGTAGCCGGTTGCCCAAAACAAGTTTTGGATCATCTTGCCGTAAGTTGCTTTGGCCAGCTTTAAAGCATAGGTTGCATCGATTGGATCGCTCTTGATTAAGACCAGATCGGCAGATTCAATCGCAACGTTGGTGCCAGCCCCAATGGCGAGAGCTAAGTTGGCTTCAAGCATGGCTGGTGCATCATTGATGCCATCGCCGACAAACGCAACGGGCTTTTCTGATTTCAGTTTGCGGATGAGAGATGCCTTATCTTGCGGTAAGACTCGGGCATAGTAGCGATCAATGCCCAACTCATCGGCCACTGATTTAGCGACGGCTTCAGCATCGCCTGTGATCATGACAACCTCCAATCCCATGGCCTGTAGCTGCTCGATCGCCCGGAGAGATTGAGCACGGACTTTATCGGCTAGCCCAAACAGTGCCAGAAGCTGCTTGTCGTCCATCAGCGCGATCGCGCTTTCTCCACGCTGCTCAATGGTCACTAGCCCGGCCTGTAGCGAGTCTGCTACCGATAGCGCCAGTTCTTCGGCCCACTCAGGTCGCCCAACCCGATAGCGACGTCCGTTTACTGTACCCTCGACCCCTTTGCCAGCCACCGCTCGAAAGTCCGTGCCACCAGGCAACTTGGTTTGCTTGGCTTCTGCTTCCCGCACAATGGCTGCTCCTAGCGGATGCTCTGAAAAGGTTTCTAGTGAGGCTGCGATCGCCAGCGCATTTGGTTCATCCACAGCGTCTGTGAAAATATGGCGAACCCCAAATTTACCCTCGGTTAAGGTACCCGTTTTATCGAAGGCGATCACCTGAATCTGACGTGCCCGCTCAAACGCTTCACGGTTCCGCACTAAGATGCCATGCTTTGCCGATAGGGACGTGGCATTGACAATTACTAGGGGAATGGCCAAGCCTAAGGCATGGGGACAGGTGATAACGAGTACGGTTACGGCCCGATTAATCGCAAAAGTCAATGATGGGCCTACCGACAGCCAAACGACAAAGGTCAGTACGCCGACTCCGATCGCAGTCAAGGTCAGCCAATAGGCCAGTTGATCCGCTAGAGCCTGATATCGGCTTCGCGATGACTGTGCCTCTTCTACCAGACGCATGATTTGGCTCAGCGTCGTCTGATCGCCTGTCCGAATGATTTTTAAGGTGAGTGCCCCTTCGCCATTGACAGAGCCACCTACAGCTTCATCTCCGACCTGTTTGATGACAGGACGAGACTCGCCAGTCAAAAATGCTTCGTTAATGCTAGAGGCTCCTTCAATCACCTCGCCATCAATCGGGATTTGTTCGCCAGGTTTGACGAGAATGGTATCGCTAGGCTGCAAACTCTCGACTAAAACCTCCTCGATCTTGCCTGCCCTAAAACGATGGGCTGTTGTTGGCACCAGATTTGCTAGGTGCTCTAGGGCGCGGCTAGCCCCTTGCACCGAAGCCATTTCTATCCAATGGCCTAGCAACATGATGGTGACTAAGGTAGCTAGCTCCCAGTAGAATGGCTCACCCTCTAACCCAAAAGAAACAGCCACACTGTAGACAAATGCAACTGTAATGGCTAAAGCAACCAGGGTCATCATCCCGATTTTGCTCTGTAGCTCAATCCAGGCACCCTTTAAAAATACCCAGCCGCCATAGCCATAGATCACAACACTTAAAAGAGGGCTCACTAATTCAGAGCCAGTAAACCGAATGGCCTGATAGCCAAACCACTGCTGAAAAGAAGGCGAAAAATACAGAACTGGTAGGGTCAGCACCAGGCAGACAAAAAACCGTCTGCGGAAAATCTCAGGGCTATGACCAGCATGCTTATCATGGACAGAAGAAGAGCTATGGCCTACATGGACATGATGTGTTTTAGAGTGATGCGTATGATCGTGGGCCATTTTGTGTCTCTCTATACTCGATTGTGCGATACGCCATCAATTAGAAGTGCCTAGGCCTTTTTCCTTATTGAATAGAAAGATGGAATCCCTTTGCAAAGCTCAGCCCAGCTCAGAAATGAAGCTTTGTCTGTAGGAAAACCACAGATCTCGATCTGAACTTGGTATAGCTATAGCCTGACGAATGAATATGAAACCAGGATGAAAAGTATTACTTCTTTAGATCCTGGCGATGCCTAACATCCCTCCGACTCAATAGCCAGAGAAGGCAGAGAAGGCTAACTTGAGAGCGCAGAAAAATCACCACAATAATGCGGTCGAGGCATAACCTAGCGAAGCTGGCCTAGGGGCATGCCCGCACTGGCTAGGGGAAGCTTAATAGTAAAGGTGCTGCCCTTTGAGACGGCACTTTTGACGTGAATGCTGCCGCCGTGGGCCTGGGCGATCGCCAGCGCGATCGACAGACCCAGCCCCGCTCCACCGCTCTGGCGCGATCGATCTTTTTCAATGCGGTAAAAGCGATCGAAAATTCGCGACTGATCGTCGGGGTGAATGCCCACCCCGGTGTCTTCTACCGTAATCAGGACGTACTTATCCAAGGCTCTGAGGCGGATAACGACTTTGCCGTTGGCAGGGGTGTGCTGTAGAGCATTGCTGACCAAATTTAGCACCAGGCGGTGGAGCTGCTCTTCGTGACCAATTACCACTAAGGGCGGGGTTGCAGGCTGATCGAGCAGTAGGTCAATGCCCTTGGCGATCGCCAAAGCCGCCATCTCTTCCTCAATGTCGGCCAGGAGATCTTGTAGGCAGCAGGCCACACCCGGCGCTGAGGTTTGAATATCGAGCCGAGACAGCAGTAGCAAATCACTGACCAAGCGAGCCAGCCGGTGATTCTGACGGGCAATCACTTGGAGCGTATCGCGGGCCTCGGCATCGGAGATGTGCGGCAGTCGAATCACTGACTCGGTAGTGGCCTGAACGGCAGAGAGAGGAGTTCTCAGCTCGTGGGCAGCATCGGCTGTAAACTGCTGAATGTTGCGGTAAGACATGCGTACAGGCTCCAGCGCTACCCCCGCCAGCCACCACCCAGCTCCAGCAATCAGCGCCATCGCGATCGGTAGCGCCAGGGCCATATTCCAGCGAATCGTTGCCAGGTAGGTGGCAAAGTCGCTGAGGGAGCGACCCACCACTACCTGGCCCAAGGGTTGTTGATTGTCTAACGCGTACAGGGGCAAACTCACCTGTCGGTAGGGCTGACCTGAGCGATCGCGCCGGGTTTGCCAGATGGATGAGGGGTCAGAGTTGGACAGACCTGGAGGGTAGTTGCCAGCCGTAGTAATGACAGCGCCCTCAATGTCTAGCACCTGAATATAGTAATTGCTGGAATAGAGGTCATCGGGGTGATAGTGGTTGCCACTGTGCTCAAAGGGGGCGAGACAGGGGTCTCCGGTGAGGCAAAGGTTGGGCAGCAGATCAGATGGATCGCTTTTAAGCTGACCGTTGGTCGTGAGCGATTTTTCCAGGGAATCGTGAACGGCTTCGGCTACCGACTTCAGCTCTCGATCGGCTGCCACCCGATGGGCATGGGCAATGGCTTCATACATGCCCACCGCGCTGATCGCCAATACCACGGCCATGACGCCGGTATACCAACCGGTGAGCTGCCAGCGGCTGCGACGAAACAGTCTATTCAGTTTTGAACCGGTATCCCATGCCATAGACGGTTTCGATCATAGCGTCATAGCCATACTGCCCCAGCTTACGACGCAGCAGCCGCACCTGGGCCGCCACCACGTTGCTGATGGGTTCAGAGCCAAATTCCCACAGCTGGTTGAGCACCTGCTCCTGGGTGAGAATTTGGTTGGGGTGCTCCATCAAATATTGCAGGAGCTGAAACTCTTTTTGGGTCAGTTCAACGGTCTGTTCAGCGGCGGTGTCACTGTGCAGCAGGGCTATTCTGCGATCGCAATCGAGCGTCAGTGGCCCAACCTGAATCTGAGCTGGTTTGAAGTCAGCGGGGCGTCGTCTCAAGGCCCGCAGCCGGGCCAGCAGTTCAGCCATGCTGAAGGGTTTGACTAAGTAGTCGTCGGCCCCGGCGTCGAGCCCCGCAATCCGGTCTTCGATGCGATCGTTGGCGGTCAGCATCAGCACCGGCAGAGCATTCTGCCGCGATCGTAGCCAGCGACAGATCTCCAGCCCCGATCGCCCTGGCAGCATCCAGTCCAGCACTCCCAGTCCGTAGGTGACACTGCTGCTCTCCAGATAGACCAGCGCTTCATCCCCAGACTGCACCCAGTCCACCACGTAGGCTTCTTGCGTGAGCGTGCGCTTAATCGCTCGCCCCAGGTCGGGTTCATCTTCCACCAGCAAAATACGCACAGGCAGTTGCTCATAACAGGTCAACGCACCGGATTCTCTGGCCCACGCCCCCGGTATTCATCCACAAACGCGGCCGCAGCCTGAGGAGAGAATTCTGGCATAGCCAGCTTCTTCGTCCAGGCCGTCAGGACAATTTCTCCACCCAGCCCCGCTTTGGGCACTACGACAATTCCCTCCCAGGGGCCAGAAAACTGGTCGGCCCAGCTCTTCAAGGTTGTCATCGCCTCGGCTGTGGGCTGGTCGTAATAAATTACGATATTGCCATGCTCTAGCGCATGCACCAGTTGTTCAGGGCGCTGCGCTTCGGTGTAGACTCCCGGCATTACGGGGTTGGGGTCATGGGGGCCAGAGGTGGGGAAGTCGCTGTCGTAGTTCACAGGCTGGCCGGGGGTGACGTGATTGCGCCCCTGGTCAGGAAAGGTTTGTACCGCCGCCAGGGCAGATTCGCCAAGGGTGGTATTGGGTTCGAAGGCGACTTGCTCAGGCCGATTGCGATACCAGAGCGTGCCAATTACCGCTACCATCAGCACCGCGATGCCAATTGGGCCAAGCACGATAGCGAGAATATTAGAGCTTTGAGCCTTACGGCGTCTAGACTTAGAACGTTCGACCATAGCTAATCAGGAGTGCTCTGCGAAAGGGACACTTTCACCAGATTAAGTGAGAGAGACGGTATAAGACTCGACAACATCACCAGACGCCATACTGGGAGAGCCAATGGGCATGCCGGGAACCGCGATCCTCGCAGTGTCAAGCTTTTGTGTCAGCAACCAATGATTCATCTATACCTCCACAGTCAAATGGGTTTAGCTAGTGAGTCGTAGATCTGCGTTCATCCAGCTCACTAGCTTGACGTACAATCATGAAATAGAAGTGAAATTGAGAGCGAGCCCCATTCTGGCAGGCGGCACCAACGCACCGCCTACTCGATCTCCTGAACCTTTACGATCACCGTGTCATGAGGAGACAGGACGGCTTGCGGCTCAACCTCACGAGCGCCCACCGCTGAGAAAATCAGCGTTGCACCCATGAGCGCCATGATGGCGTTTTCGGTAAAGCTCACCACACCCAATGGCGCTTTAGAATTGCCGCCAACACAGGCACAATTCAATGCCATTTTGTCAACATAGACAGCTTTGAATACTGAGATGGCCCCACTGACTCCAACAACCAGGGAACCAATTCCCGTCGCGAGAGGCGCAACTCCCGAAAGAAACCCTAAGCCAATCGCCAACTCCGCAAAGGGATAGACCTTGCCGTAGGGCTTAAATCGTCGCGTCACCAGGTCATACTTGGCAAAACTTTCAGCAAAGGCGTTGAGATCCATCAGCTTAAGCGAGGCCAGCATGGATAGAGAGATACCCATGAAGCCAGGGAAGCCAAGGGAAGTAGCCAAAGCCATCAGCCCGGCAGTGGAAAACAGAGCGGCGACAGGGGTATACGAGTAGTCAGCCTTTTCAGCGTCTACTTCTAGGTAAGCAGCCAGGTCGGTATAACCGCCAATACGGCGATCGCCAAAAAAGATTTGAGGCGTCGTTGCTACGTTATACTAGGCCTTAAACGCCGCCACGTCTTCTGGAGAGGTTAGCTTGATATCTTCGAAGGCAATCCCTTTCTCGTTGAGCAAATTCACTGCCCGCAGTCCCCAAGGACATTCGTGTTCAGGCATCGACATGCGGTAAAGCTTGACCGGAGCTTGGAGTTCGATTTGTTTTCCGGCTGGGGTCGAAAGAGTAGTGGTCATCGGTTCACCTCGTTTGGCTTAAAAGCATCAAAATGTTGAATGCGTTTATGCTAAAACCTCCAGTTCACTGGAGGGTCAAGGGGTAGGATGCAGAAAGGTGGAGGTGTTTTTAGTCCCTCGACTCTTTAGTAGCTGTAGGGTTTAGGATATGCCAGTGATTGCTTTTGCAAAACCGGCGGGGCTAGCGATTGCTGTGCCGCCCACATCACTCCGGAACTGATGGAGGCCAAGCACCAAGCTACCCAGGCTAAAGGAGCCCGATTTGCCTCGGCTGCTTTCGTAACCGGTGGCTTAGATCCGGTGCAGCAGCGCGCCGACGGGCTAGATTTGGTGCAGGCGGTGGCGACATCTAAGCTGGTCATCGTCGCACAACAAAGCCCCCCTAAGTCTGAAGCCGAGATGGAGATGCTGAGCGCTATGCCTGGAGTGGAGTCTGCCATGGCACCGGGTTCTTTGGGCCTGGGGGAAGAATATTCGGAGGAAGCACTAGCTATTTTGCTGCCGTTTTTAGCCCAGCATTTGGTGGACTAACGAACACGCCTTGACTGAGTATTGAACAACAATTAGCAGGAGTGCTTCCTTTAATTGACGTGCTTTCTCAAGGAAGAATATACCGAGTCAGAATAGACATGACCTCCCCAGGATTAGGGGTTGGTAAGAGTGGACTCCATATTCCTACTTCGGCATAGCCGAGCCCATAGAGATTATGGATGGTGCTAGTAACACCCCTCGGGGAGCCAATCAGCAGATGGCGTAACGGCTCTCGCCCAGACGGGACATCTTCTATCGCAATGGGAAAAAGCGGAGAGCGGGGATCCTGTGGATAGTTTGCCGGAGGTTGGGTCATTGTGATTCACCATGTGAGGAGTACTAAATGGCATTAAGGGTACTGAGCGTTTTACCTCTGCCCAGCGGCTTGAGTTGCTTTAAGACCACGATACTTTTGAAGTTGCCCTGAGGGCAACAAAATAATGCACTGGCGACAACATTCAATCCCGTTTTCGCTTCCGCTTTCGCTCCCAAATCTCCCGGAGGTGGGACGGCTCATTCTCAAACTGGCTCCAGAGAGCATGAACTTCGGACAGCCGTCGCTTATCTGCTTCGGATGGCTCACGGCGATGCTCTCCTTGCGAGAACCAGTGGGCCACAGTGCTCTTAGAGCGCCCACATAATTCCGCTAATTCGTCGTAGGTGACCACCCAGTACTCAAGGAACTCTTCCGGCCCCATTTGTCTCGAAATCCTAGCCTTGTAAGCCTTGAACAGTTCCCAGTGTCGTCTGGTTGGGGTTTGAGCGGCTATCATGGCAAGAACGTGATTATGCACGGGTGACAACTTTTATGTCATGATACGTCAATTTAGAACTGATCCGTTCGTTTGCCTTGAGGGCATTTGGCTATTCCCCATATCTTTGTATAGCTCCTGCCGAATCAGGGCAAACCGCTGCACATCTGCCTGGGTCAGCCAGGCGTCAATTTTGTAGAATGTCTGTCCACCCTGCTGGTGCGATCGCAATGTCAGAATCGTCTCTGGCAGGTGATGAGCATCGCCCCGGAACTCAATATTCAGGTCGTGCCCCCGCTCCACAATTGTGTAGAACTGCTTGCCCTCAAACACCCGCTGCCCCCGAGCTTGGTCGCGGCAAAACCGCTCCAGGAGCAGCACCGCCGTCCCCGCAATCTGCTCCTGGGTTTGGCGGTCAATGGGGATAGGTGTTCTGGGGCGCGGCGGAGTCACGTTAAGTCATTGATGAAAGGGTTGAGCCCCGCCATGATGGCGGCATCATCACCCAAGAACTCCCGCAGGGGCTGATCCACCGGCCCTGAGTTGGGCAGGGTTTTGATGGGTGCTGTTGGGGTGGATGCCGTAGATCCCTTGGCTGATGGTAAGTGGCGTGGGTGTGCATCGCCCCCTATGAGTGTTTCCCTGGGCGGCATTATCGGAGCATCAAGACCCTTCAGCTCTGGCAGAAACCGCTCTTTGATCTCTAGAATCTGGGACGTCAACTGCTGAATTGATCGTAGAGCCTGCCGCTGGATTTCATCCTGGGAAGCCTGAACCGCTGCCATGGCAAACGGCCCATAGCAGCCATTGAGCGCCGATCGCATCCGGGCATGGAGGTCATGGCGCGATCGCCCACGGCAATAACCGATCACCGCCACATCCAACTCATCTCGGCTGGAGTACTGAATCCGGGCCTTTGTTTCTGACGTTTGGGTCATTCCTCTGATTCCTTGTCTTGGGTGTGCTTGAGATGGCCGCGATGCTAGCGAGTTTGGGTTGGCTTGGCGCTGTACATAAACGTCTTGAACAACCCATAGACATCGGCCCAGCGGACGCTGGTGATCAAGTCGGGTTCAGCCGTGCCATCCTGGCCTCGCAGCACGTCAGTCATCTCCTGTCGGAGGGCTTCAGCCCAGGTGATCTGCTGGGCAAGCCCGCGCTGGTCAAAAAACTGTTCCAGTTCTGGCCGAATGAAGTAGGCCGCACCCCCGCCGACAATCACATCCACTTCAGCCGAGGGCAGCCACTGCAACAGAAACTGATTCACCCGATCCAGATAAAACTCACGGGCGTAACTACAGGCCTTAGCCATGTCAAGGGCTTCCTTGCGGCCAGGGACGTGGAAGGTGGGATGCCCTTGAAGGATTGCTTCCAGCAGAGCGGGATCATCGGGAGCGACACCTGGCAATTCGGTGGCACACTGCTTCAGGTATTCCACGAACCCTGGCCCTTGGGAAGTGCTGTTGGTTTCCTGGGGCGTGCTGCCCTTCTCAAAGGTGAGGATGGAGAGATTGCGGTGGCCAAACATCAGAACGACGACGGTAGAGTCGCGAATTCCTACCCCAGCTCTGGCCAACTGCAACCCCTTGGCCAGGTAAAGCCCGGCCCCCTCTGGCTGCATCTCGATGCGCTCTAGCTGTCCAAACAAAGCTCGGCCCCGAAAGCTGAAGTCTAAGATCGCCCCCAGGATCTGGGCCTTCAACTCCTTGCGGTCTTGCCAGTATTCTTCCAGCGGCAGCAGCAGACCCAGTTGAGCGGTGAACTCACATCCTGAGCCAGAGTCCTGGGCTGCCAGAGTCTTCTCTGCGATGACGCCGAGGGTGGCGAGAATTTTGTAGATGGCGCGATCGCGCTTGGGCAGAGCCAGACCCGAATCGCCCTTTTGGGCGATCGCCAACGCCCCAATGGCATAGGCACTATTGCCCACCATCACATAGGCACTGTCCTCCGGTTCCTGGCTGGTCAGCCCGCCCAGCATCAGCCGGTCAAGCCGAGCGGGGTTCAATCGAGCCACTTGCGGATCGAGGTGCAGCAGGTAGGGTTGGCTTTGCCAGTAGAGGCACTTGGTGGCGGAGCTGCCCATGTCGATGTAGGTCTGGATGATTTGGGTCATAGTTTGAATGCCAATGACAGCGTTTCATCAACATCTTGAAGATGCAAGAATGCCTTCAAGCTGGTTGATCGATATTTGTATTCTGAGCTGTCGTTTTTATTCACGACTTAATAACGACTGAATTGTCATCTTCAGCAAAATCCATCATCGTTTTGATGACTGGTGAATTTCATTCACGACTTATTCACGACTTGATAACGACTTGTCTATCCAGAATCCAAGACAAGCCTGGAATCACCCAATCATTCACGACTTGATAACGACTTAATAACGACTGGCTGGTTGAGGCCTTTCTATGGGAGACGAAAATCAATCATTTAAGTGATGAATAAAAACAAACTTTGCAGCTCGCCAGGCTGAACAGAACTGACATTTTCTGTGGGCTAAAACAGAGAGTATTGCCCCTTGTATTCTCCCCAGGGAATGCCTCGGCAAAAGCATGAGGGGCTGCCCTGGGGGCTACGCCACTCCACTGCGTTTCGTAGCTCCGCGTTTCACACACCACGCCCAGCCCTGGGCCAGGGGGTTGCTGAAACCCAGCAATATCAGGGCTTTCAGACATGGGAGCCAATGGCCGGTCGTTTACGAATCAATGACGAATTCACGGAAAAGCTCATGGGTAAAGGATTTAGCGTCTCGCTGCCCCTCGAAGAGGCAGCGCTCGTCGAGAAAGAGGCCAATCGGCTGGGCCTGCCCGCCGCCAGCATCATTCGCCTGATGATGCGCGATGGTCAGCAGCGCCGCGAACTGGAGCGGCAGGTGGATGATCTGAAGGCTCGGATGGAGCTGCTGCAAGTGCAGTTTCAGGGTCTCCAGATTTTACTGGAGACCATCGCCCTAGAGCAGGCCAATGCCCGAGGGCCACAGGCGCTGGAAAATCGCAAGGCGCTGATTCAGGAAATCCGCAAGCGCCAGGGCCTGGTAGAGGGCTAGGAGGTTAGCCATGCTCAGCCTGACCGTGATCAGCGCCAACCAGGGCGAAACCTACTACACCGCCGAGAACTACTACACCAGCGAAGAGAACCAGGCCCACTCTGGTTGGTGGGGCCAGGGGGCCAAGAGCCTGGGGCTATTGGGTCAGGTGCAGGGAGGCGACTTCAAGAATCTGCTCCATGGTTCTCATCCCCAAGGGCACCAGACCCTTTCGGGTCGAAAGATTGACCCGGAGCGTCATCGGGCTGGGCTGGATTTAACCTTTAGTGCGCCGAAGAGCATCAGCCTGGCAGCCCTGGTCGGGGGGAATGAAGCGATCGAGCAGGCCCATCGCACAGCGGTGGTGCGCACTCTGGCCATCATCGAGGAGCGCTATGCCCAAACGCGGGTGCGGACGCCAGAGGGGCGGCAGGCGATCGCTACCGGCAACCTAATCGTCGCCCAGTTCCACCACGACACCTCCCGCGAGAAGGATCCGCAGCTGCACACTCATTGCGTGGTGATCAACGCCACGCAGCTAGCCAATGGCCGCTGGCAGTCGCTCCACAACGACATTCTCTTCAAGCAGCAAAAGCTCTTGGGGATGATTTACCAAAACGAGTTGGCAGTGGAGGTGCAGCGCCTGGGCTACGGCATTGAGCCCAGGGCCAACGGTCAATTTGAACTCCGGGGATATCGACCCGACGACCTCCAGACCTTCTCCAAACGTCGGGAGCAGATTCTGGCGGCGGTGGAGGAGAACGCGACAGCTCAGGAGCGAGAGCTGGCCACCCTGATGACCCGTGCGCCCAAGGGGAAGGAAATTCCCAGAGAAGAGCTGCGTACCTACTGGCAGCAGCAGGCCCAGGCGCTGGAACTAGAGCACCCTCAACCACAGGTGCTGGACTGGCAGAGCCAGCCGAATCGGGCCACCCAAGCTGGGCTCACCCACTGCGCCGAGCGGGAGGCAGTATTCAATCGGGAGCAGGTGGAGCGGTTTGCCCTGGAGAATCATCTGGGGCAGCAGTGCTTTGATGACGTGCAGCAGACCTTGGACACCAATCCGGAGGTGATTCATACCCATGATCGGCGGCTGACCACCCAGACGGCAGTGCTGCGGGAGCTGGAGACCATTCGCACGGTATTGGATGGCCGAGGAGATGTGGGGGCTATTGCTTCTCCAGACTTAGTGGCAGAACATCTGCGCGATCAGGGCTTGACCGAGGGGCAGGTGCAGGGGGTGATGTTGGCGGCCACTACCCGCGATCGCGTCATCGCTTGGCAGGGTGTCGCCGGGGCGGGGAAGAGCTATGCCCTGAATCAGTTTCGCCAGATTGCGGAGTCCCAGGGCTACACCGTCCGGGGCTTTGCCCCCAGTGCGGAAGCAGCGAAGTCGTTGGGCGACTCGGCCCAGATTCAGTCGGTGGAAACGGTGGCCGCGTTGCTGTGTGCTCAACCGGTGGTACCGAATCTGGCTCAACCAGAGGTTTGGGTGGTGGATGAGGCCGGGCTTTTGAGTGCGAAGGATGCGCTGGCCCTGGTGACCAAAGCCCAGGCGCAGCAGGCCCGAGTCATTTTGGTGGGAGATACCCGGCAGCTGTCGGCGGTGGAGGCGGGGAACCCGTTCAAGAGTTTGCAGCAGGCGGGGATGGCAACGGCCTACCTCACCCAGTCGCTACGGCAAAAGAATCAGCAGATCAAGGTGGGGGTAGACCTGATTGCGGCGGGGGAGATTGCGGCGGGGGTGCAGCAGTTGAAGCCCTACATCCACCAGGTGAGTAGTCAGGATGCGAGGGCAGCGGCCATAGCTCGCGACTATCTCGCCCTGGCCTCAGACGAACGCAAGAAGACCCTGCTCTTGGCAGGCACAAACCAGGAGCGGTTGATAATTACCTATCTCCTCCGAGAGGGCATGAAGGCAGAAGGAACCCTCGGCCAGAGCCTGAAGGTAAAGCGGCTGAAGGTGAGAGACTTGTCGGAGACCCAGGCGAGCTATGCCCACCATTTTCAGCCGGGGAATGTGCTGATTCCTCAGGCCAGCTACAAACGGCTGGGGTTAGAAAAGGGGCAGCGCTACGAGGTGCTGGCGACCGATAGCCCTAGCAATGGGCTGACGCTGTGGGGGCAATCCGGGGTGGCGTTGCAGGTGGATCCAGCTCGGATCAGGCGGAAGTCGATCTATGAGGTGGAGGAGATGGAAATTGCTGTGGGCGATCGCCTGCGTTGGACGCGCAATGACTCTGCCTTGGGGCGACGTAATGGTCAGGAGTTTGAGGTGGTGGGTTTGGAGGAGGGGCAGGTGATGATTCGCTGGGGACGAGGGGAGTTGGGATGCTTTGAGAGTTTGGAGCTGGCGCATCTGGACTATGCGCTGGTTAGTACGACCTATGCGGCCCAGGGTAAGTCGGCGGAGCGGGTGATTGGGGCGTTGGATCGTCATGTGGCGCGGGAGAGCTTTTATGTGGCGGTGAGCCGAGTGAAGCGGGAGCTGCGGCTATATGCCTCGGAAGATTTGGATCGGCTGATTGAGCGAGTGGAGCGATCGCGAGCTAAGGAAAACCCTAGCGACGTTAAGCTTTCAGAGACATTGCTTAGTCTTCAGGACAGCTTTGGGCAGCTGGCGGGGAGCGTAACAGACTCCCCGCTAAGGACAGCCTTTGACCAGAAAACGGTAAAACAGGCTGGCTGGGAGCGGTAGCTAAATTCCTTTGCTTCGGGGAAATACAGATCTTGTGTGGATCCAGTGGGGCAGATACCAATTACTGTGACAATCCAACAGTTGATGGCGGGATGAAGAATTAAGCCATCCTTACAGAAACTCGGTTCCCAGCCAGAATGATATAGACAGAGGTACAGCCATGCCCTAGTTACGCTCATCAAACAGCCATATTCATGTCCGATTTGACTTTAGACCTTTATGGTCAACTGCGCCTTCTGGTAGGGTATCTGGGCGAAAAAGCCCAGGAAAACTGGTGGCCTACCGCATTCTTCGACGCTACCAGCAAGCTCTTTTTAGAGCCTATCGTGCCTCGTACGGTACGCCTGTCTCAGTACAAGGGTATTCATGAGGCTGCTCGGCGTCTCCATGATGAGCATGTGGCTGTGGGCGGGGTTTACCACCTCTTTCGCTTACCCGAGGAAGTGGAACAAGACTTGCAGCAGAGGATTTTACTGGCTCCTGAAGCGTGGTTCGTGCATCTAGCCAATCAGGGGCAGGCCATGGCCACCCTTGAAACCCTGGCTGAGACCTCCACCCCCATTGAATCTGGCCCCCAATCTCTGGGACAGTATTTTGAGCTGTATTGCCCTGCTGGCGCAAAGGTTCTGGCTCGCCATTATCTCAGCGCCTTTCAGCAGGGCATTCACAGTTATCCCTATTTCACCCGTTAGCCGTGCCATTATCTGCCCCCTATACCGCTAAGTTACAGGCAGGGCTGGGTCTGGTTTCTGAAACAAAGTTGCTGCTCCAGCTTTGGGAACCGGGCATGACAGTGCCCATGCTCCATAGAGAAGCCCTGGAGTCTGGCCAATTTCCGGGCATGACGGCTCGACGACTACGAAATGTGGTGGTCGAGTGCTTTGCGCCACGCTATCTCGCTGACGATGCCGCCCCGGCCCGACACCTGAAGCAATTGCTGACGGCACTGAGCAACGAGGAGCTACTGCAATTTTTCCTACTGTTTACCTGTCGCGCCACCCCAATCCTGGCGGACTTCATTCGCCAGGTCTACTGGCCCCGTTACGAGGCTGGCGATCAGCAGCTGCACAACGAAATCGCTCAAAGCTTTATTCAACGAGCCATTGACGATGGTAAAACAGCCAAGCGATGGGCCGACTCTACTGTAATGCGCATCGCGGGCAACCTAACGGGATGCTGTGCTGATTATGGCCTGCTTGAAGACGGAGTTCGCGCTAAACGCCGATACCAGACCGTGCATCTATCCAGCAGAGTAGCGGTCTATTTGGCCCACGACCTCCATTTCAGAGGTCTGGGCGACACCACCATGCTGCGCCATAGCGACTGGAGTTTGTATGGCCTGGAGGACAGCGACGTGCTCACTGAACTGAAGCGGCTTTCTCTAGATGGCTGGTTTATGGTTCAGTCTGGCGGTGATGTTGTGCGCATCAGTTGGAAGTATCCCGATCTGGAGGCAGTTTGCCGTGTCCTTACAGAAAGCTAAGCTAGACGCCGACTTTAAGGAGGTGGTGAACCGCGTGCGTCGGGGTCGGGAGTTGAGCAATGCCAGCTTTGAGCCGATCTACTATCTGGTGTTTCAGCCCAACTTAATTCTGGAGGTAAAGCGCCAAACTCCGGCCTGGATAGCTCGCCTCAAAAATGAGGGCTGGAATGAGGTGCACTGTTTCTCGATCGCCCAGGCTATTCAGGAGGTTTTACAGCACGACCCCCGCCGGACTCTGTGGTTAATGGCTGATGGCAAGGATCCTCAGAACTGGCAGCGAACCAACGAGTCTTTGACGAACGCCCTACAGAATGGGAAGGCTATCCAGCTCAAGCTAGAGGCTCTGTTGCAGTCTTTGGAGGGGCGCAAAGATGCCATCGTGCTGGTCACCGATTTAGAAGCCCTCCACCCATACCTGCGCATTGGGGCGATCGAGAGCCAGCTCCAGGGCCAGTTCAGTGTACCCACGGTGTTTCTTTACCCTGGCACCCGTACAGGTAAAACAAGCTTGAAGTTTCTGGGGTTTTATCCCGATGACGGGAATTATCGATCAGTACATGTAGGTGGATAGCTCGCGGTTTTTACAGGTAAGGCATCAGGTTAATGACTATTCGCACTCTCTTTGATCCCAATCGGGGGCTGGATCGGCCCATTGAAAAAGTGATCACCTTCGCGGCTAAGCAGGAGGCGCGGCTGAAGGCTGAGATTCTTGAATACGTCGTCACCGATAGCATTGAGGATCAGTTTCGCAAGCTGCTGGAGCGGATGCAGCTGGCGATGGAAGCGGGCGGTGAGAATGAAACCGGGGTCTGGGTCTCGGGCTTCTATGGCTCCGGCAAAAGTTCGCTGACCAAGTACCTGGGCTTTGCCTTTGACGATCGCGTCCAGCTCGATCAGGTGCCGTTTCTCAAATATTTGCAGGATCGCTTCAATACTCCCCAGGTGAAGGCACTGTTGGGCACCGTGGCTCAGCGGTTTCCGGCGGCGGTGGTCATGCTGGATCTGGCCAGCGAGATGCTGGCTGGAGCCACCATGGAAGATGTTTCGACGGTGCTCTACTACAAGGTGCTGGAGTGGGCAGGCTATTCGCGCAATCTAAAGGTGGCTACCCTAGAGCGCAGAATTGAGCAAGACGAACGCACTGAGGAGTTTGAGGCGACGGTCAAAGCCCAAATACCGGGTATGACCTGGGCCGACATCCGAAACGACCCCTTGGCGGTGGATGCTCTGATTCCGCAGCTGGCCCACGAGATGTATCCAGCCCTGTTCCCCACGCCCAGTGCCTTTAGCTCCAGTACAGACGGGTTCTTTCAGTTCGAGAAAGACCGCGTCAGCGAGATGATTGACCTGATTCGGCGCAAGAGCGGTAAGCAGCACATTCTCTTCATCATCGATGAGGTGGGGCAGTACATTGCCTCGCGAGACAACCTGATTCTGAACCTGGACGGCCTGGCCAAAAACATCAAAGGCCAGGGAGATGGCAAAGTCTGGATCCTGGCGACGGCTCAGCAAACCCTAACCGAGGATGACCCACGGGCCTCTCTAAATTCTGACAAGCTCTACAAGCTCAAAGACCGTTTCCCCATCCAGGTTGACCTGGAAGCCAGCGACATTAAAGAGATTTGCTATCGTCGCCTGCTGGGGAAATCACCCAGCGGTGAAGATGCTCTGGGGCAGCTCTTTGATACCCATGGCCAGGCGCTGCGCCACAATACCAAGCTAAAAGACGCCAAGTTCTACAGCGCCGACTTCGATCGCACCACTTTCATCAACCTCTATCCCTTTCTGCCTGCCCACTTTGATATCTTGCTCAGGCTGCTGGGGGCATTGGCTAAGTCTACCGGGGGCGTGGGTCTGCGGTCAGCGATCAAAGTCATTCAAGACATTTTGATTGAGGAGCACAACGGTCAGCCGCCGGTCGCCGATCGCACCGTTGGCTGGCTGGCCACCACGGTCACCCTCTACGACTCCCTAGAAAAAGACATTCGGCGAGCCTTCCCCTCCATCCACTATGCCGCCGAAACTACTTGCGCCTTCTATAGCGATAAGCCTTTGCATCAGGAGGTGGCCAAGTCGATCGCGGTGCTGCAAATTCTCGGCAACCTGCCCATCACGGTCGAGAATGTCGCCAGCTTGATGCATCCCTCGGTGGATGGGGCATCTCGGCTGGAGCCGGTGCGCCAGGCTGTCGAAGCAATGTTGCAAGAGCCCCAGGTGCCCCTGAGTGAGAAGGAAGGCGCACTCAGCTTCTTGAGCGAAAAGCTACGGGAGATTGACGTTGAGCGATCGGAAATGGCCCTCCGTTCCGTCGATGTTCGCAGCATTCTCAATGGAGCCCTCCGAGAGAGCTTTGCCCCTTTGCCTCGGGCCACGCTGCTGGGCAGTTTGCAGGTGTCTACGGGGCTCAAGGTGCTCTCTGGCAGCAGTGTCCAGGGTTTGGCGGGCGACCAGCATCCGGTGCAAACCCTGGTGCAGTTTGTAGAGGCCACCGAATACGAGGCGGTGCGCTCGGCCACGGTTGAAGAGTCGCGGCAGAGGCAAGCTCAGACCACTATCTATGCCCTGGGGCGCACCGACCCGGAAGCCCAAGACCTGGCGGAAGAAATTGACCGTTGCCAGCAGATTGATAGGCTTTATCGTAATGACCCTGATCAGGAAGTGCGGGACTACTGCAAAAACCAAAGTGATCGCGCCGATCGCCTCAAAATTACCCTACAGCAGAAGCTTCAGCAGTCTCTCTACGGCGGCTCCTTTGTCTTTCGAGGACAAATGACTGGGGTTTCTACCCTGGGTCAAGACCTATTGGAGTCGGCCCGTAAGCAGTTGAGCGAAGTGGTTGAGCAGGTCTTTGACCGCTATGGCGAAGCGCCCACTCGGGTCGACACCAGCCAGGCCGAGAGGTTTTTGAAGCAAACTAATCTGTCGGCCATTACCTCAGCGCTGGATCCGCTAGATCTGGTGCAGGTGGTGAGTGGGCAGCCCCAGATTCAAACCAGCCAAAAGGCCATTGTCAGCATTCGCGACTATATCGATCGCAACGGCACCGTCGAAGGCAAGCGCCTGATCGACCACTTTGGCGATCCGCCCTTTGGCTGGTCACCGGATACCCTGCGCTACATTCTGGCGGCCATGCTGGTGGCTGGAGAAATTACCCTGAGAATTTCGGGCCGGGAAGTTAAGGCCGTGGGTCAGCAGGCCATTGATGCCCTTAAAACCAACAAGAGCTTCGGCAAAGTTGGGGTGGGCCTGCGCGATTACAAACCGCCGATGGAGGTACTGGGGCGGGCATGTGAACGCCTGACCGAGCTGCTGGGTGAGTCAGTCATTCCCCTAGAGCAAGAGATTTCTAAGGCGGCGCTGAAGCAGTTTCCCAAATATCAGCGGGACTTTAGCCCCCTCGGCGCTAAGCTAGCCGCCCTGGGGGTAGCCGGGGCCGATCGCCTGCGATCGCTCACCGACGAACTGGCAGAGGTGCTGTTGTCCGATGCCTCCGATGCCCCCGAGCGGTTGGGTGGAGAAGACTCGGCCCTGTACGAAAACCTGAAGTGGGCCAGGGAAGTGGCTAAAGCCCTCGATAATGGCCTAGAAAGCACCATCCGGCAGCTGCAAGAGCACCAGCGAGAGATTAAGCAGCTCCCCAATGCTGGGGTGCCCGCCACTCTACAGCAGGAGCTAGCGGAGGATCTGAGCCATCTAGAGCAGCGGCTGAACCGGGATGACTTTTATAGCCACGGTGCAGACTTCAACACGTTGCTGACCAAGATGCAGACCTGTGTGCGCGATGCGGTCAACGCGCTGAGCGAGCAGCAGCAGCAGCGGGTGAAGCAGGGGGCCAAGGATCTAGAGTTGCTGCCCGACTGGCAGACCCTGACCGAAGAGGAGAAAAACAACATCCGTGCCGAGCTAGACAAGCTGTTGAAGGGCTGCCCCGACAACCTGGCTGGTCTACGAGAGTTGATTGGGCGGGAATATTCGCTGAATATGACCCTGGAGCAGCAGAAGGGCAAAATTCAGCAGCTAGCCCAGAAACGACGGCAGGAACAAGCTCAACCAGTTCCCATTGCTGGAGGCTCCAGTGTCCGAGAACTCATCCCCAAATTTGAGCGGTCTTTAACGGTTCCAGCTCGGATTCAGTCTGTAGAGGAGTTGGTTCGCCTACTGGCTCAGTTACAGGAGATTAAAGATTCCCTGGGAGGCTATGCCAAGATTGACATCTCTATCAGTGTCCAAGATCAGGAATAACAGAGTTCCATGGCGTTTGACCAAACGACTCGTAACCGTCTACAGCGGTTTGTCAGCGATACGCGATCGCTGCTAACTGAAGAGTTCACCCGCCAACTCCAGAATGACTATGGCTTAGATCCAGTCGCTGGGGGCATGACAGCGCTGGAGAACCTGGCCCATCTGGACGATGTGCGCCGGGAGACAGCCCGCATTTTACGGGTTACGCTGGCGCACTACCAGGCCAGCAGCCCAGATGCCGCCGTTAAAGACCTGCTAGAGCGGATTGTGCGGGAGCAGGCGTTTACGGTGCTAAACCGCCTGGCGGCGCTGCGGATGGCCGAGGCCCGTGAGCTGCTGATTGAATCGGTGGCGGCGGGGTATAGCTCAAAGGGGTTTCAGCTCTATGCTCGGCTGGCGGGTACAGGGCTGGGGGAAACGGGCGATGCCTACCGCTGCTACCTATTCAGTGTGTTTGATGAACTGGCGCTGGATCTGGCGGTGCTGTTCGATCGCTTTTCGCCCATGGGGCGGTTGTTTCCCCGCGAATCTGCCCTGCTGGACTTGCTGAAGCTGCTGAATGACCCGGAGCTGGCCGATCTGTGGGCCGAGGATGAAACCATCGGCTGGATCTATCAATACTTCAACTCCAAGGAAGAGCGGAAACAAATGCGGGACGCCTCGGCAGCTCCCCGCAATAGCCGAGAACTGGCGGTGCGCAACCAGTTTTTTACCCCCCGCTATGTGGTGGAGTTTTTGGTAGACAACACCCTGGGCCGCCTCTGGTACGAGATGACCCAGGGCGAAACGGCTTTGAAAGAGAGCTGCCAGTATCTGGTACGGCGATCGACAGAGATTTTTTTGGCAGAGGGGGAAACCCCTCCAGAGCCAACCGATACAGAGGAGGAGTTGAGCCAGGTAGACCTGCTGAAGCAGCCAGTCCATATTCCCTTTCGGCCTCTGAAAGATCCTAGGGAGCTGCGGATGCTCGACCCGGCCTGCGGCTCGATGCATTTTGGCCTGTATGCCTTCGATCTGTACGAGCGCATCTATGAGGAAGCCTGGGAACTGGAGCAGCAGTCTCGACAGTTGACGCGCAGTGGTGAACTGAAGCCGCTGGCAGAAACCTATGACAGTAAAGAGGCCTTCCTGCGAGATGTGCCGCGTCTCATCATTGAACACAACATTCACGGCGTAGATATTGACCCCCGTGCGGCTCAAATTGCGGGGTTGTCGCTGTGGCTGCGATCGCAAAAAAGCTGGCAAGCCCAGGGGCTCAAGCCCAAAGACCGGCCTCAAATTAAGCGCTCTAACATTGTCTGTGCTGAACCGATGCCTGGCGAAGAGGCGCTACTGAGCGAGTTCATTGAGACTCACCTCTCGGCCACAGCGGAGCAGCAGCTGGTGGGGCAGTTGGTGCGGCGGGTGTTTGCCGCGATGACGCTGGCTGGGGAAGCGGGATCGCTATTGCAAATCGAGCGAGAAATCAGCGACGACATTCAAGCAGCTAAGCAGCAGTGGCTCAACCGCCCTGAAGGTGAGCAGCTCAAGCTACTTGAGCTAGAGACCGATCGGCCCAGGCAGCAAAGTCTGCCCCTGTCGGTAGAGGACATCACCGACGATCGCTTTTGGCTCAAAATCGAAGACGAAATCTACACTGCCCTAGAGCGCTATGCCGCTACTGCCGAAGGGGCTGGACGGTTTCAGCGGCGATTGTTTGCTGAGGATGCGGCCCGTGGGTTTGCTTTTATCGACCTGTGCCGCAAGCGCTACAGCGTCATGCTGATGAATCCGCCCTTTGGAGCCGGGAGCCTGCAAACTAAGTCGATGCTGGCGGTGGCTTACCCGCGCACCAAAAATGATGTCTATGCCGCCTTTGTGGAGCGGGGGCTGCACCTGTTGGAGGTGGGGGGCAACCTGGGGGCGATTACTTCGCGGACGGGGTTCTTTCTGTCGTCGTTCCAAAAATGGCGGGAGGAGATTTTGCTAAAAGAGGCTCAGCCGACGGTGTTTGCTGACCTGGGCTATGGCGTGCTGGATGCAGCTATGGTGGAGACGGCGGCCTATTGTTTGGTGAAGAAGTAGGTGGGCAAGGGGCAGTGATCAACGGAATAGTAGACAGTAAGCGGTAAGCAGCAGGCGGTTAAAATCGAAGCACGGATCACAGACCACTTTTATCTCTACTGACATTATGACGATCGCACTCACGAACACACAAGAACAATTGATTGACCGCTTGGTCAACTCAGGTCGTTATGGCAGTGCTTCTGAAGCATTAGATGCTGCATTGCAATTGTTAGAAGAACGGGAGCGTCGTTATGCCGAGTGGCTGGAGGAAATTCGGCAAAAAGTGCAGGTTGGTCTGGATGAGTTGGAACGCGGCGAAGGGATTGATGGTGAAATTGTGATGGAGCGGTTGCGCGAAAAATTGCGGAATGCGCGTGAGTCAGCTTCATGAGCCGTTATAGCATTTCACCAACTGCCAGTCGAGACCTTGAAGAAATCATTGATTATTTCGCAGCACGGGATATTGATGCCGGAGAACGCTTTATTACAGAGTTCAATAAAAAATGTCGGAACCTGGTTCAGTTTCCCAACTTGGGGCGAAGTTATACAGAGCTTGCACCTTCCCTCAGGGGACTTGCTCTGGATGGCTACATCATCCTTTACAAACCGATTGACGATGGAATTGAAATCGTTCGGGTTGTAAGTGGCTATCGAGATTTGCCTACCCTGCTTTCACCACCGGATGCCCCATGACAATCTTCTTTCGCCTGCTCGATGCCGAAGACAAAGGCACCAATCTACAAGAAGCTATTGCTGCTCTGCCGCAGAACCCGACGCCAGAAGCGTTTGCGGTGGATCCTGAGTCATTTGAGCAAGTTTCAGGAACTCCTTTTGCTTATTGGGTGAGTACAAAAACGTTTGAGTTATTTAGAGAATTCTCTCCATTTGAAGTGGGAGATAGAAAAGTCAGAGTAGGTTTGCAAACGTCCGATGACTTTAGATTTGTTAGAAATCATTGGGAAGCACCTATTGATAGTATTGTTAGCGGAAGCTTAAGCTTGACACCTGACGAATTTCGAGCAAAAACTTTTAACGAGAATAGGCTTTGGGTTCCTTTAGCTAAGGGTGGCGATTACTCGCCTTATTATGCTGATCTTCATCTTGTAGTCAATTGGGGAAATGATGGAGAAGAAGTAAAAAATTGGGTTGTTTCTAATGCATCAGACCCTACGACAACTCATTGGTCAAGGAATGTGAGATCAGCAGATATCTACTTCAAGGAAGGATTAACTTGGACACATAGGACAACACGGGCATTTAGTATCCGTGTCCTCCCAAGAGGTTGTGTGATTGGAGTAAAAGGTCCGGCAGCCTATACTCAAGAGCCTCTTTATTGGCTAGGGATTCTTCAATCAAGTATTTTTAGAGCTTTGATTGAACTTCAGGTGGCAGCAGCAGATACAGCAGCGAGATCATATGACGTTGGTCTCATACAGCGAACCCCTGCTCCACCTATTTCATCCGACTTTCAAGAATTCCTTACTTCTCATACAACTCGCGCTTGGTCACTCAAACGCAACCTCGACACCATCACCCAAACCTCCCACGCCTTTATCCTCCCCGCCCTGCTGCAAGTTCAGGGTGCCACCCTCAGCCAGCGTGCCCAAGCCTGGGCCACTACCGTCGCCACCACCGAGCAAGAGCTAGCCCAAATCCAAGCCGAAATCGACGCCCTGGCCTTTGACCTCTACGGCATCAGCCCCGAAGAAGTCGGCGCAAACAATCCTATGAGCGCAGCCGCAACCGCAGACAGCTCCCCGAGCGACATCGAAGAGGAAGACGAAGACGACACCACCGAATCCGCCGATCTCCCCTCCCTCGTCCACGGCCTGATCGAATACGCCCTCGGCGTTGCCCTCGGTCGCTTTGACCTCCGCCTCGCCACTGGCGAACATCCCCACCCCCCCGAACCCGAACCCTTCGATCCTCTCCCCGCCTGCTCCCCCGGCATGTTGGTCACCGCCGATGGCTTACCCCCCACTTCTACCGAAGCACTGCCTCCCAACTACCCCATCGACATCCCCTTCAACGGCATCCTCGTAGACGACGAAGGCCACCCCAGCGACATCATTGCCTCCATCCGCCAGGTGCTCGACCTGATCTGGGGCGATCAGGTGGGCGACATCGAGCAAGAAGCCTGCCAAATCCTCAGAGTCACCAGCCTGCGCGACTACATCGCCAAACCTAGCGCATTCTTCGCCGAGCACCTCAGCCGCTACTCCAAAAGCCGCCGCCAGGCTCCTATCTATTGGCCCCTCTCCACTCGCTCCGGCGGTTACACCCTCTGGCTCTACTACCACCGCCTCACCGACCAAACCCTCTACACCTGCATCAACGACTTTGTAGAGCCCAAACTGCACCAGGTCAACCAAGCCACCACCCAGCTCCGCAGCCAAACCAGCCGCACCCGCGACGAAGACAAACGCCTCGAAACCCTCCAAATCCTAGAGCTAGAACTCATCGACTTCCGCGATGAACTACTTCGCATCGCCCAGCTCCCCTGCAAACCCAACCTCAACGACGGCGTCCAAATCACCGCCGCCCCCCTCTGGCCCCTCTTTGGCCTCAAAAAGTGGCAAACCAAACTCAAAGACACCTGGAAGAAGCTCGAAAAAGGCGACTACGACTGGGCACACCTGGCCTACAGCATCTGGCCAGACCGCGTGCGCGCGAAGTGTAAGGGGGATAAGTCGCTGGCGATCGCCCACGACCTCGAAACCCTCTACGAAGCCCCGCCCGAGAAAACACAGAGCAGCCGTCGTAAGCGTAAGTAAAGCAGATAGGGCATTTTGCCCGATGGCGGATACTATAGACTCAGCATCTATCAAACCTAGGCTTATGACTGGTAATGCCAACGACCCTAATCAGGCAAATGGGCCGCTAGCCTTTCTTAGTTCATTTTGGGCTGACCTATCCAAGCAAGACAAAATTATTCTTGGTGCTCCCTCTGTTCTTCTCATCACAGTCCTTTGGACGTTAGAGAAATTTCCAGAGGAGCTTAAATCTCTAGCGGTTATAACTGCTGTATGCATCTTTGTGATTGCATGGTTAATTGTCCTCGCAGCCCAGTGGAGGAGAAGTAGAAATCGCAATTACTCCTTAGTTCGCGAAAGAGATTTAATCATAGAAAACTGGAATACTCGATACGAACAGATGCATGAGCTTAGGAAAAGAGTAACTAAAATTCAACGAGACTTAGAGTCTTTAGTGCAGGAGGGGAGGCTAGAGCCACAAAACCAATCCTTAATCGACCTCAGCGCATTGGTTGCAGAAATCGACAAGTACATAGACACAACCAATCGCAGAGTCTTAGAAATTGAGCAATCCGAAGAAGTGGTTAACACTCCTGAAGAAAATCAAGACCTTATTGACATGCTCAAGAGCCAAGCACCCATTGAGACTATTCACGAGAGCGTTTCTAATCCCTCAATTTCTGACTAAATGCCTTGGCTAAGTATTCATAGTAATGAGCAGCTGCGGGTACACTGCCACTCTTAGCTCTATATTGAAAAACCTGTATGAAAATATTTCTGGGATGACCAAGTTCAGCTTTTACGCCTGCCTTCATGAACGGTCGAACGCCCCATTTATCAAGCACATCGTATGTGCCAGCAATCATGGCATGTTTCACCAACTCATCGAAGTAAGTTGCAGCCTCGCCTTCACTACCTCTAGGAATTAAACACCCTTGCCGGTGAAGATTGTCAAAAAGTTCATCAAGACGTTTGAGGTAGGCTGCTGAGCCCAACGCATAGTTAGTTTGCTCTTCAAGAAGTTTTTCCCGACATTTAGCCAAGTTTTGTTTGACCGTAGGAGCCGCTTGGCAATTCACGTGCTGAATCTGGCGTTCTAAAGCATCCATGGCGTTTCTAAATTGATTCCAGTCCATCAGCCGGTCGCCTCACAACGCTCTTCATACTCATCCTTCTCGTGACTCCCTAATAGATCAGGACAGATCAGGTCAGCACGATTAGAAAATTGATGAAGATAGTAGGCAGTCCAGCAAATCTTACCTACAGCATCATAGTACGTCTGAACTAAATTAGTGTAAAAGGCTCATGATTTTTATCAAATCCTGGGCAAGACGTTTAGATCTGAGACTTTGCGAAACGGCTAGATGCTTGATTTACAAGGCTTTCAGGCGCAAGGCGACCCTGGTAGCTGCAAACTAAGTCAAGAGGCTGAGCTGGATGTGTATCCCAGCGGGTTGCTCCCAGCTACATCTAGAATCACAAAGACAGGGCAATGGCGAATCCATAACCCTACACATGGTCGATAATTGGGTTGAAGCTCCCACTCCAGGAGGATTTCGCGAGTATGGAACAGGCCATCATAGAGCAAGCTCTACTAGAGCAAGTTCGCGCCCTTACCCCTGCACAACAGCAAGAAGTCCTAGACTTCGCCGCCTTCCTGCGCCAAAAAACGCCACAACCCGTTCCCAAACCCCGCACCCCTGGGCTTCACAAAGATGACCCGTACTGGATGGCCGACGATTTTGACGATCCGCTGCCCGACGAGTTTTGGCTCGGTGAAGACGCATGAAACTTCTACTCGACACTCATGCTTTCATTTGGTGGGACAGAGATACTGCCAAGCTTCCCACGGCGACACTTAACCGCCTCCAGTCCCCTGAGAACCAAGTGCTGTTGAGCCTTGCCAGCCTCTGGGAAATTCAAATCAAACTTCAGCTAGGCAAGCTAACCCCCAGAGGTAATCTAGCCGACATCGTCCGGCACCAGCAGGCTGAGGGTAATATCACCTTACTTCCCATCGAGTTTTCGCATATCTTAGAACTTGAACAACTCCCCCAGCACCACCGAGACCCATTTAATCGCTTACTGATTTCTCAAGGCCGAGTTGAGTTGGCTGCTATTGTTACCCGTGATGCTATCTTTGAGAGCTATGATTGCCAAGCTGTTTGGTAGCTGATTGCTCCAACCAAAATCCCAAGCTCTATAATCAATAGCTCAAGCTTATTTCACTATCTTTGCAAATCGCTACACTAAGATTTATCTCCGTTAGCTCTAAAGCTGGATCTACGATAATGCCTGACCCTAGAGACGTTTTTGAGCACCCTGCTAATCACTGGGACTTTCTCACAGCACCAGAAGATACAGAGTTTGAAGGGCAATATTTTGATCGAAAAGAGGCAGGGCGATCCAAACTAGGCAAGAGCTTCAAAGATGCCGATTTGAACAGTGCGATTGAAGGCATCAAGGAATGTATTTCAGCATTCGCCAACAAAAACAAGTCAGGCAGCTTACTAGTTATTGGCATTTCAAAAAAAGGTGAAGTTAAAGGACTTGGCCATCTATCTGATCCTCAAAGAAGTAGATTGACAGCTTTCAATGCTCTTCTATCCGATCAATCAGCTCAGGCAAAATTTTTTGAATGCACCAACGACTCTGAAAAGCAAGACTTTATTTGCTTGGTGTATGTGCCCTATACTTCACGGCGAATTTGCCAAACGCTAGGCAACCATCCTCGTGCATGGGTAAGACAAGGCACCCAAAACATCTGCCTTACCCAAGAACAATTAGACCAGCTGCGACGAGACAAAAAAGTTGTAGATTATGAGCAAGATGACTGCTGCTCCTATAATTCCAAAGATTTAGACAATGGAACATTTCAAGAGTTCCGCAAAGCGTTTTTATCCAACTCCTCCTATGAGTACGACAGCGAAGAGCTTCTCTACCAAATAGGAGCTATTAATCAAGATAATAGTAACTATGTTTTTACGAATTCAGGCTTTCTCTTCTTCTCTGCCAACCCGCAGAGAGTATTGCCTGCATCCTATATTCGGCTGCTGAGATTCGAGAGCAATATTGCAGATGTTGACAATAGAGGTTTGCCAACATTTGACAAAAAATTCACAGGTTCAATTACCAAGCAGATTAGGGATATTAGAACTTTCTTTAGAGAATCAGGTTTCTTCAAACTTTATCAGAGAAGAAATGCTGACGGCGGCTTTATTGAAGAGCCTGAATATCCTTTCATTGCAATTGATGAGGCAATCGTTAATGCAGTAGCCCATCGTGAATATGCTATTGGGCTGCCCATTGAGTGCTTCGCTTATAAAGACGCCTTTGTTGTCCAAAATTCGGGGCGGCTCCAGCAAAGGGATAAAGATGTACCCGAATTTTTCTCTCTTGAAGAGACAAAGCTAAATTCCTCACCACGAAACCCCAAATTAATTGAGTGGTTAAAAATAATGCGCGATGAGCGAGGGGCCGAATTTGTAAGAGCCCTTAGCGAAGGGACAAAGCGTATGCGTGAAGAAATGAAGGCTTTGAACCTTCCAGCTCCAGAGTATAAAATAGGAGAAAGTCAGACAACGGTGATTTTGTTTAATAAGGCGCAAGATCGAGAAACAGCTTTTCGCCTTAACAAGCAACAAAGAACCACGGAGTTTACCAATCTTTTTCTCCTAAACTTCGTTTCTGAAGATTCGCAGACCCTTAATCTTAGCCAAGTTTCGCCTCATTATAAGACAATGATGGCCTCTCTGAGAGAAGTCCTTTCAAGCGAAGGATGGTATACAGACAAATTTAAATTTAGTAGGCTGATAGCTCATCGGCAAGGCATACACCTTCCTCTAAACCCGGAGGTTAACAAATTTATCAGATTCTATCCTGCCTATATTTTTCAAATTAGGCAGTATTTTGGAAAATATTACTTATGCATTGACTACACATTGGAGATTAAAAATATAAAAAATCTTTTTGAGTGTCTTGCGCATTTTCCGACAGAGGAATTAATTGATAGTTCAGCAGTTGTAAAATATGATGGATGGGAGCTAGGGAGAATCATCTCGATTGACTCTGAATGGACTGTCATATACCTATTTGACTTCAAGCAAGAGGTTCAGGTCGCTACTAATAAGGTTATCCCCAACCTGGCAAGAGCGCAAATCGATAAAGTCTTGCATGACTCTAACATCAAATTCGATCTGCCAAGAGCCATAAAGGAACATAGCTTAGCTCTAGAACCTAGCTCTTCAAGAATTCGCTCTGAAAAAACACAGTCAGTTGCAAAAGATCTTGTGGCTGAAATATTTCCTTTAAAGATTAATGATTTTCTATGCTATCTGTCGCCAGAACCAGCAGCTCTAAGCAGACGGCAGGCTTTTGTGGACGGCTTTCAGGTTCGTAGCGTTCCAGAACCCGATGTTGAATTCAGTCATCATCGTGAGTCCAAAGATATACGAAATGGGATAACTCAATTTGGCTCATATAGTGATGACAAAAAAACGATTGAGATTGTTCCTATTTGTGGGGCAAACTTACAAGGAGGCATGACTACATTAATCGATAGGCTCAAAACTGGGAAATATAAGTATCGTGGATCTGAGCGAACATTTAGTACTCGCCTGAATTACTCCTCAGTTATTACGCCTGGCTCGGTCAAAGATACGCTTAGCGAGTGCAGTAGATTAATATCGGAGCATCCAGAGTGGAAGGGCAATAATGCACTTGATCGAATCTTTCTGATTCACATTCCTGAAAAAGGATATTCCATTGATGATGAATCTTCTCCTTACTATACTGTCAAGAGATTTCTATTTGAAAATGGTATACCCTGCCAAATGGTTGATACCTCTACGCTTCTTAACCCAGACTGGAAAGATCTCAATTTAGCTTTAAATCTAGTTGCAAAGTGTGGAGTTACGCCCTGGGTATTGCCAGGAGCAATACCTGATGCCGACTTCTTTATTGGGCTTTCTTATACACAAAGTAGGCGAGGGGACTATGATCGACTGATGGGATACGCAAACGTATTTGATCAATATGGCAAATGGCAATTTTATTCTGGCAACACCGACACTTTTCCCTATAGCGAAAAGACTAAATACTTTGAGGATCTGATTGAGGAAACTATTCAGAAATTATCTTTGTCTGAAACACCGAGTATTTATTTCCACTATTCTGCTAAGTTCTCTAGAGAAGATAGATCTGCCATACTAAAAGCTGCCCGGCGAGTTAAGCCACAAGGAAAATATTCGTTCATTTGGATAAATTCTCATCATAATGTGAGGCTTTATGATAGCCGAGCAGAAGGAGACGGTAGCTTAAGTAGAGGAGACTACTTTATTGCATCTCCAAATCAAATTTACCTCTCAACCACAGGATTTAATCCCTACAGAAAGGCACTTGGAACTCCCATAATGCTTGAAATAAATTCGAGAGTTGAGTATCCAGAGAACACCCCTAATTCTCCCCCTGATCTAAAGGCTATAGCTGCTCAGATATTGAGTCTAACAAAGCTTAATTGGGGATCCACCGATTCTCTATGTGGCGAACCTATAACAACTAAATATGCAGGAGATATTGCATATTTAACATCTGCTTTCCTGAGGCAGGGAGCTTCGTTCAAGCTTCACCCTGCATTAGAAAGAACGCCATGGTTCATCTAGTCATAAAAAGTTCTTGTTTGCTGTCAACTCTTTGATATAAATTATGAGCATTGCTGAATATATCCGAGACGATATACTCAAACTTCGCCTCAAGGCAGAGTGCCTAGTCGTCTACGACCAAGACCAGCGCTATCGCGACATCTGCCTAGACCTGGCCGAAGAGCAAGTCGCCGTCATCGATACCTCAGCCAGCAGCATCGAGAGCCGTGAGCAGGCCCAAACCGCCTTCCTCAAAGTCGCTAGCGGCAGCCTTAAGGGTATGGTCGTCTACATCCCTACCGCTGCCCCCGCCACCGATGAGCAACGGCAAAAAGACCCCTTCGCCATCTATGTTCAATGCGGAGCCCAGTTCCCAGACAGCGACGGCGACGAATACTTCAACCTCTGCCTCAAAGCTAAGCCAGAGCACAACACAGAAATTCGCCGCATCTTTCAAAACAACCCCAATCCCCCCTTTGCCACCATCGATGCCGTCGGCGGTGGCATCAGCTGGCCCCAACTGCGGGCCACCCTCCAGGCCGACTCCGCCGTCGATATCCTGATCGCCTTTCTCGTGCCCACCGAAGCACAGCAGCAGGCGCTTAAAACCCAGAGCGGCTGGTTACCAGAGGCCAAAGACTTCTTCAAAGCCACCCTTGGCCTTAACCTTAAAACCCGAGCCAAATCCTGGAGCCCCATCGCCGAAGAGCTATGGCGCTTTGTGCTGTTTAGCGAATTTGTCTTTGACCTGCCCGTACCCTTGCCAGCAGCCCTCCATGCTGTGCCCTACGGCCCCGCTGAGGCAGAAGTGCTGGTGTGTGACCTGTGCGATCGCCTACGCAACGACCAACGGTACCAGGAAGCCTACCTAGAGCGGGCAGAAGCCATCGAAGCCGAGCTAAACCTGCCCCCCCTTTGTGCTGATATTGACGATCTTGGCCAGCTCAACACCTTCCCCTTTGAAGAGAGAACCTTTCTTCAACGAGCCGTTCAGGGCATTGTTGCCAACGATCTAGACATTACTCGCGACCTACTGACCCGCCACAGCCAGTCCATCTGGCGCAGCAAGGGAGAAAACCAAGAACAGTGGTCACTGCTTCAAGCCGCCCTCAACCTGATCGTCACCTGCGAAGACATTGACCGGCAGCTGCCCGAGTTTGGCCGCAGCCAGGAGAGCTTGATCAATGCCTACGTTGAGAGCCTGCGCCAGGTCGATCAGCGCCAGCGAGAGCTAGAAGAAAGCGTCGGCAATGCGATCGCCCTGAGCGATTCCCTCGACGCTGTTTTAGATGCCGCCCATAGCTGCTACCGGCGGCTGACCGAAAAAGTTCAGGCGATTTTCACCCGGCAGCTTGACCACAGCGGTTGGCCTCCAGCGGGCCGACTAACCAATACAGAAGTCTTCAAGCGCTTTCTGGCCCCCCGACTCAGCGAAAAAGGGCAGCGCATTGCCTACCTGATGATTGACGCCCTGCGCTACGAGCTGGGCACTGAGCTGGAGAAGCTGCTGACCGAAGTCGGCATCGTCGAAATGCACACCGCCTGTGCCCAGTTGCCCACCATTACCCCAGTCGGCATGGCCAGCCTGCTGCCCGATGCCCACAACAGCCTCACCCTAGACATCGAGCAGGGCAAGCTGGTGCCCAAAATTGGCGATACAGTCGTCAGCAATGTGACCCAGCGGATGGGATACCTGAAAAAGCAATTTGGCGATCGCTTCGCCGAGACGACCTTAAGAGATTTCATCACCAAAAAGAACCTCAGAGTTGAGCTCACCGTTGATTTGCTGGTGCTCCGCAGTACCGAGATCGATAGCCAGCTAGAGTCTAACCCCGAAGACACCCTGAGCCTGATCCCCAAAACACTGAAGCAAATTCGCGTGGCGCTAACCAAGCTGGCCAAACTCGGCTTCCAGGAGGCCATCATCGTGAGCGATCACGGATTCTTTCTCAATGCCCAGGCCGAAGCCGGGGATGTCTGCACCAAGCCCCAGGGCAATTGGCTCTATACCGCCCACGATCGCATGCTGCTGGGCAACGGCACCGCCGATGCCCACAACCTGGTGCTGAGTGCCGATAAGCTCGGCCTTCGCAGCAACGCCGCCCAGGTTGCCCTACCGAAAACCATGGCCCCCTACCGGGCTGGGCATCTCTATTTCCACGGTGGCGCTTCTTTGGCAGAGGCGATCGTGCCGGTTTTAGTCGTGCGGTTAGACAGTGAACCCGTAGAAAAGCTAGAACAGTTCCAGGTAGAGTTGAGCTACAAGCGCGGCTCCAAACGGATCACCACGCGCCTCCCCCGCATAGAACTCTCTCTGCTGGCAGGCAACTTATTCTCTCAAGCCAGTGCCTGCGAATTGCTTCTAGAGGCCCAAGACGCCCAAGGGGAGGTGGTGGGCGAACCGCGCCCCAGTGAAGACGTCAACCCCGCCACCAGAACGATTACCCTATTCCCTGGGGAAACTAAGCAAATTGTGCTGCGGATGGATGCCGTGTTTGAGGGTAAGTTTACTGTGAAGGCTCTCGACCCGAACACCCTCAGAACTTACGCTAGCCTCAACTTAGAAACCGACTACACGGTCTAGACCCCATGGACAAGCTTGATCAACAGCTCAACGACATCTTTGAGGGCAAGGTTGTTCGCAAAGACTTGCTGCACCGGATCAAGAAGGGCACCAACGTTCCCACCTTTGTCTTGGAGTTCCTCCTGGCCAAATACTGTGCCAGTGACGATCCCCTAGAAATCGATGCCGGGATGGAAGCCGTGTTGGCCACACTCCAAGACAACTATGTTCGGCCTGACGAGGCAAATGCCGCCCAGTCTAAGGTAGCGACCAAAGGGAACTACCGCTTCATCGATAAGGTTCATGTGCGCTATGTCGAAAAAGAAAAGCGTCACTGGGCGGCCCTAGAAAACTTCAATTCTCAACGCATTGCCGTTAGCCAACAGTTCTACCGAGACAATGACCGCATGCTCGAAGGTGGCATTTGGGCCGAGGTCACCGTCGCCCACAATGCCATTGAAGAAGACGACTACGCCTTCTACATTGAAGACCTACGTCCCGTCCAACTCAGCCGATTCGACTTTGAGGCCTACGCCGAGGGTAGTGAAGCCTTTAGCCGTAATGAATGGATAGACATCATCCTGCGCACGGTCGGCCTAGAGTCTACCAAGTTATCTCCCCGGCAACGGCTTCACTACATTGCCCGTCTCGCCCCGCTGGTCGAGCCCAACTACAACTTTATTGAATTGGGGCCAAGGGGCACCGGGAAGTCCTACTTTTTTAGCGAGTTCTCTCCCTATTCCACATTGGTCAGCGGTGGCCAAGCCACCAAAGCCACCCTGTTCTATAACAATGCGCGGGGCAAAGTCGGCCTGGTAGGCTTTTGGGATACCGTGGCCTTTGACGAAGTTGGCGGCATCAAAATCAAAGATCCCGATACCATCCAAATCATGAAAGACTTCATGGCCAACGGACGGTTTTCCCGTGGGGTAGAAATCATTGCAGATGCCAGTCTAGCCTTTGTCGGCAACATCGACATGTCGGTAGAGCAAATCGTCAACTCTAGCCAGTACGACCTCTTTCAGCCCCTCCCCAGCCAGTTTGACCTGGCGGTGATGGATCGCTTTGCCTGTTACTTGCCCGGTTGGGAGATGCCGAAAAACAGCAGCGAATACCTGACCAACAGCTACGGCTTCATCACCGACTATCTGGCCGAAGCCTTTCACTACGCCTTTCAGCACACCAACCGCTATGAAGAAGTGACCAAGCGCATTCGTCTGGGTTCAACCGTAGAAGGTCGGGATGAAAAGGGCATCAAGAAAACCGTGGCGGCTTTCCTAAAAATTCTGCACCCATCCACTAGCCCTACCGATGATGAATTTGAAGAATATGTAGCCTACGCTGTTGAATCTCGCCGCCGCATCAAAGAACAAATGAATAAGCGCAAACCCGATGACGAGTTTGCCAAAATCAATCTTTCCTACGTCAGTGCCCAGGGCAAAGAAGTAATCGTTTACTGCCCAGAGTCTAAAAATGCCCTGGCCACTCAAAACCCAAATCGCCAAAATCTAGAGGAAGCAGCAGCTTCCACCACGAAGGATAAGCCATCACAGCAAAGAGAACCAGTAGCAGTTTCCCAAACCACTGCCCCCGAAGCAGCCTTTGTCTCTGCACAACCAGTCACTCTCGAAGAGCAGCACTTCACTATTTACTACGGCGATACCGGCCACAGTTACGACTCGATCTTTGGCCCTTATCTTCAAGGGGCTAAGACCATCACGATTGAAGAGCCCTACATTCGGGTCTCGCACCAAATTCAGAATTTTGTCCGATTCTGCGAGACGGCGGTCAAATCCGGCTCCGTCAAGCGTATTGAGTTAACCACCAGCTACGATAATGAGACCCCACTGGCTGAAATTCAAGATAAGCTCAATGACCTCAAGCAAAGCTTGCTAGAAGTCGATATCGTCTTAGACATTCAACTCAATGAAAATCTCCATGATCGCGAAATTCGACTAGATAACGGCTGGATTATAAAGATTGGGCGTGGTCTTGACTTTTACCAAAAGCCAGATAGCTGGTTTGGTATTGGCGTCAACGATATGAGCCTTCGCAAATGCTTGGAAACCAAGGTAGATATCTACCGGGATGATTAAAATCAAGAAAACAGAGAAGCATTAATCTTACAGCAACTCTATTTCCTGACGCAGGGAGAGCTTCCTTGGCTTTTGGGGAGCAAGGACTGACTGCTGCCGAATCCTCAAAACTTCCGATTGAAACCGAAGCAAATCTTCCTTGCGTAGATTTTCTTCAACTACCGTATTGCCTTGGGCTTTCAAAATTATCCCGCGATCGCCAGCCTGAACTACTAAATCTTCTCCTGCTGTCTCGATTCGATAAGTTTGTCCCTGAACCCAACGTCTAGCTTCACCTTTTGGAAAATTGCTTTCGCCGGATTCTAGCTGTGTGGCATTGGCTAAAATCCACCAGGCACTTTGGATAAACTCTTGGGTTAATGCATCAGGTTTAGCTGACTCCTGAGCTAGATCTTTTCCTGAAAATTGGAACTTAAAATGAGGTCGCTGTTCTGGTTGCAGTTTCCTGTGAGAAATTTGCCGAAAAGTCTGGTTATAGGTTTGCCTAGCATCTGCCTGCATACTCTGTTGCAGTTCCATAGGGCAACAGGCCGTGTATGTTTGCCGATCTAGCTTCCAGACGCGCTTCCAAGCATTCACCTCGCCGCCAGTAAAAACAACAGCAGGGGCACAACGCTCTGGATCGGAGATGCTTTGGATGATTCGTTCTGTGCGATCGTCGTCAAGACCTAAAGCAGCCCCTGCCGCTCGCGCCAGATCTTCCGCATTACCGCTAATCGATACCCGGTTCTGGGTCGCCCAGTTCTCCCAGCCATAGAACTCACGCAGGGCATAGGTCAGGGAGTGCGATCGCGATTCCAGCGGACTATCTCCATGCAGCACCGCTTGGGCTTTTGCTGTGGCCAGCTCCTCCAGCCGCAAGACACCCGGTTGGGCAGGCTGCGACTGAATTAGGGGTCGAGACTGACAGGATGGCCTCTGCTCTCTGCGACCACTCACCGGATACAGCCCGATCGCATCCAACCGCTCCACCCAAACCGGCGGCACCCGCTGCACATTGACATAGGCCTTGCCACTGGGGCCAACCGTCGGCGAAAGCACCGTGAAGCGCCCCTCGCCCAGCGCCTCTCCCATGTGGTGGCCACCCACCCCATTCAGCGAGAAATTGGTAAAGCTCTTTTCTTGGACTCGCACCGCTAGCCGCCAGCCGCCGCTATGGGTGCGCTCGGTCAACGTCTGCTGTAAGAGCGGGTATTGGCTCAGCCAATCGGCGATCCGCTGATCGCAGGCCTGCTGCGACTCAAACTGCTTCACATCCACATCAATCCAAACAATGTTGTGCCAGCCGCCCAGGGTGCCAATGCCGTTAGCAGGGTTGGCAAACCAGGTTTGAAGCTCAGCCTGAGTCGGCATCCGATCCTGATACTGGGTATGCCGGATCAGATGGGGAATCCCACGGCTGTCCACATAGCTGGGGTTCTTGCCAGTGAAGGCAGGCATCAGAGCCCCGTCCTTGTCGCGCTTCAGGCTGCCATCGCGATCGCGGGCCGGGTAACGCGTCGGGTCTTGGGCTGGGGCCACGGGTAGCGGCGGCAACCCAAGACCCTGGAGCCAATCAAATGAGGCGCGAAGGTCTGGGTTCATCGACTTGACCCCCTGGGGTTTGAAAGATCCATTCCATGGGGTGAACAGCGCCGGTGACCAGCTCCAGCCGGTTGACCGTGAGCTTCTGGTTCACCTGGGCATAGACCAATACCCCATCCCAAAACATCTCCAGGCGCTCGGGTTCGCGCTCTGCCGTCCACTCCACATCGAGCTGCATTTCGCCACCCTCTACATGCACGGCCTTTTGCCCATCGCACAAAATCACGATGGACTGGGGACGGTAGTCGGCGGGCAAGGGGGCTAGGGTCATCATCGTTCAAGTCCTGCTGAGGTCGGGGTGGGAACACGGTCTGATTCTAGGCGCTGCACAAATCGCTGAAACCGCTGGCAGTCTTCAGCCGTCACCACCGTGCGCTGAATTCTTCCTTGGGCCATTTCCAGAATGGTCTGGGGTTGAGGCGTCACCCGGCGGACAGTCAGCCGGTCGGCGGTCTGCTTCAATTCATAAACCTTGCCGCGAAACTGGGTACTGGGGCCTCGGGTCTGCCCGATTACCGACAAGATTTTTTGAGAAGCCTGGGCCACATATTCTCCCCGCTGCTGCAATGCCTGATATTGGGCTAAATCTTGAGCCATCGCCTGCTGGAGGTTTGGCGCGAGGCCAAAACCGTTGCCATTGGCTTGTTTGGCTGAAAGGCCTAACTGCTTAATCTGTTCTAGGTGCAGTGGGTCGTGGCCTAAATCGCGGGCAGCGCGGTACCAGTCGCGTAGGGTTTCTAAGGCTGAGCGTGGCACCGGTTCGGGCACAGTCTCCAGCACTCCATCATCGGCTTGTTGTCCCTGATGGGCTATTGCTGAAACTATAGGGGTTGGTAAGGGTTGTGTCGGCGGACCTGCCTTGATCTCTGATGATGGGGCAGTTGGTTGAGGTTCTTCCGCTAGCCCAGTCCAGGCTGGATCAGCAGTCTGACGCTCCTTGTGTCCATTTTGGTGTGCCCTGTTGAACTGATCGAGGTCAAACAGATTTTGTACCTGAAATTCAGGCTCCTTAGACGCTGGTGCTGGGGTCTGGGGCTGGGGAATGGGTTCAACAGGATTCTGGGCCGGTGCTTCTATGGTTGTTGGTTCAGGGAGTTGATGGGGGTGAATGGCGATCGCCCCCTCCCCATCTGCAATCACCACCTCCCCGTGCTGGGTCAACCGATCCAAATACTTATACAAACTCTGCACTGGGAACCCCGCCACCGGCACCCGCCCCAGTTCCTTCACCCCAGACTCCATGCTGGTGCCAATCATTTCCAGATGCTCGATCAAGGGCCGAGCGCCCTCAAAAAACGCCTCATAGAACCGCTGATCCGGCGACTGCACTAGCACGATCGCGTCGGGGTACTGTTCTTTCACTTCCAAGTATTGCCGCATATCACTGGGCATGAGCGATCGCTCATCCTCCGGTTCCTGTGGGGACACTTCGGGCTCCGCCTGGGGCTGTAGCTGAGCCTGGGCTGCTTCTGCAAACCCCTGCTGGACAATGTTTTTGGAGAAGATTTGGGCAAAAGCGCGATCTGGCAACCGCGATTCCCCACCCCGCAAACTCTGTACCGCCGTCTCCTTAAACTCGATGTGTCCCTCCCCCTGAACCCGAAACACCATCTCTGAGTCGATGAACATATCCCCGTTCTGGGTCAGGTAATGGGTCAGGTACAGCTCATCGCCCTGCCGCTCCACCACCAGCGGAATAAACGGCTCATTCTCAATCCGCAGATGAAAGTCTTGGGAGGTAATGACCTCCTGCTCAATCCCCGCATTCCTCAAAAACCGTAGAATCCGCTTCTCCAGTTGACCCATCGGGGGCAGATTGGGGACAGATGGAGACACTGAATTCTCTGCTGGCCGAATCGGAGTTATAGGCTCTATGGGATTTGGTTCTGGCTGACTAGCGATCGCAGGCACAACCGGCTGGGAAACAACCGGGGGCTTTAACTCCTGTATCTCCACCTTCTCCAACGTCGGCAGCGACACCCCCATCAACTGTCGTGCCACCTCCTTAAACTCAAACGCCGCCAGGGTGTAGTTCCGCTGGTGCATCACTACCCCTAGCACCCGCTCTAACCGCTCTGGTGGGATAACGACTTCCATGCGATCGGCTACCGAATAAAAATCCGACCCTGCCGCCGCGATCAGCTCCTCATCCAGGTAATAGCGCCCGCCCGACTCCTTTGATTTGGGCGCTTGCAGGATGAACCCCTCCCCCGCCTGCTGCGGTTTCAGTAGCAACAACTCATCCAGGGTCTTCACCGCCCCCTGTCGGTTCGTCAACTCTGTGAGGAACCGAAACACCTGCTGCGGCTCCTTAAAGGCCACCGGCTCCTTGGTCAGCTCCGATTCAATATCAAAGCCCTTGGGCATGATCAGCCCTTGGCAGACCTCGCCCCGGTAGTCGGTGTAGTTCACCAACTTGCCGTTGGAGTACTTCTCAAACGCCTTGATCAGGTTCCCCGTGAAGATCTGCCGGTTGATTCGTCCCGCCTCCTGCTGCATGTCGAACAGGGAATAGACGCTGTTGCCGAACCAGTCTTCGGCTTGAACCGTGGCATCGAGCGAGCCGCTCCGCCCCGTGTTGAACTTGGAGAATGGCACCGTAATCTGTCGCGCCGAATCTGCCACTAAGATCCTCAACTTCCAGCGATTCGGTGCCGCCGGGCTCCCGGATCGTTTTTTGGCATCGGCCCCAGCCACCACGCCGTAGAGAATGGTCTTGCTAGCAGGGGTCACCAGCCGCAGCGGTGTTCCCGGTATAAAGGTTTCCAACACGCTAGAGACATGCGTGAGCTGCTGCTCAATGCGGTCATTCAGCTTCTCAATCGCTTTGCTGTCTTGCTTTTGGGTGATCGCCGCCTGCCGATACTGGTTCGTCTGCGTTTCTAACTCGGTAATTGTCGCCGCCACCTGCTGTCTCGCCCTTGCAGCCAGAGCATCCGGGTCGTGGGCCTCCACCGACCTCACCTCCGCCAACCCCACCGACTCACGCACCGCATTGATCGCTTGAAGCTGGGTCAGCGGCTTACTCTCACTCTTGGCCTCCACCAGCTCCAGATACACTGGCCCCGTGAACTCGCTGGCCGTCTCGCTGTCATCGGCCATCACCTCCATCCGCGCCAAGGGTCGAGCATCGAGATCCAGCTGATCTGCCTCCAGAATGTTCTCCCCCATCGCCCGCGCCTGATCCACCAGGTCGCAGTACTCCGACTCAATCAGGCCGTAGACCGCCTCTTGTTCAGCAATGGGCAGCAGCGGAATCCGACCCGTCACCCTCTTGATCAGGGCAATATCTGAGGTATCGTTTTCGGCCTTGGCAGCAGGGAAATCTAGCTTGGCGTTGAGTTCGGGGTCATCTGCCAACAGCTCCGTCACCACCTGCTCGCCGTAGGGATTCATAAAATCCACCACCGTGTTGAGCGAGATATCCGTCTCCCGCGCCGCCGTCGTGTTGGCATTCAAACTCGCCATCTTGCGACAGAGAATCGCCCCAGGTCGTTTTTCGGCTGGCAAATCACCCATCAGCAGCGTGTAAGCAGGTAGCGCCACCTGTCCGGTGCGATGCACCCGGCCCAGCATCTGCATGAACACGTTAATGTCCCGCTCCGCCTGGGCCACAATCATGTGGCGAGGCCGCTGGTCAGCAAACTTCTCCGAGGCGTGGAGCGAAATCCCGGTCGAACCCGAGCAGTTCAGCAAAATGACATCGGCATCTCCAGCATTGAACCGAGCCACCGCATCGATCCTGCCCTTGGCGGTGGTTTCCTCCCCTAGCCGCACCTTGTAGGCCATAGTGCCATCGGCCCCATACTCAATGCCCACCGTCCGCCCCGTGACTTCGGTAACCTGGTAGCCAGAGTGCTCTAGATGCTGCTCGATGTAGTCAATCGGGCTAATGGGAATGCCACTGAAGTCGGACTCGCGAATGCAGTCCAAGGCTTCTTCGTAGGCCAGAACGGCATCGGCTCCGAGTTGGTCATCGCTGAGGCGCAGCCGGGTGGAGTGGCCCCGGTAGTCTGTCACCACCACATCTCTAGATCGCTCCAGATACCGTTCCAGCAGATCCCCAAAGGAAAGGCTCATAGCATCCCCAGGGTTCAAATTTTGGGACTCCGCATAGGCCTCGATGAAGCTGCCCATGGTGTTGGCCACTGTAATCACGGGCTTTTCACCTCGGTTCAGGGCTGCTATGGCTTCCTCCACCGTCGCATCCGCCTTTTGGGCCAGCAATCCCTGTTCAATGCAGTTGTGCATCAACGAGGTGAAGTTGGTACTCCGGGCTCCCACCTCGCCAATCGCTCCATCCTGTTTCAGGGCCTTCGCTTCCGCCTTGACTTCATTACTGATCGCCTTTACCGCCTTCTGCTTGGCCCGGTCAAAATCTTTAATCGCCCGCATCGCTGCCGAGAAGTCGTCCGCTACCTCCCGATCCACCGGCACCGTCTTGGCTTGAAACGAGATGCCCTCATAGGATCGCTCTCGCCTGAGCATTTGCCCCGAAGCGACAAACTTGCTGGCGACAATCTGCTGGAGCGGCACACCTCCACGGGTGAGGATATTTTCCAGCGCCGTCATACTGCTGACGCCCAACCGCAAATCAGTACGCCGGGCATAGAGATCCATCACATCGGCCCGTTTGGCGTAGGTGGCCGAGGAATAGAAGACCCCTGAGGATAGATCAATTAACTCCCGCACAAAGTCTGCCCGGTCTGGTGGCCCGGCTTCTTTCCACCCGCCCTTGCTGCCCCCCGCCTGGTGGGCCTCATCCAGGATCAAAATGGCGTTGGGAGCCATCCTGCGCAGAAAATTTCGCCGCAGCGGTTCCTTCTTTCCCACGGTCTGAAGTTGACTGTAGGTAGTAAACACAGCGCTGTAACGGCCCAGGTTCCCCCGTTGAATCATCGACTGCATTTCCGCTTGCTGTTTTGCCGCCCCGGCAGTTTTCAGCGCCGCACCATTGGCCAGCGGAATCTCCGTGCCGCTATCGGTAATGAAGGGCGAAAACTGACGCATCCCAATATCCCCCCCGTCCCGCATCATGTCGGCATAGAGGGGCTTGTCCTTGGTGATGAACAGCGCGATCTTTCCCTGCTGCTGGGCGTAGCGCATAATGCTGGCGCAGATGCGGCCCTTGCCAATGCCGGTCTGGTCGCCGGTAATAAAGCCCGCCCCCCGCTCGATATTACTGATCGCTAGCGCTGAGGCATCGACCTGCTCCGCACTAAAGTACTGGTGCAGTTCATCCACGGAACCATAACCCAGTCGGGTGGCTAGGTACTCGTCAATATCGCCCTGCTGCTGCTCAAATCGCTCCAGCGCCTGCTGCGCTGCACTAGCCATATTGAAGGGAATCAGGGTCTGGGTCGAAAAGCCCTTGCTCTTGGGTACATAGGCCACCTGACGAGGCTGGACATCATAGGTGTCTGCCGACGGAGCCACAGCCTCGCCGGTTGAAAGAGGAGTATTCATGGTGATTTCCGAGTGAGGTTCTACAGGCTCAGTTCGGCCAGCCACGTCTCTAGGGTGGTCTCGTCGTGGAGGCTCAGCCAGTCCAGGTAATCCGGATAGCTGGGGGTTACGGGCGTTACCGGAAAGATCCCCCCGTAATAGCCCAGTCGTTCCTGAAACCGCCAGTTGCTCCGAATCAAGGTCTCCGCCCACTGCTGCCGCCAATACTCTAGGGCGAAGTCCATGTCGTCGTCGGGCTCCAGGATCGGAATCTCTTGAGCCCAGTCCAATTCGCTGAGGGTGGTGGCCAGCCCTTGTTGCGTCTCGACCTGGGATGTTTCTGAGACGGAGGCCTGAATCATTCTGTCCAACCGAGTTTGCATCAGCTGCAGGTAAGTCGATTTGCTCAGCTGCTCTATCGCTGGTGGCACCTTGACGATGAATAGCGTTCCCAGGCCCTCCAGCGTCCAGAGGTTGGGAAAGCTGGGATACTGGCTGCTCATGAACGGGTACGTCCAGGGTGAAACGGGCGTGGTGGGCAGGTTCATGGGGAATCAACTCCTTCAGTTCAGCAAACGACTTGTAGATAACCGGGACATCAGCGGCAGGTAACGGGCGTTCCGACCGGCCTCGGCCTTCAATCACAATCAGATCAATCGGAAAACCCGCGCCCTGCTTGCGGTACAGGTCGCCCCAAATGGAAATGTGCTGGGTAACGGCGTACTGCTGATACAGGGCATAAAAGAAGCCTCGACTTTCCAGGGTGTTGTAGCGCTCAGACCGCTGCTCTTCATCCACCCCTAGCTTGCCACCCAGGATCAGAACGGCGCGACCATTGTCCTTCATTGCCCCTAGAGCTTGGAACGAGATCGCCTGATCAATTTGGGTCGTCCCCCGCAGGTTACCTGGCAACTTGAACCGCTTACGCTGCCCCTGTGCGTCCCGCACCGCGCCAAAGGGAGGGTTAGCAATCACCACGTCATGCAGATGTTCCGGCTGATACTCCGCTGCGTCATGCTCCGTGACGGTGTAGCCTTGAACCCGCAAGTCAGCGGCGCGGTCTGGATTGAGTTCATTGACGGTCACCTGGGTAGGGTCAGTTCCCATCAGCAATGCGCCGTGCCCAGCCGAGGGTTCGTAGACGGTGGTGTCTGGGGTAATGCCCGCCAGGGTAGAGGCCAAAAACGCGAGGGGAATCGGCGTGCTGTAGGCCTGCTGCAACACGCTGGTGGAGGAGCGGACATTCAGGGCTGGCTGGCGATCGCACAACTCGACCAGCCGATCATAGGTGTCGTGAGTTGTGGCCGAGGTCTGGAGAATCTCCTGGGCCGCTCGCACCACCGCCCCCTCCACCGCTTCATCCACCTGCTTCGCCAGGGCTGTACCAGGATTGACTGGCGTGCCCAACACCAGCGCCGCCTGTTGCCGGGCGGCGGTAATGGTCGTAAACCCTTCACCCCCCAGGAAATGGGAGGTGAAGTGGTTCACCAACTGCTGCTGGGCACTCTCCACCATTCCTACTCACCCATGGCCATGCCGACGGCACGGCTGCGTTGTCGGCTATTCAAGGGCGTCACTTTTGCTGGTTGGTGCCGCTGTAAATCCTGGCTGAGTTCCCGATCAATAAAGCGGAAATAGGCCACATCCTTAGACGTGAGATCGGATTTGATTTTGCCGTTGTCGATGCTGAGAATTGCCCCACGCTCCCCCGCCTGAATTTTCAAGCTGTTGGGAGTCTCCTCAATCCGATACTGGCTGCCTCCTTGGAAGACCCGCTTGCCCTGCACGTTGGGGCGACTGCCGGTGACATCGAGCAGCTTGCGGGCGGTTTTCGCCAGCGCCAGGGCCGTGAGATCGCGGGTGATGCCCATGTCGCCCGCAGGCGCAAGGTTGCCCAACTGTCGCACCCGCATGGGGGGCTCTGGAGACAGACCATCCACCCCCTGAATCTGAATTTGCTGGCGGGCTTTCATAAAGTCGGCCTCTTGGGATGCCACCATATCGTTTTTAAGGATGTCCAACCCCCAGCGAGTTTTGCGAGCCGTCATCAACTCGATGCCTTCGCGGTCTGAGACGGTGACCATGCGGCCCTTAGAGCTGACCACGTAGTTCTCAGCCACGTAGAAGCCTCGACCAGGGCTGTAGGCGGTGCCGTACTTTTGGAGCAAGTCCACCGCTGTGGAGGCGACTTGACGACTGCGGATATTCGCCGCTAGGGCCACCACCCGTTCAGTCAACTGCTGAGACGAGCGCTGCATCACCCGAGTGGTCTGCTGCATCCATTTCTGGGTGGCTTTTTCCACCACCTGCTGATTCTGGCGCTCCATCACGTTGAGGATGGAGACCACCCTAGGGGAGGCCATGGCCAGAGGCTGAGCTGCAACTCGGGTAGGCGCAGGCTGACTGGCTGACGGTTGTTGGTCTGGCACTACAGCCGTCACAAGGGCCGGAATGTCCTTGGCTGTGGCAATCTCGGGTTCTGCTTCCCCCCTAACCAGGGACAAAGGCGGTGGGATTGGGGCCACAGTATCGTCTACCCGTTGCGGAGCCGAATCTGTTGGCCCTTGGACGACAGCAGGATGAGATACTTCCGCCTGGTTAGCCGAGTCAGGCTCCAGCCGATTGGTCTCAACCGCCCCCTTGCTCATCCGATAAACCAGTTCATCTCCAGCCTTGATATTGATCGTTCCTTTGGCTCCGGTAGTTGCCTCAGCGCCCGCCTGCGGAGGCGCATCTACCGCCGCCTGGAGCAGCTTCAGCGTATTGGCGTTGAGCTTGTTGACAGGGTCCTTATTGGCATAGCCTTCGCGGTAGACAATCTCGCGGCCCATCTTAATCTCGATGGGTTCAGCAATAGATTGGGGTAGATCCACAACATCATCGAGTTGAGCGTCTGAGACATTACTCTCAGAGTCTTGCTCCTTTTGCCGAGCCGCCTGGAGCCGCTCACGCAGCATCTGAATAAAGGCCTGTACAGCCTCAGCGGTCGATTGAGCCGTGGCCGCTGCCATTTCGCTTGAGGCCAGGGTGGTGTGAGCATAGTCCTGCTCGATTTGCTTGGCTTCTCCGGGATTCACTACGGCTTGCATGGTTCCTCCTTTAGGGGGTCTAGACTTTCTAAATCCATCAGGGGCATGATTTTGATGCGGTTAATCACCTCCAACCCTTGAACCGAAAAGAAGGCGGTATCGCCATCGATCAGCCACTCCACCAGGGTTGGCGTGTAGTCGATCTCCACATCGGCGCACTGAGCCTGAATCCGGCCATCCCGCCAGTGCAAAACTGTCACATCGTCGTACAGCACCTCAACTTCGCGGGGCACATAGTCAGCCCCTAAGGGTGGCTGTTCCAGGACGGGAAGGAGGTCAGCGGCAATATCGGGATGGGCCAGTAGAGCGTTGACGGTGGCCTCGGACAGTTTTGCCCGTAGGGTCTGCGCCAGCACTAGATCGGGGGATTGAATCGCTATTGTCATCAGGGGTCTCCTAGAGCAAACTGCTGTACTTGTCGATCAATCCAGCGGGGTCAGGGTAGGCCGAGTTGACCGGGGCTTGGGGCTCCGGCAGCATCGCTTCCACCATCTGCCGTCGCTTTTCTAAATCAGCGGCAGTGGGCATCCGCTGGGGGCTGCGGCGCACCAGGCGAGCGTGGATTTTGGCCCACAGGGCTTCACTGCCTTCGCTGGCTTGCACATCGGCCTTGGGAATCTTGATCGCCTGCTGGATGGGGATGGCGGCTTCCCCTCGGGAGGTAAAGCCGGGGTTGATCAAGATGCATTTGCCCGGCGGCAGGCGGAGAAACTGACTGGGTTCAAATAGCTTGCGGGTGCGCTCCTGGTCGGAGATGGTGGTGCTGGATTTGCCCCCGCCGCGATTACGCGACTTTTGCTTGTGCTGGATTTCTTCGTCCCCGAGAAAGTCTGAGAACATGCGGGCCGCTTCGTATTCCTGGGGGTTGAATACTGCTTTGGTGGCACAAGCTCCCAGGATGGCGCGGGCCAGCTCGCGACCATAGGTTTTCTCTAGCTGCACCAGGTTTTGAAAGCCGAGAATGACCGCCAGCCCGTCCTCCCGGTTTTCATTCAGCCACTGCACCAGGGTGGGCAGGTAAAGGGTAGGCAATTCGTCGATGGCGACAATCAGCGGATCTTGCCGCCGCTGGGCTACATTGCGGGTGACCAGCATGTGCAGCACTGTTGCTACCAGCGGCCCCACCACGTCCCGCCGTTCCCGATCCATTCCTAGAATCAGCAGCTGCTTACCGGTTAAATCGAGGGGGATAGACGTTTGGCCGCAGAAAGCCCCCAGCACCCCTTCTTTCATAAAACGAGTAAAAGTCTCGCTGGCGCTGCCCACGATGCCGCTGGCGGTTTTCTCCGCATCCTTGACCCCGATGAGCTGGTTGAAGGAGACTCGAATCCAGCTGTTCATGCCTTGAGCTGCCGCTATCCGGTTGCCCAGGTTGGTCAGCCCGAGCACCGCCTGGGCGGTGATGATGTCGGGATACTGAGTGGACTTGGCCAGCATCAGCAGGGCTTCTGTCAGCTGATCGCCTGCGGCAGCAAAGAAACCGTCTTCGGTGCTCTGGGTCATCAGCCGAAAGTTTTTGTTGAGCACCGTGGCGATTTGCCGCGCCATCTCGGCATCGGACTCGCTGCGAAGGAAGTCGATGGGGTTGCACACCTCAGACTCGGGAAACCCAGGGGCCAGCACTCGCACGTCGTAGCCCAGCTTGGCGGCGTAGGCAGCATGGCGAGCACTTTGGGTCGGGTACTTAAAGTCGTATAGGGCTACCGGCAGTCCCTGGTCTAGGGCGGAGCGAATTAGCGGGTCGATGACGCTGAAGGTTTTGCCGGAGCCTGGCCCACCACAAACGGCAATGCCCCGCTGAAGGTCGGGCAGGTATAGAGACCGAGCATCTTTTTTGCGGGTGGGCTTGCCTATGTAGAGGGAAACTACATTGCGTTTGCGCTCTTGAATCTGCCGTACCGCCCGCTTACGGGCAGCGGCTTTCTCGGGGCTTCCACCAAAGCGACTGGTGGCGAGCTTCCCTTTCTTGCCTTGACTCATTAGCGAGAAGGCGGCAATCAGCACCGCACAACCCAGCAGGGTGAGCCCCTGGGGAGAATGGAGTGAGGTCACCAGCTGAGAGATTGACTGAGTAGAGGTGGAATCCACCTGAGCCAGCATGGAGGGGTGTTCGGTGTAGTAACGCATCAACGCAGCACCTCATAGCTATTGGGTGGTAGCTCAATGCCCAGTTGCTCTAGCGCCCAGAGGTATTCAGGGGGAAACTGACTGCGGGTGCCTTCGGGGGCTGCCATCAGATACTCGGTCAGCTGCTGCTGGTAGGCGTCGCGCCCGCCCTGTTCTTGCAGCACTTGGGTGTAGCGCTGGAGGGCTAACTCACGGGCCAAGTTCAGGGGGATGTAGTGGCTCAGCACCGGGTCATCTTCTGGCAGTAGAGAGCGGCAGGCGGCTTGAGCATCCAGATAAATCAGGACTTCTTGGTAGGTCTCGCCTTCACCAGCCCCGATCAGGAGGTAGCTGCCGGAGGATGTTTCAACCAAGCCCCAGAGTTTGGTGGCTTGGTTTTGGGGGGGCAGGCAGTCGTAGACCGCCTCTGGAATGGGGTCTGATGCCCGAGCCAGATTGAGGCCCACAACCGAGATTAGACCGACCAGCAGCAGACAGAGGCTTGCAAGACCAGCAAATACAGCGCGGTTAAGTCTCATCGCTAAGCTCCTTAACTGAGATAGTTCATGGGGTTCTGGGGCTGGCCGTTCTGGCGCACCTCAAAATGCAAATGCGGCCCTGTTGACCAGCCGGTGCTGTTGGCGCGACCGACCGGATCGCCTTGGGCGATGATGTCGCCCGCCTGCACAAAAAAGCCTTGCAGATGGGCGTAGTAGCTCTCTAAGCCACCGCCGTGATTGATGATGACGAGCCTGCCGTAGCCGCTGGTGAGGGAACCACTGATGCCCGCAAAGGTGACCTGCCCGCCGTCAGCGGCTCGAATGACGGTGCCGGTGGGAGTGCTAAAATCGGTGCCGCTGTGAAGACGGCGATCGCCATGGATTGGGTGAGTTCGATAGCCAAAGCTGCTGGTGACGCCATAGCCCGGTGCGGGGTGAATGAACCGTCCAGTAGCGGTACCGGGAGATCCTGAACCTCTGGCCGTAGGCGCTGGGGCTGGGGCGGGTTTGGGTTCTCCGGTCTGCGGGTCAATCCCTTTCGCCGTAGCGGCGTCGGCTGAATCAGTGGTCGAAAGGCCTTCCTTGATTTGACCCAAGAAGACCATGCCTTCTTCCTGCACCGGCAGCCAGGGAATGGGGCCGATGAAGTAGGGAGTGCAGCCCAAGTCCACAAACAGGTTGCGGACACACATGCGGAAATACAGCCCGGTTTCAGCGGTGCCGGAGGCCTCATCGGTCTCTAATACCGCCACTTTGAACGCATTGCCAAAGGGATGGCGACCGGTGGGTTCAACTCCACCGTTAACGGCGGCTAATGCTCCACGCCCGCCGCGTACCTGCTGGTACTTGCCCGAGACCCACTGGGTGCCTTCCACCAGGGTGGGCTGCCCAATTTCCAAGTGGGCGCAATCAGCGTCACAGGGCACATTGAACCCCTCCACATAGCTGCCGCTGATGGTGTTGGTGCGGTTGCCTTCCGCCGCGCCGAACACCACATCCACCTGGCCCACCACCACGCCCTGCTCCACGATGGGGTTGGGAAAGTTGGCGAAGGGAACATCGGCGAGACCCGGCACCTGGTCGATAACGGCCTGTTGCCAGTCGCGGAAGCTCTCCAGCGGAGCCTCCATCAACCCTGGAATATCGGCCAGTCCGTACTGCTCCAGGTTGAGGTCTCCTAGACTGAGCGACGCCAAGGCCTCATCTTGAAGCACCTCGGCGATCTCAGTTTGCGGATCGACTTCTCCCCTTAGTAGGTCGGCGATCGGGGCTACCGACTCCACCGGGCGGTTGGCTAAATCAGGAACCGCCTGCACCAAATCCTCCAGGGTTTGCCAGGCCACCAGGGCAAAATCCGCCAGCCGTAGGGCAGGCCAATCCAGCCCTACCAGGGCGGCGATTTCATACAGCGAGAATTGCTGGAGTTGAAAGCTCTCCTGGAAATCGCCCAGCTGCATGTACTGGTCGGCGGTTTGCCCGGCCTGCCAGACCCGCGATGGGTCATAGCCCAGCAGACGGATCAGATCCGCTGGAGCTTCAAAGGAGCCCGACTCCAGCACCGCAGGCAGGCTGCGCAGGGTGATCTGTACCCAGTCGGGCTTGGTGCCCAAAATCTGATCCTGAATCACGGGCACTGGGGAGCCCGGTTGAAGGCTGGAGTGGGCCGGTTGTAGCTGCCAGCCGTGGAGGCAGATCGCCAAAATTAAAACAAAAATCCCGATCACAGGCCGCCATAGCCGCCTGCGCCTAAAAAAGTATGAGGTCATGGCTTTAACCTGAATGGAGAACCTAGCGGGCAGTAGAGTTCAAAGGCGGGTCATCGCGGGCGTTGGCCCCCCATTCTGCCAGGCGGGTGATCACCTCAGGGGAAACCCCAGCCTGCTCGGCGGCAGCAGGCACGGCGAGGCCACCCTGGGCCAGCCGCAGAAAGGTTTGCAGCCGGTTCCACAAGTCCTGGTTTTGAGCGATCAGTCCTCTGGATTCAGCCACCTGAAGCCCTCGGCGCACATCCCCTGGCCCCAGCAGTGGGTGGATGGGGGAGGTAGGGTTCACGACGACGGTGTGATAGTCGGGCTCGCCGGTACCGAAGGCGATGCGAAATTTGTAGAGGCGGCGATTGCCCCCAGCCGTCTCGGTAATTACGGTCAGCAGCGTGCCGCTGGCCCTGGGCAAATTCTCGAAAGACAGCCCCTGAATGCGTCTCAGATGAACGACGGAGGGCCGCCCCGAGACACAGCCTGAGTCCGCTGCTGTAGGGCAGAGCGGTTGATCAAAATCGAGGGCCACTCGGGACGGATCATCGATCCACACCCGCACAATGCTTTCGTTCGTGGGAATAAAGCTCAGGTTGGTGCCATAGCCGGGCCACAGGTGAATAACGGGTGCCTGACTGCCGGTCAATCCCTGAGCATGGCTGGCAGAAACAGAATAGGCTGACTGAGCTTGGGCGGGGTGGGAGGAGATACCCGCCAGAGCCAGCGCCCCGACCACAATCCAGGGAGTCCAAGGTGTTTTCATAGCGCCACCGTTTGATTCACGTACAGTTCGACCTCAGTGCCGGTTGGCAAATACCAGACGACGGGACGATTCAAGATTTCATCCAGTGCCGCCTGATTTCGCGACTCCATCTGCCCCGAGAGCTGCTCAAACGCGCCTTCGAGAATTCCAGCCAGAAGGTTGGCCTCTCCGGTGTCCTGGGTGATCGCGCTACCTCCAGCAGCGGTAATGACCGAGGAAGTCTTGGGCCGATTCACCAACCCTGCTGCCCGAGACAACCCGGCCATGGCCGCCATCGTGGCATCCATGCGAGCGATGTCCATCCCTGGGTCGTCGTACTTCTGAGCGATCAGGGGGGTGCCCTCTACCCCTCGCAGTTGAACGGCTCCAGCGGACAAAGGGATTTCCTGACCGGCCTGAATGAAGGAGACCACTGCTAGCTGCACCAGGCCGCTGTCTGCCACCGAGGTCACCTGGGCCACGAGCGACGTGTCTGCCGGTAAACCGATTTCTCCAGCGGCGGTCAGCAGGGGTTCCGTCAACTGCACCACGAACTGAGGGCTGTCTGTCTCCGCCGCCCAGATCAAGGGCGTTTCCAGCACGGCTGGGGCTTGGGTGCCGGTCAGCAACAGGGGCGATGTCGGGGGTAATGTCACCGGCTGGCCCTGGAGAATGGCTGCCTCTTCGGCATGGTTGATGTCACGGGGTGATGGTAGGGTGCTGACTTGAGCCACTGACGTTGGAGCCTCCGTGACTAGCGGTGCAGAGGGTTCCTGCGGTAAGGGACTGCCCTGTCCGTAGCTCCCCAAATGGGATAGCGCTAGCCACCGTTCCGTTGGATCGACTGGCTCGATGACGGGTTGGGATACCGATTGGGACACGACTGGACGGGCTGAAACCGCAGGGGAGACGGGGGCTGGCCGAGGTGGTAACGGTGCTGGTGTGGGTCGCGCCGCAACGGGTTGGGGCGGTCGTGACGGGGGCGGAGGAGCGGGAGAAAGCTCTGGGGCTTCTCTGGCGGTTGGCACTTCCGGTTGAGCCATAGGCTCTTCATTGGCCAGGGCCTCCAGTTCAGCCTGCTGACGCCCCATCGCTAAATCGGTGAGCAGCTGGCCCCGATCATCGGTGGCACTCAGCTCCTCTCCCTCGACCATAGGCTCTGGAAAATCAGCTTGCACCTCTTCAGCTGGTGGAGAGTCGTTCTTCATCACCCCGCTGGTGAAGATGGCTAAGACTCCAATCACCAGACCCGTTCCAGCGGCGACAACACCCAGTTTGGTGAAGGGATTAGCCGCCAGGGATAGCTTGGGCTTTTGGCCGGTTAGAGCTTGCCTCTCCATATCCTCAGCATCTAGGAGTGGTTCTACTTCCGAGGGGGTGGATGGAGCTACAATTTCTTGTCCCGAATCAGCGGTCGGTTCCGGTAAGTGGAGCCCGACCAAGTCGGCCATCTCCTGGTCATCCCACAGGTTATTGGGTGTCGTCATCACAAGTCCTCCCGGTCAAGTTCACGGATGGCATAGATTTGCAGGCCGGTTTGGCGAATGCTGTAGATGGCCTGCTCCAGCGGGGTGTCGCCATCGGGCACGGCTGGGGCAGTGACGGCCTCGACAAACACCTCCCGGTTAAAGGGAATCGCCTGGCCCAGGGCATTGGCGTCGTTAAAGACATAGAGATGAGCCACCACCGCCACCTTCCAGCGGCCCTCCCCAACTACCTCGGGGCTGCCGACGTGGTTAATCACCATCACCACTTGACTGGTGCCCGTGAAGACCCCCGGTGGGGTCAGGTCGGCCACCCGCTTCAGAAAGTCCTGGCGGAAGTCTTCGGAAAAGGCAAAGCTGGCCTGCCAGCTGGCGGTGGCAATATTGCGTTTGCCCCGTTCCACCTCAATGGGTAGACCTGGGTCGTCCCTGGGCTGACTGGCCTCCTCTGCCGTGGTCGCAGGCAGGCTGCCGCTCCAGTTGAACATCAGCACCAGGGTGTCATTGACGAAGCGCCGAATAGTTTCTGGGGTACGCTCCCGAGAGCCCATGGTGCCGACTCGTATGGACTGCCCGTCCTGCATTTGCACCAGGGTTGGGGCATCCTGGCGGCTGAGACGGCTCAGAGCACCCGCCTGGAGAAACAAGACCACCAGCATCACCAGCTGCAACCCCACGCTGCCCAAGACAAACAGGGGTAGGTAGTTTGTATTGCGCTTCTCAATCAACTGCACCATGGGATATGTCCTTGTGAGTGAGGTCAGCGACGCACGCGGTAGGCCCGCCGCCGGGCCGAGTAGCCAGGAGCACGGGCAATGCCACCCATAGCCCCCGTCCCCGCGATCACCCCAGCCGTACTGGTGAGGGCTCCAAAAACCGTCATGCCACCGCCCGACGCCAGGGCCAGAGAGAGAATGGGAGCCAGCAGGCCCAGAAAGAAGGGAGCAATCAGGGGATGGGAATCCCCGGCATTGAGTACCGCCAGGGAGACTAGGCCCGAGAGGATGTTGAAGCTGAGTTTGGCGATCGCCAAAGAAAAGAACCCCGTCAGCCAGGCGAACAGCGGTTTGGCCCCTACCGGCAGCAACGAGCCGCCCACGGCGAGCGGCCCCAGGGTGGCGGTCAGTAATAATGAGGCCTCAATCAGCCACTGAAAGGCAATATGCAGCGCCATCAACAGGCCTCGGGTTACGGTCTGAAAGCCCGAACCCATCAGCGCCCCGCCAAATCGCAGGCCTGAATCGAGGGGATTGTCCCCGGCCTGAGCCGCCTCCAACGCACGCGACAGGGCATTGGGATTGCCAGTTCTGGCGCGGTAGTCCTCAATAAACTCGCGGGCTTCAATCGCCGCCAGCTCGATGCAATTTGCCCGCTCTTCAGGGTTTTGCAGTTCATAGCACTGGTTGCGCCGCTGGATGATGGTCTGCTCTACCGAGCCTTCCAGGACAGCCGCCTGATAAGCCTCTTGCAGCCGGATATCAGCCGCCGTGTAGGACAAGACGTCCTGGTTGACCTGGTTGATATAGTTGCGGATGTCCAGGGTGATGGCCGCCAGGCGATCGCCATTATTCGACAGCAGCACAATCACCAGCAGCGGCCAGATGAAATCGGCGTAGGCCCGACTGCTCTCCCCTTCCACCATCTGCCGCGTCCACTGGGTCATAAATAGGAGCAGGGTAGCGACAGCGAACAAGACCCCCACCCGAGCCAGGGCGAAGTATAGCCCCCCCTGAAGCACGCTCTCCCACAGCTGGTTCCAGCTTTCAGCCACCGCTTCGGACGCGACAGCGCCGCCCTCAATGATGTCGGCGGTGTCGCGGGGTAACTGGGCAATGGGTGAGATGGGCCAATTCAGCAGCATGGGATTCATATCCAATTTGACGTCATGACTGATAGACGTCTAGAACAAACGGGCCTGGGCGCTGATTTGCAGGGTGTCGAGGGCATTGCCCAGGGATTGGAGGCGACGGGCACGGGCCTCTTGATCCAGGTTTTGAGACATGTTGGCCAGGTTGAGGTTGGTCAACTGAGCATCCTGGCGGGATTGCAGCAGTTCTGACTGCACCGCCCCTAGAATTTCTGACTGCCGCGCATTTTGCTGCGCCATCTGTTTGATCGCCGCCTGGGTAGACACAGCGGTCTGGGCCGAGTCGGCGTGCTGCTGCACCTGGCCGATGGTGTCTTCAATCCAGGTGATTTTGTCGCGGGTGGCGGCTTGCCCGGTTTGGCCCAGCACCGCATCGACTTGGGCGCGGGTGAGTTGTCGGTCAACCTCGTTGGCAGTTTCAAGTCCTGCGTAGATGCGGTCGGATTGGGCTAAATCGCCCGCCAGGATGGTTGTTAGCTCTTCTGCAATGGCTGAACGTACCCGATTGGGGTCAACCAGGCCCAGATCGCCCAAGGCGTTTTGGATCACGGCCTCTAGATCGCCGGGCAGTGGGGTGAGCAGGCCAGAGAGGGTTTGCTCGATGTAGGTTTTGCTGGTCTCAAAGGCCTGTCGGAAAATGCTGAATATGTCGGTGAAGGTGGTATCGACTTGCGAGGCAGCGGCAGGTCTTACAGGTGCCACCAGCAGGGTAGTGGCCAAGATGGGAACGAAGGCAACGCGAAGGCGTGGGTTCATGAGTGACCTCCAGTGGGTAGGGAGTTGAAAGAAGACAAGGGAACTTCAGGGTGAGGATTGCGCTCGGCAAACCAGCGCTCGGTGATCACCGAAAGGGGTTCACCCGACTGAATCGAGAGCACTAGCAGCCGGGCAAATTCCGCCAGACCGGTGAAGGTATCGGGGGCATGGCGCAGCACCAAGTCTCGGGTCGTCTGCTCGTCGGGGTTATTGGCCACCGCAGCAAGCTGGGCGAAGGCGGGATAGTAGCGGCAGTAGGTGTAGAGGCCGTTGTTGTCTAGCAGCCACTGGCTGTAGATACCTTCCCGTTTAGGAAAGAAGCTCTCGCTGGCATTGCGGCTGATGACGGTCTTGGGATATTTGAGAATGCGCTCAAAGCTATCCACCGCCATGGGCTGAATGCGACCAATCAGGCGAGTGGTTAGGTTTTGGAAGATCTTGGCGCTGGCGGGCGATTTATGGACGGTATCGGGATCTTGAGCGGAGATAATTACCCGAATCCCGGCTTTGGCTCCGTTGGCGCAGAGTCGGCCAATCAGGGCTCCGATTTCGTCAAACTCAAACAGGATGGGGGCCTCATCGATGAAGAAGATAGACGCTGGGGCTTCTAGGGCACGCCGCAGAGCAGCGGCATAGGCGGAAAGGGCCAGCACAGCGGCATCTTCTTCGTTGGATAGATTCCGCAGAGCAAAGACCAGCAGTTGGGCATCGGTGGGGAAGCTGGAGGGAGCCGAGATCGCCCGCCCCACCCGGCTGGAGAGCCAAAACCTAAGCCGTAGATCGATCATGTCCAAAGCCTTCGCGATATTGCCGCCCACCTGGTTCAGATCCAGTTGTTCAGGCGTGCAGAAGTCGAGGAAGTCAGCTAGGGTGGGCATCTGTGCCCAGGCTGCTGAGCCTAAGCGCCCCTCCATCGCCTCCAGGTAGCGTCGCTGAATGGGGGCATCGGCAAAGAAGGCATTGAGGGCCAGTACCAGAATCGAGCGAATGGTCTGGGTCATCACCGAGCTATTGGCCCCTGAGCCCACAATCATGGTCAGCAAGGCCGACTCCAGGAACGACTGAAAGTCGTCGAGGCGTTCTTTGCGCTCGTCACCCGGCAGGTGACGCAGGTCGGGCAGCTCGAACAGGTTGTTGGATTCGCGGGAGATGTCGAAGTAGGCCCCACCTACCAGCTGCGTGTAGTCGGTGAAGGTCGAAGAGCCATCGGGTTTGGGGAAATCGAGCGCCACCACGGGGAATCGGTGGGCCAACGCCTGGGTGAGGATGCCGGAAACCAGAACTGATTTTCCAGCTCGGGTGGTGGCAAACAGGCCCAGGTTCTGGTGCTGGTTGAACAGATCCAGGTGGATGGGTTGCCCGCCTTCCTCAGCGATTAGCTCAAAGCCACTCCTATCGCAGGGCTGGGTCACCACCAGCGGCATCAGCCCCGGTGCTTCGCCGGTCAGGTAAAGCTGCCGCCGCCCGAAGGGTGTCGCCATCAGCGCTTCCCAGACAATGGGTAACGTCTGAAGCCACACTTTCCAGGCGTAGTCTTGCTCGCGCTCGACCCAGGCCGGGCGGCGAAAGCAGCTTTGGATATAGCGGCAAGCTTCGTCCAGCTGCTCCAGATCCGGTCGATGCACCAGAAACACAACGGCAGTGTGGATCGGCAGAGCCCCCTCAAACAGCTCTTCCTGGGCCTCAATCGAGCGCTTCATCTTCAGCTCAGCGGCCACATCCACCGAATGGCTGTCTTCAGCTAACGTCGCCGTCAGGTTTGACTGCTTCAGCATCCGCTGGACGGTGGTTTTTACCAGGGTTTCGTTGGCCCGAGTCAGCTGGCAGAAGATTTCGGTATCAGCGACCGTCTCGCGGGAGAGGATCTCCCACAGGTAGCGAAGCTGGGCCGACTCACTAGCCCAGCCTCCCGGTTTTTCGAGGAACGTTAGCGGGGCCGTATACTGTCCTTTGACCTTGACCCAGGTTTTCCCGGCAGTGGGTACCCCCGCCCGCGTCAGCAGCGTGGTGCTATGGATGTCCGAGTTGACTTGCTCGTGCAGGCCATCAGAATCGAGGATGATCAGTTGGGGAATGTCGATGGGGTCACTGGCATTGAAGCGGTTCCACAGCAGGCTCCACAGATCCCCTTCACCCAGGGGTTTGACCGAAAGCCCCATCTTGGTCGAAAGCACTTGCTCCCAGAGCAGAAAGCCGTCGGTAAAGGCCTTGGTGATCACCGTTTGCAGGCGCTGGTTTTTGGTCTGGCGCAGTTCACCCGTGAACGACTTCCACAGGGTTTCGCCTCTGCTAATCACCTTCTCAATGATGTCTTGGGCTCCTTCAGCGCCCGTTTGGACGGTGTAGGTGACATACAGCCGCAGAAACTTGGGTTTGCGCAAGCCCTGCTGAGTGAGTTGCTGGACTCGGGCGCGTTCAGCGGTGAGCAAGAACTTGAGAGCTGGGTTAGGGGCAATCTGGGTGAGTTGGGCTAGAGCATGTTGTCGCTTGCAATCCGCCGAAAACGACCCCAGGTGAATCGTCAACCGCTCACCGTTGGGTAAATCCTTCAGCCCCGATTCCAGCTGGTCAAAGACGATCTCCACCTGTTCATCGGTCAACGTGTTGTGGATGCCCCGGCAGTCGAAGCCAAACACAAAGCAGAGGTGCTCGCGGTTCTTGCCCTTGGTCAAGACGTAGGCTCCAACCTGTCGCCCCCGCAGCTCAATTCGCACCATGGCGGCGAGATTGAGCGCATCTTCAAAGGGCGTCAACGTGCTGACGAACTGGCTGCCGAGCTTGAGTTGGTGTTTGCCGATGGTCTGTTTCATCGTGAGTAAACCTTAGATATCGGGCATAGCCGCGACTCCAGGTGGGAGTCGGCACAAATTTTGCGGTGAACTTCCAGCTCTGCCCCCCGGTGAGAATCCACCAGGTAGACATGCCCCAGGCGGCGATGAATCCAATCGAAATCCAGCTGAGGCTGAACCCGCGACCCATCAGGTAGGACACCCCCGTGATGCAGAACCAGGGAATGATCTGGTCTGCCGGAATGGGGCCTAACCGGGGTTGCGCCCCCAGGATGGTGTTAACGGGACGAAATTTAGATGCCATAAGCAGCCCAGCAATGCTGAAAGAACGGTGTAGAGCTGCACCCTCGATCTGAATGGCCACATAGCGACAACTAGCCGGTAATCAGTGTCGTCAGCACATCGCCAGCGGTGACGGCAATGATGATAATTAGCGGTGTGCGTGCAATAGTTTGCCAGTCCTCGTCATTGCGGGCACTATTGATCACCCGCACGAGAGAGATGCCGACGTAGAGCAAAAACAGGCCCCGCAGCACGTTAAACACTAGGGGGATGGCATCGCCCGCAGCGGTGCCGAAGTTGGTGGTCATCCAGGTTTCAGCCCCACCAAAGAACTGGGCCTGGGCGGGATAGGCCAGCAGGGTAATCAGCCAGAGCAGCCCTAGACCCAGGAGCCGCACAGCCTTTCGATTGAAACCCTGCGCTTTAGAAACCCGCCTGGATAAGGTACGAGAGGGTCTTATGTCCTGCCTCCAGCTCAGGCCAGTGATACCTGCCACGGCCAGCACTGTCAGCAAGGCAGGGCCATGGATGAGGACATCTAGAGCAAGGCCCAGGAACGCTACGGCGAGTAGCGGCAGGTCTGGAAGAGGATTCATCCGGCACACCAGACGTTCCATCAAAGGAAAAATGTAGAGAGTTTTCATGGCTCAAATGAATTGAGTCTGACTGATGATTAAAGTCTCCTGAAATCAGTCAGATGACATGACTCGCGTGCTCACCAATGAGTGAAGTAGTTCACTCAAATTGCGTAAAGTTTTGATCAATATAGCAATATTTCTCAGTGGTGGGGAAATGAGAAACTAAATCGTGGATTCAGGCTTAGATAGCTCGAATCCATGCCTAAAGCCTATACAAGACAGCCAATATCGTGCCTGATCCTGTAATCTTGCGTGATGTTAATCAAGCTATTGACCGGTCTATGTAGATCTTCAAAGTAGGAATACTTTTTATACTGAGGTTATACATAGCCCCTATCATTTGAAAGTTTTACCGCCAACTATCAACGCGATTAGCGACACGCAATAACTCTATGGTTGCAGTCGAAATTGATCTATAAAAAATTGCCAAAAGCGACGTAAGTTTATCTTCTTCGGTTCCCTTGCACCGCAGATATTTTCAGCCCAATAGTCAGGCTTCAACTAACAAAATGACACAACAACTGATTTACAGACACAAAGGTAAGCATATTGACGTCAATACGTCTTGATGTCTCTAAATTCACCATCTTAAAGGCGGCAGGGGCTTGAGTAAGGCGAGCCTTGTAGAGGTGATCAGGAGCTGGGCGTTAAGGAGTGAAACACAGCTATGAAGACGGTAAGTTGTTTGTCGCTCTCTGGGGGGCAAGGGAAAACGTCGGTCTCGCTGCTGTTGGGGCGGCTCCTGGCGCACCGGGGCCAGAAGGTGCTGATGGTGGATGCCGATCCGCAGGCAAATTTGACCTTTTATTTGGGCCATGACGTTCAAGCGAGTGAGCCCACCCTGCTAGAGGTGCTGAAGGGCCAGGTGGAAACAGCAGATGGCATCTATCCGCTGGCGACAGCGAATCTGTTTTTGATTCCAGCCGATGAGGGGCTGCACAAAGCCCAAGAATACTTGGCCACCATCGGGATGGGAGCCTTGGCTTTGCACCATGCCCTGGAGGCCGTGGAGGAGTTGTTTGACGTTTGCATTATCGACTCGCCGCCCCAGCGCACCCAGATTTGTTTGTCGGTGATGGGGGCCTCGGACTGGGTGCTGATTCCCGCAGAAGCATCGACTAAGGGCGTGAATTCACTACTGCGCAGCCTAGAACTGCTGGAGGAAATGGGGCGAATACGGGCGTTTACAGGGCAGGTGTTAGGGGTCTTGCCCTTTCGAGATAAGTGGTTTGGTCGGTCTCAGGCAACCGATAGTCGGGAGGCTATAACCGCCATGCAGCAGGTGGCAGGCTCAATCCCAGTGCTGCCGTCAATTGTGGAGAGTGAGCGCTACAAGCAGGCGATTCGGCAGGGACAGCGGCTCTCAAAGATTGGCTATGGGGAGCTGGAATATCCGCTTTACAGGGTGATTGAGGCGTTAGAGCAGGGGCAAGGGAATGGCTGAGGATGCGCTGGAACGGTTGATGCAGCGGCAGCGCCCGAGTGTGCCGCCCCGTGCCGATGGGTTGGGGGCAGAGTTACCTGTGAAGTCTCCTCAACAGGTGGCGGTGGGGGACAATGGGTCGGGATATAGTGACTTTAGCAAGTCTACGGGTGTTGACGTCAGTATGTCTGTTAGTCAAGATGATGAGGCGGAGTTACCGCAGCTAGTGCGGACGACGACGCGGTTAGAGGAAGAGATTGATAAGGCCCTGCGCCACCTCTGTATGGATGAGAAGATCACCAAGGAGGTGTGGTTTGAGGCGGCGTACCTTTACCTGGCGGAGCACCCCAAGGCGATGCAGGCGGTGAATGGTATGGCGAAGGAGCGCTACCAGCGGCGGAAGCGGGCAGCAGATTTGAGGAAGCTAGAGACGATGCAGAAGCGGTTGAGGGGTTAGACGATTATGTCGGAGTTTGCTAAGTAAACGAATTGGAGCTAACCAAGCATGATGATTTTAGAGTTCGGGATTTTGATTACCCCTGAGCAGGGGGAGGTATTTAGCCTGCTCAGGCGCGACAGTCAGAGACCAACTCCTTAAAGCCATCGGTAGTTTAATGAATTCGTAGAATAGGAAAAGTAGAGCATGCCCATCCTTGAGTAGATTTGCTAGTGTTGGGTGTAATCTGACAGGCTTTGCCTATTCTTCGTGTTGCTAGAGGCATTGAAGTTGCCAAAGTGCCATTGCGTATAGGATTTCCCAGTTTGCTTTAACCGATATTCCCTGTCTAGGAGGCAAGATTCGAAGCAACTGGAAAGTTAAACAGCGGCATTAAGATCTTGGGTAAAGATAGGCATTTACCCACTACTACTATGGAACAGCATTTTTTGTTCGAGGAATAACTATGACTACAAAGCTAACATCTGACGAAATCCAGCAAACGCAAACTCTTATTAGTGATTCTGGCAACCCCGAGACTGACAGCATATATAGTGCGCTTGAAACTTTGAAAAAGCATGACGGAGATCTTGTGGCAAGTTTTCAGGAATTGTGGGAAGAAGAAGTTGGAAATTTAGGTTCATACAATTTTGAAAACAAGAAACTTTGGTCAGCAACGCTCAAAGTCTTACGAAACGAGATTTGTGGCGACGAAGGTTTCCGCTCAAAGATTCTAGATTACAACAAGAATCCGGGAAGTTCCTCAATACTAACAGGCTCAATTGTATACTTAGTCGGATTGACAACTTTGCCGATAAACCCTGCGATAGCAACCATAATTGTCCTCTACATCCTTAAAGTGGGAATGAATATATTTTGCGAATATACTGAAGAAGCCACTAAAAACGAGTAACATCAATCCCTTGAAAATCACCCCCTAATATTTACACTGGCTTTTCATAAGCAGTTGCCTTACCTTCCTAGCTTTGGCTAGCGAACCATCTTCTGGGTTTTGGCCTGTGATTAAGGAGTCAAGATCACTGTTGTTAGTTCGCGAAGATTTTGTACTTAATTTATTTAGGATTTGTGATTACAACATGGTAAAAAATCGACTTTTAGTAAATCACAGTAAAAATACTATCCAGCTTTTTTGGCAGAGAGATCAGTCAGTTCCTCGATCAGCTCCAGCTGTTGATTTCCACCATCCCTTCAGTGAAGAAGATTTAGCAGAATTACGTTGGTACTTAGAAGATTATCTCGGATTCCCATATGGACTAGAACCAGAGAAAGCAAAACAAACGGAGAAGAAAATTAAAGAATGGGGAAAAGAATTATTTAAAGTTGTTTTTCCTCGTTCTAGTAAGGCTTGGGACTTCTTTCAAGAAGCCACACGAGAAGGATTAGATAAGTGTGAATTATGCATTTCTTCTGATGATCCATCGGTGTTAAATCTTCCTTGGGAATTGATTTACGATACTGATCATCAGTTCCTATCTCCTGCTTTAGCAGGGATGTATCGTAGCTTAAACTCTTATGCTGTGCGAGCTGAAATAACAGATTTACCTGAAAATGAATTGAACATTTTGCTGGTCATAGCTCGTCCGTATGGGGAAAAAGATATTTCGCTAAAAACTATTGCACAACCTATCTTAGAGTCGCTACAACCGATCCAGAATAAGGTTAATCTCAAAGTACTTCGCCCCCCTAATTTTGAGCAGTTTGAACGTGAATTGAATGAGAATAAAGGCTTTTATCATATTGTTCACTTTGATGGACATGGAAGTTTCGACCCAAACAGTCAAGGTCTACAACATTCTTTAGGAGGTGATGGGCAAGGGGTGTTGATTTTTGAAAACTTGAATGGAACACCACAGATCATAACAGCAAGCCAAATTGCTCAAAGTCTTGTAAATTGTCGAGTTCCAATTTTTATGCTGAATGCTTGTAAATCTGCACAAGAAGGAGAAGAAAGTTTTTCGTCGGTAGCTACTCGATTAATTGGCCTAGGTGCGAAAGGCGTAGTTGCAATGGCTTACTCTGTATATGCTGAAGCCGCAAAGTATTTTATTGGCCGTGTCTACGAGCAATTAGTGATGGGTAGCAACTTGTCAGAGGCTGTAGCGTCCGGCAGAAGGGAATTAATAAATAAGAGGCAACGTCCTAGCCCAAAAGGCTACCTACCTTTACAAGATTGGATGATACCAGTTCTATATCAGCAAGAAAATTATTCGCCATTAGCTCAAGATACCAACGATAAATTAGACTTAGAAATATTTCTTGAAGAACCTCCGCCGGAAAGTTTAATTGGGGAATCGAAGGAAGGATCCTTCGGCTTTGTTGGACGCGATTACGACATTTTACAATTAGAACGTTCGCTACGACAAAATCCTATTGTCCTACTACAAGGGTTAGCTGGGGTTGGGAAAACTCAACTAGCTATTGGATTTTCCAAATGGCTTATTCAAACACGAGGACGCTCTCTCTGTTTCTTTAATTCGTTTGAATACGGCACGAATTTTGTAAGTGTAATTTATCAAGTTGGGCGAGCTATTTGGGGTGATCAGTTTTCCCAATATGAATGGGAAAAGCAAAAAGTAGCAGTGCTTAATTATTTAAAGTCTCAACCTTGCCTTTTGATCTTTGATAATTTTGAGTCATTGAAAGATTCTTCTTCGTCTGGAAAATTTTTGCTGACAGAATCAGAGTGTGAGGATTTCAAGAATCTCTTGCATGATTTGCAAGGTGGAAAAACCTGGATATTGATCACGAGCCGTAAGGAAGAAACTTGGCTAGAATGCAATTACACCCTTCAAAAGTTATCTGGCTTGCATCCCAAGGATGCAGAAAATCTTGCTAGCAAGATTTTCAAAAATGCTGGAATTGATAGAGCTAAATTATCTCCGAAATATTTAGAGCTACTTGAAACTCTAAGCGGCAATCCTTTAGCATTGCGAGTTATTTTGCCATACTTAAAGAGATTTACTCCTGAAGAAATATTAGAATCAATAAAGTTTGGACTCGAATCCTTTCAGGAAAGTTCTGAGACAGGAAAGAAAAATTCTCTTACGGTATCTTTAGATTACTCTTTCAGTAAGCTATCAGAAAAAACACAGCTCCACTTACCTTTTCTTGCGTTATTTACAGCAAGATTCAATATCAGCTTTCTTTGCAACTTCTCGCATGGGTTTGATGGAGGGGATCACCTCAAATCAAGTGAGGATTACAGAGAATTTTTCGGAGAGAAGATTACAAAAACTGATTGGTTAGCCATCCTTTCTGAAGCCAATCAATCTGGTATTCTTTCAGAACTACAACACGGACTTTATGAGTTACACCCAGTTTTGCCTTGGTATCTCCACCAAAAATTGTTGCAAAATCATACACCTGATGAAATTGGAAAAATAGAAAACAAGATTCTTATTTTTTATATGTTCCATGGAATAGCATTTACTCCAGAATATAATGGAAGTTCTACTGAAGAGGCATATAGCGCTCTACTATTTGAAGAGCCAAACATGTTGAGATATATGAGTTTTGCCGAACAAAATAAAGATTGGGATTCATTATGGACTGTATTTACTGGTCTAGGAAGTTTGTACAATCGCTTAGGCTTATGGGATAAGTTCCTGTTATTAGGGCAGCAACTTTTGAAGAAGCTTGGTAATGAATTTTCAAGTATTCTATCAAGCGATGAAAAGGCTATTAATCTATACATATTTATAAAGGGTGCCGAAGCTAGTAATGCTGTTAGGCTTGGGAATTTTGAAAAAGCAAGGAGAATTAACCAGGAAATTCTGGATGGACTTTCACATCCTAACTACTCAATACTATTTAAGGAGAAGATTTCTACGGCTAAATTTAATTTAGGCATTATTGAAACCAATGAAAGAGATTTCGATGAAGCTATAAAGCATTGTCAAGAAGCTATTGAGCTATATGAAGAGGTGGAATCTCCTGACAACACAAATTTTCTAAGTAGTGTATATGCTCAATTGGGAATTATTTCTCGGCTAAAATATGATTTTAATGATGCTCTTATTTACTTTGATGAAGCAATGAAAATTGCTCAGGAAAGAAAGGATTCATACAAAGAGACTGAAATACATTATGAGTTGGCTGAAATTTATCGAATGCAAGGGAACTTCCATTTAGCAAGTGAATACGCTTTAAAGGTGATTGAGTTTTATGAGTTACTTCGTGAGCCTTATAAAATGGCAGCGGCTTACGACTTACTGGGGATGCTCTCTCGAAGTCAAAAAGATTATCAAAAATCCATTTTTTATTATAGAAAGGCTCTTCAAATTTATGAGAATGAGGGAGATGAGTATAATGCTTCTGATGAGTATCAGGGATTAGGGCAAGTATTAAAAGAGTTGGGCCAATTAGAAGAATCGATTGCATACTTTGAAAAAGCTCTTGAGATAAGAAGGAATTTTGAGGAATGGCGAAAAGTTGCCGCAACTCTCGTAGAACTCGGAGGAGCCTTAGAGATTCAACAAAATTTAGCAAGAGCCCTAAGTTGTTATATAAGTGCTTTTGCAATAGATTTTGAGTATGGTCGTGAGTTCATTACTATTGATCTTGAAAATTTGGCTCGGCTCTTGAAAAGCCTAGATGAGAAAAGTTTTAAGGAGATTTGGCAAAAAACAACTGGACAAGAATGTCCCCAGGAGGTTTATGGCATTTTAGTAGCTCAATAAAAATGCATGAAATACGTCAAATTCAGACTCAAGCCCCGTCCATTCAAATTGTGTTGGACACGGTGCGAATCAAAGGTAGTGCAGAAATCGGCAATATTGAGCAAGTAAGCAGTCACGGACCCGCAGAGCAGGTGGTTGGTCGTAACCTAGGCGTTGAGGGAGACCTTAAAATGGAAGACATAACTCAAAAAAGTTAAGGCTGGTGTCATCCCGGTGCAAATCGTCCTTCCCCCTGAACTAGAGCAACTCATCCAACGCCAACTCGCCGCTGGCAAATACCAATCTGCCCTAGAGGTCATCACAGCAGGTATATACCTGCTCGACCAGCAAGACGGCATCTATCAAGGGCGACTCGCCGAACTCCAGCAAGATGCCCAGATCGGCTGGGAAGCAGCCCAGCGCGGAGAACTTGTAGAAGGCCCCACCGCCATGGCCCAGATTAGAGAAAACCTGCGGTCTCGCCACGCCTCCGCCGAATAATGGCCCCTCAGTTTTACCTAACCCAGCCTGCCATTCAAGACATCGAGGCCATTGCAGACTACATCGCTAGACAGACTGGGCTCCAGCAGGCCGAGCGCTTCCTCTCAAAGCTCGATGCCAAATTCGCCAGAATTACCCAATTCCCTAATCTGGGGCGGCCACGCGACGAAATCCTCCCAGAACTGCGCAGCCTCTCAATGGAGAGCTACCTCATTCTCTACACCGCAACAGAATCTAGAGTAGACATCTTGCGAGTTGTCAGTGGCTACCGCGATCTAACGAGCTTGTTCACAGACGACGACGAGTGATCGATTTTCGGTAGATACGGTAGACGCCCGGTAGACAGAGTGTCTACCGGGCAAAAGCCTTTATCCACAATCTCTTCAGCCATTTCGGTAGACAGTAGACACTTTCCTAGCAATTCCCCATTGGCAAACCCTGTCTACTTGTCTACCGTTTCGCTATAACCCTTGCCCATCAACACTTTCAGCGGTAGACACCCCGTCTACCGTTTCCTCAAATCTGTCTACCGTGTCTACCGTTGCCCGCCACTGCAGCCGATTCCCCATCCCCTGGGTTTCCCCATACCCCATCGCCTCTAGCTCCAAGAAATGAGCCCGAATCACCTCCACCCCCGCCTTCCGTAAACTGCGCTCATAGTTCCGCACATCCTTTGCCCGCAGCCAGCCCCGCACCCGCGACAGCTGAATCAGCTTCGTATAGACCGGCTCCAGCGCCCCATCTACCGTGTTCCCATCCGCATAGAGCAGCTTCACCTGACCAATGAACCAGCGTCCCAGCTTAATCACCGCCTGCATCTGGCCCACATCCACCGCATTATTCGGCAAACGCCCCTCCACCGCTGCATTCAGGCAATGCAGAATCAGCGCCAGCCGCCCCGTGTAGCCCTGCATCTTGGAATACACCGCCTGCAAGCCTGGGTGCGTCTCCGTCACCCGCAGCTGATCCAACTGGTCATACCAATCCGCAAATAATGCCTTAGCCTCAGGGCTCAGCCGGTAACACTGGGCCGTCAACCTCTCCAGCTGTTGGTAGAGACTATAGAGCCGCTCCGACACGTCATGGCGCACCGTCCGCCGAGGAAACGGCGCAGGCTTCAGGGGCAGCAGACACCACAAAAACCTGGCCCACTGGCCACTGGCATCCGAGCAATCCCCCATCATCTCCCGCAGAATATCGGGCTGAATCGTCCCCGTCAGGCTCAGACTGGTGCGCGGTAGGCTGATGCGCAAACCGCTGGCCCGATCCACCTTTAGCCCCGAGCCATCAAAGGCGGTCAGTAGCGACTCCTTATCGTTACCCCGACCATTGCGGTACTGGTTCTGCCCCTTAAATAAGCCCGCCAGCTCATCCGGCGTCACCAAAATGCCCCGCTCTGGTTGCTGGGACTGGATGCGGGCGATCGCCTCCCGTGTCGCATCCGAGGTGTGATACTCCCGTGGCATTGGCTTCCTCGGGCGAATGCCCCTATCCTCAGCCCTAGTCTGCTCCCAATCCCGCAGGTCAACCTCATACTCCGAGGCAGCATACTCATACTCCTGATCCGCCTCCGCCTGAAGCAGTGAAAGCGGCCCCAGAATCTGCCGCTGAATTGGGCTCTTCTTACTGCCCGAGGGTGCCACCAGCCCCGTAAATACAATCGGCGGCACCGAGAACCCCATCCCGGCATCAATCTCTAGCTCCGTACCCACCCGCAGCAATGACGCCGCCACCGGCAGCAGCGTCACCAGCATCGCCGCTGGCGTCGCCCCAATCCAGTCAGCAATTTGCTCTAGGGGTTCTGCCAGGTCGGCATGGAGATACTCCCCCAGGCACAGCTGGTAGTCGCCAATTTTGAGCAGCTGGTGAATCTCAGCTCGGCGATCGTCCCGTTCCTCAGTCTGCTCCAGCTCCGCCTGCACCAGGGTGACCAGGTTACCAATATCCCTGGCTGATATCCCCGTCTCCTGGTGCCATTGCACTACCTGCGCCGCCAGAGCCAGTTCGGTGGGGCTGGTGACTAGATAGGTGCGAATCTGGTCTTGCAAGGCCTGCACCGACAGTCGCTCGGAGCTTTGAGTAGAGCTGACCTCCAGCTGCCGTCGGTCTTGCACCGCCGCTCGAATCTGCTCCGCTGTAGCCCCGTCATGAATCCAATCTGCCACGTCCAGCCCGCCATGCTTCGGCAGGTTGTGCCAGCGCAGGCTATCCGGGTAGGGGTAGCACCACTGGGCCGAGGGAAAGTCCTGGGCGACTTCTTCCATGTGGGCAATGCCGACCTGGTCGCGATCGGGGCACAGCACCAACTGGGCCGTCTGCAAATCCTCAGCGTAATCGCCATAGCTGCGGTACTTCTTCGAGCCCCCCAGGGTAGTGGTCGAGGGAATGCCGATCGCCCACAGGGCATCGGCGCAGCCTTCTCCCTCCACCATCCAGATAGGTTGACCGATGGATATGGCATTCTGAACATCCCGGTAGCGGTAGATCGGCACCTGGGCTCTAATCTCAGGGGTCAGACCCTTGGCCCACTGCTGCCCGTTCCAGTGGTACTGCACAAAAAACTTTGCACCGTTGCCCCGATCTACCCGCATCACCTTTACCAACGGTTGCCCGGCCCGGCTGGGATAGAAGTAATCCTGCCGCTGCTGGGGGCGAACCGACTTCTCGGGAGAGGCGGTGGCTGCAAAGTATTGCCCCCACATGCCATCGGCTGTCGCGCCTCGGTAAACGTAGCCGTCTACCGCCCCATCCCGGTCTACATGGGTGTGGCAGAACACCACCTCCTCATTCCAGCGGCAGTCTTGGTCTTTAGTGCGTCCACAAATAGGACAGGGGCGCGATCGCCCTGAGTAAACATACTGTGCCATGGTTAGCTCCTGAGGTTAGGAGCCGGGCCACCATAATTAACCTGCTACCGGGCTCAGTCAATTGCCCAATCAGCTTCGTAGTCTTGGACATTGCCCATGACTTTGCTATAGTTGGAAGCACGTGTTTCAGTAGCAGGGTAATGAGTGAAGCGGTTCTGACCAACCACTTCAAGGTGTTGATTAACCCGGCTGTGAAAAATCAAAAAAAGAAACTCGACACCCTGGCTAGCAAGTAGTTGGGGTGTTTTTCAATCAAGCTTCAGATCAAGAAATGAGGGTAGAAAGCTATCAACAACTTGATTAAACTCTGACAGCTCTATTTGCTAGTTTTCCGCTTCGGCAGCTTATTTCGAGTACTGGGCTGTGATGGCTTTTTCCGATTGCTCAACAAGCTGGCCTGGTAAATTCTGATAGCTCGCTGGTGAGCAACTGGATCATGGCGGTTGTGCAGCCAGTCTTGCATCAGCTCCAGATTGTAGCGAATGCAGCGACTGTTAATGCGCACCCAATGAATGCCCTCGATCAGCACCCCCTGCAACCGATAACGCTTCAGTGTCGTATCGCTGAGCTTGAGGTATTGGGTAGCCTCCCGCTTGCTGATGAATTGGGCCATGATTTACTCTTCCTCGCTTATATCGCTGGGGCCAAATCTCATGGGGAGGCAGGCCAAGTTTGCTCGCCACCACTTGCTCGATACGGCGCGATCGCTGTCGAGTCAAGGCATGGGAGACTGCCGAGGTGCCAATATTCAGTTCTTTCGCAATGCTGGTCAGAGTCCAGCCCTGCTTGCGTAGAGCTGCTTTAATGTCTTCTACATGCATAGAATTGTCTTAGCTCCATCAATATATCGATGAAGCTAGCAACAAATAAATTGCATGTCAAGTGTTATAATTTGCATCTGCAATTAATGTAACCCTTATGACTAATCCATTACCTGATGAGGCGCAGGCGGATGCCAAGGATGTTGATCAGTTTCCAGTCCGTTTAAAGCAGGCGGTTGGAGACAAGAGCGTAAGAGGCTTTGCCAGAGACTGCGGCTTTTCTGACACTGTGCTCCGCCAATATCTTAATGGTCAAAGCGAACCCACCCGACCGGCGCTGCTCGCTATAGCCCGCACGGCCAATATCAGCGTAGAGTGGCTGGCAACTGGACAGTCTAGGACGGCTCCTCATGACTCACCTCAAGTGTTAGCTGAGAAGTACATTCAGAAGGATCCGCTGGCCTTTGAGACGGCTTGGCTACGGACAGAGTTCCCTGATTCGTTTGAGCACCTGATGCTGACCCAGGTGGCCGATGACAGTATGGAGCCAACCCTGCCGGTAGGAGCGCTGGTGCTGGTAGATACTACAGACCGAGATCTGGAGGCGGTGACCCATGGCATCTATCTACTCAAGCTGGATGACCGAATTTTGGTTAAACGCCTGCAATATGTTGCGGAGAAGACGATTCGAGTTCTGAGTGATAATGCAGCTTATGAAGCTTTCTCCCTCGTCTTGCCGAGCCAAGCCAGTGGATTAAGCCTTATGGGTAGGGTTATTTGGGTTAGCCACAAATTACATCTCGTATGACCTTTGTGAGGATTGGCATTTACTTGCTGATGCCTGTCAGGCTGGATATTATTCCTTCTAGTTCTGCCAAGCTAAGATCTTTTGCAGTGCGGTATTGGCTTCGGATTGTGTCACCTTAGGCAGACGATTCTGAACATAGTCTTCAGAGATTCCCGTTTGATTGGCAAACTCCTCCTCAATGCCATCTAGCAACTGAGGATGGTTGTAGGTGACCTGCCAGTCGCGATCCCAAAAGATGCGATCAGCCAGCTCATCAATGCAGTTTTCCCATTCCAGCGAGTCCTCACAGTCCACCTCAATGGGCAAAATGTCCTCCTCCTCCTCAAACTCAGCTTCTAAAACCTTGAGCATTCCCAAGGCGTTCAGAGTTTCCCAAATCAGTCTTCGCCAGTAAAACGGATCGTCATCCTGCTTAATACAGTCAGCGAAGGCAATTTCATCCTCCACCCGTTGGGTCAACCAGGCGAAAGGGAAATAGGCTGCCGCTTCTAGCACATTGGTGAGGGGTGGCACCAGCACCTCTGGCTTGAGTAACGCCTCCAGGCACCGATGCCACAACACCACCCGTTGCTCAAAGCTGGCGCTGTCGAAGATGCGATCTCCAGTGATAACCTCTACCTCGTCGAATTCAACCGCTTCCTGGCTGAACTCAACCGCCGCCTGGAGAATGTGCAGGTAAAACTTAGCCTCTGCCCCCTCCAGCACGCGCTTGCCAAAATTGGTGTTCCAGGCCATGACAAAGAGCGCTCCTCGACAACTACCAACCCCTAAAAGAACGTGGGCACCTCGATCTGACTAATCAGGCCAGCATAGTGCTCCAACAGAACTTTAGGATCATGGCCGGTCAGCTTGGCCACCTCAATCACCGACATCCCCTTCGCCAGCATGTGGCTAATGAACGTGTGTCGGGTGTTGTACTGGGTGCGATACAGCCCGTTTTCTTGAGTCATGCCGCACTTCTTCAAAATGCTTTGCCAGGCCCGGTTTAAGAAGTTCGTCGCATCAATCGGTTTGCCCTTGGGGCTGGGGAAGACCAGGGTATCGGGCTTGTAGTCTTCAGGGCGAATGGCTAATAACAGGTTCTGTAGGTCAACATTGCACGGGAAGAACCGAGCCCGATTCGTTTTGGTGGCTTTTCGCAGGCGAGCCGTGCCGGTGCCCTTACGCACCAGGGTTTCGTTAAACGTAATCCCGGTACAGTCGCGACGAATATGCTTCCACTGGAGGCCGATGGCCTCACTGGTTCTACAGCCCGTCATAAACAAGAACCGCACATAGTCGGTGTAGTGGGCGTAGTAGCGATCGTCGCGAAAGGTACCGATAATTTGCTTAATTTCCGCCTCGCTGAAGGGAGGTACTTTGATCGGCGGTACCGGGTGGCACATCTCCGTCAGCCCGGTAAACGGGTTTTCCCAACCTGCGTCCACCAGTTTATTCTGCTGCACCCAGTTGCCAAAGTCATTCAGGATGATTATCTGTTTCTTAATGGTGGCAGGAGAAGCACTTTGCAGCATAAACGTGACGAACTCTTGGGCCTCCCGACGGCCAAGGATCTTGCGCCCGAAATTACGCACTTTCTTGGGAATCGGGTTGTACATGCTCACGATGGTGAAGGGGCTCTCTAGCCGCTGCCCCTTATCCTCCACAAACTCATCCCAGTGCTGCTTAAAGACATTGGTATAGCTCTGAGATGTCTCAGACCCAGCTGCAACCACTGGAAGTGGATCCTCCGGCTTGTATTTTTGCAACGTGGGGTCAAAATTGCCGCTCAGCATGTCTAACTCGATCTGCTGAGCCTTTTGCGTTGCAACCCTGCGGTTGATAATGCTGTCTGGCAAGCCAACCGACAGGCAGTAGCGCTGGCTCCGGTGACTCCACCGCAACCGCAAGCGTTCGGAATAAACTTCGACTTTAACTTGTCCTTTAGCCATAGTTCGGAGTGGGGGTAAAGTACATCGCCTGCACCCTTGCCGTCATCTACGGTTATTCCAGACCCCATCAATCCGCTTTTCGTGCCCGGAGGTTTATACCAATTTCGTACCAGTTTTTACCCCCAAACTGCCCCAAAGTGACCCAACGTCAAGGCCACTTTGCCAAAAAGTAATCAACACTTTGATGGCTGAATCCCTTTCCGGGAGAGCGTTTGAGGCTGAATCTATTGAAAGCGGGTGATCGGACTCGAACCGACGACATTCAGCTTGGGAAGCTGACGTTCTACCACTGAACTACACCCGCAGCAGAAATTTTGAATTAGGATTGCAGCCCGAACTTAAAACTCAACATTCAAAATTTGCTCTCTCATTATAGGGCTATTTGCTCAAGGTATATTCCTTCGGCGAAGTTTCTGAGGCAGAGGGTGGGGTGGGGCCGTCGTCGTGGCCCCGGAAGCGGGCAAACAGCTTGGCGATCGCCCCATTTAGCCCATCAATGTAGGTAAACAGCACCGGCACCACCACCAGGGTGAGCAGGGTCGAGGTGGTAAAGCCGCCGATCACCGCGATCGCCATCGGGCTGCGCGTCTCGCCGCCGGCCCCCAGTTCCAGAGCAATGGGCACCATCCCCGCCATCGTCGAGATCGAAGTCATCAAAATCGGGCGCAGGCGAGTTACCCCGGCTTCCATTACCGCCAACCGGCGGGTCTTGCCCTCCTTCAGGGCGATCAGGGCGTAGTCCACCAGCAAAATCGCGTTTTTGGTCACCAAGCCCATCAGCAGCACAATACCGATCAGGGCAAACAGACCCAGAGGCTTTTGGGTAATCAGCAACGCCATCAGCGCCCCGCCCACCGACAAAGGCAGCGCCGCCATCACCGCCACCGGGTAGATAAAGCTGTTGTACAGCAGCACCAGCACCGCAAAGATCATCAGCACCGCCGTGGCCAGGGCCAAAGCAAAGCGGCTAAAGATATCGCGCATAATCTCGGCGTCGCCCGCTGGCTGCTGGGTGACGCTGGCGGGCAGGTTTTGCATGGTGGGCAGTTCGTCCACCATCGCCAGCCCCTGGCCCAGGGTAATGCCCGCCAGGTTGCCGCCAATGGTGACCTGGCGCGATCGATCAAAGCGATTGATCTGGGCCGGGCCGCTGCCAAAGCGCACATCGGCTACCGCCGCTAGGGGCACCAGCCCACCGTTTTGGCTAGGCACCCGCAGGGTTTGCAGTAGCCCTGGGTCATCGCGGAAGGCGGGGTCGATCTGCACACGAATGGGGATCTGGCGATCGCCCAGGTTGAAGTCCGCCAGGTTGGCATCGGTGTCGCCCAGGGTGGCCAGGGAGGCAGTGGCAGCGATCGCCTGTACCGTCACCCCCAGATCCGCCGCTCGTTCGACATCGGGAAAGATCTGCACCTCGGGCCGCACCAGGCTGGCGCTAGAGCTGACATCCACCAACCCCGACACACCGCGCATCTCCCGGGTGAGGGCATCGGAAACCTCCCGCAGGGCGATGGGGTCGTCACTCTTGAGCACGACGCTGAGGTCTTTGCCCTCCCCCGAAGCGCCACTGCTCTGAAAGGTAATGCGGGCACCGGGTACCTGCTGAAAAATATCGCGGGCCTGCTGTTCAAACTGGGTCTGAGACAGATCGCGATCGCTCCTGGCCACCAGACGGGCATAGACCGTAGCCTGGTTGACACCATCCTCGCCCCCCTCGGTGGTCAGCACCGTAGACACCGCCGGCTGAGCCAGCAGTTGCTCGCTCAGCTGAGTCGTAACCCGCCGGGTATCGGCCAAAGTCGCCCCCGGCGGCAGCTCCACCGAGATGGTAGACAGGCCCGAATCGCTGCTGTCGAAGAGATTGGTGGGAATATAGGGCACCAGTCCCAGACTGGCGACAAAAAACACCAGGGCCAGGGCAATGGTGACGCCCCGGTGGCGCAGCGCCCCGTTCAGCAGAGCGCGGTAGGGGCCACGGCGTGGGGCTCTGCCATGGCGGGTGTCGCTCACCGCCCCACCCCCGCCGTTAGCGGACCCGCCCGTCGCCACGGGCTTACCCTTCAGCAGGTAGGCCGCCATCATCGGCGTCACCAGGCGGGCCACAATGGTTGAAAAGACCGTCGCCGTCACCACCGTCAACCCAAAGGGCTGAAAGAACTGCCCCGGCACCCCTCCCATAAAGGCCACCGGCAGAAACACCGCCACAATGGTCGCGGTAGTGGTCACTACCGCCAGCCCCACCTCGGCGGTCGAGTCCAGCGCCGCCTGAAACGGGCGCTTGCCCATAGCCATATGGCGCTCTACGTTCTCAATTTCCACAATCGCATCGTCCACCAGGTTGCCCACCGCCAGGGTCAGGGCCAGCAGGGTCATGCTGTTGAGGGTGTAGTCAAACCAGTTCAGCACCAAAAAGGTGGGAATAATCGACAGGGGGAGGGCCGTGGCCGTCACCAGAGTGGCCCGCCAGTCGCGCAAAAACACCCCCACCACCACCACCGCCAGTACACAGCCCAAAATCAGCGCGTCAATCGACGCCTGGTACGAGTCGCGAATTTCCGTAGCGCGGGTGAAGATCAGCTCAATATTGATGTCTTCGGGCAGAGTCTCATTCAGCCTTGCCACCGCCGCCTGCACCCCCTCCTCCACCGACACCAGAATGCTGCCGGTGCTGCGGAAAATCTGAAAAGCCACCACCGGCTGATTGCCCAGCTGGGCCGACTGCCGCGCCTCTCTAAAGCCGCTCTCGACGGTGCCAAGGCTAGTCAGGGGCACCGTTGTGCCGCTGGGCAGGGTAATGCGGGCCGCCTGAAACGCCTCCACGGTGGGGGCACTGCCCAGGGTGCGAAAGCTCTGCTCTTGGCCGCCCAGGGTGGCTCGCCCGCTGGGCAGGTTGATGTTTAAAGCGCGAATTTGATCGTTGACCTGGGTGGCGGTAATGCCCAGGGCATCGAGCCGTTCGGGGTCGAGGTCAACGCGAATTTCGGGATCCACACCGCCGACGCGATCTACTCGTGCCACCCCCTCAACGGTGAGAATCTCCTGGCTGATGGTGCGATCGACCAGGTCGCTGAGTTCTTCTACAGAGCGCTGGGCAGAATTCACCGCGTAGGTCATGATCACCCCGCCGCCAAACTCCAGCCGCCGAATCACCGGCTCCTGAATATTGCCCGGCAGATCCTGGCGAATCCGGGTCACCGCATCGCGCACGTCATTGGTGGCGCGATCGACATCGGTACCCAGCAAAAACGAAATCACCGTATTGGAAGCCCCATCCCTCACGGTAGAGCGGATCTCGTCGATGTCCCCTAACCCGGCCACAGCGTCCTCGATGGGTTTGGTCACCTGGGTCTCCAGCTCCTCCGGCCCCGCCCCAGTCTGGGTGACGGTGACGGTAATCGCCGGAAATTCAATATTGGGGTTCTCGTCAATGCCCAACTGCCCAAAGGCGACCAGTCCCCCCAGGGTGAGCACCAGGAAGAGGACGATGACGGGAATCGGGCGACGGATAGACCAGCCGGAGAGGTTCATGGAGGGAGGGGTAGTTGGGTGGGCGAGTGAGGGGTGTGCGGGTGGATGGGTAGGGGTAACGGGTGAAGAGGTTAAGGGTGGGAGAGTTCGTAGGGTGCATTAGGCCCGAGGTTAATCGATGCTCCGAGCAATGACCCTGGAACTGGCCGTAATGCACCGCTGCGAGCAGGTAGGGCATAGGTAGGCGGTGCATTGGCGGGCAGGGGTTAAAAGGGATTAAGCAGGGGTAACGGGCCGCCGAATGCACCCTACGAATCCCATCCACCCATCCACCCCCTCACCCTTCACCCGATCACCCCTCCACCACCCTCACCACATCGCCGTCCTGCAAGAACCCGACGCCAGAGGTGACCACCTGTTCCCCGGATTGCAGTCCCTGGAGCACTTCGACTCGGGCGGCCTCGTCGCCGCTGGCGGCAATCCGGTTGCCCAGATCCACCGTGCGGGCTTCGACCACGTCACCCTCGGTCAGCACAAACACCTGGGTGGTGCCGTCGGGCTGGGGCTGGAGGGCAACAGCCGGAATTGTCAGCCCCTGACGGGAGCCGGTGGTAACCTCACCGCGCAGAAAAATGCCCGGCCGCACCAGGTCGCTGGGAGGCAGTGTCACATTGACGATCGCCACCCGCGTCGCCGCATCCACCACCGGGTCGATGGACTGCACCGTGCCCTGGAGCCTCAGGCGGCTGTCGGCACTGGAGGTGACAGTGACCGGGGCACCGATCGCCACTCGGTCAAGCTGGGCCTGGGGCACCTCGGCGGCCAGTTCTAGCTGATTGTTCTCAATCAGCGTGACAATGGGGCTGCCTGGGGCTGAGACATCGCCTACGGTGGCCAGGCGTTCAGCCACCGTGCCCGCGACGGGGGCGCGCACGGTGGTCTGGGTGAGCTGGGTTTGCAGACGGTCGATAACGGCCTGCTGCGATCGCACCCCCGCCTCGGCGCTCTCTACCTCCGCCCGCGAGAGGCGGATCGACTCCTGGGCGGTGGTGGCCTGGGTTTGCAAGCTGCCCAGCTCCTGCTGGCTAATGGCACCGCGATCGGCCAGGGTTTGGTTGCGGGCCAGGGTGGCCTGGGCCTCAGCCAGGGTAGCCTGGGCCTGACCCAGCGCCGCCCGCCTTTGGGTCACCTGGGCCTGGGATACCGACAGCTGGGCCTGGGCCTGGCGCAGATCGGCCTGGAGGGTAGCGTCGTCGAGGGTGGCGATCGCCTGCCCCGCCGCCACCGCATCGCCCTCGCGCACTAAAATCTGGCGAATCTGCAAACCGCTGGCCTGGGGAGCGATCGTCAACAGGTCAGTCGCCTGCACGCTGCCGTTAATGGTCAGGGTGTCGGCCACGGTCGCTGGGATGACAGGGGCCACCGTCACCGTCTGGGTCGCCACCGCCGGGGGCGCTTCAGCCTGGTCAGACGGAGCGGTTTCGCGCCCGCCCAACAGCTGGGTACCCGCCAGGGTGAGCAGCACCCCGGCCCCCAGCCCCAGCAGCACCCCCGACCAGCGGCGGCGGGGCTCGCGGCCAGCGGGGGCCTCGCTATAGTGAGTCATATCTTTCTCAACCGGTGAACCAGCCGCCTCCAGAGGGTCGGAGAAATAGACATTTGACACAGGAACACCCTCAAGGACTAACGGCTCGATAGATTACGAAATGTTTATTTTTCCATTATGGCTCAAAGCTTGGCATCCTTGGGATCGCTTGTTTTATCAAGGAAATTGCCCTATAACCCAGCCCTAGGCGACTAAACTCATCATTTTTACTGACTCGTATCACACCCTCAAACGGGGAAGGTTTGGTCTAATAGCAAAATATCCACCGCGTGAGCCTCGATACCTCAATCGTCACTGCTCTTCTCACGCTAGCGGCTCGATTTCCAAAAAGGCAGGTCTTGGGAATGTTTAACGCCACCGAAATCCTCATCAGTGACTTTGTAGATAAGCTGCGGGTCGGCTACCACCGCACCTACGGCGGTCAAAACCCCGACTACGAAGACATCATCGCCTGGGCGGGCAGCATGGCGCTGGAAAATATTGCCAATAGCGACGCGCTCTACCACAACGTCGAGCACACCGTGCTGGTAGCCCTGGTGGGCCAGGAGATTCTGCGGGGCAAACACATCCGCGAGGGCGGCGTCACCTGCAAAGACTGGATGCACTTCATTATTTCCCTGGTCTGCCACGACATTGGCTACGTTAAAGGGGTCTGCCGCAACGACCAAGACCGCAACCACCTCTACTCCACCGGCCAGGGAGACGAAATGGTGATGCTACAACCCGGTGCCTCTGACGCCTCCCTCACGCCCTACCACGTCGACCGAGGCAAGCGCTTCATCGAAGAACGCTTTGGCGGCAACCCGGTGATCGAGGCCGAGGCCATCAAGCGCAACATCGAGCTCACCCGCTTTCCGGTGCCCAAAGAAGAAGACCACCAAGACACCCAGCACTTCCCTGGGCTGGTGCGGGCAGCCGACCTGATTGGCCAGCTCAGCGACCCCCGCTACCTGAAGAAAATTGGAGCCCTCTACTACGAGTTTGAAGAAACCGGTCAAAACAAATACCTCAACTACGCGCACCCTGGCGATCTGCGGGCCAATTATCCCAAGTTCTACTGGAATGTGGTGCATCCCTACATCCAGGACGGGCTGCGTTATTTGTCGCTCACCCAAGAAGGCAAGCAAATAATTGCTAACCTCTATTCAAATGTGTTTATGGTGGAGAACGAGCAAACCGTAATCCATACTTAGGGTATCGGGTGTCGGGTGTTGGGTTAACGGCCAACGGTTAATGCGTCAGAGTGTGCCGAAACCTGAAGCCCCAAACCCGCTAACCGTTTCCCGCTAACCGTTCCCCGCTAACCGTACCCCTATGACCTGGTGGCGCAAGCTTAAAACCAATCGCCTCGCTCAGCTGGGCGCTATTCTGCTGATCGTGCTCTACGGCGTAGCCCTGGGAGCCGACTTTTTTGCCCCCTACAGCCCCTACGAGTCGCAGCTCAACGGGTCGCTGCTGCCACCCACCCAGGTCTACTGGCGCGACAGCGAAACCGGGCGGTTCTTTCCCCACGTCTACCCCACCACCCAGGGAGCGGTGGATATCGACACCGGCGAGCGGGAGATTATTGTCGATCGCACCCAGCCCTCGGCCCTGCGCATCTTTCACCGCAACGACCAGGGGCGGCTCACGCTGTTTGACACCGCTGGCCCCGCCCGCATCAACCTGCTGGGCACCGACGAGCAGGCCCGCGACCAGTTCAGTCGGCTAATCCACGGCAGCCGGGTTAGCCTCAGCGTAGGGCTGATCGGCATTGCCATTTCGTTCCCGCTGGGCATGCTGGTGGGGGGCCTGGCGGGCTATTTTGGTGGGACGGTCGATGCCGTGCTGATGCGCCTGGTGGAAGTGCTGATGACGATTCCCAGCATTTACCTGCTGGTGGCCCTGGCGGCGGTGCTGCCCGCAGGCATCTCCAGCACCCAGCGATTTTTGCTCATCGTGCTGATCACCTCCCTGGTGGGCTGGGCTGGGCTGGCGCGGGTGATTCGCGGCCAGGTGTTGTCAATTAAAGAACGAGATTTTGTCCAGGCCAGTCGAGTCATGGGGGGGCGATCGCTCTACATCATCACCCGCCACATTTTGCCCCAAACTGCCACCTACGGTATTATTGCTGCCACCCTGGCGATTCCGGGCTTTATTTTGGCCGAGGCAGTGCTGAGCTTTATTGGTCTGGGTATCCAGCAGCCCGACGCCTCCTGGGGCAACATGCTCACCCTGGCCACCAACGCGTCGATTCTGGTGCTGCAACCCTGGCTGGTGTGGCCCCCGGCCATTCTCATTGTGGTGACGTCTCTGGCCTTTAACCTGCTGGGCGATGGCCTGCGCGATGCCCTCGATCCGCGCACCCTGAAGCAATAGCGAAGATTCACCAATCTACCGTCTCCACCTGCGAGCTGGGCGACCAGGCTCTTGTACGTTCAAATTGAAGTTTGGCTAACCCGCCCGAAAACTGGCCGCAGCCATACCGATGGCGTCCCGATTTTCTGGGATCTATGCCAAGAGCCAGATACGGTCGGTCACTCTAAAGCCTACTATTTGACCGTTTGGTTATGTCGTCAGGAGATAGCGGTTGTGGGGCTAATTGAACTGCTGGTGTTACTGGTTGTCGCGGCCATCTGCGGCGGCATTGGCCAATCGCTGGCGGGCTATACGGCGGGGGGCTGCTTGACCTCCATTGTGGTGGGCTTTATCGGCGCGTACCTGGGTATTTTGATGGCCCGCAGCCTGGGGCTGCCGGAGCTATTTGCCCTGCAAATTGGTGGGCAGTCGTTTCCGATTATCTGGTCGATTATCGGGGCCACCGTTTTCACGCTAATTTTGGCGTTTCTCAACCGCCTGCTGGTCGGACGTCGCACCCGACTTTAAAGCTGTGCCGGTACAGCTATCTACTCAAGCCGCCTTGGCTGTCCACAGTCGGGCTGGAGGAAGACTGTCAAGCCTCTGGCATGGCTTGCCTGTGCCCCTAGGCAAGCCGCCTGTTTTGCGTTGAGGTTGTGCAGACTTAGATCGAGTACTGGTCAGGAACGACATTTTGGCGATATTCCCCTGGGAGTGTTTGGCGTGACCTAGACTGGTGTCGCTGTCGCATGGCATCGGCATGGCAATTTTGGGTCAGTTTGTGGAATGGACGATCGCACTTTTAGCGGCGATCGCCCTGTTTTTGAGCCTCTGGATTGTCGTTCCTGCCCCCACGTTGTTGCTCTTGCCTCTGGGAGTGGGGGCACCCGAGGTCAGCCCATTTCTGCTGCTGGGCCAGGGACTGCTGCTGGGGCTGGCGCTGCTGCTGGGGGAGGCACCGGTAGGGTATGGCGGGCGGCCCAGCATGCTGTGGCTTTTCACCCTGGGATGCGCCACCGCTGGGCTGGTGTTGAGCAGCCTGCCGCTGCTGCAACTGCCCGCTGCGGTGCGGCGGGCCGAGGCCCAAATGCAGGGCGGGTTAGGCGCAGACTATAGCAACCAGATCCCAGCTCAGGTGAGGCCCTGGCTGCGATCGCACCCTTTTATCCTGGCGGATCTGGTTCGGGGCCTGCCGCAGGCGGCGGTGTCTCCTGAGGAGGGGGCATTGCCCATCGCGCCCCAGCGCCAGACCGTCTTCACCCCAGACGGCGTGGCTCTGGCCCTGGATTTCTACCAGCCGCCGCCCTCCTCTACCCAGCAGTCACCGCGCCCCGCTATCGTTACCATCTATGGCGGGGCCTGGCAGCGGGGCGACCCCGCCGCAACGGCCCGCTTTAGCACCTACATGGCGGCCCAGGGCTACGTGGTGGTGGCCATTGACTATCGCCACGCGCCTGACTACCGCTTTCCCACCCAGCTTGAGGATGTGCAGACAGCGCTGGCATGGGTGGGCGATCGCGCCTCTGACTATCACATTGACCCCAGCCGCATTGCCCTGGTGGGATGGTCGGCAGGAGCCCATTTAGCCCTGCTGGCCGCCTATGCCCCTGGGGGCTACCCCCTTCGAGCAGTGGTAAATTACTACGGCCCGGTCAACCTGGCGGCGGGCTACTACGACCCGCCCGTGCCCGACCCAATCGACACCCGGGCCGTATTGGAAAGCTTTTTGGGCGGTACCCCCGAGCAATTGCCCGAGCTTTACCGGCGGGCCTCACCAATTTTTTCGGTAGGGCCAGGACTGCCGCCCACGCTGCTGATCTACGGACAGCGCGACCATGTGGTGAAACCCAGCTACGGCCAGCAGCTGTACGAGCAGCTGCAAACTAGCGGCAACCGGGCAGCCCTGATCGCCATTCCCTGGGCTGAGCATGCCTTTGATGCGGTATTTCGCGGCCCCAGCAACCAAATTGCCCTGTACTATACCGAACGGTTTTTGGCCTGGGCGCTGCGGCCTGGACCTTAGGCTTTCAGCCTTAACCCGTTTCTTCTCGACGCGTAAAGCAGTAGCCTGAAGGTAGCGGGTTCAGCAGAGGGATACTCGATGGGCACAGTGGCGTCAATGCGGCCAATGCGATGGGTATTAACTGGCATACTTTGCCTATCGCTGCTGGGGTGTGGACTGATTAACCCCAGGCCGCCGAGGGCCGTGGTGGAAAGTGCGATCGCCCAAAAACTTTCCCGCACCCAGGCCGTTCTGTACCGCCAGTTTGACTCAGCCCCCGCCGATCGAGCTGAGGTAGGTCGCATTCGGATTACCGAGCACCGCTGGACTGAGCTTGCCGGACAGCCTGCGGTAGAAGTGGCCGGTACCTACCACCTCAGGGGAGGCCGTCTAACCAGCGCCCAGCGGAGTCAGACCCGAGATTTCGAGGTCTACCTACAGCGGGGCGCAACCAAAGACCAATGGCAGCTGCTAGAACCCATCAGCGCCCAGAGCGGCAATGGTCTCAAGTGGCAGGCGATCCCGCTCGTCACAGGGGGTGAAAACCAGCCCCACCCTAGCTAGCTCTTAGACTACGGCACTGGTGTCAGCATCAACCGCCGCATCGGCTCGCCCACAGGTCTCCCCGGTAAAGAGCTGGTACAGCTTCTCAACCTCTGTCAGAACGTTAAACTCTTGCTCGACCCTGGTTCTGGCCGCTGCGCCCAGGCGGTTGCGGGTGTCGGCATCCTTCATCAAAAAGCTAATGCATTCTGAAAGCGCCTGGCGATCGCCCGGTGGCACCCCGTAGCCATTTATCCCTGAGTGCACCAGCTCACTCACCCCAGCCACCTGGGTAGCGATCACCGCCACGCCCGCCGCCATAGCCTCCATCAGCACCACGGGGATACCCTCGGCAAAGCTGGGCAGCACAAATATATCGGTGTTTTTGAGGTGCTCCCTCACAGCTGACTGAGATTGGTAGCCCAAAAAGCGCACATGGTTTTGCAGACCCAAGGCGCTGACCTGTTGCTCCAGCAGCGCCCGATCGGCTCCGTCACCGACAACGGTCAAGATCAGCTCGGGCTCCAGATCGATCAGCTCGGGCAATGCCTCTAGCAGCACCGGCAGGCCCTTTTCAGCCGCCAACCTACCCACGTAGAGCAGACGTTTGCCAGGGCCCTGGTGCGTCACCGTCTCAAACAGGCTAGGGTCAACTCCACAGTGCACGATTTTTAGCTTGTCCCACTGGTCGGGTCGCGAAAAAATCATGCCCTGACTGCGGCAGAAATGGCTAATACAGGCGACAAATTTGGCGTGCTTAATTTTCTCATCGACCCGCCACCGGTAGGGCTCAAAAAAGATGTGGGGGCCGTGCATGGTAAAGCTAAAGGTAAACCCACCTAGTTCGGCAGCCAGCATGGCCACTGTACAGCTAGAGCTAGCAATGTGGTTGTGCAGATGGGCAATATTTTGAGTGGTAATGAGATGGGCCAAAATGCCCGCCTCAACAAAGTAAATCAGCTGGTAGAGAAAACCCTTGAACCCCGGCTGACTCGTGGCCCAGGCCAGTTTTAGCCCCTGGACGTAACGACTCGGGGCACCAAACAGCAGCGTTAGATGGGCCTTGACCATCAGCCCAAGATTGAAGGGCAGCAGGTAGTTGGTCTGCGATCGCTCCGCTATCTGCTCAGGGCCAACAATACTGTCATCTGCAGGACGGCGTACTGCAAAAGTAAAGACCTCTAGTCCCAGATCTCTCAGCCCCGTGACCTCACGCTGAATAAAAGTATCAGTAGCTCTAGGGTAGGTGCCGGTAAAATAGGCAATGCGCATAGGGCTTTTCGCCATAATAGGTAACAGAAGGTCAGTAAAAAATAGAAGACAATAATACTTTTAAGTCTCTGAGCTAGTCGCTGGCACGGGTTTGTATTCGATCAGCACAGCGGGCTTGTTCCGCCAGCGGTTGAGCCAGTACCGGCCCTGTCCCAGCACCTGAGGCAGCTTTGAGAGAGTACAGAAAAACGCATACACCCGGGCATTACTAGGGTCGTCGCCCTGGTGACGGCGATAATTGTAAATTTTCCAACCCAAAACTAGATAACCCAGCAGCAGCAGCAAACTTAGCCCACGGGTAGGCCAGGCTAGCGTCAGCGCCAGCCCTGGAATAATTGCTCCCCACAGCCAGCCGCTTTTGTCTTCTTTAAGCATATAAGACTCAGGCGGTTGACCATACATCGCCTTTCCCTCCGCCACAGCCCATCCGCCGCGAATCGACCGCTTCCACCACTGGCCAAAGCGAGTCATGGCCGCGTCGTGCAGGGTCATATCGGCGTCTAGACGCTCTATTTTCCAGCCCTTCCGCCGGAGGCGAATACACATCTCCGGCTCTTCCCCGCAGATCATTTGAGGGTTGTAGCCGCCTACCGCTTTAATGGCCTCTACGCGAGCTAGCATGTCGCCGCCGCAGGCTCGGGTCTCGCCCACCGGGGTGTTCCACTCCATGTCGGCCAGGCGATTGTAGGGCGATGCTTCAGGAAACCGCTCTCGCCGTCGCCCGCAGACAATGGCGAGGGCCGTGTTGCCCTCTAGGGCTGCCAGGGCTGATTCGAGCCAGTTGGGCAGAATCTCGCAATCGCCGTCGATAAACTGCACGTAGAGCAGGTGGGGAAAGTTTTCGACTAGGTACTGAAAGCCAGTGTTGCGCCCTCGGGCCATGGTAAACGGCACAGCCATATCGAGTTCGACAACGTGAATTCCCAGGGCGCGGGCCTTAGCCACGCTGCCGTCGGTTGAACCAGAGTCTACGTAGACAATGGGGCTGCCCGTCGGCACGTTGTCCTGCAAAGACCTGAGACAGCGAACTAGACGTTCGCCTTCATTGCGGCCAATAGTCACAACGCCAATCTGATGCATACCTAAGGAGGGAATTAACGACTAAGCTTCAGATCAAAAATACAGGCTTGCCAACAAAATGCTTCGACAACCGATAATAAATTCACCAACGCTTCATCAAGCCTGCCACTCAGCGACATGCTTTGAATCTGCGCCAGAAGCAAATCGTTTTAATACTGACCAACAAAAACTATGGCCAAAAAAAGCTGGCTCTGCCCTGCGCTAGCCAGGCAAACGCTGGCAAACTCACCCTTCAGCACCCGATCAATAGATCGGCCCACCATAGCGATCTCTTGCACTCAACTATTTGCGCATTTTTTGACGAAAATGCCAGCAAAATAAAAACTACTTTTAGAGAGAATCAAACTTCAAACTGCCGTCCTAATTTGACAGTTTCAAGAAATATCTTGCCCACTTGCAAATCCTCTACGAATGCATAAAATCTGGTGGGTGGGCATCTTGCCTCCAGGGATAAGATACCCACCCTACCTGCATAGATCATCACGGTTAGCGCTCAGGGGTGCTGGCCCGGACAGGGGTAGTAGTTCTAACGCACGGGTAGGTTAGAGAATGTCAGCGTTATACCGCCACGCCTACCGGGCAGGCTACATTGGTACCGCCCAAACCGCAGTAGCCGCCTGGGTTTTTGGCTAGATACTGCTGGTGGTACTCTTCGGCGTAGTAATACTCTGGAGCGTCTAGAATCTCGGTAGTAATGGAGCCGTACCCTGCGGCCTTGAGGGCGTCCTGGTAGGCTTGCTTCGAGGCTTCTGCCAGCTGACGCTGAGCCTCAGAGTAAACGTAGATTCCCGAGCGGTATTGGGTGCCAACGTCGTTGCCCTGACGCATGCCCTGGGTGGGGTTGTGGCTTTCCCAAAAGGTTTTGAGAATTTGCTCGTAGCTCACCACCGCTGGGTCAAAGACGACCTGCACCACTTCGTTGTGGCCGGTCAGCCCCGAGCAGACCTCCTGGTAGGTGGGGTTGGGGGTGTAGCCAGCGGCGTAGCCCACCGAGGTGGTGTAGACCCCCTCTAGCTGCCAAAACTTGCGCTCGGCTCCCCAAAAACAGCCCAGGCCAAAGAGCGCAATTTCCATACCGGCGGGGAAGGGCGGCACCAGCGGATGGCCGTTGACGTAGTGCTTGTCGGGCACAGCCATGGGGGTAGACCGACCGGGTAGCGCTTCGTTAGCGGCGGGCATTTCAGACTTTTTGCCTTTGCCAAGACCAAAGAAAACCATAGGAATGATTGCGGTTTGTGTAGGAGTACTGACTTCACTATAACGTCAACGCCTGAGCGTTTCCTGAGCGCACGACAGGAGATGGTGGCAGCGGCAGATGGGGAAAAAACACCTCATCAGCGGTTCGAGGTGGCCGTGATGCTGGCCCACTCAGCCTGCACAATCGCCCCAGTTTAGTCAGATACTACAGACCCTACCGATAGTGGCGATCGAGGCGCAGCACGGTCTCTAGCAGCACGTTGGCCCCGTTCACGCATTCCTCCGGAGTGGTGTACTCCACCTCTGAGTGGCTGAAGCCGCCCTCGCTGGGCACAAATATCATGCCCATGTCGGTAAAGCGACCCATCTCCAGGGCATCGTGCCCGGCGCGGCTGGGCATGGGCAGATGGCTCAGGCCAAAGCTATCGCATACCTCAGCAATAACTGCCTGAATGTGGTCAGCCGCAGGGCTGGGGGCGACGTTGAGTTGGGGCACAATCTCGATTTTGGTGTCGGTGTTCTGGGCAATCAGCCGCAGCTCTTCTTTGAGGTCGTCGATTAGATCGTTGATCACGTACTGGTTGAGGTCGCGCACGTCAATGCTGCACTGCACCTGGCCAGGCACAATGTTGTCGGCGTTGGGCCACACTTGCAGCGCACCCACCGTGGCCACCTGCTGAGCCGGGGGACGCTTGCCCAAACGGTTTACCACAAGCACTACCTGAGCAGCGGCCACCAGGGCATCTTGGCGCTGATCCATCGGAGTGGTGCCCGCGTGGTTGGGCCGCCCGGTGATGTGAATTTGGTAGCGCTGCATGCCCACAATGCCCTGCACCACGCCGATTTGCTTTTGGGCCGTCTCAAGCACGCTGCCCTGCTCAACATGGAGTTCGACAAAGGCGCAGATGTCGTCGCGGGTGCGCCTAGACAGGGCCAGCTGCTCCCAATTGCCGCCCGCCGCGTTGACGCACTCGTCGATGGGACGACCATCTTTGCGGTGGTAGTCGGCGGCGTTGAGAGAGGCGGTGCCCGCTATGGCGCGGCCGCCCACCATAGTGTCTTCTTCGTCGGCAAAGACAATCACCTCAAAGGGGTGCTCGAGCACAACGTTGTTTTCTTGCAGGGTGCGGGCGACTTCGATGCCCGCCAGCACGCCCAGGTTGCCGTCGAATTTGCCGCCGCAGGGCACGGTGTCGATGTGCGAGCCGGTGGCAATGGCCGGGGCATTGGTGCGGCCAGGGCGGCGGCCAATCAGGTTACCAGCGGTATCAACACAGGTGCTCAGGCCCGCTTCTACCATCCATCGCCGCACCAACTCGCGCCCCTGCAAGTCTTCTGAACTGAAGGCCAGCCGACAGATGCCGCCGTTTTCGAGCTGCCCGATCTGAGCCAGGTCGTCGATGCTTTGGTTGAGGCGCTTGCCGTTGACGCTAAGGGTTTGTAGAAGAACCATGGGTACTCGTAAGGGGGAGCGCAATGAAGAGATAAAACGTTTGACTCCAGAAAACGTTACAGACCATCATAAACCGTGACGTTTCTGTATACAGTCTATTGTATACAAAGCGTTGTAGGTGTTCTGTTTGGGAAGAACTTTTTGAGCGTCTGCCCCAGTCTTCCCGGCACTCTGGCCTACAGCTCCAGGAGCAGACAATCCAAACCCACAGTGTGAGACCGCAGTAGGGTCCATCGACTCCAGCCCTGGGACTTATCCTTCCTCAAAACCATCGTCGGGATAATTTGGGCGCGAAAGCATTGATTCCCCAGGCGGCAGTACCGCCTGGGGGAACCAGTAACCCCTCAGCCTCCCTTTTTTAAGCCTTGTTGGCTGCAACCCTCTAAAACTGCCGCAAAAAACGGAGGTCGCTGGTATAAAGGCGGCGAATGTCATCGATCTGGTGCTGCACCATGGCCAGACGCTCGACCCCTAGCCCCGCCGCAAAGCCGCTGTAGACTTCGGGGTCGTAACCGACAGCTTTGAGCACATTTGGGTCAATCATGCCGCAGCCAAGAATCTCCAGCCACTTACCCTGCCACTCCACATCCACCTCAGCCGAAGGTTCAGTGAAAGGGAAAAAACTGGGGCGAAACCGCACCGGAATCTCGCCGTAGAGGGCTTCGAGAAAGACTTTGATGGTGCCCCGCAGGTCAGTAAAGGTAATGTCTCTGTCGATCGCAAAGAACTCGATCTGGTGGAACACGGCGGCGTGGGTGGCATCGACGGTGTCGCGGCGGTAGCAGCGGCCAATGGCCACCGCCCGCAGGGGCGGCTCATGGCTCTGCATGTAGCGAATTTGGGTGTTGGAGGTGTGGGTGCGCATCAGGTGGCCGTTGGGCAAGTACAGGGTGTCCTGCATGTCGCGTGCCGGGTGATCGGGCAAAAAGTTGAGCGCCTCGAAGTTGTAGTAGTCGGTCTCAATTTCGGGGCCATCGGCGACGGTGTAGCCCAACCCCACAAAAATATCGACGATACGGTCAATGATGCTGTTGATCGGATGAATGCGGCCCTGGGGCTGAAAAACGCCCGGCATGGTGACATCGAGGGTTTCGGTGGCCAGCTGCGCCTCGATCGCCGCCGTCTCGAGGGCGGTCTTGCCTTGCTCTAGCTGGGTCTGAATGAGCTCTTTGACCTGGTTGGCCAGGGCACCAATGCGGGGGCGCTCGTCGGCGGAGAGTTTGCCCATGCCCCCCAGCACCTTCGAGAGCTGGCCCTTCTTGCCCAGGTAGCCCACCCGCAGCTGTTCTAGCTCGTCAAGACTGGTGGCAGCGGCGATCGCCCCCTGGGCGGCCTCCTTCATGGCCATGAGGTCGGTTTCGAGGGAGGTAGGTGCGACGGTCATTCTGCTTGTGGGGTGCAACAACAAGGGGACGGGTGTCAGGTGTCAGGTAAACCTAGTACTTGACCAAGCTGATTTCGACAGGGGCCAGCCGTTCTGGGTGCAGGGTGCAAGGTATACGGTCTACGGCTCGCCTTGAACCTGAAACCGTGAACCGTATACCCCCCTGACCCGTCAACTTTAGCTTGGCAGTCTACTAGAACCTGAAACCTAAAACCCAATACCCTGTATTTTAGTGTGGCGGGGAACAGTCATGAATATTCTGATCAGTAACGACGACGGCATTTTTGCCCTGGGCATGCGTACCCTGGCCTCTACCCTGGCCACAGCAGGGCATCGGGTTACGGTGGTGTGTCCCGATCGCGAGCGATCGGCCACGGGCCACGGGCTCACCATGCACAAGCCGATCCGCGCCGAGATGATCGAGTCGGTATTTCAAGACGATATTGAGGCATGGAGCTGTTCGGGTACCCCCGCCGACTGCGTCAAGCTGGCCCTAGGAGCGCTGATGGCGACGCCGCCGGAGGTAGTGGTCTCAGGGATCAACCACGGGGCCAATCTGGGTACCGATGTGGTGTATTCCGGGACGGTGTCGGCGGCGATGGAGGGGGTGATGGAGGGGATTCCGGCGATCGCAGTCAGCCTGACCAGCTTCACCCAGGGCAGCTTTGAACCGGCCGCCGATTTTGTCCGCGATCTGCTGGCCGATGGCGATCGCTTTCCCCTAGAGAGCCCGATGCTGCTAAACGTCAATGTCCCGGCGGTGGCGGCAGCGGAGATCCAGGGGGCTAAAATCACCCGCCAGGGCATTCGCCGCTACTTTGACCAGTTTGAAAAACGTCTCGATCCGCGCGGTAAAACCTACTACTGGCTGGCCGGAGAGGCCGTTGAGGAGATTGAAGATCCCCTACCCAACCAGGGCTGGCCCCTCGACCTCAAAACCTCTATGGCAGCCATCCCTACAGATGTACAGGCCATTCGCGATCGCTACATTTCGGTCACCCCCCTGCACTACAACCTGACCGCCGTGAGCGATCTGCTAGATTTAGCTCAGGGTCGGCGGCCCCTGCTGCCAGACTATTCCCGGTAAAAAAATGTCCCCCAAGGCGGGATCTGGTAGCGCTTCGGGGCAAACTAGGGTAACGATAAACCCTAACACCCTGCGGTCGTTGGGGCAGGGCGATTAGTTCACCCCGATCATTTTGAACAGAGTTCATTACTATTAAAGAAAACTCAGGTTGATCCTCTACCCTAGGGCACATTTGTATTTTTAGCCTGACATTCCATGCTTTCCCACCCCCAAGATATTCATGGCTGAGCTTACTGAGCAGTTTTTAGTCCGGTTTTGGGGCGTGCGTGGGAGTATCGCTTGCCCAGGCCCCTCTACAGTGCGCTACGGTGGCAACACCTCCTGCGTCGAGATGTTGGTCGGGGGGCATCGCTTAATTTTTGACGGCGGCACCGGCTTACGCGAGCTGGGCCTGGCCCTGCTGGCCGATATGCCCGTCGAAGCCAACCTATTTTTTACCCACTCCCACTGGGATCACATCCAGGGCTTTCCGTTCTTTGTGCCGGCCTTCGTGCGGGGCAATCGATTTAATATTTACGGGGCGATCGCCCCCAACGGTTCCACCATTGAGCAGCGCCTCAACGACCAAATGCTGCACCCCAACTTCCCCGTACCGCTTCAGGTGATGGGGGCAGACCTCAAATTCTGCGATATAGAAGTGGGCGAAACCCTCCACATCGGTGACATCACCATTGAAAACGCCCTGCTCAACCACCCCGGCGAAGCAGTGGGCTACCGAGTCACCTGGCAAAATCGGGTGGCTGCCTACATCACCGACACCGAGCACTACCCCGACCGCCTAGACGACAACGCCGTGTGGCTAGCCCGCAACGCCGACGTCATGATCTACGACGCCACCTACACCGATGACGAGTACCACGACCCCAAATCGAGCAAGGTCAGCTGGGGCCACTCCACCTGGCAGGAGGCCGTCAAGGTAGCCAAGGCCGCCGGGGCCAAAACCCTGGTGATCTTCCACCACGATCCCGCCCACGACGACGATTTTATGGATCAGGTGGCGGCCCAAACCCAGGCTGTGTTCCCCGGCGCGGTGGTGGCCAAAGAAGGCATGGTAATTGATCTGACCGCCGCCTGCGTCACCCTGCCCTCGACAGCAACTGGAGCTTAGGGCTTTGAGGATGTCACCTCTTGTTAGCCTGCCCACAGGCCGAGCGCGGCCCCTGCGGAGTTATGTCTCCGATCGGTTGAACCCAACAGATTGTGTAAAACTGTAAAGCGTGTGGATCACGTCTTCGCTTACTACAGCTATTACCCCAACGGCGATCGCCCTGGGAAACTTTGACGGTGTCCATTTAGGTCATCAGGCCGTCATTCGCGCGGTGGTACCGCTGGCCGCCCAGCGCCAGGGTCTGCCCAGGGCCGAGCTGCCGCCTGCGGGGATGCCGCTGCGGGGGCTGAGCCACCGTCAGCGATCCCAGCTCAGCCTCCCCAGCGCTGGGGTGCAGCCCGAAGCAGGGCGGGTGACCCCAATGCCCACGGTGATGACCTTCTTTCCCCATCCCCAAGAATTTTTTTCGGGTAAAGCCAGGCCGCTGTTGACGCCCCTGCCTGAAAAAGCAGCCCAAATTAGCCGCCTCGGGATTGGTCAACTGGTGCTGCTGCCCTTCGATCAATCCCTGGCTAACCTTTCCCCCGCAGACTTTGTAGACACGCTGCTGGTCAAGCATCTGCGGGTGCAGCACATCAGCGTAGGCAAAGACTTTTGCTTTGGCAAACGACGTCAGGGTACCGTAGACGATCTAAAAACGTTGGCGGCCCGCCACGGGGTGCAGGTGCACATTGCTCCCCCAGTCGATCTAGGGGCCGATCGCATCAGCAGCTCCCGCATTCGTCAAGCCCTAGAAAAAACCGATCTGGAGACGGCCAAGGCGCTACTGGGCCGTCCTTTCAGTCTGGTGGGGCGGGTGGTACCGGGGCAGCAGCTAGGGCGCACCATTGGGTTCCCTACGGCCAACCTCTACCTGCCCGCCGAGAAGTTTTTGCCCCCCACGGGGGTATACAGCGTACGAGTTCACGGGGCTACCCCAACGCCCTACCCCCTTGTCCCCGGAGTCATGAACCTGGGCACCCGCCCTACGGTCAAGGGGGTGGCCCTCATTGCTGAAGTCCACCTGCTCAACTGGCAGGGCGATCTGTACGGTAAGACTCTGGAGGTATACCTGCACAGTTTTCTGCGGCCTGAACAAAAATTTGGTGGTCTTGACGACCTCAAGGCTCAAATTCAGCGCGACTGCGGGCAGGCCCTCGAAGAGCTGGCGCGATCGCCCCTCTGAATTACTGTTCTGAGGAGCATTTTCCTTGACCAGTAGGCAGTTGGGAACCGATCGGGGCATCATAAGCCTAGAGACATCAACTCAAGTCAGACCTGGAGAGCCCTGAAGGCAACCGCAAATCTCCATCTGAGCTTGGCATAGCAAGGGTCACAGAGAATGCGCGAGCGGATTGAAACGCTAGTTCAAAACTTAGACAAGACCATCGTCGGCAAATCAGACTCGATTCGGCTGGTGCTGGTGGCGCTGTTCTCCGGGGGGCACGCCCTGTTAGAAGACGTACCGGGGGTAGGCAAGACCCTGCTGGCAAAATCCCTAGCCCGCTGTATCGACGGCAGCTTTCAGCGCATTCAGTGTACCCCCGATCTGTTGCCCACCGATGTCACTGGCACCAATATCTGGAACCCCAGCAGTGGTGAGTTTCAGTTTATGCCGGGGCCGGTTTTTGCCAACATTTTACTGGCCGACGAAATTAACCGAGCGACCCCCCGAACCCAATCGGCCCTGCTGGAGGTGATGGAAGAGCACCAGGTCACCATTGACGGTCGATCGCGCCCGGTGCCCGCTCCATTTTTTGTGATCGCAACTCAAAACCCAGTGGAGTATCAGGGAACGTTTCCCCTACCCGAAGCCCAAATGGATCGCTTTGCCCTCTCCTTTAGTCTGGGCTACCCCACGGAAAATGAAGAACTGAGCATGCTTCAGCGACTCGGGGGCGGCGCATCTTTCCACGATATTCAGCCCTGTATCACCCTGGATGAGGTGATGGCGCTGCGGGCAGAATGTGCCCAGGTAGCGGTGGAAGATTCGTTACAGCGCTACATTCTCGACCTGGTGCGGGCGACTCGCACCCACAGCGATATCACCCTGGGAGTCAGTCCTCGCGGCTCGGTGGCGTTTTACCGGGCGATCCAGGCCCTGGCCTACTTAGAAGGACGCAGCTACGCCATCCCCGACGATATCAAGCAACTCGCGCCCCACGTAATGGCCCATCGGCTGATTGCGGCTGGGCACCACCGCCCCCATCGGCTAGTGGCCGACCTGCTCGAGACGGTTCCCATTCCCTAGACGCCATGGCCGCTTTAGCCGCAGCCAGGCTGTCCCCTTCTGAGAGGAGGGAAATTCTCCCGGGGAGAATGGTAGTTTTTAGGGCCAGACAGCCCATAATAGGGGCGGTGAACTGAAGGATCGCAATTTCCTATGCCAAGAACGCCCAGTGAGTACGTCATTCACATGCTGTTTGATGGCGGCCACCACGAAGAGGTACGCTTCTCCTCTATTCAAGATTTTCAAAAGTGGTACAGCGGTGAGCTAATGCCCAAGGCCACCTCTGATGAGTTCATTACGGTGCCCCTGCCCAAGGTCAACCCCGGCGAATATATGGTTGTGCGTCCGTCTCGAATCAGCGCGATTCGGGTAGAGCCGGTGTTTAGCTCTAGCGTCGAGCGGTATTGATGGCTGGCTGGATTGGGTGGGGCAGAGCGGCTTCGGTGCTGGTTGCAGGGGTGGGGATGGCAGCAGTCCTGTCTGCTTTTGGCGGCGTACCGACCCTACTAGCGGCAGCGGCAGACGCTCCGAGGACTGAAGGACTGTCTGTGGGCGGTCAGCCAGGGCCCCTGCCTTTGCAACCGGTGGCGGCGGCGAGCAGTACCGCTGTATGGCCTGAGCTCCTGTTGCCAAGCGATCGCCAGGCGTTAATTCAATCCATCAACCACAGCCTTACCTACCTGGCTACGCCCAAGGCGGCGGCGGATTATCAAGATTATCCGGTGCCGGGGATAACGCGCGATCGCGTGTGGCGCAGCCTGCAACGTCTGCGGCAGCTAGTGGCAACCAGCCCCACCAACGAGGCCTTTCAGACGGCCCTGCGGCGGGAGTTTGTGCTGTACGAATCGACTGGCGCTGACGGTGGGGGCACCGTTGCCTACACCGGTTACTTTGAGCCCCAGTATCGGGCCAGCGCTGTGCCAACGGCGGAGTACCGCTACCCCCTCTACCGCCGCCCACCCACCCTGGAAACCTGGCCCCAACCTCACCCCACTCGGCTAGAGCTAGAGGGTGTAGACGGGTTGGCCAGTGGTCAAGGACCCCTCGCTGGGTTGGAATTAGTCTGGTTGGCCAATCGCCTGGAGGCGTTTTTAGTGCAGGTGCAGGGTTCGGCCAGGCTCCAGCTCACCGATGGCCGGGTCATGTCGGTGGGCTACGCGGGCCGTACCGAGTATCCCTACACCAGTATTGGCCGGGCCCTGGTGGAAGACGGCAAGATCGCCCCAGATCAGCTTTCACTGCCCAATTTGCTGGCCTATTTTGCAGCCTACCCCGACGATCTAAATCGCTACCTCCCCCAAAACGAGCGGTTTATTTTCTTCCGTGAAGGTGATGGTGGGCCACCCACAGGCAGTCTCAGTGTGCCGGTGACCGCTGGCTACTCCATTGCTACCGATAAATCGTTGATGCCGCCGGGGGCGATCGCAGTTATTCAACTACCCCTGCCCCATCAGACCGCTCAGGGGGATTGGATAGACCAGCCCACAACCCGGCTGGTGCTCGATCAAGACACTGGCGGTGCCATTCTTGGCCCTGGAAGGGTTGATTTGTATGTGGGGTCAGGCGATCAGGCCGGAGAACTGGCCGGGCGCATCAATACAGCGGGACGATTGTATTACCTGCTCCTGCGTCCCTAGGGGCGCGGTGCCCGCCAAGTGATATTGCCGCTGGTTTGCCCCGGTAGGGGTGTTACCCTATAGGCCTATGGATACTTCCTTTGCCCTCACCCTACAGATCGTGCTCACGGTGTTGGCCGGAGTGACTGCGCAGGTTCTTGGGGAAATAGCCAGGGTGCCCAGCATTATCTTTTTGCTGCTGTTTGGCATTGGTCTGGGCCCAGATGGTGTTGGGCTGATTCATCCCCAAGATCTGGGGGTAGGGCTTGAGGTGATTGTCGCCCTCAGCGTCGCCTTGATTTTATTTGAGGGGGGGTTAAGTTTAGAGCTGAGCGAACTGGGCCAGGTGTCAAACAGCCTGCGAAACCTGGTTACAGTCGGCATTTTTATTACCCTAATTGGCGGTGGTATGGCGGCCCACTGGCTGGGGGAATTTCCCTGGTCGCTGGCTTTTTTATACGCCTCACTGGTAGTCGTCACTGGCCCCACCGTGATTGGCCCACTGCTGCGCCAGGTGGAGGTCGACCGTAAGGTGGCGACCCTGCTAGAGGGCGAAGGCGTGCTGATCGACCCCGTCGGTGCCATTTTGGCAGTGGTGGTGCTCGACATTATTCTCAATGGCGACGCTGACCCCACAACGGTGGTTGGTGGGTTAATTCTGCGGCTGAGCATCGGTACCCTGATTGGGGTAGTAGGGGGTGGACTGATCGGCCTTTTGCTTAAGCAGGCCAGCTTCTTGGGTGAAGACCTGCGGAACCTGGTGGTATTAGCGGGACTCTGGGGACTCTTTGGGCTGGCCCAGAGCATTCGCAGTGAGGCGGGGCTGATGGCTACCGTAGTCGCGGGCATGATGGTGCGCTGGCTATCGGTACCCGACGAGCGCCTGCTGCGTCGGTTTAAGGGGCAGCTGACAGTACTAGCCGTGTCGGTGCTGTTTATTTTACTGGCGGCAGACCTGTCGATTGCCAGTGTGTTTGCCCTAGGGCAGGGGGCGGTGCTCACGGTGCTGGTGTTGATGGTGGTGGTGCGCCCCGTCAACATCTGGCTGTGTACGCGCTCTAGCGATATGAACTGGCGGCAAAAGCTATTTTTAGGCTGGGTAGCCCCCCGGGGCATTGTCTCAGCCTCGGTGGCCTCTCTATTTGCTATTTTGCTCACCGAACGGGGCATTAGCGGTGGCGATGCCATCAAGGCCCTGGTGTTTCTCACCATTATTATGACGGTGATGGTGCAGGGTCTGACAGCGCGACTAGTGGCTCGCTGGCTAGGCATTACTAAGGCGGATGCAGTGGGGGCGGTGATTGTGGGGTGCAGCCCTCTGAGTCTGCTCATCGCCCGACTCATCCAGGAATACGGCGATCCGGTGGTGATGATTGACACCAATGAAGCCAGCTGCGAGGCGGCCGCAAAAGAAGGAATTGAGCTCTTGATCAGCAGTGCCCTCGATCGCGATGCATTGGAACGGGCAGGTCTAGATAAGGCGGGCACCTTTCTCGCTATGACTAAAAATAGCGAGGTCAATGCTGTGGTGGCCCAGCGCGCCCTGGAGGAATTTCAGCCCGCTCGGGTGGTCGCGGTGGTACCTCAAGACAAAAGCCTGGGTGAACTGCCCAATCAGGGGCAGCTCAAGGGTGCCCAAACCCCTCGTCTCTCCCTCAAACAGTGGAACACCTACCTCAATGATGGAGAGGTGCGCCTTGGGGAAACCTGGCTGCGGAAGGAAAACAGTGAGCAGCAACAGACACACCTGGCTACGCTGGTGCGTAACGGTACGATGGTGCCGCTGCTGGTGGAGCGCGACGATGCCCTTCGGGTTGCCCTAGGCCAGGAGCGCTGGGAGGTGGGCGATCGCATCATCTATCTCTGGTACGATTCGAAACCCAAGCTGCTGAAGCAGCTTGCGGGCGGCATTCAGCCCAACCGGCTGACCCTAGAAACAGTGCCTGTGGTGGAGGCCGTGCCGCCTGCGCCCAAAAACTCTCCACCAGACGCCGAGGCCCCAGCAGCGCCCGTTTCTAACCGCTCGGCTGCGCCCCAGCAGCCCTTCGGCTCGCCCACGGAGTCAGATACCTCGTCGGCAAACTCCTAGTGTGCTATCAAGCCTGGTATTTGGGGTAGAGCCATGCTTGAGATGGCCGTCTCGCGGTGCATTGCTGCACGTTTAGCCCTGTGGGTATGGTCGCACCCTCGATGCGCTAAACTCGTTTGACCCCAAGACCTTCTCGTCGTCGTTCTATCGGCTGTATGGATTCTAACTCGCCTTTGCTGGCAACGCAGGGCACGCTCACCGGCATTGGCGTTGGCCCAGGCGACCCCGATCTAATTACGCTCAAAGCACTCAAGTGTTTGCAAGCCGCTGATGTGGTGGCGTTTCCTCGAGGGCGCAGCGGCCAGCCCGGTCTGGCTGAGACTATCATCGCGCCCCATCTAGGTCAACAACAGCTGCTACCGCTAGATTTTCCCTACAGCTTTGACCCAGATCGGCTTACCCGTGCTTGGCAGCAGGCGGGCGATCGCATTTGGCAGTGCCTCGTCCAGGGGCGCGATGTCGTATTTGCCTGTGAGGGCGATCTCAGCTTCTATGGCACCTTCAACTACCTGGCCCTGACCCTGGAGCAGCGCTATTCCACAGCAACTATCCGTCGTATTCCCGGCATTTGCTCACCGATGGCGGCGGTAAGCGCCCTGGGGTTACCGCTGACTATGCAGTCAGACAAGCTGGTCGTGCTCCCTGCCCTGTACGCGGTAGATGACCTCGATGCCGCCTTGGCCTGGGCCGATGTAGTGGTATTACTCAAGGTTGGTTCGGTATACAGCCAGGTTTGGCAACTGCTGCACCAGCGGCATCTTCTGGCACACAGCTGGGTTGTGGTCAATGCCACCCAGCCGACCCAGACCGTCTACCGCCCACTTACACCCTACCCCCACCTAGACCTGCCCTACTTTTCCCTTATGGTCATAAGGTCGGGGGCAAATCCGCTACCCTAGAGATGACTAGGAACCCGGTGCTCTCCGGTCAAGTCATACACCACAGCGATCGCAAGAAGTACAGTACGGCATGAATTCACCCAACGCGTCCCGGCTTAACCAATTGCTCACAACCGCCCGTCAACCTCAGTGGATAGCGGCGCTACTGTCGCTGGGGTTTCATGTCACGCTGTTTGCCGCCGGCCCGTCCTTCTCCAGTCTCAGTGCAACCGCCCTAGGAGAGGGCGACCCCGACGCGGCGGAGCGCCGGGTGCCGTTGATTGAGCTCACCCCTGAAGAAGAAAATCGCTTGCCAGACTTTTCGGCTCCGGCCTACTCCCTAGACAGCAACGACGATCTGTTTAGCCTATTTCCACCCTCAGGCAGCAGCCTGCCCCTGGAATCGGGCTCAGACTTTGGGGCCTCCCTGGCGATTCCCACGCCAAGACTGCCCTCCAGCCCATTTCCCAGCGGCATTTCACCCTACACGTCCCCCGGGCGTTCGACCATAACATTATCTCCCCGTCGCGCTCCGCTGCCCGCCTCGCCCGGCAGCAATTCCTCAGGGCCCAATCTTGAGAGACCTGTCCCTGGAGCGGCGGACTCCCCAGGTGCTTCACCACCGACCACCAACCCAGGCAGTTCCGATGAGGGAGAAGCAGCCGATTTAGTGGATCCCCGTCAGACGGGTGAACCGGGTAATAACGCCAACGGCAGTGCCCCTCTAACCCCTGAGACTCCGTCTGCGGCAGGGGCCGAGTCGGCGAGTGAACTGCTGGCGAGAGTCGAGTTCAGCGAAGCACAAACCAGCGCCAGCGAGGTAGAAATTGCTAAGGCGGCATGGCAGCAATCCGTTCAAGAGAAGTTGGGCAATGCGATCGCCGAAGCCCCGGAACCTCTAGAGCTCAAGGTTCCCTATAGCGGTCGGCTGTGCCTATCGCCAGAGCCAACCGATGGTCTATTGGGGGTCATTGGTTTGCCCAGCGAAGATAGCGATCGTCTTCAACTCTGGACTACAGTGCTCAAGAGCACTGGCTACCCATTTCTAAATCAAGCTGCTGAACAAGCTTTGCAAAATTTGTCGCAGCCAAGCGAAAACGGCAATGGGCTAGAGGTCAATACTCAATATCAAGTCATTGTAGAAATAGATTACGACAGCCAAAGTTGCATCACTCGTGAAGCACTACTGCAATCGCGTACTACAGACTTAGAAGATGCTGACGCGCCAGCAGACGAACCAGTAGAAGAGTAATACGAAAATTCGATTTGGCAAACCCCGACTCATAACCAGGAACCCCGTAGGGGCCCAGCCTACTGTGCCTCTACAAAGCGGGTGTATTAACTAGAATTTGCTCTGAAAATAGCCCTGGCAATGGTGCATCGCTGCGCAGATGCACCCTACGATTTTCATGGCTGGGGGTGCTGCGTCAGCGGCATGGGCGATTGGTATAAGCCGACATTCCGCAGGTTGACAAAAGGAGTATTTGGGTCAGCGGAGGTAAGCTCAG